>Ga0180215_1000034_pt1 | contig 219924 bp, 194 predicted proteins | sample eDN3rd37CBELigBY_FD_128871 | JGI IMG/M metagenome (GOLD analysis project Ga0180215, IMG submission 128871) | Enriched backyard soil microbial communities from Emeryville, California, USA - eDNA 3rd pass 37_C BE-Lig BY (version 2) (version 2) | ecosystem: Environmental > Terrestrial > Soil >...
CAACCCGACCCACCCACGCGCCTACGGCACCTACCCCCGCGTCCTCGGCAAATACGTCCGCGAGGAAGGCGTCATCACCCTCGAAGACGCCATTCGCAAAATGTCCTCAGCCGTGGCTGACCGGCTGCATCTGCGCGACCGTGGCCTGCTGCGGGCCGGGATGCAGGCCGATGTCGTCATCTTCGACCCGGAGACAGTCGCCGACCGCTCAACCTTCACCGAGCCACACCAGCTCTCGACCGGCATCCGCGATGTCTGGGTCAACGGTGGCCGCGTCCTGAAGGACGGCACCCACACCGGCGCGATGCCGGGCCGGATCGTCGACGGCCCGGGGCGATAACGCCACGTCCGTAGATAACTCAATGGCCGGCTTCGCCTGGATCGAAGCCGGCCATTTTGCATGCCACCTGTATTTAGAATCCAGTACGTTGTATCGGAATCCAATACGTAGTCGAACAGCATACTGGTTGCGAATATCAGCAATATAGATCAACTCCTTGACGAATATTCACGCGACAATTAGCATGCGCCTAGGAACCTCACAATTCGTGTAGGGGGCGGCGATCCCGACGCGCGACCGCGCCGTGGGTGCCCGTACCCTTCGTTGTCTGAGGAGGAGAGCGTGGCTCGAACAGGGCGTGAACTGGCCGATGAGAACTTTGCACGTTGGCAGTGGTTCTACAAGAAGGGGATGATCGATCGCCGAACCTTTGTGAAGGCCGCCATGCTCTGGGCTGGCGGCGCGTCAATGGCCAGCAGCCTGCTCGCAGCCTGCGGTGGCGATGATGACGACGACGATGGTGGTGGCGGTGGGGCGTCTACCTCCGTCAGTGGACCGAGTGGCGCGCAGCCAACGGCGACGACCGGCTCTGGCCCGGCGCCGACCAGCGCAGGCGCTGCCCCGACGTCCTCGGGCGGTGGTGGTGCGACGACTGGCGGTACGTTGCGGGTGGCTCTCCAGCAGTCGGAGAACCAGGGCATGGACCCGCACATGCACAACCAGCGCACCGGCATCATCTTCTTCTATCACACGCATGACAACCTCGGCGTCCGCAACATGGACACGCTCATGATCGAGCCGTGGCTGGCCGAGAGTTGGGAAGTCGTTGACCCGACGACCTGGAACATGAAGTTGCGTGAGGGTGTTCAGTTCCACAACGGCGACGAGTTCACCGCCGAGACAGTCAAGTGGAACTGGGAGCGGATCACCAATCCCGAGCAGGCCAGCCAGCAGATGGGCAACCACGCTCAGATCGCCGGTGTAGAGGTCGTCGGGCCATACGAAGTTAACGTCAAGACCAAGGTGCCGTATCCGATCTTCACCGAGCGCCTCCAGAACTTCCAGATGATCCCCGAGAAGCTGGCCGTCGCGCAGGGTGACGACTGGCTGGCGGAGAACCCGGTTGGCACTGGGCCATACAAGATGGTCGAGTGGAAGAAGGGGCAGGAGTACGTCCTCGAACGCAACGACAACTACTGGAACGAGGATGTCACGATCGCCTATCAGCACCTGATCCTGCGGACGATTCCGGAACTGTCGACCCAGTTGGCCGAGTTGCTGGCCGGAAACCTCGACATCATCCGCGTCGTTCCGTTCGACCAGATGGAGGTCGTCTCGAACTCGGGCGTCGCGATGCCGTATGTGCAGGACATCCTGCGCGTCCAGTTCGTCGTCCTCGACGCGATGGGACGTGGGACGCCGGACAACCCGTTCACCGACGTGCGCGTCCGCAACGCGGCCAACCACGCCGTCGATATCCAGACCTACATCGACACCCTTCAGGCAGGCGGCGACCGGACACCGGCGCTGGTCAACCCGAAGCACTTCGGCTTCGATGCGTCGATTGAGCCGCATGAGTACGACCCAGAGCGCGCGAAGGCGCTGCTGGAAGAGGCTGGCTACGGCGACGGCTTTGATGTCAAGTGGAAGACCGGTCCGTCGCTGATGCCGAACGCGACTCAGGTCGAGCAGGCCATGCAGCGTGACCTGGCGGCGGTTGGGATCAATGCTGAGTTCGACATTGTCGCCGACGGCTCGGTCAGCAGCCAGATGACAAACGAAGGCAAGAACCCGCCGATGGCGAGCACCTCCTGGGGTTCGTACTCGGTGTTCGACGCCGACGGCATCCTCTGGGACATGCTGCACTCAACCTCGATCTTCTCGTACTACAAGAACGAGGAGTTCGACGCCGCTATCGACGAAGCACGCGGCATCATCGAGGAAGATGCACGTATCGAACTCTATTCGACGGCGCAGAAGATCATCCGCGAGGAAGCGCCGATGCTCTTCATGTGGGGTCTCCACACCGTCTGGGGCGTCAACAACGACGTCGACTGGACCCCTGCACCGGATGAAATCGACCGCTACTTCTGGGCCAGCCCGAAGGAGTAGTTCCACACGACACGCCGGTCGCGGTTCGCAAGCCGGACTGCGACCGGCGCGGTCGGCCAGCGGGTGCTGGCGGTGCTGGTCATGAAGGGGGAGCGGCCCGGTGACAGCCTATATCATCAACCGTCTGATCCAGATGGTGATCGTCGTGTTCGGTATCTCGGTGATCGTTTTCGTGATCACCAACATGCTCGGCGATCCGGTCGGCGTGCTGCTGCCGCCCGAGACACCATACGAGCAGCGAGAGATCTTCCGCGAGCAGATGGGATTCAATCGCCCGCTGATCGTCCAGTACGGCGACTTTCTGACCGACGCCATTCGCGGTGACTTCGGGGATTCGTTCAGATCCGGCAGACCTGCGTCTGAACTCGTCCTCGAACGGATGCCGGCGACCCTGACGCTGACGTTCGCCTCAATCTTCCTGGCGACGTTGATCGCCGTTCCAATGGGGATCGTGTCGTCCTACAAGCGACACTCGATCTGGGAGAACCTGGCGACCCTGTTCGTCGTTACTGGCCAGGCGATGCCGATCTTCTGGCTCGGGCTGCTGCTGATCATCGTCTTTGGCGTCAACCTCAAGTGGCTACCCGTCTCTGGCTACGGCGATGGTGGGATCGACCGGATCAAGCACCTGATCATGCCTGCGTTCGTGCTCGGGTTCTTTATCGCGCCAGTCACCGAGCGGCTCGTCCGCTCCGGCATGCTCGAAGCGCTCGGACAGGACTACGTCCGTACCGCCCGCGCAAAGGGGCTGGCTGAGCGTGTCGTACTCCTCCGGCACGCCTTCCGCAACACGATGATCCCGGTCATCACCGTCCTGGGCCTGCAATTCGGGCAACTGCTGGGTGGGGCGGTCATCACCGAGGCTGTCTTCGCCTGGCCGGGCGTTGGTCAACTGGCAATCGAATCCATCCGCGGCGCGGATTTCCCCGTTACACAGGCGGCGGTTGTCCTGCTTGCGGTCATCATCTGCTTCGTGAACCTCGGCGTCGATCTCGTTGTGGGGGTGCTGGACCCGCGCATCCGGCGCTGATCCCGATCGATGCTGCCGGCAGTTCGCAGGCCGGCGCTATGAGGAGGCTCGATGGCCACAGTAGATACCCATCCATCTGAATCTATCTCAAAGACCTTCGCGCCCAATCGGGTTCGCCGCCGGTCGATGCGCTCGGTCATGTCAGCTGCCTGGAAGTTACGCATGTCGGTCGCCGGTGGGATCGTCCTGCTGGTCCTCTCGCTCATGGCCATCTTCGCCCCGATTCTGACGCCCTACACAACCGAAGAAGGCAGCGTCCGCGATCGGCTGATCCCTCCGGTATGGCAGGAGGGTGGCACCTGGTCGCACCCACTCGGGACCGACGGCATCGGTCGCGACTACGCGACTCGTCTGCTGTACGGTGGCCGGATCGCGCTCTCGGTCGGCCTGCTGGCGACGCTGGTGTCAGCCGCAATCGGCATCACGCTCGGAATGGTTGCCGGTTACTTCGGCGGTTGGCTTGACTCGATCATCTCGACGCTGGTGAACATCATGATCACGTTCCCGTTCATCCTGCTGGCACTGGCCGTCATGGCTGTGCTGGGGACGAGTTTCAGAAACGTGGTCCTCGTCCTCGGGATCGGCGCATGGCCGATATACACTCGCGTCATCAAATTCGAGGTCGAGCGAATCAAGTCGCTGGAGTACATGGCGGCGTCGAAGGTGATCGGCGTTGGCATCTGGCGCTCGATGTGGCGACACATCGCGCCGAACCTGCTCAACACCGTCATCGTGATCGGCACCGTTCAGGTTGCCCGCCTCATCATCTCTGAGGCATTCCTCAGTTACCTCGGCCTTGGAGTTCCGCCACCCACGCCGAGCTGGGGCTTCATGCTGAACGAGTCGATCCCATTCTCATTCAGTTGGGAAGACATCTGGCTGCCGATGCTGCCGGGACTGGCGATCTTCATCACGACGCTCTCGATCAACTTCGTCGGCGACGGCCTGCGCGACCTGATGGACCCCCGCGAGCGCGCCTCTCTCTAATTGACATGTCGCGATCACCGACCCCGGTTGGGCAATGCCCAATCGGGGTCGGTGCGTGTCTGTGTCCATCCCTTTCATCATCCTGACAGATTCACCCCCCTCGGTAGTGCTGGGTTGCGCAACCTGTTGCCCTGTTATCCCTCACGTTGTTGGGATGACAGAGGGGAGTGGGTTGGTAATCTCCTGCCCCGGCAACCGTCAAGATCGTCGTGATGGACTGATCAGGACGACAAAGGGGCGTTCGTTCGCGCCCCTCCCAATCCGCATTCCGAATCCAAATCACACATCCGATATGGACCAAAACGATATATAGGCTCTTGACGGGTTTTCGAGCCCCTATTACGATCCGCTCAGACAGGTTCGGCCGAACAAATTGGGGTGGGAGTTGGCTGTGGTCCGCGCGGATCACGGGCGACTCAGGTCATCGCTGAGGAGGAGAACGCTTTGAGTTCCTGGAATCCATCGGAGATGAACGACAAGATCTACGCCAACTGGGAGCGGTTCTACAAGGAGGGCCGGATCGACCGGCGTACCTTGATGAAGGCCGCCATGGTCTGGGCTGCCGGTGTCGGCGCGATGGGGGCGCTGGCCGCGTGCGGCGACGACGATGACGACGACGATACTCCTGCGACATCGACCGGCGGAGGAGGTAGCCAGACCGAAACGCCGGCTGCCGAGGCTCCAACCGAGGCCTCGGATGAGGGCGAGGCTGAAGCGACCAGCAGCGGCGACTCCGGTTCGGGCGGCGAAGGTGGCACGCTGCGTGTCATCCTCGACCAGTCTGACCTGCCGACGATGGACCCGCACATGCACAACCTGCGAACCGGGATCATCGCCTTCTATCACATCTTCGACAACCTCGGTGTCCGCAACGCCGAGACGAACATGATCGAGCCGTGGCTGGCCGAGAGCTGGGAGAATATCGAGCCGACCGTCTGGGAACTCAAGCTCCGCCAGGGCATCAAGTTCCACAACGGCGACGACTTCACGGCCGCGACTGTCAAGTTCAACTGGGACCGGGTCACCAATCCGGAGCAGGCCAGCCAGCAGATCGGTAACCACGCCGCAATCGCTGGTGTCGAGATCGTTGACGACTACACCGTCCACGTCACGACCAAGGAGCCGTACCCGATCTTCACGGAGCGACTCCAGAACTTCCAGATGATCAGCGAGAAGGTCGCCGAGGCCAACGATGACGCCTGGCTGGCCGAGAACCCGATCGGCACCGGTCCGTACAAGTTCGTCGAGTGGAAGAAGGGCCAGGAACTGGTCCTGACCCGCAACGACGATTACTGGAACCCGGACGTCGAGATCGCCTACAAGGACCTGATCCTGCGGACGGTCCCGGGTGTTCCGACCCAGCTCGCCGAGTTGTTGGCCGGGACGGCGGATATTGTCCGTGTCGTCCCGTTCGACCAGATGCAGGCGGTCGACAACTCTGGCGTCGCTTCGACGAAGACGCAGTCGATCCTGCGCGTCGGCTTCACGCGCCTCGATGCGATGGGACGGACCGGGCCGAACCCGTTCCAGGACGTTCGTGTCCGCCACGCAGCCAACCACGCCTGCGATATCCAGGGCTACATCGACGCCCTTCAGCCGGGCGGCGACCGAACGCCGGCGCTCGTCAACCCGAAGCACTTCGGCTTCGACCCGACGATCGAGCCGCACGAGTACAACCCCGACCTCGCCCGGCAGCTGCTGGAAGAGGCAGGTTACCCGGATGGTATCGACGTCACCTGGGTCCGTGGACCGTCCTCGATGCCAAACCAGGATCAGGTCGATCAGGCCATGCAGCGTGACCTCGAAGCAGTTGGTATCCGCTGCACGTTCGAGACACTCAGTGACGGCAATGTCTTCACGACTCGCCACAACGAGGGTCAGGCCGGGCCGATGCACAGCTACAACTGGGGCTCGTACTCGGTCTTCGATGCTGACGGCATCCTCTGGGACATGCTGCACAGCAACGAGATCTTCACCTACTACAACAACGCTGAACTGGACGAACTGCTGGAGCAGGGACGTGGCTCGCTCGATCCCGAGGAGCGCAAGCAGATCTACTCCAAGGCGCAGCGGATCGTCCGCGACGAAGCACCGATGATCTTCATGTGGGGCTTCCACGCGGTCTGGGGTGTCAGCAACAACGTTGAGTGGTCACCACGGCCCGACGAGATCGACATGTACTTCACGGCGCGACCTAAGGCGTAGGTATCTCCAGTGTGGCCGGGGCGGCATGTTCGCTCCGGCCACGCCACGATACCGTCCGGGAATCGGCCCGGCGTGAGACAGGAGGTCCGAGCCTGTGGGATCGTTCATCGCAAACCGCGTGATGCAGACCGTCGTCGCCGTCTTTGGGATTTCGGTCATCGTTTTCGTCATCACGAACATGATCGGTGACCCCGTCAACGTGCTGCTGCCGCCGGAAACACCGCGCGAGCAGCGCGAGCTCTATCGCGAGCAGATGGGGTTCAACCGTCCGTTGGTGGTCCAGTACTGGGACTTCCTCTCCGATGCCGTCGTTGGTGACTTCGGAACGTCGTTCCGGGCCGAGCGTCCCGCGATGACGATCGTCTGGGAGCGGATGCCCGCAACGCTGCTACTGACGTTGAGTGGGACGATTCTGGCGACCGTCATCGCGATCCCGATGGGGATCATTTCGTCCTACAAACGCTATTCAATCTGGGACAACCTCTCGACGCTGTTCGTCGTCGCAGGTCAGGCGATGCCGATCTTCTGGCTTGGCCTGATGCTCATCATCGTCTTCGGCGTCAACCTGAAGTGGCTGCCACCATCAGGCTATGGTGAGTTCGGAATCGACCGGCTCAAGCACATGGTCCTGCCGACGGTCGTGCTGGGCGTCTTCCTCGCCCCCGTCACCGAGCGGCTGGTTCGCTCCGGCATGCTCGACGCGTTGACACAGGACTACATCCGTACCGCTCGGGCAAAGGGGTTGCGTGAGCGGGTCGTCCTGACGCGCCACGCCCTGCGCAACACGATGATCCCGGTCATCACCGTCCTGGGTCTGCAGTTCGGGCAACTGCTCGGCGGGGCGGTCATCACCGAGACCGTTTTCGCATGGCCCGGTGTCGGGTTGCTGGCGATTGAGTCGATCCGCAACGCCGACTTCCCGGTGACGCAGGCGGCAGTCGTCTCGCTGGCGATCATCATCGGTTTGGTGAACCTTGGCGTCGACCTCATCGTCGGCGTCCTCGATCCGCGTATCCGGCGCTAAGTAAGGAGGAGAGATGGCCACAGCCGACCCAACGATCCAGGACGCGGCCTCGGCATTCTCGCCGCGGCGGACGCGTAAGAAGACGCTGCGTCAATGGATGAAGACGATGTGGCGCCTCAGGATGTCGGTGGCGGGCGCGACGATCCTGGCGATCCTGATCTTCATTGCGATCTTCGCCCCGATCTTGAGTCCGTATTCCTATACCGAGGGCCGAATCACCGATCGGCTGCAGGAGCCGGTCTGGCAGGGAGGCTCATGGAGCCACCCGCTTGGCACCGATGGCATTGGCCGCGACTACGCGACCCGCCTGATGTACGGAGCGAGACTGGCGCTGTCCGTCGGCGTACTGGCGACCGTCATCTCCGGCGTGATCGGCATCACACTTGGGATGCTGGCTGGCTTCTTTGGCCGCTGGGTCGATGGGATCATCTCGACGCTCGTCAATGTGATGATGACGTTTCCATTTATCCTGCTGGCGCTGGCAGTCATTGCGGTGCTGGGTGCGAGCTTTACCAACGTGGTGCTCGTGCTGGGGATCGGCGCCTGGCCGATCTACACACGGGTCGTGAAGTTCGAGGTCGAGCGCATCAAGTCGCTGGAATACATCGCTGCCGGCCGGGTCGTTGGCCTGGGCAACTGGCGGCTGATGATGCGTCACATCATGCCGAACCTGTTCAATACGATCGTCGTCATCGCGACGGTTCAGGTTGCGCGGCTGATCATCTCCGAGGCGTTCCTGAGCTTTCTCGGCCTCGGCGTTCCGCCACCCACGCCAAGTTGGGGCTACATGCTCCAGGAGTCGCAGGCGTTCATGTTCACCTGGGGTGACATCTGGCTGCCGACGCTACCCGGCCTGCTGATCTTCATCACCGCGCTCTCGATCAACTTCGTCGGCGACGGTTTGCGTGACCTGATGGACCCGCACCAACGGGCCGCACTCTAGCGTACAGGCCGAACGAACGTGTAGTGAGACGCCACGTCTTGATCAAGACGTGGCGTCTCTGCACGGTTGACAGAATCAGAGTATCCTCTTGCAGTAGTCGATTCGTGCCAGTCTGGTGATAATGGTTGCCTGTTTGCCGGCGCAAGTGTGGGTATCGAATCGTGGTGGGCGGTTCCAGCAGGGAATCGGCCTCGTGCCAGCTGTCTAGTGAGACGAATCAATGCAGCTTCAGAATATTCAAGAGTCTGCGTTTGCAGAAACATATGGGCAGGTGCTCGAAAACTACCTGCAGAGTCGTAGCGAGGATGCGCTGTACCGCGCGTCGCTGTTGAGCCAGACCTTTATCGAGCAGGGTGTCGGACCCGAAGAGATCATCGCGCTTCACTTCGAGCAACTCGACCGCGCCCTCGATGGACAGTCGTACCGTACTCAGGCCCGCGCGATCGGTGACGCGCACCAGTTCCTTCTCGAAGTGATGATCACCTACGGGGTGCAGTACAAGGAATACCTTGAACTGCGCATGAAGGAAGGGATTGAGGCTGCCGAGGCTCGCGCCGAGTACGAGCGTCAGCGTCTCATCGAGCGGGAGAACCTCGACCGGGAAAAGACTGAACTCCTCGAACACATCGCCCACGAGTTGCGCACACCGATCACGACGGCGATGGGGACACTCGACCTCGCCCGCCGCTCGTTGTCACGCGGGCAGGTACACCGGCTCGAACCGTTGATTGGTACCGCACGTGAAGCGGTCGATCGTCTCTCCCGGCTGAGTGCCCAACTGGTACAGATCAGCCACGGGCAGTTGCCCAACCTCGTCCGGGAGCCACAGCACATCAACCAACTGCTCAGCCAGGCCTGCGGATGGGCCGAGGCAGCCGCGTCCGACAAGGGCATCGAGTTCTCTTGCGGCCCGTTCGACGGTGACACGCTGGTGTACGGCGACGCCGACGCGCTGCTGAGCGTCTTTGGCAACCTGTTGTCGAACGCGATTCGCTATACCCCGGCCGGGGGTTCGGTGTCGATGACCAGTCGTATCGAAGGTGACACGATATACATCGAGTGCAGCGACTCCGGAATTGGGATGTCCGACGAGATTCAGGAACGCATCTTCGAGCGGTTCTACAGGGCGCCAGAAGCGCGCAATGTTGATGCGCAGGGGCTTGGCGTTGGGTTGTCACTCGTTCATGCGCTCGTCCAGGCACATGACGGCGCGATCAGTGTCAGTAGCGTCCCCGGTCAGGGGAGTGTATTCGGGATTACGTTGCCGGTTCTGCGTCACGGGCAGACTGACGCTCTTGACGGCGAATCGGTAGAGGCAGGGGAGAGCGCATGAGCGGGGCACACGACCGACACCAGTCGATGATCGATCAGCAGCGGATGACGATCACCGAGTTGCAGACGCCGGTCATCCAGGTCTGGAAGGGTATTCTGGCACTGCCGATCGTCGGAAGTCTCGACACGGCACGCGCGCAGGAGATGAACGAGGCGCTGCTGGAGAAGATCGTCCAGACCGAGTCGGACATCGTGATCCTTGACATCACCGGTGTGCCGGTCGTCGACACGGCTGTCGCGAAGCACCTGCTGGAAACCGTCTCCGCCGCCCGGTTGCTTGGCGCGGAGGTGTTGATCGTGGGGCTCTCAACGCGGACCGCGCTCACGCTCGTCCAACTTGGTCTCGACCTGTCGCACGTCACGACGCGGACGACAATGGCGCGTGGCCTCGAACTGGCCTTCGATCGCCTCGGCCTCGAAGTCGTGCCGAAGCGTGCGGCAGCCGCCAGTGAATGGGCAGGCTCGGCGTGAGCCGGGTACCGATTGTCCGGGTCGAAGACACGCTGATCGCGACCGTTCTGGAGGACCTCTCCGACCGGGATGCGTTGCTCCTGCAGGAGGACCTTGGGCGGCTGATCGAGCGGACGGGCGCGGCTGGTGTCCTGCTGGACCTCACTGTCGTAGAGATTGTGGATTCCTTCCTCGGAAGGCTGATTACTGATATCACCGCGGCTTCTCGATTGCTTGGCGCTGAAACGATCGTGGTTGGGATTCAGCCGGCCGTCGCGGTCACTCTCGTCGAACTCGGCCTCGAATTCAAGGGCGTCCGGACGGCCCTAACTCCCGAGAAGGGCAGGCGTCTGCTCCGGCAATCGATCGCGGAATCACGGACGGGGAAGTATCGTCGTGGGTGAGCATCGCATGGAGGTCGTCGGCGAGGAGAGCATCGTCGCCGCCCGTCAGCGTGCTCGCGAGATGGTTCGCTCGCTCGGTTTCGGGATGCTCGATCAGAGCCGGATCGCGACGGCGGTCTCCGAACTGACGCGCAACATCGTTCGCTACGCAACGGATGGCCGCGGCGAGGTCGTCATTCGCGACATCTCCAGCGACGACCGTGGTATCGGAATTGAGATTGTCGTTAGCGACTCGGGCCCCGGCATCGAGGACATCAGCCTCGCCATGCGCGATGGCTTCACCTCCGGACCTGGTCTGGGGTTGGGACTCCCAGGCACAAGACGACTCGTCGACGAGATGGAGATCAATTCCGCCCTCGGTCGTGGCACGGTCGTCACGATCCGCAAATGGCGTCGCTGAGATGCATTCGTCGCAAACCATCGAGATCCAATCGCAATCTGATGTCGAACATGCCCGCCGGGAGGCTCGGTTGCTTGCTGCGTCGGCCGGGTTCGACGCTGCGGACGCCGAGATGGTCGCGATCTCTGTCTCAGAGTTGGCCACGAACTTGCATCGCTACGCCCGCCAGGGGCGCATTGTGCTCCGCCGCATCGACGGCAATGGCAAAACAGGAATTGAGATCGAAAGCCGCGACAACGGACCAGGTATCGCAGACATCGACCGCGCAATGCAGGATGGCTACAGCACCGGCGGCGGAATGGGAAGCGGGTTACCGGCTGTGAAGCGCTTGATGGATGAGTTCGCAATTGAATCTCGTCCGGAAGGGACTACGGTGACTGCCCGCAAATGGGCGACGAACCCCACCACCTGATCGTTGCCGTCGCGGCGCGTCCGCATCCGAATGAGGAGATCAGCGGAGACGGCTGGGCTGTTCACTGGCATCAGAACGCGTGCAGGATTGCGTTAATCGACGGCCTTGGGCATGGTCCAGACGCCGCCGCCGCTGCGGATCGCGCTCGTTCCGTCCTGGACGCCAGCCCTGCCATGCCTCCCGTCGAGGCGATTCGCCAGTGTCACGACGCGCTGGGGGCAACGCGAGGCGCGGCGATGGCAGTTGTGACCATCGATGCCCAGTCACCCGCATATCAGTATTCAGCGGTCGGCAACGTCGAAGCGCAGTTCTGGAACGGCGAGCGCATCCGACGACCGATTACTCATCGAGGGATCGTCGGTCGATCGTTGCCGACGGTGCGCGGAGAGTCGGTGTCGATTGACGCGACGGACTGGGTGTTCCTGCTCTACAGCGATGGGATCCGGGATCGATTCGCGCTTGAGACGATGCCGGAGTTCGTCGAGCGCGACGCGCAGGCACTTGCCGACCGCATTCTCTGTGACTGGTCGCGTGACACTGACGATGCAACCGTCATTGTCGTCATGCCGCGCATCACGCACGAAGATTCCGGCGACTGATCGACCATGGTCTCCGATGTTGCGTCATCCATGAATCGCCCGTAGTCTAACGAACCGATGAACCGGTTCGGTTGACTGTGGAGGGGCGAGATGGCGGCATCAGAGCGCGATGAGCAGGTAGCGATCGAGAGCGTCCTGATCGAGGACGAGTGGATCGACCCGCCAGTGCACGTCCAGCAACAGGCGAACCTGCAGGTCCCGGCAGGCGAGTTCTCTCGTGCGCTCGCTGACCCGGAAGGATTCTGGGCCGAGGTCGCCAGCGATTTCGACTGGTTCGAGCCGTGGTCGCAGGTGCACACTCGGACCTATCCGAACTTTCGCTGGTTCGACGGCGCGAAGGTCAACATCACTGCGAACGCGCTTGACCGGCACGCCCGTGGCCCCCGCGCCAACAAGGTCGCGTACATCGCGCTTGGCGAGGACGGTAGCGAGAAGATCGTCACCTACCGACAGTTGCTCCGGCTCGTCAGCCGATTTGCCAACGTTCTTCGCGATCGCGGTGTCGGCGTTGGCGATCGCGTCGTCATCTACCTGCCACTCTCGCTCGAAGGCGTGATCGCGATGCTCGCCTGCGCCCGCATCGGCGCGGTTCACTCGGTCGTCTACGCGGGACTCGGTGCCGGTGCATTGCGCGATCGGATCCTCGATGCTGAAGCGCGCGTCGTCGTAACAGCGGACGTCGGATACCGGCGCGGGCGATCGGTGCAGTTGAAAGCGATCGTCGATGAAGCGCTCGATGAACTCGACGCCGTCCCGGAGGTGATTGTCTGGCGGCGGCAGCAACCGGCGATCGAACTGGACGAGCCGCGCGAGCGAGATTTCTACGAACTGCTCAACGACGCCAGCGCCGAGTGCGAGCCGGTGGCGGTGGATGCCGAGCATCCACTGTACATCCTCTACACATCCGGGACGACCGGCAAACCGAAGGGCGTCGTCCACGTTCACGGTGGCTACATGGTGGGAACGGCCTACCATCTGAGGACGTTCTGGGACATCAAAGAGGACGACGTCTTCTGGTGCATGTCGGACATCGGCTGGGTCGTCGGCCACTCCTACATTGTCTATGCCCCGCTCGTCTGCGGCGCGACAACGGTATTCCGCGAAGGGTCGATCGACTTCCCACATACCGCGATCGCGTTCGAGGTGATCGAGAAGTACGGCGTCACCGTTGCATTCACGGCACCGACAGCAATCAGGATGTTGATGAAGTTCGGCGACGAGGCACCTGCCCGCTACGACATGCGCTCGTTGCGGCTGCTGACTTGTGCTGGTGAGCCGCTGAACCCAGAGGCGTGGCGCTGGGCATACCGGAACCTGTGCGGCAATGGTCAGCACGCCTACATGGTCGATAACTGGTGGCAGACGGAACTGGGAGGGCCAACGATTGCGACCCTCCCGGCGATGCGCTCCAAGCCCGGTTCGGCCGGAACGCCACTTGCAGGCGTCGTCGCAGATGTCGTTGACCGCGAGGGTAACCCGATGCCGGATGGGAAAGGCGGGTTGCTGGTCCTGCGTGGGACGTTCCCTCACATGTATCGCACGGTCCACAACGACCCTGAGCGGTATGAGCGCGACTGGTCGATCGTTCCGGGCGCCTACACCTCCGGCGATGTCGCGATCCGCGATGCCGACGGCTACATCACTGTCCTCGGTCGCGCCGATGACGTGATCAACGTCTCTGGTCACCGGATTGGAACCGCCGAAATCGAGAGTGCGCTGGTGTCGCACGCGAGAGTGGCTGAAGCCGCCGTGATCGGGATACCCGATGAAGTCCGTGGCCAAGCTATCAAAGCGTTCGTTACCCTCCGCGCCGGCCACGAACCGACCGAGGAGACGCGGGCGGCGTTGGTCAGCCATGTCCGCCACGTCATCGGCCCGATCGCGACTCCCTCGGAAATCGAGTTCCGCGAGCGGTTGCCGAAGACCCGCTCCGGCAAGATCATGCGACGGCTACTCAAAGCCGAACAACTCGGCGTCGATCCTGGCGACCTGACGACGCTGGAGGAGTGATTCACGGCGTCGCGTCTCGGTACAGGCACTGCCATCTGGAGCGTAGATCAGGCGGACGTGCCTACCACTCGTACTCTTCGTACGAGCCGATCAGGACGTTCCTGCCGGTTGGGACATCGCTTCCCCCCGCCGGTTCTTCGGTGACGCCACAGCGCCAACCATACGAGTAGTCGGCGGGGGCATTGATGACGACCATGGCCTGGCCACTGTCATCAACGTCGAACATTCCGCCGTCGTAGCGGGTGTCATCTGGGTCGACGAACCAGAGTTGGTACTGCATGTGGTCCGGTAGCGGAGGCAGTCCGCTGACGACGAGACCCGCGCGAGTGCGTCCCGGCTGGAAGAAGAGTTGTGCGACAGCCTGTGGCGCGTCAGGCGATCCGCGCATCGAGACGATCTCGGTGTCGGCGTCATCACGCAGCATGGCGACGGTCTCGGCAGCGTCGATCCCGTTATCGTTCGTCGATTCCCAATAGATGGCGGCAGCGAAGACGATCGCGACAACGGCGGCTGCTGTCAGCAGGTGGCGGCGCATTTTCGGCCACCAGCCACGTGTGTTTCCTTGTCGCTCGGCTTTCTCAACCCGCCGAACACGAGCGAGTAGTTCGCGTCGGGACGTTGGGGACGGCTCGGTTCGTGGCAGGCCCAGTGGTAGCAATCGGGTGATCTCTTCGTACTCGTGCAGCCGCTCGCGACACTCCGCGCACGTCGACAGGTGCTGCTTCAGGCGTGCGGTGGCCTCGTCATCAAGCGCACCGAGTGCGAATGCCGCGAGATCATCCTGGAAGGCGTCGTGGGGAATGCTCATGACTGCTTGCTACCCTCGTCGTCGGGTTTGAAGTGTGGGCGCAGGGCGACGCGCAAGTGCTCCATCGCGACTCTGGTGCGCGACTTCACCGTCCCGAGCGGTTCGCCGAGTTGCCGCGCGATTTCGGACTGTGACATGCCACCGTAATAGGCCAGTTCGACGACCTGCCTCTGGGCGAGCGAGAGGCCAGCCAGCGCGTCGGTGACCGCCTGGCGGGTTTCTACCGCCTCGGTCTCGTCGGGAACACCGAAATGGTCCTCTGCCCCTGGTTCCGGTAGCGGCGTCCGTTCCCGCAGGCGCGTCTTGTGCTGGCGGCTGCGCAACAGGTCGATGGCCCGGTTACGAGCGATGCCGATCAGCCAGCCTGACACCTGTCCACGGCTGGCGCGGTAGGTATCCGACGCATTCCAGACACGCAGGAAGCAGTCCTGCATCACTTCTTCCGCCAATTCCCGATCGCCAACGATACGTAGCGCAACCGTCAGGATCAGCCCCGCATAGCGGTCGTAGAGCGCGGCGAGGGCAGCCTCATCCCCGCGCCGAATGCGCTCCATCAGATCGGCGTCACCGAGCGTACTTGCTCGCGCCGGGTTGAATGCCCGTTGGTGACCGGCTCGATCGTCCGGTACGGTCGTCAACAGTGACGGCACGGTGCCTCTCCCACCCCGGTTCGCTACCCGCATCGCGTTGTACTACGTAACCGCTGCTCCGAATGGATGGATTCGGTTGGCTGCGGTACTGTACGACGATCGCGGATGAACGGGAATGTCGGGAGGGGAGTGGAGATGCAGCCGCAACTACTGGTCGCTGATTTCGCGGGGACGATGTTTCTGGAGGAAGGTGCAGTCGTCGTCGCCTACCGTCGAGCCTTCGACACGTTCGGTATCGAGGCCAGCGACGCCGACATCGCCGCTCGGCGTGGTGCCAGCAAGCGGGTCGTCTTCGAAGAACTCGCCGCCCGAACCTACCCGGCATCTGAGTCCAGCGCCGTCGCGATCCGTGCGCTGGCCGCTTTTGAAGCGGCACTCGAAGATGAGTACAGCACCGGGCCAGTCCAGGAGATACCCGGCGCGGGCGCAACCGTAGAGGTATTGCGCTCCAATGGCGTGCGGGTGGCGCTGGCAAGCGGTTTCGATCGTCGTCTGGTCGATCTGCTCCTTGGCCGGCTCGGGTGGACTGATCTGTTTGACCTGTCGATCGCCGGGAACGACGTAAAGGCTGGACGGCCATCTCCAGCCATCATCCATCATGCGATGGCGACGCTCGGTGTCCACGATGTCGGGACCGTTGCGGCAGTTGGCGACACTCCACTTGATCTTCAGGCTGGTACCAACGCCCGCGCGGGTTGGGTGATCGGCGTTCTCAGCGGTGCGCATGGAATCGAAACACTTGGGATGACGCGGCACACCCACTTGCTCCCAAGCGTCGCATTGCTGCCGGAACTCTTTGGGTTACGCTGACGGCGTGGCTGCCACCTATTGCGGCAACGACACCCAGAGCGGCTCGGCATCGACTCCGGGATCGTCGGTGATGCGCAGTGGTGTCGGGTCGTCGAGCGTTGCGACGAAAATGTCGGTGTTGCCCTCGATCGTCTGCGTGTAGACGATCGCGCTCGAATCGGGCGACCAGGCTGGCGAACCTTCCTGCTCGATCGTTGCTCCGATCGAGCGGGGATCGCTTCCGTCAGCCGCCATCACGAACACGTCGGACGACTCGTCGCGATCGCTGACGAACGCGATCCACTGGCCATCTGGCGACCAGACCGCGAGATTGTCAGCGGCTGGATCGTTCGTGAGGTTGACCGGGTTGCTCCCGTCCCAGCGCATGACGAAGACGTCGTCATTGCCATCTCGGTTCGAGCCGAAAAGAATCGAGTTGCCATCCGGCGCCCAGACCGGACCCCAGTCGGCGTCGGGATGGTTCGTCAGGTTCTCCAGATCATCCCCGTCTGGCTCGACCGAGAAGATCTCGTTGTCGCCGGTACGATTGCTGCCGAATGCGATGCGCGTCCCGTTCGGTGCCCAGACATGACTGTAGTCAGCACCCGGGTGGTCGCTCAGGTTGAATGGATTGCTACCGTCTGCGTTCATCACGTAGATCTCGCTGTTGTCGTCGCGGTGTGAGATGAACGCGATCTGATTGCCGTTAGGCGACCAGCGTGGCTGGAGGTCGTCGCCGGGCGCGTCCGTCATCTGTGCGCGGGCGTTCGCCGCGATGTTGAGGACGAAGATCTCATAGTCGTCGCCACCGTCGGGTATCGCAGCGAACGCGAGCGAATCGCCGTCCGGCGAGAGCGCGTAGTGGATCGCGTTCGAGAACCCGGCGCCCTCTGCGAAAACGGGCACCTGCTCGCCACCGTCTGCGTAGGTGATGAGCATTCCTCCGGGTACTTCGTCGCGATCGCTGGTGAAGAGAATCAACTCTCCTCCGGTCGCGAGGCTCGGTGGCGGCAGTGGTGTTTCAGTTGGGGCCGGCGTGGCTTCCGCTGGTGTCGGCTCGACAGACGGTGTTGGCTCGACAGTCGTTGTCGGGTCAACCTGCTGTGACTCCGTCGGCTCGGCAGTCGATTCGCTGGTGGCCTCCGTCGGGTCAGCCACTTCGGTTTCCTGGGTTGAAGCAACCGTCTCCGTGGGATCAACGGCGCCGGTCTGCATGGTAATGGTCGCTGTTGCGGTCGCCTGACCGATGTCGGCGCGCACCTGATCGTCGTTGTCCCAGAACAGATTGAGCAAAAGTGCGATCGCGAGCAGTGTCGTGCCGACGCCATACCAGACGGCTGGCTCGTTCTTGCGACTGCGATAGACGACACGCTCGATGACGATTGGCTCCGGGACGACGACCTCGGAGGGTGCCGCGACGGGTGTCGCCGCATCGCTGGTCTCTGCCGGTGGTGTCGCCAGGACGATCGGCGGAATCCCCATTCGCGCGCGGGGGAGTTCACCCGTGCCGAGCACCCGCGTCAGGTCACTGATGAAGGCGGCCGCCGTCGGATAGCGATCGGTCGGCGTCTTAGCCAGCGCTCGCATGATGACCTCATCGATGCCGTCCGGGAGGCTCGAGTTGCGCTCTGATGGCGGCGTCGGCGTCTCACGCAGGAGCGATGCGAGGAGTGCGGTTCGGTCCGTGCCGCTGAAGGGCGGCTCCCCGGTCAGCATCTCGTAGACGACGGCCCCAAGTGCGTAGATATCGCTGGCAGGGAGAGCCGGCTGACCAGTCGCCTGCTCGGGTGCGACGTAGGCAGGTGTCTCGAACCACGACGACATCGTTTCCGGATCGCCGCTGACCGGGATCAGATCTTCAACCGCACCAGCGATCCCGAAGTCGATGACGGTGACCTGTCCGCGCCGGTCAATGACGATCCCACCCGGATTGAGGTCGCGATGGATGACGCCACGCTCGTGGGCGTGGTCGAGCGCATCGGCAATCTGCCGTGCGATCCGGACCGTCTCACCAAAGGCGGGCTTGCGCTCGTCGAGCAGTTGCCGGAGTGTCTGACCGTCGACCAACCCACGCGCGATGTAATAGAAGCCATCGCGCTCGCCGGTGTCGTAAATCTCAACGATGTTGGGGTGATGGAGCTGGGCAGCGATCCGTGCCTCGCGCTGAAAGCGCCGGACGACATTCGCATCCTGCGCGAGATCATCCCGCAGAATCTTGATGGCAGCCGGACGGGCGAGCTGGCTATGCAGACCGTGGTAGACAGGTCCGCTGCCGCTATCGCCGAGCAGCGCCAGAATCTCGTAGCTGCCAATGCGCTGTGGGTTCGGGTCCGCCATTACTGCCGCCGGCCCCTCAATACCGCGTCCAAGAGTGTACGTACACTATGTACGAGTATACAGGTAGCCTAACTGAGCAGCAAGCCTTGGGCAAAGGATCTGGGCGGAATGGGCTATCGCGTGGAGCAACGCACGAAGCAGTCTCAGTCTCAGAGGAGTATTGCACGGCGCAGCCAACCGCTTAGGTGAGCCGCCCCGCAAGACTACTGCGCTAGTGCTTCCGATTTTCGGAAGTTGCTGTCACAAGGTATTGACATCCGGGGACCGTTCTGCTGGAATGCGCGCAGTTCCGAACGTGAACACCGTCGTAGAACGTGACGCTCAACGCTGAGCACGTACCTGTCATTACCGGCCATCCCGCAGCGTAGTTACACCCAGACCTCCGGGATCGGCATGGCGATCGACAGGTTGCTGGGGCGTTTGCTTGATACCCTGGTCCGTTTCACTCTTCAGCAGATGCCAACTCCCTCCGCATCGGCGTGCCGCGATTCTGCGGAGCATCGGGCGTGGACCCTCGCGGCAGACCTGATTGCGACAGTGACTTGGGGCCGGGATGATTGCTCGACTGATCGTACGGCGACTGTTCTTCCTCATCTTTGTCCTGATCGCGCTTTCAATGGTGACGTTCGTGTTGATGCATGTCGTCCCGAGCGATCCTGCTCGCAACATCGCCGGCCCGAGGGCTAGCCCGGCCGCCATCGCGCAGATCCGCGAGGAGTACGGGCTGGATGACCCGTTGGTCGAACGCTATGTCACCTACGTCAAGGGGCTCGTCCAGTTCGATCTCGGCATGTCACTCTCGTCGCGCCGGCCAGTGACACAGGACCTGCGGCGCTATGTTCCGGCGACTGTGGAACTGGCGGTTACCGGCATGGTGTTCGCGCTGCTGGTTGGTGTGCCGCTCGGAGTCCTCTCGGCAGCCCGCAAGAACTCGGTTCTCGACGCAGCCGGCCGGGTCATCTCCGTCATCGGACTCTCGATGCCTTCCTTCTGGCTGGCGATCATCCTTCAGTTCGTCTTCTTTGCTCAATTGGGCTGGTTACCGGATGGAGAACGCCTGCCTGTCGGGGTCGATCCACCACGAACCATCACCTCGTTCTACACGATCGACGCGTTGCTGACGCTCCAGTTCGGAACGTTCGGTACCGCCCTCAAACACCTGGCGATGCCGGCCTTTGTACTGGGATTCATCTCGCTCGCGCCTGTTACGAGAATGGTGCGCTCCAGCATGCTCGAAGTCCTCAACCAGGATTACGTCCGGACTGCTCGGGCCAAGGGTCTCACCGAATCACTTGTTATCTCCCGACACGCGATGAAGAACGCGCTCCTGCCAACCGTTACCGTCCTCGGGTTACAGCTTGGCCTCCTGCTCAGCGGAACGGTGCTGGTCGAGATTGTCTTCTCCTGGCCCGGTGTCGGCCGGTATGCGTTCCAGTCGATCCAGAATCAGGACCCGAACTCACTGATCTCGGTCACGCTTGTGGTCGGTGTCGGGTATGTGCTGGCGAATCTGATCGTCGATATCGTCTACACGTTCCTCGATCCCAGAATCAGGGTGTCCTGACCATGCAGAGCACAGAAGCAACGATCACGACCCCAACACCAACCCAGGGAGGTGAACTACAGGCTCAGCAACTGGCACCTGCCAACCGAAGCGGTCTGCGCTATTTCGTGCGCCGGTTTGCCAGTGAAAGTCCACTCAACGTTGTTGCGCTCGCGATCATCGCGTTGTTCCTCTTCCTCGCGCTGCTCGGTCCGACGCTTGCTCCGTATGACCCGGTCGCAACGGACGCGCCGAACCGGCTGAATGGGCCGTCGCTCTCTCACCCATTCGGGACCGATGAACTGGGCCGCGATCTGTTCAGTCGTGTCATCTCGGGAGCGCGGATCTCGCTCGGGATCGCGGCATTGATTCTCGGGATCGCCATTCCAGTCGGAATTGTTGTCGGTGTCCTCGCAGGCTACCTCGGCGGGTTCATCGACGAGATCCTCATGCGCATCACCGACATCTTCCTGGCCTTCCCGGCCATCATCCTCGCGATGGCGATCGCTGCTGCCCTCGGACCTAATCTGCGGAACACGGTCATCGCGCTCACACTCGTCTACTGGCCCTGGTATGCGCGGCTCGTCCGGGGTTCGGTGCTACAGATTCGCGAACGCGACTTCGTCGAGGCGGCCCGCTCGGTTGGCGCCTCGCCGACTCGGCTCGTGACGCGTCATATCCTGCCCAATAGCGTCACCCCGATCATTATTCAGGGTACGGTCGACGTCGGCTTCGCTGTCCTCGCAACGGCTGGTCTCTCGTTCATCGGTCTCGGCGCACAACCCCCGTCGCCCGAGTGGGGCACGATGATTTCGACCGCGCGCGGCTTCTTCCGTGTCGCCTGGTGGTACTTCACCTTCCCCGGAGTCGCCCTCACCGTCACGGTCATTGGATTCAATCTGCTTGGCGACGGCCTGCGTGACTACTTCGATCCCCGCACTCGTGGAAGCTAACTGTAGACGGCACGTCACTCGTCGATCCAAGGAGGTGGAATCGCCAATCTAACGGTGACCGGAGTTCCTTCTTTCCAGTAGCCCACGACGAATACAACAAGGAGGAGAGATGTCGGGCCAGCATCGGAATGACGCGTTTCTCGATCTGATCATCGGAGCAAGGCTGGGCAGATTGTCCCGGCGGGAGGTTCTCAAGCGGGGACTCGCGCTTGGGCTTGCAACTCCGGTCATTATGGGTCTCATGGCTGCCTGCGGCGGCGATGACGATGATGACGACTCGACTGAAGAAACCAGCGGTGGTGACGCTACCGCCGAAGCGACACCCACCCGTGTCCCCGTTGTCGCGGCGACCCGGACACCGAACAGCGCCGCGTCCCCCGAGTCGACACAATCGTCCGGCTCTGGTGATCGCAACGAAGCCGAAAACCGCACCTTCACGATGGCCTTCACCGGTGGCGTGCCGGACGTCGATCCTCAGTCAGCGTATGACAACCAGGCCAGTAGCATGTTCATGGCTGTCTACGAGATGCTGCTGCGGTTCGATGGGGAGAGCACCTTCGAGTACCAGCCGATGCTCGCCAATGCCTGGGAGGCCAACGCCGACCTGACCGAGTTCACGTTTACGATCGACGAAGGCATTACCTTCCACGATGGCAGTGCGTGCGACGCACAGGCGATCGTCGATTCGTTGACTCGCTTTGTCGAGATGAGCCGCGGGCCGGTTGATGTCCTCAAGCGCTTCGTACCGGATCCGGCAACCCAGATGGAAGCCGTAGACGCGACGACCGTGAAGTTCACGATGAACAAGCCTGAGCCGCTCTTCCTGGCAGCGATGGCGTCCGAGTACGGCCCGCTGATTGTCTCTCCGGCCGCGATGGAGGAGCACAAGACGGCAGACGATCCATACGCGCACGAGTGGTTTGCACAGAACATGGTCGGCACCGGGCCATATATGGTCACCGAAGCCGAGCCGCAGGAACGATTCGTCCTTGACCGCAATGAGAGTTATTCACACGGACCGGAGCACTTCTTCGACCGGATCGTCGCTCGGGTTGTGCTGGAGGATGTCACCCGTCGCCAGTTGATCGAGGCTGGTGATGTCGACGGTGTGGCGGTCCTGAATGCTGACGATGTCATCGACCTGCGTAGCAACGATGAGATTCAGGTGGTCGAGTATGAGACGACCGAGTGCCGCTGGGTTCGCCTGAACTACGTTCGTCTCAGTGCCGACGCACGCAAGGGATTGTGCTACGCATTTCCCTACGATGACGTCATCAACGAGGTTCTCCAGGGCTTCGGGAAGAAGCAGGGGCCAATCGCTGACACGGTGATTGGTTTCGATGCCGAAATTACGTTGTACGACACCGATCTCGATCAGGCCGCACAGTTGCTTGAGTCTGGCGGAGTATCGCCGTCTGATGAACTCGAGTTCATCTACTCCGACGGTGACGCGGCAGTTGAGCAGATCGCTCAACTCTTCCAGGCGAATCTGGCTGAAATCGGCTACAACCTCAAGCTGACGAAGGTGGATCGCTCGGCGTTGCTCGACATGGCCTACGGAGACTCGCCGCCTGAAGAGCGTCCGCACATGATGCACTCCGGCTGGTGGCCGGACTACAACGACTCGTACAACCAGCTCTTCCCGAACTTCCATCCAGATTCGGCCGGGAGCGCCGGTTCGAACTCAATGTTCTACGGGAATGAAGAAGTTGGCCGGTTGCTGGAAGTGGCGCGGGACGCTGACACCGAGGACGCACTGGTCGAGGCGACCAGTCAGATACTGCAGATCATGATCCAGGACGACCCGGCCGCCATCTTCTACGCCCAGATCACTCGCCCACAGTTGCTCCGCCACGATATTCGTGGCTTCCGCCCGAACGGCATCTACATCGCGTCGTACAACTTCCACGAGATGTGGAGAGAGGCGACGTAAATAAGGGAATCGGGGGCGGCGAAAGGACCATGTCCCTTCGCCGTCCCCGGACTCTGAGTCCATAGTCCCGAAACTAATCTGCTACTGCCCCTGCTGGCGACGCGACCTCCAGCGCTTGCTCCAGGTCGGCGATCAGGTCATCGATGTGCTCGATGCCGACCGAGAGGCGGATCAGGTCGTCGCCGACTTCGGCCTTCGATCCGGCAGTGCTGAGGTGGGTCATCTGGCCGGGATGTTCGATCAGTGACTCGACGCCACCGAGGCTCTCGGCCAGCGTAAAGACCTTCGTGGCCGCCACGACTCGGCTGGCAGATTCCCAGCCACCGTGGACGCTGAACGAGACCATGCCCGAGAAGGCACGCATCTGGCGCGCTGCGACCTCATGGTTGTGGTGGTCGGGCAGGCCGGGGTAGTAGACCTCCTTGACGGCCGGGTCCTGTTTGAGCCACTCGGCAATTCGCATCGCGTTAGCCGAGTGCTCGCGCATCCGGATGCCGAGCGTCTTCAGTCCACGCAGTACCAGCCAGCAGTCGAACGGCCCCGGTACGGCACCGGCCGCGTTCTGGTGGAACTTCATAAAACGCTGGATGCTCGGGTCATTGCCGATCACCAGACCCAGTACGACGTCCGAGTGACCGCCGAGGTACTTGGTCGCCGAGTGGACAACGAGATCGGCTCCGTGCGCGAGCGGCGTCTGCAGGTACGGCGACGCGAAGGTGTTGTCGACCAGCAGGACTGGCCGTGTCAACTGGAAGTCGCGGGTGCCGGCTTCCCACGCCAGTGCTTCGCCAGTTGGCTCGCCGTAACGTTCACGCATCAGGTTGCTGACGCCAGCGATATCGACGATCTTCAGGTATGGGTTGGTCGGCGATTCGGTGATCACCATCTTCGTGTCGTCGCGCAGTCCTTCACGAACCTGGTCGAGATCCGACAGGTCGACCATCGAGTACTCGATGCCGTAGCGGGCGAAGATCTTGTCGATCAGCCGGAACGTGCCGCCGTAGGCATCGTCCGACATCAGGACGTGGTCGCCGGGGACCAGCATATAGAGGATGTTCTGAATGGCTGCCATCCCCGAACCGTAGGCGAGTCCCCACTCGCCGCCTTCCAGCGAAGCGATCGACGTCTGTAGGGCCGTTCGGGTCGGGTTATCGGTTCGGGCGTACTCGAACCCCTTATGCTCGCCGACGCCGGTCTGCGCGTACGTGCTCGTCTGATAGATTGGAACGATCACCGCCCCGGTCTGCTCCTCCGGCTCCTGCCCGTCATGGATTGCGCGGGTCTCAAACTGCGTTTTCGACCAGTCGATGTTTGACATGGATCAACTCCCTCATCTATCAAGCGTGTGTCGGGACGTGGGACGCGGGACTCGGGACGTGGGACACGGTGGAGTCATCAATCGCGTCCCACGTCCCGCGTCCCGCGTCCCGTTCTCACGACTCGCTCTTCATATTCGCGACAAAGTCCAGCAGGTCGGCGCGCGTGATGATGCCGACGAGTGCTCCTGTGCGCTGGACGAGGACGGCCGACGCTCCTGCCGTCGAGAGGAGCGGGAAGACACGCTCGATCTCTTCGGCGGCGTCGACGAGCGGGAACGGTGCGTCCATGACGGTTGAGATCTTGGCGCGCAGCGTTTCGGGGCTGCGGAAGACCTTGTCAAGCAGCGTGCGTTCCTGAATCGAACCGGCGATGTTGTGGACCTCGATCGCGCCGTTGCTGTGGCCACCAGCCGTCCGCACAACAGGAAGTTGGGAGATATTGAACTCCTGCAACAACCCGATCGCGCGTTCGACCGTGTCATCGACATGGACCGCGACGATCCGGGGAACGTCGGCGTCGTGATAGGCCGCGACGAGGTCGCCCGCCCGTGGCGCCTGCGAGAAGCGCGACAGGAAGCCGTTCTCGCGCATCCAGTCGTCGTTGTAGAGCTTGGAGAGGTAGCCACGGCCCGAGTCCGGCAGCAGGACGACGACCAGCGCGTCCGGCCCTTCCCGTTTGGCGACTTCCAGCGCCGCCCAGACGGCCAGCCCACCTGAGCCACCAATCAGGACACCCTCCTCGCGCGTCACCCGGCGAGCGGTCGCGAAGGCGTCGCGGTCGGTCACCATGATGAACTCGTCGACCGTGCTGCGATCGAACGTCCCCGGCCAGAAGTCCTCACCGACGCCCTCGACCTTGTACGGGCGCGGGACCGGGCCGGTGTAGATCGACCCTTCCGGGTCGGCGCCGATCACCTTGATCTCGGCGTTCTGCTCCTTGAGGTACTTTGAGATACCCGAGATCGTCCCGCCGGTTCCGACGCCGGCCACGAAGTGGGTGATCTTGCCGTCGGTCGCCTGCCAGATCTCCGGACCCGTCGATTCGTAGTGCGTGCGCGGGTTCATCGGGTTGAAATACTGGTTCGGCTGGAAGGCGTTGGGGAGTTCGCGGGTGAGCCGGTCGGCGACAGAGTAGTACGACTCAGGTGAGTCCCGCTCGACGTTGGTCGGTGTCGTGACAACCTCGGCTCCGTAGGCGCGCAGGAGCGCGATCTTCTCGTTCGAGACCTTGTCGGGCATGACGAAGACACAGCGGTAGCCCTTGATCGCGGCGGCCATCGCCAGCCCGACGCCGGTGTTACCGGAGGTCGGCTCGACAATCGTTCCGCCCGGCTTAATCCAGCCCTTGCGCTCGGCCTCTTCGATCATCCGGATACCGATCCGGTCCTTGACCGATCCGCCTGGGTTCATCATCTCCAGTTTGGCGACGAGCGTGGCCGGGTTGCCGCGATTGACGCGGTCCATCCGCACCAGCGGAGTCCGTCCAATTGCCTCAACGACGTGAGCATAGATTCCTGGGGTGTTGCTGATGCTTGATGAGGTTGCCTGCTGCTTCGTGGTTGCCATCTGCGCGGCTCGGCGCTGAGCCGCCCCCCTTCCTGATGAACGGCGAGCGGGCGAGACTCCCGCCGACGGCGCTTGCCAATGCCGCTTCATTGTACCCCCCTGTCGTCCTGAGCCGCAGCGAAGGACCTCTCCTGCGTTAGCCGCGCTGGGTGTCGAAGCGGGGGAGGTCCTTCGCTGCGGCTCAGGACGACAGGGGCAAGGATCATTAAGTGATTGCCATGCTGCGCGTACACGCGTACATTCGTTGTATCGGCGATCGACAATGCTGATCAAAGGTGCGACCAGCGCCGTTGTCAAGGTCGAGAACGGGGTGCCAATCGTGAAACGTCGGCGGTTGAATGCGGTATGGCTGTGCCTGGCCGCGCTCCTCGCGTTGGTCGCCTGCGGCCAGAACGACGATGCGGCGGGCAGCGCCGACCGGCCGACCGCGACAACGGCCTCGGACGTGGCAACGGCGACGAATGAGCCATCGCCACAGAGTACGGCCACTCCCGGTCCGCCGACGCAACCAGTGGCAACGGCAACGAAGGATGCGACCCTGCCCGTCCCGCCGACCGCGACGGTGCCGGAACAGCCTGAGGTGTCGCCGACCGCCCCGTGGGTCGACACCGCGCCACTCGACGATCCTGAACTTGGGATCGACATCTACTGGCTCGGCGAACGGTTCGAGCCTGGCGGGAACTTACCGCCGCTGGTGCTCTCGTGGGTCCTGGGGATTCCGGGTGGTGGGCCGCTTGGGATGCGTGCTCAACTGGATTACCCGACCGAGCCGCTCGAGCCCGGCGGCGTTGGACTACGGCTGATGAGCCAAGCGGACTGGGACGCTCAACTGGCACTCGACCCGGCGACGGACGACTTCGGGTTTATCGCCCATATGTTCTGGGATTCGCCCTGCGCACAGCAGGAGAGGCTTGACCTCGACGGCGGTCACGCGATCGTCTACAGCAGCTACCAGTCGCTGGCCGACCGCTCCGTCTCCACGTGCCCGACTGGGCCTTTCGATCGCTTTCTCGCGCATGTGTTCATGGGCGACACCGTCATCCTCGTCAACGCGCCAATCCTGCTGGAGAATACGGACGGCATGCCGGACCGCGGGCCATACAACTCGCAGGAGGGCATGCGCCAGGTCGTCAGTGCGCTCCGGCTGCGGGAGCCGGTCGTTGAACCGACGCCGATTCCGACGCCTGCCGCCAGTGTTGACGACCCAAGTTCGCTCGTTCTCCAGCCTGCCGACCTACCCGGTCGCTACGGCTACGGCGACGATGGCTGTTCGCCACGCTATGACTGCAACTTTGGCCCTATCGGCTTCGGCTCCGAAGGTGGCTACGAGGAATTGTCACGATCTGGTGGCCGGTTCCTCGCGTTCTATTACCAGTACGAGCATGTCGGGTTCAACGCCGCCGGTGAACCCCACCCGAACATCGAGCCGCCCGTTATCGACAGCTTCGCTCTCGTCTGTCTCGAACAGTGTGATCCAGCCGCGCTCCTGGCACTCGGCCCTGAGTTGGTTCGTTATCAGGGAGGCGACAACGCAACCACTCTCGATGGCGCTCCCAGCCTTGGCGACGAGACGCATCTTTACCGCGTCGACACACTCGTCGTTGGCCAGGTCGAACCGGGCATTGCCGTTCTCTGGCGGCGCGGACCAGTCGTCGGCCTGATCATCGTTGGCGGAGCCGGTGAAGACGCCGGTCGGCAACTCGCGGTCGATCTGGCGATGCGACAGGACGAACGTATCGCCCTCGCACTCGGGCCATAGCAAACCGACCCGATCGCGGACGTGAGCGCCCTCGGTGTTGAACGACACGTCGGCACGACGCCCGTGTCGTAACGTGACACGTTGCACATTCACATCGTCAATCGTCTGTGCGCGTTCATCGCAATCGGGTCCCACCTCGGATCGCTGTAGTCAACGAGACGATACGTTGACGCATGCTCCAACGATCTCATCGAATTCGACGATCCGGACATCGCCTCCAACGTCTACAGTCGTTCGGGCTGGATCGTCGACCAGCATGTTTGCCGAGCATTCAGGAGAGGAGATCGACGATGGACGTTCGTGAGAGGTTGCTACAGTCGGTCCGCGAACTTGAGCCGGCTATCCGTCAGGCTGCCGATGAGGCGGAAGCCACCAGGCGGATGCCGGCAACGATGCTGCAACAGTTTATAGACAGAGAGTTCCTCCAGATGTTCGTTCCCAGGTCATTGGGCGGGCTGGAGGTTGACCCACTGACGGCCTTCGAGGTGGTCGAAGCGATCGCGAGGATCGATGGCTCGATCGGCTGGGTGGTGATGATCAGTTCGGCGACGCCGGCCTTCGTCGTTCCGTATCTCCCCCGGGAGGTCACCGATGAGGTCTTCAGCGATCCGAACGCGGTGATGGTTGGGCTGATCGCGCCGCGTGGGCGGGCGGTGCCGGTTGAGGGCGGCTACCGGGTCAGTGGTCGCTGGCCATTCGGTAGCGGCTGCCAGAACGCAACCCGGCTGGTGAGTGGCACGCTCGTCTTCGACGGCGACAGGCCGAAATTGAATGACGATGGTCAGCCGGAGATGCGGCTAATGCTGCTGCCCGCCGACGAGTGCGAGGTGCTGGATACGTGGTCGGTTGCTGGATTGCGTGGCAGCGGTAGCCATGACTATGTCGTCAACGATCTATTCGTGCCGGAGGAGCGCGCCGTCGCGCCGATTCCGGAGCGGCGCGTCCACGACGGCCATCTGTACGACATCAAGTTCCTGCTGGGAATGCAGGCTGCCCAGGCACTTGGCGTCGCCCGGCACGCCATCGATGCGTTCCACGAGTTCGCATCAGCCGTCCCGCACGCGCACGCGATGGCCGTTCGTGAGCGGCCGATGGCGCAGGTTCGGGCAGCGCAGGCGGAGGCATTGGTCGCGTCGGCACGGGCGTACATCGTCTCGGCCATCGAGGACGCGTGGTGTTCGGCGTGTTCTGGGCGCGGCATCTCATTGGAACAGGGTGTCCAGTTCCGACTCGCCAACACCAACGCCGTCCAGCAAGCCGCCGAGGCCGTTGACCTGATGTACGACGCGGCGGGCGCGTGGTCAATCTACACTGAGAACCCGCTGGAGCGCTGCTTCCGCGATATCCACGTCGCGACGCAGCACTTCATCGTCGCGACCCCCACCTACGAAGCCTTTGGCAAGGTCCTGCTCGGCGTCGACGACACCGTCCAGTTCCTGCACTGACGCGGATGCCCCAATTAAGGTGACGGACTACGGCCTGCTTCTCTCGAGTACCAGCTCGGGAGGCGGGCCGATCGATCGTAGGTTGAACCAGATGTCGATGGTAGGGATAACCCTACCCTGAAGTTTCCAGAGGGCTTCATTCCGGAATCCGGAGTCTGACCGTAGACTGGTGACAGTTGGTTTGGACGCCGGGCACGTTCAACGGCGAGCGTGGCCCGGCTCCTTGGAAGGATTCAGGACTGTGTCGGTATCTGCTTCGTCTCAATCTCCAACTGGCGCGACAACGGAGTCGCGCCAGAACCTGCCATCGAACCCGTTTCGGTTGATGGCAACCGCCGAGCCGTGGCTCGCACTGTTGTTCATGATCTCGAGTTTCGTAGTCGGCTTGTTCTGGTTCGTCGTATTGGTCGTGCTGATCTCCGTTGGAGGTTCGCTGGCCGTCACCCTGGTCGGCCTGCCGATCCTGGTCGGTACGATGTATACCTGGATCGGTGGTGCGAGGGCCGAGCGCTGGCGTGTCGGCGTCATGCTTCGTGAGCAGATCGCCGATCCGTACCATCCCATTCCGGCAGGAACGTCGTTCTGGGGACACATCTGGACACGGGTCAAGGATGGACACACCTGGCTCGACCTGCTCTATCTGTTCCTGCTGTTTCCGATCGGGCTAGCTGAGTTCATTGTTGCAACCGTTGTCGTATCAGCCCCGGTTTCGTTCGCGTTCTCGCCGGTTTGGTACTGGCTCGGAATCTCGGAATACGTCGGCCCAACCTGGTTCGTGGATTCGCTGGGTGAGTCACTATTGGTGTCCCTCGTCGGGATTCCGCTGCTACTGCTGATGCCCTACATCCTGGTCGGAATCGGCCGTGGACACGCTCATCTGGCGAAGGCGCTGCTTGGGACAGACCGCGAGCGTGAGTTGACCCAGCAGGTGACGCACCTGACCGCCAGCCGGACCCAGGCCGTCGATGTCTCGCTCTCGGAGCGACGACGAATCGAGCGGGACCTGCACGATGGCGCTCAGCAGCAACTCGTCAAGTTGGCGATGGACCTTGGGATGGCCCGCGAGAAGATCGAGTCCGACCCCGAGGCCGCCCGGCAACTGGTTGTCGAGGCACACGAGGAATCGAAGCGGGCGTTGGCTGAGATTCGCAACCTGGTCCGGGGTATTCACCCGGCCGTGCTGACCGATCGTGGCCTGGACGCTGCCGTCTCGGCTCTGGCAGGACGCAGCACGATTCCGGTTTCGGTCGATGTCCGGCTCGACGAGCGACCATCGGATGCGATCGAGTCGGCCGCCTACTTCGTCGTCGCAGAATCGCTGACGAACATGGCGCGCTATAGCAAGGCGACCGAGGCGCTGGTGCGCATCTACCGGCTCGGGGACCGGTTGCTGGTTGAGATCATCGACAACGGTGTCGGTGGCGCCCGCATCGGAGCGGGGACCGGCCTGGCCGGACTGGCTGACAGAGTTGGTGCACTGGATGGCAGACTGACTGTCGATAGCCCGGAGGGCGGGCCAACGACGGTTCGAGCGGAGCTGCCACTGTCATGAAAATTGTGATCGCTGAGGACTCGGTGCTGTTGCGTGAGGGCATTGTCCGTTTGCTGACGGATGCCGGGTTTGAGGTGGTCGCAGCCGTTGGAGATGGGCCGGGGCTGGTCGCAGCCGTCGAGCAGCACCGGCCAGTCATCTCGATCGTCGACGTCCGGATGCCACCGAGTTTTCGAGACGAGGGACTGCGAGCCGCGATTGAAGCGCGGCAACGTGTCCCAGAAAGCGCGGTACTGGTGTTATCTCAGTATGTAGAGGAGCGTTACGCGAGTGAACTGCTGGAAGGGGGCGCGGACGGAGTCGGATATCTGCTCAAGGATCGCGTCGCCGATGTCGGAGATTTTCTCCGGGCAGTACGCCAGGTTGCGGAAGGAGGCACCGTGCTCGATCCCGAAGTCGTGACGCAGTTGATGGCCCGGCGCCGGCGCGGCAACCTGCTCGAAGAACTGACGCCACGCGAGCACGAGGTGCTGGCACTGATGGCCGAAGGACGCTCCAACAGCGCGATTGCTGAATCGCTTTCAGTCTCGGATGGCGCGATTGAGAAGCACGTCAGCAACATCTTTTCCAAGCTCGGCCTGCCGCCGGCCGACTCGACACATCGAAGGGTTCTGGCGGTCCTGACCTACCTGCGGAGCTGAACCTCACGCGACCCGGCTGGACGGGGGAAGCATGTACATCACGATGACGCGCGCGGCACAGTCCGCGTGTGCTGAGCAGAGCTTTGCCCTGCGACGCATCCACTACAACCCATCCGTCGAGTCAGATCGGCCCCAGCGGTCGTCAGATGCCCACGGCGTCTGTGTCACAACCGTCGAGGTGCGACGTGAGGGTCGACCAGCGGGCACTGAGGATGAGGCTCTCGGGATGGTGCTACTGGGGATCGGTTATGAGACCTCAATTGCCTGATCATTACGGCAATCAATATCTCAATCGGTTAAGGGCGACATCGCAATGTCGCCCCTGCCGAATTGATTGAAGACGAGGTTATGCAGGCGCTGCCGCCGGCTCGACATCCAGCCGCTCTTCGCGATTGATGCGCAGTGCCATCAACCCGCCGACGACGGCGAACCCACCGGCTGTCAGGAACGCGATCTGGTAGTCGCCGAGCGTGTCACGCGCCAGACCACCGGCCCAGGCAGCCACCGCCGCACCGATCATGTGCGCGGCGAAGATCCAGCCGAACACCGTTCCGATATTGCGCCGCCCGAAGATGTCCGCCGTCAGGCTGACGGTGGGTGGGACGGTCGCGATGTAGTCCAGGCCGAAGAAGATCGCGAAAACGGCCAACCCCTGGACGCTCGTGACGAACGGCAGTAGGAACAGCGACAACCCGCGGAAGATGTAGTAACTCGCCAGCAGTTTGCGTGGATCGTAGCGGTCGGTCAGCCAACCAGAGGCGATCGTTCCGACGAAGTTCATCCCGCCCATGATCGCCAGAACCACGGCTGCCGTTGCTTCGGAGATGCCTTCGTCGGTCGAATGTGGCAGGAAGTGTGTCCCGATCAGGCCGGTCGATGTCGCGCCGCAGATAAAGAAACTCCCCGCCAGCAACCAGAACTCCGGTACGCGGACCGCTCCGCGCATGACGCTCCCCGTACGCGCCATCTGCGGCGCAGCAGGTTCGTCGCTTCCGCCGAGTGGGCGGAGGCCAAGGTCGGACGGCTGATCGCGCATCAACAGCAGGACCGGGCCGAGCAGGACGGCTGTTGCGATTGCCAGCAGGACGACGGCGCCACGCCAGCCGTTCGTGTCTACGACCCAGATCAGCAGGGGAACGAAGATGAGTTGCCCGGCCGACGTTGCCGCGCCGAAGATGCCGATTGCGAGGCCACGTCGTTTGACAAACCAGCGGTTCGCAACCGTCGCGCCCAGCACGACGGCGACGACGCCTGTTCCCATCCCGCCAATCGCACCCCAGACAGCCGTGAATTGCCAGAGCGCGGACGATACGGCTGTTACGAGTGACGAGAGCGTCGTCAGCGCCAACCCGGCCAGCATCAACCGGCGCGGCCCGTAGCGGTCCATCAGCGCGCCGCCGAGTGGCCCGGCCAGCCCATAGAGGACAAGTCCGACCGAGATGGCGAACGAGATCGACGACCGGCTCCAGCCGAGGTCGCTCTCCAGTGGTTTGACGAGTACGCCCGACGCTGCCCGGACGCCTGAGGCAACCAGCAATGTCAACGCCGTCACCGCGACGACGATCCAGCCGTAGTAGATCCGCTTTCCGAGCCACGCCTGCATTGAGAGTCCTGTCCTGAGTTCGGAGTATCGGATCGCAGCATCTACCCAGGGCAGGCTACGCACAACGTCCAATAACGCAATGGTCGCGCGGATTGTTCCGGATCGGCGGTCAGTCGCCTCTCAACTGGCGCATGAACGATTCTGAGTCGGCAATGTACCACTCCTCGGCAACGACGCCGTTCTCGATGCGCTGGATCGAAACGGCCGTGAACGAGACTTCGCGGCCAGTCGGGGCAATGCCGTTGTACTCGCCGAGGTGTCGTCCTCGAAACGTCCAGCGAGTGGCTACACGATCCCCCTCGGCGATCATGTCCTCAATCTCAGCCCGAAAGCCAGGAAAGGCGTTGTGCCAGGTTCGATAGAAGTCGCGGTATCCCTCGATGCCGGTTGGTTGTCCGTCGTACGCCATGTGGTCGATCGCGTTGTCGGCGATCATCTCATCCAGCGCGTCAACGTCGTTTGTGTTCCACGACTCAAAATAGCGTCGGATAAGCGCTTTGTTGTCCTCGACAGTCACGAATCCTCCGATCGTCAGGGATGTAGGGATTGGGGATTAGGGATTAGGGACGTAGGGTCGGGGTTGTCGTCCTGAGTAGACCGCCACCGCGATCTTAACGAGTTCCACTCTCATCAGGAACCGCGGAGCTGGGCTGTCGTCCTGAGCCGCAGCGAAGGACCTCTCCGCTTTGACGACACAGGTGGCCAGGGTGGAGAGGTCCTTCGCTGCGGCTCAGGACGACAGCCCAGTTCCCTAATCCCTAATCCCCAATCCCCAATCCCCAATCCCTACTCCCTCGTCAACGCTGCTGCCGCGACGTTGCAGACGCTCATCTGGCGTCTGGTGAACGGTTCGCGGCCGGTCCGGGCGTGCTTGTTGGAGACGTAGGCGATTGCGATGTCATTGATCGGGTCGACCTGCAGGAGACAGCCGCTGGCACCGCCGTGTCCGAACGAGGCGGGTGAGAGCAGGTCGCCGCCGAAGCCAGATGCTCCCTTGACCATGAACCCAAGGCCCCATGGGCGGATGACTTCCGGCTCGGGGCCGAATGACTCACCGGCTGTTCTCCCACCGGTCTGGTCGGTCGTCATCGTCTGGATCGTCGCGTTCGCGAAGATGTGGTGGTTGCTATTCGGCGCGAACAGCAGGCCGAATCGGAGCAGGTCACCAACCGTCGCGACCGTCCCGAAGGCCGGGTGCGCCAGGTTGAGCGAGTAGGCAGAGTTGTACATGTCGCTCTCGGTGCCGTACGCCAGTGGTTCGACGACGTGCGCGAGCCGGTGGTACTCGCTGTCTGGCGGGGGCATGAAGGTGTCGCCCAGTTGCCCCGGTTCCAGCACCAGTTCGCGGACGAGATCAGGGAACGGTCTGCCAGTCACGACTGACGCGATTCGGCCGAGGATGGCGTAGTTGTAGTCGCTGTACGAGAGTCGTGTGCCGGGCGTGAACAGCAGATCGTAGGTGTAGGCCTCGTCGACGATCTCGTCGAGCGAGAGCTGGTCGAGCAGGCGCTGTTCCATCTCCGGTGACTCGTAAACGAGTCCCGAGGTGTGAGTCAGCAACTGGCGCAGCGTGACGGCTTCCTTACCGCCGCCGTCGAACTCCGGCAGGACGCTACGTACCGTCATCGAGAGCGTCAGCCAGCCCTGCTCGATCAGCGTCATCACGACCGAGGCCGTGTAGACCTTGGAGATTGATGCCAGCGGCCAGAGTGTGTCGGATGCTGCCGGGCGGTCCGGCGCGGCGTTTCCAGCGAACAGTTCGGCGACCTGTGCGCCTCCCTGTGCGACCGCGACGGCCGCGCCGTTGACCTGCCCTTCGCTGACGAAGCGGTCAAGCAGCGCCTGTAGTGGCGCGAGTTTGCCGGTTGTATCGAACCCGTGTTCATTTTTGGTCACGATGTATCCCTCCTGCTTCGCATGATCGTGCCGGGTACTATCGCCGGAATGTCCCCCGACGGCAATTACAGGAGGGCGACGAGGGCTGTCCCGATGCCCATCACGCCGGTCAGTAGCAGCAGCGCGAGGGTCAGCGTTCGGAAGCCGGATGCGGTCAGTCGCCGGACCAGCCGGTTGCCGATCAGTGTCCCGATCACGGCGGCTGGTGTCAGGATCGTCGACGTCACAACCTCGCGCTCGCCGACAGTTCCACCGGCCAGTAGCACGCCAAGGCCGATCAGGTTGATCGCGATGAAGTAGGCGGAGATGGTGACACGGAAGGCGTCCTTCGCGAGTTGCCTGGCCGTGAAGAGGATAACGACTGGTGGCCCGGAGAGTCCGGTTGAGGTCGCCAGCGCCCCGCTGGTCGCACCCGCAGCCGTTGCCCACGAGCCGTTTGCCATTCCTGATGGCTGATAGCCGCGTAACAGCAGGATCGAATAGCCGGCTACCAATGACCCTGCGCCGATCTTCAATACTGCCGGATCGACCACATCGAGGATCCATGCGCCGAGCACCAGACCGGCGCAGGCGCCAGGAAGCATCGTCAGCACCAGCCGCCCGTTGAGTTCATGGCGCGCGCCCAGGACGACGATGACGCTGGTGAGAAGTGAGGCACCGATTGTCAGCGCGACGACTGTCTCCGGTCCATACAGCAGCAGGAGCGGGGGTACGCTGACCATCGCGAAGCCAAACCCGGTCATCCCGAAGATGATCCCCGAGACCCAGACGATTCCCATCGCCGCCAGCAATGTGGCATCCACGAACCTGCTGCTCCCCAGCGTTGTGCGTCACTTCGATGTGGGGCATCGTACAGCAGCAATGCGAGATGGTCTCTGGCGGCGTCCGCTGCTCGCTACATCACCCACCCGATGGTCCAGAAGCTGACCATGCCGGCCAGCAGTCCGGCCCAGAGGTGGCTGAAGCGAAAGACGACAAGCGCGGCGAATGCGGCACCGGCGAGGCGGGCGGGGAAGGTCCCGGCGCCTTCGGCCACACCAGGAACCGCCAGCGCGGAGAAGGCAGCGACCGGGACGTAGGTAAGAAAGCGGTCGAACGCGGGAGGCAGTTGCCGTTCGCCCAGCCGGAATCCGGCAATGCGGGTGAGGTAGGTCAGGAGAGCGACCGAGACGATGATCGCGATCCGGTCCATCAGGCACGTTCCTTTCCACGCTCGAACTGCATCGCAATCACGGCCGGCAGAATGGTCGCGAGGAGGATCGTGATCCCGCCGCCGAAGTACTGACCCGCGACGAGCGCGATCCCACCAGCCAGCACCGCGACACCGATCTGGACCCGCGAGCGCAGCAGCGGCAGCAGCAGCGCCAGGAACGAGAGCGGGAAGATGAAGTCGATGCCACTCTTCTCGACATCTGGCAGCAGCGAGCCGAACAGGACACCGGCCAGCGTTGAGAGCGTGAACGCGCTATACAGGCTCAGTCCCGTTCCCAGCAGGAAGGCACCACTGCCCCGGCCAGCCAGCCACTCGCGGGTGGCGACACCGAACGATTCGTCGGTCAGGAAGAACGCCAGTACCGATCGGCGCGGCCCGTCGTTCCGCTCCATCTGCCGGTCGGCGGACAGTCCGTAGAGGATATGGCGCAGGTTCAGGATGAGCGCTGTCAGGACGATCGCAAGCGCCGACGCTCCACCTGCGTAGAGCGTGACCATTGCCAACTGTGCGCTGCCGGCATAGACCGACATCGACATCAGTTGGGTCTCGATCGCGCTGTAGCCGCTCGTCCGTGCCAGGATCGCGAAGGCGATGCCGAACGGCACGGCGCCGGGCCACAATGGAACCATCGCGAGAAAGCCGCGCCGGATCTCGCTCCGGCTGCCGGGCCGGGCACTCGCTCTGGTGTGTTCGGCGGTCGGAGTACTCACAGTCACGGTATTCTATCCGTTCATAGCGGTTAATCCGGTTAGATTGTCGCAGGTTGGTGCTAACCAGTCAAGATCCGGTAAGCAGTTACAGTGCCACGTCCGTGTATCCATTATCGGCACCGAACCACTCGCGCCGATATCCATTCGAGAGGTGGCCCTTCCGAAATGGCCGTCTTCGCTGATAATGGACTGCATGGAATGGACATCGGACTGGCTCACAATCGATCGGGATGACCGGACGGCGATTTACCGGCAACTTGCTGACGCGATTGGCTGGCGGATCGGCACTGGCGATCTACCACCGGGAACGCGGCTACCCTCTGAGCGGGACCTCGCCCGCCTGCTCGGCATCAGCAGGACGACCGCTGTCAGCGCCTATCGTGAACTGGAGGCGCGGGGACTGGTGCGCGGTCATGTTGGCCGGGGCACCTACGTCTGCGCCGGACCAGCCGAGAGCGGCGCGCCGTTCGCGTGGCGCGGCAAGGTCGCGCTCGGGGCGCAACGCACCGTCGATGGCTCGCTGCGAACGCTGGCGCGCCACGGCTCGGACCGTGCCGTCATCTCACTGGCGACCGGTGCTGGCGCGCTCGATCTATTCCCGATTGATACGTTCCGGCAACTGGCAGACCGCGTCCTTAGTCGCGGAACGCACGCTGCGCTCGGACTCGGTCCGACCGAGGGGCAACCGAAACTCCGGCGAACGATCGCAGCCCGGATTGGGGTAAATCCGGAGCGGGTGCTGATCGTGAATGGTGCCCAGCAGGGGCTCGACCTGATCTCCCGTTGCCTCATCGATCCCGGTGATACGGTCATCATGGACCGCCCCGGCTACCTCGGTGCCATCCAGGTCTTTCGAGCAGCTGGTGCGAACGTCATCGGCTGGGACGTCGAACGGGCCGACCCTGACGAACTCGAAGACCTGCTGCTGCGCTACCGGCCCAAACTGCTCTACACGAACCCGAGTTACCACAACCCGACGGGACGGACGCTCGACCTGCACGAACGGCACAACCTGCTGGACCTGGCCGTGCGTTACCGGCTGCCGGTGGTTGAGGATGACCTCTACCGCGACATGTGGTTCGGTGCACCGGCCCCGCCCTCGCTGCGGCAACTCGACGAGCATCACCTCGTCATCCAGGTCAACACCTTCTCGAAGACGCTCGCTGGTGGCGTCCGGCTTGGCTGGATCACGGCTGCTGAGTCGATCATCGACCAACTCGCGCTGGCGAAGCAGCGGGTCGATGTCGCCAGCCCCAGCCTGGAGCAGCTGATCGTGGCCGAGTTCATCAACTCTCGTGGCTACGACGATCACCTCGTGACGCTCCGCGCTGCCCACCGCGAGCGCCACGACGCGTTGCTGGCCGCAGTTCGCCGCCACCTGCCGCCTGGGGCGCTGACGATCGCCCCGGTCGATGGTGGCCTCTACTTCTGGGGGACGACCGGTACCGAGATCGATACGCGCGACCTGCTGGCGGCCGCGACTGAAGCGGGCGTGGTTTTCGTGCCGGGCGACGTCTTCTACCCAACGACCATCGATGGCTCTGGCCGCCACGAACTACGCCTATGCTACTCGGCCGTGCCACCCGCGTTGATCGACGAGGCCATTCGACGGCTGGCGGTTGCCTTCGAGACGGTCCGCTCACAGAACGTCGATCGGCACGCCCAGCCTGCGCTGGTCTAACCTCCCCGCATACTCGATCGCCGATGTTTAGAGCAAGTTGCAGAATGGTTGCCCGCCCTGTCGTCCACCGCCCAGAGGGCACCCGGCAGCGAAGGACCTCTCCGGCGCAGGGAACAGGGAACAGGTGGCAGGGAACAGGAGTAAACCCACGGAAGTTCTCGCTCCTGTTCCCTCTTCCCTGGGCCCTGTTCCCTGCGCCAGCGGTTACTATCGTGCGGGAACAATTCCAACTGGTCCGGTGTTCAAATCAGTAGACATAATCGAACTGCCCATACCGTGGGCAGCCCGCCGCCAGGAGGACACCCTTGGAACCGCGACTGACCGGCATCCATCACGTCACGATGATTGCCAGCGACCCGCAGCAGAATCTGGATTTCTACACGAACCTGCTAGGGTTGCGGCTCGTCAAACTAACGGTGAACTTTGATGCCCCGAACGTCTATCACTTCTATTACGGCGACGGGCTGGGTTCGCCGGGAACGATCATGACGTTCTTCCCGTTCCCCGGCGCACGCGGCGGACGACAGGGCGCGGGCCAGACGGCGGTGACCTCACTGGCGATCGCGCCATCGTCGCTCGGCTACTGGGTCGATCGGCTGCTGGCTGCCCATGTGAGTTATGACGGACCAAGCGTGCGCGGTGAGACACGTGTGCTCTCGTTCAAGGATCCGGATGGACTCCCACTGGAACTGGTGACTGACGCGACGGCGGTCCTTCAGGCGCCGTGGGAGCAGGGGCCGGTGCCGGTCGATCATCAGATTCGTGGCGTGGCAGGCGTCACCCTCTGGGAGGACCCGGCCGAGCCGACCAGCGAGTTCCTGACGGATGTCCTCGGCTTCGAGAAGGCTGAGAAGCAGGGCGACGTTCAACGGTTCCTCAGTAACGGTCAGTACGCCGATGTTCGCTCGGTGAGCGGGTTCTGGTCGGGCGTCGTCTCAGCCGGGACGGTCCACCACGTCGCGTGGAGAACGCCGGACGATGCGCACCAGCTGGCGTGGCGGGAGCGGCTCTGGCCGGTCGCGCCGGATGTCACGGTTGTGCAGGACCGGCAATACTTCAATTCGATCTACTTCCGCGAGCCAGGCGGCGTCCTCTTCGAGATCGCGACCGACACGCCAGGCTTTACCATCGACGAGTCGCCGGAGGAACTCGGCACGTCGCTGAAGCTACCGCCGCGCTACGAGGAGCATCGCGGGTTGATCGAAGACACGTTGCCAAAGATCGTCCTGCCGGAAGGAGTCCGTTCGTGACCGTTGACCTGGGTTTCGTCCATCGCTGGGTTCCTGGTGAGGCAGGTAGCGAACTGCCGACGCTGCTGTTGCTCCACGGGACGGGTGGCAACGAGAGCGATCTGCTCAGTCTCGGTCCGATGCTGCTACCGGGTGCGAACGTCCTCTCGCCGCGTGGCAATGTCTCCGAGAACGGCGCGCCACGCTACTTCCGGAGGCTGGCCGAGGGCGTCTTCGACATCGAAGACCTGATCGCGCGGACACACGAACTGGCCGATTTCGTCGGGGCGGCTGCCCGGCAGTACGGCTTCGATGCGGCCAACGTCATTGCCGTCGGCTATTCCAACGGAGCCAACATCGCGTCGAGCATGATGTTGCTGCGGCCCGGCGCGTTTGCGGGCGGCATCCTGCTCCGCCCGATGGTCCCGCTGGAGCCGGAAGCGGCGGTTGACCTCACCGGCACGCCGGTCTACCTCGGCGCTGGTCGGATGGACCCGATTGTCCCGGTCGACAACGTTTCCCGACTGGCCGAACTGCTCGAAGGCTACGGGGCCAGCGTCACGTTGACCTGGCAACCGGCGGGCCACAACCTGACCCGCGAAGATGTCGTCTCTGCGAAGGCGTGGCTCTCGAATGTGATCGGCAGCGAGTGACGTAACGAACGAACCCTGTCGGCTCAGGCCGACAGGGTTCGCGTCACTGTCCCGCCTCGACATGTGTACGGCGGCGACCAACTCAGTTCGCCGCTGCTCCGCTCCAGTCCAGCATCACGTCGTACTCGTCCAGCGCTATATCCATCATGGCGATCTGCTCGGAGCCGTCTGGCCTGATCAGATAGAGGCCACCTTGCCCTGTTTCCTGGCCGCTTGGGTTGATTTCCGGAACAGCGATGGCGATCCACTCGCCGTCACCTGACCATTCGATGACACCGCTCAGTATGCTGACATGACGAGTCGTTCCCGCGCGAACGTCGAGGACGACAACGCCATCCAGCGATCCACCGGCATCGTGGGCCGTCCACGCCAGCATCGAGCCGTTGGGCGACCAGCGTGGCCAGCGGGCGGTCATCGACGTTGGCGATAGTTCACGGGCATCGGAACCGTCTGCACGAACAAGGTGGAGGGTCGAACTGATCCGGCCAGCAGTGAAGGCGATCGACTGGCCATCCGGCGACCAGTTCGGATCACGGGCACCTGTCAGTTCCGTCAACCTCCGCCGGTACGAGCCGTCTGCGTTCATGACGTAGATGCGCCCATAGTCACCGCGACTGCCAGGGTCGTATGCCTCGATCGCGATCTGCGAACCATCTGGCGACCAACGCGGTGAGAACTCCCAGATCGCGTCGTCGGTCAGCCGCCGGAGGTTCGAACCGTCGGCGTTGACGACGTAAATGTCCTGCCCGCCATGATCCACCGCCTGGTTGCTTGAGAACGCGATTGCCGTTCCATCCGGCGACCACGCGGGACTCTGCTGTGAGATGACCCAGTCCGGCGGAACCTGAATCGATCGATCGACCGGTGCGAGTTGCCTGAGATTGGTTCCGTCCGCGTTTACGACGTAGATGTCTCGGGCGCTTCCCTCCTGGACCGTGAACGCCACCTGGCTGCCATCCGGCGACCAGGCAGCCTCCGCCTGGATCCCTGATACGACGTCGCCAGGGATGAGAGGGTGTGGGTCGGTTCCGTCGACTGGGACGACGAACAACTGTGATGCGCCTCGGCTTTGCGGCAATGAAAGTAACAGGTCGCCGGTCGGTGGACGACGGGCTGATCCACTCAGAATCGGCACGGCGTCTGCGTCGCGATCCGTGGCTTGCCCACCGGCGACGGTGATCGCCGTAACCAGCAGAGTCACGACGATCAACGCGATGGCGATGGCGGTTCCGACCCGGGTAGCAACTGGAGCGCCATACATTGTGGTGTCATTCCGCAGTCTGGCCGTATTGCCCGATCTGATGTCGTGATTGTCGGGCGTACCATATCGGTTCCCCGGTGCCTGGACAAGCGGAGCGGGACGAATCGTTCTGAACCCACCGCCTGTCCTACGTCGACGCTGGGTGGTCCAGTTCTGGTCGGATCGCCTCCATCAGAATGACGTCCCAGCGGCGGCCACCGCTGACGTATGCCTCGCGGATGCGGCCGTATTCCGTGAACCCGGCCTTCTGATACGCGCGGATGCCGCCGGGGTTATTGGCGTAGACATCAAGCGCGACGTTGTAGAGGCCGAGTTGCTTGAAGGCGACGTCGAGAATGAGCCGTGTTGCTTCGGTTCCATAGCCCCGGCCACGATTGGCCTGATCGCCGATGGAGATGCCGAAGTAGGCCGTTCCGTGTCGGTGGTCGATATCGGCCAGCCACGTCATCCCGATCGGTTGCCAATCAGTGGTCTCATAGATCGTGTACCAGTAGCCGTCGTCGCGGTTGGCCATCCGCTCGTACCAGGCAGTCGCGCGTTCGAGGGTGCGCGGGCCGGGGATGTCGCCCTGAGTACGGTCGGACTCGAAGTTGTTGAACCAGCGCTGGATGGTAGGGATCAGGTCTCGGCGGAGCGGACCAAGCGCGACCTGCTGGCCGACGACGTTAACGATCGGTCGTTCTGCGCTCATTGGTCAGTCTCCCGTGGCTGGTCCGGCACGAAGATCGCGCCGAGGACCGGACTTTCGAACCCTGTGGCCAATGCCTGCATGAACACCGTATCCCAGCGCGTACCTTCCGACAGATCAGCACCATGCCGACGGCCAATCTCCTGGAAACCGGCTTTCTCGTAGGCGCGGATCGCGCCGGGATTGTATGCAGCGACATCGAGCAGGACGCTGTGGAGTCCCCGCGCGACGAATGCGTAGTCGAGCATCAGGCGCGTTGCTTCGGTTCCGTAGCCCTTCCCACGGGCTGACCCTTCACCGATCGTGATGGCGTACTCGGCTGTGCGGTGCCGCTCGTCGATATCGCGCAGACCGGCGACGCCGATCGGTTGCCCAGTGTCACGTTCAAAAATCAGGAACCAGGCTTCGTTGTCACTACCGGTGAATCGCTTGCACCACTCCTCGACCCGCTCCATCGACCACGGACCATCGCCGACTCCGGCGGTTCGTGTGACATTCGGGTCGTTGAACCAACGATAGATCAGGTCACGTGTGTCGCTCGTGACCGGGCCCAGGGCGACCGACTCACCCTCGATGGAGTAGAGCGCAGATTCAGTGTTGCCCAAGTTCATGTGTCCCTCGAAAACATGCTGGAAATTGCGTGAACAGTGTGATTGACGCGGGGCCGATCGTACCGTAAAACGATGCAACCTCACAGTGCGAGCTGTGCAGCGCGTCCGCCAATCGGGGCGGGCGCGTTTGCGTATGCGTGTCTGCGGCAGTGAGGCGAGCGGATAGGAAAGGGTCAGGTACGATCAGTGGTGACGACCGAGGATGTTACCGGTGATCAGAGTCGCTACGAGCGGCTCGAATCGCGATTGGAGTTGATCGCGGTCATTCTCCTGGGCCTGGCAGCGACGGCCACCGCCTGGGCGGCCTTTCAGGCCGGCCAGTACGATGGTCAGATGCTAACGGCGTTTACCGAGGCGAACCTGAACCTGAACGACGCCAACGCCTATTACAGCGAAGGCACGCAGATCTACATCGAGGACGAACTCATCTTCCTGCGCTACGTCGAAGCCGTTAATGAAGATGATCTCGACCTGGCGCTGTACCTGCGCGAGTCGCTGATGAGTGACCAGCTCGTCGCTGCGATCGAGTGGTGGGAGACGGACGGTGAGGAGTTCGATACTCCGTTCGTGGACGAGAACCCCAACTACGTGATCGAGTCGTACCAACTCGCCGATGAACTCTCTGATGCGACCGACGAAGCCTTTGAAGACGGCAAGAGCGCCAACGAAACGGGCGACAAGTACAACCTGATCACGGTTTTGCTGGCGGCCGCACTCTTCGTCCTCGGCATCGCGACCTCGTTCAAGGTCCTGCCGGTTCGGATGGGGCTGATCGCGATTGGAACCTTGATCTTCGCTGGGTCAACGATCTGGATGTTGACGTTGCCGGTCGCGGGCTGATCGGGACGTGAGACGCGGGACGCGAGGCTGAAAACTCTCGCGTCCCGCGTCCCACGTCCCGAACTTATGCTGACTCTGCTCCGTCTGCCGACGTCTCGACCTCCGGTGTCGGCAGCAGTTCGTCGTGCTCGGTTTCGCCGGACTTGCGGCGGCGCGAGCGCTTCTGGCCTTCCTCCTCGGCCAGCGCACGGCGAAGGATCTTGCCGGCGGCTGACTTCGGGAGTTCCTTGCGGAACTCAATCAGGCGCGGCACCTTGTACTTCGCCAGCACCTCGCCGCAATACTGGAGGACTTCCTTGCGATCCATCGTCTCTCCGGCCCGGAGGACGATGAAAGCCTTGACGACCTGCCCGCCGACCGGATGCGGAACTCCGACGACAGCCGCTTCGAGGACCTTCGGGTGCGCATAGAGGACTTCTTCGACCTCGCGTGGGTAGATGTTCTCGCCGCCGGTGATGACGACATCCTTCTGACGGTCGACGATCTTGAAGAAGCCATCCTCGTCCATGATGCCGATGTCGCCCGTTAGCAGCCAGCCGTCCTCGGTCAGGACCTCGGCGGTGTCCTGCGGACGCTTCCAGTAGCCCTTCATGACCTGTGGGCCACGGACGGCGATCTCACCGCGCTCGCCCTGCGGGACCGGCTCGCGAGTGTCGAGGTCGATGATCTTCGCCTCGGTCCCCGGCAACGGCAGGCCGACGTAGCCGTTTCGTGCGCGACCGTCGAGCGGGTTGGCGTGGGTGACAGGCGACGCTTCGGAGAGGCCATAACCCTCGACGACGTAGCCGCCGGTCATCTCCTCGAACTTGCGCTTGACATCGGCAGGCAGCGGCGCGCCGCCGGAGATGCAGTACTTGATCGACTTCATCGACTGCCTGCGTTCGTCGTTCTTCTCGGCCGCGCCGTTGATCGCGTTGTAGAGGGTTGGGACGCCGGGCAACGCGGTCGGCTGGTACTTCGCGATCTGCTCCATGACATCGGCGATCTCAAAGCGCGGGACGAGGACGACGGTCGCGCCGATGTACGTCCCAATGTGGAGGCAGAGCGTCACGCCGTAGGAGTGGAAGAACGGCAGGATCGAGAGGATCGTCTCCTCGCCATCGCGCAGTTGCCGGACCCACTCTCGGACCTGGATCGCATTCGCTGTCATATTGCGATGCGTCAGGACAGCGGCCTTCGGCAGGCCGGTCGTGCCGCCGGTGTACTGGAAGGCGGCGATGTCGTCCGGTGTGATCCTGACGCCGGGGCGCTTGTCGGGCGCCCCCTTGAGGAACTTGCGGAACTGGAAGACGCCAGCCTTCGGGTCATGCGGGATCTTGATCATCTCTTTGCGGTACTTGAGCGGGTAAAGGAGCCGCTTCATCGTCGGGAGTTCATCGTGCGGTCCGGTGACGATCGCGATGTCGATTTCCTTGCGCTCGATCATCGGGCCGACGCGGTCCCAGGCCCGGTCGAGCGTGACGATAATGCGCGCGCCGGAGTCGGCAGCAAGTTGCGAGATCTCTCGCTCGACCAGCAGCGGCGAGAGGGCGGCGACGATTCCGCCAGCCTTCATGATGCCGAAGTGGACGATTGGGAACTGCGGGACGTTGGCGAGGATGACGAGCACCGGTTCGCCTGGCTTCAGCCCGTGCTCGATCAGCCGGTTGGCGAACTGGTTGGAGAGCCGGTCGATCTCGCGATAGGTGATGTGGCGGCCATAGTAGGCGTAGGCGATGCGGTCTGGAAAGCGGGCGGCTGTGTCGCGCAGGAAGTCGGGGATCGTGACTTCAGGCAGGTCAATATCGGCCGGCGCTCCAGCGGGATAGTGGCCCACCCACGGGCGCTCCGCATAGGGATTCTGGGTGCTCCTGGAAATGTCGACACGTGGCTGGCTCATCCAGTGCTCCTATCCTCGATCCGCGCTCTGGTTGTGACTGCCGTGCGCTAAACGCGTGGTCGCGTCAGGCTGGCTGGCTGGTCCGTCGGTTGGCGCTCCGTTCAACAAATCATAATGTATGCGAGCGGTTTATGCTGACGCTGCGCTACAGCCTGGCTGTTGACTGCGATACACGGCCGCCTGTCGCCGGGAACATTTCACTGCCGTCTTCGTTCTGGACTTCGTTGCACGATCGCGTTGTCGCGATCTGAGAAGTGGAAGGAAGCAGACATGGCAGGCTTCGAACCGGAAGTGATCAGTGCAGTCAGTACGGAACGCGAGGTCGAGTTAACGACGTACGGGCGGAAGACCGGCAAGCCGTCGCGCCGGATCACCTGGTTCTACGGCGACGATGGGCGGATCTTCATCCGATCCGGCCGTGGCTTCGAACGCGATTGGCCGAAGAACCTGCTGGCCAACCCTCGCGCGATCCTGCACGTCGCCGGGAAGGACGTTCCAGTCAAGGCAGTCCATGTCACAGATCTGGCGGAGTCGCGCTGGGCCGGCGCGTTCGCCCAGGCCAAGTACGGCGCTGAGTTCATCGACGTGACAGCAGAAGGCGATGAACCGCGCCCAGGTGAGACGACGACATTCGAGTTGTTACCTGACGACGGTGCCTAACGCGGCGCGAGACTTGCGCGCTCGGCCGGTGACCTGACTGGGCAACGATCGAGGAGCGTCTGATGCAGAAGTCCCGGAACCGGATTCTGATCCTGGGCGGCGGGTTCGCCGGTGTCTACACCGCACGCGAGTTGCAGCGCCAACTTCGTGGGACCGACGCGAAGGTCGCGATCGTCAACCGAGAGAACTTCCACGTCTTCTATCCGATGTTGCCGGAGATCATTTCGGGGGCGGTCGATACCGAGCAGGTGTTGAACCCGATCCGTCGCGTTGCACCGCACGCTCGCCTGTACGTCGGAGACGTGACCGACATCGATCTCGCCAATCAGAAGGTGGAGATCCGTCATGGTCTCTACCGACATCGGCAGGAGCCGCGCACGCTCTACTACGACCACCTTGTTCTCGCGCTCGGTGGCGTACCGTCCGTCTCACGCATCCCGGGTCTTGGCGAGTACGCCTTTGACGTTCAGCGGCTGTCGAACGCCTTCGCGCTGCGAAATCATGTGATTGACACCCTGGAGCAGGCAGCGATTGAGCGTGACCCCGCCGTGCGCGAGCGGTTGCTCACCTACGTCGTCATCGGTGGTGGCGCCACCGGCATCGAGATCGCAGCCGAGATCGACAGCCTGGTTGACGATGCGGTTCAGTACTACCCAGGCATCGACCGGGACGATCTGCGGGTCGTCGTAGTTGAGTACGCGCCACGTATCCTCGGCCCGCTGCCGGAGGAACTGGCGGCCTTCGCAACACGAGCGCTACAGGAGCGCGGAGTCGAGTTGATGGTGAATACCGGCGTCGAACGTGTCGAGCAGCACGCGGTCGTCCTCAACACGGGTGAGACGTTGCACGCAGAGACAGTCGTTGGCTCCGTTGGAGTGGACATAAACCCGCTGATACGTGACCTTGACGCGCCACATGATGAGCGCGGCCGGCTGACGGCCCACGAGACGCTGCGGGTGGGGGACTATCCAAACGTCTGGGCGTTGGGCGACAACGCGCGCGTGATGGACCCGGCGACCGGCGCGCCGTATCCGCAGACAGCCCAGCACGCCGTTCGTCAGGCCAAGGTACTGGCCCACAACATTGCAGCGACGATTACGGGCGAGGCTCTGAAGCCGATGACGTATCAGACGCGTGGCCAGATGGTCGCGCTCGGTCGCCGGAACGCCGTCGCGGAGGTCTTTGGCCGCTGCATCTCCGGCTTTCCGGCATGGTTTCTCTGGCGGTCGTACTACTTGACCCAGATGCCGCTCTTCGAGAAGCAGGTCCGCGTCCTATTCTCCTGGACAGTCGACCTGCTCGCGCCACCGACGCTCGTCCAACTGAAGGTCGGCCAGCCCGCGCCAATGGCGGAGGTGAGGGATTACGAACCAGGGATTAGGTATTAGGGACATAGGGATAAGGGTTTACGAGACCACTCGATCTAGAACCCCTCTGTCCCTACGTCCCTCTGTCCCTACGTCCCTCGTGCCGAACGAGCGTTGCGGAGTGCCGGGCGCCAGCGAGATGTGGGTGTGGATCGCGCGCCAGGCGTCGGTTGGAGCGGCGCGGGTGAAGATGACGGTTGCACGACCGGGGCGGTCGAATGACGTGCCGTCTTCGTGGTAGCCGGTCGATGTCCACGGGACAACCGCCCAGGCCTGTAAACCATCGCCTGAGACGCCGGACTGCAGTTCGTCGACCACGAAGCGGAAGTCGGTGATCGTCCCCCAGACGTTGCGCCACTGATTCTGTTCCAGATGCTCCAGCCCGCTGACGACACGCATGTGGGTGCCAAAGCCGATCACGTCAGGGTGGAACAGGGCACGGGCACTCTCGTAGTCGCGGGCGCGGACGTAGCCGTCCCATGTTGTGAACCACGCTCGGAGTTGTGCGTCTGTCGACTGTTCGCTCATCTGGACGTCTTCTCTCACTGTGTCGTGCCGTAGCCTGCTGCTCTCGGTCGCTTGCAACGCTGTGTGACCCGCGCTAGTGTCCTGGGTCCTGCGCGCCGAACGGTTGATCGTGCTGTGTAGCTGCATTGATCATCGGTCTGGCGCGACGTGTCCAGAAGACGCCCAGTGCAGTCACCGCGGCGATCGCCAGGGCGATGATGATCAACTCCATCAGCCGCGACGGGTGCAACGTGTCGTGGACGACATCGTCAGCAAAGAACAGTTCCAACGCGGTGTGGACGAGGATCGCCGCGCCGACGTAGTTGAGCCAGACGTACTTGTCGATCAGGCGCGCGATCAGACTGCTTCCGAACAGCAGGATGGGTATCGAGAGCATCAGGCCGAAGATCAGCAGTCCGATGTGGCCATGACCGGCGGCACCGACTGCGAGCATGTTGTCGAGGCTCATCACGGCGTCAGCCATGATGATCGTCTGGATCGCGCCGCGCATTGTATCGGCAGCCTCGACGTTTCCGTGTTCGGCGCCACCTGGCCGGACGAGCTTGATCGCGATGTAGACGAGCAGCAGTCCACCGATCGCCTGAATGTAGTTCACGTCCAGCAGCAACGAGGCCAGAATCGTGAAGACGATCCGCAACCCGACCGCTCCGCCACCACCCCAGAGGATTGCCTTTCGACGCTGCTCAGGCGGAAGTCGCCGGGACGCCATTGCGATGACGACGGCATTGTCACCGCTCAGAACGAGGTCGATGGCGATGATCTGTAGGAGTTGTCCGATGAGTTCTAAATCCACGCGCGGTGTCTCACTCTCAGGATTGTGCGGCGTGATAGGTGGTTGCTGTCGATCGGTTGCCCGACAGGAAGGGCAACCTGTGAATGATACGACGATTTCGCCAGCACACGGCGCCAGACCGTCAACTTTGGCCCTGGACCGCGCGCGTTGCTACACTCCCGCATAGACGTTGCAGTGACCGGCAGACACGGCCGGTATGAGAGGTATCAGCGTGAGACTCGAACTGGAGACGGTGGAGCACATTGCGGCTCTGGCCCGCGTCGGATTGACGCCGGAGGAGATGGAGCGGATGCGCGACCAGCTCTCGGCTGTCCTCGATCACATCTCGATGTTGCAGGAGGTCGATACCGACGACATCGCACCAACCGCGCAGGTGATCCAGCAACACAACGTCATGCGCGACGATGTCGTGCGCCCATCCCTCCCCCGCGAGCAGGTTCTCCTCAACGCGCCCGATCAGGAAGACGGGTATTTGCGGGTGAACGCGGTTCTTGATCAGTCGTAAGGACGGGACTCGGGAATCGGGATTTGGGGGCATTAAGGGAACCAGTCCGTTCGACAGCCCCGAATCCCGATTCTCGATTCCCGAACAATCGGAGTAACCATGACCGACCTGACATCACTGACAATCGCCGAAGCGCGGCGGCGGCTGGATGGGCGCGAGATCAGCAGCGTTGAGTTGACCGAGGCGCATATTGCGCGGATCGAGCAGCTTGACGGCGACGTAAAGGCGTTCATCACGCCGATGTTCGAGCAGGCACGAGCGATGGCGGCCGAGGCCGACGCAGCCATCGCCAGTGGCCAGAGTGACGCGCTGACCGGTATCCCCGTTGGCCTGAAGGACATACTCTGCACGGTCGACGCACCAACGACGGCTGCTTCCAAGATGCTGGAACACTACCAGTCGCCATTCGACGCGACAGTCGTTGCGAAGATGCGCGCGCAGAAGGCGGTCTTCCTCGGCAAACTCAACACCGACGAGTTCGCGATGGGCTCATCGACCGAGAACTCGGCCTTCTTCACGACCCGCAACCCGTGGGACCTGGAGCGTGTGCCGGGTGGTAGTAGTGGCGGTTCGTCGGCGTCGGTCGCGGCAGGGATGGCGATGGGCACGCTCGGCTCCGACACCGGCGGCAGCATCCGCCAACCGGCTGGGTTCTGCGGTGTCGTGGGGCTGAAGCCGACCTACGGGCGCGTCTCGCGCTATGGCCTGATCGCCTTCGCATCCTCGCTCGACCAGATTGGCCCGTTCACGCGGACGGTCGAAGACGCTGCATTGATGCTCGGCGCCATCGCGGGCCACGATCCCAACGACTCGACGTCGGTGCCAGTGGAGGTCCCGGATTACCGCGCAGCGCTGACGGGAGATATCAGCGGGATGCGGATCGGCATTGCCCGCGAGTTCGCAGAGGTCGAGGGGATGGAACTTGGCGTGCTGGCGGCCTGCGAGGCAGCCTACGACCAGTTTGCCGCGCTGGGGGCGGAACTGGTGCCGGTCGAACTGCCGCACTCGAAGTACGCACTGCCGACCTACTACATCACGGCTCCTGCCGAGGCGAGTGCGAACCTTGCCCGGTTCGATGGCGTGAAGTACGGCCTGAGCGTCAACGCCGGGAATGTTCTCGACTCGTACTTCGCGACACGCGGCCAGGGATTCGGGCCGGAGGTCAAGCGTCGGATCATGCTCGGGACCTACGCGCTGGCATCGGGTTATTACGACGCCTACTACGTCAAAGCGCAGAAGGTCAGGACGCTGATCAAGCGTGACTACGACGAGGCGCTTAAGGATGTCGATGTCATCCTCGCTCCGACCTCACCGACGGTCGCCTTCAAGATCGGCGCTCGCTCGGACGATCCGCTCCAGATGTACCTGGCCGATATCTTCACGATTCCAGCTAACATGGCTGGCCTGCCGGGGATCGCGATCCCGTGTGGCTTCTCGGAGGGACTCCCAGTCTCGCTCCAGGTGCTCGGTGGCGCGTTCGGCGAGGTGAATGTCCTGCGAGCGGCTCATGCGTACGAGCAGGCGACCAACTGGCCGACGATGCCGGAAATGGTCGCCGGGCAGGCGGGCGCGTGAGCGCGGTCGCCCGGACCGATCCACGCCTGTTCTTCGAGCGGCATCGCAGCCGGATTGTGATCCTGTTCGTGCTGGTCGTTGTGACCTGGTTCCTGCTTGCGTTCGGCGAGCAGGCATGGCGCGCGCGGCAGTTGCAGGCCGAGGCTGACATGCAACGGGCTGCAATCGCGACGATCGAGGCCGACAATAGCGAACTGCGCGACCAGTTGGCGGTCTACGAAACCGATGCCTGGCTCGACTATGCTCAATCCCGCGCCCGTCGCGACCTCAACCTTGCCAAACCGGGCGAAACCGTCCTGATGGTCCGCTGGGGACCACGCCAGCCGGGCGAATCCACCAGCCCACCCGCAACCGCTTCTGACGCTGATACGCCGAACTGGCGCAAGTGGGTCGACGCGTTCACGCCGGATTGAGAGACAGCGAGACTCGGGATTCGGGAAACGGGATATGAAGGGAGCAGTCTCTCCGTCGCCCGTTAGTGCCGAATCCCGAGTCCCGTATACGGAGGATCGATGAACCATCACCAGGTCGCGATCGTGACTGGGGCCGGAGGGCGGATCGGACAGGCGATCGCTCGGATGCTGGTCGAGGAAGGCTACGCCGTCATCGTTAACGACCTCGATCCGTTCCGCTGCGAGGGGACGGCGGGTCGTCTCTCGGCTGGCGGCGGGACGGTGATGGCAATGACCTGTGATGTCAGCATCCGTGAGGAAGCCGACCACCTGGTCGAGATGGCGTTCGGCGCGTGGGGCCGGATCGATGTGCTGGTCAACTGCGCCGGGATCTTTCCGAATACTCCCGTTATCGACATGGAAGACGACGAGTGGGATCGTGTCTACAACACCAACCTGCGCGGGCCATTTATGCTCTCGCGTGCGGCGGCTCGGGCGATGATTGCCGGGGCCGATGGCCGTGGCCGGCAGATCATCAATATCTCCTCGACAGCAGGGGAATCTGCCCGGACCGGTGCGGCACATTACTGCGGCTCGAAGGCGGCGTTGAACATGCTGACGAAGGTGCTGGCGATTGAACTCGCGCCGCACTCGATTCGCGTCAACGCTGTCGCGCCGGGCATCGTCGTCGATCAGGTCTACGAGCGCGCGTCGCCACCGGATGATCCGTACGTCGCAGCCCTGCTGGCTGGCATCCCGCTGGGCCGAACCGGCGAAGGGGACGACATCGCCAACGCCGTCCGCTTCCTGATCTCGCCCGACGCCGAGTGGATCACCGGCGAGATCCTGCACGTCAACGGCGGCTCGACGGCAGGCCGCGTCACGTTGCCGCCGTCACAGTTTTAGTTGACGGGAATCGGGACTCGGGACTCGGGACTCGGGGTTGTCGGATGCACCGGGTCCCATCAAGACCCTCAATTCCCGAGTCCCGATTCCCGAGTCCCGAAGAGAAAGAGGTTTTGATGACTGACGATACAACCCCAAAGACCGAAAACGCCGAAGAGAAGAAGGTCGTCTTGAAGGATGAGCCGCCGGTGGTGACGCAGCATCAGATTACGGTCGGTGGGAAGGCGCTGTCCTACACGGCGACGACCGGGATGATGCCGCTGAAGGATGACAAGGGCGAGATCGAGGCGCAGATCTTCTTCATGGCCTACACGTTGGACGGGCCAGAGGGCGGCAAGGACCGGCCGATCACCTTCGCGTTCAACGGTGGGCCGGGGTCGGCCTCGATCTGGCTGCACATGGGCGCGCTCGGTCCGAAGCGGGTCGCTCTCAACGACGACGGGACGATGCCACCTCCGCCATTTCGGCTGGTAGACAACGAGGAGACCTGGCTGACGGAGACGGACCTGGTCTTCATCGACCCGGTCGGGACCGGCTTCTCGCGGGCGGCCAAGGATGAACTGAACAAGAAGTACTGGAACTACAGCGGCGACATCGAATCGGTCGGGGAGTTCATTCGACTGTATCTCACGCGCTACAGCCGCTGGACCTCACCGCTCTATCTGGCAGGCGAGAGTTACGGGACGATCCGCGCCTCGGGGCTGTCTGGCCTGCTCGTTGACAAGGGCATCGTCTGCAGCGGCGTCATCCTCATTTCGGCGTTGCTGAGTTACGCGACCGGAGCCTCCGGCAACTACGGCGGCCACGACCTGCCTTACCCACTGTTCCTGCCGAGTTTCACGGCGACCGCCTGGTATCACAAGCAACTGCCGGACGACCTGCAGTCGCGTGGGTTAGAAGATGTCGTCGCCGAGGTCGAGAAATGGGCGATGTCGGACTATCTCGTCGCGCTGGCCAAGGGCGACGAGTTGACCGACGACGAGAAGCGTGACGTAACCGCACGGCTGGCGCGTTACACCGGCCTCTCCGAGGACTACGTCGACGGCAGCCGGTTGCGCATTCACATCCACCGCTACGTGAAGGAACTTCTACGCCACCGACGAATGACGGTTGGCCGGCTGGATAGCCGCTTCACCGGCATCGACGAACTGGCGGTGAGCGAAGCGGTCGATCACGATCCGAGCCTGACCAGCCCAACTGCGCCGTTCACGACGACGTTCAACGACTACGTCCGCAACTCACTCGGCTTCGAGACCGACATCGAGTACGAGACGCTGAGTTACAAGGTCTTCGAAGGCTGGAAGAACGAGGCGGCTGGAAACGGCTTCATCGAAACGACCGGCGCCCTGCGTAAGGCCTTTGCCCGCAACCCGTACATGCGCGTGCTGGTCAACTACGGCTACTACGACCTTGCGACGCCCTATTTCGCGATCCGCTACAGCGTCGCCCACATGGGCCTCGAACCAGACTGGCGCGCCAACGTCACCTTCGCCGGCTACGAATCCGGCCACATGATGTACATGGACCGCCCATCGCGCGAAAAGTTCTGGGACGACGTACGCCAGTTCCTGACGCAGAAGTAGCAGGCGTCGAACGCGGTCCCCGTTGCCATCTAGCGCGCAATCGGATGGCAACGGGGACCGCGCTACACTCCGTTCAACGTTCCACGGGAATGTGTTCGCCGAAGTACCGGCGGCGTGCATCCTCGTCCAGCACGACGCCGTCGGGGCCACGGTGGGGGAGACCAAGCAGTTCCCGCATCGATGGATCGATCTGACGCGCCTTCCGCACGTGCTCGCGGCGGGCGTCAGCCTCCGGCCCCTGTTCGATGCCGAGGGTCGATGACCAGAGCGCATACGCGCGCATCACCTGGTAATAGCGATTGCGCTCGTCGGCGTACGCCTCTAGCGCGCCCGACCAGTCCCGTTCGGTAAGCAGCAGATCGCGCAGCTGCCGGGCGTCTCGGAACGAGAGGGACAGCCCCTGACCGATGACCGGATCATTGGCTCCGGCAGCATCACCGACCAGCGCGACACCATTGCCGGCAGGATGGGTGGTCCAGATATCTGCGTTCGGGAAGAACGCGACCGGACCGACGACGTTCCAGGTATCCATTGCGCCTTTCGGGACGGCTCGTACAAGTGTCGGGACGAACTGGTCGCGGTTCGATGCGCCCATCAGTTCTCTCGCTGTCGCGTCGAGGCAGGCGATGTATGACCTCCCGCGCCGGTTTGCCAGCGGAAAGTGAATCAGCATCCAGCCGTCGTAACTGCCTGTATGGACGCCATCGGTCGCCAGCCCATCGCCCTCGACCAGCCCTCCGCCGATCATGTAGCGTACGGGGTCCCGGATGGTCTGCACACTCGCCCAGCGCCGAGCGAGAGAGGTGCGCCCATCCGCACCAACGACAAGGCGCGCACGGACCGTGATGTCACCATCGGTCGTCCTGACCGTCAGTTCAGACTGCGAACCGCTCCGATACCGTGTTGCCTGAGCGGGCCGAAGGATCGCCGCACCCATCGCTGCCGCGTGGTCGGTCAATGCCTGTTGGAGGTGTGGATGAAACACGTTTAAACCGCCTCGACCACTGGGAGTGGCGGAGAGCAGATCGATTTCGGCGACCATCTCGCTCTGGTCGTAGACATACATGCAGCGCATGGAGATCGCGCCAGCGGACTGCAGCACCGGCAGGAGTCCGAGCCGGTCCGCCTCATCGACTCCCCATGGCATTAGCCCCTCGCCGCGCACGCGATCTCGGAAGTGCGGCTCGCGCTTAATGACAACGACACCGAGTCCCGCGCGCGCGAGCGCTGCAGCGAGGCTCGACCCAGCCACACCACCACCGACAACAGCAACGTCAGCCGTTAGCGAGGAGCCACTAGCCATCAGCGATTAGCCTGCCTACATGCATCACTCGGATTTCGTCATCAGGACGAGCCCACATGCTAACAACTAATAGCTGACGGCTGATAGCTAATCAGCTACCGGCGTGAATCCGGGGGTCGGGCTGGTGCGTTCGAGAGAGGCGATGATCGCCTGCCAGTCGGCGAACTCCTGGGCGCGGGCGCCTTCAACGCGAGAGAAGGTGAGTTGACAGCCGACGCGGTCGAAGCGCTGGAGGACCATCATCCCGCCATCTTCTCCATAGTCGACGGTGATGCGGTCATCAGTGGCGTCGATCGCGGCATCCGGCACGCGGCTCTCGATGTCGTCCAGCGTCGCCTCTCGGACTTCTTCCCAGTCGGGGTAGACAGGCCGACCAAAGAGTTGCTCAGTGAATGACATCTCGGTTCCAAGCGGGGATCGCGCGGACCACTTGGCCGGTAGCCAGGTCCATGCGTCAGGCAACGTCACGGCGCAATGCTCGCCATCGGTCTGGACGAACCCACCCTCAAGCTCTTCGCCGACCGTCTCCCCACCGTAGACCGAACACCCGGACACCAGCACCGCCAGCACCCCAACCACCAGAACCGCCCGAACCTTGCCCACCCTGTGTAACCGCCAGCTTCCAAAAGCATCAATCGACGTCAAACTGCTGAAGTATTCCATTCGAGTCTCCAAGGAGGTGCTCATTTGCACCATTCCTGTGACATCGAAGCACATCTGTTCTATGTTCGTACACGTGCTATGATGGTCAAGGGCGGACGGAATGGAGCAAGTGGGCAAATGTATGACGTGCTAGTTCCGAGGATTCAGGCGGCAGAAGCCATCGGTGTTTCGTCCGTTGCCCTTGAACGATGGCAGGAGAACGGCAAGCTCCGACCTGCCAAGCTCCACCGGACCACGGGAGAAGCGTGGTATTCCACTGACCAGATCAGCGAGGCGTTAGCACGGCGGGAAGAAGAGCGAGTCGCACGTTCGCTATCCACGGCTGATTTCCGTTTTATAGATTTGTTTGCGGGCATTGGCGGGCTACGGATTGGTTTCGATGAGGCAGGAGGACAATCCGTCTTCTCGTCAGAGATCGATCGCTTTGCTTGTCAGACGTATGCGGCGAATTTCGGAGAGTGGCCAGACGGCGACATCACCAGAACTGAGATCGACGAGATTCCTGAACACGATATCTTGCTTGGTGGGTTCCCGTGTCAGCCGTTCTCGATAGCGGGAGTCTCTAAGTACGGCAGCCTCGGTTGGGATCATGGTTTCCAGCACCCAACTAAGGGGACCCTCTTCTTTCATGTCGCACGGATCATTGCGGAACGTCAACCGCCCGCCTTCGTTCTTGAAAACGTAAAGAACCTGATGTCACACGATCGTGGAAAGACGTGGCAGGTTATACGTGCGACGTTAGAAGACGAACTCGGATACCATGTTTATCACCGTATCATCGACGCGAAGGCGGTTGTGCCTCAGCATCGTGAACGTATCTTCATCATCGGATTCAGGGAACGCGTTGACTTCGCCTGGCCCGACTTCATTGACGAGGGGTTGAGGGTTCGCGACATCCTGGACCCAAATCCCGACCCAAAGTACACGTTGTCAAACCATCTCTGGACATACCTTCAGGAGTACGCTGAAAAGCACAAGCGCGCAGGCAATGGATTCGGGTTTGGTCTCGTTGACCTTGATGGAACGACACGGACTCTAAGCGCCCGTTACTATAAGGATGGATCTGAGATTCTGATTCCTCAGGAGGGCAAGAATCCGCGTCGGTTGACGCCGCGAGAGTGTGCTCGCCTTATGGGCTTTCCAGAGACATTCAAGATCCCGGTCAGCGACACACAGGCGTACAAGCAGTTCGGAAACGCCGTGGTTGCGAAGGTGGGATCACACATTGCGAGAGCCGTGGTTGAGGCACTACAGGGTGTCTATCCCATCCGGCAGGAGGCGCGGCAATTACAGGCGTTGGAGACCAGTGACTGACATAGTTTCCCCGGCCAAACGCAGCCAGATGATGAGCGGGATTCGCTCGCGCAACACAAAACCCGAACTCGTCGTGAGGAGCTGGTTGCACCGAAATGGTTACCGCTTCCGTCTTCATCGCAAGGATGTTCCCGGCGGACCAGACATTGTGCTACCAAAGCATCGAATCGCCGTTTTCGTTCACGGTTGTTTCTGGCACCGACACGAAGGGTGCAAGCTTTCGTATACACCCAAGTCGAACACGGAGCGCTGGGAAACGAAGTTCCGCGATAACGTGCAACGGGACCGACGAGCCGTGGCAGCGCTTGCAGATGGTGGCTGGGATGTTGTTGTCATCTGGGAGTGTGAGGTCCGAAACGGCCAGTTCCCCCGCAAGCTTGCTGAAGCAGGAATCGTTGCGCAGTGCAGCACCGGAGGAAACTACAGCGTATGAAGGTCAAATCGCCTGTAGAGTGTTCGCAAGTCTCTGAACTGTACACGGAACTGGCTCCGCCTGTGAGGAGTCTCTTTGCTCGTGGCCGACACCTTTACGTTGATTCCAGGGTCATAGTACACATTTCCGCGTGCAAGCCCCCTAAGAAACAGTAGAAAATCCGTTTCTCGAGCCACAAAGACCTGTGGCCCGAACCGGAATGACTCCCCATCCCTCATCGAAGGAACATAGATCGCCTGTGAGTGTTTGCTCGCCCAGTGACGTACAAGGCCCTCCATGTCCCATTCAGCGGCGATTACTCCAGTGTCGGAACTCAACTGCACTGCACTCTTTACGAAGTCGATCTTTGTAGGTCTTGATTCGTCGTAACCACGTATGCCCATCGTTAGGCCAGTGTTCAGGCAGCGCTGGCCTACGCGATGTATGCCCGTGAAATCCCACCGTCCAAGATTTGGCTTGTGGTTTCCAAATCGCTTTACGAAGCTAACAGGTCCCTCGCTCTTGTAAACGCCACCAGTTGGTTCTGGCGTCATGAGTGTAATCGCGCTCGTGCTCGTCAGCGTCGCGAAGTCCCGAACGTTGAACTGTTTGACTTCAATATCGCTCTGGAAGTCCGGAAGCGCGATCGCGTTCTGGGCGATTCCTAATTCCGCTTCCAAGGTGAATCCACCAGCATTCTGGGCGACGTATGGTGCAATCACGGTCCCGTCAGATCGTAGCCGCTTCCCGACAATCCATCCCTTATCGTGCACGATTCGCAGGGCCCTCAGAAGGTCGGCAAGAGAGTCGTTCAGCGGGATCTCCTCGAAGACGCTGACTTTTTCCAGGCCGGATAGCTTGTCGACTTCGCGGGCAAGCCTGGATTCGGGGCTTGCGGCGTGTCCGATGATTCTCCGATCTAGGGTTACGCCAAGGAACAGGAGTCGACCAGGATCTCGAGATTTCATCAACTGCGGCGGTTTTGGGCACCCGGCAAGGAACCCGGAAAATCGGACTTCCGGGTACTGCGGATAAAGGATGAGTTGAGCGCCGGGTGCGAAGTGTAGGCTGCCGGCATCGTCCATCCAGTAGAAGCGCAAAGATGCCTTTAGTTGCGTACCATCTCGGCGGACGCTCTCAACAGGTAAGACATTGATGTCGGTCAATGAACCCTTGTCGACATAGACTTGGTTCTTGGAATTGTCGTTTGGGGCGAGGCGCTTGAGATACAGTCGCACGACTCCATGCGACTGCATCAGCGTCTGAAAATCCTGTAGTGTTATCGAAGCCGCGCTCAACTGGCCGCCCTCCACCTGGACTGTTGAATCATCCGACTCCACCATCTTCCCGTTCAATCTACCGATCGTCAACCTCGGCGATTCGGAGGGCATCAATTTTTTGAACTGGGGCCAGGCTTGTGGAACCAAACCGGCTACCTCAACGTATATCTGAGTAATGGAGAGATCCCCACAGCGCGCGAGCGCACTCTCCGACACCCAATGGAGCACACCCAGCTCCATCCCTCCCCTTCCCGCGCAGGCCGGGCCGCAAGGCTCGGCCTGTGTTTGTCTTCAGGGGCAAAGTGCCGTGGCGAAAGTCAATATCGGTCGCAGGTCAGGGCGTGTCGTTCAGACTGGCGATCACGCGCTTGATGAACGGTTCCTTGGTTCGGAGGTAGGTGAGATTGTCGGTGTGGCCACCGGCAAAGGCGGCGCGTTTGCTGGCGACGTACTCCGCTACCAGTGCCGGGTCCGCCCGCAGCCGGTCGCGGAATCCGCGCAGTTCGGCCGCTTCTGCGTCGTCGGCAGCGATGACATGGACATGCAGACGGAACACTGTTCCATCGTAGGTCAAGGTGCCAAGCCGGAGCGGACGCTCCTCGGGGAACGGATCCTTGCTGGCTTGTCGTTGGAAGCCGAGCGCATCGAGGGCGTCCCGGGCGGCGTCCAGCCGATTTGGAGGGTAGAGGAGTTGCAGGTCGACGACCCCCTTGCCCTCGCAACCGGGGACGGCGGTGCTGCCGACGTGCTCTACGCGCGCATCGGGCATCTGTGATTCGATCAAGTTCGCCACCTGCTTCGCGACCTCGATCGTTCGTGGGTCCCGTGGCCGGACGATCGAGGCCTCGTCGTCGTAGCTCAGAAACTCGTACACGCCAATCGGGCCGTCGGACATGCGGTCATCCGCCATAAACGCCTCTCCTGGCTGATTCGGCTTGCACGCGTTGATGAAACGTATCATGTCGTCGGTTGAGAACCCACGCCACGCACGCCTGCTATACTGTACGTACACCTTGTGGATGAAGTTGTCCACAGCGTGGTAGGGTTGGGCCTCCAGCGAAGCGATGGGAATCTAGCGTGACCGTGGGCGGGCAGGTTATGGCAAACGACCACTCAGCAGCGCAGCAATCAGCACTCCGCTACGAGCAACTCTGGCAGGCCGCGTTGAGCGATCTCCAGGGGCGTGTCTCGCGTGCCAACTACGAGACATGGCTGCGCTCGACATCGCTGGTCGGTGTCGCTGGCGAGACGGCTACCGTCGCTGCTCCGAATGCCTTCGCCGTCGATCAGTTGCGCCATAAGTTCGACCGCGAGATCACCAGCGCGATTTCCTCGCTCGTCAACCGCTCCGTGACAGTTGAATACGTCGTCCGTGGCAGCAACGGCGAGCCTGCGCCACGCATCCCGAAGCCGAAGCCGCGCCCGGAACCGCCGGCAGCCCGCATGGCGCGGGCCTCGACGAGTGAGCCGCCGACCCCTTCGCCACAGATACCGGTCCAGCAGATGACGCTGGCGCCGGCAGAGCGACCCGGCCTGAACCCCGGCTACACGTTCGAATCGTTCGTCGTCGGGCCGTCCAACCGGCTGCCGCACGCCGCCGCGATGGCGGTTGGTGACAAGCCAGGGCAAGCTTTCAACCCGCTGTTCATTTACGGCGGTGTCGGACTTGGCAAGACGCACCTGTTGCACGCGATCGGTCACCGCGCGATCGATCAGCGGCCCGAGACGCAGGTGCTGTACGTCTCGTCGGAGAAGTTCACCAACGACCTGATCAAGTCGATCATGAACCAGCGGCAGACCGAGTTCCGCGACCGCTATCGCTCGGCCGACATCCTGATGATCGACGATATTCAGTTCATCGCTGGCAAGGAAGCGACCCAGGAGGAGTTCTTCCACACGTTCAACGACCTCTACCAGTCAGGCCGGCAGATCATCGTCTGCGCCGACCGTCCACCGAAGGCGATCGCCACGCTGGAAGACCGGCTGCGCTCCCGGTTCGAAGGTGGACTGATCGCTGATGTTCAGCCGCCCGACTTCGAGACGCGGACCGCGATCCTCTCCCGCAAGGGGCAGTCGCTCGGCATCCACGTCCCCAGCGATGTGCTGGAGTACGTGGCGAGGAAGGTCCAGTCGAACATCCGTGAACTGGAAGGCGCCCTCAACAAGATCATCGCCCTCGCACAGCTCTACAACACAAGCATCCGGATGGAGATCGCGATCCAGGCGCTGAACGATGCTGCCCTTGAAGCGCGCCGGGCAGCCATCACTCCGGACCGCGTCATCAGCGAGGTGACGAAGCAGTTCAAGGTCTCCCTGACCGAGTTGCGTGGCCGAGGACGCAGCAAGGAAATCGTCCTGCCGCGTCAGATCGCGATGTACACCCTGCGTGAGGAGACTGGTACGTCCCTCGTCGAGATCGGCAGCCTGCTCGGAGGCCGCGACCACTCGACCGTCATGCACGGCATCGCTAAGATCGAGAAGGCGCTGGAAACCGACACGGGATTGCGCCAGAAGGTCAGCGCGCTCCGTGAGGCACTCTACGAGGGTTAGTCTTGTTCGTCGACCGGCGGAAGTCTCCGGTAGATGTCCTCAACCGTCAACTCGACATCGGGGCATGGCAGTGGGACGATACCACCGCTGATGAGTTGCGTTCGCCAATCATCCGTCGCGTTGTCACGCCAGTTCCGCTCGACGAGATGCCTATCCTGGTGGACGATCAGGTACGCACGCAGCGACGGGATTCGGAGATACGCGAAGAACTTCTCGTGACGATCAGTCCTCGCCGTGCTTGGTGAGAGCACTTCGAGGATGAGGCACGGCCGGCGAGAAATGTACGGATCATCGTCACCTGGGTCGCACGTTACAAGGAGATCAGGGTAGTAAATGGCCCGCTCAGACACCGCGACCTTCACGGACGATGAATAGACTTCGCACCCCTGATCGTCGGCGGCATCAGATACCAGGTTTTGAAAGTTGAATATGAGCCTGTTGTGACGCTTGCTGGCTCCAGTCATCGCGTACAGGTAGCCATCCACGTACTCGTGGCGGATCTCGCTGGTCTGTTCGAGTCGAAGGTATTCCTCGACGCTGATGGGTTCGACCTGGTACGCCTCGCTCATAGTGCCAGTATACGATTGCGGTGCGCGGCCTACACCGCCACCTCACGCATGACCGCGTAAAGGGCTGCCTTTTCCTCAAACCCAACACCTGGTACGTCCGGTAGTCGGACGTAGCCATCTTCAATCGGTGTCGAGTCGGCGAAACCGCCGAACGGCTGGAAGACGCCGGGGTACGACTCGTTACCGCCGAGGCCGAGGCCGGCGGCCATCGAGAGCGCCATCTGGTGACCGCCGTGCGGGACGCAGGCACGTCCCGACCAGCCATGTTCGTGCAGCATGTCGAGCGTTCGCAGATACTCGACCAGCCCGTAGGAGAGGGCCGGGTCGAACTGCAGGATGTCGTGGCCGGGGCGCATTCCGCCATAGCGGATCAGGTTGCGTGCGTCCTGCATCGAGAACAGGTTCTCTCCGGTCGCCATTGGCGGGGCGTAGTGGGGCGTCAACTCCGCCTGGAGTTGGTAGTCGAGCGGGTCGCCTGCCTCCTCGTACCAGCGCAAGTTGTACGGCGCCATCGCTTCGGCGTAGGCGATGGCCGTCCCCAGGTCGAAGCGACCATTGGCATCGACTGCCAGCCGCTGACCGTCGCCCCCGACGACCTCCAGCACCGCTTCGATTCGGCGCAGATCTTCGTCGAGCGGTGCGCCGCCGATCTTCATTTTTACGGTCGTGTAGCCAAGGTCGAGGTAGCCGCGCATCTCGTCCTGCAGCGCGTCCATCCCCTTGTCCGGCTGATAGTAGCCACCGGCTGCGTAGACCCAGACCTTCTCGTCCGGTTCGCCGGAGCCGTAGCGTTCGGCCAGTAGCCGGTGGAGTGGCTTGCCCTCGATCTTCGCGACGGCGTCCCAGAGCGCCATGTCGAGCGCGCCGACCGCTACCGATCGCTCGCCATGCCCGCCGGGCTTCTCGCCGGTCATCACGATCTGCCAGATACGGTGCGGGTCGAGGTTCTCGCCCGTTTCGTCCAGCAGTGATGCCGGATCAGCATCAATCAGACGTGGGATGAAGCGTTCGCGCAGCAGTCCGGTCGGTGCGTAGCGCCCGTTCGAGTTGAAGCCGTAGCCGACGACCCGCTGACCGTCGCGCGTTACGTCGGTGACGACCGCGACGACCGACGCCGTCATCTTGCTGAAGTCGATAAACGCATTCCGGATCGACGACGCGATCGGCACCGTTTCAACGCGAACCTCGGTGATTCTCATCCCTGCCCCAACTCACCACGACTCGAAGCGACGAGGTACCGCCTCGCCTTGCTTACCCACCAGTACTGTCAGTGTCAATCATCCGTTTTCGTCAAGGGCGCAATTGCGATCTGCGCTGGTCCGCCGATGACTCGTCCGCGATGGCCAGCGCCGCTCGTGTCCTCGACCAGCAGGACGCTGCCGGGGCCGAAGCGGCGCACTTCGCCGTCGCTGGCTTCGACATCCAGCACGCCGGTCAGGACCAGCAACCAGCGCGGGTCGCGGGCGGGGCGCTGCTCCTGAAACCAGCCGGGCGGGAGTTGCAGGAAGCGCAACGTCCCGACCTGCTGGTCGTCTGACACCAGTTCGGCGACTCCCGGTCCGCTGGTGTCTTCGTTTAGAGGTAGCCGGGCGTCTTCGAAGCGCGAATCACCGTTGGCGTCGACGTAGAGGTGGGTGTAGCGCATGGTTCCGCCCGTTTCTAGCGTTAGCGTTCGGCGAACTCGTTGAGCGCCTTCACGTCGGCGACTGCCGAGGCGTAGAGCATGTTGCTGTCGGAGTCGCAGACCAGGAAGCGCATGCCCAGGTCGTGCCAGCGGCGGAAGGCGGCTGGCTCCTTCTCGACCATCCCCGATGCCTTGCCATGCTTCTTGCAGGCGTTGACGACCTCCTGGGCCGCCTCCATGAACGTCGGGTGGCTGAAGTCGCCGTGGACGCCGAGCGAGACGGAGAGGTCCTGTGGCCCGATCAGGAGAACGTCGACGCCTTCGGTTGCGGCGATGGCATCGACGTTGTCGACGCCTTCCTTCGACTCGATCTGCAGGACGACCAGCGACTCCGCGTTGGATGTCTCGGCCGCTTCCAGTGCGGAGATCTTCATGTAGCCGTTGCGACCATCGCCACCGGCACCACGCCGTCCAACTGGCGGGTACTTGGCGTATGAGACGATCTGCGCGGCGTGCTCTGCCGTATCAATCCGCGGGACGATCACGCCCATCGAGCCGGAGTCGAGCGCCCGCGCGACATAGCCGTAGGTGCCATCGGTCGGCCGGACGATTGGGCAGATGTCGGCCAGCAGCGAGACCTGGACCAACCCGACAATCGTCTCCCAGTCGTACATGGCGTGCTCCATGTCGAGGAAGAGGAAGTCGAACCCACCTTGCGCAAACAGCCGGACCGCGCCCGGATTGCGAATCTCGCTGATGATCGGCCCCGCAACGGCCTTGCCCGCTTTCAGTTTCTCCTTGACGACGTTGTGCTGCATCTGAACCCCTCCCCGACCCCTCCCCGAGATAGGGAGGGACAAACGAACACCCACATCCTCACATGCTCCCCTCTCCGCGCCGGAGAAGGGTTGGGGGGTGAGGTCAACCCCCGATCTGGTGTTGCGCCAAGTCCTCGATCAGTGTCAGGAACGCCGAGTGGTCGAGATCGCCTCGTCCGGCAATCGCGAGCGCCTCGAACATCTGCGTCACCAACGCCGTTACCGGCAGCGGGACGCCAAACTCCTTACCGCTCGCGTTGGCGATACCGAGGTCCTTGCGGTGCAGGTTGATCCGGAAGCCGGGCTGGAAGTTGTGGTTGACCATCCCGGCGCCCTTGAGTTCCAGAATCTTGCTCCCGGCCAGTCCGCCAGAGAGTACCTGCACGACCTTGGCGGGATCGACACCGGCCTTTGATCCGAGAACCAGTGCTTCGGAAACCGCCGCGTAGGTGATCGCGACGACGATCTGGTTGCAGGCCTTGACGGTCTGCCCGGCACCCGGCCCGCCGACATGGACGATCGTCTTGCCCAAGGCCTCAAAGAGCGGTTTCGCTCGCTCGAAGTCGGCCTCGCTGCCACCGGCCATGATCGAAAGGGCGGCATTGATCGCGCCCGGCTCGCCACCGGAGACCGGCGCATCGACCGCACCTGCACCCTTTTCGCGGAGTGCCGCTTCGATCTCGATTGCGGTGGCCGGCGCAATCGTGCTCATGTCGATCAGCAGGCTGCCCTCGCCCATCGCCCCTAGCAGTCCGTTTTCGCCGAAGACGACTGCGTGGACGTCCGGCGAATCTGGCAGCATCGTGATGACGATCTTCGCCTGCTCGGCGACCTCGCGCGGGCTGCTCGCCGCCGTTGCCGCGCTGGACTCGTTGACCAGATCATCGACCGGTCCCTGGCTGCGGCTATGGACGACCAGTTCGTAGCCGGCCTTGATCAGGTTTCGCGCCATTGGCCGGCCCATGATGCCCAGGCCGATGAAGCCGATTCGTTCAGCCATTGCTTCCTCCCATCCACCCCAACCCGTCTTCGGTCGCTCCCTTTGGCCGGTACTCGCCGCTGACCCAGCCGTCGTAGCCGCTGGCATCGATCGTCTCGAAGATGAACGGCCAGTGCAGTTCGCCCGTGCCCGGTTCGTTGCGGGCCGGGCTGTCGGCGATCTGAATGTGCTTGATGACGCCACCAGCATGTTTCGCGATCGTCGAGCAGATGTTCCCCTCCATCCGCTGTGCATGGTAGACGTCGTACTGGAGGAACAGGTTGTCGCTGCCCGACTCGGCGATCAGTTCGATGCCCTGTTGCGTGTTGGTCAACAGGAAGTTCGGTGTATCAAATGTGTTGAGCGGTTCAACCAGTTGGCGCACACCGGCAGTTTTCGCCGTCTCGGCGGAGTAGTAGAGGTTGCCCAGCACCGTCTCCCACTGCGTATCGACCGGGATGTCCTCGCGGTTCAGCCCGATCAGGCAGTTGATCTGACGGCAGCCCAGCAGGTCGGCAATTTCCAGCGCGCGGCCGACGCCGTCGCGGAACTCGTTGACCCGCGCCGGGTCGTTGGCGAAGCCTCGTTCGCCGGCTGCGAAATCTCCGGCTGGCAGGTTGAACAGCACCTGTGTCAGACCGTTGCGACTCAGCGCCGCCTTGATCTCATTCACGTCCTCGCTATACGGAAACAGGAACTCGACCGCCTCGAATCCGGCAGCCGCTGCTCGGTCGAAACGCTCGATGAATGGGTACTCGGTAAACAGCATCGTCAGGTTCGCGGCAAAGCGCGGCATCGCATCACTATCCCTCCAGCCGGTTCCCCGTCCGGCCGCCGACATGCTACGCCCACTGCCTGCCCCGGTCAATCCACAGGTTTCTGGCACGTCTCATGCACCGTACGCCGTGGCTCGCCTACTTGAGCTGTACGGAACGCACGCCCGCGACGATCCAGCAAGGAGACGCATCACATGACAGACCGCGCCGCTCGATTCGAGCCGCCTGCCACCAGCAGGACCACCCCGGACTTCGACGTAGCAATGGACCAGCACCAGCGCGCCCGGCAGTCGTCAGAATCCAACAGCATCAACTGGCTACCGGTTGTTGGCGGCGGGTTGCTGGCCGGAATGGGACTTGGCCGTGGCCGGGACGATGGGTTGCTGATGACCCTCCTCGGTGGTGGCCTGATCTACTGGGGCCTGAGCCGGGGCATTGCCTCGCTGCCGAGCATCCCCGGCACGTCGCATGCGCCCGATGGCGAGCGCAGCGTCCGTGTTGAGAAGGTCGTCACCATCAACCGGACGCCCGACGAGGTCTACGCCGCCTGGCGCGATGTCGAATCGTTGCCGAGCATCATGAGCCATCTCGAATCGGTGACTCGCACCGACGACGGCTTGACCCATTGGGTCGCGAAGGCACCGCTTGGCCGCACCGTCGAGTGGGATGCTGAGATCATCAACGACGCGACCGGCCGCGTCATCTCCTGGCGCTCCGTCGAGGGATCACAGATCGACAACGTCGGTGCCGTCCATTTCCACGAGGCTCCCGGCGGACGCGGGACCGAACTCCGAGTGCGGATCGAGTACAACCCGCCGGCCGGTGCCATCGGCGCGACCGTCGCGAAACTCTTCGGCGAAGAGCCCGGCCAGCAGGTCTCCGACGATCTACGACGTTTCAAGTCGCTGATGGAGACCGGCGAGGTCCCGACCGTCGATGGCCAGTCACGTGGCGGCGCACGCGACAGCAAGATGGACCCACTCCTCGACAAAGTCCGCCACGCCACCGAAGCCGCCGATTCGGTCGTCAGCACCGGCGATTCAGGGCCGTAATCGGAGGGACGCGGGACGTGGGATGCGGGACGCGATCTAGTTCGCGCCATGGCGACTCGCATTGCCAATCTTCGCGTCCCACGTCCCGCATCCCGCGTCCCGCGACCCGTCATCATCCAGAACGGAGCACAATACACATGCGCGCACTCACCTGGCATGGAACCAACGACGTTCGGGTTGAGAACGTCCCCGACCCGCAGATTCTTAACCCGCGCGACGCGATCGTGAAGATCACCTCGACAGCCATCTGCGGTTCGGACTTGCACCTCTACGATGGCTTCATCCCGACGCTGGAACCGGGCGATATCCTCGGCCATGAGTTCATGGGCGAGGTTGTCGAGGTCGGCAAGGGCGTTGACAACCTGAAGATTGGCGACCGAGTGGTTGTCCCATTCACGATCGCCTGCGGCGACTGCTTCTTCTGTCAGAAGCAACTCTGGTCACTCTGCGACAACTCCAACCCCAACGCCGAGATTGCCGAGAAGATGTATGGCTTTTCCGGATCGGGCCTCTACGGCTATTCGCACATCTACGGCGGCTACGCCGGTGGACAGGCTGAATACGCCCGCGTTCCATTCGCCGATGTCGGCCCGCTCAAGGTGCCGGACGGGATGGCCGACGAGCAGGTGCTCTTCCTGACCGATATCTTCCCCACCGGCTACATGGCCGCCGAAGTCGCTGGCATCGAGCCGGGCGATACGGTCGCTGTCTGGGGCTGTGGCCCGGTCGGTCAGTTCGCGATCCAGTCGGCCTGGATGCTCGGCGCGGAGCAGGTCATCGCGATCGACCGCGTCCCCGAGCGGATTCGGATGGCAGCCGTCGATGGACGGGCGACGACGATCAACTACGAGGAGGTCGGCGACGTCGTCGAGGCGCTGAAGGATCTGACCGGTGGACGCGGCCCGGATGTCTGCATCGACGCCGTCGGGATGGAATCCCACGCCGATGGCCTCGACTGGTGGATGGATCGCGCCATGCAGTTGACGAAGACTGGATTCGATCGCGCCCACGTCCTGCGTGAAGCGATCCAGGCCTGCCGCAAGGGCGGCGTCGTCTCGATCCCTGGCGTCTATGGCGGTGTCATCCACAACGTCCCGATGGGGATGGCGTTCGCGAAGGGACTCACCTTCAAGATGGGCCAGACCCACATGCACCGCTACCTCCAGCCATTGCTCGAACGCGTCCAGGCCGGAGACATTGACCCGACCTTCGTCATCACCCACACGCTACCGCTCGACGATGCCCCACACGGCTACCGCATCTTCCGCGACAAACTGGATGAGTGCATCAAGGTGGTGTTGAAGCCGTAAGCGATGGGACGCGGGACGTGGGACGCGGGACGCGACGGGAGATCAGCTCTTCGCGTCCCGCGTCCCACGTCCCACGTCACGACACCCCGTAACCCTCTCCACACGAATCGTGCTGTTAGAGTTGAGACACTGACGGCTGATCGTGGCGAGGGGATGCGTGGTTTCGATGGCGAAGCGGATGCGCTGGCTGGTGATGCTGCTGATCGTGACGCTCGCCGTCGGTTGTGGCGGTGGTGACGAAGAGGGCACTGAGAGCAGCGGCCAGGCAACTGCAACGACGATGGGCCAGAGCCACGATCACTCGAGCGGATCTCCGGTCGAGAGTGACGATTCGGTTGAAATGCATGTCTATCTCGTCGCGTCCGAACTGGTCGTTGGCGAGAATCGCTTCGCTGTGGGTCTCCAGACACCGGACAACGCGATCATCGACGAGGCTGACGTTACCTTCACTTATTACGACCTGAGCGACCCCGCCACTCCTGCCCTCGAATCGAACGCGACGGCCCAGCCACTCGCCTCGCTTGACGGACTGACCGTCATCTACGCTCACCAGCGAACGTTTGACCGTGCGGGGCACTGGGGCGTTCAGATCGACGCCACCCAACCGGATGGAACCGTCCTCAGCCGGAACATCGCCTTCGATGTTCTGGAAGACAGCCCATCACTCGCGATCGGCGAGACCGCTCCGTCAATCGACTCTCCAACCTCTGCCGATGTCGATGGTGACCTGACCAGAATCACTTCCGCGAGCGAGCCGAATCCGGCCTTTTATGACGTTTCAATCGCTGATGCACTCGCGAATGAGAAGCCAACCGTCGTTCTGTTCGCGACGCCTGCGTTCTGCCAGACCCGCTTCTGTGGCCCGGACTACGAGATCGTCAGTAGCGTGCAGCAGCGTTACGGCGACCAACTTAACTTCGTCCATGTCGAGGTCTATAGTGGGTTACCAAACCCGGAAGCGAACGGCTTTCAGTTCGCACAGCCAATGCACGACTTCGGCCTGACGACCGAACCGTGGCTCTATGTCATCGACGCCGATGGCACCGTTACCTGGCGCGTCGAGGGATTGTTCACAGTCGACGAAGTGATCGAGTCAATTGCCATGGTCGGAGTCGAATAGCGAGCCGGCCCTATCGACCGGACTCGCCATAGTTCGATTCTACGGAGTGAGTACTTGCGTGCTCGATTCTTGAGACCGTGATGCGTCAGGTTCGGGTACATGGTCAGTGACGAGCGCGACCTCCTGTGTTGTTCGCAGTGGCGAGAGGTAGACCCAGAGTCCGGTAATCAGCATGCCGGCGACGCCGACGAAGAGCGTCTCGCGCAGGCCGATCAATCCGCCGAGCGCACCACCGATCAGCGCGCCGACCGGGATCATCCCGGCGTTCAGGAAGCGCATCGTCGCGTTGACGCGGCCGAGTAGCCGGTCCGGTGTGACGCTCTGGCGCAGGCTGACCTCGTTGACGATCGCGATCAGGTACATCAACCACTGCAGGAACTCGGCACCGAGCACGAGCGGCACTTCGAACGATGGTGCGAGCACCGCGAGAGGCACCAGCAGCCCGCCCAGCCCGAACCCGATCCGTCCGAAGATGATTGCCGGGCCGATGCCGAGTCGGCGCTTGATCGGCTCCGCCAGGACCGCGCCGATGATCGCGCCCAACCCACCGAGGCTGAAGACCAGCCCAACGGCTGTCGCGGAGAAGCCCAACTCCTCGGTCATGAACAGGACATACACCGCGAGGAAGATGTAGCCGAACAGGCTCACGGTCGCACCAGATGCCGCGATCGCGCGCAGCAATGGATGGCGGATGACGACCGACAAGCCCTCCCGCATCTCAGTCAGTACCCGCGAATCCGCGTTGCGTTCTGGCTGAGCCTCGGGGGTTCCGACTCGCAGGATGAATGCGGCCGAGACGAGATACGAGATCGTGTTGACGAGGATCGCGATCGGCGCGCCAGCGAATCCGACCAGCAGGCCCGCCAGACCCGGCCCGGCCACCTGCGCTCCAGACGCGCTCGCCTGGAGTTTGCTGTTGCCCTCGATCAACTGTTCACGACGGACGACCGCCGGCAGGAACGTCACCCAGGCGACGTCAAAGAGTAGTGACTGGACACCGACGACAAACGTGATCAGGTAGAGGAACTCGATCTGCAACAGGTCCATCCACCAGAGGATCGGGATCGAAAGCAGGACCGCGGCCCGACCGATATCGGTCGCGACCATGATGGGTCGCCGCCGGAGCCGGTCGACCCAGACACCCGCGAAGAGCCCCAGCAGGAGTGGTGGAGCCGTCCCCGCCGCCGTCAGGAGTCCCATCTGGCCTGCTGACGCATCCAGTGAGAGTGCCGCCAGAAGCGGGAGCGCGATGACCGTGATCTGTGCGCCGACCTGCGACACCGTTTCGGATGCCCAGAGATTCAGGAAGTCACGATTGTTCCAGAGACCAGCGCGTCTTACACGCATGACAGCACCTCCGGTCGTGGCCGGGGGCCATCTGACGTGAAGAATGGTTGCGGATTGTGGATCAGCCAATCGCACGAACGACGATCACCGACCCGTGAGGGGTGACGAGATACCTTCCCAAGCATGTGTTTCGACTCCCGAGCATAGCCGGGAGGGGCATTGCGATGCGCCCGCTCCCGCTGTCCACCTGCGCGTTCTTCAGGACAGCGGGATGTCTTGCATCCTCACGCTCAGTTCGTCGTACCGGTCAGACCAGGCGGTCTGGACCGATCGCCCGTGGTATCCCATGATTCTGCTCCCAGTGCGGCGGCTTCGTGCCGCCAGAACCAGAGTATTGTACGAGCCTGTGCAAATAATCCGATACCGCGCTTCGGACGAAACGCACCTGTCCGTTTGGACAGGTAGCGATGCTGCCGCGACGAGATCAGCGAACGGCGGTATTCTTTTGCGAGTCACCGTGATGAATGTTCAGGGAGAGTGAGGGAGCAGCATGTCAGGGAAGCGAAGCCCGCAGGACGCACAGAAAGAACTGGAACGACTCGTCGCAGAAGTCGACGGGAGTGTTGGTGTCGCGGCCTGGCCGGTTGGCAAGCCGGATCAGGCGATCGGCGTCAACATGGACGAGTTGTATCCAACGGCCAGCACGTTCAAGATCCCGCTGCTCTACACGCTCTACCAGCGCTCCGACAGCGGCGAGATCGATCTATCGAAGCGCGTGACAATCGAGGAGAGCGACCGCGTTCCCGGCTCCGGCGTCCTTCAGGATCTCGATCCTGGCCTCTCTCCGACGATCCGCGACCTGGCCGTGCTGATGACCGTCGTCTCTGACAACCAGGCGACCGATCTGCTCTACAACATCGTCGGCGTCGCGCAGATCCATGCGTCCCTCGACTCGCTGCAACTGACTCGAACTCGCATCCCGATGAACACCCGAGCCCTCCTCTTCGACTACGTTGGTCTCGACGCCAGCAACCCGGAGCACACCTACGACGAGGCCATCCGAAGGATGCGCGCCGACGAGTTCAACTACGAAGGCGCAGCCTGGTCGGACAAGGAAGGTAGCGGAAACGACCTGACGACGCCGCGCGAGATGACGACGCTCTGCGATGCAATCGAGCAGGGCGTTGGCCTGAGCGCGGCCGCCCGCGACGGCATCATCGACATCATGAAGCGCCAGAAGTTCAACGAGCGCATCCCGGCCGGCGTCCCCGAGAACATCGAGATCGCCCATAAGACCGGCTCGATCAAAGGCGTCCGCAACGATGCCGGAATCGTCTACGCGCCAAACGGCCCGTACGTGATCGGCGTCTTCTCGAAGAACCTTGCTGACGAAAAGGCCGGTGTCGCCTGTCTCGCTGAACTCTCGCGAGTCGTCTGGGAGACGTTCGGCGAGGAGTAACTGGTTGTCATCCTGAGTCCGCAGCCGAGGGATCGCTCCTCACGGTGCTGATGCGCTGGTTGAGGACAGATCCTTCGCTGTGGCTCAAGGTGTCAAAACGCGGCGCGATCCAGATGACAAGTGGTGGGGGTGGAACAGGGATGAGCGAAAACAACACACCGGCCAACGCTGGCCCATTGGCTGGAATCCGCGTCGTCGATTTGACGCGGGTACTGTCCGGGCCGTACTGCACGATGATGCTGGCCGACATGGGCGCCGACGTCATCAAGATCGAGCAGCCCGGCAAGGGTGACGACACGCGTGCATGGGGTCCGCCGTGGGTGGACGGGCCGGATGGTGCACGCGAGTCGGCCTACTACCTCTCGATCAACCGCAACAAACGCGGGATCACGCTCGACCTAAAGAGCGACTTCGGAAAGGAAGTCCTCTGGAAGTTGATCGACGGCGCCGATGTGGTGGTTGAGAACTTCTCACCGGGAACAGCCGGACGGCTTGGGTTTGGTCCCGACGATGTCCTGGCCCGCAAGCCATCGATCATCTACGCGTCCGTTTCCGGCTTTGGGCAAACCGGTCCGTCGAGCCAGCGGCCCGCCTACGACCTGATCCTGCAGGGGATGGGCGGCATGATGAGCGTTACCGGCCCGCCGGGACAGCCGACCAAGTTCGGTGTTCCGATCGCCGACATGGCCAGCGGGATGTTCAGCGCCTACGCCATCGCCTGCGCGCTGGTCGCCCGTCAGGCAACCGGCAAGGGGCAGGTGATCGATACCTCCATGCTTGGAGGTCAGGTCGCGTTGCTCTCCTACCAGGCCGCGATCTACTTCGCGACACAGCAGACGCCGCCGACGACCTGGAACGCGCACCCGATCGTCGCGCCATACCAGACGTTCCCGAGCAAGGACGGCTTCGTCAACATCGCCGTCGGTAACGATCGCCTCTGGGCTGCCTTCACGACCGCCTTCGGAATGGACGAGGCCGTCGCCGACGAGCGTTTCAAGGACAACGCCGGCCGGATCACGAATATCGCCGCGCTGGCAGAAATCATCGAGCGTGTCTTCAGCGACTACACGACCGACGAGATCGTCAGCCGCCTCGATGCGGCCGGTGTCCCGTGCGGCCCGATCTACACCGTCCCGCAGGTGTTCGCTGACCCGCAGGTTCAGCACGCCGGGCTGGAACAGCGCATCGGCCACCCGACACTCGGCGAGATCTCGCTGACGGGGTTTCCGTACAAACTCTCGGAGACAGACGCGTCGTTGCGGATGCCGCCACCTCTGCTCGGCGAGCATCAGGCTGAGATCCTGCGCGAGCTGGGGTACAGCGAAGAAGAGATTGCCGAACGTTCGTAGCGCCTGACCGATCGAGAAGCGAGGACGACATGAGCGTTGGCCGTCGCGGGTTACGGATCACATCGTTCACGAGCGTCCACATTGCACCCGCGGGCCGATTGCTGGCCGAGCGACACCGGCGAGATCGTCTACGGCAGCCCGCTTTGCCGGACACCTACGAACACCAGGACATAACGACGCCACTCGTCCAGCAGGCGGCACTTGCTGAGGGGACGAGCGGCGTCGTTGCCTATCGGGGGGCTGATTTGGTCGGCTTCCTGATCGGACAACGGACATCGTTTCCACCCGACAGCACCGTCGCTCCCTACTACCGGCCGGCGAGCGTCCTCATCCGCTATCACGCGCACGCGACGGTCGCTGACGGTGGGTGGGACATATACCGCGAACTGTACGCAGCCGCCGCCGAACGGTGGGCTGCGGAAGGACTGACGACCCACTACATCCAGATTCCGGCTGGAGATGAATTCCTGCTTGATGCCCTGTCGACGCTGGGGTTCGGACGCGATATGGGCTGGGGATTACGGGACACCAGCGCGTTTGTGACGGCGACGACCGTCGATGACCTGACTATCCGACGCGCGACGATCGATTACCACGAGGCGGTCTTTGAGTTGGATTCAGCGCTCGTCCGACATGAGTCGCGCTCCCCGGTCTTCATGCCTTACCCGACTCCCACAGCCGAGCAGGAGTGGCGGCAGGACATTCGGTTCTCGCTTGCCGACCCTGCCCTCTACTACTGGCTCGCTGAGTTGGACGGCAGACCAGTTGGCCTCCTGAACGTAAATCCGCCGCCGCTCCATATCTCGCCGCTGTTGACCCCCGACGCGATGGTCAACATCTTCGCTGCGTCAGTCGTCCCGGATCAGCGTGGGAGCGGGATCGGTGGGGCGTTGTTACGGCACGCGATCGACGCCGCCCGGCAGGATGGCAAGCGATGGTGCAGGTTGTCGTGGATGACGGCGAACCTGTATTCCTCCCGCTTCTGGTCGCGACACGGCTTTGCTCCGGTCGCCTGGCGTCTCTCTCGAACGATCGACGATCGCGGATTGATCGCCTCCACCTGATACCGCGAATTCCGGTACCATCACGCTAACGGCCCGACTGGTTCGGCCACGATGACAGATCAGCAGACTAGAGGCAGGCAGATGAGCATCCCCTACGATGTATCCGGGGTTCTGGCGAGCGGTGGGGAGTTCCACGCGACGCCTAGCATGATTGAAGTTACGTATCCCGGCACCGATAAGCCGCCGGTGGCGATCGATCTCGGCGATGTCAGCGGCGTCCGTCGACGTGGCACTGAGGTCACGTTGATCCGTGGTGGCCGCGAGACGACGCTACGGACGACCGGCATTGCCGAGGCGGGCCGCCTGGAATCGCTCGTCCGGCACTTCAACGAGACGCGCAACGCCGAGGAGTTCGAGCATCAGATCGTCCGACTCTACATGCAGGGCTATCAGCTCGTCGCACTGACACCGAAGATCGCCAGCCTGAAGAAGCCGAAGAAGTTCAACTTTGCGATTGGTGCGCTGCTCACGATCCTCGCGATCCTGCCGGGTATCCTCTACCTTTACTACTTCCTCTCGCTTCCGGAGCAGACCGCTCTCGTCATCCTCGAAGACTCCGGCGAAGTTGTCGTTCGCCAGACGTAGGTGCCGCAACCTGAGCAACCCTTGCAGGGACAGGTCACAGTCCTGTCCCCGCAACGGATCGAGATGCTGCGATGACGAACGTGGAACCAACCCAGCCAATCGTGTTCACGATCGGTCACTCAAACCAGTCGATGGAGGAGTTCATCGAACTGCTCCGGCAGCACGAGATTGACGTCATCGCTGATGTCCGGTCGGCTCCATACTCGCGTTTCGTCCCACAGTTCAACAAACGCGAGGTCCAGGCCGCCGTTCGAGCAGCTGGGTTCCAGTACGTCTACCTTGGCCGCGAACTCGGCGGTCGCCCCGACCCCGACAGCGATCTGATCGACAACGAGGGCCACGCGATCTACGGCCTGATCGCCGAGACCGATGAGTTCCTGACTGGTCTCAACCGCCTGCGCGATGGAATCAATCGCTACCGCGTCGCGATGATGTGTAGCGAGGAAGATCCGACTGACTGCCACAGGAGGCTGCTGGTCTCCCGCGTCCTGATTCTCGATCACGGCGTCGACATACACCACATTCGCGGCGATGGCCGGATCGACACTGAAGACAAACTCCAGCCGATGCCGTATGATGCGCCCATTCAGCAAACCCTGTTCGACACGGTCGACGACGACGCGAGGAAGCGGGCGTGGAGATCTATACGATCGGTTTTACCCAGAAATCAGCGCGACAATTCTTCGACATTCTGAATGCGAACGGGATTAAGCGGCTAATCGACGTTCGCCTCAGCAATTCCGGCCAACTGGCCGGGTTCACGAAATCTACCGACCTCGCGTATTTCCTGGACGTCATCTGCGGCGCAGAATACGTTCACGAACCACGGCTTGCACCGACCAAAGAACTCCTGTCCAACTATCGCAACGGCCGATGTACCTGGGCCGAGTATGAAGTTATCTTCAACGGCCTGATGGACGAGCGCCAGATTGCGACGACGATATCCCCGACACTATTCGATGTCCCTGCTGTCATGCTGTGCAGCGAGGCGACTGCCGACCAATGTCACCGACGTCTGGTGGCTGAGTACTTCCAACGCAACTGGGAAAACGTAGCAATTCGCCATTTGTAGCGAGGTGTATTGGTGCGGATCGTCGTGAACCACTTGACGCGGATGGCCGCAGGGTTCATTTGCGTCGCGGGTATCAGCGTCGAAACGAACCAGCATGTCCGTCCAGTTTGTACTCGGGCGCGGTTGCCATTGAAATGGTCCTCGGTGGAAGGTGGCGCGTTTGGGGTCGGGAATGTCGTGGACCTTGGACCGGTACGCGACCTTGGTGCTCCGCCCGAGGTCGAAGACCGGCAGTTCCGCGAGCAGCACCTGCGTCTGATCGACCGTCTCTCGCCGGAAGCGTTCTGGGATCTACTTGTCGAACATCATGACACAAAGTTGCAGCGGATCTTCGGTTCAGATCTAAGGCTCATCGGCAGTGCGTGCACAACCGGTTCCGGACAAGGGAAAGCATCGCTCGGAGTCATCGTGCCCAGTCGGATCGAGCGACTGTATGCCGGAGGACGCGGTGGTGGCGTTCGACTCGCGTTCGATGTTGGTCGTGCGCATCTTGACTTATCGGTTTCTGACTTGCGCTTCTATATGATGGACGACGCTACTGCAAGTTGGAAGGTTGATCGTATCCGCCTCGAGTCAGTGGCGTTTGCGCTCGATATCGGCGTACCGGTGATGCTGAGTGTCGGGCTGACGCGGCCATTCAAGCGTGACAAGGGCGACATCGCGCAGCATTGGCTTCAGGTGAACAACATCCATCTTGGGGACGATCCGCTGGGTGACCTGGAACTTTCAGCGAGCGTGTGACCTGGCCGACCCCTCATATTGCAGAGGGGTCGGTCGGTACGTAAACTGACTAGCCCCCGTACAGCTTCAGCCAGTTCTTCTGCTCTTCCTTGGCGTTTGCGAGCAACTCTGGGTCGGTCAGAATGTCGAGGGCGGTCAGCGCCATCGCTTTCGAGACCTTGAGGAACTGGTCGTAGCCGTATTCTGAGCCGGAGGCGTCGACGACCTGTTGTGAGTGGCCAGGGATCGGATCGGTGCTGATGGCGAACATGCCGGTCGCGGCGGGGAGGACCTTGGAAACGTTGCCGAAGTCGGACGACGCCCAGGTTCGGCCACGTTGTGGTCGAGACACGTCGAGTCCGACGGCTTCCATGTTCTCCTGGTACTTGCGACCGATAACGTAACTCGGCCAGCGTTCCGAATACGGCGTTTCGCGTTCGGATACCTTCAGTTCGCAGCCAGTCATCAGTGCCGCGCCCTCGGCGATCTTCAGGACCTTGGCGGACAGTTCCTCCAGAGTGTCGCTTCGGGCAGCCCGAATGCCGAACTGGCAACGGGCGTACTTCGGAACGACGTTAACCGCCTCCCCACCGTGGGTGACGATCCCGTGGATGCGCGTATCCATCGTCGTGTGCTGGCGTAGCGCATTGACGCCATTGAACGTCTCGATGACAGCGTTCAGCGCGTTAACGCCGTTCTCCGGGTCAGCGGCAGCGTGGGCGGGTTTCCCGAAGAACTCGAAGGCGTAGCCGCTCGTCGCCAGGTAGGTGCCGTCGGGGTAGTTCATTGGCGCACCAGCGCGGTTTCCGCCGTGGTGGATCATAAGCGCGGCATCGACGTCGTCGAACGCACCCTGCTCCAGCAACAGGATCTTGCCTCCACCACCTTCTTCGGCGGGCGTGCCCAGAATCTTGACGGTTCCACCGATTTCGTCGATGACTGCGCCGAGTCCAATCGCCGCCGCCAGACCCGATGCCCCGATCAGGTTGTGGCCGCAGCCGTGACCGATCCCGCGTAGCGCGTCGTACTCAGCCAGAATCGCGACGGTTGGACCGTCACCCGCGCTGCCTTTGCGAGTCGCGCAGAATGCCGTCTCAAGTCCCTTGTATGGCTTCTCAACCTCGAATCCGGCCTCGCGGAGTTGATCGGCCAGCAGTTGTGACGCCATGAACTCTTCGAACTGCAACTCGGGATTGAGCCGGATTGTCTCGCCGACTTCGACAAGGTGGTCGCGTTCTGCGTCGATCGCTTCGAGAACCTTGTCGCGCAACGCCGTCACGTTCGTAGTCGCTGTCATCTATTTCTCCTAGGGGATTCGCTCCCCTCCTGGATGAGGGGAGGGGAGCGATGGGTTGGGTTCGACTATCCGTAGAGTTTGAGCCAGTTCTTCTGCTCGTCCCAGGCTTCCTTGCCGAGTTCTGGGTCGGTCAGGATATCGAGCGTTGTCAGTGCCATCGCCTTCGATACCCTGATGAACTGGTCGTAACCGTACTCGGAGCCGGAGGCATCCACCACCTGCTGTGAATGGCCAGGGATCGGTTCGGTGCTGATCGGGAAACTGCCAGTGACGGACGGGACGTGGTGCGAGACGTTGCCAAAGTCTGTCGAGGCCCAGGTCCGGCCACGGGCGGGGTTCGTCATGTCGAGCCCGACCGTCTCCATATTGCCTACGAACTTGCGACCGAGGACGTAACTGGGCCGCCGCTCGGCGTATGGCGTGTCGCGCTCGGTGACCTTCAGTTCGCAGCCGGTCATCAACGCTGCGCCCTCGGCGATCTTGACGACCTTGGCGGCCAGTTCTTTGAGGTAGTCGCTGTTGGCCGCGCGGACGCCGAATTGGCAGCGGGCGTACTTCGGCGTCACGTTCACGGCTTCGCCACCGTGGGTGACGATCCCATGGATACGGGCATCCATCGTCGTGTGCTGGCGGAGCGCATTGACGCCGTTGAAGGTCTCGATGACGGCGTTGAGGGCATTGACGCCATTCTCCGGATCGGCCGCCGCATGCGATGGCTTGCCGAAGAACTCGAAGGCGTAGCCAGTGGTGGCGAGGTTTGTACCGTCAGGGTAGTTCACGGCCGCGCCACCACGATTACCGGCGTGGTGGATCATCAGCGCGGCGTCGACGCCTTCGAATGCGCCCTGCTCCAGCAACTTGATCTTTCCGCCACCGCCCTCTTCGGCTGGCGTACCCATGATGATGACCGTCCCGCCGACTTCGTCGATGACAGCACCGATACCGATTGCGACGGCCAGGCCGGACGCACCGATCAGGTTGTGGCCACAGCCATGACCAATACCACGCAGCGCGTCATATTCGGCAAGGATCGCGACGGTCGGGCCATCGCCTGCCGCACTTTTGCGGGTCGCGCAGAATGCGGTTTCCAGCCCCTTGTACGGTTTCTCGACTTCGAATCCGGCCTCGCGCAACTGATCAGCAAGTAGTTGCGACGCCATGAACTCTTCATATTGATACTCGGGATTGACGCGAATCGTCTCGCTGACCTCGACGATGTGTTCGCGCTCGCGCTCAATCGCTTCCAGGACTCGATCACGCAACGTCGCCACGTCGGTTGTCGCTGTCATCGTCGGCTCCTTATACGTGTTAGCTCTCCCCGCAGTGGAAAGGGAATGACAGGTGAAGTCAGGTCTACCGCTCGTACTCCTCCGACCAGCGCTCGTGCTTCTCCCAGGCCTGCTTCGAGAGTTCTGGATCGGTCAGGATGTCGAGTGCCGTCAGCGCCATCGCCGTCGAAACCTTGATGTACTGCTCGTAGCCGAACTCCGAGCCGGAGGCATCGACGACCTGCTGCGAGTGACCGGGGATCGGTGTCTTCGAGATGGCGAAACTCCCGGTCACCGACGGCAGACGGTACGAGATGTCGCCGAAGTCCGTCGAATGCATCCCGCGACCTTCGCGGCCCTGGCTGAGGTCGAGGCCGACATCTTCCATGTTGGCCTTGTAGCGCTCGCCGAGAATGTAAGAGGGGCGCATGTCGGCGTGGAGCGTGCCTTCTTCGATCTTCAGTTCGGTACCGGTCATCAATGCTGCGCCACGAGCGATGTTGCGGACCTTTTCGGTCAGTTCGGCGACGTATGCTTGCCGCGCCGCCCGGACGAGGAAGGCCGCCCGAGCGTACTTCGGCGTGACGTTGGTTGCCTCGCCACCGTGCGTGATGATGCCGTGAATACGCGCGTCCATTGTCGTGTGTTGGCGCAGTGCGTTGATGCCGTTGAACGTTTCGATAACTGCGTTGAGCGCGTTGACGCCGTTTTCCGGATCGGCGGCGGCGTGTGATGGCTTTCCGAAGAACTCAAACGCGATGTCCGTGACGGCCAGGCAGGTGCCCTGCGGCCACTGAACCGGCGCGCCAGTCTTGTCGCCAGCATGGTGGATCATCAGCGCGGCGTCGATGTCGTCGAAGCCACCCTGCTCGGCGATCCGGATCTTGCCCGCGCCGCCCTCTTCGGCCGGTGTCCCCATGATGACGACCGTCCCGCCGATTTCGTCGATGACTGCGCCAAGACCGATCGCGGCTGCCAGACCCGAGCCACCGATCAGGTTATGCCCGCAGCCATGACCGATTCCGGCCAGCGCGTCGTACTCAGCGAGGATCGCGACGGTTGGGCCATCGCCAGCGCCGCCCTTGCGGGTGGCGCGGAACGCCGTCTCAATACCTTTATATGGCTTCTCGACTTCGAATCCGGCTTCACGGAGCTGGTCGGCCAGCAACTGGGAGGCCATCCGCTCTTCGTAGCCGAGTTCCGGGTTGGTGCGGATCGTCTCGGCGACCTCTACCAGATGCTCGCGCTCGTTGGCGATCGCTTCTTTCACGCGATCGCGCAGGACGCCGATTTCGGTTCGTGTATCGACTGCCATCGCTGGTCCATCCTCCCTCGCTCACTCAGATCTGCGTGTTGGCGGGAGACTAGCACGCTGGCTGGAAAGGCGCTACCGGGCCATCGAACTCGCTGCAAGCCGTCGGGTACGTCGCCTGTTGCAGATCTCACGGCATGCAAATTGAGGCTGTCGGGACGTGGTTCACGAGAGCCGTCTGCTCTCATGTGTACGTACACTTCGCGGCGAGGGTGATTGCGTGACGCCTCGCGTGATCTGGTGTTGTCGGTTTGACGACCGTCGGTTGACAACTCGCGGATGTTCGCGGAAAGTCACCATCTGTGACTGCATGTCGCAAGAGCGAATGCAAACCGATCGAATATGTACGTACACATGCGGTTTTGTGGTCGATTTCCTCTCGGACCTGTGACACCGAGGAAAAATTGACCAAGAGCAAGCAAGGTGCTATGCTGATCGCAGGTGTACGGACACCCTCAGCGCTGGTGTTCCGGAGATCCGGTTGGGGTAACACATGAGCCGGAGCCACGCATGAGGGCCGCAGTTCCTGGGGATGGAGTAGGCGTGTGGACGCACGAGATCGACAAGCGAGGCCATCATCAGGGGGCAGTCCGCCGGCTGGGGGCCGGTGGAGTGACGCTCCTCTCGGGAGGTCTGCTGCCATGAGTAACGCGAGTCCCGCCGAGCGTTCCGGCGCCACCCCTGTCCCAATGGTTCCACGTTTTGCATGGTCACCAAAATACGCCGATTTCCCGCTGCCGTTCCCCGGTTCCGAGGCGGCCGGGCGGCCCGTCGATGTCCGGACCGCGCCGGTAACAGCCATCCCGGGAGCAGGACAGCCGTTCGCCTGGCAGAAGGTTCTGCCGGTTGCGGCACTCGCGCTCGCGATCCTTGCCTTCGGCTACTACGTGCTGGCGGGACGCGGCGACGACGATGACCCACAGCAGGGCACCGGCGTCAACGCAACGATCACGGCCACCAGCCCAGGCACGACCGCGACCCAGCGTCCGGGCGAGGGTGGCGCCGAAGCGACCACGACGACTGCCGCCGGAGCTACCCAGACGACCGGTGAAATCGGCAGTGGCGACGGTACCGAGGCACCGGACAGCACCGAGCCGATCGGTGGCGACGACTCGGAGACGACCGATGAGTCCGAAAGCACGACGCCTCCCGATGACGGCATCGTCGATCCTGCCGAACTGGGCATCATCCAGATCGAGGCTGCCGAGGGCACGACGCTGATCGACATTGCGAATGACTGGGGACTCGAAGTCTCCACGCTCGTCTGGGCGAACGGCATCGAAGATCCTGGGATGCCGCTCCCGGCCGGGACGCTGATTACCGTTCCTCCGTTCGACGGCGTCATCCACGAGGTCGCTCAGGGTGAGACGCTGGAGTCAATCGCGGCCCTGTACGGAGTCGCTCCGATCGACATCATCAACATCATCCAGAATCAGGTCCAGAGCGATGCCGACCTGCATCCCGGCCTGCTGATCACCGTCCCATACGCGACGCCACAGACGCGCGGCGGCCTGGCGGTCTACAACGTCAAGCAGGGGGATGACCTCTGGAAGATCGCAGACTACTACGGTCTGGATGCGCTGACGATCGCGTTCGCGAACGAGATTCCGGAGAGTTTCCTGATCTTCCCGGGTCAGAACCTGATCATCCCGCCAGCCGACGGCATCCTGTACTGGACCGTCGAGGGTGACACGGTTGAGACGATCGCGAGTGCGTTCTCGGTCGATCCGGCGCTGATCCGCGACTTCCCGTTCAACAACGTGCCGGGATCGTCGCAGCCAACGCCGGGCCAGCCGATCCTGATTCCGGGCCTGACGCCGGTGATCGACGCCTCGAAGGGAGGTGGGGGCGGCACGCCGGCCAGCGACCCGTTCGCTGACGTGTCCGCCTCCGCCGACACCAGCGGCGTCGCGACCGGCACCTTCATCTGGCCGACGACCGGGTCGATCACGACGACCTACGGCAGCCACCACAACGGCCTCGATATCGCCAACGCGCCGTGGACACCGATCCTGGCCGCCGATGGTGGCGTGGTGACGTTCGCCGGCTGGAACGAGCATGGTCTCGGCTATGCCGTCGCGATCGACCACGAGAATGGTTACGTGACCTGGTACGGCCATCTCGATCAGGCGCCATCCGTCACTGCTGGTGAGCGCGTCTCGCAGGGCGACTGGATCGGCCCGATGGGTAGCACCGGCAAATCGACCGGCCCCCATCTCCACTTCATCGTCATCTTCCAGGGTTCCTACTACGACCCGATGACGATTCTGCCGTAAAGGCAGGTCGCGGGACGCGATTCTCCGATCCCCTCATACTCACCTCCCAAATTTCCAACACTGCCTGAGTCTCCATTCCATAGAGGATTGCGTCCCGCATCTCCCGTCCCGCGTCCCGCGACCCTACGTAAGTGTTAGACTTCCTCCGCGCCGGACCATACGGGAGGTGCTCGATTTGCGCGATCTGATCGCGTAAATCACGCGTGGGTCCGGCGGTGTTGTTCTCGTGCGATTGGCAGTATTGAGGGTGTCACGCGGATGATCCGCCCGATCAGTGCAATCTTTGGACTGTTCAGCCGCGACCTCGGGATTGACCTCGGTACGGCCAATACGCTCGTCTACGTCCGGGGCAAGGGGATCGTGATCTCCGAGCCGTCGGTCGTGGCCGTCGACACCAAGAGTAAGCGCGCGCTGTGCGTCGGTGTCGAGGCGAAGGCGATGGTTGGCAAGACCCCCGAGACAATCGTCGCTGTCCGGCCACTCAAGGACGGTGTCATCGCGGACTTCGACACCGTCGAGTTGATGCTCCACCACTTCATTCGCAAGGTCCACGTTCAGCGCATCATGGCACCACACCCGCGTGTCGTAATCGGCATCCCCAGTGGCGTCACCGAGGTTGAAAAGCGCGCGGCGAAGGATGCGGCCCTCTCCGCTGGTGCGCGGGAGGCCTATACGATCGAAGAGCCAATGGCGGCAGCGATCGGCGCTGGCCTGCCGATCAACGAACCGGTCGGGAGCATGATCGTCGACATTGGCGGCGGCACGACCGAAGTGGCTGTCATCTCGCTTGGTGGCATTGTCGTGAACCACTCGATCCGGGTTGCTGGCGATGAGATCGATGAGTCGATCATCCACTATGCCCGGCGCGACCATAACCTCGTCATTGGCGAGCGCTCGGCCGAGAACGCCAAGATTTCTGCTGGTTCCGCCTACCCGCTCGAAGAGGAGAAGCGCGTCACCCTGCGTGGTCGCGATCTGCTGACTGGTCTTCCCAAGTCAGTTGAAGTCTCCAGCGTCGAAATTCGCGACGCGATCAGCGGTCCAGTCAACACGATCGTTGAGATCGTCAAGACCTGCGTCGAGGAGACGCCGCCCGAACTCGTGGCCGACATCATGGAACAGGGCATCATCCTGGCTGGTGGCGGCGCGCTGTTGCTCGGTCTCGATCGCCGCTTGCAGGCCGAATTACGGATGCCGGTTCGCAAGGCAGAAGACCCCCTGACATGCGTCGCGCGTGGCACTGGCCGCGTCGCGGAAGCGCTGCATCTCTACTCGCGCGCACTGGCTGGCGGGCAAGAGCTGCGGCGTGGCATGTAGCCGGCTGGTCTGCCATGCTGCGTAGCCTCCCGTTCCGTCGCTCGACGCTGGTGCTGCTGGCAGGTCTGGTGCTGGTGGCGCTCTTTCTGATGCTTCTCGACAGCCGCAACCGGCTCGACGGTCCAAAGAGCCTCGTCGTCACGATCGTTTCGCCACTCGGCGAGACGCTGACGAATCTTGGCGAACGGGTGTCGAACATCGGCGAGAGCGGCGACCGTGACCTGCGCCAGCAACTCGATGATGTGACAGAAGAGCGCGATCGTTTGCTGGCCGAAAACGCCGAACTGCGTGAACTTGGCCGTGAGGTCGAACAACTCCGCGACCTGCTGGAGTTCCGGCAGGCGAACCCTCAGTTGGACCTCGTCACCGCTGATGTCGTTGGCCGTGACCCGAGTAGTCGCGAGCAGTACGTGATCATCAATCAGGGCTCGAATGCCGGCGTCGAGGTCGGTATGCCGGTGCTCAGTCCCCACTTCCTGGTCGGTCAGGTGACGGAAGTTGAGCCGGATCGCTCCCGCGTGCGACTCGTCATTGACTCCGGGTTTCAGACTGGCGCGCGGATTCAGGGCGTCGAAGCCGAGGGGATTGTCTACGGTCGCTGGCAGTTCGGTGAGCGGGCAATCATGCGTCATGTTCCGGTTGACGTTGAGATCGGTACCGATGCGCTGGCTGTGACCTCTGGCAAGACCGAGCGGGTACCGGCGGGACTGGTGATCGGGAAGGTGATGGAAGTCCACCGCGACGAGGTGCAGAACGAGACGACGCTTGACATCCTGCCGCTGGTCGACTTCACGGAGTTGTCATCGGTGACGGTTATCACCGGCGAATCGAGTGCTGAATGACCTTCGACCCGCGCCTGCTGGCCGCGATGACCGCCAGCAAAGTGCTGACGACCGGCCTGCGTGTCTCCGGGCGAGGCGGTGGGACGGCCCTGCCGGGGCTGATTGCCAACCGGATCGACCCGCGATTGCTCGACAAACTCGCCAGCCGGTTGCCATCTGGCTCGATCGTTGTCGCGGGCACGAACGGCAAGACCACCACCAGTCGGATGCTGGCGGGCATGCTGGAGCGTGCGGGACGCCATGTCGTCCACAACCGATCCGGCTCGAACCTCGTTCGCGGTATTTCGGCCGCCTTTGCCGAGCAGATGACGATGTTCGGACCCGGCGGCGCCGAAATCGGCGTCATCGAAGCGGACGAGAACGCGTTCCCCGATGTCGTCCAGCGTGTCCAGCCGCGCGTCATCGTTCTCCTCAATCTCTTCCGAGACCAGCTCGACCGCTACGGTGAACTGGAGACGATCGCCAACCACTGGCGCGGCGCGATTCGCGACCTGACGCGAGACACGACGCTGGTGATCAACGCCGACGACCCGAATCTGGCGGCGCTGGCGGCTGAGACTGGCGCGACCGTCGTCACGTTCGGGCTGGACGAGTCTGGCTACGAGTTGCCCGAGTTACCGCACGCTTCGGACGCCGCCGTTTGCCGCGTCTGCGAGTCGCCGCTGGTCTACGATGCGCTGTTCCTCTCGCATCTCGGTGAGTATCGCTGCCCGAACTGTGGCAACCGTCGCCCATTGCTGGACGTCGTCGCCGGCGGGATTGAGATCGACGGCACCGAGCGGCTACGAATGGTCGTCCGTGACGAGCGTGAGGGGCACGAGGCCAACGAAGTTCAGGCCGAGGTCGCGTTGCCGGGTGTCTACAACGCCTACAACGCGCTGGCGGCGGTTGCAGCCGCCCGGGTGCTTGGTGTCGGGTTCGAGCCAATCCTCGAAACGCTGCGCTCGTTCAGGGCCGCCTTTGGTCGACTGGAGCGCGTCGAGTATGCGGGGCGTTCGCTGATGCTGGCGCTGGCGAAGAACCCGGTCGGGTTCAACGAAGTCCTGCGGATGCTGACGGCGTCGCCGCTGAACGGTCCGCTCGTGATCGGGATCAATGACCTCGATGCCGATGGCCGAGATGTCTCCTGGCTCTGGGATGTCGATTTCGAGGTACTGGCTGCGGAACAGCATCAGGCTGAGATCTTCGCGGTCGGCATCCGCGGACACGATCTGGCTGTTCGGCTGAAGTACGCTGGTGTCGCGCCGGGCCGGATCGATGCCTGCGCGGCTGGTAAACCGCTGGCTGCGGCCCTCGACCATATCGTCAGCCAGACTGACACTGGCGATCAGATCTTCCTCTTGCTGACCTACACGGCACTGCTGCAATTGCGGCAGTCGCTGGCGGATCGTGGCGCCGTCGCAGAGTTCTGGGAGCAGTAGCCGCCCCCGCGCACGCGTCGACCCACCACATAGACGAACAGGGCGTGTTGATGGACGAGCTCGACCGCCTCCGACAGGCAATCGACAAGCAACTGGAATCCTTACGACAAAGCGTGCCGTCCGACCGTGGTGCCGCCGTCGCTGCGGTCGTCCGCGCCATTGACCGTCAGCCGAATCCGTTGGACACCACACATATCCCGGATGTCATCAGTTTTCGGCGGCTGGCTGATGCTGGCGGGAACATGGCGCTGCGCCTGTGTCTGGAAGCGGGTGGAACGGGCAGCACGCCTGCCGATCTTGACGCGTGGGCGGCAAAGTTCGTCGCGGACTGCGGCCACGTCGCTGAGGCCGAGATGGTGCTGATGCACGTCGAATCCGGGTTCATGCGGCTCGCAGCCGATGGGTCTGAACGATTCGACGCCTGGATCGCGACGAAACTAACGCCTGTGAACTGGGTCGAGCGGGCCGACTACGACTGGTGGGCCGCCTGGCTGAGACGGCAACACCGCCCTGGAGTTAGCGAACGGCCCGCAGATGAGGCGTCGTCTCGTAGGATGGCCGAGCAGTTGGTCGACGCGATGGCCTACCAGTTCGGCTATCCGCTCGAGGCGACGCTCGATGGAAGTCCGATCCGACTCTATCGCGATGTGCTCCGCTGGCTGATTGCCTACGCATTTCGTGCTGAGCAGAATGGTGAAGCGGTCGTTCCGATAGATGAGCGAACGCTTTTGACTGCGATGGCGGCGTCGCTCCTTGCCGGCCCGGCTGTGCTCGGCAAGGTTCTGGCTGGTTTCACGCTCGACGCGGAGAACGCTGCGTATCATGCGTCCGTGGCGGGAGTCGCCCCCGCTCCACTCGTTCGACTGGATGACGGTCGGTTGCTCGTCTCCACCTACGGGCTCACGACCGAGCCATTGCTGTTCCTCACCCGCGAGTTGCGCCGTCGCGCGGCTGAGGACTACCACAACACCGCGCACGTTCGAGAAGACGTCTTCCGGCAGGACCTTTACGCGCTCTTCCCCGCCCGTCGCTTCGTCACCAGCACCGGACGGATCGAACTCCGTCGGGAGAGTGGGAACGTCCGGACCGACATCGACGCAGTTGTCTTCGACCGGAAGACCGGGACGCTCGGCTTCTTCGAGCTGAAGTCGCAGGATCCGTTTGCGAGATCGGTCGCCGAGCGGGGCCGCCAGCGTGACAACCTGCTCTACGCCAACCGGCAGGTTTCCGGTGTCCTCGCCTGGCTGCAACGGTCTGGTGGTGACGCGCTGCTCAACCGCGTTGACAACCGGACGGCCAAGCAGTTCCGCGTCCAGAAGGTATTCCCGTTCGTCCTTGGCCGCTACCTGGCCCATTTTAACGATGGGCCCGAGCCAGATCGTCGCGCTGCATGGGGTACGTGGCCGCAGGTGTTGCGCCTGCTCGACGGCAAGCCGTTCGGGGCGAACGACGCAAATCCTCTGGCGACGCTCCACAACCGGCTCTCGAAGGACCAGCCACTCGCGCGGCGACCGCTGGAGTTGGAGACCCGCCGGCTCGACCTCGGCCCGGTATCGCTAACCGTTTACCCAAGTTTCGCTGCCTATGGGGAGGCTTCGCGCTCGCGGTAGGTGTTCCCATTGCCGTTGAGCGGGAAGACGTTGTCATCGCGGAACCGACCTACTGCTCGTCGCCGACCGTGCTACGCATCATCGGGATGATCGTTGCTGCCGCTCCAATGTGCAGGAGCGCGAGGACGATCGCGGATTCCGTGTCGACAGCGCCATCGATCGGGCCAAGCATCGAGACGGCCAGCACGATGAAGGCGATTGCGGTCCAGATCAGCGCCGGTCGGGAGGTGGTCCGTTCGAGGACGGCCAGCAGCCCCCAGGCGACGAGACCGACCAGCGTTGTCACGATTGCGACCAGCGCAATGCCAATCGTCTGCTCATCGCCATCGACGGTCGCAACCGGGGACTCGCCAATCACGAGCCTGCCAGCGAACAACAGGACGGCGTTCACGACGAGCGCGGCGACAATGGCCAGCGCGCGCCGCTGCCAGTTCGGACCGGTCGTTTCGCGGGTGTTCGGTCGATTCATCGAAGATGTGTTCATGATTGTTCTCCATCCAGTTGGATCAGGTTTGCGTCGCGGCTCGTGCCTCCTTCCCGGACCAGTCGCCAGAGTCCTGACATGGTGTAGTAGACGTTCGTAACGATCTGCATCACGAGTAGCGTGACGACGAAGAGCGCCAACTGCAACGCAGGGACGGCGTCGATCGGCATTGTGTAGGCGATGACGACGCGTAGGACGGCGTCCAGCAACGTTGCTGCTGCCCACATCGCGGTCGCAACCTTCCAGATGACACGGAAGCGTGGTTCGCGTTTCCACAACTCGTCCCATGAACGTGGGCCGAAGATGCCCATCCGGCGGCCATAGGCGCTTTCCAGCAGCGGACGGGACAGCCGGTAGGCCAGTGGCCGTTCCGACCAGATGCTGCCGAGGAAAAAGAAGCCGACGGCTGCCGTCAGAACACTCTCCTTCGCAAGCAGGAAGCGGTCACTGCCGGACACAAGCGCGATCGCAAAGCTAGCCAGTGCAACCGCCAGCATGTACGGCGCAAATCGCTGTCCATCCGTGCCGCGCAGGAAGGAGATCAATCCGGTCACTGCCGAGAACGCTGCCGACGCCAGCAAGGCAACATACAGGCTCAGTCCGCCCCACAGCAGTCCGTAGAAGAGCCCGATGGGTGCGAAGAAATCGAAGGCCATCCAGAGCAGGCCGAGCCTGATCCAGGCAGGTCGTCCGCGCGTACGACGTTGTACGGCTCGCGATTGCATGATGATGTTCCCCTCAGTCGTGTTTGCGCGTCGCTAGCGTAAAGATCTCCACCAACTCACGCGCGTAGGCATCGAGGTCAAGATCGGGATTGGTCGCCTGGGCGAGCGGAATACCGTCCAGCGAGCGCTGGATCGTCGTCGCCATGACCAGAATGTCGAAGTCGCGAAACACGCCGGTTTCCTGGCCCCAGCGCAGAATGTCACTGATGCCGGCGACCGACGTTCGCTCGCTGTCGGCGTCGTACGGGACGCCGCCGTTCAGGACGATGTCTGCAAGCGTCCGCAAGGCCAGCGGCTCGATCTGCATGAAGCCGATTAACCCATTGATGTAGGCAGCAAGCGCGGCGTTGGGTTCGGCGACGCCAGACATGACGGCATGCATGTGTTCCGACAGGCGGCCATAGATCGACGTGACGATCTCCCAGTCAAGGTCCCGCTTGTTGGCGAAGTGGTACGAGATCAGCCCGGTGCTACTTAGTCCCGCCCGCTTCGCGATCTGTGCGTACGAAGCACGGGCGTAACCGAGTTCGGCGATCGTTTCGATCGCGGCAGTGACGATCTGCGTTCGACGGGCTGCCTCGGTAACGGTGGGTCGTGCGCGTTGATGGCGCGGAGTTGCTTGCATAAGCAAATAGTAGCACGATCGAGCAAGAAAGCAACGTGATCCACTTGCGAGTTCGCGTTGCCACCGCCGCAAGTACACTTCCGCCGATACAATCTCGCACGATGCATGACATCTACGGAGGACAGATGGAGCTTCGGATCGGCTGGCTCTACGGGCACGAGATGAACATCTATGGCGACCGGGGCAACGTCATGTCGCTGGCACGACGCGCTGAGTGGCGCGGCATCGACGCAACTGTCGAGACAATTGGGATCGGCGAATCGCTCGATGCCGCGCAGTTCGACCTCTACTTCTGGGGTGGCGGACAAGACCGCGAGCAGATTGCCGTATCGAAGGACCTTCAGGGAGCGAAGGGAAAGAACCTCTACGCTGCTATCGAGGACGGCACACCGATCCTCGCGATCTGTGGTGGCTACCAGTTGCTCGGCCATTCCTATCACCCGTTCGAGGGCGATGACCTGCCCGGCATCGGCGTTATGGATGTCACGAGCGAAGCGGGCCACGACCGCTACATCGGCAACGTCGTCGTCGATGCGGGCGACCTCGGCACGCTGGTCGGCTTCGAGAACCACTCCGGCAAGACCTGGCTCGGTGCAGGAGTTCAGCCACTCGGTCGTGTCCGTGTCGGTCGCGGCAATAATGGGCAGGACGGCACCGAGGGAGCCCGCTACAAGAACGCGATTGGCTGCTATATGCACGGCGCGCTGCTCCCCAAGAACCCGCACCTCGCCGACTGGTTCATTCAACAGGCGCTTGAGCGGAAGTACGGCAGCGCGTCGATGGCTCCACTCGATGATGTGCTCGAGCGCCAGGCTCACGAGGGCGTCGTCGCAAGGGCAGTCGCGCTGCGGTCATGATGGGGCGTGGGACGCGAGATGCGGGACGTTTCAACTCGCGTCCCGCGTCCCGCATCTCGCGTCCCGAACAAGTTGAAAGGATCCTTCGATGCGGATCGCGTTCGTCTCTGACATCCACGGCAACCTGCCGGCGTTGCAGGCGGTGCTGGCTGATCTCGACGCCAATGGCCCGTACGATGCCGTCGTAGGTGGTGGGGACTTCGTCTCTGGTGGCGCGTACCCCGAGCGGGTCATGCAGGTCGTCCGCGAGCGGGGGTGGCCGGGAGTGCGCGGGAACGGCGACGAGTGGATCATCGAGTCCGCCAGCGCGGGGCGGATTCCGGCGAAGGGCTACACACCGGCGCAGGTGCCACCGCCGATCATCTTTCAGGTCAATGACTGGGGCGCGAAGATGCTCAGCGATGATTCGTTGCGCTACCTGGCCGACCTGCCGTTGGAGTGGCGTGTCACCGGCCCAAGCGGCAACGAACTGGTCTTCATTCACGCGACCCCAACCTCGACCCATCCGGTCGTTCGCCACGACGCCGAAGAGAGCGTGCTGGTCGGGATGCTCGACGAGACCGGCGCGGACACCCTCGTCCACGCCCACATTCACCATGCCTACGTCCGCACGATCGGCGAGCGGACCGTCGCCTGCACCGGAGCCGTCGGCTTCCCTCTCGATGGCGACGAGCGACCGTGCTACATGGTTGCGACCGACACCGGCAATGGCTGGAGCCTCGAACACCACCGCGTCACCTATAACCGTGACCAGTACCTCTCCGACCTCGCCCGCTCCGGCATCCCCAACGCCGCCGGCATCATCGACCAGATCCGCGCAGGCGGAGCGTCGGGGAGCCGTTAGTTGTTAGCCACTAGCTGGTAGCCATTAGCCACCCGGTCTGTATTGAGCGGGTCGGCCCGTCCGATACGCACCAACAGGCTAATGGCTAATCGCTAACAGCTAATGGCTAAGTGGTATCATCGCGCGATGGTTGGTTCAGGGTGGTATGGACAGGGTTGGGGACGCAAGCCATGATTGTGCGCGACCAACGGGCGGCCGTCTACACGCCGCGTTCCACCTGGCCAGTTGGCCGGATCTTCTTTGCGATCCTCTTGCTGGGAACGGCTCTGTTGCAGGCTACCTTCGTTCCGGCGACCGGCTTTCTCGGGATCGTTCCTGATTTCGCGCTCGTCTTCCTGCTGATCCGCAGTTCAACACATGGACTCACCGAAGGTCTTGTCTGGGCCGGGATGCTCGGCTTCTGGATCGACCTGCTCGTCATGGAACCGCTCGGGACGCACGTGCTGGCGCTGATCGTTGTCGCGATGATTGGTGCTGCGACGCGGGACAAACTCTTCCGCTCCGGAGCGATCCTGCCGATCCTGACTGTCCTGGCCGCGACGATGGCCTACAGTTTCGTACTCATCATTCTGTCGGCGCTGGCCGGTGATCCGGTCGGTGGCGTCGGCGCAATTCGCCTGGCAATCATGACCTCGTTGCTGAACGCTCTGCTCGTTCCAATTGCCTATGGAGTACTGCTCGTGTTCGATCGATGGATGCCACGCCGTGTTTAAGAAGAAGCGACGGATGGAACTCGCCCGGCCCGGCGAGCGGCGGCGGCGGGAAGAGCGCCAGCGGGAAGCGGAGCCGATCTCTCGGCGCGTCTTTCTGTTTCGTGGCGCGATGGGTGTTGCGTTTACTGGCCTCGGCGCAAAACTCTGGTCACTCCAGATCGCCGAAGGTAGCAAGTACGAAGAGGTCGCCTCCGAGAACATCACCCGTTCGGAGACTCTCAAAGCCTCACGCGGCCGGATTCTGGACCGTGCCGGTCGTCCGTTGGCGGAGAATCGCCGGACCTGGTCGGTCAAAATCATGGGCAACCTGCTTCCGGACGACGATGACGAGCGGCAGCGGGTCCTGCAAACTTTGACGCAGTCGCTGGAGTTGAAGAACGTCCTGGTTCTCGATCGGACGCTCGTTCCGGTCGGTTCCGAGGCTGCGGTCGTGAATCTCTGCGCGCAGCGACTGGGTGTCGATGGGGCGACGCTCCTGGCGAAGATCACCCGCAAGGACGCCTACCTGGAGCCGTTGAAGGAAGAGATCGACGACGCCGAGGCGCAATCGCTCAAAGACAGCCTCTCGGATATCCCCGGTATCCGTGTCCTCAGCGAACTTGACTATGCCCTGGAGACGCATGGATCGCCGGAACTCCCGATGATCGTCAAGCAGGACATCACCCGTGAGAAGGCGCTCGAACTGGCGTCGAATGCCGTCTACCTGCCTGGGGTTGTCGTCGACGATACGACCTTGATCCGGCAGTACTCGGGCGGACCGGCCTTTTCCCACCTGCTCGGCTACGTCGGCCCGATCAGCGAGCAGGAGTACGAGTCCGAGACGACCTCAACCGGTGGGCACATCTACCAGCCCGACGACAACGTCGGCCGCGGCGGTGTCGAAGAGGCGCTCGAAACGCGGCTGCGTGGTGAGAAGGGGATTCGCTGGGTTCAGGTTGACTCGATTGGTGTCGAACGAACTGAACTGGACGATCTGCGCCGTGATCCGACCGATGGCCTCTCGGCGCGGCTGACGATCGACCGTGAGTTCCAGTTGAAAGTCACCGAAGAGCTCCAGAAGGGCATCGAGTTCGCCAACGCCGAGTACCTGAAGCTGCATCCGCCGAAGCCGGAAGACAATCCGGACTTCGATCCAACCAAGCCGGTCGTCGGCGCAGGTGTGGCAATCGTCATGAACCCGAAGAACGGCGAGATCCTGGCGATGGTCTCGCTACCAACCTTCGACAACCAGAAGTTCATCGGTGGAATCTCCGAAGAGGACTACAAGAGCTATCTGGAAGATCCGTTCACGCCGTTGCTCAACCGCGCCATCAGCGGTGAGTACCCGCCAGGTTCGGTGTTGAAGCCGCTGCTGGCCTGCGCGGCGTTGCAGGCCAAGGTAATCAAGCCGACTGACACGTTCAAGTGCATGGGTTCGATCCGCGTTCCATGGACCTGGGACGAGTCGCAGGGCAACACCTACCCCTGCTGGGACCCGGCTGGTCACGGCGATGTTGACCTGTACTCCGGGTTGGCCGACTCGTGCGACGTCTACTTCTATAACGTCGGCGCTCCCAAGTCGCAGACCGACGCCGGGATCAACGTCCACTATTACAACCCGAACGACCCCGACCCGCACGAGTTCCGTGGACTCGGTATCGAGAACATCGAAAAGTACCTCAAGGAGGTGTTCGGATTCGGAACGCCAACCGGTATTGAACTCGCCGGAGAAGCCGAAGGGCTCGTGCCGAATCCGAAGTGGCTGTTCCAGTCCGACCTGCATGAGTACTGGTCAATCGGTGACACGATCAACGTCTCGATTGGCCAGGGGCATCTGCTGTGCACGCCGCTGCAATTGCTTAACGGCACGGCTGCGATCGCGAACGGCGGGACGCTGTATATCCCACGGCTGATTCGCGACCTGGTCGACGAACAGGGCAACGTCATCGAACGCTTCGAGGCGAAGAAACTGCGCGATCTGCAGATTGACAAGCAGCACATCAATGATGTCCGCGAGGGGATGCGTCGGACGGTCACCGAAGGCACCGGCCTCGGCAAGATCACGATCAGTGGCGTCGAGGTTGGCGCGAAGAGTGGTACAGCTGAGTACGGCGAGGCAATCGATGGCACGTACAAAGACTCGCACGCCTGGTTCACGGCCTTCGCGCCGTACAACGACCCGGAAATCTGTATCGCTGTCATGATCCAGGGTGGTGGCGCCGGTAGTACCTACGCCGGACCCGTCACGAACGCGATCCTCGAACACTACTTCAACACACCGGGTATCCGTGAGGCGGCGCAGTCACGCGCATAACGCCTGGCAAATCAGACGAGAAAGGGAACACCGCAGACGATGGGAGCAGCGCGCTTTACGCCACCGGGGCCGATCCATCACATTGGCGTCGTCGTCGAGGATATCGACGCAGCCGTTGCGGACTATCTGAAATTGGGGTTTACCGGCGGCGAAAAGAGCCGGGTGGAGGAGCAGAACGTCGATATCGCGGCCCTGCGCGCCGGTGAGTCGTGGGTCGAGATTCTGTCACCGATTGATCGTGACTCAGGAATCGGCCGCTACCTCGCCTCCCGTGGGCAGGGTTTCCACCACATCGCCTATCTCGTCGACGATCTGGCTGGGACACTGGACGCCCTCGCTGCTGCCGGTGTCGAACTGATCGACCGCCACCCCCGCACCGGTCTCCACAACTGGCGCGTCGCCTTCATTCACCCCCGCGCCTGCGCCGGCGTCCTCACTGAGTTAGTGGAGAAGGGATCAGCCGTTAGCCATTAGCTGTTAGTTCTTAGCCTTTCAGTGGGTATCAAATTGGTCGACCCGCTTTACACAGTCCAACTGGCTAATGGCTAATGGCTGACCGCTAACAGCTACTCCACGAACAAACGTTCCAATACCCCGTAGCGTGTCCGTTCAGTGCGTGATATGATCATCTAGGCACCCTGAGAAACCTCTGGCACAGCCCAATCGAACATTTCAATACGCGTTCTGAAACGATAGGCAACCATGGCTGAAATCAAATGGTTGGGCCACGCGTGTTTCCGTTTGCGGTCACGCGATGCCACGATTCTGACCGATCCCCTGCCGCGCTCGTTCGGCTACAAGGTCGACAAGCAGAAAGTCGACATCGTCACCATCTCGCACGATCACCCCGGACATACCAACATCGACCTGGCATCTGGTACGCCGAAGCTGGTCAACGGCCCGGGCGAGTACGAGATGAATGACGTCTTCATCACCGGCATCAGCACCTGGCATGACGACAAGAAGGGCGCAGAGCATGGCCGTAACACGGCCTATCTGTACGACCTGGAAGACATCGTTGTCTGCCATCTGGGCGACCTCGGCCATACACTGAGTGAGGCGCAGGTCGAGAGCATGAGTTCGGCCGACATCGTCATCATCCCGGTCGGTGGTGGGACGGCTCTCGACGCGACCAAAGCGGTCGAAGTCATCGGGCAGCTTGAGCCGAAGATCATCATCCCGATGCAGTATCAGACGCAATTCGGCGATAAGCAGCGCGACCCACTGGAGCGCTTCCTGAAGGAGATGGGTGTCACTGACGTCACCCCGCGCGACAAACTGACCGTGCGGGCCAATGACATCGGTGAGACGCCTGAAGTGGTGGTACTCGAACCGTAGGCGAGCTCTTAGCCATTAGCTGTTAGCCGTTAGCCTGGTTCGTTCGATCAAGAGGCTAACTGGGGGCAAGCGACGTGCAGGCTGATGGCTAAAGGCTAGTGGCTGAAGGCTGATAGCTAACCGAGGAGCAAGAGGGTGCCGAAGTACATTTTCGTGACGGGTGGAGTCGTCTCATCGGTTGGCAAGGGGATCGCGACGGCGTCGATTGGGCGGCTGCTCAAGGCGCGCGGGCTGCATGTCTCGATCATGAAGCTTGACCCGTATCTGAACGTCGATCCCGGTACGATGTCGCCGTATCAGCATGGTGAAGTCTTCGTGACGGAGGACGGCGCCGAGACCGACCTCGACCTTGGCCACTACGAGCGGTTCACCGACGAGAACGTGTCGCGTGGATCGAACGTGACGACCGGGCAGGTCTATTCGTCGGTCATCGCCAAGGAGCGCCGTGGCGACTACCTCGGTGGCACGATCCAGGTCATCCCGCACATCACCAACGAGATCAAGGATCGCATCCATCAGGTCGCCAGTTCCAGCGACGCCGACGCGATTATCGTGGAGGTCGGTGGAACCGTCGGCGACATCGAGTCGCAACCATTCCTCGAAGCCATCCGCCAGTTGCGCAAGGACGAAGGGCGCCGTAACGTCCTCTACATCCATGTCACGCTGCTGCCGCAGATCGGTTCGACCGGCGAGATGAAGACGAAACCGACCCAGCACTCGGTCCGCGACCTGCGGGCGACCGGTATTCAGCCGGACGTCATCATCTGCCGCTCCGACTACGATGTCCCTCAGGAAGTCATCTCCAAGATTGCGCTCTTCACCGATGTAGACGAGCACGCCGTCATCCCGCTGAAGACGGCTGAGACGATCTACGAAGTACCACTGATGCTGGAGGAGTACGGCCTCGGCGAGTACATCGCCCAGCACTTCTCCTGGCCGGCCAGCGGCGACCTGCGCGGTTGGCGCGAGATGGTCGAGCGCATCAAGACGCCGCGCCGGCGCGTTGAGATCGCGCTGGTCGGTAAGTACGTCGACCTGCACGACTCCTACATGAGCATCTCCGAGGCGTTGACGCACGCGGGTCTCGCGCACGATGTCGATGTCCAGATCAACTGGGTCAACTCCGAGCGGGTCACGCTCGAAGAGCTCGAAGAACAACTCGCGCATGCCTGCGGTATTCTCGTCGCGCCGGGCTTCGGTCCGCGCGGCGTCGAAGGCAAGATCCTCGCGTCGCGCTATGCCCGTGAGCGTCAGATCCCGTACCTCGGCGTCTGCTACGGCCTCCACATGGCGGCGATCGACGTCGCTCGCAACGTGCTTGGTTATGAAGGCGCCAGCAGTACCGAGATCGATCCTGATACGCAGCACCCGGTCATCGACCTAATGCCCGATCAGAAGGATGTCGAGATGGGCGGGACGATGCGGCTGGGCACCTGGCCGTGCAAACTCGTCCCCGGCACCAAGGCGGCGGCGGCCTATGGCGAGGAAATGATCCACGAGCGCCATCGCCATCGCTACGAGATCAACAACGCTTATCGCGAGGCGTTCGACGAGGCCGGAATGATCGTCTCCGGCGCATCACCGGACAACAAACTGGCGGAGATCATGGAACTGGTCGACCACCCGTGGTTCGTCGGCGTCCAGTTCCACCCGGAGTTCCAGTCGCGGCCAACCCGCCCACACCCACTCTTCCGCGACTTCGTTGGCGCGGCGCGACAGGTGCTCCGCGAAGGCGACCAGCGCCCACTCCCAATCGCCGTCGAAGAACGAGAAACCGCGCAGGTACATGATTAGCCATTAGCTTTTAGCCATTAGCCGTTAGCCAATAGGACGGTATCCACTGAGCCAACCCGTCCCACATGCGCGAACTGGCTAATGGCTAAAAGCTAATGGCTGACAGCTAAATAGATTGTGATACAATGCACACAGCGTGAGAGGCGGGGTTCTGTTGATGGAAAACCCGCTGGGGACAAGGTCCCAGAGAGACTGGCAGGCGATAGGGGTTGCATCCGGAATTGGGTGCACGGTCGTGGTCAGTCTCTTGCTGTGTATCGGGGGTGGGATTTTCCTTGATCGGTGGCTGGATACGTCGCCGGTGTTTACCCTGATCGGAATGGGGCTGGGGCTGGCTTCTGCGGGGTATTCGCTCTATGAGCTGGCTGTGCTGGGTGACACGCGTAGGGGCGTTGTCAAATTGCACAGGAAGACCGCAGGTCAGTCGTCAGATGGGGAAGAAGACTCGCAGCCTGGCTGATAGCCATCGGTCAGTGCGAGAAGGGGGCGGGGAGTGGACGATCTCCACGTATCGGTAAAGGCAGAGTCCCTCTGGGATCTCGATCTGGGACCACTCGGTACACTCAACATCACCAACTCATTCCTGACCATGATCGCCGTCATGGCGCTCCTGATCATTGGCGGCGCGATGATCGCGCGTCGCGGAAGCGTCGAGCGCCCCGGTAAGGCGCAGACCGGCTTCGAGATGATCGTTGAGTTCCTGCTGAACCTGGTCGAGTCGACTGCCGGCAAGCGTGTTGGTCGGAAGATCTTCCCGCTCATTGGTGGGCTCTTCATCTTCATTATCGTTTCGAACTATTCTGGTCTTCTTCCGGGCGTTGGCACCATCGGTATTAACCACGAGGAAGAAGAAGCGGCCACGGAAGAGGCCCGCATCGCGTCGGCGCAGCAGCCGTCCGATGCGGTCGTTGTTTATGCCGCTGAAGAAGAGGGTGGTCACCACGAGGTGCTCTACCCGTTCCTGCGCTCTCCCAATGCTGACCTCAACATGACGATCGCGATGGCGTTGATCACCTTCACCGTTGTCCAGATCGCTGGTGTCGCCGCTCATGGCGTCGGTGGCCGGATCAAGCACCTTGGTGACCCGCCGTTCATGTTTCCGATCGAAGTCATCTCCGAACTGTCCCGCATCGTTTCGCTCTCGTTCCGTCTCTTCGGCAACATCTTCGCGGGTGAGGTGCTCGTCACCGTTATGGTGACGATGTCTGCCGCCGTGCTATCCAGCACGTTCTGGGTGCCGATCTTCTTCTTCGGTCTGCCGACGATCTTCCTCCTGCTGGAAGTCCTGTTCGGCTTCATCCAGGCCCTGGTCTTCGCGCTGCTGACGCTTATCTACATCTCGCTTGCAGCGGCGGGGCATGACGATCACGATCACGTTCACGAACCGGCCGAGGGTCATGCCGTCGGTGGCGGGCACGTCGTACCAGCCGGTGCTGGTGGCGACTAGCGACATAACGTAGCGTTCTCTGGGCCGGGTGGCCCGTGGGAAGTCAGGTGGAGGGGCGGCTCCAAGGGGGGTCACCCGCGTCAATTCGGTACGCCGAGGGTGGATACAGAAAGTGCCCACGGCAAGTAGGAGGGGACTCACGATGTTCGGTGGGCTTACTGGAGTAGAAGGTGTTGACGCCGCGAAGGCGATTGGCGCCGCGCTGGCGATCGGTCTTGGCGCCCTCGGCCCGGGCCTCGGCATCGGTATGGCGGTTGCCAAGGCAATGGAGGCGATCGGCCGCAACCCAGAGGCCGCTGGTGACATCCGAACGACGATGATCATCGGTGCCGGTCTGGCTGAAGCCGTCGCGATTTACGCCTTCGTTATCGCGATCATCGTCGCGTTCGTCATCTAGGATCTGGCGTTGCCGGCCGAAGCGTACCCGCGAGGGTATCGCGACAGGCTGAAAGGTGCCGGATGCGAATACCGAAGATGACATCCACCGGCGGGAGGGGACGGTTCACCGGCCCCTCTCGTTCGATCAACATCGGCGCCACTCAGGTGGGGTACGGGTGCCGAGTGCCGGGTGGATCGGCTGCCCGGGTCGCTCCGGGACACGGGTAACGGAGGCAGGGCGAGACAACTATGGGTGATCTCGGAATTAACGGACCAAATCTCCTCGTACAGCTGGTAGCGTTCGTGCTCTTTATCTGGCTGTTCTGGAAGTTCGCGCTCGGGCCAATCACGCGGATGCTCGACGCACGCCAGGACCGGATCACCGAGAGCCTCGCCGCTGCGCAGCGGATGCAGGATGAACTTGCCGCCACACAGGCGCGCAACGAAGAAGTCCTGCGCGAGGCGCAGGTTGAGGCGCAGTCGATCATCGCCCGCGCCCGCGAAGTCAGCGACCAGAACATCGCCCGCTCTCGCGAGCAGGCGCAGGCTCAGGCTGACGACATGATCGCCAAGGCACGCGAGGCGATCAACGCCGAATCGGCGCAGGCTCGTGCGGAACTTCGCCGTGAGGTTGCGGACCTGGCCGTCACGGCTGCGTCCAAGATCGTTCGAGCCAACCTCGACCGTCAGGCACAGGCCCGGCTGATTGATGAGACGTTGGCTGAGGCGACTAACCCCGCCGGCGGCTCGTCGATGTCGCCGAACTAGCCTGGGAGGGGAGAGCGAGTGGCTGCACGAGGCGTTGCCAAGCGATACGCCCAGGCGACCTTTGATATTGCGCGAGAGTCCGGCACCGAGCAGCAGTGGCTCTCGGACCTGACGACGCTGGCGAATGCCGCCTCCGATCCTTCGATCGGCGGGTTTTTCACAAGCCCGAATGTCGGTGAACAGGCCAAGCATGACGCGATCCAGCAGATTCTGCCGGGCGCGAACCAGCAATTGGCCCGCAACCTTGCGTCGATGCTGATCCAGCGCCGTCGCTTCGATGTCATTCCGGAGTTGCTGGAGGTCTTTCGCGACCTGATGCTCCGCGCACAGGGGATCGCGATTGCCGACGTCACGACGGCGGTTGAATTGACGCCGGCCGAACAGCAGCGCGTTCAGGCCCAACTCTCACAGGCGGTCGGGCAGCAGGTGGAAATGCGCTTGCGGGTCGATCCGTCGATGGTTGGCGGGCTCGTCGCGCGAGTTGGTGATTGGCTTATTGACGGCAGTGTCGAATCGCAATTGCGAAACCTGCGCGCGACACTGGCCCGCTAAGATGGAATTGATCGACAGGCACGAGTAGACACACGCCGCAAGGCGTCTGGCACGGGAGGCCGAGATGGCTGTACGCGCGACCGAGATTCGCGACATTATCAAGAACCAGATTCAATCCTTCGATGCGGTTGCGACGCAGACCAACGTCGGCAACGTCATTGAGGTCGGTGACGGTATCGCTACCGTCTATGGCCTGAGTGATGTGATGGCCAACGAACTGGTCGAGTTCTCCAACGGCGTCATCGGAATGGCGTTCAACCTCCAGGAGGACTCGGTCGGCGTCATCATTCTCGGTGACTACACCGGCATCGAGGAAGGCGACGAAGTTCGCTCGACTGGCCGCATCGCCGAAGTTCCGGTTGGGCCAGCCCTGCGAGGCCGCGTCGTGAACGCGCTCGGTGAGCCGGTCGACGGGAAGGGGCCGATCGTTTCCGATCGCTTCCGCCCGATCGAGCGCATCGCGCCGGGCGTCGTCGAGCGCAAGGACGTCGATACCCCGCTCCAGACCGGCCTTAAGGCCATTGACTCGATCATCCCGATCGGTCGTGGTCAGCGTGAGTTGATCATTGGTGACCGCCAGACCGGCAAGTCGGCCATCGCCGTCGACGCCATCATCAACCAGAAGGACACCGGCGTCATCTGCATCTACGTGGCTATCGGCCAGAAGAAGCAGCAGGTCGCCCAGCTCGTCGCGACGCTCGAGAAGTATGGCGCGATGGATCACACGATCGTGATCGTCGCCTCGGCCGCTGAGCCGGCTCCGATGCAGTACATCGCCCCCTACGCCGGTACGGCGATGGGCGAGGAGATCATGGAGTCGGGTGGCGACGCCCTGATCGTTTACGACGACCTCTCGAAGCACGCCTGGGCGTATCGCCAGGTCTCGCTGCTGATGCGCCGCCCGCCGGGCCGCGAGGCGTATCCGGGCGACGTCTTCTACCTGCACTCGCGCCTGCTGGAGCGCTCGGCGCGCCTCTCGGATGAGCGTGGTGGTGGCTCGCTGACCTCGCTGCCGATCATTGAGACGCAGGCCAATGACGTCTCGGCCTACATTCCGACCAACGTCATTTCGATCACCGACGGACAGATCTTCCTTGAGAGCGACCTGTTCTACGCTGGCGTCCGCCCGGCGCTGAACGTCGGTATCTCGGTCTCCCGCGTCGGTGGCGCAGCCCAGATTCGCGCCATGCGGCAGGTGGCAGGTTCGCTGAAGCTGGACCTCGCGCAGTTCCGCTCGCTGGCTGCCTTCGCGCAGTTCGCTTCCGACCTCGACCCGGCCACCAAGCGCCAGATCGATCGCGGTATGCGGCTGACCGAGGTGCTGAAGCAGCCGCAGTACCAGCCGATGCCCGTCGAGATTCAGGTGGCGGTCATCTGGGCAGCGACAAATGGATTCATCGACGATATCCCGGTCGATCGCGTTCGCTCGTGGGAAGCACAGTTCGTCGAGTATCTCGAAAGCGCCGGTCAGGATCTGCTGGGAGCGATCCGCGAGAAGCGCGCACTCGACGACGACACAACGGCTGCCCTTCGCTCGCTGGCCGAACAGTTCCAGCGCGGACTTGCAGTCGATCAACTGGAAGCGACAGTGTAGGCGGCCAGTCAGATCGTCAGTCTGTCAGTTGGTCAGTCTGCGGTATGAGGGCTCACAACCTCGACACGCGAATGCAAAGCTGACAGGCTGACCAACTGACTGGCTGACAGGCTAACGGGGGAGGTTACAGGCGGTGGCGACACCACGAGAGATCAGGCGGCGCATCCGCTCGGTTCGCAATACGTCGCAGATTACCCGCGCGATGGAGATGGTATCGGCGGCGAAGATGCGACGCGCGCAGGAGCGCGTGCGAATGTCGCGTCCGTATGCTGAGCGTATCCGTCTGATGATCGCCGGTCTCTCGGCGCTTGGTGAATCAGTCGAGCGCGAACAGTTCCCGCTGCTGGAACAGCGCGAGATCAAGAAGATTGGCGTGGTCCTCGTGACCGCCGACCGTGGTCTCGCTGGTGCCTTCAACACCAACGTCATCCGGCGTGCCGTCCGGTTCATCCGCGAAGACACCGGACTCCCAGCCGACCTCATCACGGTTGGTCGCAAGGGCCGTGACTTCTTCAGCCGGACAACGCAGGAGATCGAAGCTGAGTTCACCGCGCTCGGTGACGCGCCGTCGATGGATACCCTGCGTCCGATCATCGACATCGCCGTCGAGGATTTCACCTCGGGCCGGGTCGACGCTGTCTATCTGATCTATACCAAGTTCGTAAATACGCTTTCGCAGCAGCCGGAAGTGCTCCAGATTCTGCCGATCACGACCCCTGAGGACGCGACGGCTGAGGAGCAGATCCAGGACTTCATCTTCGAGCCGGACCCGACGACGGTGTTGCAGGCGTTGTTGCCACGCTACATCGAGACCCAGGTCTACCAGGCCATTCTGGAATCGGTGGCCTCCGAGCACTCCGCTCGAATGGTCGCGATGCGCGCCGCTAGCGACAACGCCGCCGAGTTCATCAACGAACTGACGCTGACGCTCAACAAGGCGCGTCAGGCGCAGATTACCCGTGAGGTGTCCGAGATTGCGGCCGGCGCGGCTGCACTCGGTGGACGATAGGTAGCGGCACGACGTCCAGGCACGCGTCCACGATCTGGTCTGCGGCGCGGGAGACGGACAGGCACAGGAAGTAGAGGAGAACCGTGGCGACAACAACAGGTGGAGCCGTCGGGCAGGTTGTACAGGTACAGGGCGCCGTCGTCGACGTTGAGTTCCCGCCCGATCAGCTGCCGGAGATTTACAACGCGCTCGAGATTCAGATGGACAACGGCGTCACGCTGACGCTCGAAGTCCAGCAGCACCTCGGTAATGACTGGGTCCGCGCCGTCGCGATGTCGACGACCGACGGCCTGCGCCGTGGTGCGAAGGCGACCGACATCGGCGCACCGATTCAGGTGCCGGTCGGTGGCGCGACGCTGGGTCGCATCTTCAACGTCGTCGGAGAGCCGATCGACGGCAACCCGAACGTCAACGCCGAGCAGACCTACGGCATCCACCGGCCAGCGCCGGAATTCGACGAGCAGTCAACGGATATCGAGATCTTCGAAACCGGCCTGAAGGTCGTCGACCTGATCGCCCCGTTCACCAAGGGCGGTAAGGTCGGTATCTTCGGTGGTGCCGGCGTCGGCAAGACGGTCGTCATCATGGAGTTGATCCGCAACATCGCCGCCGAGCACGGTGGCTACTCGGTGTTCTGCGGCGTCGGCGAGCGCACCCGTGAGGGTACGGCGCTCTATGGTGAGATGACCGAGTCGGGCGTTATCGACAAGACCGCGATGGTCTTCGGCCAGATGAACGAGCCGCCGGGCGCCCGCCTGCGCGTCGCCCTCTCGGGTCTGACGATGGCCGAGTACTTCCGCGACGAGGGCCGCGACGTCCTCCTCTTCATCGACAATATCTTCCGCTTCGTTCAGGCCGGTTCCGAAGTGTCTGCGCTCCTCGGCCGTATGCCGAGCGCCGTCGGTTACCAGCCGACGCTGGCAACCGAGATGGGCCAGCTTCAGGAGCGGATCACCTCGACCAAGCGCGGTTCGATCACCTCGGTGCAGGCCATTTACGTCCCGGCCGACGACTACACCGACCCGGCACCGGCGACGGCCTTCGCCCACCTCGACTCGACCGTCTCGCTCGAGCGTTCGATCGCCGAGCAGGGTCTCTACCCGGCCGTCGACCCGCTGGCGTCGACCTCCCGCGCTCTCGACCCGCTGGTCGTTGGCGAGGAGCACTACCGGGTTGCCCGTGAGGTGCAGCGAGTCCTCCAGCGCTATCGCGACCTGCAGGACATCATCGCGATTCTCGGTATCGAAGAACTGTCTGAGGACGACAAGCTCACAGTCGCCCGCGCGCGTCGTATCCAGCGCTTCCTCTCGCAGCCGAACTTCGTCGCCGAAGTCTTCACCGGCACGCCGGGACAGTACGTCACCCGCGAGCAGACGGTCCAGGGCTTCAAGGAGATCCTCGAAGGTCGCCATGACCAGCTGCCGGAGCAGGCCTTCTACATGGTCGGCACCATCGAACAGGCCGTCGAGCGCGCCCAGCGGATGGCAGCAGAGAGTTAGGTTTCAGGGAACAGGTGTCAGGTTTCAAGAGAGCGCTAGGCAATTCCTGACACCTGACACCTGAAACCTGTCACCTCAGGAGACAGTATGAGACCTGACAAGCTCAACGTCGAAGTGGTCACCGGCGAGCGGGTCGTGTACGCTGAGAACGACGTCGATATGGTGGTGGCACCAGGCTCCGAGGGGATGCTTGGAATCCTCCCGAAGCACGCACCGCTTTTCTCGTTGCTCTCGGCTGGCGAGATGCGCATCAAGAAGGCGGGCAACGAGCAGTCGCTCGTCGTCTTCGGCGGGTTTCTGGAAGTCGCCAACAACCGGGTACTTGTTCTGGCTGATACGGCAGAACGGGTCGAGGAGATCGACGTCCAGCGAGCCGAACAGGCCCGCCAGCGCGCCGAAGCACGTCTCAGCCAGCGCGGTCAGGCCGGTGTCGATATGTCGGTCGCAGCAGCATCGATGCAGCGTGCCGCAGTGCGCCTGCGCGTTGCACAACGTCGCCAGCATGGACGCGCGCGGCCAGGACCGACTGATATGCGTAACCAGTAGCGACTCACATCGCCCAGAACATAAGAGGAGAAGACCGTGCAGATTGCCGAGAGACCCACGTCCGCGACGATCGAGCACGGTCTTTCCGCATCCGCAACGCGGATCATCACCGAAGGTGGTACTCCGCTGCGCGGCAACCTGCGGATCGGGGGAGCGAAGAACGCCGCTTTGCCAATGATGGCGGCCGCGCTCCTCACTGATGAGCCGTGCACACTTGAGAACGTCCCGATACTGGCCGACATCTACGTGATGGTTGACCTGCTCCGACGGCTCGGTGCGGACGTCGAATTCACCCCGGAACTTCATCGCGTCCGCATCCATGCTCGCGATATTACCGAGCGAACGGCTCCAGCCGATCTCGTCGAGCGTATGCGTGCGTCATTCCTCGTCTCCGGACCGATTCTGGCCAGGACCGGGGAGATGACATCGCCAGCCCCAGGCGGCTGCAAACTTGGTAGCCGCCCGGTTGATGTCGATGTGCGCGGCTTCAAGCGGATGGGCGCCAATGTCTTCGTTGGCGACGGCTTCTACAAGATGACCGCGAGCCGGCTCGAAGGCGCCGAGATCTATATGGATTATCCGAGCCACACCGGAACCGAGAACCTGTTGATGGCAGCGACGCTCTCTCGTGGAGTGACGACGATCGTCAACGCGGCTGCCGAACCAGAGATCGACGCCCTCGGCAAGATGCTGATCGAGATGGGTGCCAAGATCGAAGGACTCGGGACGCCGTATCTGCGCATCACTGGTGTTGAGCGGCTGCACGGCTTTCACACCTCGATCCTGCCGGATCGGCTGGAGGCCGGCACCTTCGCAATCGGTGCCGTCGCGACCGGCGGCGAGATCGTCCTCGAGAATGTGAACCAGCGAGACATGTTGCCGCTGACCTACAAACTCCGCGAAGCCGGTGCCGAGGTCTGGTGGGGCGATAGCGACATGCTCGTCCGCGCCGGAAAGACGCTCGACTCCGTCGAGGTTCAGGCATTGCCGTTCCCAGGCTTCCCGACCGATCTACAGGCGGCATTCGCGGTCCTGCTCACGCAGGCCAACGGAGTCAGCCGCATTTACGAGCGCGTCTTCAACGATCGCCTGCGGTACGTTGATGAACTCGCCAAGATGGGAGCGCGCGTCCAACTGGTCAACAACCAGGAGGCTCGGTTCACCGGTCCCACCCCGCTGCACGGCGCTGATGTCACGGCCCTCGATATCCGCTCGGGCGCCTGTCTGATCCTGGCCGGCCTCGTAGCCAGCGGCGAATCACGGATCTCCGAGATCAAGCACGTCCGCCGCGGTTATGAAGACATCGTTGGCAAGTTCGCCAGCCTCGGCGCGAGTATTCGGTACGAGTAGTTCGCAGTCTCCATATCGCGAGAACAATTGACACTACGAATCGGGAGGGGGCGGCGTCACAAGGTCGCCCCTTCCCGATTCATGAAGAGATGATCGCGCTATAGATTCAGGCCGCACCTTCATCGAACAGGTGGACGCCTGCGCTCTCATGGAAGAGCCGTGCGAGGAGTTGTGTGCGGCCCGTGACTTCCATTTTGGTGAAGATGTGACGCAGGTGGGTGATGACCGTGTTCTCCGAGATGAACAGCGTCTCGGCAATTGCGCGGTTCGTCTTGCCCTGGACCAGCAACGTCGTGACCTGTCGCTCCTGCGGGGTCAGTGGCCAGTTGGTGGGAACGGTTGGTGGCGCGGCGGGCTTGCGCAGCGTCATCACGATTGCGGTCGTGTCGCCTCCGCCTGCTGATGCCTCAATCTGGACGGTGTTACCAGGCAGTGGCAGGACGATCTGCTGACTAGGTCGCCCGGCGGATCGCAATCCGGCTATCGCGGCGGCAATTGGTGTTGGCAAATCGTGCCTGGTGCCCGGCTCCACACGACGAAGCCGGTCGAGCCAGGCTTCGCCGGACGGTGTCGCAAAGGTGACGATGCCGGTTCGGTTGACGAACACGATACCGGACGCTTCGTCGTCATCGTGGTGGGCGCGTAGCGCCTGCTCGCGACTCAGCGCGGCAGCCAGCGCGTCGCCGATTGTCGAACTCAGTGAGCGCACGAACGCGATATCGGAGCGGGAGAATGGCGACGATGGGTCCCGACGGTACATCTGCATCGCAGCGACCCAGGAACCGCGCGACGCGAAACTCGCGAGGATCGTTCCGCCGTGTGGCGACCTGATCTCGTGAAAGGCCCGTTCGTGTTCGTCGGGCGTCAAGCGACTGATGACCTCGGTCGGGTAACCCCAACTGATCGCCTGTTGTGGCTGGCTTGCGACGACCGGCAGGCGCATTCGCATCAGGTTGGGCAACTCGACGTAGGGAATCTGATCGGCGGTCAGATAGAACTCGTGGAGCCAGACTCGCCGCGCGCGATCATCATTGTCACTGGCTGCAAGCAGGCGGTTGACGAGTAGCGTCGAGGAATCGATTCCAAACAGCCGGTAGCCGTCGTTTGCGATCGCGTGGCTCAGTGCCGCGCCAATCTGCCGGGAGAGTTCGATCGGCGCCATTGCGGAGCCGATCAGGCGCTCGATCATTTGCCGAGCGGATTGCTGTCGTTGTGTTAGTCTCACCGATCACCATCGTCGTTGTTGGCGTTCCGATTGTCGCGTCGTTGCGAAATCACTGTTTCCTGTGATGTCCGAGGGGAAACAGCGTTGCTATCGTACGCGCTCGAACGCAGTCGGACAACGTTGATCGGCTGCCAGGCAATGACGCTGAAAGGAGCGCCACGATGGCGACAGCCGTAGCCACGCGCCAGGTCGACTCGACAATCGGCAGGAAGCGAAGCATTGTCTTCCCGATCCTGGCCGGGTTGATCGCCCTGTTTGGATTCGTCCTCCTCGATGGCGTGCGGGAGGCCATTGCGCCATGGAGTCTCCACGTCGACTACGATAACCAGCCAGAATTGAACAAGTGGCACTATGTCGGGCATGGTGCAACGGTTGGTGTACTCCTCTCCGGCAGCATGCTCGCGCTCGTCTGGCAACCGGCACGCAAGCCCCTGCTGCTGCAGATGTATGTCCTCGGGTTCATGACGCTCGCGTTGACGTATGGCCTGGCTGATCCGATGGCCGTGGTTGGGTTCCTCCCGATCATCGGTGTGATTGCTGCGCTGCTGACGGCTGTCTACCCGGATCGGCGCGCCATCTGGACATTCTCGAAGCTTGGGGCCAGCCGTCTGATGCTGGGCATGACGGCGCTCGCGGCGGTCGGAATGGCGCCGGCTATCATCCGCGCATTCACGTACTTCTTCGATGAACCTGCTTTCGAAGGCGCCGCCGATCCGGAGCGCTGGGGTGCCGACATCATCATGTCGTTTGTCCTCATCATCGCCGGGCTACTCGTCTCCTCGAAGCGCGGCGGCTGGCGAACGCTGGGCGTGATTGTTGGTATCGATTTCTTCTACATTGGTGTCTCTGCGCTGACCATCCCCAATCAGGCTGGCAGTTGGGGAACGATCGGCGGCATCCTCTCAATCGCCTTCGCCGTCATCTGGCTGGCCGCGCTGCGTCATGAGAGCGACGTTGATCGCCGCGCGAACCCAGCACCATCAGCGGTCTCGGACGTCGGAGTTCCCCGCTAGCAAGGGGTTTCTGTCGGGGTTGCGCCCTCGACTGTGATAGACTTCGCCTGTACGGACGCCCAAACAGGGTGTCCGTACGCCTGTGCCACCTGTTCTGGATCCTGGAGCCAGCTTGGCGAAACAGCTCGGTATCGACCTCGGGACGGCCAACGTCCTCGTCTTCGTACGGGGTCGTGGGATCGTTATCAACGAGCCGTCGGTCGTTGCAATCTCGGCGCGTGACGGCAAAGTCAAGGCCGTCGGCCTCGAAGCGCGCAACATGCTTGGCCGCGAGCCGCGTGAGACGATCGAAGTTGTCCGGCCAATGCGCGACGGTGTGATCGCTGATTACGTCGTCACCCAGGAGATGCTCCACTATTTCATCAACAAGGCAGTCGGCAAATTCTCGCTGACCAAACCGGACGTGATGATCTGCGTCCCGGCGGGCGTGACTGGCGTCGAACGCCGCGCTGTTCGTGATGCTGCGCTGGCCGCTGGTGCGCGCCGGGCATACCTGATCTCCGAGCCGTTGGCTGCCGCGATCGGCGCGAAGGTGCCGGTGGCTGACCCGAGCGGCAACATGGTGATCGACATCGGTGGTGGGACGACTGAGGTGGCCGTCATTTCCCTCAACGGGATCGTCAAGGCCAACTCCATCCGCGTCGGTGGTAACCGCTTCGACGAGGCCATCGCCAACTACATCAAGCGCAAGTACAACCTGCGGATTGGCGAGCGCACCGCCGAAGAGGTCAAGATCGCGATCGGTTCGGCGATGCCGCTCGATGAGGATCTGACGATGGATGTTCGTGGACGCGACGAGGTCGCCGGTCTGCCGCGGACAATCCGCATCCACTCCAACGAGGTCGTCGAGGCGATCACCGAGCCGCTGGAAGCGATCATTGGTGCGGTCCGCGCTGTCCTTGAAGAGACTCCTCCCGAATTGTCGTCGGACATCATCGACAAGGGCATGATCCTGACCGGTGGTGGCGCGCTCCTGCGTGGCCTCTCCGACCTGCTGACCGAGGTGACTGGTGTCCCCTGCTACGTCGCCGACGACCCACTCTCGTGCGTCGCGGTCGGAACCGGCCTCGCGCTGGAGTACTTCGACATCCTCCGCGACTCCCTCGAAGAGCCGTAGGTAGCTCTTAGCCGTTAGTTGTTAGCCATTAGCCTGTTGGTTAGCGTGGGCGTGGCGTCTACTGGTGTCTGCTATCGTCTTGTGCGTTGTTGCATAACGGTAGTTGGACTCGATGGCGACGGTGAGAGGTGAGTCGATGCGGATCGCGCTGGTGCAGATGCGGTGCGAGAAGGGTGATATTGCCGGCAACCTGGAGCGGATGCGGTTGGAGATTGGCGCTGCGGTCGAGCGGGGTGTCGATATCGTCGCGTTTCCGGAGATGAGTATCACCGGCTATATCGACCCGACGAGGCAGACCGATGCGATCCTCGATCTGACCGATGACGCGGTTCGGGAGTTCGTTGCGATGACGGATGGCGTTCCTCTGACCGCTATCGCCGGGATTGTCGAGCGAAACGGCAATGCCAAGCCGTTCATTACCCAGATCGTCGCAGTGAATGGCCGGATTGCTGGTGTCTACCGCAAGGTCACGATCATCGATGAAGAGGCCGACTGGTTTACGCCCGGCGACGACGTTCCCATCTTCACTCATCAGGGAACGTCGTTCGGCATCTCGATCTGTGCCGATATTGATAACCCCGAGGTATTCGCGGCTTCCGCTCAGAATGACGCACGTTTCGTGCTGGAGTTGGCTGCACCGGGACTGTACGGCGAGCAGGAAACGCGCAACTGGCAGTCCGGGTACGACTGGTGGCGGGAGAAGTGCGCGGACCAACTCGGCGGATATGCGCGGGAGCATCGCTACTACATTGGTGCAGCGACCCAGGCAGGCCGAACCATCGACGAGGATTTCCCCGGTGGCGGCTACCTGTTCGGACCGGATGGTGCTACCCTCGCGTCGACGGAGGATTGGTCCGAAGGTGTGCTAGATGTCGAGATTCCGGTCGGGGAGTAAGGAGTCTGAATGGTCGCAGGCAGTGATGTCGTCGTCATCGGTGGTGGTGTCGAAGGCAGTTCGATTGCCTACCAATGTGCCCTGCGAGGCATGAACGTCACCCTCATCGAAGCGCGCGAAGTTGCCAGCCAGGCGTCCGGGGCGAGTGCCGGTGGCGTTCGACAGCAGGGTCGAGACCCGCGTGAGTTACCGGTCGCACTCAGGGCAATCGCGATGTGGCCCGGACTGACCGAGGAACTCGGCGCTGATCTGGAGTACTACCAGCAGGGACACCTGACGTTGATCGCCGATGAGTCCGATCTCCCAGCGATGGAGGCCAGTGTCGCTCGCCAGCGGGCTGGCGGCCTCGATGTGCGGATGATCTACGGGGACGATGTTCGCGAGGTCGCCCCGCTCGTCGCACCGGATATCATCGCCGGAGCCTATTGCCCGTCTGACGGCCATGCGAACCCGATCGCAACGACGAAGGCGTTTGCGGCTGCCGTGGTTCGGCACGGTGCTCGCTTACTGGAGCACACGCCGGTGACACGGATCGTTGCGGATGCAGGCCGCGTGACGGGTGTCGAGACGGCCGATGGAATCATTGGTGCCGACCGCGTGATTCTGGCCGCTGGAGCCTGGAGCGCCGCGCTTTGCGAAACGGCTGGTTTCTCGATCCCGGTCCACACGCGCGCGCCACAGATGATGCTGACGACGCGAATGCCACACGCGCTCGATCCGGTCGTCGGTTGTGTCGGACGCCAACTCAGCTTGAAGCAACTTCGCTATGGCCAGTATCTGATCGGTGGCGGCTGGCCAGCGACGGTCTATCAGGATGTTGAGCGGCCGATCGGTCGTAACCAGCACAACAGTATCTCTGGAAGCGCCAAAGCATCGACCTCGGTCTGGCCGGTCCTACGCGAGACACATGTCGTTCGTGTCTGGGCAGGGCTTGAGGCGGAGGCGGAGGATTTCGTCCCGGTCCTCGGATCGACGCCGGTCGATGGACTGCTGATCGCGACCGGCTTCTCCGGCCACGGGTTCGCGCTGTCGCCCTACATCGGCGTCCTGCTTGCCGAACTTGCCACAACCGGCACAACGCCGATTCCGCTCGATGGGCTGACGCTCGACCGGTTCGCGGCGTCGGGAGGCTGATCGCAATGGTGGCGGACGAGCGTCAGGCGTTACATCAGCTGCTCGCACGCCGCTGGAGCAGCCGAGCCTTCGCGCCGGACCCGTTACCCGACGGAGCAATCGAGACGTTGATTGACGCGGCGCGCTGGGCACCGTCGTACGGCAACCGGCAACCTTGGCGCTTCGTTGTTGTTCAGCAACCAGAACGACTGGCCAGCCTTCACGCAGCGCTCCGACGCGGGAACGCCTATGCGAAGGTTGCTCCAGTGTCGATCGCACTCTGCGGCGATCCCGAGGACGGCCAGATTGTCGATGGCAAGCACTACTACCTGCTGGACTCCGGTCTGGCACTGGAGAACCTGTTGCTTCAGGCAGTCGCGATGGGACTGCATGCGCATCCGATGGGCGGCTTCGACGAGGCGATGGTGCGTGATGTGCTGGGGATACCGGAACAGGTGCGCGTTCTTGCACTGATCGCGGTGGGCTGGCCGGGACGGCTCGACGACCTCGATGAGCGGACCCGCGAGCGCGAGTTACGCGAGCGCACCCGACTACCACGGGCCGAGGTCTGCGCATACGACGGTTGGACGTTTCCGAACGATTCGACGCACGAGACAGGGTAGGGCATGTCGCAGGAACACTCCGAGACACTCGCTGAAATCAGCGCCAGCGCCGAGCGGCCGGTCAGGCCATATCTCGCTACTGAGCCGGATCCGGCACCAGATATCGTCACCTATGACATCGTCCGCAACGACCCTGAGGTCGCCGCGCTGGTCGAGCGCGCGAACGAGAATCTCGGCGTGCTTGGCTATACCGAGCATGGGATCAGGCACGTTACCCTCGTCTCACGGATTGCTCGCAACGTCCTGCGACACCTCGGCTACGACGACGAGCATCAGGAACTGGCGTCGATCGCAGGCTATCTGCACGATATTGGCAACGTCATCAGCCGCTACGATCACGCCCACACCGGCGCGATCCTCGCGCACAACATCCTCACGAGGCTGGGGATGCCACCGACCGACGTTGCGATCATCATGGGCGCGATTGGTTCGCACGGCGACGACTCCGGACGACTCGGTGAAGCCGTCCATCCCGTTGGCGCTGCATTGATCCTGGCCGACAAGTCGGATGTCCACCGCTCACGCGTCCGAAATCCGGAGCCTGCCAGTTTCGACCAGCACGACCGCGTCAACTATGCCTCTCAGTCATCGTTCCTGCGGGTTGATGAGCCACGCAAGACGATCACACTGGAGTTGACGATCGATACGTCGGTCGCCCAGGTGATGCACTACTTTGAGATCTTCCTGCCCCGCATGCTGATGAGCCGCCGCGCCGCCGAATTCCTCGGCTGCGAGTTCCACATCACGATCAACGGCGTGACACTGTTGTGAGTGCCGAGGAGGACGGAGCCGGGCGATAGATCCTGGGGGCAGAATTGTGGGTGACTGTTGCCCTGTCATCCCGACGCAGGACGGATCTCATCCTCGCTCGCGCCGTGATCGGTCAACGAGGACGAGATCCCTCCTGCGTCGGGATGACAGGGGAAGCGGGTCGGCAATCCTCGAACGTGTCATCTGTCAAGATCACGGTAGCGGACCATTCAGGATGACAACGCGAGCAGGACGTGCCACCCGTGTTAGATGCCGGCGAGGACTTTGGCCTGGATGAAGGCAAGCAAGTCCGGATTGATGACATCGTGGTGCGTCGTGCACATGCCGTGTGGGAACCCCTCGTAGACCTTCAGGGTGACTTGCTTCAGCAGCTTCGCCGATAGCACGGCCGAGTCATTGATTGGCACGAGTTGGTCGTCGTCACCGTGCATCACCAGTATTGGCACCTCGACGATCTTGAGATCTTCGGTGGAATCCGTCTCCGAGAACGCCTTGATGCCGTCGTAGTGGGCCTTCGCGCTTCCAGCCATGCCCTGCCGCCACCAGTTCCAGATCACCGCCTGGGATGGCTCGGCGCCCGGTCGGTTATACCCAAAGAACGGACCACTCGCGACGTTGAGGTAGTACTGGATGGAGCGGTCGCAGAACATCAATCAGCCGCTCGCCCACCGTACGGCTGCCCATATCGACAAGACCGAGTGAGCGAGCAATGATTGGAAGCACGAGGTCCGGATTACGAATCGACGCGAGCGTCACGAAGCAAACGCCATCCCGGAACTCTGCCGCCAGCCTGGTGGTTACCTGTAGGGCCAGGCGCGTCTTCCCCACCCCGCCCGGGCCGGTCAACGTCACCAGCGGCACACTCCCGCGCCGAAGCAGGTCGGCGATCATCTCGACGTCGTGATCGCGCCCGATCAGTGACGGGCGGGGCAGAAGAGGTGCTGTGATAGATCCCGTCCCCCGATCCTTGATGTCCGGGAACGGAAGTACGCGGGATTGCCAGAAATACTCTTCAATCGAACCGTCTGTCATATCAGCGTCACGTTGTGCAATGACGAGGTTCGATACAGTAAGTGGTTCCGGCATTAACAACGTGCCGCTCCGCAATCACGTACCATGTTGTTCGGGCGCAACCGGTGTTCGTTGACCGCGCTGGAAGCTGCCCCGCCGAGGCGAGCATCGCAACGCCAGGAGGTTGGCGCATCATACGATAAAAACTCACACATGCGCGATCGTCTCTCGACGCGACAATTCTGCTTTCGTCAGGCGAAAAGTTAACCTTGACGGCCCACACGTTCAACGTGTTCCAAACCGAAGTGGTCAGGATCACCGAGCACGCCAACGTCCCGTATTCTTCATCCCTCAGTTCCCCGGCACTCCACCCGCTATACTTGGATCCATCTCGCGCGCATGGTGGGGAACGTTGTTGAATGCGCGGGTGCAACTGATCTGCTGACAGTGGGGTCGTTCAACATGGTTTCAATCGCCGGGGCGCGCCGGGCAAGTGCTCGTTCGAGCATCAGCCAGCCGTCCGAATACGATCCGTTCATGATCGTTCTCGTCATCGTTCTCGCCCTGTTCGGACTGGTGACGATCTGGAGTGCCGGTGGTGGCGGTGCCATTACTCCGGGTTCACAGGTTGTCCGGCAGGGGTTCTACTTCGTGGCCGGAATCGCGGCCATGTTCGCGCTGTCGACCATTCACTATCGCTTTCTAAAGTCGTTTGCGGTCGTCTTCTATCTCGGCTCGGTGGCGCTGCTAACGTTGCTGCTCGTGATCGGTACGACGACCAGCGGTTCGACTCGCTGGATCTATCTGGGGCCGGTCTCATTCCAGCCGTCGGAGGTCGCCAAGATCGCCGTCATTATCGCGCTGGCTGCGTTCGTCAGTGAGCGGCATGACGAGATGGACCGCCTCTCGAACTTCATCATCTCGATCGCAATCGTCGGCCTGCCGATGGGGCTGGTCTTCATCCAGCCCGACCTCGGGACAACCGGTGTGTTCGGTGCCATCTGGCTCGGGATGATTCTGATGTCGGCGACTCGGATGCTGTACGTCGGGGTGGTCCTGCTAATGTCGATCCCTGCGGCCTGGATCGGTTGGACGTTCCTGATGCAGGACTACCAGAAGGATCGATTCCTGATCGCGTTCGATCCATATAAGGACTACCTCGGCGAGGGATTCAACATCATTCAGGCGCGAGTCACGATCGGCTCGGCCGGGTGGTTTGGCCATGGGCTGACCGGCGGTAGCCAGAGCGAGTTCCAGCTCCTCAAGGTTCGCGAGACCGACTTTATCTTCGCGCACGCGATGAGCATGTTCGGGTTCGTCGGCGGGCTGGCGCTGTTCTTCACCTTCATGCTGTTGCTTTGGCGGATGCTGCGCGTTGTCAACATCGCCCCTGACGCCTTCGGTCAGCAGATCGCCGCCGGTATCACGACGATGATCTTCTTCCAGACCTTCGTCAACATCGGTATGAACCTCGGTATCCTGCCGGTTACCGGCATTACCCTGCCGTTCATCTCACTCGGCGGCACATCCCTTTTCGTTACCCTCGCCTCCTTCGGCATTATCCAGAGCATCGTGCTGAATCACCGGCGCCTTGGATTCCAAGCGAGTCATTAGCTCGTAGCCGTTAGCCATTAGCTATCATCCTGCTCGTGCGTGGTAACGGAGTAGCCCCGCTCCTGACAGACCAGCAGGCTAATCGCTAATGGCTGATAGCTAACGGCTCGCCGCTGTATACTATCCCCAGACCTGTACGGACACACCCCACGGAGATGGACCGCTGATGCTTCCCGGACTAGGTGACGCCGATCAGGCTCCCGGCCGCACGCAATCGCTATATCGCAAGTACCGGCCGACGACGTTCGAGGATGAAGAACTCGTCGGGCAGGAACATGTCTCGCGCACTCTGCGGAACGCGATCGCACGTGGGCGCGTTGCGCATGCCTACCTGTTCTGCGGGCCTCGCGGGACCGGCAAGACCTCGACGGCGCGACTGCTCGCGAAAGCGGTTAACTGCCTCCACGAGGACCCGGAGCAGCGCCCGTGTAACGATTGTGCGAGTTGTGTGGCGATCAACAACGGGAGCGCGACCGACATCGTCGAGATCGACGCCGCCTCGAACCGTGGCATCGACGACATGCGTGATCTGCGCGAACGAGTCAACTACGCGCCGGTCCAGTTGCGGACGAAGTTCTACATCATCGACGAGGCGCATCAGGTCACGAAGGACGCGTTCAACGCCTTCCTGAAGACGCTCGAAGAGCCGCCGCCCAGCACGACCTTCATCCTGGCGACGACCGATCCGGACAAGTTGCCTGAGACGATTGCGTCGCGCTGTCAGCGGTTCGACTTCCGCCGGATTCCACGCGAAGGCATGGTCGCGCACATGCGCCGGATCGCCGATCGTGAGGGCATCGCGATCGACGACGATGTGTTGGAGATCGTCGCTCGCCGGGCAACCGGGAGTCTCCGCGATGGCCTCTCGCTGATCGACATGCTGGCGACCGCGGCTGGTGAGCAGTCTGATGGCCGGATTGATGTCGCTCTCGCCCGCCGCATGCTCGGGATGACCGACGATGGCTGGGAGTACGAACTCATACGGGCACTTGCGGATCGCGACGTGACGGCTGGTCTGGCCGTGATCGGCAACGTCGTTGACGCCGGACACGATATGCGCTCGTTCGGCCGGCGATTGCTGGAACTGCTACGGGTCGTGATGCTCGTTCGCGCCGGGGCTGATCCGGTTGAGTCGAATGAGACGGTCAGGGAACTGGCTGGCCGCTTCGAGTTGGCGCAGTTGCTACACATCAATCGGCAGTTCTCCGAGGTCGACTTCAAAATCCGTAGTGGTAGTTTCCCGCAACTACCGCTCGAACTGGCGTTTATTGGGTCGCTGGTCGAACAGCCCGGCAATGCGGCCGCTGCTGCGGCACCTGCCTATGTTCCACCGGTGACGACCTCGCAACCGCCTTCGACGCCGCGGTTCGAGCCGCAGCCGCGAGCCGCACAGCCGTCACAGCCGGTTCGGCAGGAACCCGCCGCCCGATCGATCGAGCCGGAAGCACCATCGGCCCGGCGTCCTGCTCCCCAGCCTGAGGCTCGGCCATCTTCGCCGCCACCTGCCCCGCCCCGAGCGGCCAGCGGTTCGGCTGGTGACGATGGACTGATGCAGCGCGTCGTCGCTGGTTGGGAGCGAATTCGGACTGAGGTGAAGTCTGTCGATCGAAAGGTCGAGGCGCTACTGGCATCGACCGACCCTGGCACCGTCTCGGGCGACCAACTCTATGTGATCGCGGCGTACCCGTTCCACGCAGCGAAACTGAACGACACGCGCGTTCGTGGAATCGTTGAGGATGCGATCGAACGGGTAGTGGGACAGCGATTGAACACGTCGTTCGTCCTCCGCGATGAACTCCCCGGCTCGCCAGCCGTGACCGCTTCGTCGCCCGACAGGTCGCCGTCATCATGGGGGCGCAGTGCCGAGCCGCCACCTGCACCTGTCAACGGTTTCCACGAGGACGAACCACCGTTCGACGATGCCCCGCCGCCTGGCGACGATGAGTTCACTCGCAACGTCAAGAACGTCCTGAACGCCGAAGACGTCACCGATCCGGATGAACTCGCCCGCGTTCCGTAGCCGCGGTGGGTCGCTGAACTGCGTCAGCCTGCCAACGCTGACTGGAAGACGACCGTCGATGATCCGTCGGCTGGGTCAAACCGGCTGAGGATGAATGGGTCATCGGCGGAGAACGTGCGTCCGTCGGTTGGCAGTCGCGTGTTGCGGTCGACGCCACGCCAGACCAGTCCGGATGCGCTCCAGATCATATCGACGACACGGTATCCCGATTCGACCGGTACTTGCCGCAGTTCTCCGCTGTCGATGGTCAGAATCCAGAGCGACTGAAAGACGCGCTGCCCCTGCCGATTCGGTGCATAGACAGTGAAGGCCAGTGCTCTGCCGTCTGGGCTTGCACGGAGGTCTGTGACCGACGCGGCTGGTGCGAACTGCCCGGCACTAACGAGCAGTTCAAGCAATTTGCCGTCCGGCGCGATGGTGAAGATGGATCCGGCGAGGTGGCTGGCTCGCCCGTCCGGGTTCTCGACGAACGCGATTCTCCCACGCCCTGGTAGCCAGTCGAACGCTCTGACCGAGCGCGAGCGGCCATCGTTCGCCGTCACGAGGTATTGGGCATCGTCGCCGAGCGGAGCGGAGTAGAGCGTGCTGCCGTCCGTTGCGGACAGGAGATATGTGATACCAGCGCCGTTTGGTGCCCATTCGAGTGCGGTAGGCGTCTCGTCGTCTGCCGGGAGCGGGATCGGTTCGAACGGCGGCCTGGTGCGAAACGGGTCGTTCGGGTCAAAGCGCATCGTCGCCATCGTACCGTTGCTGAAGATCGCTGCGAGTCGCTGCGCATCCCATGACCAGTCGAGCGCCTGAATCGCCGCTGCTCCGCCGGCGCCTGAGGTTGCAACCGGGCCATACACTGGCTCGCCGGTGGTGCCATCGCTGTCGACGATGACAATCTCCTCAACTCCCTGGCCCTCCTGATCGCGGTAGCGCACGAGCGCGATTCTCGCGCCATCGCTCGTCTGTGCCCAGGGACCGATTCGCTGCCCCTCGACCACCCTTCGGGCGTTCTCGCCACCAGGCAGGAACCATACGTCGCTGCCGGACTGGAAGAAGATCCCGTCGGGCGCCTGCGCCGATGGGCCGGGTGCCAGCAATTCCTCCAGCGCGGCTGAACGCGTTGGCTCGACGGTGATCTCGGGTGGTGGCGTTTCACCAATGATGGAGGTGGTCGGTTCGACCGGCGCGGTTGAGGTTGTCGCTGTCGGTTCGGCGTCGTCAGACGTAACCGAGCAACTGCTGAGGACAATCGACAGGCAGACGATGACCGCTACGGCGTGGAAAGGCCACCGAGTATGTGTAGCGGATCGTGTGCAAACTATCGACACGGCATGGACGCCCTGCCTACAATCGGTTGACTGAACCAGAGGGGGAACGGTGGAAGAGCGTCGGTCACTAGGGCGTCTGGCACGAGAGCCATTGTACAACACGCGTGCCGTCGTCCGGATGACCGGCGTCCCGGCCGATACGTTTCGTGCCTGGGAGCGGAGGCACGGTGTTCCGCGACCATTTCGGTCGACCGGCAACCAGCGGCTGTATTCCGACCTCGACGTCGGCGCGATTCGCTGGTTGCGGGATCGCACCGACGAAGGCATGACGATTTCGAATGCGGTCCGGCGACTTCGACTGGAGGCCCCGGCGGTCCTCGACGATGTGGCGATCGACGAGTCGCCAGCCATCCCGATAGATGTTGCCGACCACGGCGCAGCGCTTCGGCAGCAGTTGCTTGACGCGTTGACGACATTCGACGGTGACAGGGCAGAGCGAACCGTGGATGAAGCAATCGCTCGTTATTCGGTCGAGGCATTCTGCGAGCAGATTGTCGAACCGGTCATGACGGAGATCGGCGATCGTTGGAGTCGCGGCGAGATCAGCGTCGCCGTCGAACACTTTTCGACGCAACTGCTGACACGGAGGCTGGCGGCGATCTATCGGATTGTGTCGCAGGTCGAGGGGCGGGGGACAATACTCGCCGCCTGCCCGGCAGGAGAGGAGCACGATCTCGGCCTGATGGTGATGGCGATCATGCTTTCTCGACGTGGTTGGCAGGTGATCTATCTCGGCGCGAATGTTCCGGCTGACGATCTCATAAGTGCAGTAGGCAGGATCGACCCAGACCTGATCTGCCTCAGCGCGACCAATCCGGGTACTGTTGCCGAAGCGGTTGCTGTGGCAACCAGCCTTCAGGAACGGCGGGGCGATCCACTCCCAATCGCGCTCGGTGGTCCGGTCATTACAGAGCGCATGGGCATCCTGCGGGACGCTGGGATCACACCAATCGTCGGGAGCGGAACGCTCGCGGTTGAACGGGTGCTCGCCGCCCTGGAAGAGGGCGAGGAGTACGCTCAACCTCCTGTTGACTAGCGGGAGTAGTCGTCTTCGACCGTCTGTCGCGAGTAGTTCCGAGGATCGCCGCCGTCATCATAGTCCTCGACGGGGTAGTCGTCGTACTCGTCGGCGACTGGCGCTGCTGATGACTCGCCGAGGTAATGCATTGACGCTGCTCCGAGCGTAATCAGGTCGCCATCGCGCAGGACCTGGTTTCGAATCAGTGCACCATTGACCCGGGTGCCGTTGCGGCTCTCGCGGTCGATGATCTCGTGGCGGCCATCTGGTCGCTGGATGATCTCGGCATGGTAGGCAGACACGGTCGAGTGATCGAGGACGATTTCGTTGTTCGGATAGCGTCCGAGCCGCACGCGCTGAATAGACAGCGGCTTCGAATCACCGTCAATCAGGAGCCGGGCGGGAGTCTGGGCTGTAGCCGCGCGGCCTCTACCACCGCCACCAAAGGCGCGCTCGATTGGTGCGGAGACACGCTCCCAGAAGCGGCCGACGCTGTCGACGGTTCCCGGTGAAAAGACGGCAATTGGGGCAGCAAAGACGAAGAAGGTCGCCGCGCCAGAGACAGTCCGAATGGGGTCGGCTCTCCGATTCTGAGAATCCCAGTAGAGCCAGATCAACTGTGCCAGCCAGAGGATGCCAAGTAGGACAATACCTACGACCAACAGGTTGTCACCCATGCTGCTGTTGCCCCCTGCCTGTGCCTAAGCTGCCGAGCGATTACCCGACCACGAACCCAGCGAATCCCATGCCTGCGCAACTCACCAGTGCGTGCGCTAGCACGGCCCAACCCCACCGACCGGCATCGGCTCTCGTGGCCCGGACGGGAGTCCCCTGCCCCCTGCATGTAGCAGGTAGTATAACCGAGCCGAACCCCAGTTGTGCCTCCTCGTCACCAGTTGAGTTTGTCGTGTCACGCTGATCGCGAGACGACCTGCTGGCAGACCATGCATGAATTGTCCGAGAGCGTCCGGAGATCCTGTGCTGGCCGGTGCCTCGACGACACAGCTCGGCTACCCAGCGAACCACGCTTGGTGTCGCGGCGGTGCTCTCCCCGAACCCGACGCGCTTCGTCGCAAGCATTATCTCGATCGTTGCGCTCTCTTACCTTGTCAATGAAATGGTCGGGCTGTTTCGCTCGCTTCAGGATTTCACCGAGTGTGAGGCGTCCCGACCTTCCCCATTTCCTGAACGGGCGATGACGAGTACGATACCCGCACACTGAACACAACCCTCGTGGTGGACGCCGGGATGAGCGGGGAGTGAGATGAAGACATCGTACGAGTTCATCGTCGTTGGCTGCGGCGGGCTGGGCAGCGCGGCAGCGTACTGGCTTTCGCGCGTCGCAGGGCGTGAAGTGCTGGCGCTGGAGCAGTTTGGGATCGGCCATGACAACGGCGCATCACAGGATCACTCGCGCATCATCCGGCTCTCGTACCACACGCCTGAGTACACGGCGCTGACGCCACATACCTACACTGCCTGGGACGAGATCGAAGCCGATTCCGGCCAGCAGCTCGTCTTCCGGACTGGCGGGCTGGACGTTGCCCCCGCCGGTTACACGCATCTGCTGGATGGCTACGCAGATTCGATGCGCGCGGCTGGTATCCCGTTCGACTCGCTCGACCATCGTGAGACGATGGAGCGGTTTCCACAATGGCGTCTTCACGAGGGAGACAGGGCGCTCTTTCAGTCGGAGAGCGGCCTCGTCGATCCGCGCCGGGCGATCCAGACCCAGATTGCGTTGGCGCGTTCGCATGGTGCGACCGTCCTCGATCGGACTCCCGTTCGCGAGGTCATCCCGACCGCGGACGGCGTTGATGTCGTGACCGACGCCGGGACGTTCCACGCCGCCCGGATGGTCGTGACATCGGATGCCTGGACAAACCAGGTGCTGGCGTCAACCGGCTATCAGATTCCACTGACCGTTACTCAGGAGCAGGTCACGTACTACGCGACTCCCCACCTGCGCGAGTTCGCTCCCGACCGGTTCCCGATCTGGATCTGGCATGGTGGTGACACCGGCTGGTTCTACGGGTTCCCGGTCTATGGCGAGGTCGCGACCAAGGCAGGCGAGGATGTCGGCGGTGACGTCGTGACGACCGAGACGCGGACGTTCGAGCCAAACCCGCGACCGTTCGACAAGCTCCACCGCTTTCTCTCGGAGCGCATTCCGGACTCGCTCGGGCCAGTGCTTTATACGAAGACGTGCCTGTATACGATGACGCCGGACCGTGACTTCGTCCTTGACCGGCTGCCGGAGCATCCGCAGATCACGGTCGGGCTGGGTTCGGCACACGGCTTCAAGTTCTCATGCCTGATTGGCCAGATCCTCGCCGATCTCGCCAGCGAAGGTGACACCCGCTATCCAATCGCACCGTTCGGGCTCAACCGCCCGGCTCTGACCGACCCGGCGTTCGAGCCGGCGTTCAACCTGACGGCGTAGAACGAGTAGAACACGGGTTGCGATGGCCTGTTGCCCTGTCATCCCGACGAACGGAGGGATCTCGTGACTCGTTCGCACCGCACGGGTTCAACGAGGACGAGATCCCTCCTGCGTCGGGATGACAGGGGAGGCGTGGTGGCATTCCCCCGAACTTGGCATCCGTCAAGATCGCTGTGGCGGACTACTCAGGGCGACGGGATGCGCGATCACTGCTCAGCGTCTCATCGCCTCGGCGATCGCTGCGATGTGTTCGGGTCGGGTGCCGCAGCAGCCGCCGATGATCGACATGCCTTCACTGGCGTAGCCGCGTGCGTGTTCGGCGAGTTCTTCGGCGGAATGATCGTGCTCCCACTTCCAGACCCACATGTCGTAGCGTCCGTTGTTGGGGTAGACACCAAGCGGCAGCGACGTGAACTGACGCAGGTACTCAGCAACACCATGTGCCTTCTCGGCCGGGAGGCAGTGGGCGAGGACGGCCTGGACACCCATCTCCTCGAACTGCCGGGCGGCGCGACCGAACACGTCGCCGTCTGACTCCTGCTCTTCGCCGAAGATGCCAATCGGACCGTGCGCGTTGCGGCGATACGCTACCCAGAGCGGGATGCCACTCTCGATCAGCACCTCATAGTGCGGGAATGTGTCTCCCTCGCCGATCGGTGGCCCAAGTTCGACAAGCAGAGCGTCCGGTCGTGTTGCCGGGTCTTCGTTGAGGACGGCGGAGAGTTCGCGCAGATAGTCGAGCGGGACCTTCCATTCCCAATCCTTGGTACCTCGCTCGTAGGACGGCCCATTGTATCCCCACTCGTCTTTCGGACCATCCTGAATCATCATGCAGAAGACGACAGCTGTGTCAGGCCGCCCACCTTCAGCTGCTGCCTCACGCGCGAGCTGGACCGCCAGCCGTGCTTTCTCATGCCAGGTGTCAACTGGAACGTCGATGTTTCCGTCGACCTCCAGGGCCACGCAACGGTGGAACAGGAAGGTGTTGGTGAGGAGAATATCAGCGCCTGCATCGACATAACGACGATGCATCGCCTTGACGATCTCTGGCGCATCGTACAGCGCCATGCTGCCCCAAGTGTAGTTGACGCCTGCTCTCGATTGCCCCTCGTCAACCGGCGGGTAGCCCATCGCCTGGAGTTCCGAGCCAATACCGCCGTCCATGACGGTGACTTCGCCCGCTGCCCAGCGTGCTTCGAGTGCCTGGTAGATCGCTGACTTCTTGATCGACATCACAACTCCTTCGTTCGGAACACACTCATCGGGAGTCGAGAATCTTTGGATGTGCGAGAGGCGCTATCGTACCAGCCCAGACGGCGATTGAGAGCGATTCCTGGATCTCAGTTCCACGCGAGTTGCGAGCGGGTCGCCCAGTACTGTTCGACCGGTTCGGCAAGCGTCGCGAGCGCGTCGCGCGCTTGCTGGTCGAGCGTTACCCGTAGCGCGCCAGCGTTCGATCGAACCTGTTCCACAGTCGCGGCGCCAGACAGGACGCAGTCGGCCCACGGCCGGTCGAGGACGGCCGCGAGTGCGAGTTGATCGATCGTGCAGTTCAGGCGCTTTGCCTCACGTTCGAGCGTGAAGCGTCGTCCGGCGAAGGCAGGGTCGTTGTTGCGATTGGTCAGCCGCCCGTTCGCTAGTGCCTCCTTGATGATGATGCCCATCCCGGATTGGCGTGCCTGAAAGAGCAACGCTGAGAGCGATGGTTCAAGCAGGTTCCAGGTTGCCTGGACGACATCGAAGAGCGGTTTTCCGTCTCGTTCGATGCCAGATGCCCGGACGAGCACGCTCCATGAATCGGGACCGCTCAACGTCAGTCCGATCAGCAGACCGGAGCGCTGCTTGATCTCGGCCAAACGATCGAGCACGTCAGGTCGGTTGAGGACACCAGATGCGAGCGTTGCCGAATGAATCTGGTAGAGACGGAGCCAGCCGCCGAGGTGTGCCTGAGTTTCGCTCAATTGGCGGTTCAGTGTAGGCAGGCTGTGGTCCTTCACCTCATGCTGCGTGGCCTGGGTCTGCCAGTTGGCCGTGTAGGTGTAGCCCCACTTGCTGCCGACAAGAAATGGGTGTGTCTCCAATCCACGGCTCGCAATCCAGCCAGCGAGAAACTCCTCGGCCATACCGTACGATCTGGCGGCGTCGAAGTAGCGAATCCCCGACTCCCAGGCTGCGTCGAGAACACCAAATGCATGCTGGCGCATCGCTTCGACATCGCGGCCGGCAGAGAGGTCTCCGGCGTGACCGAGCGTGATGTAGCCGGGCCTCCCGATTGCTGCCATGCCGAGTCCAAGGCGTGTGACGTTGAATCCGGTAGCGCCCAGCGGGCGTACGTCCATCAGGTTTCCTCGTTCCTCCCGTGTATCCCGGTCACTTACCCCGTTGTTATCGGTTGTCGTTGCTGCTCGGCACTTGCGCGATCTGAGCCGTCCATCCCCAGTTCCAGCCGGAGTTGCAGGTAGCGCATGAATTCGAAGCGTCCGATCATCCCAACCAGCCGATCGGGTTGATCGGCATCGACGACTGGAATCTGGTTGAGCCTGCGCTCATTCATCAGTGTCAGCGCTTCCTCGATGTCAGTCTCGGCGGTGACGGTCCGGAGCGAGTTGCGGGGTGTCATGATCGTTCGTACCGCCGTCTGCGACCACTGATCGGCGGGAATCTGCTTGACATCGGTGAGCGTCACGATCCCGAGCAGCACGTCGCCGTTCATCACCGGCGCTCCACGGACGTTCCGCCGCAGGAAATACTCGTGCACCAGTTCCTCGACCGACGCGGTTACGGGTACCGTCGTCGGATTGTGATCGATGATCTCGGCGACGGTAATGCCTTGCAGCATCTGGCGCTGGGTGACGCCGCGATACCCCTGGTCGGCCGCGTTCTGGAGGAACCAGCCGAGCGCGAAGTACCAGAGGCCATTGACGAGGTCGCCTTCGAGCGCCGATAGGAACCCGAGGAAGAAGAAGCCGGTGCCGATCAGACTGCCGATGATCGAGACGACCTGAGTCGCCCGGCGCATGCTGCCAGTCGCCTTCCAGATGATGGCGCGTACGACTCTCCCGCCATCGAGCGGGAACCCGGGCAACATGTTGAAGACGGCCAGGATCAGGTTGACAATTGCCAGATAGCCGAGGATTGCCCCGAGTTGCTCGTTGACGTCCCCCAGTAACCACCAGAGGCCGAGGAAGATGCCGGCCAGCGCCACGCTCGCCAGCGGTCCCGCAATCGCGATCTGGAACTCGTCGCCAGGCGTCTCGGAATCCTGATCGAGAACGGCAACACCACCGAATATCCAGAGGGTGATACTGCGGACCGGAATGTTCTTTCGTTGCGCGGTTAGTGCGTGCCCAAACTCGTGGATGACGACAGACAGGAACAACAACAGGACCGAGATGAGGGCAACGATCCAGTAGGCTGCCTCGCTCCAGTCTTCGTAGAGCGACGGGTACTGGCCGCGCGCGAAGATGAAGGTGAACGCGACCAGCGCGATGAACCAACTGAAATGGAGGTTCAACTCGATGCCGCGAATCGTCCCAATCCGGACGGAAGCATTCATACCGGGCAACCCCCTCCCACCACGGCCTGACGACCAGTCTCGAAGGGATTGTCGGAGATTGTCAGCCCGTTGTCGATGCGGCGCGGTTCAGATCTGCGATCCGCTGCTCGATCGTCGCGATCCGCTCATCGAGCCTGTCGAGCCGGTCAAACAGTCCATGCTGGTTCGTGGCCGGTTCGGTGAATGTGAACTCACTCGTGGCCGGTTCATCAGCAGGCGGCTGCATGCTCTGGTCGAACATCACGCGGCTTCCCGCACCCTGGACGCGCGCCCAGGCACGGGCGATGCTTGCGTCGCGCAGCAGATCGATAGCTCGTTCGCGTCCGTCGGTTCCAACGCTGATGCCGATGTGTGGGGACAGCGTCACTTCACTGCCATTGCTGACGAACGGCACCATCATCGCGTGAATGATGCGATCCGTGACCACATCGATATGCTCAAGCGCCGTGATGTCTTCCAGCAGGACGCCGAACTGATCGTGGCCGATTCTTGCCGCCGTGTCACCGGATCGTAAACATGAACTCAGCCGTCTCGCGACAGCGATGACGAGCCCATCGTCGTGGCTGCCCGTCGACTGATCTCCGTGGCTGGCGAAATCATTGAAGTCAATCGCCAGGACGACGACGGCATTGCGCGAACGGACCGAGCGGACGATGGCGTGATCGACGCGGTCGATGAACAGGTTGCGGTTGGGCAGATCGGTCACTCGGTCGTGCATCGTCGCCCGCGTTACTTGATCGTCGACGCCGACGCTGGCGTCCGGACCGCGCAGATTGAAGGCGATGCCCCGGACGTCCGGATCGTCACTGCGATTCTCAGCCGAGATTGCGATCGTTCGCCATGAGTCGCCGTCGAGTCGAACGCGCACTTCGACGGCCCGCGTCTGGCTGGAGGTCGCAAACGCCTCGGTGATGATGCTCAGCAGTTGTGGTGCGTCGTCAGCATGAAAGAAGGTGAAGGCGTTGACGCCAACGATGGCGGCGGACGGGAAGCCGAGCAGTCGTTCGGTCACCGGACCACCGGAGCGGATCTTCCCGTTCGGACTGATAACGAGGAATCGTTCGCTGGAGCCGGTGCGATTGCCAGCGCCAGGTTGCGTTCGATTCACAACAACCTGCTCGATCTGATCGCCGACTGAGTCACCTGAGAGAGGCGAGTCGAGCACTACATCCGGTCCGGCATCTGCCCGGTTGCAGGACACCTGCGCACCTTCACGCCCGGCCGAAACGACGATGGCAGCCGCGTCGCCGCCAGGGAGCGCCCGTATCTCGCGGCAGAGCCACGACGCATCATCGTCGGCGATACCCTCGCCGATGATGACAATGTCGAATCGGTCATCCTTGAAGGCGGTCAGCGCGGACTGGACTTCGTTGCTGGTCGCGACGGTCTGACCACGGACGGAGAGTTCGAGTTCGAGAGCCTGGATAGCCTGCTCGTCCGGTTCAACCAGCAGCGTTCGATATGCCCGTGCTCTGGGATGAGTCGCTGCAAGTGGTTGTTCCATCCGACAGCCCTTCCTGTTGATCCTGGTGATGTGTTCCAGCGGCGTGCATTCGCGAGATCACCAGTGTGACGCGATGCAATCCTGCCTTCCGTAACGATACAGAGGGCCGTTCTGCGGAAATAGGGGAAGATCGTACCGCTTCGAACACTGCGGTCGTACCGAGCGATGCGACCTCATGCCGCCGGGTTTCCTGGCTGGCACGACGGTTGCATGTCGGGAAGTGGCGACGCGCACCGGGCGGGGCAATCGCGGCCCCAGTATCGCCCGGAAAACCGGGAGTGCGTCCCACAGGAGGTACCGCTGATGGCCGACTCTATTGACTCCCTGGAAACCTCACTTGGAGAATCCGATGTCCGTCTGACGCGCCATCCGTTCGTCTACGATGGCGGGGGCGACGACGCGACGGTTACCGCATTCCACGAGATGGAGATTGAAATCCCGCTTCGCGGCGAAGAGATCATCGTCCACAAGCGCCCGGTTGTTCGAGAAGAAGTCGTCGTCACCAAGTTCGTCACTGAGCGGATCGTTCCCGTCACGCAGCGCGTCCGTCGCGAGACGCTTGGGTTCGACGACTCGTCGGCCGAGAGGGGTGTGCGATGAGCTGGCTGTCGCGCCTTGAAGTCGGGATGCAAGTCCATGCCACCGATGGGATGCTTGGTTCGATCGCGTCGGTCCCTCGCGTTGATCTTGGCGATCCGTCTGCACCGGCAGAGGTGATCGTCCTTGCATCCAACGACAATGCCGGACCTGGCGTGGAGGAGTTCCGCCGTGTCTCGCGGGAGATGATCGAGCGGGTTGAGCCGCGTTCCATCTTCCTCAATGTCGCACGGTCGGCCGTGCCGGCTGCCAGTTCCGCTGTCAGCGCGGCGCACCGGCGACTACAGGACGGCGAGCGACAGATCGAGATACCGCTGGTCGAAGAGCAGGTTCAGATTGACACCCGCGTCGTCGAACTCGGCCACGTCACCGTCCAGAAGAAGGTTGACGAGTTCCTTGATGAACGGGCCATCTCGCTGCGACACCAGCAGGTCGAGGTCGAACGGGTGCCGATCGACCGTATCATCGATGAGATGATCGAGCCGTACATGGATGGCGAAACCTATGTCGTGCCGGTCATTGAGGAAGAGATCGTTGTGACGCGGCGGCTACGGCTGAAGGAAGAGTTGCGCGTGCAGCGGACAATCGGCCACACCGACGAGACGGTCCAGACCCCGTTCCGGCGCGAGCGGATCGTCGTCGCGGAGCACTGGTACGACGACAGCCGACCGCCAGTCACGACCGCACCCGACGACGCGACGATGGTTCACCAGCGCCAGTCGTCGGACCAGCACTAGCCGCTATCCGGAGGTCAACGACGGTTGGTCGATCGGTATCGGTGTGTCGTCGCGGCGGCCAGCCAGCAACAGCCAGGCGTAGAGCCAGGCAAGGTTGAACGCGCCGACGATGTACTTGCCGGTGTCTGCAAGTCCGCTCGGGGAGACAAAGCCTTCAAACGCTCCGGCGATCAGTAGTAATGGCACGCAGCCAAACACCAGATAGATCGCGCGTTGCCCGGCGCGGACGAGTGACTGGCGTCGTGTGAGCAGTCCGGGACGAAGCATTGCGTCCCCAATCAGCAACCCTGCGCCTCCGGCGATGAAGATGACGGTGAGTTCGATCCCGCCGTGCGGCGAGACGAATGCGCTGAGGTCGTCGCCGAGTCCGTAGTTCCCGGCCAACCCGGCGACGGCTCCGATCTGGAGTCCGTTGTTCATCATCACAAACGCTGTGCCCAGTCCGAAGATGGCGCCGCCAGCAAACGCGAGGAATGAGACCTGGATGTTGTTTGTGGCGATGAACGACGCCATCGGCGCGCGTTCCGTCCGTTCGATTTCCAGCCAGGTCTCGCCACGCTCGACCTGCTCGACGAACGGTGAGTTTGGCAGGACGACACGAGCTGCCGTCGGATCGGCAAGCGAAAGCCCGATCGCGAAGAGGAACGGTATGGCAAACAGCGCGAACGACGTGGCGATGTATTTCCACGATTCACGGAACGCGCGTGGGTAGCCGGCCGTGAAGAAATGGCCGATCGCCGCCGCCTGTCCGCCTTCTGGCCGGTAGACGCTCGGGTGTGCGCGGCTGACAAGGCTCTCCAGATAGCGCGTGACGCGGTCGCCGGGGTAGTCGCGGCGGGCGATCGCCAGATCCGAGGTTGCCTGGCGGTACAATCGGCCCAGGTCTTCGAGTTCAGCGGCGCTCAGTCGCGTCCCGCGTCGACCACGCGCCCGTGCCAGCAGCCCTTCGAGCCGCTCCCAGCGTGGCCGGCGAGTCTGGACGAACTGGTCGATCATCGAAAGGCACGCTCTCCGTGGTGAGTCCGCAGCCGCAGGATACCCGCTATCGGGTCGAGACGCCCGAGCAGGTCGGCCTCGAGTATGACATTGCCGGCCTCGGGACGCGACTGATGGCCGCGATTGTCGACACGATGTTCCTCGGTGTGCTCGGGTTCCTCGCGCTCTGTCTGGGGGTCTTCGGGCTGACAGCCGTCTTTGCCTCGATCAGCGACGAGGAAACCGCGAACCTGATTGCGCTCGCAGTAGTTGGACTGATCTTCTTTTTCCTGCTCTGGGGTTACTACGTTCTGTTCGAGACGATCTGGCACGGTCAGTCGCCGGGCAAGCGTTGGACGGGCCTGCGCGTTATTCAGGAGGGTGGCTACCCGATCGGGTTCTCCCAGGCTGCGATCCGCAACATCGTGCGCATCGCCGACTTCCTGCCGTTCTTCTATATCGTCGGCGCTATCGTCATGCTGGTCGATTCCCGGTCCCGGCGACTCGGTGACTTCGTCGCCGGTACGGTTGTCGTCAAAGAGCAACCCGAGGTGACGATTGCGTCGATCGGCAGTACCCATCCGGTTCCGGAAGCGTGGCCTGCCCAGGCAGTTGGACCAACCTTCCCGACAGTCGGTGCGTCTACCTTCGAAGAGTCAGCGGTATTTCCAAACCTGTCGCGCATCAGTTCTGCGGAGTACACGCTGCTGCGTGAGTTCCTCCAGCGTCGGACGCTCCTCGCACCGTCGGCACGTGCCTCGCTGGGTCTGCAACTGGCCCAGGGATTTGCCCGCCGGATCGACTACACGCCTTCTGGCGACGCTCCCGAAGAGTTTCTGCACCGGCTTGGAATCGAACTGGCCCGAGGCCGGACGCCGAGGACATCGCCCGGACGGGCGGAGTTTCTCTAGCAAGGTATCCGCTGTCGGGTTGGGCGGTGTCGAAGGAAGACAGCGGTTATGGCTCCGCATAGAGTTCGCGGGGCAGATCACAGACCTGCCCCGCGAGACTGGATCGATTGTGACGTCGTTGGCCGCTATCCGATTGCCTGGCCCGGGCGCAGGCCGATCACCGGGTGCTGGCGCTCGGGGAGTTTCGTCCACGGGTGCATCGGCAGTTCCGGCTGCTCTTCGAGCCGCTTGCCGTCGACCATCGTCAGCGTGTTCACCAACTGAGTCGTTCCGGTGCGGGCATTGAGGTCGACGTCGTAGAACGTGAACTCACCCTCTTCGAGCGTCCAGACAGCAACATCGGCGGCGCTGCCAACGGCCAGCGTGCCGAGGTCGGTTCGTCGCATTGCGGCGGCCGGTCGCGACGTCGCGCGGGCGATCGTGTCCGGCAGGCTCATCCCAAAGCTGAGGAACTTGGATAGCGTCGTCGGCATGTCGAACATCGGTCCCTGGCGAGCCATCTGGTGAATGTCGCTGGAGATCACGTCCGGCATGACGCCCTGCGCGAACATCGCCTCGGTCGTCTCAAACGAGAACGAGCCGGTGCCGTGACCGATATCGAGGACGAGTCCGCGATCCTGCAGGTCCTTGATGGTCGGGTTGACCTTGCCGTCGTCATTGAGGATCTTCATGTCGCCGCCAGTGAAGCAGTGCGTCAGGATGTCCCCAGGCCGCAGGTGCTCGGCAACCTCGTCGATCGTCGGCGGTCCGGCGCCGATGTGGACCATCAGCGGTAGTCCAACCCGGTCGGCCAGTTCACGGGCCAGTTCCAGCGGGCGGATGCCTGTGCCACGCGTCGTGTTGCGGTCGATGCGCGCCTTGATGCCGAGGATCAGGTCGCGGTTCTGGTCGATCATCATCGTCGCGAGATCGACGTTGCAGTAGTCGAGATTTGAGAGTTCCCAAGTCGGCGCGACTAGTCCGATTGCGGACAGATTCAGCAGCGAGAAGACCTTTGCCTTGCTCGCTTCGGCGACATAGCGCCGGAAGGCCGGGAACGTGTAACTCCCTGCGCTACCGACATCGAGCCAGGTTGTAACGCCAGTCTTGGCCGCGACCGGGTCCGGCTCGATGCCCCAGTAGGTGACACCCCAGTAGATGTGCGTGTGCAGGTCGATCAGCCCGGGCGTGACGATTTTTCCGGTTGCGTCGATGACCTCAGCGCCACCGGAGTCGATCGATGCCTCGACGGCCGCGACTTTCCCACCCGCGATCGCGACGTCGCGGACGTCGTCGAGCCCCGAGGCAGGGTCGATGACGCGACCGCCTTTGATGACCGTTTCGAATGCCATGGTCTCCACTCCTCTAATCCCCCTCGATGTCCTAGCGGACGCCGATTCCACCCTTCAGGCCCAGGATTCGGCGCGCGTCGGCCGGTGTCGCGACCTCACGGCCAAGTTCGCGCGTCAGCCTCGCGCAGCGCTCGACGAGTTGGGCATTGCTCGTCGCCAGTTCTCCGTAGCGGTAGTAGACGTTGTCTTCCATGCCGGTGCGGACGTGTCCTCCCATGATGATTGCCATCGTGTTCATCGGAAGTTGTCCGCGGCCAAGACCGATGGCGGACCACTGCGACCCCTCAGGCAGCAGTTCGACCATGTGCAGCAGCATCTTCGGCGTCGCCGGTGCGCCGCCCCTGACGCCGAGGACGAACTGCCACCATAGCGGCCCGTCGATTAGCCCCTCGTTGATCAGGTTGAGGCAGTTGTAGATCATGCCGACGTCGAAGCACTCCAGTTCGGGCCGGACGTTGTACTCATTGAACGACGCTGCCATCTCGCGCAGGAAACTCGGCGGGTTCATGAAGACGCCTTCGCCGAAGTTCATCGTCCCGGCGTCGAACGAGGCCAGTTCTGGCTCCAGCGTCAGCGGTTCGAGCCGCAGGTGCGGATCGAGGCCGGTGTAACCACCGGTTGTCAGGTTCAGTACCATGTCGGTCTCTGACGAGACGCGCTCGACGATTTCCCGGAAGTAGTCCATGTTGTGGGTTGGTTTGCCGTCGGCCTCACGGACGTGGATGTGGGCGATCGCCGCCCCGGCATTCCACGACTCGATCGCAGATGTTGCGATCTGCTCGGGCGTACACGGCAGGTTCGGGTTCTGGGCCAGCGTCGTCCCGGATCCGGTGATCGCAACGCTGATAATGCACGGGTCACTGACAGCCACGGTTCGCATCCCTCCATCGGTGACGGCTCGATGGCGCTATCTTCGCACAGGTTGAGGCGTGGAGGGACGGAGGGACTAGGGACTAGGGACTAGGGACTAGGGATTAGGGACTAGGGACTAGGGACTAGGGATTAGGGATTAGGGATTGGGGATTAGGGGATGTCGGCGAGGACCGTGGAGTATGCCCTGTCATCCTGAGCGGCAGCGAAGGATCTCTCCGCGTCTTTGACAGGAGTGCGTTCATCGGCAGCGGATCATGGTCCCACTCAAACCGCATGGGTCATCAAGTCCAGGAGACCCTTCGCTGCCGGGTGCCCTCCGGGCGGAGGATGACAACCCACACCCCTAATCCCTAATCCCTAGTCCCTAGTCCCTACGTCCCCGTCACATGCGTTCCCTGCCGCTGGAGGTGTCCACTGGCGATCATGGCTTCGATCAGTTGGTCGAGGGTGCTGCGCATGTCTTCGGTCAGGCGGGAGAAGCCGAGCAGGCGACAGGCGGCGGCTGGAAGTTGCGCCTGGTCGATACCGTAGGCGTTGACGACCGCCGTTCGGATCGCGACGGCGATCTCCTCGGGGGCGATGCTGGCAAGGCTGCGGCCATACCGGTTGCTGCGATCGCGCAGCGGCGGCTCATACATACCGGGCTGCCAGAGGAACGGGCCGCGTTGCTCGATCTGACCGGCAATGGCGGCGTGCGTGATCGCGGATTCCAGGGCTGCTCGCAATCTCCCGCCGATCCGGCTGATTCCGGCGCCTTCTGCAATGCGGCGGATTGCATCGTCGGCGTGGACCGGACTCTCAATGGAGACGACTTCTGCGATCCAGCTGGCTAGCCGTTCAACCGATACGGCGTGGAGATCCAGCCCACCAGTTTGGATCGATGGTTGTGCGACGACGTAGGCTGGCTGCCCGGATGCGGCAGGCGTGTCATTCTCGTCCTCGCGCTCGATGGTCGTCTCGATCGCAGCCGCGACTGGGATCTCTGTCGTATCGCCACGGGCGGCAGCGGCTTCGATGGCGTTGATGACGCGCCTGAGTTCCCGGTCAGCATTGCGAAACCAGTCCGTGCTCCAGATGCGATAGATCGTCCAACCGAGTCCTTCGAGAACCTGCTGGCGGAGACGGTCCCGGTCGCGGGCTGAACGAGCCGAGTGGTAACTTGCACCGTCACATTCGATACCAAGCAGATAACGGCCCGGCTTCTGTGGGTCAACGACGGCCAGATCGATGAAGAACCCGGCTGAACCGACCTGGCTTTCGACCACGTACCCTGCCTGGCGCAACGCTTCTGCGACGGCGGTCTCGAACGGCGAGTCCGCTTCGCGATCTGACGCCTGCGGGACATCCATGATGCCGGTTTCGGCGAACTTCAGGAATCGCTTGAAGGCAGCGACACCGCGTGCCTGGCTGCGGTTGAGGTCGATGTCGTCGGAGGTCAGGTTGGTAAAGACTTCGCAGCGAAGCCGGGATCGAGTGATGAGGACGTTGAGCCGTCGCTCGCCACCGTCGGCGTTCAGTGGTCCAAAGTTCATCGCAACGTAGCCCTCGGCCGTTCTGCCGTAGCCGACCGAAATGAAGATCACGTCGCGTTCGTCGCCCTGGACATTCTCCAGGTTCTTGACGAAGAACGGCTCGTGCGGATGGCTGCTGAAGAACTCCTCACAGGTGGGATCGTCGCGCCGTAGCCGTTCGACCTCGGCCAGGATCGCTTCGGCCTGCGGATTGGAGAAGGCCGCCACGCCGAGCGTCAGGTGCGGGTAATCCCGAGCGTGGCGCATGACGGCTTCGGCGACAACCCGCGCCTCGTCGCGGTTCGTCCGGCTGCCGCCACGGTCGTAGGCGGTGTCCGGCAGGTGGCGGAAGATCAGCCCTGCCTCGCTGCGGGCATGGTCGGGGCTCGGGAAGACAACCAATCGGTTCTCGTAGAACTCGTGGTTGGAGACAGCGATCAGCGATTCATGGCGGCTGCGATAGTGCCAGCGTAGCATTCGCTGTGGCGCGCTCTGGGCCGAGAAGAGGCCGAGGATGCTCTCGATATCGGCGGTCGTGTCCTCGGCGTCGGGTTCCTCGCCCTGCGTCAGCGCGTCGAAGAAACTGGTCGGTGGGAGTTGGCGGCTATCGCCAACGACGACGGCCTGCTTGCCACGCGCCAGCGCGCCGAAGGCATCGACCGGCTTGACCTGACTGGCCTCGTCAAACACCACCAGATCGAATGTCAACGTGCCGGGCGGGATGTAGGTCGCAATCGAGAGCGGGCTCATCATGAAGACCGGCTTGATCGCCTGGACTGCGTTTCCGGCCCGTGCTATCAATTGCCGGACCGGTAGGTGCCGTGACTTCTTCTCGAACTCACGTCGGAGTACACCAAGTTGCCCGCCAGCCTCGTGCTGCGGGAGGCGTTGCCAGTGCTCCAGCGCCAGTCGAGAGCGGTTGTAGGCAAAGACAAGTTGGTCGAGTTCGCGGAAACGCTGGATCACCTGCTCGTGCGCCGCCGCGTCGAAGGTCGCGAGTTCTGGCCGTTCGCGCAGCGCCTGTTCCAGCAGGACCGCGTACCGTCCACGCCTGAACGCATCGGTCAGATGGTTTGCCCCATCCTTCCAGCGTTCGGCGACGCGGATGACGTCATCGATTCCTTCTCGTTCGCAGACTGCCGCCGACTGGTTGAACGCGACCATCTGGTCAAGGTCATCAAGGCGTCGCAGCCATGTATTCAGCAGGTCACTGAGTGACGTCCAGGACTGGTCGGCGAGACGGCTGCCGTCGCCAAATCGTCTGGTGTCGTCGAACTCCAGGAGCGACTCGATGGCAGCCAGCCGTTGTCCCCACGCCGACTGGGTCTGCCGAACCTGCTCGACAGCCTGTCGGATGGCGGTCGCGTCGGGTCCTCCGGCCAGATACGTGATGGTCTCAGGCGGCACCGTCCCGGCTGCTACGTCTGCGTGGAGTGCGATCAGCCAGTCGGCGATCCGTGACAGTCGATCCCAGTCGCGTCCCGGCTGCCCGAACACGGTCTGGCCGAGTTGCGCGTGCTGCTCGATAGTCGCGCGTTGACGGCGCGCTTCGAGAACATCGTCGATCAGTGCGATCTGCGCGTCGGCGCCGTCAGGCAGGCCGCTGGCGCAATAGCCGGCCAGTGTGGCCTTCGCGCCTCGGTACTCGCCGGAGAGGAAGCGGAATAGCTTGTCCTTGTTGGCGGCCAGTACCTGCCGGACAGGTAGCAGGTCCGCTTCCCAGCCTTCCGGGATGAGCGTCCCCGCTCGCCGCTCGCGAATGGCCGCCTCTGCCGTACCGGCCTCCAGCCACTCGAGGATCGCCGCCGATTGTGTCCGCCACTCATCCGCTGCGACGTTGACGCCTGTCAGATCAGGCGCCTCCAGCACCCGCTCGGCAGCCACGAGCGTTCGGAGAGTGTCCGGTCGGTTCTCCGGGGACGGCATCCCGAGCAGATAGGCGAGTTGCCGTGAGGCGACCTTGGTCGCATCGAGTTCAGGTGCAGCGATGGTGAGTTCGTGCTTCAGTCGGTCGAGGCTGGATGGCAACAGGACAGCGAGCCTGCTGCCCCAGAACGGGTGGTCGCTCGGGACGCCCATTGCGGACAGCCGCGCCTGGAGTTCCTGGGCGATTGCGAGCCGCCGATTGAACTCCGACTCGGTCCATTGAGCCATTGCCGGAATCTCCAGTTTCGGCCAAGCGTCACTGGCCGGGATCGAGCGCGAACGAATCAGCGCGCCATAGGCGACGTGCGGCGTCACCGTGCTGTTCCCAATCGGGGAATTGACGGCGTCGCAGTACGCATTGAGTCGAGCGCGGCTCGATTCGAGCAGGTCGAGTTCGGCCCGTAGTTCCTCGACCTTTGGCTTGCCGAGTTCCAGCGTCCGGCGCAAGTCGGCTAGGACCGAGCGCTTGTTCATCTTGTGCGAGTGCAGTTCCAGACAGGCCTCACCGAGTCCGACTCGGTCCAGCCGCCGTTTGACGACCTCCAGCGCAGCCATTTTCTCGGCGACGAACAGCACCGATCGGCCCGCACCAATCGCTTCGGCGATCATGTTCGTGATCGTTTGTGATTTGCCGGTTCCTGGCGGACCCTGAATGACGAGGTTGCGTCCAGCGTTGACATCCAGAATCGCCAGCGTCTGCGACGAGTCAGCATCGACGACCTGGTTGACCTCGGCGGGCTGGATGAACTGGTCGAGGAACGCATCATCGGCGATCGGGGAGGGCGGCTCGCGGAATCCGTCCTGGGTCAGCAGGGAACTGACGATTGGGTGTTGCGTCGGCTTCGCCCCATCCGGCCAGGTCGTCGGATCGAGGTCGCGGTACATGAGGAACTTGCCGAACGAAAAGAACCCGAGCGCGACGGCAGTTCGGTCGATTGCCCAGCGCTGGCGGCTCTCGATAGCCTGCTCCCATGCGTCGAACCAGGCACCAAGGTCGAGGTCTTCGATGTCCGGCATCGTTGGTGCCTCAACGCCGAATTCGGTTTTCAGTTTCGCTGCCAGCGAGAGGTTGTCGCCGATATCCTCGCCGCCGTAACTGAGGTGGAAGCGATCGAGGGCGTTGCTGCGCTCGAGATCGACCGGCACCAGCAGGAGCGGCGCACGTCGCTTCTCTTCACTCGCGTCAGCCTCGTACCATTCCAGCATCCCAAGCGCGAGAAAGAGGATGTTCACACCCTGCTCCTCGATGAAGGTTCGGGCGGCGTAGTACGTGTTGAGCAACCGCGTTTGCAGTTGCTCGCTCGATACGGCTGTCTGGAGCTGCGAGTCGCGCTGACGGGCGGCGATTTCGGCTGGTGATGGTTCTTCAGGCTGGCTGAGCGCAGGTGGTTCGTCCGGGAGCAGCGCAGTCTGGGTTGCGTCAGGAAGCAGATTCGCCTGTCTGGCCGTTGGCTGGTGTGTCGCTTGCGTGGTCGCCTGCGGTGTTGTCTTCTCAGGAGCGGGCGCGAACGTCATCCGCTTTCCGTCGCGGACGAGGATGCGAAAGACCTCGATTGGCGATTCGCCGACGGCCTCAACACCGCGTGACTTGAGTGGACGATAGTTGATCAGTGAGTTGCGCAGGCCCAGATCGAGCAGATCGCGCCGTGCGTGTTCCAGCCTCGACAGGATCGGATCATGACCGGAATCGACTGGCACGTGTTCGGCGGACATCTCTACCTGTTCCTCTCCGCGGAACGACTGCGTTCGTATCTCGACGATGATTGCATGGTAGCAGTTCGTGTCTCCGCTCGACCGCTACAATCAGGCCGAAGGGTGCTGCAATGCCGGGACTGACCAGACCAACACGCCGGATGGCTGCCGTCGCCGGTGTCGTCGGGATCGCGATTGTCGCGCTGATGTTGCTGCCACTCGCGGCCGGCAACGACGCGCCGGACGCCGATGGTCTGCTCTACCTCGCTCTCGGTGATTCGATCCCTTCCGGCAACGCCTTTCCAGATGACGAAACGCGACCCTGCCAGCGCAATGTCGACTCCTACGCGTGGATGGTCGGCCAGCGACTCGGCGCCGAATCCGCTCCCGAGGAGTTCGAGTTTCGTCATATCGCCTGTAGCGGAGCGCGGGTCGCAGTCGATAAGCAGCGCGTGATCGATCGCTGCCTCGACTCGCTCGACTCGGACGCGAGCGACAAGCAGGTAGGCGACTGCCAACTCAAGTGGTTGCCGAACCAGGTGGACGAAGCGCTCGAACACCTCGATGGCCGGAGCGTACTGGTGACGATCACGGTCGGCGCGAACGATACTGGCTGGACCGACCCGCTTGGCCTGATCGATCTGATGATGGCACCTGACGACGAGTTTCGTGCCTCGATCGACGACGTCGCCGAGCAAGTTGAGGAATCACTGGCCGCACAGGTCAGCCGGCTCGTTGCGGAGCCGGACGTAACCGTGATCTTGACCGACATCTACAACCCGTTCAACCGTGAGAGCCAGTTGTTCGATCTGGCGCGGATGGCGCAGGCATCGGCGTGGGGCATGGGTAACCTCGGTGACGATCCGTGTACCGGCACTGACCGGGATGGCGTCGTGCACGAACTGTCGTGCGCTGAGCGCGCCGAGTACGGGTTGCAAGCGCTGAGCGGTGCGATCCAGCGAGTCGCGGCGGAGGATCCCGAGCGCACCGCGTTCGTAACTCTTCTCGGTCCGTTTCGTGGTCATGAATCGACTGGCGGGCTCTGCGGCGATGCCGAACCTGCGTCCGGAGAGTCATGGATTCGAAACAACGTCGGCGGTGGGCTTATCCCACTACCAGACTGCTTCCATCCCAACACTGCTGGCGCTGAAGCGATCGCAGAACTGATTGTTGATGCCTGGAATCGACGCCAGTAACTTGGACCGGATTTCACACGCAGTGCGATCCTTCGTCATCGTTAGCGCCTACTCAGTAGTCCACCGCAGTGATCTTGCCGGATGACATGTTCGGGAGTGCTGTCCCGTAACCCCTGTCATCCCGACGAACGGAGGGATCTCGTAACTCGTTCGCGCCGTGATGGGTTAACGAGGACGAGATCCCTCCGTTCGTCGGGATGACAGGGGAACAGACAGACGCAACCCGACACAATCACTGTGGTGGACTATTTAGAATGACAACGGGGCATATGAGATGTGGTTAAGGCAAGCAACTATGTCTCCAGCACCTGTGCTACACTCAAGCCAGCGACGGATGCCAGGGGTGCGCGACAAGCGCTGAGATTGCGGGAACAGCCCGCTGACCCTCCGAACCTGATCCGGTTCATACCGGCGTAGGAACGGCATCGAAAACCAGTGTCACCACTGCGCCGTCGGCCTCCGGGCCGCGGCGTTTTGCGTTTTCTGAACACTGGTTTCCGACCTCAGGGACACGCACATCTCTCCTCTGGTACCCGAAGAATCGCTCAGCGATGACCTGTCAGCGGCGCCGGACCATCGGCCCGGTTGCTGGCGGATCGCTGACAACACACGTCTTACCAGGGGAGGAAGGTATGACACCGACCTACGCGGTACCCGCCGCGCTGACGATCGCCGGTTCGGACTCCGGCGGTGGCGCGGGAATCCAGGCTGACCTGAAGGCGTTCGCGGCGCTTGGGGTCTATGGCACCTCAGCAATCACGGCTGTGACTGCTCAGAACACGCTCGGTGTCGAGAGTTTCATTGCGCTCTCACCGGAGATCGTGACGGCGCAGATTCGGTTGGTCCTCAGCGATATCGCACCACGCGCCGTCAAGACCGGAATGCTGGCCAACGCTGAGATCGTTCGGGCGATTGCGGTAATCCTGCGCGAGTATCCCGACCTACCGCTGGTGATCGACCCTGTTACCCACGCGAAGAGCGGCGATGCCTTGCTGGCCGAGGATGCCGTCAGCGTCCTGCGTGCGGACCTCGTCCCGCGCTGTGCGGTCGTGACGCCGAATCTGCCCGAGGCTTCCGCACTGGTCGGCTTTCCAGTCGAGAGCGAGACCGAGATGGTCGAGGCCGGGTTGGCGTTGCTGGATGCCGGGGCGACCGCTGTCGTCGTGAAAGGCGGGCACCGGCCCGATACCGCTGACGACCTGTATATCGACCGTGAGACGGTCGAGTGGCTGCGATCCGAGCGGATCGTAACCCGCTGCACCCACGGTACCGGCTGCACGTTCTCGGCTGCTATCGCGGCCGGGTTGGCCCGTGGACTCACCACGCTCGACGCCGTCCGCGCCGCCAAGGAGTACCTGACGGCAGCGATGCGGGCTGGTTACGAGGTTGGAGCCGGCCACTCGCCGGTCAACCACTTCCATGCGTTTGAATCGATGCTCTACCCGGAAAGGATCGCGCGATGACAGCGACTGCGACACCAACCGCCACATCCGTTGACAAACCGCTCGTGATCGGTGGGCGCGAGTTCACCTCGCGGCTGATGCTTGGCACCGGCAAGTACCGCAACTTCGATGAGATGGTCGGCGCCTTCGAGGCATCCGGCACGCAGATCATCACTGTCGCGCTGCGGCGGATCGACTTCGATGACCCCGAGAGCCGCAGTGTGCTGGAGAAGGTGGACTGGACGCAGTATCAGATTCTGCCGAACACCGCAGGCTGCCGGACAGCTGACGAGGCCGTCCGGATCGCACGACTGGCGCGGTCGATGGGCCTCTCGGACTGGATCAAGCTTGAGGTCATCCCGGACCCGCTTTACCTCTTCCCGGACGCTGTTGGCACCCTCGACGCAGCCCGGACGCTCGTCGCTGAGGGCTTCACCGTCTTGCCATACATCAACGACGATCCGGTGCTGGCGAAGCAACTTGAGGAGATCGGTTGCGCGACGGTGATGCCGCTGGCGGCACCGATCGGCTCAGGGCAGGGACTGCTTCGAACCGAGCGCATCCAGATGATCGTCGAACAGTCCAGCGTGCCGGTCGTCGTCGATGCCGGGATCGGCGTCCCAAGCGACGCATCACTCGCGATGGAGACGGGCGCCGACGCCGTTCTGGTCAACTCTGCAATCGCACTCGCCCGCAATCCAGCCGGGATGGCAAGGGCAATGGCGTTGGGAGTCGAGGCGGGCCGCGCAGCCTTCCTGGCTGGCCGGATGGAGAAGCGGGTGACGGCCGCACCGAGCAGCCCGACGACCGGGATCAGCACGTCGTGAGCGATCTCGCACGACGCCTGCGGCGCTACCTCGTGACCGATTCGAGCGCAGGATCGGTCGATCGTCTGGTCGATATCTGCCAGGCCGCGCTCGACGGTGGGGTGACGACGATCCAACTACGGGCGAAGGGGTGGACCGATCGGCAACTGCACGATGCCGCCGTCGCGCTGGCGGGTCGGTGTCGTGATGCGGGCGCGATGTTTATCGTTAATGACCGGCTCGACGTCGCGTTGGCCAGTGGGGCCGATGGTCTGCACCTGGGTGTCGATGACCTGCCGGTTGAAGCAGCCAGACGGCTGCTCGGGCCAGATGCCGTGATCGGATACTCGCCAGAGAGCGAAGCCGATCGGGAAGCAGCGGAACGCGCCGGCATTGACTATCTCGGAGTCGGCCCGGTTTACGGTACGACGACCAAGGGCGACGCTGGACCTGCAATCGGTCTCTCCGGGCTGCAACGCGTCGTGGCTGCGACGACGCTGCCGGTCATCGGTATCGGCGGCATCACAATCGAGCGCGCTCACGAAGTCGTCGCAACCGGTGCGGTTGGCGTTGCTGTCGTCGGAGCGGTGTTCAACGCCGATGATGTCACTCTAGCCGCCCGGCAACTGCGGGAGGCGCTGCCGTGAGTCGTCACGTCCCTCGCCTGCACCTGATCGGCCCGATGGTGGTCGATCCGACAGCTTACCCTGCGATCGCTGCGGCAGCGGTGCGCGGCGGCTGCGACGCCGTCCACGTTCGCCTGCCGGGAGTGGCGACCGATGAGGTGCTGGCAACCGTCCGCGCCGCTCAGGACGCGATTGGCGATGCGGCTGCTGTCGTCGTCAACGACCGGTTGGATATCGCCATGCTGACCGGGGCGGCCGCAGTCCAGCTCGGCGAGCGGAGTTTCTCAGTCAACGATGTCAGATGTCTGCTGCCGGAGACGATGCTGGTTGGCCGTTCCGTCCACGACGTAGCAGGTGCGCAATCGGCTGCCGAAGCGGGGGCCGACTACCTGCTGGCGGGGCATGTGTTCGACACGGACAGCAAGTCCGGCACACCCGGACGTGGTCTGGCCTGGTTGGCGGAGGTCGTCGCTGCGGTCCAGATCCCTGTCATCGCGCTTGGGGGAATTACTGCTGAGCGAGTGCCGGAGGTCATCGCGACCGGGGCACACGGAGTCGCACTCGGACGCGAACTCCTGCTTGCGGACGACCCGGCTGCCGCTGCGTCAGCCGTCGTTCGAGGATTGACATAAACACAACGCAACTACTCACAGGAGGTGCAACAGATGGCACAGACAGATGTCGCGACGATCACGGTTCAGTTGAACGGGATCGACATGAGCGTACCCAATGGCACGACGCTCGGTGGGTTGATCGATAGCAAGGGCATTGAACGGCGGATGATCGCAGTCGAGTACAACACCGAGATTCTGCCGCGCCACGCATACGACGCAACGATCCTTAATGACGGCGATCGGCTGGAGGTCGTTCAGATGGTTGGAGGTGGATGACGTGTCGCACGATTCGTTCTTCGCCACGCTGACGGCAGAGAATGCCGCCGGACATCAGCGGGCGTTGGCGCATCCAAGCGTCCTGGGCATAGGCGACGGCACACTGCCTGAGCCGAACTTCCGCTTCTACATCGAGCAGGACTACAATTATTTGCTGCGCTACCTGCGTGTCCTCGCACAGGCAGTCGCTGCCAGTACCGATCTTCCGACCGCAACGAAGTTGTCCGAACTGGTCAACTCAACGTTCGCACTGGAGATCGATGCGCTGATCGACCTCTACGTGGCGTTCGGTGGCGAGCGCGATGCTCTCGACCATACACGCCGGGCACCAACCTGCCAGGCCTATACCGACCATCTGGTAGCGACGGCCGCCGGTGGCAACCTGTTCGTCATCCTCTCCAGCGTCCTGCCATGCCAGTGGGGCTATCGCGAGATTGGTCGCCATCTGCAGCGTCGTGGCTTACCTGACGATCCTCGGTACGCCCGCTGGATCGCGGAGTATGCCTCCGACGAGTACGGTTCGTTAGTCGACTGGCTGGTTTGCCGCTTCGACGAACTGGCACGCGACCAGTCAACCACCACTCTGCAGGCCGCCCGCGAAGCGTTCGCGCTCAGCACCTACTACGAGCATCGGTTCTGGGAAATGGCCTGGACGATGGAGGAGTGGGGGTAAGCGGGACGAGTGACGCGGGACGCGGGACACGCAATTGGCGAAACTATCGCGTCCCGCGTGCCGCATCTCGCGTCCCGACGACCTACCGATATTCCGGTGGGAGTTCGCCGTCTGCTGATCCGACGAGGACGACGTTGCGGGACGGGCCGTAACTGGTGCTGAAGTTCTCGGTTCGTGTTTCGCCGTTCTCGGTGATGTGGCGGGTGACGGTGACATCGAAGCCGTCCTGCGCCCGTTCGATTTGGCGGGTGGTTCCATCCGGGATCGTATCGGATGCCTGGTAGACGATCTCCTGGTTCGCCTCTTCGATATCCTCGACCTTCGGTTCGTCGACCTGGACGGACCAGGGTGGATTCGTCCCGTAGAGCCGGATCGTGAAGTACTGGCCATCTGCTTCCGCCTCGATCAGGACGGCGGTCGACGTATTGTTGGTCCACTTGAAGTCGAGGCCGGTCGCTTCGTCAACGGCTGCGTCGAGGCCGACGTAGCCGTTGGATGCGTAGCCGGGAATCCAGTAGGAATGCGTCGTCCGTTCGTCGATCTGGTACCCGAGCCAGAAGACTGGCTGGAAGACGGTCGTCGCGACCTGGCAGATGCCGCCTGCTTCGGATGGGATCGTCGTCAGTTCGCCACCTTCGTTGGCAATGCCGTACGCGATCTGGAAACCAGCTTCGACCGTCGTCGGGCCGACTTCGCCATTGAACGAGAACGTCTGCCCCGGCAGGACGATGACGCCGTTCAGGCGCGATGCCGCGAGCTCGATGTTGTGCATTCGCTCGGGCAGCCCACCGCCGTAAGCCGTGCTTGCCTCGCCGATGTTCGACGAGATGCCGAGCGAGTTGAGGTCTGCCGGCAGGGCCGGTGGGTTCTGAATCTCAACCGGCAGGTCGATCCGGTTTGCGTCGGTTCCGCCAAGGAACGCCGTCTCAACCAGCGCTCGCGATTCGTCCCAGAGCAATCGCGTTCCGGGTTCACCCGGGACCGTTTCGATCAACCGGCCACTGACATCCCACCATACCCGCGAGCTCTTCGGGGCGCGGTTGGTGAAGGTCGCGATCTCGTTGACGACATCATCCATCCATTGCTGGTTGTTCTCGATCCTGGCTGGTTTGCCGGGACCTTCAGCCTGATGGACCTGAATCCAGTACGAGATCTGATCGGAATTGAGCGTCCAGGTTTCGTTCGCTGCGACGAGTTCGATCGGCCCGTCCCAGATGTTCTCAAGTCGCTGGCGGGCGTCGGAGTAATCTTCGTCCCACGCAAACGGCTCAGTCTCGATGACCACGAGTTCGACGTTTTGCTCGCCGCTGGCCATCGCCGCGAGGATCGCCGAGCGGGACGCCTCTACGTCCAGTTGCCGTCCGATCTGAGCGGGGATGTAGGTCGGTCCAGTTGTCGTGTTGAGCGTCAGCGACGGATCGACCTTCTCCTGAAAGATCTCCGCTTCCCGTTGGGCGAGATGCGCGTCAAGGAGGTTGCCCTGAACGGCGATCCGATCGGCCGCGACTTCAACTTGCTCGTCCTTTAGCCGCGAGACGATCGCTAGACGTGAGAGTCCGATCCCCGTTCGATGTTCCTCCATCGCGGCGTCAAGTGCGCCGTCGATGTCCATCGTCATCCCGAGTTGGGCGGCTGTGACTTCCCAGCGTCGGTCGCCGTCAATCAGGATGAGTGGCTGGCTGGTGCGGTCCTCAACGGCTTCGGTCAACGCCGCGCGTGCCTCAGCCTCGGTCATCCCGCTCAGGTCGACGCCGAACGCGTGGACGCCAGTGCGAATGTTGTCACGACCTGTGATCTGAAACCCGACGACGATCGCGATGAGCAGGGCAACGATGGACAACGCCACGAGCCGCGCCTTCGAGACGACGCTCGTCGAACTCGAGCGTGGACGCTGGTCGATGGGACGGCGTCGTGCAGCCGGGACGGCCGTGTGCTCTTCAGTATTGGTAACAGTGTTGCGTGTCTTGCTAACCGTGGTGATTCTCACATGCCAGTTCCGGCCTGGCCGACGTCTTCGTCAGATCGCGTTCATTGATCGTGACAACGCAGATCAGCCCGGAACGCTACGATAACCGACCGATTGGCGGCGAGTCGTATCGAGTCGGAAGTGTACCAACGACGCCAATCATTGCGGGGTACCATGTACGCAGGTTGTATCGTGTTCTTCGACCAGAATCGCGCCGGGGAATGCGAAGTGCTGTACCGTCACTATCGACTCACGCGTGTCGTAGCGGATGGAGGGAAACGACAATGTCCGATCTCAAAGGAAAGCGTGTCGCAATGGTCCTCGCCCGGAACTTCGAGGATGTCGAAGCGACCGATCCGAAGGAGTATCTCGAACAGCGCGGCGCGACCGTGACGGTCATCGGGCTGAACAACGATCCGATCGAGGGCAAGAAAGGCGCGGTGATCAATCCGGACACCACGTTCGGTCAGACGAGTGTTGGCGACTATGATGCCCTCGTCATCCCCGGTGGCGGCTCGCCGGAGGAACTTCGCATCGATGACGCGGCCGTTGCATTCACAAAGGAGTTCGTTGAGTCCGGCAAACCGGTCGCCAGCATCTGTCACGGCCCACAACTGCTGATTTCGGCAGAAGTGGTACGGGGCCGGACGATCGCCTCGGTCTCGAAGATTCGGGACGACGTCAAGAACGCCGGGGCGAATTACGTCGATGAGGCACTCGTCACTGACGGAAACCTCATCACCTCGCGCGTCCCGAAGGACCTGCCACAGTTCAATGAGGCGATCGCTGAGAGTCTTGCGAAGGTCGCGACGACAGCCTGATCGTGAACTGAATCAAGCAAACATACGGCCGGCGTCGACTGACGCCGGCCATATTCTTAGTTCAGCGGTGTGCCGAGGTGGTTAGTCCCAGTGACTTCCGCCACGGAAGTTCTCGTGCCGTCCCTCGAACTCCTGATCGGCACGGTACTGCGGTGCGCCGTAGATGCCCGGGGCTGGTTGGTAGCCCTGTGGGCTGCCCTGTCCCTGGTAGCCCTGATAGCCGGTTGGCTCCTGATATGGGCGGAACGACGGCTGCTGGTACGAATACGACGGTTGGTAACCACGATAGCCATAGTCGGTGCGCGCTGCCCGCATGTAGCCGGTGTCGCGCTTGTTGCGATTGCGCATCATCCGACCGAGTAGCATCCCGCCAGCGGTCGCTGCCGCCACGACGGCGAGAGGATTGGCCTTGACCTTGTCCATCACCCCACTGTCCGACTGCCTGCGGTAGTCCGAAGTGTAGGTCGTGGTTGGACTGGACGACGTCGTGTTCCAGTCCTGCCGGTAGTCTGTGGTTGCGTCAACGGTGCGGCTCGTTGTGGTGCGTGGTGCGATGTGCGATGTCGTCGTCACTGGCCGCTCATCGACCATACCGGGGCGTGTGTCGTTGTCATCGCCTGGCACCGGTGCGTACAGGTCGGTCGCGATGCCCGTGTCGGCGGTTTCCGCGTCCGTGCGCTGCCGGTTGTAACCGCGCCCGGTCGTCCGCGTCGTCAGTTCCTCGTTATTGTGGTCCTGCATTGTGGGTTGCCCTTTCATTGATTGGATTGACTGGAGATCGGTCGCCTAGTTTCGCTCCTTCCCGCGTCGAATCTTTGAGATAGCGATCGCTGCAAGGGTCGTCCCTGCGAACGTCGCAACTCGCTTACCAACGCTTGGCTGCTCAGGTTGGACGGGCCGTGGTTCTACTGGTTGCAGGCGGTGGGCGGACGGTGCGCGGCGGGCTGGTAGTGGCATTCGCCGGGACGTGGGAGCGGTTGCTGCAACTGCAGGATTCGTCGCTGTCGCCGTACCCTCACGAACGTCGAAATCACGAGCGTTCTCGATGTTTTCAAGCCGGACGTCGCTGTTCTCGGCCTTGTCAGGGTTTTCGGCGAGATCCCGGATCGTCTTTTCGTCATAGCGGCGTTGGAGGACGGCGTTTACTTCGGCACCGACCAGGAACGCAATTGCGGTGAGATAGAGGAAGAAGAGCAGCACGACGATGCCGCCAACCGCACCGTAGGCGCTTCCGGGGTTTGCGTAGGTGACGTAGAACTTGAAGCCGAAGACGATCGCGATCCAGAGCAGGGTGGCCACAACCGAGCCTGGTGAGATCCAGTGGAACGACTGCTCGACATTCGGCCCAAGGTAGTACAGCACGGCCAGCAGGAACATGATGAAGATGATGGCCATCGGCCAGCGCAGGATGTTCCACGTAACTTCGAAGGCCGAACCAAGCCCGACCTGCTCGGCGATCCAGGTGCCGATCTGACCACCGAAGACAAACAGTGTGAACGCGAGAATGATCAGAATCCCCATCAGTATCGTCAGGCCGATCGAGACGAGTTTCTTTTTAATGAAGGGACGGTCCTCATCGACGTCGTAGGCGCGATTGAATGCGCGGATAATCGTTGAGACGCCATTCGATCCGGACCAGAGCGCAACGAGGGCTGACGCGGCGACACCAAACGATGCCAGGCCACCGCTGACATCGGCGATTGCGGAGTCGACCAGGCTGGTCAGCAACTCCTGCGTGTCCTGTGGCGCGCGTTCGTTGATCAGATCGCGCAACTGACCGGCGACATCGATGGATGTAACCTGTCCGACGAGGGCAGCGAGTGTGACCATGAAGATGATCATTGGAGGGATTGCAAAGACCGCGTGATATGCAACGCCAGCAGCCAGTTCGGGAACTTCGTCGTGCTGGAACTCTTTGATCGTTCGCTTACCCAGCTCCTTGAGCGGTAGCTTTTCAACCTTCTGTTTCGTGTCGTCGCTGCTTGTTGGTTCCGCGACTGGATTGATTGCGGTCATCGGTCTGCTCCCTGGTTTGATGCGTCGTTGCTATTCGCGTAAATGCAAGCCCCGTACCAGCCTTTCCGTGCTGGACAATCGATTGTTCGCTGAGAGAGGTGCTGGATTCATGGTAGCGTGTAATCAAGCATCAAGAAACATCCGTATTTCGCGAATCCGGTAGAGGGAGTGCAAGATGGGACGAGGTTTCGGAGTCGCCGCTGCGGTAAGCCATGACGTCATCCGGGAGATCGCCAGCGAGGCCGAGCAACTCGGCTATAGCTCGTTCTGGTGCAACGACACGCCCGGTGCGGACGGTCTGGCGGGCTTGGCTGTCGCGGCATCCGTCACGGAGCGAATCAAACTCGGCGTCGGTGTAATCCCGCTGGACCGGCGACCTGCCGACTCGATCGCCGACGACGTCTCAGCCCTCGGCCTGCCACAGGATCGGCTGCTGCTTGGGATCGGTTCGGGCCGCGACGCTCGCACCAGCAAAGTGCGTGAGGGCATCGAACGATTGCATGAGCGTGTGTCGTCGCCGATCATTGTCGGCGCGCTCGGCCCAAAGATGACCAGCTTGGGTGGTTCGGTTGGCGACGGCGTTCTGTTCAACTGGCAGACACCGCAGAACGCTCGTGAATCAGGCCAGATTTGCCGGGATGCTGCTAATGAGGCGGGGCGATCAGCACCGCTGGTCATGGCCTATGTCCGGACCGCGCTGACTCCGCAGGCGCAGGAGCGGCTGGTCACAGAGGCCGGACGCTACAGCGAGATACCCGCCTACGCTGCCCACTTCGAGCGGATGGGTGTCCCGGCGATCGATACCGCCGTCAGCGGTCCAGATGGTGCGGCGTTGCAACCGGCGCTGGCCGAGCACGAAGCAGCACTGGACGAGATGGTCGTCCGCGCGATCACTGCCGACGACAGCGCCGAGAGTATTCTGGAACTGCTACGGGCGTGCGCGCCACAGTAGCGCAATCGTCGTATCCGCCTCCATCGTCCCAACTCGTCTACGCGAAAGGAGTCTACGATGCAGGTCCCCGAGATGATCGACTCCGCACGGGATGCATTGACCGTTAAGCGCGTGTTTGGTGAGCCTATCGAGCGAGATGGTGTCACGATCATCCCGGCCGCGAGAATCGGCGGCGGTGCCGGTGGTGGGAGTGGTGATAGTCAGGATGGATCCGGCGGCGGTGGAGGCTTCGGCCTCTCGGCGAAACCGGCTGGTGCGTATGTCGTACGCGACGGTGATGTCACCTGGCAGCCTGCTATTGATGTCAACCGGATCGTCATGGGTGGGCAGATCGTCGCTGTCGTGCTGGTGCTCGTCATCGGCTCGATCGTCCGGGCTCGCATGAAGGCCGCCGCTCGCGACTGACGGTGTCGCTGCGACTGTTGCCAACCTGGGCCATTTGCCTGATTATCCCCGACACGAACATGAAGAGGGGAAGGGATACGAATGGCCTGGAAGGTTGGCGTCCTCGGAATGACGCACGACCACGTCTGGGAGCACATCGGAACGCTGTCGCAGCGGTCTGATGTCACGCTCTCGGTCGCGGACCCGAACGCGCCGCTCGTTGAGCAGGCGCGATCCGAGCATGGTGTCGAGCGTGGATACAACGACTATGCAGACCTGCTCGAACGTGAGCAACCCGACGCAGTCCTTGTCTTTGCCGACAACGCCGGTTCCGTCGAAATCGTCGAGTTAGCTGCCTCACATGGCAAGCCGATCATGATCGAAAAGCCAATGGCGAGTTCATTGGCGGGTGCCGAGCGGATTCGGGTGGCCGTCCAGAAGGCCGACGTTCCGGTGATGGTCAACTGGCCGACGAACTGGGCTCCCGCCGTTCGTCATGCCTTCGACCTGGTGGAACGCGGCGAGATTGGCGATATCTACCGCTTCACGTTCCGTGGCGGGCATCGCGGGCCAAAGGAGTATGGCTGCTCCGAGTACTTCTACTCGTGGCTCTACGATCGCGAGCGCAACGGCGCCGGTGCGTTCATCGACTACTGTGGCTACGGTGCGGCGATGGCGTGTCACCTGCTCGGCCTCCCGTCCCGGGCACAGGCGACGATCGGCCGGTTGCAGAAGGACTATGTCCCGGTCGACGACAATGCGATCCTGGTACTGCGCTATCCACGAGCGATGGCCGTCCTGGAGGCTACCTGGACGGCGAATGGTCCCGTCCCGGACGGCGGCCCTGCCTTCTGGGGGACGAAGGGCACACTCGTCGTTCAGCGTCAGTCGGCGCGGCAGGAGGGGCAGATCGTCCGCATCGGTGTCGTTAAGCGCATCTCGGACGAGACGCCGGACGGCGAGATCATCGAGCCACCGGATCTACCGGAAGGTGCGCGAAACGCGACAGAGTACTTCCTGAACTGCATCGCGAACGACCGTCCGTTCGAAGGCCTGGTGTCGATGGAGACGGGCCTCGCCGCCCAGGAGGTGCTGGAGGCTGGTCTGATCGCGGCACGAGCGGGGAGCGAAGTATCGCTCCCGCTGGACGTCTGCAACTGGGGATAGGGGAGATGGTGTCGGAGCACTCGCGTCTCGTGGGGTGCTCCGAGCCAGTACCTGGAGGGTACGTGGATGGCTGATCCAGTCAGAATAGGGGTCATCGGCTGCGGGCGGATTCTGCCCGCCCACTTTCGAGGGTTGATGCGCTTGCGCGAGGCGGGTTTTGACGGTTTCCGTGTGACGGGGCTTGTCGCGCGCAACCCGGAGGACGCGCTGCGCTTTCGCAAGCGTGGCGAAGGGCCGCCACCGCGACCGCCGGTCGCCCGCGATCCGAACGATTCGCTGGCAGCGCCGCACTCATATGTCAGCGACTGGCAACCGGAGGAAGATGCAACCGTCTTCGACTCGGTCGAGGAGATGCTGGAGTCCGGTTCCGTCGACGCCGTCACGATCACGGCGACGCTCCCTGTCCACCACACGGCGGCGCTCCAGGCGCTGGCTGCCGGCAAGCACGTCATGGTCGAGAAGCCGCTTGCCGTTACCGTCAAGACCGGTCGGCAGATGGTCGATGCTGCCGAGCAGGGTGGGCTGACGCTGGGCGTGATGGAGATGGTGCGCTACCAGCCCAGCACGCGGATGGCGCGCTGGTTGATCGAGCGTGGCGACCTTGGCGAGGTGCAGATGGTGGCGGCCGTCTCACTCGGCACGAGCGAGTGGTCACCGGATCGCGTCGTCGCCGACACCCCCTGGCGACATGATCGGCTGACGGCAGGGGGCGGAACGTCGATCGACATCGGCGTCCACATGGCCCACCGTCTGCGCTACCTCGTCGGCGAAGTTGAGACAATGACGGCTGTTGCGCGAGTCTTCGAGCCCGTCCGCACCGTTCGCGATGCCGACGGCAACGTCTTCGGCACCGTTCGGGCCGATGCCGACGACGCCTTCTTCGCATTGCCGGAGTTCTTCAACGGCGCGACCGGGACAATCTCGTTCACCTGGGCTGGTCACGGCGAGCCAACCGCGCTACCGGGTGGGTTGACCATCTACGGCACCGGAGGATGTCTCAAGGGCGGCACGTTCATCCGTGACGACGGAACCCGTGAGGAGGTCGCCGACATCTTCGCCCGCGAGGCCACCGCCGAGGACCGCGCCCGCTACTTCCCCGGCGGCGTCACCGACGCCTTTGGGCTGACGTACCTCGACTGGCTCAATGCGATCAACAGCGGCGGACAGCCAGAAACGAGCGGTGCCGACGCCCTCCGCGACCTCGCGACCGCCTTCGCCATCATGGAATCCGCAACGGCACGCCGACCGGTCGCTGTCGAAGATGTCCTATCCGGCACGATCGACACGTACCAGCGGGAGATCGACGCGCACTACGGGCTGTAATCCTGAGGTATCAGGTATCAGGTGTCAGGTGTCAGGAGCGGACGATTCTTCTCCTGATACCTGACACCTGTCACCTGATACCTCGTGCTTACTCCCGCGATGCCGCCTGCTTGCGGGCGCGGGCGCGTTCGTGTTCGAGGAGGAGGCGCTTGCGGAGGCGGAACGCCTTGGGTGTGACTTCCAGCAGTTCGTCGTCGGCGAGGAAGTCGAGGGCCTGTTCGAGCGAGAGGACGACGGGCGGCGTCAGCCGGACCATCACGTCGGCGGTTGACGAGCGCATGTTCGTCAGTTTCTTGCCCTTGCAGATGTTGACGACCAGATCGGTCCCACGTGCATTCTGGCCGACGATCATGCCCTCGTAGACCTCTTCGCCCGGATCGACGAAGGTCGTCCCGCGTTCCTGAGCGGCAGCGATACCGAACGAGAGGGCAGTGCCAGTCTCGTGGGCAACCAGCGCGCCGGAGCGATTCGACTGAATCTGCCCCTGCCACGGCTCGTAGCCGATCAGACGTGACGACATCGAGCCGTTGCCCTTGACGCGCGTCAGGAACTCATTGCGCAGCCCGATCAGCCCACGAGTCGGGATCTCGAACTCAAGGCGCACGTTGCCACGTCCGTCGTTGACCATATCGGTCATCTTCGCCTTACGGCCACCAACCAGTTCTGTGACGGCGCCGACGAACTCTTCGACGGTGTCGATGACGAGGTGCTCGACCGGCTCTACTGTCTGACCGTCGATCTGGCGCGTGATGACTTCCGGCCGTGAGACCTGGAACTCGTACCCCTCGCGCCGCATCGTCTCGATCAGGATCGAGAGGTGCAGTTCGCCACGACCGGAGACGGCGAAGACGTCCGGCTGGTCGGTCGGCTCGACACGCAGGGCGACGTTCGTCTCGAGTTCGCGCTCCAGCCGCTCGCCGATCTGGCGCGAAGTCGAGAACTGGCCATCGCGACCGGCGAACGGCGACGTGTTGACACCGAAGGTCAACTTCAGCGTCGGCTGTTCGACTGCCAGCGCCGGCAGCGCCTCTGGGTGGTTGGGGTCGGCCAGTGTCGCGCTGACCTTCGCCTCGGCGAAGCCGGTCAGTGCGACGATGTCTCCCGCGAACGCCTCGCTGACCTCGCGCCGCCCGAGACCCTCATGGGTTGCCAGCCAACTGACCTTTTGTCGTGTCTGCGTCCCTTGCGGATCGATGTGCGTCAGGACATCGCCGGAGCGGATGACGCCACGATTGATCCGACCGATTGCGATCCGGCCACGGTGCAGGTCGTAGTCGAGCGACGCGATCTGTAGCTGCGCCGGGCCGTCGGGATCGGTGAGTGGTGCGGGAATAACGGTCAGAATCGTATCCAGCAGCGGACGGAGGTCGTCTTCGAGGCTATCCGGCGCGAAACCGGCGCGGCCATCGCGGGCGATGGCGTAGATGATCGGGAAGTCAAGTTGCTCGGCATCAGTCGCGAGGTCGAGGAAGAGATCCTGTGTTCGCTCGATGACCTCTTCGGGCCGAGCGAATGGCCTGTCGACCTTGTTGACGACGACGATTGGCCGCAGTCCGATCCCCAGCGCGCGCATCAGGACGGTCCGTGTCTGCGGCATCGGTCCTTCGACGGCGTCGACGACGAGCAGGCAGCCATCGGCCATGTTCAGGACGCGCTCGACTTCACCGCCGAAGTCTGCGTGGCCCGGGGTGTCGATAATGTTGATCTTGACGCCGTTGTAGGTGATCGACGCGTTCTTCGAAAGGATCGTGATGCCACGCTCGCGCTCGAGATCGTTGGCGTCCATGATCAGTTCACCGGCGGCGTCCGGATCGCGGAAGATGCTGGACTGCTTGAGCAACCCATCGACGAGCGTTGTCTTACCATGGTCGACGTGCGCGATGATCGCGACATTGCGCATGGCAGGTCGGGTAGTGATTGATGGTTGTGTCATCGTGTCCGTCTGTTCCATCGTGCTGACCATCGGGCCTCGGTTTTCTCTACATAGGTCAAATCGCGTGCGGCAACGATCGGATTCGGGTCCCCGGCGGACGGTTCAGCTGATGGACCGCCAGACACAAGACGGTCCGTGCAACGAACTGCACGGACCGATCGCAGCGTTGAAGTATACCATTCGCCTGATCGTCCACCGGATAGGCAAGTTGCGCAACCTGTCACTATTCCATCACAGAGGTGCTACCATGGTGGTCATCCCAACGATCGGCGGGTGACTATTGTCGCTCGCCGTCAGGCATTCTCCCACTACAGAAGTATGGAGAGTCCCCGATGACCGGCAATCAGGCGGTCGATAGTTTGATTGGGCGTACGTTCAAGGGCTATAAGGTCACTCGCTTCATCGCGCGCGGCGGGATGGGGCTGGTGTTTCAGGGTGTCCAGGAGTCGCTCGATCGGCCGGTCGCACTTAAGTTCCTGTACCCGCACCTTAGCGATGACGAGCAGTTTCGAGAGCGGTTCGAACGCGAAGCGCGGGCGATCGCCCGTCTCGACCACCCCAACATCGTTCGCGTCATCGACTTCGGCAGCGACGGCCAGCTTCACTTCATGATCCTGGACTACATCGATGGCGTGACCTTGCGCGAACGACTCATTCGCATCCAGTCCGACGGTCTGACGATGCGCAGCCAGACCATTTCCAACATCGTCCAGCAGGTCGGCAGCGCGCTCAGTTACGCGCACGACCGCGGCTACGTTCACCGGGACGTCAAGCCCGGCAATATCATGCTCGACCGCAACGGGCGCATTTTTCTGACCGACTTTGGCGTCGTCAAGGACGTTGGCGCAATCGGCGGGACGATGACCGGTGCAGTGATCGGCACGCCCGAGTACATGGCGCCGGAGCAGGCGAGCGGCGCCAACGTCGGACCGGCGGCAGATCTCTACTCACTCGCTGTCGTCGCCTATGAGATGATCGTCGGACGTGTGCCGTTCCAGTCGCCCACGCCGGTCGCTGTCCTGACCAAGCATCTCCACGAGGCACCGCCGCCGCCGAGTTCGCTTGCGCCATGGCTGGGACCCGAGATTGACGCAGTCTTCATGCGTGCGCTGGCGAAGAACCCGGAAGAGCGCTTTCCAACCGCGGCAGCGTTCAGCCAGGCACTCGTATCCGCTCTGAACGCACCTAGAGGATCACAGCAGTTTCCACCGGGATACGTCGAGACGGCGACACAGGCCGGCGATGCCTACACACCGACCTCGCATCCATCCGGGATGTTCCCGGCACATCAGCCATACCAGACGCCGACGCCCGAGCCATCGTCGTACCCGTACCAGCCGTCCTCAACGCCGGTTTCGGGCGTCGCGATGCCGACCGGTAGCACCTCGGCAACCGGGATGTCTCAGCAGGCATCACATACCGGCTATACCCAGGGCCATACGTCTCCGCTGGGTAGCACCGGTCAGACATTTGGTGGACCTCCGACGGGTGCGCCGCCTTCGGGTGCCGTACCACCCTCGGGTGTCTATCCCCCCGCTGGCGCAACACCGCAGCCGAGTGATTCCGGGCGACGTCGGGTGCCGATCATCGGCGCGATCCTGATTGGACTGCTGCTGATTGGGGCAGGTGCCTATTACGTCCTCACTCGCGGCGACGACGACAACCCAGGGCAGACGGGCGCGAGTGGCAGTGAAACCGCCACGGCCGAGGTGGTCGTTGACGCAACCAACACCGTTGCGGCTGAAGCGGCGGACGAAACGAGTACGACCACTGACGATCCGGTAGCGACCAGCACGCTATCTGGCGGCGGGACCGAGGCAACTGAGACGGTGGACGCCGACTCTACAGCGTCGGTTGGCACGGACGTCGATGCTATTCCGGTCATCGTCTTTTCCGCCCACCGTGGCGATGTCCACGACTCGCAAATCTATGTTATGGCGCTCGATGGGAGTAGCCAGCGGCAGATCACGACCGCTCGTGGGCACTCATGGGGGCCGCGAATCTCGCCTGACGGAACCCGGCTGTTCTTCTCGTCCGTCGCGCCCGGTGAGCACCAGACGCACGATGCAGCCGGTGGCGGCACGTCCGGAACCGGGAACCACGACATTTATCTGGTTGATGTCGTTGGATCAACCGCGGACGATCTGACGCTCACCAACATCACCAACATCACGGCCGGCTGGCTGACGTGGGACAACGGCTGGGCCTGGACGCCGGACGGCTCTCAGATCACCTACGCGACGGACCGCAACGGTAACTGGGACATCTACACGATGTATCTCGATGGCACGGATGGGCAACGACTGACCGACGACCCAGCCCAGGACGGCTGGCCATCATGGACGCCGGACGGCAAGCAGGTTGTCTTCGCGTCCGACCGAACCGGCGACTGGGAAATCTTCATCATGAACGCGGACGGGTCGAACGTCCGCCAACTCACCGACCGTCCGGGAACGACCGACCTCTTCCCGGAGGTCTCGCCGGATGGAACGATGATCGTCTTCACCTCGCAGGTCGAGTCGGTCAATGAGGGGGATATCTACGTGATTCCCATCGAGGGCGGTGAGCCGACCCGGCTGACCAGCACGGCGGCACTGAACAACATGCCGTCGTGGTGCCCGTCCGGTGAGCAGATCGTGTTCACATCCGACCGTGAAGGCAACGAGAACATCTACATCATGAACGCGGACGGATCAGGACAGACCCGGCTGACTGACGACCCCGGTGAGGACACCTCACCGTCCTGCGCGATGGCGAATCCATCGTTGCAATAGTCGGTCGCGATCCGTTCCTCGTTGGTGCGTCGCACGTGGACTGATGCCCGCGCACGTGCTTTGTCATCCCGGGACGCGACGCGAGCGACTAGCGTTCCGAATCAGGATAACGTGCCGGACGGAGCAAGCGTGGCCGATGTGAGGACGGGCATCGCGATGCCGTTCTCGATGAACGTCTGCCGGATACGGAGTCGCAGTTCCCGTTCGACGGTCCACTGCTGCAGTGGCTTTGTCTTGATGAGGACGCGGAAGGTCACGCCGGTGACGCTGATGGCGCTGATACCTAGTACCTGCGGCTGTTCGAGAATCTGGCTACCGATGACCGGATCGGCCTGGATGTTGTCGAGCAGATCGTGCAGCACCTTCAGTACCTTTGCGTCGTCGACATTTGCTGCAGTCTCGACGTCCAGCACCGCGCGTGACCAGCCCTTGGACTGATTGACGACGGTCCTGATCTCGCCGTTCGGGATGATCACCTGTGCACCGTTTACTGCCCGGAGAACGGTCCGGCGAAGCGAGATTTCTTCGACCGTGCCGGATTCGTTACCAACGGCGATGACGTCGCCGACCGCAAACTGGTTCTCCATCAAAATGAAGAAGCCATTGACGGTGTCCTTGATCAGACTCTGCGCGCCGAGACCGATGGCGAGACCGGCAATACCGGCGCTGGCGATCAGCGGCGCAATCTCGAAGCCGAGATTCGAGAGGATCATCATGCCTGCGATGATGATGACGAGGAACCGCCCTGTCGATTCAACGACGTTCGCCAGCGTCTGCGCCTTCTGCTGCATCTCGCGTGGCGTCTGGTCCGGTGACGCCTGGACGCGTGCGATCAGTCTCTCCACGAACGTGCGTAGCAGGCGAAGGATGATGATGGCGACGACGACGACGATGATGATGGTAATTGAGGCGGCGAGGGCGCCTTCAGCGCGGTCGCGCAACTGGTCGACGACGTCATCGCGTGTGATCGCCGCGATCGTTTCCAGAACATCTTGAGGGGAGATTGTCAGCACCGTTGGGCTAACCCTTCTCAATAGGAGAGGTATCGATCGGTTGAGGATGATGGGATCGAGCCGTAGCAGTTAGGGTAGCAAATTCCCGGTGATTGCTGACGATGTTCGATGGCGCTAGCTGTGAGCGCGCTGTGCCTCGACGGGACTGCCTTTCGCCTGGAGTGCGGCGATCGTCGCGACGGCTGAGACCGCCACCGTCGTCCAGAGTACCGGTTGGTACGACCCGGACAGTCCAAGCAGGATGCCGGCAGCCACCGGTGCGATGCCGCGCGCGACAGTGATGAAGGTCGTCAGGACACCGCTGATCGTGCCGTAGTTGGCTGTCCCGAACAGATCCGCCACCAGCGCTGCCCGGGCGGGTGTGATGGCGCCGAATCCGGCTCCGAACAGGGCAACGAAGGTGAAGACGCCGGTCTTACCGGGGATCAGCAGCAGCGCCAGCAATGCCGCGACCTGCAGCGAGAAGATGAGCGCTGTCACGTAATGGCGCGGAATGCGGCCACCAAGCGGCGTGAAGACGAGTCGTCCTGGCAATGCCATCAGTCCAATCGCTCCGGCGGCCGTTGCTGCGAACCCGGCGCTGAATCCCTCGCGAACGAGGTACGGGATGAGGTGAACAGTGATGGCGATGTTCCCGAAGTAGGTCAACACGAATGCGACTGTCAACCACCAGAAGACGGTCGTTCGCATCGCCTGTCCGGTCGTGATGCCGGGCTCGACAACAGGCTGCGCCCCTGGTTCCCGTGGTTGTACTGGATCGCCGTCGATGGCCTGCCCGACATCTTCGGGTCGTCGGCGGAGAACAAGCGCGTGGAGCGGGATCGTCGCGATCCCAAGGATGATTGCGAGGACAACGAGCGCATCCCGCCAGCCATACTCTTCGACTAGCCAGGCTGCCAGCGGGATATAGATGACGCTGGCAAACCCGCCGACGAAGGTGAGGATCGTCAACGCCCGGCTCCGTTTGCGACGGAACCAGACGGCGACGGCCTGCAACGCTGGCTCATACAGAACGGCAGCCAGCGTTACCCCGATCAATCCCCACACGACATAAAAGAAGTAAATCGAGTCGACCCGTGACCAGCCGAGGACGAGTAGTGTCGCGGCGAACGAACCGGCAGTCATCAACCAGCGCGGTCCGTGGCGATCCAGCCAGCGGCCAACCGGAATCGCAGCCAGTCCGGAGATCAGGATCGCTGCCGAGTAGGCGCCGGTCAACTGGGCGATCGACCAGCCGAGTTCGTCGTGCATCGGGGTGATGAAGACCGAGAAGGAGTAATAGAGGATGCCCCAGGATGTTACCTCGGTGAACGATAGCGTCAGGAGCATCGCCCAGCCGTAGTACATCCCGCGCAGTTTCGGGATCGCCAGAGAGTTCACAGCTCAGTCACCTCCCGGCGCGATTGTAACCGCGTCTGGAGTGACCGCCACTATGCCGGGGTCACAACGCCTGGTGGTCCGACGCACAATCGGCTGACCAGCCGTGAGGGTCGGATGCACCGGGAATTCCCAGCGCTAGTCGAGGCTCGGTGGGCGTTACCTGGAGAAGAGATTCAGCGAATGTGCTCTGGCGATCGCCTGAGTTCGGCTGTTGACCGACAACTTCGAGTAGATATTGTTCGTGTGGCGTTTGACGGTACCGACCGTCAGGAAGAGCGTGTCCGCAATCTCGCGATTAGACAAACCGTCGCGAATGTGTCGCAGCACTTCAAGTTCACGTTGCGACAGCGGCGTGATGTCGTCTGCTTGTGGGTGCGCTGCGGTGTGCTTCACGTGTGGTGGGCTACTCGCAGCGATCAAACGGTCGACGTACTGGCGCGACACGCCGCTGGACGCCGAAACCATTGTCAGGAGTTGGACGATTGCGGAACCATGATCGGCGAACGTGCGGACGTGGCCGAGTGGTTCTGCAAGTCTGAGTGCTTCGACCAGCGTCGTGACCGCAGCCTCGGGCTGGCCAGCCAACATCTGCACGCGAGCCAGTAGGATCAACGTGCCGATCCGGCAGGTGTACCAGTTGTTCGGGAGGGTGGTGGCGCTGCGTGCGTGGAGCGATCGCAGAATCTGGCCGGCATCCTCATGACGGCCCTGAGCCAGACGAACGAGGACGAGCGCGATCCGGTCTGGTTCGCTCAGCGATTCGGGCGCGTCGGTGCAGGATGCGAGGATTGTGTCCGCCCACTCGCTCGCCGCCGTCAGGTCATCCTCGGCAATCCAGAGTTGGACGCGGAGCAGGTCGATCTCAGGCCGGAGGTGGATGACTGGATGCCGGTCGAAGCCGGTCTGGGCGGCACGGATCGCGGTGCGAGCCGCCTCGATGTCGCCACGCGCCAGCGCAATTCGGGTGATCTCGACGTGTGCGAGGATGACGTGGTCGAGCTTTCCTCCAGCGTTTCCCAGGTCAATCGCCTGTTGCAGGCATTGCTCGGCTGCATCGAGTTCGTCTCGCTCGATCAACGTATACGACATGCCAAGATAGAGGAAGCTCTGGGAGGGCAAGGATGCGACACCGAGGCGGCTCGAGACGGCCTGCGCCTCCTGAAACAGTTGCCACGCATCGTCAAGGAACCCCTGATCGCTTCTGATCCGTGCCCGGTGACAGAGCGCGACAACAGCAGCCGCGGGTTCTCCCCCAGCCTCGGCCAGATCGGCCGCTTCGCGGAACGCACGCTCTGCCGAGTCCGCTTCCCAGCACCACCAGAGCGCGATGCCATGGTTCAGCGCGATTGCCCGGCGCAATGGGTAGGCGTCGGCAGGTGCCAGCTTGCGTGCCGTCAACGAAAGGTCGATCGCCTGCGAGAGTTGATGTCGCAAACGGGCAGCGTGAGCGCGGATCGCCGCCACCTCGGCCAACGCCGCCGTCGATCCGCCCCCATGGATGGCCTTCTCGACCGCATGTAGCAGCGGCTCGGCTTCGTCGGCGCGGCCTGTCAGCACGAGCACCCACGCATAGAGGCAGCCGAGTACTGGACGGCTTTCGATCATCTGTCGTGGCAGCGTAGTGATCCAGCGCCCGATCGTTTCGAGTTCACCGCTGGAGAGCATCGGCCTGGCGCGCCGCTCGATGATCTCAGCAACGAGTTCGTGGTCGTGTCCGGCGAGCGCGTGTCGGACCGCCTCGTGGGTCATCCGCTGTTCCAGATACCAGCGAGCAGCACGACAATGGGCGGCTGCGATCTCGTCTGCGTCCAGCGCCGCCAGCCGGTTGCGCAGCACATCAGCGAACAATGACTGGTAGCGATACCAGCGGCGCTCGCTATCGAGTGGGATCAGGAACGCGTTGGCTCGTTCAAGCAGGTCGAGTGTGGCCTGCCCGCCGCTCGTTCCAGTGACGGCGTCGCAGAGTTCGCCCGACAGTTGATCGAGGATCGATGTCACGACCATGAAGCGTTGCAAATGCTCAGGTTGCTGGTTGAGCACGTCGCTTGCGAGATAGTCGCCAACCGAGCGATGGTGCCCGCTGAACTCGCTGATGAACGTGTGTGGGTCGGCATGCTGCCGGAGCGCGTGAGCGGCCAGGCGAATCCCGGCGATCCATCCTTCAGTCCGTTGCTGGAGATGGACGACGTCGGTCTCCGTTAGTTTCAGATCCATTGTGTCGATCAGGAAGCGTGCGGTCTCGTCATCTCTAAAGGAGAGATCGGTCCCGCGTAGTTCGACCAGGCGTCCGACTGCGCGAAGCCGGGGCTGCCCCAGTGGGGCGTCACTGCGGCCTGCGATCAGCAGGTGCAGTTGCGGCGGCATGCGATCGATCAGAAATCGCAACGAGCGATGCACAACCTCGTCGGTGATGACATGGTAGTCGTCGATGACGATCGAGACGTCCGCGTCAACTGCCGCCAGTTCGTTGATGACGGTCGTCACAACGTACTCGGCGGTGACTGCCTCTGGCATGAACAGCAGCGATCGGGCCGGCTGGCCAAAGCCAGGCAGACACGACGCGATCGCTGCGATCAGATATGACCAGAACGTGTCCGGATCATTGTCGCCACCGTCGAGCGAGAGCCAGCCCACGTGGCGACTGGTTGCCGTTGCCCACTCGCGAAGGTTCGTTGTCTTTCCGAAACCAGTCGGTGCGGAGATGATGGCGATCTGTTGCTCGGCGATTGGCTCGAGGAGGCTGGTCAACTGTGGGCGAGAAACGAGGTCGCGCGGAGCAGGCGGCGGCCGGAGTTTGGTCACCAGCAATGGGTGCCCGGTGCGATCAGGCAACGCCGCGTAATCGCCCCGATCTGCGGGGCGTATCGCAGGGACCGTCAGCATCGCAATGGGCCTCGCCTCTACACCCCGAAAGGTCGGAACCGCCGATGGCTCGTGTATCCCTCATGTTGAAGTTACGTACAATCGCGTGATGGAGGATGCCTGCCGACCAGATGATGTCATCGCCATCTCAGACCAGTGTTGCCAGCAGGTAGACGGTTCCGTCGCCGATGTCGGATGGAGTTGACGATGTCCGCCTTCCACCACGTCCTTCGAGGGATCTTGCTGCTTGCCATCGTGGTTGGGCTCGCGGTTACGACGCCGGCTATTCCGGTTGCGGCAGAAGTGCCCGCCAATGCGTTTTTCCAGACGGTCTGGGAGCGAACCGACGAACCCGTGCTGCAACTCGCCGTCTCGCGGACGTGGGTCTGGGGGCCGGAAGCGAACTCCACGCCAGCCGGGGAGCCATACGCGGATTCTCCGGGTGGTACCCGCCTCGTCCAGTATTTCGATAAGAGCCGGATGGAGATCAACGATCCAGCGGGAAACACGAGCGATCCGTGGTTCGTAACGAACGGACTGCTGGCGCGTGAGTTGATCACCGGGCAGATGCAGCTCGGCGACACGCTGTTCGACGAGCGCGCACCGGCCAACGTTAACATCGCCGGAGATCAGGACGATCCAAACGGCCCGACCTACGCGAGTTTCGCTAGCCGGCTCGACGATGCTGCCGGGGACGAAGGCGCGGTCATCGACCAGACGATCGACCGATCTGGGTCAGTTGGCTGCTGTGTACCGGATCACCATGGCGTCACGACAGGCCCGATGGCTGAGACGGGACATCGGGTGGCCAGCGTCTTCTGGGACTACCTTAATAGTAGTGGTCGGATCATCGAGCGCGACCGGCGGGCGACAGGACGACTGTTTGACAATCCGTACTACGCGACCGGCCTGCCGATCGGCGAGGCGTACTGGGCTGAGGTTCGCGTAAAGGGTGTGCCACAGTGGGTGCTTGTCCAGCCGTTCGAGCGTCGGGTCCTGACCTACACGCCGTCGAACGACGATGGCTGGCAGGTCGAGATGGGGAATGTCGGCCAGCACTACCGACTCTGGCGCTACGGCGAACAACCGCTTGCACCGCCACCCGATTGGCAACTTCCAGCCGTTCCTGAGTGGGTTCCGGCCGGGCAGGAGGTCGCGATTCCAGATGTGGAAGCGACCTATGCGCTGCACCTCTGGGACGTTGACGTCGATAGCGGTCACGTCTCAGTCGACCAGCAGATTGAGATTGAGCGGTTCAACGGGCCGCGACCGGGTCGGCTGTACCTGCAGGTCGTGCCGGGCTACTTCGGGTGGTTCAACCTCGACTCGCTCTCGGTGGCGGGTGCCCCGACCTCGACCGAAGTCCGTCAAAGTGGACTGATCCATGCGATTGACATTCCGGCAGATATCGCGACACCGTTTACCATCTCGCTGACGTACCGGCTCAATGTCGGGCGCGAACCATCTGGATGGGGTGGAACGTCGCTCGACAACGGTATCCTGCGGCTAGGCTACTTCTTCCCGATCATCTCGAACGACCATCCATATTCGAACACGCTTGACCCGTCACAGTCGCGCGTTGCCGACTACGACGTGACGATCGATGTTGGCAACGATGTCGTCGTTGCGCACGCTGGAACCGAGCATTCGCGTGAGTCACTGGGCGGGTCGCTCGTGAGGTGGAACGTTGCGGGGGAACGGATGCGTGACTTCGCGCTGGTACTCTCGCGTGGGTTCAGCGTTAGCGAGCGAACGATGGCCAACGGTACGATCCTGCGCTACTACAGCCACGTGTCCAGCGAAGTCGGTCTGCCCGATGAGGCGATTGGATATCGACAGGAACGCAGTTTTGACGCTGCCACCGACGCCATCAATCAACTTGAGGCGCGTATCGGCCCGTATCCGTATCCGGTCTACGCGATCGTCGATGTTGGCCCGACGATGCCGGGCGGGCTGGAGTTCCCCGGTCTGATTTACATCAATCCGGCCTACTCGGACCTTGCGCGATTGATCTATCACGAGACCGCGCACCAGTGGCTCTACGCCATCATCGGCAACCGGACGCTCGATGATGGCTGGATCGATGAGGGCGGTGCGGAGTTCTTCGAGCGCGGCTTGCCGACCGGGTTCAGTGAACGCCCAGCCGTTCCGGCTGGAGGCTACGCATACTGGCTCGATTCAGCCGCCTGGGAACTACCAGACGATGCGAACCGCCACTGGTATTTCTCGATCTACGAGCAGGGCGCGCACTTCTACTATGACGTTCGCGATGCGATGGGTGATGGAGCGTTCTGGAACGCGTTCCGCGACATCTACACCCGCTACGCCTTTGACATCGTCACTCCGGCTGAGATGCTCGCGACCTTCCAGGAACACTCTACATCCGACCTTCGCCCACTCTTCGACGACTACTTCCGCTACGACTGGGTCTGGGAGTTGAGTGGGCCAGGGTGGTGAGTGTGGTCGGGAGTCGGGAATCGGGAATCGGGAATCGGGGTCTTTAAGCGACCATCTCCGCTTAGAGCGGGTCACAGAAAAGTTGCCCACCCTGTCGTCCTGAGCCGCAGCGAAGGACCTCCCCCGCGCTAACCCCATGCGGCGTCAAAGCGGAGAGGTCCTTCGCTGCGGCTCAGGACGACAGGCAATGCTTCTGAGAACTGCTCCAATGCCCCCGATTCCCGACTCCCGATTCCCGACGTCAAATCGCAAACCGCGACATCACCCGGTTCAACATGCTGCGCCAGGTCGTCATCAGGTCGACGCCGTTCGCGGCGGTGAAGGCGACCGTGCGCTCACCGATCCGTTCGATGTTTGGGCCGAGTCCGGCCAGGTCGGCGAGGGTCTGGTGATTGAAACTCGCTTCGATCCGAGCGTCCTTGATCGTGAATGGCTTGATGCGGGCTGCCATCGCAACGGCATCGCGGGCGGCGGCTTCGATCATCTCGTAGGCAAGTTCGGGGTGAATGTTGTCAGCCGTCGAGACCGCCAGTCCAGTTTTGACCTGTACTGCGACGACGTCCTGTCCCAGTAGCGAGCGGACCTGCTCGATCGTGACATCGTCGCCGGTAACGAGCGTGACCGGCACGCCGAAGTCGCCCGCGACGGCTGCGTTGATGCCGTATTCACCAACCGAGACGCCGTCGATCAGCACATCGGCGACCGCGCCAATGAAGGTATGCGCCAGGACGCCCTTCGGCGTGCCTGCCTTCGCGTGATAGCCGGTGAAGAAGGCGACACTGATGTCCGGGTCTTCGATTCCCTGCATCATCGAGAGGTCTTTCTGGTGCCCGGAGATCAACCGGCACCCACGCGGCAGTTCGTCGATCAGGATGTTCTTCATCCCGTTGTGGGCGTCGTTGACAATCACCTCGTCAGCACCAGCCGCCAGCGCACCTCGTACCGCTGCCGCGACTTCGCGCGTCATTCGCACCCGGGCGCGCTCGTACTCGCCTGGCCCTTTCCCCTCCAGCCACGGCGGTGAGACCTGCACCCCATCAACGACTCCGACTGTCCCCTCCATGTCGGCGGAAATGTGCACCTTCACGCAGTAGCTCCTTAGCACTTAGCCATTAGCGGTTAGCGTCAATCGTGGGAATCAACGTGCGTCCCCGAATCAGCATTGTAGACGCACTTCAGCGCCAACCGCTGAAAGCTAATGGCTAACGGCTAAGAGCTAATCGCTTCTACGCTATCAACAACTGCGCCCGGCGTTTGACCTGATAGAGGTTGATCGTCCAGCCAATGCCGATGAAGTGGGGGACGAGGATGCGTTCGTCATCGGGGTTCCAGATGCGGCTGAGGAAACGGTCAAGTGTCGGCGGGCGGAAGTCATAGGGGACACCGAGCACCCTGCCGTGCCAGTCGCGGTCGGCGGGCTGTCTGCCGAGTTGGTCGAGCAGCGCGATTGCGGCCAAACCAAGTGTAAGAGCAGCGAGAAACCGGTCTCGTTTGCGCATCTGTCCCGTCCTTTCCCGATCGCCTTCAGGATCAGCACGTCCTTAACTACGACTAGATCTGCAACACATTTTTGGTTGTACGTACGCCATGTTCACTTGACATGCGTATCGGCACACCCATATCATCACCAGGTTGAAACTCGAGATGTTTCACTCCATGCGTGTTTGCTGCCAGCGTCTGGCACTCCACCCATGAAGCACCAGGAACGATCTCAAGTACCTTAACAACTGAAGACTGATACCGGAATAAGGAGCAACGAGAATGATGTACGTTCTCATTGCCCTCGTTTCCGCGGCGGTAGCAGCTGGTCTCGCCTACTACCTGACCAAATTGAAGCTGGAGTCGAATGCAGCTTCAACGGTTGGTCGGGCGGAGTTCGAGGCAAAGCGGATCGTTGAGGAAGCGGAGGCACAACGGCGCGAGACGATCCTTGAAGCCAAGGATGAAGGTATCCGCCTTCGGGCGGAGATGGATCGCGAGGTTTCCAACCGACGGCGCGAGCTGGAGCGGGTGGAGCGCCGGATCGAGCAGAAGGAAGAAGGACTCGACCGGAAGACCGAGCAGGTCGAACGCCGTGACAAGAATCTCCAGCGTCGGGAGAAAGACCTCGATGCCCGCGAAGCCGAGCTGGAGACCTACCGATTGAAGCAGGAAGAAGAACTCCAGCGCGTTGCGATGCTGACGACCGAACAGGCGCGAGAGATCCTGCTGAGCAAGACCGAACAGGAAATGCGGGACATGCTCTCACGGCGTGTCCACGAACTGGAGCAGGAAGCAAAGGCTGAGGCCGATCGCCGCTCCCGCAAGATCCTGGCGACGACCATTCAGCGCATCGCCAGCGACTACGTCGCCGAGACGACAGTCTCGGTCGTACCGCTACCAAGCGATGATATGAAGGGTCGCATCATCGGGCGCGAAGGGCGCAACATCCGCGCGCTCGAACAGGCAACCGGCGTCGATCTGATCGTCGACGACACGCCGGAAGCCGTCACACTCTCCGGTTATGACCCGGTCCGCCGCGAGGTGGCCCGCCGGGCGTTGCTGAAGCTGATCCAGGACGGTCGGATCCACCCGGCCCGAATCGAGGAAGTCGTTAACAAGACTCGCCTCGAACTGGAACAGGTGATGCGCGAAGAGGGCGAGAAGGTCGCCTACGAGGCCAACGTCCAGGGGTTGCATCCAGACCTGATCAAGTTGCTTGGTCGGATGAAATTCCGTACCTCGTACGGACAAAACGTCCTCCAGCACTCCCTGGAGGTATCGTTGATCGCCGGAGGCCTGGCAGCCGAGCTGGGCGCCGACGTGAATGTCGCCAAGACCGCCGCACTTCTCCACGATATCGGCAAGGCGGTCGACCACGAAGTTGATGGTCCACACGCACTGATCGGCGCGGACATCGCCCGGCGGCTGGGCCGTTCGGCGAGAATCGTCCACGCAATCGCCGCTCATCACGGCGAGGAAGAACCACAGACCGTCGAGGCGTTTATCGTCGCGACGGCAGACGGAATCAGCGGCGCGCGCCCCGGCGCACGACGCGAGATGGTCGAGACCTACATCAAGCGCCTGGAGGCGCTCGAAGCGGTCGCAAACTCGTTTGATGGCGTCGAGAAGTCGTTCGCGATTCAGGCGGGTCGAGAGGTCCGCATCATGGTCTCGCCCGACAAGATCGACGACCTCGCAGCCACGAAACTGGCGCGGGACATCGTCAAGAAGATCGAAGAGAACCTGGAGTACCCTGGCCAGATCAAGGTCACCGTTATCCGGGAAACACGCGCGGTCGACTACGCGCGCTAACCCGCGCCAGGACTGAGAAATCTTTACAACGCCGCGGTGGTAAAACACCGCGGCGTTGTCTGTTTTCTGGCGGGTTGCGCGTTTCCGCATATGGTTGACGGTGGCCGCGAACGGGTGGTATGACTACCTTCGATGCCAATCCTCAGGGGTGAGACGCGCTCGTCCGGTCCGGGCAGCCGTCGCAATCGGTGCGGCATCAGTTTGGGGGAAGGTCCCGCTCCGTGCAGAGCGCAGAGATGTCGTCTCACCCGCGAGTGGCTCCCGGGTTTCGGGTGAAACCGGTGGAGTACGCTGGTAGGGAATGCAACCATGCGCCGCGACCGAGACGGGAATGTGGACGACCTGGGTGCGAAACGTCGCGACACGAGATTGAACAAGGTGTCGCACTTGGATGGCCGAGTAACGGAGGGATGCATAGGACACACGATCGCACTCGCACTTGCATTATTGCCTGAGTAGCACAACGCAACAGTACTGCTTCGACAACCAGAGCGGCATCGCCGCCCTGATGGAGGAATCTCATGGATCGGTTCTTTAGCAAGCTGGACCTGCGCGACATCAAGATCGACCCGGAGGCCAAGTTCCCGCCGGACGAGGACGCGTATGCCGACAACATCGAGGCCGATGTCGCTGCGCCAGCTGAGTACACCAACGGTGCCGAGGGTCATGCCGCCGTCGCCACTGAGGCCGCCGTTCTGGTCCAGCGCAATGGTGAGGTCCTGAAGGTCTCCGCGCGCTCGCGCCCGAGCGCGGTTGCCGGTGCGATCGCCGGTGTCGTCCGCGAATCTGGCCGTGCCGAGGTTCAGGCGATTGGTGCCGGAGCCACCAACCAGGCTGTCAAGGCTGTTGCCATCGCGCGGGACTACCTGCTCGAAACCGGCATCGAAGCAGTCTGCCTGCCCGCGTTCATCGACGTGACGATCGACGATGAGGACCGGACGGCGATCCGCCTGATCGTAGAGCCACGCTAGACAGCTGATGGCAATCACGGTGGATTCGGGCATCGTCCGCGCTGACCTGCACACCCATTCCACCGCCTCCGATGGAACACTCGCCCCCGCCGACCTGGTTCTCCAGGCCTCCCGGCGGGGGCTTTCCATTATCGCGCTCACCGACCACGATACGACGGCCGGTCTCGACGAGGCGATGACTGCCGGTGCGCAACTCGGCGTCCGCGTGATCCCCGGCATTGAACTCTCAACGAATGTCCGCGCTGGTGAGGTCCATATGCTCGGCTACGGGATCGATCCCGCCAACGAGGTGCTACAGGGCGCGTTGGCAGGCTACCGGCGCGAGCGCGTCGATCGAGCGCGCCGCATCATCGACCGCTTGCGTGACATGGGCGTCGATCTCTCGGTAGATGCCGTTATCTCGACCGGGAGCGACGCTGCCGTCGGTCGCCCACACATCGCACGGGCCATGATCGAGGCAGGCTACGTACAGTCTGTCAGCGAGGCGTTCGATCGGTACATCGGCAATGGCAAGCCGGCCTACATCGAGAGTGAGCGCAAGCCGACGCCAGTAGAGGCGATTACGTTGATCCGAGCGGCCGGTGGGCTTCCGGTTCATGCGCATCCATTCTCGTCAGAGGAGTTCCCCGCGACACTCCCGAGCCTGGTTGCGGCCGGGCTGGCCGGCATCGAGGTCTACTACGCTGAGTACAGCCTCGAACAGCGCCAGTTGCTAGCCGAGATCGCGTCGGAACATGGCATTCTCGCGACGGGCGGCAGCGACTATCACGGTGAACGTTTCAAGGAACGACGAGATCTGGGATCGGTCGACCTGCCTGCCCCCGTTCTCGATCGGTTCCTTCGGCAACTGGGCGCTCGTAGCGCCTGAGATCGTTCGCCCCTTCCTCCGTTCCAGTGATAGACTGCCAAGCGTCATCGCCTGCAGGGACTGCCGGGGTTTTTCGTCATCATGGTCGCACCCAGCAGTTTCCAGGACACGTTCGTGACCGCGTCCTTTCCTGCGATCGACACTGTCCGGGTGGCAACTTCGTGACACCGGACCTTGAGGAATGGGTGGTGGTCATTTCCCGTGCAAGACGACCCACGGCGACGAATCAGGCGCTCTCCGCTTGACCGGGCGCTCCGCTACGTTGGCCTGATCATTGGAGCACTGATCGGCTGGCAGATCGGCAGCGAGATTGGTGGCACCCAGGACGACACCCATTGGGTCGTCTACGCTATCGCGCTGGCGTGTCTGGTTGGCGGGATTCTGTTCATCCTTGCGCCATATCTAACCGTTGGTCTCTTCCGGTGGCTTCGAGCGAAACTGCTGGCAATCCCGGCCATCGACATCGTTGCGGCTGGGATCGGGCTGATCATTGGCGGTGTGCTGTCGTCGCTGTTCGCGTGGCCATCGTCGTTGCTGCCCGACCCAATTGGTCAGATCATGCCGTTCGTCGTCGCCGTCTGCATCTGTGCCCTGTCGGTGCTGGTGCTCGTCGTCCAGAAGGATGACCTGCTGCCGTTTTTGATGCGGCGCGGTGGCGAATCCGCCCCGGAAGAGCGGTTGTTGCTGGATACCAGTGTCATCATCGACGGTCGCATCGTCGAGTTGATGCGCAGCCGGATTGTCAACTTTCCGCTGGTTGTCCCGCGCTTCATCCTGCGTGAGTTGCAGGGCATCGCGAACTCGGACGACCCGGCGCGGAAAGTTCGCGGGCGGCGAGGGCTGGACGTGCTCGAACGTCTCCAGCGAGAGGGGATCGCCACAGTCGAGATCCTTGAGGTCGAGGTCGAAGAGGAACCAGAGGTCGACAACAAACTGATTCGGCTGGCCAAACTCTCGCGCTACCACGTCCTGACCGGCGACCAGAACCTCGAACGCGTCGCCAAACTTCAGAATGTCGTGGCGATCAACATCAACACGGTCGCCCAGGCGCTGCGCCCACCGGTCGCGCCGGGCGAGATCCTCGAACTCTCAATCGTCCAACCGGGGCGAGAACACGGGCAAGGCATCGGCTACCTCGACGACGGCACGCTGGTCGTCATCGAAGAGGGGCGCGACCGGATCGGCAAGCAGGTCCGGGTGGTGATCACTCGCACGCTGCAGACCGGTACTGGCCGGATGGCCTTTGCTCAGGTGAAGGAAGAAGTCCCCGTCGCATGACGACCGAACCCCGGGTTGGTGCCGTCATCGTTGCGGCGGGATCAGGCGTTCGCTTTGGTGACGTCAGCAAGGCGCTCGTCGGGCTGCGAGGCAGACCGCTGCTCTCGTGGTCGCTGGACGTCTTCGGCAGCCTTGACGAAATTCGTTCGATTGTCGTCGTTGCCGGTGAGCACACGATCGACCGTTGCAAAGCTCTGATACAGGACAGGGGCACAACCAGCGCCACGGTGGTGCTTGGTGGTGCAACTCGGGCTGAATCCGTCCGCGCCGGACTGGCCGCACTTGCGCCCGAAATCAGTTACGTCGCTGTCCACGACGCTGCCCGACCACTATTGACACCCGCGCTCGTGCGACGCGTGTTGATGGAGGCAATTGAGATTGGCGCAGCCGTGCCAGCGATTCCTGTCAGCGACACGCTCCATGCCATCGGTCCTGACGGACTGATCGCTGCGACGCCCGACCGGGCAGGCATCCGTGCGGCCCAAACGCCCCAGATTGCCCGGCGTGATTGGCTCGAAGACACCTATCGCACAGGTGCCGGGACCACCGACGAGGGTGGACTGCTCGCGGCTGCCGGCTATCCAGTACGACTCGTCGATGGTGACGCCGAGAACATCAAGATCACATGGCCTGCGGATCTGGTGCAGGCCGAAGCCATCATGGCTGCCAGGGGAGGAAATCAGTGAGCCGGGTAGGGATTGGTTACGACATTCACCCATTTGCACCCGGCCGGAGGATGGTCTTATGTGGGATCGAGTTTCCGGGTGAGGATGGTCTCGCTGGGCACTCGGACGCCGATGCGGCGCTGCATGCCGTGACTGACGCGCTGCTCGGTGCGGCGGGACTCGGCGACATCGGCGAGCACTTCCCACCGTCTGACGAACGCTGGCGCGATGCCGATAGCGGCGATCTGCTGCGCGCCGTCGTCGCGATGCTGACTGATCGCTTCGTGATCGGTAATGTCGATCTGACGATCGTTGGCGAGCGCCCCCGGATCGGCCCCCGGCGCAGTGAGATGCGAACGCGGTTGGCCGAACTCCTCTCGATTTCGGTCGAACAGGTCAACGTCAAGGCGACTACAAACGAGCAACTCGGCGCGCTCGGACGCGGCGAAGGGCTGGCCGCGCTGGCAGTCGCGCTACTGGAGGAGCAGGGACAGCGATGAGGGCAGTCGTCCAACGGGTGAGTTCGGCGGCCGTCGATATCGACAGCGAGCGTGTTGCGGAGATTGGACCGGGGTTGCTCATCCTCGTCGGTGCGACGCATGGCGACGACGAGTCCGACGCGGTGCTGCTGGCGAACAAGGCGGCCAACCTGAGGATCTTTGCCGACGACGCCGGAAAGATGAACCTGTCGGCACTCGACCTTGGCCGCGAGGTGATCGTCGTCTCACAGTTCACTCTCTACGGTGACATTCGCAAGGGTCGTCGTCCATCGTTCATTGACGCTGCCGCTCCCGACCTGGCATCGCCGCTGGTCGATCGATTCGCGGATGAACTGCGCGGTCTGGGCCTCGTCGTCGGGACCGGTCGATTCGGCGCCGAGATGGCCGTCAGCCTCGTCAACGATGGCCCCGTCACCATCTGGATGGATACCGCCGAACTGCGCCGGAGTTAGCGCGCCGGACACACAACCTCGGTTCTGTTTCGTTGGCGGTTGCCTTCCGAGTCGATCGGAGACGTTTGGCACCGTCACCGCATAGGGCGAACACCTCGGCCCTGCTCATCAGAGTCACCCATTTGCGACGGCATTCTTCGCCATACTGGAACAGGCGTACGTACACGTAAACGGCGGTGGTTTCTGGCGCTGCCTTTCGTTACTTCTGGGCTAGACTCTGGCCCAAGGGCGTCATGTTATAGTCGAGCGCGTCAGGACAGTTGTAGTGTCCGCAACTCCGGAATCGTTCCGGGCGTCGGACCAGGCACAATCCAGGTTTCTGCAGGTTGCGGAGGTTTAGCGTGCAGCCCACTAATCACCGACCGTCGGGCGAAGCTGACGAGTCTACCGAGAAAGACTCTCTCGATAGCGCATTTGAGCCAGGCGACAGCTTCTCCAACGATCCTTCGGAGCAGGGCGACGCAGGCGAACTTCCGGCATGGCTTCAGAACTTCGCAGATGTAGCCAGCGAACAGAGCGGTGGTCAGCCGGCACAGAGTTCCCCTCCAGAGTCGTCGCCCGCGATGACCCAACCACTTTCGGCAGCCGCACCTGACGCTGAGCCATTCGACGTTCAGGCTGGTGGTGGTCCTAACTTCTTCAGCGATGATGACCTTCCTGAGTGGCTTCGCGCGTTGAGCACTGATGGTGACCCCAGCGCGGGCATTGAGCAGCGAGTTGCCGCTCCAGCCTCTGGCACCAGCGCGAACGGAACTCTTGAGGTTCCGGCTGTCAGCCGTGCGTGGGTTACGCCCAATGACCAGCCGGAGGTCTCGCCGGGGGCGAACCTGCTGGCATCGCTGGTGCACGTCATTGATAGCCGGCCGGATGCCGTTGCGCCGCAGCCGGCAGTTGCCAGCGCCCCGGTTCCCAGCCAGCCTGCCGTCTCGCAGCCACGTCCGCAGGCCACCGAGGTCGCCACGTCTGACGCGCCCGCCGCTGCGCCGGGTTGGGGTCGGTTGCGGCTGGTCGCGATTGTCGCCATTGTGCTGATCGTTCTGCTCATCATCATCATGATTCTCGGCAACTGATGTCGCGGGATCGCATGAGCATTTCGACGGTTGTGTTCGCGTAGGGGGCAGTGTGAATCGTTTTCGGAACGCGAGCGGGACAGGCGGATCGTCTGGTCTGGCGACGCCAGGTGCTGGTTCTACCGCCGTCGGCCATCGCTCCGGGCTTGTGATCGATGTGGATTATCAGACGGCGCAGGCCGTGCTGTTCGGGCGGGTTGAGGGACGTGGCCGGTTCATTTCGGGTTCCGCGGTCCAGTCAACGGCGATTCCGCCGATTGATGACGCGTCGGTCGGTGCGCGACAGAGCCTGCGAGGTATCGAGGACCACACCGGATTGCGCATTGTCGGTCCGGATGGCGTCGACGTACCGTCTCGGGGTGAGCAAGGCGTAGACGTTATCGCGGTGACTGGCCTCCCGGCTGTCCCTGTTCGGCTGGCGATGCTGGCGCTCGGTGAGACGCCGATGTCCGGCCCGATGCTCGCCGCTGCCCGTCGTACGGTCACGGTCGTCGAGGTGCTGACCGCGCGGGTTCGCACCAGTGATGGGACGCTCTCTGGCGCGTTGCTCGAGAATGCGATTCGCGAGTTCCGCCCGGATGCGCTCGTCCTGCTTCAGGGGAATCAGGTCGATGCCGAATGGGCGGCAACAATCGGGACCCTGACGAGCCTGGTCACTGACGAGATCGTAAACCTGATCATCATCGTGGCAAGCGACCAGTACCAGCAGCAGGCTGCCCAGGCGATCGGCGAACGAGCCGACCTGCGTGGGATCGATCCGGTCGAGTTCCCTGTTGGCGATATCGCTGCCGCGCTTGAGACAGAGTTACAGGCGCTGTATGACGGGCGGGTCGACACGGCGGCGCTCGTGACAGCCACGGCTCCCACTCCGTTCGTCAGCCGTGTCCGGGCTGCTGACCTGGTGACGCGGTTCGTCGCTCGCCGGCGGGAGCAGTCGGTCGTTGCTGTTGACATCGCCGATGGAGCGATGGTCCACTGGGCGACGCCGCAGCAGAGCGATGTGCAGGTGCGGCCTGATATTGATCTCGGTCATCACATTCGCGCGATTTTCAATGCCGATCTCGGCGCGTTGAGCCAGTGGCTGCCGGTGGCGGTCTCGCACGAGGACCTGTCACACTGGATTCTCAACCGCGCGCTACGACCCAGCACCGTCGCAGAGTCATTGCACGACATGCTGATCGAACGCGCCATCCTCGTTGAACTCCTGCGAACAGTCTGGACCGGACTGGCTGCCAGCCGCCAGAGCGATGTCGATCTCATCCTGGCCGGGCGGCCGTTCAGCACGATGCCGGATCCCGCGTTGGCGGCGTTGGCGCTCCTCGATGCCATCCAGCCTGACCCGGAAGGCGGCGTCGTTGAGATGGTGCTTGACACGGATGGACTGGTTGCGGCTGCTGGTGCGCTTGGCGAACAGAGTCCTGCGCTGGCGGCTGATGTCGTCGAGCACGACCTGATCCACCCATTCGCGACGGCGCTGGTCGTCCGCGGGAGTGGGACCGACGGGCAACTGGCGGTTCGCGGCGAAGTGCAGAACGCGCAGGGCGAGACGGTGCGGTTCACGGTTCCGCACGGCAGTATCCATCGGATCGCTGTTGATGATGGCACGACTGCCAGCCTCTCGCTGTTCTGCGAAGGCGGCTGCACGATCGGTGGCCGCAGCGAACTGACCGGCATCGCGATCGGACCAGAAGGCGAACTTCGACCCGGTCAGTTAGGCCTCATCATCGACGCCCGTGGCCGCCCGATCAACCAGCAGGTCGAGCCAGGTCTTCGCACTGGACGTGTCCAGAACTGGTTCGAGGATCTGGGACTGAAGATGTAGGCATCGGGTGTCAACGACGTCATCGTCATTGCGCTACCCGTGACACCTGATACCTGACACCGAAGAAGGAGCAATACCCGTGTGGACCTTTCCGACTCTTGAGCCTGCGCTGGTAACCGGCGGGACGTTCGTGCTCGACCGGATGCTCGACTCCGCTGGCGAGGTCATCGTGCGGGTGGGCGATCAGATCACGCCCGAGACGATCGTTGCTCGTTCGGTGATCGCGGAGCGTCCGACCGTCCTCTTCATCGCGAGTGAGCTTGGCGTTCCGAACAATACGGTCTCTCGCTATCTGACCAAGAAGGTCGGCTCGAAGTTCGAGCAGGGCGAAACGATCGCCAGGACGCGCCGTGGCCTGCGGAACGTCACCGTCCCCGCTCCGGCCAGCGGCACGCTCACGAGCGTTGACGAGTCGAACGGCACGGTCGTCTTTTCGCTCTCTTCTGGTCAGAATCAACTTCGCGCGCTCGTCAGTGGCGAGGTCGAGCGAGTCGTGCCAGAGCGTGGCGCGACGATTCGTTCAACCGGCGCGCGCCTGTTCGGGATCCTCGGCTTTGGCGGCGAGGCGATTGGCCCGGTCGTGATCGGCCCCGATCGCGGCGACCGCGAGGTCACCCCGGATCAGGTCAAGGACACCTGGAAGGGCAGCATCGTCGTCTGTGGGATGACGGTAAGCGTCCCTACGCTGAACAAGCTCAAGCAGGTCGGCGTCAGCGGCATCATCGTCGGCAGTCTCGCCGAGGCAGACATTCGCCGGTTCCTGTCGAGTAGCGGCTCGGGTGGTGAGGTTGGTCAGGTCGCGTTCTGGGGCAACCGGCATCCCGATGCACCGTTCGCTGCGTCTGAGAGCGCCCCGTTTGTGATCGTCGCGACGGAAGGGTTTGGCCGGATTCCGATGGCCGAGCAGATCTTCAGTTTCCTGCGCGATCACTCCGGTCAGGTCGCCTCAATTCAGGCTGCCACCAGCGTTGGCCAGCAGTTGCGTCGTCCGGAGATTTATATCGCCGGGTCCGGCAGCCACGGCAATGGCCGTGCCTCGGACGAGCTAGCGCCTGGACGCCCGGTTCGGCTGGCTGGTGGCCGCGCAATCGGAACGATCGGCACCTGCCAGTCGCCCTCGTACCTGCGTGTCACCGACGCTGGCGTCGTCACGCCGGTCGCCGACGTCGCACTTCCCGGCGGCGAGGTTCGCGTCGTCGCGGTCGCCAACATCGAGGTGCTGGTGTAGTTTCGGGATTGGGGAATGGGGATCCGGGGGCCATGACCCCCCAGTTCCTGAGTGAGACCACGCCGTCTTCAAGACCCCCCAATCCCCAATCCCCATTCCCCAACCACGGTAACGTCACCTGAAATCGTGCCCAGCCGGAGCGACCAGCCGCAGGCTGGTGAGTTGTTCGTCGCTGATCTCCTCCGGCAGTGTCCTGAGCCGTTCGGCCTGGTCGAGTAGTTCGGAGATTGGCTGGGTTGGTTGCGGACCGGACGCGCTCGGGCGCTCGATTGGGAGGATGTCGGAGGCGATGATGTTGACGGTATCCTCGCGCAGTTGCAGCCGGCCAGTGATCAACAGGAATGGGTTACCACGGATGACGGCCCGGCGCTTCTCGTAGAGTGGCGGGTGGACGATCACGTTGGAAAGCCCGGTCTCGTCCTCCAGCAGCATGAAGAGCATCCCCTTGGCCGTCCCCGGTCGCTGACGGCAGACGACCAGTCCTCCAATCCGGACGAAACTGCCGTCGCGCAGCCCTTCCAGTTCCGTGGCCCGGACGACACCCTTCGGCAGGATCGATCGCAGCAACGCAAGTGGGTGGTAGCGGGATGAGAGGCCGAGGACGTCGTAGTCGGCGATCATCCGCTCCCAGTCGGTCATGTCGCGTAGTGGCACCATGTCCTGCTCGGTCGGCAGGTCGAGCGCGAGTTGCCAGGCCGTTGGCCGGGTCCGGCCTCCGAGCCGCTTGTCCGGCATGAACAGCCCGAGTTGCCAGAGGAGTTCGCGACGCCGGAGTCCGAATCCGTCGCAGGCTCCGACGGCGATCAGGTGCTCGACCACCTCGCGCCGCAGTCGGGTTCGCCGGGCAAGGTCGATCAGCGAGCGGTACTCACCGCCGCGCTCCCGCTCGGCAACCAGCGCTGTCGCGACATCCTCCCCAAGCCCGTCGACATAATTGAAGCCGATCCGGACACCTTCGCCTTCAACGGTGCAGCGCGCTCCACTCAGGTTGACATCGGGCGGGTAGACCGGGGTGCCGTGTCGCTGGGCATCGTTGGCGAAGGCGTGTGGTGGGTAGAAGCCCATCGGCTGGTTGTTGAACAGCGCGCAATAGAACTCGGCCGGATAGTAGTACTTTAACCAGCACGACTGGTAGGCGAGGACGGCGAAGGCCGCTGCGTGCGATTTCGGGAAGCCATAAGCCGCGAAGCCCCGTAGTTTGTCGAAGACCAGCCGGGCCGTCTCCTCATCGACACCATTGGCGGCTGCCCCCTCGCGGAACAGTTCCCAGAAGCGGTCCATCGCTGCCAGCGAGCGCTTGCGGCTCATCGAGCGGCGGAACGAGTCGGCCTGGCCAGCCGTGAAGCCTGCCAGCCGGACTGCCACTTCGATGACCTGCTCCTGATAGAGGATGACGCCATGTGTCTCACGCAGCACCGGTTCCAGCAGGGGGTGGTCGAAGGTTGGGTTGGCGACGCCGGTGCGCCGGATTTCACGGCGCGCTTCGACGTACGGGCTGACGGCACCACCGATGATCGGACCGGGCCGGACGATTGCGACCTGGACGATGAGGTCTTCCAGCGTGGCCGGTTTTGTTCGCAGGAGCGTCTGGATCTGCGCCCGGCTCTCGATCTGGAAGACGCCGATTGTGTCGCCCTTGCCGATCATCTCGTAGACGAGCGGGTCCTCGAAGTCGATCCGCGAGAGATCGAGCGGCGGCTTGCCCTCGCGGACGATCAGTTCCAGGCACTCTTCGACCAGCGAGAGCATCCCCAGCGCGAGGAAGTCGATCTTGATGAAGCGGGCATCGTCGCAGGAATCCTTGTCCCACTGACAGACGTAGCGTCCTTCCATCGCGGCCGCCTGGACCGGGACGAGGTCGATCAACGGTTGCGACGAGATGACCATCCCGCCTGAGTGCTGGGTGACATGGCGCGGGAAGCCAGCGATCTCCCGTGCCAGCGCGATCAGTTCACGCCAGAGTGGGGCATCCAGCCGGTCGCGGAACTCCGGCAGCCGCTCCATTTCGGCTTCGAGTTTGTCGGCCGAGGTCCGCTCGCTAAGTTTCGCCAGCCGGTCGAGGTCGGGCGCCGGCAGGCCAAGCGCCTTGCCAATGTCGCGGATCGCGCTGCGGACGTGGTAGGTCGGGAAGGCGCAGACAAGCGCGGCGTGGTCGTTGCCGTAGACCTCATAGATGCGCGCGATCAGTTTCTCGCGGATATCGCGCGGAAAATCGATGTCGATATCCGGGACCGACGCCAGTTCCTCATTCAGGAAGCGCCCGATATAGAGGTTGTGGCGCAGCGGGTCGATGTGCGACAAGCCGATCAGGTAGCAGATGATCGACGAGACCGACGACCCACGCCCTCGTCCCGGCGGTAGGACATACGCACTCCGCGCCCCGGTGCCACGCACTTCGTTGGCTACCTGTCGCGCCAGCAGCATGATGTCGCGGTAGACAAGGAAGAACCCCGCCAGCCCATGCCGCTTGACCAGCCCCAGTTCCAGCTCCAGCCGCTCGCGCGCCACAGCGTTGTCGCCGTAGCGCTCCTGAAGGAGGATGTGGCAGTCGCGGGCGAGCGTTTCGTCGGGCGTAAGGGACGCGGGACGCGGGACGTGGGGCGCGAGTTCCGAATCATTCGCGTCCCACGTCCCGCGTCCCGCGTCCCGGTTGTACTCAGGGAACTGATACTGCAGGTCCGTCGTCAGATCGAAGCCTGCGCAGCGTTCGGCGATGACAAGCGTGTTGCGGATCGCTTCCGGGTAGCGGCGGAAGCGGCGGGTCATCGCGTCGTGTGGCTGGAGGAAGAATTCGGAGTTTGCTCGGCGGACCTGGTGCGAAGTGTCCAGTGTCAGCCGGTGCTGAATGGCGACGAGGACATCCTGGAGCCGGGCACGCTCGCGGTCGTGGTAGTGGACGTTGCCGGTCGCGACCGTCCCGAGCCCTACCTCATTCGCCAGCCGCGTTAGCGTCGCCAGCCGTGCCGAATCGCCGTGGACGAGGTTCTGCTGCAATTCGACGAAGACGTTCTCCGGCCCGAACCAGTCGCGATAGCGCGTCAGGACTGCTCGCGCCTCGGCAAACCGCCCGGCATCGACCAGCAGGCTCAGTTCCCCGTTGCGGCAGCCTGTCAGCAGGATCAGCCCGTCGGTATGTGCGCGCAACGTCTCTAAGGAAAGGCGCGGGTCGAGCCGCTCGCTGTCGAGGTGCGCCCGCGCGATCAGCCGCGAGAGGTTTGCGTACCCTTCGGCCGTCTCGGCCAGCAGGGTCAGGTGGCTGCCGTCCGTCAGCGTCATCTCTGCACCGATGATCGCCTGAATCCCGGCTGCTTTGGTTGCCTGGGCGAACTCCATCGCGCCATGTAGCCCGTTGTGGTCGGTGATCGCCAGCGCCGTGTAGCCCAACTCCACCGCACGCTCGACCATCTCGACCGGCATCGAAGCGCCGTCGAGGAAGGAAAAGGCGGTGTGGAGATGCAACTCGGCGTACATCGTGGGTTAGTGCCGAGTGCCGAGTGCCGAGTGCCGAGTGATGCGTGATGCGTGATGCGTGATGCGGGAGAGGTTGCATCGCTTCCCAACGAGTACCTGGCACTTGGCACTTGGCACTCGGGACTTAGAGCGGGTTGCAGAATAGTAGCCCACCCTGTCGTCCTGAGCCGCAGCGAAGGACCTCCCCTGCTGTAACCGCATTGGTCTCGAACGAGGAGAGGTCCTTCGCTGCGGCTCAGGACGACAGGCAATGCTGCTGAGAACCGCTCTAGTACGACTGTTCAAACCAGCCACCTCCGATCAGGTCGTGGAAGATCGTTCGGATAACGCCGTCTTCGAGCGCGACCAGGAAGTAGCGCCGGCTGAGTGGTGTCCGCCACCACTCGTCGTCGATTCGCCAGACATCCACAATCCGGGTAACTCGCTGGCGGCTGGTACCAACCCCGACCCAGCGAGGCAGGTTACGTTCGTCGGCCTCGACAACCGCTGGCTGCGGCTGGTTCAGCAACCGGATCGCACCGGCCTCATCAATCGGTGTCATTGGTTTCCCGAACATCACGTCATCCTTTCGACATCATGATGTTATGATGTCATCGAGTCTGGAAATGGAGACGACCATGAAGCGCACCAACATCTATCTCGACGAAAACCTCGACCGGCTCATCCGCTACCTGGCGCTCCAGCAGGGCCGCTCCTTCACCGATATCGTCCGCGAAGCCCTCAACGATTACGCCAAAGCCCAGGGCTTCCCCGATCCCTCGCGTGTCCGGATGCCATCGCCGATGACGCCGGAGGAGCGCGAAGAGTGGCGAATAGAAATGAAGCGACATCTGAAGGAGATTCAGGACAGCGTCGATACGGACCTAACCCCAGATGAGATCGAAAACCTGATTACTCAAGCCAGCGAAGAGGTGCGACAGGAGCGCACGGCTCAACAGCTGATCGCGCATGACTGATGCGTACTGGCGCGTTCTCCTCGACACCAATATCTGGATATCAGCGTTCATCAACCCCTTGGGGCCACCTGCTCAGGTGCTTGAGCGATATACCGATGGCCTGTTCCAAGTCGTCGTCTCTCAACCCCTGATTGACGAGATTGCAGATGTTCTCGCACGGCCTCGTGTCCGACGAGCGGTTCGTTTCAGTGATGAGCGGATCGCTCACTGGTTTACGCGACTGGAGGGTGAGGCGATCTTCGTTGTTCCTGAGGGCAACCTTCACCTTTGTCGCGACCCAAAGGACGACATTGTCCTGGAGACAGCGATATCAGGTGTTGCGACCCATCTCGTCTCACGCGACGCTGACATTGCTCGGGACCTCGACCTGATCGCGCACCTGCACAAGCACGATATCGAGGTCGTTACGGTCGCGCAGTTCCTTGAGTTGCTGGACGAACGCTAGCCCTCACGCTTCCCAGGCGACGAGGACGCGTTGGCAGTAGAGCAACTGGTCCACTAACCGGTGTTCTCTTCCTGTTCGATTCGCTGAAGCAGTGCTTCGCTTGCGCGGAATCCCAGCTTTCGCAACTCGTTCAGCACCGGTAATACAGCCGGAATCAACTGCTGATCGCGGCCACGGCGAAGAACACCGACAGTTCCACTGATTGGTACGCCTTGACGTTCAGCCTCGCGTCGAGCGCGACGATCGTCAAGTAGCAGCAAATCCGCCTGTATCTCGTTCGCTAACACGATGGCTTCTGACTCGCCGGCGTCCAGAATACGCTCAAGCACTTCGACATCCTCGCGGCTCTCGACCAGGTGGACGTGAATCCACCCGGAGGCAAAGGCCGCTAGCAACTCGCTGACTCCAGGAACGTCATCATCGGCTTGCAGCACCTCCTCTTTCACTCGGTTGGGAACGATGAGTTCGTCAAAGAGTTGTTGCAGAAGATTGAGCCGGCCAATCCACGAAAGGTGGATGAGCGGACCAGCATTTGAGACGATCCTCATGCGTTCGCATTCCGGCGCTCAGCCTCATCCATTCCATGCAGATCCTCGGCGTACATCTCTTCGTCATAGTGGACCGGTGCAATACCGATATCAGCCAGGAAGCGCTCGAAACTGATCCGTGGCTCGCCAGCCAGTTCTGCCGCCTTGCCGATGGAGATGACCCCTTCCTGGAAGAGATGAATTGCGACGGCAATCCTGACCTGATCGGACTGCTGTCGATCACCGAGTCGTGATTGCGCCAGAAGCGCCAGGATATCTTCGGGTAGTTCGACAGTTGCCGTCTTCATCACGATCGTTCCTTAGCCTGGTTGGTTGATGTGACGCTGGATCACAGCATACCGTGACCTCGCCGCCGCGTTCACGCTTCCCAGGCAAAGAGGCCAAGGCGGCGTTCGGGGATGCGGGACCAGGGTTCGATGCCGACGACGCGGTAGAGCGGGGAGGCACCGTAGCGTTGCTTGAGCTGGCGGACGGCCTCGCCGATTTCTTTCCGCTGGCGGCGGCGTAGCTGGGTGTCATCGTCGAAGAGTTGCGCCTGGCGGGCGTGGATGTCGGTCAGGCCGATCAGTTCCAGGACGATTTCCTCGACCGCTCCTTCCAGTTGCAGACCCTGCAGCCGGTAACGCAATGTCGTGTTGAGCGTCCATGGATCATCGACCGTTCCTTTCAGTGTCAGCGTCCGCTCCCAGGAGCGGTGCTCCTCCAGCAGCAGTTGCAGCCGTGCCTGCCGTGCGCCGCGTCCTCGCACCTCCTTTCGTGTATAGACCCTCTCACAGACCTGTTTCATTGCCATCAGGACCGTCTCGATCTGGACGGTTGGTGAGGGTAGCGCTAGCCGTTCGACGAAGCGCTCCTCGTGTCCCAGCGGGCGGATCGGCGCGCTATCCTGGCCGTGTGCCAGTTCCCAGGCGCGGCGGCCGTCGGGGCCGAACTGCGCCTGGAGCTTGCCGAGCGGTAGCCGGGCGATGTCGCGCAGGTGGTAGAGGCCAAAGCGCTCCAGCCGGCGTTGCATCTCCAGCGGAACCGGCAGGACATCGACCGGGCTGCTACCCAGGAACGCCTTGGCGTAGTTTGACGGGACCATTCGGACTCCACCCGGCCGTGCCTGGGTCGCCGCGACGTGGGCAGTGAACTTGTTGGCGGCCAGGCCGATCCGAGGCCGGAGTGCTGGCGGGAGGGCCTGCAGCAGCGCAACTGTGATGTTATCCAGCCCACCATAGAGCCGTTCGAGGCCGCGCAGATCAACGTAGGCGATTCCCGCCTCACCAGCCTCGACGGCCGGGCTGACCGTCCCGAGCGAGCGCAGCAGGTCGGCGAAGGCGTTGGCGTAGGCGACCGGATCGGAGGTCAGGATGACAGCTTCGGGGCAGGCGCCGACTGCTTCACGCAGCGGCATCCCGACCCGCAGGCCACGTTCGACGGCCTCCGGCGAGCACTCGACGATCCGCCGTCGTCCGACTCCGGCCAGATCGGTCAGCGCCAGAGGGAGACCATCCAACTCCGGATGTCGTAGAATCTCTACCCGGAGTGGAAAGTGCGGAATGAAGACACAGGCAACGACAACTCCAGCACCTTCCGAGTCGGAGCGCCCCGTGCCTCCGGCGTATCCGTCTGCCTGCATTCCACCCATCGAGCTACTCCTCAGATGCTCCAGTCTTCTGGGGCCTGCCGCCCGTCTATGCATAGATTAGAACACATGTTCTAGTCTGACAAGAGGTGACTCAATGTCACCTGCATCCCAGCCCGACGCGGCAGATCAATGCCCCCAATCGCAGACAGCATTTCAGTGAGCATCAGCAGTGGCCGGTGACAACGATGTCCGGCCAGTCGAACAGGAGCAGCGGCGCACAATGGCTACAACAATTCTGACCGTTCAGGACATCAGCAAGCGGTTCATCACCGAGGTCATCTTCTCGGGCGTCACCTTCCAGGTGAACGAGCGCGAGCATGTCGCGCTGGTCGGCACCAATGGCGCCGGTAAGAGTACGCTGCTCAAGATCATCGCTGGGGTAGAGGAGCCGACCGAGGGCAACATCGTCTACGCCAATGGCCTGCGTGTCGCCTACCAGGCACAGGAGGCGCGCTTCACCGAAGACAGGACGCTCTACGAGGAGACGATCGAAGCGTTCGCGCACGTTCGTGCCATCGGCGAGCGGATGGCTGCCCTCGAGCAGGAGATGGCCGGGGCCGACGGCGACGCGCTGGACACGATGTTCGAGGAGTACGCACGCCTTTCGACCGAATTCGAGACGCATGGCGGCTACGAGATCGAACATCGGACCGAGGCGGTCCTGCATGGACTTGGGTTCACCGAGGACATGTACGACGATCCGGTCAGGCAACTCTCGGGTGGCCAGAAGACGCGGGTGGCGCTGGCGAAGGCGCTGCTCTCCGAGCCGGACCTGCTGATGCTCGACGAGCCGACCAACCACCTTGACCTCGACGCGATCGAGTGGCTCGAAAACTTCATGCGGACCTGGAACCGCGCCTACATCGTCGTCTCCCACGACCGCTACTTCCTCGACCGCGTCACCGATCGGACGCTGGATATGGCGTTCGGGCGGCTGGAGGACTATCCCGGCGGCTACAACCGCTACCTCAAGCTGCGCGAGGAGCGGATGGCGCGGCGGATGAAGGAGTACGAGGAGCAGCAGGAGTACATCGCCCGAACCGAGGAGTTCATCCGCAAGTACAAGGCGGGTCAGCGATCGAAGGAGGCACGCGGTCGTGAGACGCGGCTGGCGCGGCTGGAGCGAATCGAGCGTCCGCAGGAGCATGACCAGCTTCACCTGCGGATGCGCGCAGCCATGCGTTCGTCGCGCAACGTCCTGACCGTCAAGCCGATCACGGTAGGCTACAAGCCGCGGCCGGAGATGGGCGAGACCGAGCCGGACATCATGGTCCAGACCGAGAAGGAATTGACGATCGAGCGTGGTGACCGGGTTGCCCTGCTCGGCCCGAACGGCTCCGGTAAGACGACGACACTGCGGACGTTCGTCGGTCAGCTTGAAGCGCTCAAGGGGCGGGTTGAGTTCGGGACCAACGTCAAGGTCGCCTACTACCAGCAAGGGCACGAGGGGCTCGACCCCAACCGCAACGCGCTGGAGACGATCCTGCACGACCAGAACATGGGCGAGGAGGCTGCCCGCAACCTGCTGGGTCGCTTCCTGTTCTCCGGCGACGACGCCTACAAGCCGGTCTCGGCCCTCTCGGGTGGAGAGCGGTCGCGCCTCGCGCTGGCGCGGCTGACGCTGGAGCGCGCCAACTTCCTCGTCCTCGACGAGCCGACCAACCACCTCGACATCGGCGCGCGTGAGGTGCTGGAAGATGTGCTGGACGGCTATGACGGGACGATGCTGTTCGTCTCGCACGACCGCTACTTCGTTGACCGGATCGCCAACCGGATCTGGGCGATCGAGGACGGTACAATCCAGACCTACCTCGGCAACTACACCGACATGCAGCGCCAGCGCGCCAAGCTGGCAGCCGCCAACGGCGCGTCAGCTGCACCGGCCAGCCCACCGAGGACTCCGGTTCCGAGCGCACCGAAGATCGAGCAGAACGGCGCGCCAGAGCCAGCCCCGAAGCCGGTCGTCAACCCCGGTAAGCAGGTACGGGTCAACGAGCGCGCCGTCCGCGACGCGCAGAAGCGGCTCAATGCTGCCGAACGCGAGGTCAGCAAGCTGGAGGAGAAACTCAACACCCTCTCCGACGAACTGACCCGCGCCAGTATCGACGGCGACGTTGCTCGGGTGACGGAACTCGGCCAGAAGTACGAAGCATTGCAGCAGGATCTCGAAGCCGCATATAGTCGCTGGAACGAGGCGACAGCTGAGCTGGATGCGCTTCAGGCCGAGGTTTCGGGAGTGTGAGGGGCAAACCTCACCCCCAACCCCCTCTCCATTGCGGAGAGGGGGCTATCGTCTCAGGTCGCTAACTCCCCTCTCTGTTGCGGAGAGGGGGTGGGGGAGGGGTTCGTGAGGCAACGCAAGCACGTCATTGGGCTCACCGGCAACATCGCGACCGGTAAGTCGACCGTTGTCAGAATGCTTCAGGAGCTTGGAGCAGAAGCGATCGACGGCGACGCGCTGGTCCACCAGTTGATGGGGCCGGGATCGCCGCTGGCCGAGCAGATTCGGGCGGAGTTCGGCGAGCAGACGGTGAATGCGGACGGCTCGATCAACCGGCCGGAACTCGGCAAGGTCGTCTTCTCCGACCCGGAGAAGTTGAAGGCGCTGGAGGCGATCACCTGGCCGCCGGTGCTGGCGGCCAAGCGGGAGGCGATCCATTCGCCGGGGCCGGATGTGCTCATCCTCGACGCGATCAAGCTCTGGGAATCCGGCATGGCCGATGACTGCGACGAGGTTTGGGTCGTCAGTGCCGATCGTGAGCAGCAGATCGCCCGCATCATCGGGCGCAACAAGGTCGATCGCGCCGAAGCCGAACGCCGGATTGATGCCCAGCCACCGCAGGAGGAGAAGATCGCGAAGGCTGACGTCGTGATCGACAACTCCGGCACGCTTGAGGAGACGAGGGCTCAGATCGAGCGTGAGTGGCAACGGCTGACAACTACAGACTAACGCGACACGGCGTACAGTGACATCTTCTTCCTGCACCACAACGGCTGACGGCTCAGGCCTCCTAGTCTGAGCCGTCGAGAACCGCCGACGTAGCGCCAAGCCTGACGGCCGGAGCTAGCGCGTGCCACAGCCGATTGCAGCGTGGATCGTGGCCGTCTGTGCGTAAAGTTCCTCTGCGTCGCGACGCTGGATGCGTCGCTTGCTGGTCTGCGACAGAATCTCCAGGTCGATCCGGGTCACCATCAGGCAGGTCATCCCAGGTTGGTTGGCAGCGTCGAACGTCTGTGCCAGCTCGACCATCGCCAACAAGTTCTGGCGGATGGAGGTCGCTGTTGCTGCGGACCCACTGATTGGCAACTCGTTGATCATCGCCTTCAGCTGTTCCAGCAGCGCCGCACCACCAATCACCGAGACGGTAAAACTCGCTGAGGCCGTATTGCCGGCTACATCAGTCGCCGTGCAGGTCACCGTCGTGACGCCGATCGCGAACCGGGAACCGGATGACGGAGCGCAGACCGCGGTCGCACCAGGCGCGTTGTCGGTCACGACCGGCGCTGGATAGGTCACGATCGCTCCATCCGAGTCGGTCGGAGGCAACTCAATGTTGGCCGGCGCAACGATCGTTGGTGGCGTTGTGTCCACGACAGTAACGGTGAACGAAGCGGTCGCTGTCGTCAGCGACGAGACGCAACTGACCGTCGTCGTGCTGAGCGCGAAGAACGACCCTGACTCTGGCGTGCAGGTGACCTCGCCGACCTGACCGATGGTCTGCGGTGCTGGGTAGGCGACGAACGCGCCCGCGTAGCCGGTATCGTTCGGGACGCTGATGTCGTCTGGCGCGATGATCTCTGGGACGACAACGGTAAGCGAGAAGGTTTGTCGGGCGTCCGGTGCGATGCCGTTGGACGCCACGATCTCGAACGTGTAGATGCCCTCTGTCCCAGCCGCCGGTGCGCCGGACAGGACACCGTCGCTGCTCAGTGTCACGCCGCCCGGCAGCGGCCCTTCTGTACTGAAGGTCGCGTTCGGGACGCCGCTGGCCATAATGGTGAAGCTGACATCGACCCCGACCGTGAACGTGGTCGCCGGATCACTCGTGATCACCGGCGCGTCGCCAACGGTCAACGTCCCAGGCGTGTAGGTCACGCTATAGTTGGCCGTCTGCACACCCGAGCAGGTGATCGCTGCCGGATAGACGCCTGTCGGCGTCGTGGCGGTCACGGGCTCGCCAGCGACCTCGGCTGCACAGGTGCCACCCAGCGCCTCGAAGCTGTCGCCATTGACCAGGCCGGTCGGCGTCGCGCCGAACACCGGGACCGCGCCGCCGAAGGTCATCGTCGCGTCGTTGGCGCTGATGCTGAGGTTCGCTTTGGCGACCTCGAAATGCTGCTGGACTTCGGGCGCTGGCTCGTAGTTGGCGTCGCCGCTCTGGTTGGCGTTGATCGTGCAGGTTCCGGCTGCCAGCAACGTGACCATGCTACCGGAGATCGAACAGACATCCGGTGTGATGCTGCTGAAGCTGACCGGGAGCCCGGACGAGGCGCTGCCAGAGCTGCGGATATCGAACGGGCTGTCACCATATCTCGGAGCCAACGTCGAGAAGTCGAGCGTGATCGACTGGTCCGCACTGGTGACGTCGAGCGTCCCATCTTGATAACTGATCGCGTAGGTCGCCGACGCCGCCCCGGCGCAGGTTGTCGCATAGCTACCTACCGGCAGCGAACCGGGGGAATAGCCGGTTCCACAGGTTGGCTGAGCGAACAACGATGCTGCCGTATCGTCGAGGACGAAGCCTGCAAAGCCTGGCGTGATGGCGGGAACGGGATCGCCGTAGATCATCGTCGCGTTCGACGCTGTGATCGTCAGCGGCGCCTTGATCACGTCGATCGGGACTGTGCCGACCACCGAGGAGTTCTCGTCGACGCTGGCGGTGAAGCTGGCAGTGTACAGGCCCGCCGTGTCGGTCACCGTGCCGGAGACGCGTCCCGTACCGTCACCGTTGTCTGTGAAGGCAAGACCAGCGGGCAACCCGTCGGCCTGGATGGTGACGGTGTCGCCGGCAACGGCGCCGATCGCCGAGATGTCGAAGCTGAGCGCGCTACCGTATTCGACACTCTGCGCAACGGGGACCAGCACCTCCGCTACCGTATTGGTTACGGCGAACGGTGTGCCATTGAGCTGCGCGATGGTGGGTGTGGAGGTGGAGTCTGTCGTTACGACCTGGCACGGGACGGGGAGGCGGAGTTGAGGAGCGGCCACGTCCCACGCCGTCCCACTCCACCATCGAAGCTGGTTACCGCCATTGAGGTCACACGTGCGGATGGTGACCTGGCTGAAGTCACTGCCGGGTAGCACGAAGGCATTGATGTATCGATCGGTTCCATAGCTTGAGACCCCACTTGGGTTCGAGGCAAACACGGCCAGGACCACCGTGCCAGTACCTGTCCCGACGACACCCGCGTTGAGCCTGTACGGCAGATCGGGGATCGTCGCGCTGGGATTCGTGCCGCTGGCAATGACCGGCACATGGAGCAGCCCGGCTCCGGTGATCGTGATGATGAGCACCTGCGGGTTCGATATCTCATTGTCCGGCGGTGGGTTCACGACGGTAATGACGGCAGTGTGCGCCGTCAGATTGGCCGGAACGTCTGCCGTGAGTTGCGTGTCGGAGCCGAAGTGGGTGACCAGCGGCACCCCATCCAGATGCACGACGGAGTCAGGCGTGAACTGGTTGCCGGTGACCGTCAGCGTGAAGCCCGCGCTCCCGGCCTTGGCAGTATAGGGGCTGCTACCGGTCGTCTCGAACACCGGCTCGACCTCATCGGCCACCGTTACCGTGAGACTATCCTGGCTGCCGCCGTAGCGCACTTCACCGCTGTATGTGGCCAGGATCGTGTAGGACCCGGCCTCCGGGAACGTGTAGGTGCACGGCAATTCCGAGATGGGCACGTCCGTACATCCAGCGATAGGGTTGGCCATCGTTTCGAGGTAGAAGCTGACCGTGCCGCCGCCGTCGATGAACCGGAGGTCCGGCCGCTGCAAGAGACCGATGAAAACGGAGAGTTTCGTGGGCTGCCCGGTGATGGGACTCGTCGGCGAGGTCGTGGCGGTCAGAAAGGTCGGTGCGGTGGCAGGATCGAAGGCTCCGCTTGCACAGGTCGGTACTCGACGGGGATAGCCACGCTGGTCAATGCTGCCAACCGGCGGGTTAGTGCAGACGCTGAATACTCCAGAGACAAGTGCTGGTGATCCGTCGAGCAGGGCGATCGTCTGGGTAGGTCCCCCATAGTTCCCCAACTGACTCAACGTCGCAGCCAGCGTTGCGGAACTGTTGACACTCGAAGTGTTGGTCAAGGCGCAACTGGCGTCGCTGGCAAGGTTGCCGCCCTGGTCGATGACCGCACCGTTGCACTCCCCACCAGCTGGAGAACCAGCCAGAAGCGTGTTGGCCAGGGTGGATGTAGCCGGGTTGCCAGCATCGACAGTCTGGGTGAGGAGCGCGCCTCCGCCAGCGGTGGCGCTGTTCCCGCTAAAGGTACTGTTGATCACGGTCAACTGGCCGATGTTTGCGACCCCGCCACCGCCAGCGGAAGCGCTGTTCCCACTGACGGTGCTGTTCACCACGGCCAGTTGCCCGTAGTTTATGCCGCCGCCTCCGCCGGTAGCGTTGTTGCCGCTAATGGTGCTGCTCACCACCGTCATCTGGCCGTAGTTCGCGACGCCACCACCACCCGCTGCGCTATTACCACTGATGGTGCTATTGGTGATGTCTACCGTGCCAGCGTTGTAGACTGCCCCGCCGTTGTCACCTGCATGGTTGCCGTTGAAGCTCATCTCATTCAGGTGCAATGTCCCGGCGTTCCTCATGCCGGAGTCAACACCGTGGGCGATTGTGAAAGCCTCCATCGTGACGGTCGAGCCCTGCATGACGACGAACGCCGAGCCACCGGCTCCGGTGACGGTCACTGGATACAACCTGCCATCGATCTTCAGATCCTTGTTCAGGGTAATCGGGCCGCCACCGGCGCTGGTCAGGGTGATTGTGCCGCTGCACCGAAACAGCACTGTCGTACCAGGTTTGGCAACGGCGATGGCGTTGCGCAGTGATCCCGCATCGCAGCTGGACAACGGTGGGTCGTCAACCAGGGCAGGGGCTGCACCGGACTGATACGCTCCGCTGTCGCACCGTTCGGGGCGTGGAGCACCGCGCTGGTCGGTAGCGGTGCAATTGTGGAGGGCGGCGCCTTTCGCGGAACTAACGTTCTGCAGCGCGATCGTTTTGGTCAGGCCACCATTGAGTTGCAAGCCGGCTGGATCGAGGTTAATCGCCTGATTGCCGTTGCCGGGGAATGAACAGTAGCCTGCGTCGGAGTTGCCTCCCCCGCCATCATCGGCGAGGTTTCCCCCACCATCAACGAAAGTGCTGTGGTTCACACAACCTCCGTTGTAGTTGCCCCCTCCCTCGACCACCCTTCGCGGGTGATTGACCATGATGGAGTTGGTCATCGTCGTCGTTCCACCCTCGATGTACAGACCGCTTCCGAAGCCAAACTGCGCAGTCGTGTTTGCGTGAAACGTGCTATGCGTCACGTTCATGTCCCGGAGCGTCGTGATGGCGCCACCCGACCCAGACTTGTTGCCACTGATGGTGCTGTTGGTGATCGTCGCAGGGGCCGAGGACGTGACTGAAACCCAGATAGCGGCGCCAGCGCCGCCCGACCAGTAGATCTCGTTCCCGCTGAAGGTGCTGTTGCTGACATCCAGGCTTCCGGCGTTGACGTAGACTGCGCCACCGTACCGTTCAGCCATGTTGCCGTTGAAGGTACTGTTGGTGATGGTTACCGCCCCAAACGTGCTGCGGATGGCACCACCGTCGTAGCCCAGATTCTCAGTAAAGGTGCTGTTGATGACAGTCAGCGGGCCGTCGTGGTGGAGAATGGCGCCGCCCATGACCGCGCCGGGCCTGTGACGGAGAAAGGTGCAGTTGATGACGGTCACTGAGCTTGAAGTGCTTTCTATCGCGCGACCGTGGAAGCCGCCGGCATTCGCGATGGACAGGTTCTTCAAGGTGAGGGACGCGCGGTTGACGTTAAACAGCGCTCCATAAACGATATTTGGATCGCGCTCGCCACCGGTGATCGTCACGTCCTGTCCGCTGCCGTCGATCGTAATGTCCTTGCCAAAGACGTCTATTCCGAAACCGAGGGCGATGACGCCGCTACAACTGAATCTCACGGTATCGCCGGAACCGGCACGGCCGACCGTGTTGATGAAGGTTCGTCGATCACAATCCGACACCGTCAATGTTGCAGCACTCGCCGGCGTGGGTTGGACGACCATCCCCGAGAAAGCGGTCAGTAGCAGCGCGAGCAGTAGCGTGATTCGGGATACCGAACTCGACATTGTCAGAGCCCTTTCATCGAGGTCCGTCCGGGCATTGACTGACCGTTACCTCGTTACGGCTGAGGCAGACACCACTGACAGCAGACAGCGACGTCCGGGGGTCCGCCGGCAGGCAGCGCCCGGAGACGCAACCCATCCGCCGTATCCCCCGGGCGTCACTCACAGTAGGCGGCGGCCAGCGCAGCGGCATCCGTACATCTCCGCGATCGTTGGCGGGGTATCTGGCGTGAACCACGTAGTCGTCCACTACTGCGGTCGTGCCGGGTGTCCGCTGGATGGTGGACAACAGGGGTTAGGTGAGGGCGTGCTCGTGTGCGAAGGCGATCGCCTCGGCGCGATTCTGGGCGCCGATCTTGGCGTAGAGGTTGGTAATGTGGCGTTCGACCGTCCTAGCGCTGAGGAACAGGGCATCCGCAATTTCGCGATTGGTTCGACCGCCGGCGAGCAGTCGCAGAACCTCGATCTCGCGTGGGCTGAGCCCGATCGGCGCGGTACGCTCCATCGCATGTGACTGATCGCCGATGCGCACCCCGAGCGCGTCGATCCGGCCCAATGCCGGCGCGGCAGCCAGTGGGACGCAGATAGCTCGCGCCTCGTCGAGCGCCCGGCCGGCCTCGTCGTTGGCACCAGAGCGCAGGAACACATCCACGCAGGCAATCAGGGTGAGCGCCCGCTCGTACGGCGCATCGCATGCCTCCGCCAACTCCAGCGCCGCGTCAAGGTGCTGGCGTGCTTCCAGGGTCCGGCCAGCGTGCGCCTCAATCGTGCCGAGCAGGCGGTGGGCTGCCAGCAACGCGAGTGGTTGTCGCGGTTCGCTCGCCAACGCCAGCGCGTGGGCTGCGTGCTGGCGCGCGCGCCCGATATCACCGGCCGCGTGACAATAGCTTGCCCAGGCGCACTGTCCGTCGGCCCGGCCGAGCACTGCTCCGCTCCAAGCTAGCCAGCGGTCGTGCGCGTCCAGCCAGGCATGGGCGGCAGTCAGGTCGCCGCGATCGAGACACAGCGTCACGGCAACACGAATCAGGGCGAGGCTCGGCGCGAGATCGACATACCCTGGAAGGGTCTGAGGACCGCCCCGTAGCATGGCATTCACGTATTCCCAGGCAACCGAGACATTGCCCTGCGCCAGGGCTATTTGCGCCAGCACGACGGTCGAGGCCAGATACTTCTCCGACGTCGCGTCCGATGCTTGAACACTGCTGAGCGCCAACTCACGCGCCGCCCGCCAGTCCCCCTTGATGTGCAGGATTGGCAACCACGCGATACGCGGGGGAATGCCGCCGTGCGCACCACTGGACGAGCGCCATGCAGACTCTCCCGCAGCGGCAATCCGCCGCCGCTCGGCCAGGTTGTCCGCCCCGTATGGGATCTGGGCGAAGGTGAGTTGTTGCAACATCAGGATAGCGAGGGCCGAGTCGGAGGATACGCGTCGCATTTCATCACCGCAGATGGCGAATGCCTCACGTGCCTCAATGTCTCTGCCGGCGAGCGAAAGCGCGATGGCACGCGCCCACCAGGCCAGCATCGGCACACTGTCCGAGTGCTCGATGATCGCATTGGCCTGGTTAAGCGCCTCGCCAATTCGGCCCACGAACGCCAGTATCGACGCTAGCAGCCCAGCGACATCGGATCGACTCAGGACGACGCGCTGGCGCTCGAGTTCGTCCAGGCGCTGCAGGTCAGCAGGAATCAGCCTCGCCAGTTCGCTGAGACTCGCTTCCAGGTCGGCCAACCCTGTTCGAACTTCACCAACCGTGCAGCGAATCTCTCCCCGGTAGACCGTCACGTATGCCTGGAGCAGTGCATCCTGAGCATCAACGGCCAGTGCACCGACCGCATCCAGGATGGTCAGCGATCTGTGCGGATCGGCGGTGCGGAGCAGTTTTGCGCACCGGAAGAGGAGCCATCCTCGGTCGACAGCGGGTGAGTTTGTGGCGCTCATCATCGCCAGCGCCGACTCAAAATGACCGGCTGCGGTCAGCCAGGCAACCCGCTCTGATCGGCTACCGGCGCGAATGAACCAGTCAACTGCACGTGCGTCCAGCGCCTGCCGGAAGTGGTGCGCGATAGTCTCCGGTTCCGCGCCCGCGTCAGTCGTCAGGGCCTCAGCGATACGGCGGTGCAAGGCTTGTCGCCGGGGCAGCGGCAGACCCTCATAAAGGGTGTCACGGACCAGCGCGTGACTGAAGCGAAGGTGCATTCCTGATGGTGACTCCTCAAGCAGGTGGTTGCCCAGTGCGCGTTCGACCATTTCGTCGAACCCATCACCGTCGACATCGCTGACCTGCCGCCAGAGCAGCAACGGAACTTCCTGCCCGATGACAGCGCCGAGTTCAAGCAGCCGCCGGATATCAGGTCCAAGGCGTGCGGCTCGTCCGTTAATGACCTGTCGGACCAGCACCGGCACCTGCGAGCGTTCGATCGAATCGAGCGTCCAACCATCTGCATCACGTCGGAGGCGCTGCTCTTCTTCGAGCGCACGAAGGAGTTCAAGCATGTAGAGCGGGATGCCCTGACTTCGTCCTCCGAGGTGCGCAACCAGCCGGTCGTTATCGACCTCCGGCAACACGTAGCGCATCGCGACGAACGTCTGGATATCCGTCGTCTCGAGCGGGTGCAGGTGCAACCGATGTGCGTTCGACTCACGCACGAGATGCGGCAGAATCCGATCCAGCACCTGATTCTCGGCAAGCTCGCTGTCGCGATAGGTCACGATCATTAAGACAGCAACCTCGTGTACCTCGCGCGCGAACAGGCGCAGGAACTCCAGCGACTCCGGATCGGCCCAGTGCAGATCTTCCAGCACCAGCACCAGCGGACCGCGCCCGCCCAGCGCCTGGAAGTAACTGCGTAGCCCAGCCGCGAAGACGTCCGGGTTGATGGCCTCATCCATCCGTGGCGGGGCTGGTAGCTGCGGATCGCGACGGGCGGCGCTGGCGGTCAGGTCACACCATGGGCCGTATGGTGGCGTCGTTGCCGCGTCGTAGCAGGCACCGGTCAACACGAGTGAGCCTTGCAAACCGGCCTCAACGCTAAACGAGTGGACTAGCGCGGTCTTCCCGATACCGGCGTCGCCACTGACCAGGACCAACGAGCCATGACCCGCCACGGCCTCGGCCAACTGGTCCCGGAGGGTCGCCAACTGATGAGCACGGCCAACGATGCTGGTGGGGTCTGTCGCGTTGCGGGACAAAATGACCTCCCCCCGCGAGCGGCGGGCGCGCGCCCCAGACTCTGATGGTTCGGGAGATACCAACAGCCGTGATTATACTCAGGACTTGTGGTTTCGCCTGTCACACGCGAGTGCGACGCTGCGGTTGGCTGCTTAGCCCTCGTCCTCATCCCAACCCGGTGGCGGGACCCAGAGATTCGTTCGCATCGCGTAGCGGGGAGAGCGGGGGACCTCATCGGGGGCGCGGGTCGGCGGGTCGGTCGCGCCGATCAGTTCCCAGCCGCGCGGGATGAGGAGCGTCGCGATCGTCTCCTGGGTCCACTGGTCGGCTTCCAGCCAGAGGTCGGTCGTACCGTCGTCGCGCAGATCCGGTTCAGCTTCCACCTCACGGACGATGTCGATGCCCATGTCCGTTTCAAGGTAGACCGTGACACGCACCAGCGGTTCATCGCCGGGCAAAGAGACGCACAGACCTTCGACGCGGCCGAACTTCATGTGGCTGGCTCCGGCACGGATGCAGGACGTGGTTGCTGGAGAGCGGCCCGAGGGATGCGGGCGGCGATTGCGGCTGCGATAACGATCAGGATCGCCATCAGCATGATCGCCGAGCCGGTACCGATGTCGTCGGCGACAGCACCCGTTACCGGTGCGCCAATGCCGCCGGTGACGAAGCCCATCCCAAGGATAAATCCGGATGCGACGCCGACCCGGCCCGGCAACAGCCGCTGGGCCATCACGAGCGTGATCGAGAGGCCCATCTCGACGAAGAAGCCAAATAGCGGTCCGAAGATCAACGAGAGCGGTCCGGGGAAGGCAGCGAAGAGGATCAGTGCCGGGGCAGCGCAGATCAGTGAGACAGCCAGGACCGAGCGCTGGCCGATCCGGTCGGCGAGGATTCCCCCGGTGATCGTCCCGACTGCGCCGAAGCCAAGCACCAGCGTCGCCAGGATGCTGTAGAAGGTCGACGAGTAGCCGAGGTCCTTAAACCAGACCGGGATGAAGGTGACGACCGAGAGCGTCACCCACGAGCGCAACATGACGACCGACAGGACGATCAACAGCGGTTTCCAGGCGATCCTGCCCTGCTGGGCGCGTTGGATTTCGTGGTGCTGGCGGACGCCGAGGCCGAGTTGACGTAACTGCTGGAGCATCAGGAACGCGATCAGGAAGCCGAGCGGGGCGACGACGAGCGTTCCGTAGCGGCCAAAGACGAAGAAGATCAGCGCGCCGAGGACCGGGCCAAGCGAGTAACCCGCTGTCCCGCCGACGGTGTAGACCGACATAGCCGTATTACGGCGCATATCACCGGCGACGGCAGCGGCGTTGGACGCGCCCTGCGGGTGATAGGCGCCGGAGCCGAGACCTGCCAGTGCTGAGATGGCAATCAACGTGAGATACGATGGTGCGAGCCCCGCGATGCCGACCATCCCGGCTGACCATGCCATGCTCGCCACGGCGAAGTAGCGGCTACCGAAGCGGTCGGCCAGGTAGCCGAACAGTGGCTGGGAGAGTGACGAGGCGGACGTGTAAGCCAGCGCGATCAGCCCGATGTCGGCGTTGGTGAGATCGAACTCGTCGGCCATGATCGCGTAGAGGACGGGCATCAGACCGCCGAACATATCGACGGTGAAGTGGCCCATCATGAAGACCGCCAGCGCGCGATGTGCTACTAAACCTCGAAGCCGGTCCACCGATCGAACCACCATTTCCCACGCCAGGCGACCATAACGACAGACCATGATACGAGGAATCCCGGCCGGACGCATCCGCTTGTTTGCGATATGCCGGATTCCGGCTCCAACCTGTGCGTATTGACCTCCAATAACGCAACGGTTAGTATGCTCGTACGGGAATCAGCCATTGCAGAGCAACCCACCCTGACAACTGCCACCAGTCGCATTGCCCTGTCGTTGCCGTTGAACGCGTAGCGCTATGCGAGGAGTGCGTATGACCTGGCCAAACCGTGGAGTGAGCCATCGTCCTGTCGTATCCGGACGGAAGGGTGCGGTTGCGTCAGCACACCCTCAGGCGTCGATGGCAGGTTTGCTGATGTTGCAGCAAGGTGGCAACGCGGTTGACGCAGCCGTCGCGGTTGCAGCAGCCCTGAACGTCGTCGAGCCCTACATGTCCGGGGCGGCTGGAGTCGGCTACATGACGATTGCCGTACCGGGCCAGCCTGCGCCGGTCGTCCTGGAGTACATCGGCCGGGCACCAGCTGCGGCAACGCTTGACCAGTTCAGCGAACCGGGTAGCAAGGACGACGGAATCCGCTCACCGCTCGTGCCGGGCGCGCTCGGTGGCTGGCTGGCGGCGCTGGAGCGCTATGGGACGATGGACCGCGCGACGGTGTTCGCACCGGCCATCGAGTATGCGCGCGATGGCTTCCCGGTCACGATCAAGAACCATAGCTTTATCGACGGCAATCGCGAGCGTGTCCTGCGTTGGCCAACCTCGACGGCTGCCTACCTTCACGATGGCGCGACTCCGGCGGTGGGGTCGATTCTGCGGCAGCCTGATCTGGCGCGGACGTTCGAGGCTGTCGTCGAGGGTGGCGCCGATGTCCTCTATCGCGGACCGGTCGGCGAGGAAATCGCGCGTTTCTCGCAGGAGAACGGCGGGTTGCTGACCGTCGAGGATCTGGCGTCCTACCAGCCGAGTTGGCAGGAGCCGATCGCGACGACCTACCGGGGCTACACGACCTATTGCCCGCCGTTGCCGTGTAGCGGGATGCAGTACCTGATCACGCTCAACATCGTCGAGGGGTTCGACGTGGCCGGGATGGGACCGGGCAGTGCCGACTACCTGCACCATCTGGCCGAGGCGATGAAACTGGCCGTCGCTGACCGAACGACGTATGCGCCAGACCCGTCCTCACCGATCGAACGGTTGCTGTCGAAGGCGTATGCAGCCCAGCGGCGGGAACTGATCGATCCGAATCTCGCTGCATATAGCGGCGGCGAGCGGTTCACGTCCCACAAGTTGCCGGACGAAATCCTCCCCGGCAGTTTCGAGAGCATCATGCGTGAGAGCACGACCCACTTCGCGACGGCGGACGCCAACGGCTGGGCGGTCTCCTGCACGCAGACGCTCGGCGGCGGATTCGGGTCGGGCGTCGTCCATGGCAACACGGGCTTGTCGCTCAACAACTTCGCGCACTGGTTCGACGATGACCCTGAGAGTCCGAACGTTATCGCGCCCAACAAGCAGGTTGAGATGTGCCTGGCGCCGTCGCAGACCTGGCGTGATGGACGGCTGTTCGTCACCGTCGGGACGCCCGGATCGTTCGGGATCATGGAGACGACGCCTCAGATGCTGCTCAACGTCCTTGACCACGGCTACAGCATCCAGGCGGCGATTGAAGCACCACGCTTCCGGACGATCACCGGCCGTGAACTGATCATCGAAGGCCGTGTCCCGGAACCAGTGCTGGACGACCTGCGACGGCGCGGTCACGAGGTCGAGGTGCTCGATCAGTGGACACCGCTGGTCGGCGGTGGTCAGGGGATCATGGTTGATCCTGACAGTGGCGCAATGATGGCCGGCGCCGATCCACGCCGCGATGGGTACGCTCTCGCACTCTGACACATCGCTGACGATCCACGACCGCGTTGAACCACGACATCGGGCGGAGGGAACGGATGACCGCAGCGACGACAGCGACCATTAGCCGCGATGAGTTGGCACGGCGTATCGACACGCTCCCGCGTGTCCGGTTTGCCCATCTGCCGACGCCGCTGGAGGAAGCACCCCGGCTACGCGAGGCGCTGGGGCCGAACGCTCCAAGGATCTTCATCAAACGTGACGACACGACCGGACTGGCGTTCGGCGGCAACAAGGTGCGTCATCTGGAGTTCCGGCTGGGCGACATCCGGGCTAAAGGTGCCGATACGTTGATCGTTACCAACGTCGCCCAGTCGAACCACGCTCGCCTGCACACTGCACTCGCGGCCCGTTTCGGACTCACCACCTACATCATCAAGATCCCGAGTCCGAAGGATGACCCGGTCAACGGCAACCTGTTGCTGGACCACATCATGGGCGCGCGGATCATCGAAGCCAGTAGTGCCGATCCAGATGAGATCGAGCGCGAGCTGGCGGCGCTTGTCGATCGCCTCGAAGCGGAGGGCCACGTCGTCTACAGCGTGCCAAAAGACCGTTTCTCGAAGATCGCAGGAACGTGCGGTTACCTGCTCGGCGCGATCGAGTTGCTCGGCCAACTCGACGAGCGCGGTGTCGTGGCCGACCACATCTTCCTCGCGTCGGGGACATCGTCGGCCGGGCTGGCACTGGCGGGCAAGTTGCTCGGCGAGCGCTATCGCGTCCATCCCGTCAGCGTCGGCGATAGCCGCGCTGGAATCGAAGCCTACGTCTGTGGGTCAGCCAATGGAGCCGCCGAACTGCTGGGATTCGATCTGCGGCTCGGTCCGGACGACATCAGTATCCACGATGAATATGTTGGCGAGGCCTACGGTATCCCGACCGAAGCAGGGTTGGCCGCCCTGCGGCTGGTTGGGCGTACCGAAGGGCTGATCCTCGATCCGGTTTACACGTCCAAAGCGATGGCCGCGCTCGTAGACCAGATATCGCAGGGACAGATCGGGCCTAACGAGACGGTTGTCTTCGTTCACACGGGTGGACTCCCGATCACGTTCGCCTACAACGAGGAGATCATGCGAAGTATGTAGCAGGATGCTACGACGCGGGAAAGGGGGATGCTGAACAGGTCGAGCCAATGGTGGGAGTGAGCGACACGATTGACGTCGTACGAGGAGGAACCCGCATGGCTGACGGAGAGATCGATATTCGAGACAGACTGCCCAATTTCAGAATGAGCCGAAGGCTCTTTCTCGGGGCGATGGCCGGCACATTCGCGGCCTCATTGCTGGCGGCCTGCGGTGGCGATGGCGACGATGATGACGACGACGTCGATCCGACCAACACGACCGGCACGTCCGGCCAGACTGCGACCGAGGCTCCGGACGCAGAACCGACCGAAGCGGACGCTGAGGACACTCCGGAAGGCGACGACGAGGAGGATGATGAAGATGTCCGAGGCGTCGATGTTCGTGAGTTCGACAACCCTGAGCCGGGAACTCCGCAGGGGAGCAAGCCGGAAGAGCTAATCATGGCCTGGGGGACGACGCAGTTCACGACCCATGGCATTGACCCGCAACTCCACGTCGGTACGATCGCCGAAACGCAATTGCGACACATTTACGAGCCACTGGTCAAGTTCGAGCGCGACCTGACGACGATTTCTCCATGTCTCGCGACGGCCTGGGAGCGGCTCGACGAACTGACGGTTCAGTTCCAGTTGCGCGAGGGCGTGTCGTTCCACAACGGTGAACCGTTCAACGCTGAGGCGGTTGCGTACAGCGTCATGCGCCCGCTGAGCGACGAGACGCCCGGCGATGCGCGCAGTACCTACTCGATTATCGAGAGCGTTGAGGTAGTCGACGACTTGACCGTCAACGTCATCACCAGCAGCCCCGACCCGGCGTTGCTTGCCCGGATGACCGGCTTTCACATGGTGATCGTGGCGCCGGAGTGGGCCTCCCAGGGTGTCGAGGTCGTCTCGACCGAGGCGGTTGGGACAGGTCCGTACAAGTTCGTCTCCTGGTCGCCCAACGAGGACCTGGTCGTGGAGGCGAACGAGGAGTACTGGGATGGCGCACCGAGCATCAAGAAGGTGCGCATGACGACGATCGTCGAACAGGCAACGCGAGTAGCCGCGTTGCGTGCAGGCGATGTCCACGTCGCCAAGGACATGCCGCCCGAGGAACTGGACGCGATCACCGCGAGTGGCCGGGCTCGTGCCGTCCGATCGGTCAGTAACCGCGTTCCGTTCTACTTCATCACGACTGAGGTCGAGCCGTATGACAACCCGCTCGTTCGTCAGGCGATCAACTACGCAGCCAATGTCGACGGGGTGATCGAGGCAATCGTCCTCGGGAATGCGAATCGGGTCTCGACGATCATCGGTCCGTGGATCTTCGGATTTGATCCGACGCTGGAGCCGTACCCGCATGACCCCGAGCGGGCGAAGGAGTTGCTGGCCGAGGCAGGCTATCCGGATGGCATCGACATCCAGATCTGGCACATCCAGGGCCGCTATCCGAAGGACAAGGAAGTCGCCGAAGCGATGGCGCAGGAGATGGCGAAGGCCAACATCCGTTGCACGCCTGAACTCCGTGAGGCAGCCACCCTGACCGAACTCCAGATGGCCAAAGAGACACCGGGGCTGATCTTTGCCTCCTGGGGTAACTGGTTCTTCGACGCCGACAACAGTTTCGTCCCGCTGTTTGGCTGCGAGCAGGCAGCCGCCTTTGGCGACTGGCGACGGCCGTATGGCTGCAATCAGGAACTTGAGGACGTGCTGCAGGCAGCGCGTGTCGAGCTGGACGTCGAAGCGCGACGGGAACTCTACGCCGAGGCTCAGCGAATTCTCTACGAAGACGCCGGTGCGCTGTTCATGTACCAGCTGGTCGACATGTTCGGTGTCGACAACTGGGTCAAGTGGGAACCACGTCACGACGAGATGATGTGGGCGCACGAGATGGAGTGGAACGAGTAACGACACTGCTCGGGACTCGGAATTCGGGATCGGGATGCGGAGACACAGGGGATTGACGACGGTTGGGCCGTTTCTCACCCCTGTGTCTCGAATCCCGAATCCCAAGCGACCAACAGAACAGAGAACTGCATGACCCAATACATCATTCGTCGCCTGCTGCAGTCGTTTCTCGTGATTCTCGGCGTGGTGACGGCGGTCTTCATCATTACGAATATGACGGGCGATCCGGTCGCGCTGATGCTCGGTGAAGCGTCGAGCGCGGAGGATATCGAGCGGTTGCGCGAGCAACTCGGCCTCGATGAGCCGCTCTACGTCCAGTACTTCAACTTTCTGGTCGATGCAGCCCGTGGCGACTTTCAGGACTCGCTGAGGTTCGGTGGGTTCTCGTCGATGGAGGTCGTCCTCGACCGCTACCCTCGGACGATCGCGCTCGCGGCCGTTGCGCTGCTGATTTCAGTGACGATCGGTGTCGTGCTTGGTGTGATCTCAGCGATCAAGCGCTACACGGTTGTCGACAACATCGTGATGCTGCTGGCGCTGCTGGGGCAGTCAATCCCCAACTTCTGGCTCGGCATCATGCTGATCCTGTTTTTCGCTGTGAACCTCGGCTGGCTCCCGTCACAAGGCTACAGCCTCTCGCCGAAGTACCTGCTGCTGCCGGCGATTACGCTGGCCGCGCCGAGCCTCGCGCGGCTGACGCGGCTGACCCGCTCGGGGATGCTGGATGTGATGTCGGCCGACTTCGTCAGGACAGCGCGGGCCAAAGGGCTGCGCGAACGGATCGTAATCTGGCGACATGCGTTCAAAAACACGGCCATTCCGCTCGTAACCGTGATCGGGCTCGATTTCGGCAACCTGCTGGCTGGAGCGATCATCACCGAACAGATCTTCCAATGGGATGGCGTTGGCCAGTTGCTGGTGACATCGATCAACAGTCGCGACTTTCCGGTCGTTCAGGCTGCCACCTTCATCATTGCCGCCAGCTTCGTCCTGATCAACCTGCTGGTCGATCTGGTCTACACATGGCTCGATCCTCGGGTGCGGCTGACGTGACGGCAGACGGCTCAAAGACACACTACCTGGAGGTCCGATGATCAAACGCGAGGCCGCCGCACCGCCACCGACGCTGGCGGATGCGCTCACGTCGGTGCGGGAGCAGCGTTCTGCAACACGACGTGCGTTCAGGATGTTGCGGCGCAACCGGCTCGGCGTGATCGGATTTGCCATCCTGCTCATCGTCACCTTCGCCGCCATATTCGCGCCATTCGTCGTCCCCTATGACGTCGATGCACCCGGCGTGCTTACTGAGCGGCTTCATTGTCCAATCCTCACCAGTTGCCCGCGTTACGGCACTACCGAGACGATTGAGGGGTCGACGAAGCACATCCTCGGTACGGACCAACTCGGCCGGGACATCCTGACGCGGATCATCTACGGCGCGCGCGTATCGCTGATCGTCGGGATCACGGCGGTCCTGCTTGGCGCGGGTATCGGGACGATGATGGGGCTGTTCTCTGGTTACTACGGTGGCTGGATCGACGCGATCATCATGCGGATCGGCGATATCTTCCTCGCATTCCCATACCTGCTGCTGGCGATTGCGATCGTTGCTGTCCTCGGCGGCGGGCTGCTGAACGTCATCATCGTCCTGGCAATCGCGACCTGGGTTCCGTATGCGCGGCTCACGCGCGGGTCGGTCCTGTCGGCGAAGGCGCAGGAGTACGTCGTCGCGGCACGCGCGATCGGTGTGTCGGACGGTAAGTTGCTGTTCCGGCATCTGCTGCCGAACGTCGTGACGCCGATCATCGTCTACGGGACGTTCGCGGTCGCGGCCGCTATCATCGCCGAGGCGGGCTTGTCGTTCCTTGGCCTCGGCGTCGGAGCGTCCCGCCCGACCTGGGGCAACATGCTGGCCGACGGCCGCTCGTACCTCTCGACTGCCTGGTGGCTGGCGACGATTCCCGGTATCGCAATCATGCTGACGGTCCTCTCGATCAACCTGATCGGCGACTGGCTCCGCGACGCACTCGACCCTCAGTTGCGGAACATTGAGTGAGTCGGACGGGATTCGGGGTGTGGTGAGTTGGTCTGTTCTGCTCACACCGTGCGGAATCCAGGCATGGCATTGCTCTTGTTCGGCCTCGAATCCCGGGTCCCGATTCCCGAACGTCTACCTTGCTACACTTCCAGTCGCGACGCATCTAAACGCGTCCAGACGGTCCGCTGTGTGATGAAGGCAGACGTTTTCAATGGAACAGACAATCGGCAGCACACTTGAGAGCATCCGCACCCGGCTCGATCAGATTGGGGTGCGTCTTTGACTTGGCCGGGAAACGGCGTGACATTGGAGAACTGGAGTCGCTCTCGGTAGAGCCGGGCTTCTGGGACGATCCGCAGAAGGCCCAGCGGATCATGCGTCAGATCACTGGTCTGCGTGGTCAGGTCGATGGCTGGGAAGCGATGCGGCAGCAGGTCGATGACCTGCTGGAACTGAACGAACTCGCGGAAGACGATGACGAGGCAATGAACCTCGAAATCCGCGAGCAGACCGACGCGCTCGGCAGTCAACTCGACCGGATGGAGATTCAACTCCTCCTCTCTGGCGAGTACGACGACCACGACGCGATCCTTGCCGTACATGCTGGAACCGGCGGTGTCGATGCCCAGGACTGGGCCGAGATGCTGGCGCGGATGTACATGCGCTGGGCGGAAAAGCGCGGCTTCCAGACGACGATCCTTGACTGGACCGAGGGTGAGGAGGCCGGCATCAAGAGCGCGACGATCGAGATCCGCGGACCGTACGCTTACGGCTACTGCAAAGCCGAAGCGGGCACCCACCGACTGGTGCGGCTCTCGCCGTTCGACGCTGCCCACCGGCGGCACACGGCATTCGCGCTGGTCGAGGTGTTGCCGGCGGTCGAGGACGACGCCGAGGTGGAGATCAAGGATGACGACATCCGGATCGACACCTATCGCTCATCGGGCGCCGGAGGGCAGCACGTCAACAAGACCTCGTCGGCGATCCGAATCACCCACTTCCCGACCGGGATCGTCGTGACCTGTCAGGACGAGCGGTCGCAGTTGCAGAATCGCGAGTCGGCCTTCAAGATCCTGCGCTCGAAGCTGGTCGAACTGAAACTTCGCGAGCAGGCCGAGGAACGCTCTCGGATCAAGGGCGAACACGTCTCCGAGGGCTGGGGTAGCCGGATTCGCTCCTATGTCCTCCAGCCGTATACGATGGTGACCGATCACCGGACCGACTTCTCGACGGCAAACGTTCAGGCGGTCCTCGATGGTGACGTTGACCCGCTGATCGACGCCTACCTGCATATGCAACTCGAGGAGCAGGGTCCAGCCGAGGCGGTTGCCGGTGGAGACTAACGATACGCCACTACCATCCGGCGTCGTGGGCGGGGCGATCATTCGCCCCGTCCGATTCGTGTTGCTGCTGGCCGTGCTGCTGGTGTCGATCGTCGCACCCCTTCCCGTCGCTGCTCAGACCGACGTGACGTTCAGTGACTTCCGGGCTGAGGCGGACTTTGGGGTCTCGATGAGGTTTGAGGTCGTCATCGAGTCTCCGGTCGAGATTGCCGAGGTGGAACTGTACTGGCATGCGGTCGGCGATCCGGAACTGACGGCAGAGTATCCGTCATTTACGCCGGGCAACCGGGTTGCATTGCAGCACGACGTCAACCTGACCTTCCAGTATCTCCCGCCAGGGTTGGACATCATCTACTTCTGGCGGGCGATCGATGTCGAAGGGAACACGACCGACTCAGATGAGCAGTTGCTCTTTTATATGGACGATGGCCCGGACTGGGAATCGCTGTCGAACGGTCTGGTCACGCTCTGGTGGTACTCAGGGAATGACGATTTCGCTGAGGACATCGTCGGGACGGCCAACCGGACGATCGAGGCGTTGGCCGAACGTTTCGACGTGACCGCCGACGAGCCGATCCGGATGGTGATCTACGGCAACAATGGCGACTTCATGGATGCGCTGCCGCCCAATTCAGCCGACTGGATCGGTGGACAGGCGCACCCATCGCTGAACCTGATCGTCGCGATGATCGCGCCCGGTGGCGGGGTCGAGCGCGAGATTCGGCGGATGATCCCGCACGAGGTCAGTCACCTGATCCTGCATCAGGCGACTGAAAACCCGTGGAACTCTCCTCCACAGTGGCTCGACGAGGGGCTGTCCGTCTACAACCAGGAGACTCCGGATCGTGACCTGCCGGATATCCTGGACGACGCCGTCGAGGACGGAGAGTTGATTCCGGTCCGGGCGCTGGGGTCGAGTTTCCCAGTCGATCCGGAGCAGGCGTACCTCTCTTACGCCGAGAGCCACTCGATCGTGACGTACATCATCGAAGAACTCGGCGAGGACGAGATGGCCGAACTGATCGCCATCTTCCGCGACGAAGTCTCCTACGACACGGCCGTCGAAGACGCACTTGGCCTCACCGTCGAAGAACTCGACGAGGACTGGAAAACCTGGCTCGGCTACGAGGGCGACCGGCCGGTGACTGGCAATAGTCCCGACGCTCCACCCCGCTCCCAGATCGACGACGACAGCGACGACACCGATCTCTCCCGCAACGAGTTGATCGGCTTCACTGCCTGCCTGAGCATCTTCTCGCTCTCAGGCTTGGCCCTCTTCGTCGTCGCAATCCGCAAAGTGCGGGCGATGGGGGGATAGGGGATGTGGGACGTGGGACGCGGCACGCGAAAAACCGGTAAGGGCGAGGCAGTAATCATCTTGCCTTTCTCCCAGGCGGCTGTCGCGGGGGCGAACCTTCGGTTGCGTAGTTAGAGCAGGTTGCAGAATGGTTGCCCACCCTGTCGTCCTGAGCCGCAGCGAAGGACCTCTCCTCGTTAGGCTTGTGCGGCATCAGGTCAGGAGAGGTCTTTCGCTGCGGCTCAGGACGACAGGCGATGTTTCTGGGAACCACTCTAGCGCCTGCAGATGGGTTCCAAGCGACACAACACCCGTCCTCGGTACCGATTCGCGTCTCGCGTCCCACGTCCCGCGTCCCGTGTACGTACCCGCCTCCCAACCTTGACACTACCTGTATCAACCTGCTATCATCTCAGGTGGTTAGCACTCATTTGGAAAGAGTGCTAAGAGGTGGGTTGCATGAGTGACGAGCAGCAGCTTTCAAACCGGCAGCGCGAGATCCTGCGCCTGATTATTCAGGAGTACGTCGTCGGCGGGCGGGCGGTTGGCTCGCAGTCGCTGATTGAGCGTCACCCGTTGAACGTATCGTCTGCGACAGTGCGCAACGAGATGTCGGCATTGGAGCGGCTCGGATTCATCGAGCAACTGCACACCTCGGCCGGCCGTGTCCCGACCGACCGGGGCTACCGCTTCTATGTCGAACAGTTCGCGTCGGACTCGGCATTGCCGGCCAACGATCAGATCATGATCCGGCATCAGTTCCGACAGGTTGAGACGCAGTTGGAATCCTGGCTGGAACTCGCTGCCAGCGTGCTGGCCGGGTTTGCGCGAAACGTCTCGGTCGTCACGTCGCCACGGACGGCAATTACCCGCCTGCGGCACTTCGAACTGCTGTCGCTGCAGGAGCGGGTGGTCCTGCTGATCATGGTCACGCAGGAGAGCACCGTTCATCAGGCGATGCTGCATGTACCGGAACCGGTGACGCAGGAAGAACTGAGCGCGAGTGCTGACCGGCTGAACGCCGTGTTCCAGAACCTGACCGTGGAAGAACTACGGCCCAAGGTTGTCGGGTTGGCTGATCTCGACAAGTTGATCGGTGAGCACCTGCTGGCAACGCTGGAGTCGGCCCAGTCGACCGAGCGGACCGAGGTGCACTACCAGGGAATCGAGCATGTCCTGCAGCAGCCGGAGTTTGACGGCTCGCGGCTGGCCCAACAGTTATTGGAGATGCTGCGCGGCGGGTCGTTGCTGTCGGAACTGTTGCCGCAGATTTCAGATCGTGATGGGCTGCAGATCTTTATCGGCGAAGAGAACGCGTCGGAGGAACTACGCCCGTTTGGCGTGGTCGTTGCGACGTATGGCGTCGACGATGAAGTGACCGGTTTGCTGGGGATTCTTGGCCCACGCCGGATGCCATACGAGCGGTCGATCTCGTCGGTGCGCTATATGGCGCGGTTGATGAGCGACCTGATGCGTGACCTGTACACCGCCTGATACATCGTCGGAGAACGAATGGAGGGACCACCACTTGTGACTCAACAGGAATCGGATCAGATGGACGAGACGACGGAGCAGAACGAGCAACTATCGCTCGAAGACGTGCTAGGGGAACTGGAGCAGTTCAAGGCTGACGCAGCCGAATTGCTCGACCGTCTCCAGCGCTCACAGGCGGAATTCGCCAACTACCGGCGCCGGATCGAAGGGGAGCGCGAGCTGACCCGGATCCGGGCGACTGAAGATCTCGTCCGCAAGTTGCTGCCCGTGGCGGATGACTTCGATCGCGCGCTCCGCTCGGTCCCTGAGGACATCGCGGACAACCCGTGGATCGAAGGGATCCGGCTGGTGGAGCGCAAGCTGTGGAAGGTGCTCGAAGGCGAGGGTATCTCGCTGATGGAGAGCGTCGGACAGCCGTTCGACCCGAGCCTGCACGAGGCCGTCATGGTTGACGAGGGCGACGGCGAGGCCGACACGGTGGTCGAGGAGTTCCAGCGTGGCTACCTCGTCCACGAGACCGTCCTGCGGCCCGCGATGGTCAAGGTCGGTTCGGCAGCAAGCCTCAATCTGACAACGACCACAATGGACGCGTAACTGGAGCAATAGAGCAGGCCGGACATCTCGCACGACCGCGGGAGCAGGCAGGAGGAACAATGGCACGAACGATTGGTATTGACCTGGGAACGACGAACTCGGTCGTCGCCGTAATTGAAGGTGGCGAACCGACCGTCATTACCAACACTGAGGGCGAGCGGCTGACGCCGTCGGTCGTCGCGCTCTCATCGAGCAACGAGCGGCTGGTCGGGCGATTCGCCAAACGACAGGCCGTCACCAACGCGAAGAACACGATCTTCTCGGTCAAGCGCTTCATTGGACGACGATTTGACGATCCGGTTGTCCAGCGCGACATCAAGCTGCTGCCGTACGAGATTCGGCAGGGCGCACATGGTGGCGTCGACATCAAGATGGGCGACAAGTGGTCGACCCCGGCCGAGATTTCGGCGATGGTGTTGCAGAAGCTGAAGGCGGACGCCGAAGCCTATCTGGGCGAGAAGGTCGACAAGGCTGTCATCACCGTCCCGGCGTACTTCGACGACAGCCAGCGACAGGCGACCAAGGACGCCGGTCAGATCGCTGGCCTCGAAGTGCTGCGCATCATCAACGAGCCGACGGCCTCGGCGCTGGCCTATGGCCTGGACAAGAAGAACGACGAGAAGGTCGCGGTCTACGACCTCGGTGGTGGCACGTACGACATCTCGATCCTCGACCTGTCCGAGGGCGTCTTCCAGGTGCTGGCGACGAATGGCGACACCCACCTCGGTGGTGACGACTTCGACCAGCGCGTGATCGACTTCCTGGCCGACGAGTTCAAGAAGCAGGAAGGCATCGACCTTCGCTCGGACCGGATGGCGCTGCAGCGTCTGAAGGAAGCGGCCGAGAAGGCGAAGATCGAACTCTCGACGACCCAGCAGACCGACATCAACCTGCCGTTCATCACGGCTGACGCGAGCGGTCCGAAACACCTGAACGTCACGCTCTCCCGCTCGAAGCTCGAGCAGTTGGTCGATGACCTGGTCAAGCGCACGATCGGCCCGATGGAGGCCGCGCTGCGCGACGCTGGGCTGACCAAGAACCAGATCGACGAGGTCCTGCTGGTCGGCGGTCAGACTCGTATGCCGGCAGTCCAGAAGGCGGTCAGCGACTTCTTTGGCAAGGAAGCTCACAAGGGCATCAACCCGGACGAGGTCGTCGCGATCGGCGCCGCGATTCAGGCTGGTGTGCTCGGTGGCGAGGTCAAGGACATCCTGCTGCTCGACGTTACGCCGCTGACGCTGGCGATCGAGACGCTGGGTGGTGTTGCGACGGCGCTGATCGAGCGCAACACGACGATCCCGACCCGCAAGAGCCAGGTCTTCACAACGGCATCGGACAACCAGAGCCAGGTCGAGATCCACGTCCTCCAGGGCGAGCGACCAATGGCGAACGACAACAAGACGCTGGCACGCTTCATCCTCGACGGCATCCCGCCGGCACCGCGCGGCATCCCGAAGATCGAAGTGACGTTCGACATCGATGCCAACGGCATCCTTAACGTCTCGGCGAAGGACCAGGCGACCGGCCGCGAGCAGAAGGTGACCATCACTGCCTCCAGCGGTCTCAGCCAGGAAGAAATCGACCGGATGATGAAGGAGGCCGAGGCCCACGCTGCCGAAGACAAGCAGCGGCGTGAGGCGATCGAGTTCCGCAACCAGGCCGAAGCGATGACCTACCAGGCCGAGCGGACACTCTCCGACTACGGCGACAAGATCCCGAGCGAGACCAAGCTCGATCTGGAGTCCAAGGTCGCTACGGTTCGCGATATCCTCGCGAACGACCCGGAGAACATCGATCGGCTCCGGACGGCGTATGACGACATGACGTCTACGCTCTCAGCAGCCGGTGCCGCGATGTACCAGCAGGCCGACGGTGCCGAAGGCTTCGACCCGGACGCCGCTGGCCCAGAGGCCGAGCAGGCTGCCGAAGACGAAACGACCGTCGAAGGCGAGTTCCGCGAGGTCGGCGACTAACCGAGCCCCACACACGACGTCCAGCGCCCCGCTCTCCAACCGGAGGGCGGGGCGTTTTTGTTCCTTGCGCTATTCACGTTGAGCCAGTGCTTCATTAGTGGCGACAGGGAAACGTCTTCGATTCCACCGAACCACGATGAAGGGAGACACAACCCCTACAGTCTGCTCGCGTCCAGAACTGTGGGGGCGCAGTGGCTGTCGGATGAACGTGGCGCGCGTCAGGATAGGGGCGTTGCGAGCGCTCGATCAGGTGACTCGCACGATCCCGCGGCTTAACGGTGAGCCGTGTGGACAGCACCACACGCGGGTGATGCGATGCTGCATCACCGTCACGAAGGAGTGACCGATGACGGTTGCGGTTGGTTCAGATTCCCTCGTTTCCCCTGATGCCGCCTGGATCGAGCGATTGCGCGCCCAACTGGCGGGTCAACTCATCACGTCTGACAGTGTTGAGTTCGACGCTGCGCGGGCCGTGCGCGACATCATGCTCGAACGCCGCCCGCTGGCGATCGTCCGCCCGGCGACCGCCGAAGACGTGGCTGAAGTTGTTCGCGTCGCTCGCGCTTACGACCTTCCACTCGCCATCCGCAGTGGCGGTCACAGTATCGCGCGTTACGGCACGATCGACGGCGCGATCGTAATCGACCTTTCGGATATGAAGCGGATTGACGTCAACCCACTGACGCGGACCGCCAGTGTCCAGGCCGGCAACACGTCCGGCGACCTGGCTGGCCCGGCTGCTGTCCACGGCCTCGCTCTCTCGACTGGCGACACGGCCTCTGTCGGCTTTGGTGGTCTGACGACCGGCGGCGGCATCGGCTACATGGTCCGCAAGTACGGCCTGACGATCGACAATCTACTGGCCGCGCAGGTTGTCACTGCCGACGGCGTGATCGTGACCGCAAGTGCCACCGAGCATCCGGAACTCTTCTGGGCGATTCGCGGTGGTGGCGGCAACTTCGGAATCATCACCGAGTTCACCTTCCGCCTCGCTCCGGTTCCCCAGATCCTCGGCGGCCTCCTGATGCTGCCCGCGACTCGTGAGGTGATTCGCGCCTACCTCGAGTACGCGGTTGCCGCACCTGACGACCTGACGACGCTGGCCGACGTGATGCTCGCGCCGCCGTTCCCATTCGTGCCTCAGGAGTACGTCGGTCAGCCGGTTCTCTCGATCCTCGTCTGCTGGACGGGCAGTGAGGAGGAAGGCGAAAGAGTCCTCGCCCCACTGCGCGCTCTGGCGACTCCCGTGGCAGACCTCGTCAGCCCGATTCCGTACCCGGACATCTACAACTTCACCGAGCACTTGACGCATCCGTTCGGCTGGTCGATTCGCTCGATGTTCGCCAACGAGTTGAGCGACGCCACCCTCGACGCCGCGCTGGATGCGCTGCGCGACACGACATCGCCTTTCAACCTGTTCCACCTGCGACCACTCGGTGGTGCGATGTTCCGCGTGAGCCCTGGTGCAACGGCCTTCGCCCATCGCCACCAGCGCTACTTCGTAGCCGTCATCGGCGTCTGGCTCGACCCGAACGAGGACGAGAGCCTCCACCAGGGCTGGGTCAAGTCGCTCTGGCAGACGATCCGCCACGAGGCTGACGGAGTCTACGTTAACTTCCTTGAGCAGGAAGGCGAGGACCGCATCCACGACGCCTACCCACCCGCGACCTACGCCCGCCTGGCCGAGGTCAAGCGACGCTACGACCCGGACAACGTCTTCCGCTTTAACCAGAACATCAACCCTGCCGGGTAGACCGTCGCAAGCAACTCGCAGACAGGAGTATGCCCGCCTTGTTCAGCGCAAGGCGGGCGTCATCATCGGGTGCTACGATTCAAAGATATGAGCCGGTCACTACGACGGAGCCCGCAAATGATTAGAACGACCATTAGCGTTGCAAAAGATCAACTCGAAGACCTCATTGATGCCGCCAGGCGCGGAGAGGAAGTTGTGATTACGACCAACGACGGGGACGACGAAGAGATTCGTATCATCGTGAGTCGTCCAGAAGACGTGCCTCCGTACCGAAAAGCAGGAAGTGCAAAAGGCGAGATCTGGATCTCCGACGATTTCGATGAACCCTTAGAAGAGTTCGAGGCGTATCGCTCATGACATCCGTCCTGATTGATACGCATACGTTTCTGTGGTTCGTGGACGACCATCCCAGGTTGAGTCCAGTCGCCCGGCACGTTCTTGAACATGAAGCGCGGACTTCGTAACTCAGCATCGTCAGTCTTTGGGAACTCGCGATAAAACTGCGAATTGGCAAGTTGAAGTTGCCTCAGCCATTTGATCAGTATATTCCTGAGCAATTGGAGCGGAACCGGATGAGTGTATTGCACCTGACCTTCGACCATATGGTCATGCTGGCTACGATGCCGCTCCATCATCGAGAACCGTTCGATCGTACGATTGTCGCGCAGGCACTCGTCGAAGATCTTCCCGTCGTCAGTGCTGATTCGACGCTTGATGCAGACGGAATACAACGGATCTGGTGATCACCAGTGAGGAGACGGAGCGATGAAGGTTCGTGGCATCGCGGAGATCGTCCTGAACGTGCATGACATGCAGCGGTCGCTTGCGTTTTACCGGGATCTGCTTGGTCTCGAGGTGATTTCGCCGCCCGAGTTGCCGAACGTGTTCCTGCGCGTCGGGCCGGGGCAGGCCGGTATCCCACAGATGCTGGTGCTGGTGCCGCTGCCGGGAGACGCGGCAGAGTTCAGCGCTCCTCGCACCCTCCATCACCTCGCCCTTGAAGTCGCCACTGAAGACTTTGACGCGATCGAGTCTCACCTTCGCGCCAACGGCTATACGCCTCGCAGCGGCCGCCACCCGGTCGTTCCCTCATGGACCCTCTACGTCGATGATCCCGATTGTAATGAGGTCGAGGTGATCTGCGCGGCGGGGTAGGGGATGTGTCAGGCAATGGATCATCGGTGATCGGGTGGTTCTCGTTCTGCTTCTCGTGGGTGTGAGGCGCAGCACTCTCGCTGGATTCCGGCTATACTTCTCCCCACGCGAATGGGGGGAACGATGCTCTGGCCGAACACGGCCGAACGCGGCGCCAATGGCGTGCTCTCGGTTGGTGGGGTATCGCTGACCGACCTGGCAGGCGAGTTCGGTACACCACTCTACATTTACGACGTCGCGACAATCCGCGCGAAGTGTCGCAGTTACACGCGCTCGCTGGCCGACGCCTACCCGCATGCCCGGGTAGCGTACGCCGGGAAGGCCTGGCTCTCCCACGCACTGCTCCAGATCATCGCTGACGAAGGCATGTCACTCGACGTCGTCTCAGGTGGAGAACTCGCGCTGGCGCTGGCAAGCGGCTTTCCGGCGGAGCGCATCCACTTCCACGGCAACAACAAGACGCCGGACGAACTGCGGACGGCGCTCGATGCCGGGATCGAAGCGATCGTCATCGACAATTTCGACGAGATCGATCTGCTGGCGACGCTGACGAGTGACCGTACGACGCCGATGGACGTCCTTATCCGCCTCAACCCTGGCATCGATGTCCATACGCACGACTATCGGAAGACTGGCATCCCGGATTCAAAGTTCGGCCTCGGGATTGCCACTGGCGATGCTGCGGTCGCTGTCGAACGCATCCTGGCTGTCAAGGGATTGCGCCTGCGCGGCTACCACGCGCACATCGGCTCGCAGATCTTCGAAGTCGAGCCGTTCGTCGATACCGTCGATACGCTGTTCGCGTTCGCCGCCGAGATGCGTGACCGCTACGGGATTGTCCCCGATGAGATCAGCCCCGGCGGCGGCTACGGTATCGCATACGATACGTCGGACCCCGAATCTGCCATCGAGGGATATGCGGAATCCGTCGCAGTTGCCACTCGTGCCGCGGCCGAGCGTCACGACTTTCCCGATCCGGTCCTGACAATCGAACCGGGCCGCTCGATCGTCGGTAGCGCTGGTGTCGCGGTGTACACGCTTGGTGCACGCAAGGTGATCCCGAACGTGCGTACCTACGTATCGGTAGATGGGGGGATGGCGGACAACATCCGCCCCGCGCTCTATGACGCTGCCTACACTGCGGAATTGGTTGCACGGCCATCGACAGGCCCGCTGCGGCCGGTGACGGTTGCCGGGAAGTATTGTGAGTCCGGTGACGTTCTTATCGAGCGGGTGGAGTTACCTGCATTCGAGCCGGGCGATTTACTGGCGGTTCCTGCCGCTGGTGCCTATTGCCTGGCGATGGCGAGCAATTACAATCTCGCCCTGCGTCCAGCGGTGGTCTTCGTCGAGGACGGCAATGCCTGGGTCGTCCAGCGACGTGAGACGTACAATGATCTCCTCCTGCGGGATATCACCGAACCAGTACCGATTTCGTTTGCGTCCCGCAAGGTAACGTAGTATCACTTCCGCTGTACGAACAGTTTTCAATACGGCGCGATCCAGGCCCAGGGAGACAAACCCGTGTCCGATCACACCGACGAACGCAACCTACGCGGCACCGCCGGCGCTATCCCACCAGATAGCGTCTCGCCCGAGGCCGTCGACGCCGAGCCGAACGCCGAACTGGTCAAGCAGGTCATCGCGCTCGCCGAGCAGCAGGGCTTTATTGCCTGGGACGAGTTACGCCGGTTGGTCAACCCCGATACCGACCTCGTTACCCTCGAAGCCGTCGAGGCCCAACTCGCCCAACTTGAGATCCCGATCACCCGCGAGAGCCAGGCTTCCAGCCTCGTCGAGGCTGAGGAGGACAGCGTCGTCGCCGAGAGCGACGTCTTCGCCAGTCGCCTCAGTGACGTGGACCTCACCGGCGTTAGCCTGGATGACCCTGTTCGGATGTATCTGCGCGAGATCGGTCGTGTTCCGCTGCTGACCGCCGAGCAGGAGGTTGAACTCGCCCAGGCGATGGAGCGGCGCGACTATCTGGCCCGGATTGCTCTCCAACTCAACGAGGACAGCGAAGCCGAGCCGCACATGCTTGGCCCGGATGGCCGCCAGTCGGCTGTCCTGGACCGCCGCATCCGCAGCGCGGTCACGAGCAGCACCAACCAGATTAGCAAGACCGTCTTCCTGACCTTCAGCGAGGGATGGCACTTCGTCGCAGACCTGTATCAGGAAGCCTATCCCGAGGCGACACCTGATACGAAGCTGAAGATGATGGCGTCGGTCCTGCCTGCGACGCAGATTCCCGACGAGCTATTCAAGTCCGTCGCCGAGCGGAAGGGCGTCACACCTGAAGCGTACGAGGAAGAGTTGCGCCGCCGCCGTGTCGAGTGGGATCTGTTGCCGCGTGAGATTCAGAGGCTGATCGAAGCCTCCGACGCGATGATCGACCAGGACGAAGCCGGGCGCATCTTCGACGAGGTCGAAGCCCAACTCAGCCGGAACTACCTGCGGATGATCGAGCGCGGTGACCTTGCCCGCGAGAAGTTGACCAACGCCAATCTGCGCCTCGTCGTCAGTGTCGCGAAGAAGTACGTTGGCCGCGGGATGTCGATGCTGGACCTCGTTCAGGAGGGCAACCTCGGTCTGATCCGGGCGGTCGAGAAGTTCCAGCACCATAAGGGCTTCAAGTTTTCGACCTACGCGACATGGTGGATTCGCCAGGCGATTACCCGTGCCATCGCTGACCAGGCCCGAACGATCCGCATCCCGGTCCACATGGTCGAGACGATCAACCGGCTGATCCGCACGTCTCGCCGTCTCCAGCAGCAACTTGGCCGCGAACCATCCAGCGAGGAAATCGCTGCCGAGATGGACCCGCCGATGACGGCTGAGAAGGTGCGCGAGATTCAGAAGATCTCTCAGGAACCTGTCTCGATCGACATGCCGATCGGCGAGGAGGAAGATTCCAACCTCGGTGACTTCATCGAGGACCAGAAAGCCCTCGCGCCAGCCGACGCCGCATCCCAGCAGATGCTCAAGGAGCAGATGGAGCGCGTCCTCGGCCAACTCTCCGATCGCGAGCGCAATGTCCTCGAACTCCGCTTTGGCCTCGAAGACGGACGCGCTCGCACGCTGGAGGAAGTCGGCCGCGAGTTCGGCGTCACCCGCGAACGCATCCGCCAGATCGAAGCAAAGGCCCTCCGCAAACTACGCCACCCGACCAAGTCGCGGCAGTTGCGGGACTACCTCGAGTAGGTGTCAGGTGACAGGGATCAGGTGTCAGGGGAATCGTGCATCCTACCCTGACACCTGATCCCTGTTACCTGACACCTCGCATCATGGCATGCTTCCCGCAACACAACTGCAGGAGGGCACCGCCAGATGCTGATCGACCGCGCGAGAATTCAGGTAACAGCAGGAAACGGGGGACGCGGCGTCGCGTCGTTCCGTCGTGAGAAGTTCGTCCCGATGGGCGGGCCGGATGGTGGCGACGGAGGGCGCGGTGGCAACGTCTACCTGCGCGTAGTCGACGACCTTAATAGCCTGCTGCCATTCAAGTACAAGTCACATTTCAAGGCCGGTCACGGCCAGCCGGGGCGAAGCCGCAACCAGCATGGTAAGCAGGGCGAACACCTCTATGTCGAGGTACCGCCCGGCACGGTCGTGATTGACGACGAGACTGGCGATCCGATTGCCGACCTGGTCGAAGTTGGTCAGGAGGTCGTCGTCGCGCGTGGTGGCAAGGGCGGTCTCGGTAACACCCACTTCGTCAGTTCCACCCGCCAGGCACCGAAGTTGGCCGAACTGGGTGAGCCCGGTGATGAGCGCTGGATCAGGCTGGAACTGAAACTCATCGCCGATGTTGGGCTGGTCGGATTCCCGAACGCCGGGAAGTCGACGCTGCTGGCTGCTGCCAGTGCCGCACGGCCAAAGATCGCCGACTACCCGTTTACAACGCTGGAGCCAAACCTTGGTGTCGTTGAGGTTGGTGGCATCCGCGGTGAGACGTTCGTGATGGCGGACATCCCTGGCCTGATCGAAGGTGCAGCCGAAGGTGTCGGCCTCGGTCACGAGTTCCTGCGTCATGTCGAACGGACCCGGCTACTGATCCACGTCATCGACGGCTCGGGCGGACTCGAAGGGCGCGACCCGCTTGACGACTTCGAACTGGTCGACGCCGAGTTGCGTGCTTACTCCGACGAACTGTCTGACAAAGCGCGCTTCCTCGCGATCAACAAGATCGACTTGCCGGAGGCCCGTGACAACCTGCCATACCTGCGCGAGGCACTCGACGGTCGCGTCGAACGCATCTTCGAGATCTCCGGAGTGACTGGTGAAGGTGTTCCCGACCTGATGGCCGCCGTTGCTGAACGGCTGAAGGACATTCCGAAGATCACCGAACTGTTACCAGCCGAGGAGTATCGGGTCTACACGCTCGATAGCGACGACGAAAACGCCTGGGAAGCGGAGAAGATTTCGGCACACCACTTCGAGGTCCGTGGCGTCCGGATCGAGCGCATGATGAAGATGACCGATTTCGGCAACGAGGAGGCCGCCGACCGCTTCCAGCGCATCCTCGAAGGCTCCGGCATCTCAAAGCAACTCGAACAGATGGGTGTGCAGCCCGGTGACATCGTTCACATCGCCGATGCCGAACTCGTCTGGGACGAAGCGGCCCTCGAAGCCGAGAAGCAGGATGAAGCCCGTCGGGGCCGGCGCACTCACCGCCAGCGCATCGAAGACTCGTACGGCCAAGGCACCGACCGCTCTGCGACTGCACGGCGCAGGGAACGACGCCAACGACAGCAGGGCGGGCAATCGTAGCGTCGCCCCCTGTCATCCTGACCCGCAGCGATCGTGGAAAGCGACATGTTCGGGGCGTGCCATTCCGCTTCCCCTTTCATCCCGACGCAGGATGGATCTCGTCCTCGTTAAACCCGTGTGCCGTAAACGATTCACGAAATCCCTCCTTTCGTCGGGATGACAGGGGAAGCGGAAGGGCACGCCCCGACATAATTGCAATGGGAACTTCACAGG
>Ga0180215_1000037_pt1 | contig 204399 bp, 175 predicted proteins | sample eDN3rd37CBELigBY_FD_128871 | JGI IMG/M metagenome (GOLD analysis project Ga0180215, IMG submission 128871) | Enriched backyard soil microbial communities from Emeryville, California, USA - eDNA 3rd pass 37_C BE-Lig BY (version 2) (version 2) | ecosystem: Environmental > Terrestrial > Soil >...
GGCCACGACCTGCAGGCTGACGGTGGTCTTACCGCCGGATTCGGGGCCGTAGATCTCGACGACGCGGCCGCGGGGCAGGCCGCCGACGCCCAGGGCGATGTCCAGGGGCAGAATCCCGGTGGGGACGGATTCGACCTGCATGCGGGCGGAATCGCCAAGCTTCATGATCGAACCCTTGCCGAACTGCTTCTCGATGCCCGCGAGCGCGAGCTCGAGAGCCTTCATCCTATCCGACATCAATACCTCTTCATCATCGCGCGCGGCGTTTTCGCGGAGCCGCGGCGCTAAGGGGGCGGAAATCCAAAGCTCCAGTATAGCAGGACCGGGGCTGGAAGGGGCTTTCGGGGGGAGCCGTCAGATCCCCCGATCAACTTGAGTCAGATCGACCATACGGAGGCATGCGAGCGACCCGCTAGAATCGGGTTGTTACATTTCTTAACGCTAGCTCGCAATCAAGGGTTCCAGGCGGAGAACCGAACGCAGGTCGGGCGGAGAACCGGGCTGCGATCCGCATTGGGATTCCGAGGGGCGGGCGAGAGGAGGGCCGGACGATGATCGAAGCGGAAGTGCATCGCAACGACGAAATTCTCATGCAACGGACCTACTACGAGCCGTCCCTGTCATTGGAGATGGTCTTGAAGCAGCTCGAGATGTACATCGTCGCGGAGCAGCTCAACAACTCCGGCGAATGCCTCCTCCGGGTCCGCTTCGGCAACCTGAGCAAGCAGTGAGGGCAGCGCCTGCGGCTAGGCAGCGCCTGCGGCTAGGCAGCGCCTGCGGCTAGGCAGCGCCTGCGGCTAGGCTTTGAAATCGCGGCTAGGACTTGAAATCGCGGCTAGGACTTGAAATCGCGGCTAGGCTTTGAAATCGCGGCTAGGCTTTGAAATCGCGGCTAGGCTTTGAAATCGCGGCTAGGACTTGAAATCGCGGCTAGGACTTGAAATGGTTGAACGAGGACGCCGCTTGCAAGGGCTCGGCATGACCGTCTCGCTTGAGGACGGCCATCGCGGGCCCTTCACTCATGCGCCCCACGTCCCAGAGCGCGCCGCCCGCCGCTTCGACGGCCTCGCGAACGGCTTCCAGCCCCGCGGGCTCGACCGTCAGCACGAGGTTGTAATCCTCTCCGCCCCAGAGCCCCCAGCTCACGGGCTCGCGGCCCGCATGCGCCGCGAGCGCGCGCATGGCGTCCGACATAGGCAGTCGGGCCTCGTCCAGCTCCACGGTCATGCGGTTCGCTTGGGCCAAGATCAAGGCCGAGCGCCCCAACCCGTCCGAGTTGTCCATCGCGCAGATCCGGTAAGGAGCCTGGGCCAGGGCCCGTCCTTCCGCCACGTGCGCGCGGGGCTGCCGGTGCGCCCGGCGCAATGCCTGCGCGTCGGCGTCGCTCAGGGGGACGTCCTCGGCATGTTCGAGTAGCCAGAAGCCCGCCGCCGAGTCCCCGACCGTTCCGGTGACGCAAACGACGTCCCCTGCCTTCGCGCCTGAGCGCAGCAGGGGGCGTTCGGTTTCTCCGACCACGGTGACCGAGATCATGAGGGGGCCCGGAGAGCCGGTCGTGTCTCCGCCGACGATGGCGAGTCCGACCGTGCGCGCGGCGTCCGCGATGCCCTCGTAGAGCTCCAGGACCCAGGAGATCGGGCAATCCTTGGGCAGGGCCACGCTCACGGTGGCCCAGCGGGGGAAGGCTCCCATGGAGGCGACGTCCGAGACGTTGACGGCGATCGCCTTCCAGCCCAGCTCGCGGGCCGACGTGGTCCGGCGGCGGAAATGCACGTCCTCGACCAGGATATCGGTCGTGGTGACGGCCTGGAGGCCGGGGTCGAGCGTCGTGACCGCCGCGTCGTCTCCGATGCCGACCCAGCCCTCGGGCATGGGGACGTCGGCAAGCGTTTCGGAGATGAGGGCGATCGCCCGATCCTCGCCAAGCTGTGCAAGCGTGGGGTCCATGGGAAGTTCCTTTGACGGCTGAAACCTGGGAGACCCCCCTAGCCTACTGCCTCCCCAGGCCCCGGACAAGCCCTGAGCCGCCTTTCCTCAGCCAGGGGAGAACGATTTCGGCGATCGCGCCTGGAACCAAGCGAGCGGCCAATGGTTAAATGAATCTTAACTCATCCATAAGTCAGCCCCGGGCCGATCCCCCGGATAAGGAACGTTAAGAGGCTGTACCGGAGGATGCCATGAGCTGGATCAACGATCGGCAAGAAGCGAGATTCACCCGCTTGAAGAACGACCCGCATTACGGGCCGATCGTCACTGCCGTTCGCCAGGTTCAGCAGGACGGCGTCGCCCCCGAGACCGTCGTCAACGCCGCCGTCAAGGCCACCCGCGACCAGTACGTCGCCTCCGGCCGCCGCATCGACAAAGAGGATATCCGGCGCGATGCCTTCCTCGCGGCCACCGCGGCCAGCTTCGAGGCCCCTTACGAGCTTTCCGGCCTCCCCGAGGGCACGGACAAGACCAAGCACTTCTTCTGGAGCGGAGCGTTCGCGGCTCGGATCGACCAGGTCCTCGACGCCGCCAAGATCGTTCCCCAGCGCGTTCGCGAGGCCGTCGCCGTCAGCACGACCGTCTTCGTGGGCTGGCTCAAGGAAGTCGCCGACATCTTCACCACCGGTTACTCCAAGGAAGACCTGCTCGCCGACCGCCTCGGCGCCAAGAGCCCCTTCGAGGTGAACGTCGCATGATTCGCCGCACGCTTCTCACCTTCTTGACGGCCTCCCTCCTTGCCGGTTGCGGCACGGGAGCTCCCGGCGTCAGCAAGGCCTTCGAGGCCCCCACGTTCACCATGGCCGCCGGCTGGGCCTCGGTCCCTGCGGCCACGCAAGACTTTCCGCGGGCCTCGAGCCTCCTTGCCCGCAAATCGGGCGGCTTCGCTCTCGCTTACGATACCCAGAAGTTCGGCGGCAAGGACGTCCTCGTCACCGTGAGCGCGGACGGCAAGACCTGGTCCGCCCCGGTGGCCGTGGGCCAGACCCCCCGCACCGAGGAGTCGCCCGCCCTCTGGGAGGACGCTTCCGGCAAGCTTCACCTGATTTACGCCTCCAACGAATCGGGCGTCTTCCAGCTCTACTCCGCCTCCTCGACCGACGGGAAGACCTGGGGCGAGGCCGTGGCCATCACCCGCGAGAACGAGCACGCCAAGGGCGCCTCGGTGACCCGGACTCCCAAGGGCGTCGCCGTCGCCTACCAGACGCTGGGCGGCTCCTGCGAGGTGATGCAGTCTTCGGACGGAGAGGTCTGGAGCTTGTCGCGCCGGATCGAGGCTTCGGGAGCCGACCCGGCGATCGCCCATGACGGCGAGGGCCTGCGTCTGGTCTTCCACCGCGACGCGAAACTTTTCGAGCGCATCGAGCGACAAGGAACTTGGTCGGAAGCCGTCCAGGTTCCCGGTTCGGCGGCGATGCGCGAGCCGGCGATCGCGCGGATCGCAGGCAAGATCACCCTGGCGTACAGCACGCTGGGATCGAACGGCACCTGGAAACTCGCCGTTCGGGAAGCCGGCCCCTCGGGATGGGGGCAAGAACAGGACCTGGTGCAGGGTCCCGACGACCATGGATTCCCCAGCCTGGCAGAGGGCCATGATGGTGGATCCTGGCTCGCTTGGGGTATAAGTAGGCTAACCGAGGAGCGGGGGATTTTCGTCGCCCGTTCGGGCGGCCGGTAGCGGTCACCCATCCGCGGAAAAGGACGGAGAAATGAGCGTTCTAGAAGCGACCCTTATGACGAAGCGCCGGCTGGGAGAGGTCCTGGTCGATGGTGAATTCATCTCGCCCTCGGATCTCGATCGGGCCCTCGACGAGCAGAAGCGCACCAACGAGCGCCTTGGCGAAGTCCTGAAGCGCCTTGGCGTCCTCTCCGACATGGAGCTCAAGGCGGTCCTGGCGAGCCAGGCCGACCTCACCGATGCCGACGAAGTCGCCGGCGTTCGCCAGCGCCTCGGTGACCTCTTGCTCAAGAGCAAGCGCATCACCCCCCGCCAGCTCGACCGCGCCCTCGACGAGCAGAAGCGCACGAACGAGCGCCTGGGCGAGGTCCTCGTCCGTTTCAACCTGATCAGTCCCTACGAGCTCGAGGCCGTCCTCGCCCTGCAAGAGGACATGTCCTCCGGCGCCATGGCCGCCCGCTTCATGCTCGGCGAGATCCTGGTCGCCACCGGCACCATCTCCCGCAAGCAACTATCACAGGCCCTGGCCGATCAGCGGCTGACCAAGCGCCAGATCGGCGAGATCCTGGTCGATACCGGGATGGTCAAGCCCTCGCTCATCTCCGAAGCCCTGAAGATCCAGTCCAAGCTCGTGGCGGCCTCGATGGTCGCGCTCCTGGCCAGCGGCACCCTCAGCGGCTGCGGCCTCACGCCGGTCACCGGCGCCATCAACGACGGCCCCCGTCAGGGCATCGTCCAGCAGTACGCGGGTGGCGGCCAGATCGTCGATTACCGCACGACTCAGAACTCCACCAAGCGCTCGGCCACCACGGTCTACGCCTCCGGGGCGGTGGTCGTCAACGACGTGCCCTTCTTCCTGCAGAACCCCAACGACAATACCTGCGCCCAGGCGGCGATGTCGGTGGTGATGAACTTCTGGGGCAAGGAGACGTCGTACTCGAAGGTCGTCAACGAGTCCAACCGCTTCAACCTGCCCACCAGCCCCCAGACGGTCGAGAGCTACCTCAAGCATAACGGCCTGCAGGCGCAGCCCTACCGCCAGGGCAAGCTCTCGTTCCTGCGGAGCCTGATCGACCAGGGCCGCCCCCCGATGGTCCTCCTGCAGTTCGGCAATTCCGAGCACTGGGTCGTCGTGGTCGGCTACAACAAGTCCCAGGGCACGATCATCATGCACGACTCGATCGACGGCGCCTTCACCGAGATGCCCGAGGCGAAGTTCGTCGAGAAGTGGCAGAACAAGATGATGTCCGGTATCCCCGTAGTGGGTGGCGCCAACTACGAGGGCCTCATCATCGATGTCCAAGGATAGATCACCGCGTCTTTAGGGCGTTTGACGCCTGCATTTCGCGCAAATGAACGAATCACGCGGCCCGGGAATTTTCCGGGCCGCGTGACGTTCGTGGGGACGTCCCGCGAGGCATGGGGCAGCGAGGGAGGTCCGCCCCGCTTGCATGAGGGGTGTTGACTTGAGACGCGGCTACGGTATAATGAGACTCTCAAGCAGAGAACTTGGGCGTATAACTCAGCGGTAGAGTACTACCTTCACACGGTAGGAGTCACTGGTTCGAATCCAGTTACGCCCACTCCAAAAGCCAGAACCCCGGAACTTCGCCCTCAGGCCGGTTCCGGGGTTTTTGTCATGCGTGCCGTCCCGCGGCGCCGCAGGGCTTGCGCTCGGGAATCGAGTTAGCTAGACTTCATTAAATCTCATGAGGCATTGTCGCGCTGATGTCATAAGGAGGGGCCATGACCGTCACGAATCAGGCTTCCGGAACCAACATCTCTGAAATCACCGAGGGAATTTACCGCATCAACACGCCGTTGCCGCCGTCGATCGTTCCCGGAGGCTTCAGCTTCAACCAGTATCTCATCCTCGATGAGGAGCCCGTTTTGTTTCATACGGGCCCCCGGCGCTTGTTCGATCTGGTTCGCGAGGCCGTGGCCACCGTGATGCCGGTTGAGCGCCTTCGACACGTCGCGTTTTCACATGTCGAGGCTGACGAATGCGGCGCGCTGAACGAATGGCTGGCCGTAGCGCCCCAGGCCGCACCGCTCTGCGGCCGTATCGCGGCCATGGTTTCGATTGACGATATGGCCGATCGCCCGCCTCGCGCCCTCGGCGATGGGGGGGCCCTCGCGACGGGGCGGCGTACCCTGCGGTGGATCGATGCTCCCCACATGCCGCATGGCTGGGACTGCGGCTACCTGATGGATGAAACCTCAGGAACGCTCTTCTGTGGCGACCTCTTCACCCAACCCGGCGATCGGACGCCCGCAATCACCGAGGGCGACATCCTCGGGCCCAGCGAGGCCTATCGGCGCGCGATGGATTATTACTCCCAAGCGCGGGATGGACGCGCGCGCCTCGAGCGACTGGCGGCACTCCGTCCGGGAATTCTGGCATGTATGCATGGCAGCGCCTGGGTCGGGGACGGCGCGGAGCTCCTGCTGCAACTGGCGGAGACCTTCGAGCGGATCGAGGTCAAGGGCTGAGCCATTCACGGCCTTGCCTCCTTCTCCCTGGGGCTTCTGCATCAGGAAGATCCTTGTTCAATCCTCAGGCGGATTGAACAAGGATCTTCCCCTTCTCTATGTGTTACGCATGGCATCGTCCAGGTGTGACCCGTTCTCAGGCACCTGGCAGGAGGAGCTGAGGCTGAGGGCAATCCGGGGGAGATATCGATGACCGAGCGCTATCCGGGCAAGGCTGCCGTGGTCCGGCAATCGGGCGGCCCCTTCGTCATCGAAGACGTCAGCATCGCCGCTCCGGATGCCGACGAGGTGCTCGTGCGCGTGGTCGCCACGGGTATGTGCCATACCGACATGGTGGCACGCGACCAGGACTATCCGGTTCCGCTGCCGGCCGTCCTGGGGCATGAGGGGGCCGGTGTCGTCGAGCGGGTCGGCTCGGCCGTCACCACGGTGGCTCCTGGCGACCACGTGGTCTTGACGTACGCGTCTTGCGGCAAGTGCGATATCTGCGAGGGCGGCAGACCCTTTCTTTGCCGCAACTTCTATCCGATGAACTTCGGGGGGAGCCGCCTCGACGGGAAGATGGCCATCGAGGGCCGAGGGGGAGCGCTTCACGATCACTTCTTCGGTCAGTCCTCGTTTGCCACCTATGCGATCGCCGCCGAGCGCAACGTCGTGAAGGTTCGCAAGGATGTTCCCCTCGACCTCTTGGGGCCTCTGGGCTGCGGCGTTCAGACCGGGGCGGGCGCCGTACTCAACACCTTCGGAAACGTCACGGGGCGTGCCGTCGGGATCTTCGGCTCCGGAGCGGTGGGCCTCAGCGCCGTGATGGCGGCGCGTGCCGCCGGGGCGAGCCTCATCATCGCGGTCGATACCAAGCCCAATCGGCTTTCCTTGGCTCACGAACTCGGGGCAACCCATACCATCAACGGGACGAAGGAGGATACCGTCGACGCCATCCAGCGCATTACCGAAGGCAAGGGCCTCGACTTCGCGCTCGAAGCCACGGCGAATCCCGGCTTGCTCAAGCAGGCGATCGCCTCCCTGGGGATCGGAGGCTTTTGCGGCATCGTGGGAGCCCCGGCCATGGGAGTCGAGGGCTGCTTCGACTGGAATGGCCTGATGGTCCCCGGGCAAACCATCAAGGGCATCATCGAGGGAGAAAGCGTCCCCCATGACTTCATCCCGCGCCTCATCGACATGCACCTACAAGGGCGCTTTCCCTTCGACAAGCTCATCAAGTTCTACGACCTGGAGCATATCAACGAGGCCGCCGCAGACTCGGAGCGCGGCGTAACCCTCAAGCCGATCATCCGCCTAAGCTCGGGAGCCTGAGCCCCCGCCGCCTCACTCCCCTCACCCCCCGGAACCCGAAGTTTCGCGCGCCTCAGTTCGGGGCGGGCCTTCCAGGGAACGGGGATCGGCCTGGTGACGGTGCGACGTATCATCGAGCGCCATGGCGGGCGCATCTCGGCCGAAAGCCAACCGGGTGAGGGAGCGACCTTCTACTGGACCCGGCCTGGTGCGAGCCTACCCCAAGCGGACTGACGCGCGGGACGAACCGTCCGTCCCGTTACGAGAGCAAGTGTTTTTCAGTCCCCAGGGAGGCGTAGCGGCTCTTGGTATACGGGGCGATCCGGCGCTTCACGAACTTGAGCCAGGTCGGAAACTCCTGTGGCACCGAGCAAATCGCCTCCCAAGTTCCCGCCGGCCTTACCCCTCGCACCGCGTGGGCGACGAGCGCCACGCCTCGCCCGAAGCTCTGGTGCTCCTTGGCCACGTAGAGATGCGAGTAGCGAAGGAGCGTGGGGCCGATCCGATGGGCAATCATCCAGCCCACCACGCGCCCTTGATGCCGCAGGCCCACGCTCCCGGCCGCTTCGAAGAGCTCGGCGTCCTGAAAGGGCGAGAGCAGCTCGGGGAACCAGGGATCCTCGGCTTGCGAGCGCAGCAACTCGGCTTCCTCGTCGGCCTTCAGCTCCGTCCAGGGGAAGATCTCGTAGCCCTTGGGCGTCCGCATCTCCTGGATCCAGGGCGCCGATTGCAGTTGCGCGAGGTCGGCCCGAAAGAAGTGCTGACGAACGATCGGCTCGGACCAGCCCGCATCGGCGAGCAAGGCCTCGAGAGCCGGCGTCGAGGGCTTGCCGTTGGTATAGACGGCCTGGACCGAGCGAATTCCCGCAGCCTTCAACTCGGCGTCGAGGCGGGCAAGCAAGGCACGGCCGATACCTTCCCTGCGAGAATCCTTGGCGACGAACAACGAGAGCAATTCGGCCGCATCCGCGGATGCATCCAGATGCGCGAGGGCCAGCCCGACGGGTTCATTTCCCTTCATGGCTCCCAAGGCGAGCACCGCTCCGTTCGACGGGGCATGCAGGAGTTGCCGAAACGAGCCGAAGGTCAGTGATGCGAACTGGGGGCCGGTCTCGGGGGTCAGCAGCGATAACGTGAACACGGGGCCTCCTCTGGGGAAATCGTGATGCTCGGAAGCTTTCATGCATTCTATAACATTGACCAGGGGACGAACAGCGTGCTAGCTTGGTTAGGTGCCTGATTGGCCAGGGATAAGGGTCTCGGACGAATCGAGGTGAAAATCTTGCGGAAAGTCCTGTACATCCTGGGAGAGCTCAGCGACGGCGATATCGATTGGTTGGCGTCGGTCGGGTCGCAAACAGAGGTCCGGAAGGACGAGACCTTGATCCACGAGGGCAAGGCCATCGACTCCATTTACGTGGTCCTCGAGGGCAAGCTCGGAGTGCACGTGGGAGCGCAGGATGTGGCGCAGTTGGGCCGCGGCGAGATCGTCGGCGAGATGTCCTTGATCGACAAGCGCCCCCCCTCGGCGACCGTCCGGGCCGTCGCCACGAGCCGGGTGCTTCGCGTCCCGCGCGCCGAGATCGAAGCCAAGTTTGCCGAGGACCTCGGCTTCTCGTCCCGCTTTCACCGGGCGCTCGCGGTCTTTCTCTCGGATCGTCTCCGCAGCACCGTCGGCCAGCTGGGCTACGGCCAGCCGCTCTCGCTCGATGAGGAGCTGGAGGAAGAGGACGAACTCGACCTCGGCGTGCTCGAGAAGGTCGGCCTGGCCGGAGCGCGCTTCGATATGTTGCTCCAGCGCCTGAGGGGCCACTAGCGCCGTCATGTCGAGCGACAAAGGACGGCACGTCAGCCCGGAACGCCTCGAAACCCTGCTCGTGGTCGCCAACCCCAAAGGCTGGCTGGCGCTCGCAGTCGCGGCCGCGCTGGTCGTGCTCCTCGTCGCCTGGTCCTTCCTCGGCCGGATTCCCATGGAGGTCGAAGGCGTCGGCGTCCTGATGCACCCTCAGAAGATCGTGCCGCTCCAGTCGGAAGCCACGGGCATGGTCACCGACCTGCTGGTCAAGGTGGGCGATACGGTTCAAGAAGGGCAAGTCGTGGCGAAAGTGGCCCAACCCGACCTCACCGAACAGTTGCGCCAGGCCGAACGCCAGCTCGCCACGCTGCAAGCCCAGTTCGACGCCCTCTACCCCATGCAGCAATCGAGCGCCAAGGCGCAAATCGTCGATGGCCAGGCGCAGCTCGACAATATCCAGAAGCTGATCGATCAGGCCAAGCGGCTCGACCCCGTCCTGGAGGCGCGACTCGCCGAGCATCGCCGCCTCAACTCCATTCGCGCCCTGTCGCTGGATCAGGTCATCAGCGCGGAGCAGGCCTACCTCGCCAACCGCAACCAGATTCCCCAGCTCGAGTCCCAGGCCCGCGCGCTGAAGATCAAGGAGGCCGAGCTCAAGCAGCAACTGGCTCATGCCGCGGCCGAGCAGCAGACCAAGGTCGAAGCCGTTCAGGCCCAGATCGACCTCTTGAAGCTGCAAATGGCCACGCAGGGCCAGATCGTCAGCAAGTCCAGCGGCAAGCTCATCGAGGTCGCCATCGGCGTCGGGCAGATGGTCGCCGCGGGAATTCGCGTGGGTACCCTGGCCGAGACCGCCGAGGACCAGCCGCTCGTGGGAGTCATGTACTTCCCGGTCAAGGACGGCAAGAAGGTTGCCGAGGAGATGCCGGTCCAGATCACGCCGGACACCGTCCAGCGCGCGCTTTACGGGGGCATCACCGGCAAGGTGCAAACCGTTTCGTTGCTGCCGCTGTCGCGCGAGGCGATCGCCACCATGCTCGGGAACGACTCCCTGGCCGCCGTGGCGGCCGAAGGAGGCCCCCAGATCCAGATCGTCGCCGAGCTCGATCGCGATCCGGACGCCAAGAGCGGCTTTCGCTGGTCGGCCTCCCGCGGACCCGAGACGGAGCCGACCGTGGGAACCACGGTTTCCGGCCGCGTCGTCGTGAAGTCGCTGGCCCCCATCATGCTCGCCTTCGAAGTCCTGAGGACGGCCAGTGGGTTGGAGTAGGCGCCCGAAACGAACCCCGGTGGTCCTGCAACTCGAGGCGGTCGAGTGCGTCGCCGCCTCCTTGGGGAGCGTGCTCGCCCACTTCGGCCGCTACGTGCCGCTTTCCGAACTGCGTGAGCAATGCGGCGTCTCGCGAAACGGCAGCAACGCGAGCAACTTGCTGAAGGCCGCGCGTCTCTACGGCCTCAAGGCCAAGGGCTTCAAGAAATCCGCCGCTCAACTGGCAAACCTCAGCTTCCCGCAGATCATCTTCTGGGAATTCAACCACTACCTCGTTCTCGAGGGCTTCCACGACGGCAAGGCCTACCTGAACGACCCTTCCTGCGGCCATCGCACGGTCACCTGGGAGGAGTTCGAGGAATCCTACACGGGCCTGGTGCTGGTGATGGAGCCGGGCGAGACCTTTCAGCGGGGCGGCAAGCCCCAGAACGTGATCCGCGGTCTTCGCGATCGCCTGGTCGGCTCGCATCGCGATCTCGTCTACTTGATGCTCACGGCCCTCCTCCTGGTCGTGCCCGGCCTGGCCCTGCCGGTGGCCACGCAGATCTTCGTCGACTACGTGCTCATCGAGGACAAGTCGCGCTGGCTGATGCCCTTGATCCTGGGGACCGGTCTGGTCGTCCTTCTCGAGATCCTCCTGACGCACCTGCGCGTCTCGCACCTGCGCCGCCTCAAGAGCAAGCTCGCGATCGCCCAGTCCAGCCGCTTCATGCGCCACCTGCTCTCGCTGCCTCTGAGTTTCTACAGCCAGCGCTACTCCGGAGAGATCGCCAACCGCGTCCAGATCAACGACCGGGTCGCCGAGGTGCTTTCCGGGAAGCTCGCCGGGGCCGCGATCGACTTGCTCATGATTTTGCTCTACGGCCTCTTGATGTGGCTCTACGATCCCGTCCTCACGGGAATCGCCGTCTTCGCCGGCGTCGTCAATCTCCTCATCCTCTACGGCATCGGCAAGCGCCGGGTAGAGGCCAACATGCGCTTCGCCCAGGCGAACGGCAGGCTGACGGGCTTGTCGCTGGCGGGCTTGAGTGCGATCGAGACCCTGAAGGCCTCCGCCTCGGAAGGGGATTTCTTCACCCGCTGGGCAGGTTACCAGTCGCGGGTCCTCCAGGCTTCGCAGGAGATGGCCATTCAGGAGCGCATGCTGGGCATCCTGCCGGGCCTGCTTTCGGCCCTGACCGCCGCGGCGATCCTGGTGGTCGGCGGCTTCCGGGTGGCCGACGGCCATCTCAGCCTCGGCATGCTCATGGCCATCCAGGCCATGGTCTTCAGCTTCCTCGCCCCCATCGACAGCCTGGTCGACCTGGGCGGCAGCATGCAGGAACTCGTGAGCGACCTCAACCTGCTCGACGACGTGCTCAACCACGAGGCGGTTCCGGCCGTCGCGCCCGTCCTCGCCGCCACCGCCGTGCCCTTGGAGGCCACGGAGCTCGCCAAGGTCCGGCTGCGCGGTTCGCTCTCGCTGCGCGGCGTCAGCTTCGGCCATAGCCGCAGCGATGAAGCCCTGATCTCCGACTTCGACCTGGAGCTCGAACCGGGGTCGCGCGTCGCCTTGGTGGGAGGCTCGGGCTCGGGCAAATCCACCGTGGCGCGCCTCGTCGCGGGCCAGTTCGAGCCCTGGACCGGAGAGATCCGCTTCGACGGCGCGTTGCGCGCGGAATTGCCGCGTCCCGTGCTGGCGGGCTCGATCGGCATGGTCGACCAGGAGATCATCATCTTCGCCGGAACCGTCCGAGACAACCTGACCATGTGGGATCCGACCATCACCGAGCGCCAGCTCCTCCAGGCCTGTCAAGATGCCGCCATCCTGGACGTCATCCATAGCTTGCCCATGGGCTTCGACACCGTCCTTCCCGAGAACGCCAGCAACCTCTCGGGCGGCCAGCGCCAGCGCCTCGAGATTGCGCGCGCCCTGGCCCAGAACCCGTCCTTGCTGATTCTGGACGAGGCCACCAGCGCGCTGGATGCCGAAACCGAGCGCGTGATCGACAAGAACCTGCGACTCCGGGGCTGCACCTGCCTGATCGTGGCGCATCGTCTCAGCACCATCCGAGACTGCGACGAGATCCTGGTCATGGAACATGGCCGGGTGATCGAGCGCGGCACGCATGCCGAGCTCTGGGCGGCCAACGGCGCGTACGCCCGCATGATCCGCTCCGAGTTGGGAGCTGAAACGGAGGCGGCGCATGCTTGAGACGCTCGCCCTTGAAGCCAACCAGCCGTTGAGGCTCGATGATCCGGCGATCGCCTGGCAAGTCTCCTCGGGCACGCTCGCGCTCTTTGGCGTCGCCCCCGACGCGACGGGCGCTCCCGGCCCCCGGCGCTTCCTCTGCACCGTGGGCGCCGGAGCCCGCCTCTGCGGCCTCTCGGACCCTCGCCTCACGATCCTTGCCGTCCCCCTGGGGCCCGCCGAGTTCGCGCGTCTCGATCTGACCTGGAACGATCCGGAAGCCAAGGCCCATGAGGCCCTTTTGGCCTGGGTTCGGGTCTGGGGCGAGGTCTTGCGCCGCGGGGGCGCCCGACCGCCCGCTCTCGTCGACGCGCTTCCTCAGCAGCGCTTCACGCTCGAACGGGGGCAAGGCCTGCGCTCCGCCGAGCCGCTCTGGATCCGCGTGATGGGGGGAGAGCTCTGCTGGATGGGAGGAGCGCGGGCCAAGGTCACGCCGGAGTCGGGCTACGTGCCTCTGGCGCCGGGAACCTGGCTCGCGGCCGCCGCCCCTACTGAGGCGATGGCCTTGCCCTTGGCGGCCCTTCCGCCCGAGGACGCCGCGCAGGCAGCCGCCACCTTCGGCGGTTTGCTGGTCGAGACTTTGCTCGCTCACGTCTCGCGCGTGGAGAAGGCCGAGGCCGAGCAGTTCGAGGCGCGCCTTCTTCACGACCGCGAGGTTGCCGACCATGCGGCTAATCGTCTGGCGTCGGTCCTGGTGGACATTCCGCCTCCGCCCCCCCGGGGAGAGCCGCTTTTCCTGGCCGCGCTCGAGGTGGCCAAGTACCACCGGATCCCGCTTTCCGAGCCTCCCGCCTGGATGATGGCCAGGCGCATGAAGCACCCGCTGGATGCGATCACCCGCGCCTCCAACGTCCGCAAGCGTCAGGTCCGCCTTTCGGAGGCGTGGTGGAAGAAGGACGTGGGTCCCCTGGTCGCCTTCACCCGGGATGAGAAGCGCCCCGTGGCCTTGATTCCCCTTTCTCCCGGGCGCTACGAGCTCTACGATCCGTCCGATCAGTCGCGCCGCCCCGTGGATGCCGCCCTGGCGGCGACCCTGGATCCGATGGCGACCATGTTCTACCGCTCGCTTCGCGCGACGGCTTCGAAGGCCAAGGACTTCCTCGCGCTGGCCTTCGAGGCCGCGCGCGGAGAGCTCCCGCTCATGATCGGGATGGGCTTCGTCATGGCCCTCTTGGGCCTGGTCACGCCCCAGGCGACGGCGATCCTGGCGGATCACGCGATTCCGGCCGGCGATCGCGGCATGCTCTTGCAGGTGGGCGTCGCGCTCTTCGCCCTGGCCGTCGCGACGGCCTTGTTCGAGCTGGTTCAAGGCTTCGCGATCCTGAGGATGGAAACCCAGGTCGAGGCCGTCACCGAGTCGGCGCTCTGGGACCGCTTGCTCAAGCTGCGCCCCACGTTCTTCCGGCGCTACTCGGCGGGTGACCTGTCCATGCGCCTCGCGGCGGTGGATTCGATTCGTCGCATGCTCACCAGCTCGGTGGTGCAGACCTTCCTGGGAGGCGTCTTCTCGCTCGCGAGCCTCGTTCAGCTCTTCTTCTTCAACGTGCCCATGGCCCTGGTGGCCGTCGCTTTCGGCATCGCGACGATCGCCGCGAGCGCATACGCGGGACAGCGGATCGTCGAGATCACCCGGCAGATGCTGGAGTTCGGCGGAAACATCGTGGGCCTGGTCGTCGGCCTGATCGGTGGGGCGGCGAAGATTCAGGTCGCAGGCGCCGAGCAGCGGGCCTTCAACGAGTGGACCAAGATCTACAGCCAGTTTCAGAAGCGCGGCTTTGCCAGCCAGCGCGTCCAGGATCGCTTGTCGGTCTTTAACACGGCGCTTCCGCTGGTCGCGACCATGGTCTTCTTCGCCGGCTTCGCCGTCCCCGGCGCCACGCCCGGCCAGTACATGGCCTTCAGCGTGGCCTTCGGGACCTACCTGGTCGGCATGATGGGGATCGGTGGCACCGTGAGCGCCTTGATCAACGCGAGGCTCTTGTGGGGGCGTGCCCAGCCCATCCTGGCCGAGCGGCCGGAGGTCGAGGGCGTGAAGGTCGATCCCGGCTTGCTGAAGGGCGGGCTCATGCTCAAGCACTTGAGTTTCCGCTATGGCCCCGGCTTGCCCTACGTCCTGCGGGACGTGAGCGTCGAGGCCAAGCCCGGGGAGTTCATCGCGATCGCGGGGCCTTCCGGCTCCGGCAAGTCCACGCTGATCCGGCTGATGCTCGGCTTCGAGCAGGCCGAATCGGGCGGGATCTTCTTCGACGGCAAGGATCTCTCGGGCTTGGACATCTACGCCGTTCGCCGGCAGATGGGGGTGGTCTTGCAGCATGGCCGGATCCTGATGGCCTCGCTCTTCGAGAACATCGCCAACGGCGCCGCGATCAGCCACGACGAGGCCTGGGAGGCCATCCGGGCGGCAGGCATGTACGAGGACGTCAGCCGCATGCCGATGGGCCTTCACACCATGATCAGCGAAGGCGGGACCAACCTCTCGGGTGGCCAGCGTCAGCGGCTGCTGATCGCGAGGGCGATCGCCCTCAAGCCTCGGATCATCCTCTTCGACGAGGCCACGAGCGCCCTGGACGGCCGGACGCAGGCGATCGTCACGGCGAGCCTGGAGCGCATGAAGATCACGCGGATCATCATCGCCCACCGCCTCAGCACCATCCGAAATGCCAATCGCATCTACGTCATGGACGCGGGCCGGGTGGTCCAGGTCGGGACGTTCGAGACCCTGCTGCAAGAACCGGGCCTCTTCGCCCAGCTCATGCAGCGCCAGATGGTGGAAGGAGGCTGACGTTTTGAGATCCGTCTTCGTTTGCCTCGCGAGGCCGACGGCTGCCATGAAGGCGGTCGCGCTCGTGCTGGCCACGGGCCTCTCGCTCATGGCGACGCCCGCCGTCGCCGCCGAGCCCTTGACCCTCAAGGGGGCGGTATCGACGGCACTGTCGCGTCAGCCTACTGTCTTGGCGAGCCGCCTGGCGGTTCGGGTTGCGGAGGTTTCCGTCCGGCAGGCCGAGACCAACCGCATGCCCATGCTGAGCGCGACGGGTGGCATGAGCCATGGCTCGGCGCTGGGATTGCCGCCCAACGTCGCGGGGCTCAACGGTTACCAGACCCAGCTCAGCCTTTCTCAGCCCCTCTACAACCCGCAGCAACTCGTCGACGCGCATCGGCTGGCGTTACTCGCGAAGCGTTCGAGCGAAGCCGCCGAACGCCAGACCGCGTTGACGGTGGCGTACGCGACGGCCAATGCCTACGTGGAGCTCTTGATGGCGAAGGAGCTGCTGGCAGCGGCCAAGCTGGACGTGGAGCAAGCCGACAAGCAGGTGGCGATCGCCCAGGAGCAGGCCAAGGGGCAGGTCGGCACCATGTACCAGGTGCTCTCGGCGCAGTCGACGCTCGCGCAGGCGCATGACTCGTACGTGCGGGCCCTCGACGGCATCCACCAGGCCCGTCAGAGCCTGGAAGCCGCGATGGGGGAGAGTATCGGCGATCGCTCCATCGAGGCGACGTTCGTCCTTCAGGACTTCAGCGCAGCGCCCGAGCAGATCGCGCAGGCCCTGGAGAGCCGCCCCGATTTGCAGGAGCTGACGATCTCGCGGGAGATCCAGGAGGCCACGGCAGAGCAGGCCTCGCATGCCTTGCTGCCCAGCGTGAGCGCCGTGGGGGCTTCTTCGCTGCCGATGGACGGCGGCATCCAGTACTCCCTCGGCGTGACGGCGTCCTGGGCCATGTTCGACGGGGGCCGCAGCCGGATCCAGGTCGAAGGCGCGAAGCTCGCCGCCGAGCAAGTGCAGGCCAGTCTGGAGGCCCGCCGCCTGCAGGCGCGTCATCAGATCATGTCGGCGATGCAGTCTTACCGGACGGCGCAGCAGCGCGTCTCGATCACCCAGCAGGGCCTCAAGACGGCGATCGATACCTTGACGATCTCGCAGGTCCGCTTCGAGGCCGGTGTGGGAACGTCTCTCGAGGTGATCACCGCCTTGACGTCTCTCAACAGCTTCCAGATCTCGCACGTCCAGGCGCGCTACGGCGTGATCCGCGCCCAGCTCAGCCTCGCGCAGGCCATGGGGATTCCGCTGATGGAGCTCTTGCCCTGAGGTTGCGAGGCTCGCGCGTCGATAGCGCCAAGGAGGCATCGGTGAGCGTATCGATCTTTACTTGCCAGCGTCTTTCGCCCTCGGACCTGGGGGCGTACGCCTTCATGGTCAAGCCCGAGCTGCGTCCGGCGATGCAAGGCAGTGTGGCGGTCGGGGTCACCTGCCTCGGGCGCCCGGTGGGGTTGGCCCTGGCGCGCCTGCATCGCGAGCGTCAGGAAGGGGAGGTCTACTGGCTGCAGGTGCAGCCGGCCTGCCGGGGGAATGCCCTGGGGCGGGCCCTGCTCTTGGAGTTGGAGGCGGCGATCGCCCAGGAGGGCTGCACGTCGGCGCGGATGGTCTACACCACCGAGACTCCCGACTACCCGGCGATCGAGCGCGTCCTGGCCGATTGCGGCTGGTCGTCTCCTCAGGTGAGGTTTCACCTCTACCGGGCCGATGCCCGGAGCATCCAGGGGATGCCGTTGCTTCGCGTGACCTTGCCCTCCGAGTTCACGGTCTTTCCATGGCTGGACCTCACGCTCGGCGAGAAGCAAGCGATCTTGCGCGCGCAGCGCGCAAAGCCGTTTTACCCCGAGGCGCTTTCGCCCTTCAAGGAGGATGAGGCGATTCATCCTGCCAGCCTGGGACTTCGCAAGGACGGCGAGATCGTCGGCTGGATGGTCGCGCACGTGGCGGGTGAGGCCGTTCGCTACTCGACCTTGTTCATCAAGCGGGAGTATCAGGGGACGGGGCGCGCCGTCGGGCTTCTGGCCGAGGTCATCCGGCGAAACCTCGCCGATCCCATCCAGGTGGGCCAATGGGCCGTTTCGCCTTCCAACGTCGCCATGCGTCGTCTGGCCGAGAGGCGCATCCGGCCTTATGCGAGCTGGACCGGCGAGTCGCGCTGGAGCATCAAGCGCCTCTCGAGACTGTGACCCCCGTCATCTTTTACGTGTGCGCGACATCATCGTACGCATGTGCGCGCCGTCGTTGACCAGGCAAGCGGCGACGGGTAAGCTGATGATCAGTCGTTCGACGTTCAGAGCGCCCTCGCCCCTGATGCGACTGGAATCGCGGCGTCGCGTCGACTATCAATTTCGTTCGTTCACGTCAAATAAGGAGGATCGATGACCACGTTCACTATGGCGGATCTCGTTCAGGCGGAGCAGACGCTGCTCGGCAAGATGCAGGAGAATTCGCGGCTGCGTGACGAGTTCGTCTCCAATCCGCGCGAGGTCATCCTCCGCGAGCTGAATATCCAGGTGCCGCAAGGCCTGGAGGTCATGCCGATCGAGGCTCAGGACGACACGTTGCTGGTGCCCATTCAAGCGGCAGGCGGGATTCCTGCGCGGTTGCCTTCGCTCGAGTCGCCCGAGCTGGATGCGGCTCGCAACCAGCTGATTGAGCGCCTCGCGACGGACGGCGAGTTCAAGCGCGCATTCCAGACCGACGCCAAGGGCGTCATCGCTCGTGAATTCGGCGTGAGCATGCCGAAGAGCCTCAAGGTCGAGACGGTCGAAGTTCCGGCCAACGCCTTGATGGTGGTCATTCCGGCCTTGGCATCCGAGGACGACGAGCTCTCGGAGACCGAGCTCGAGTCCTACGCGGGCGGCAAAAAGAAAAAGAAGATCAAGTCCCCCATCAAGATCAACGTCGGCAAGGGTGGCGTCAGCGTCGGGGTGAACATCCCGGGCACGGACATCGGCGGCTCGGCCAGCGTCGGTGTCGGCAGCAATGGCGTCTCGGTCGGAGCCGAGGGCCACGGCTTCGGCTCGGAGGTGAGCACCGGCACCACGATCAACGGGGATGACTTCAAGGGCAGCGTCAGCGTTGGCCCCGACGGGGTCAGCGTCTCGGGCGGCGTGCTCGGGGTTGGGGGCTCGGCGAGTGTCGGCGTCGGGAACAACGGCGTCAGCGTCGGAGCCGAAGCTCATGCCGGCGGAATCGGCGCGGGCGCCCATGTCGGCGTTGGAGCCGGCGGCGTCGACGTCGGCGCTGAAGGGGAAGCCTTTGGTGTGGATAAGGGCATCGAGGCGCATGTCGGGCCCGATGGCGCCTCCGTGGGAGCCGACGATTTCGTCGGAGGTCACTGGAACGCCTCGATTGATGGGCAGGGTGTCCACGGGGAAGGCTATAGTTCCGGTATCTCGGTCGGCGGCAGCATCACCGGCGACGGCATCGAAGGCTCCGGCGGCCTCGATCACGTCGGGGTGGGCGTCGAAGGCAGCATCACCGGCGGCGGCGTCGACGGCAGCGTGGACGACAAGCCCAACCTTCCGAATGTGCCCACCACGCCCGACGCGAACTTCGCGGGCAACAAGTAAGCGCCTGGCGCATTTCCCCAAAAAAAAGCAAGCCGCGAAAGCGGCTTGTTTTTTTTCGGGAGCGTGGGCGTCGTCATGGCGATCGCCGTCTCACCCGGTCCCGCCGAAGTGGCGCTCGAGGTAGGCGACGCCGAATTGGGCGAGGTCCTTGGCGTCGAAGAGGAAGCTGGGCGCCATGCCGACGCGGCTCTCGGCGTGGCGGTCCAGCATGACGTAGGCGCGGGCGATGGTCTCGACCGCGTCCATGCCTCCGCATGCCATGGCCGCGGCGAAGCGATCCGTGATGCCGTTGGAGTCCCAGTCTTCGAGAGGAACCCAGCGCTTCTCGCCCTCGGGCGTGAGGAGGGGCATTTCGAGCCGCACGCGGCGCTTGCCGGGAATCTCGGCGATCGCCTCGCTATAGTGAAGTACGGTCAGCGCATCCAGGGGAGCGCCCAGCAAGAGGACCTTGCCCCGGTGCTGGATGAAGCGTTCGAGCGGAGAGCCGGTGCCGTAGCCGCTGGAGAGCGGATGCTTGGCCATGAGCAGTTCCGCGAGCGGTCCAATGGCCGCCATCGACGCATCCGGATTGCCTGAGCGGCGCACGGCCGGATGACGGCAGATCAACGTGTTGAGGTAGCCCCAGCCCGGATACGGAGCGGAGGTCTTCGGGTCGAAGGCCGGCCAGGCTGCTTTCTCGTCGGGTGAGAGCTGCTTTCCGTCGAGCGTCTCCTCGTAGGGAGAACGATCCCAGGAGACGTAGGCCATGAGCGTGCCTTGAGGGCCGATGGCCTCTAAGAGAGCCTCCAGAACGGCTTCTGGGCCTCCCGTGACGGGGCCGAGGCGGCGCAGGGAGGCATGGACCATCACCACGTCTCCGGGGGCGAGCCCCAGGGCGTGAAGGTCCGATACCAGGGATGCGACCGTTTGCATGGGGCCGCGCTGCGCGCCTCGGCTCGTCCGCGTTACGCGGAGTACTCGGTGGGCACGGCGCCGGCCTCGTCGAGCAAGGCCTGGACGGCGTTCATCTTCATCATGAGGGCCGTGGTGCCGCCCTTCACGAGTTGGAGATCGCCCTTCATGATCGCCGGCACGGGGAAGACTTCCTTGGTGAGAAGCTTCTTCCAGTTCTCGGCGAGCCCGCGAATCACGTACTCGGCCTCGTAGGGGCCAGGGCCCTCGATGCGCTCGACATGCTTGCAAGCGCCATCCTCGAGTGCGATGACCATGGCGGCCGCCTCGATGCTCTTTTCAGGCTCAGGCAGGACGGCGAGAGCCAGCGTCGTTTTCCAGCCCTTGCCGGCGCTCTTGTAGGCAGCGCTGTTGTTGAGGCGCTCGGTGAGGGCGGAAACCCAGGCATCGGACATAAACTGAGGCATGGTAAGTCCTTTCAGGTCGGATTGGCGGGGCTTAGAGCCAATCTAGCCCAAAACTCCACACGAGGGCAATGGGGGAAAGTGCTACCATGAGGCTTCGTCCACGGAAGGCGTTCGCCGCTTGCCGTCTCAGAAAGGGCCTCGCTTCATGTCCGCATCACGTTCTTGGGCCGTCGGGCAACGCGTCCGCTCGGAGGCCGAGCCGTCGCTCGGCCTGGGTATCGTCACGGCGTTCCCCTCACCGCATCGCCTCGAGATTACCTTCCCTGCCGCGGGAGAACGGCGTCTCTACAACCCGACGACTGCTCCGTTGAGCCGCTACATGCTCGCCGTCGGACAAAAGGCCCGGATGCGAGACGGTCGCGACGTCCGGATCGAACGCCTCGAGACGCGTGACGACGGCTTGCTGGTCTACCACGGCCAAGGCATCGCGCTTCCCGAGACCGACCTCGCCGATACCAGCTCCGCGCAGGATCCGATTCAACGCCTCATGGCCTCGGAACTCGGCGATCCGGAGGCCTTCTCGCTCCGCGAAGCGGCTTGGGCGCTTCGCGCCGAGGCCTTGCAGCGCCGGACGCGCGGCCTGGCCGGCGCGCGGGTGGCGCTGTTGCCGCATCAGTTGGCGATCGCCTACACGATCGCCAATCGCGAATACCCCAGGGCCCTCCTGGCCGACGAGGTCGGCCTCGGCAAGACCATCGAAGCCTGCCTGATCTACTCCGCCCTCCGCGCGCTGGGCCGCGCCGACCGCGTCTTGATCCTCACCCCGGCCAGCCTCACGCATCAATGGCTCGTCGAACTCTACCGCCGCTTCAACGATCTCTTCGCCGTCGTTCATGCCGAAACCGGTGGGGAAACCCCCTTCGAGGACGCCTCACGCCTGATCGCGCCCCTGGACTGGCTGCTGGATCCGGAACGCCTCGAACAAGCCCTCGAAACCCCTTGGGACCTCGTGATCGTGGATGAAGCCCATCACCTGGGCTGGTCCCGAAACACTCCGAGCCCCGCCTACCAGGCCGTCGAGGCCTTGGCGGCCCGAACCCAAGGCCTGCTCTTGCTCACCGCCACGCCCTTGCGCCAAGGCCTCGAAACCGAGTTCGGTCTCCTGCGCCTGGTCGACCCCCAGCGCTTCAACCGCTTCGACGCCTTCGAAGCCGAACAGGCGCAGCGTCGGGACGTGGCCGACCTGGCGCGGCGGCTCGCGCAGGGAGAAGCGGTCCAGGACGAGCTTCGCAAGCGATTTCCGGATTTGCAGGCGGACGCCTCGACCGAGGAGATCCTGAACCAGTTGATCGACCGCCACGGCACGGGCCGGGTCCTGATTCGCAACCGCCGCGAGAAGCTTGGCGGCTTTCCCGGGCGACGCCTGCACGTGAGCAAGCTCCCCCTGCCGGCCGCATGGCGCCAGGCCAAGGCCTTTCCCGAGGTCGTCGCGCTTCAACGCATGCTCGGTCTCGCGGAGACGGGCGGGGAGCGCCCCACCGAAAAAGACGATCCCCGTCCGGCCTGGCTGCTGGAGACGATTCATGCGCTGGGCGACCAGAAGGTCTTGGTCATGGCCTCTTCGGCGCAAACCGTCAAATGGCTGGAGACGCGCTTCCGCAAGCTCTCGGGCCTCAAGACGGCCGTCTTCCATGAGGAACTGGGCTTGATCGAGCGCGATCGCCAGGCGGCTTACTTCGCGGATCCCGAGGGCGCTCAGGTGCTCCTCTCCAGCGAGATCGGCGGCGAAGGCCGGAACTTCCAGTTCTGCCACCATGTCCTGATGTTCGACATGCCGCTTCACCCGGATGCCTTGGAGCAGCGCATCGGCCGCCTGGATCGCATCGGCCAGCGGGAAACCATCCAGGTTCACGTCCCGGTGATCGCCGAAACCCCCGCCGAGGCCCTCTTCCACTGGCATCAAAGCCTGGGAACCTTCGAAGGCCCGTTGACTGGCGGGGAGGCCATGTGGGCGGCACAGGCCAGCGACTTGCTGGAGGTCCTTGCAGCCTCACGGCCCGAGCATCAGGACCCGGAGCGTCTCGATCGCTTCCTGGACGAAACCCGGAAGCTACTCGCGGAGCACCGCGACGCCGTGCAGGCCAGCGTGGATTTCTTGATCGACCTGAACTCCTATCGGCAGGATCTCGGGAAGGCCCTGGCCTCGGAGATCGCCGACGCTCCGCGAGAGAAACTGGTCGAGACCGTGAGCCTGTTGCTCGAGCACTTCGGAGTGGTGGAAGAGGACCTCGCCGATGCGCGGTTGCGGCGGATTCGCCCCGGCGACCACATGAAGGTCGAGGCGTTTCCCGGACTGCGCCCCGATGGCAGCCTAGCGACCTACGATCGAGACCTGGCGCTCGCGCGCGAGGAGGTCCAGTTCCTGAGCGCGGATCATCCGCTGGTGGAAGGAGCGCTCGAATTGATGCTGGATCAATCCGAAGGGCGAGCCAGCGTCGCCCTGTGGTCCGGAGCTCCGGAATCCGGCGTCTGGGTCGAGTTTCTCTTCGTGCTGGAAGCGGTGGGACCGGCCCGTCTGGCCTTGCCGCGTCACCTGCCTCCCCATGCGCTCACGATTGCGTTGGATCTCGAGGGGCAGGAGCGCTCCCTTGCGAGCCTGACTCAGGCAACTCCGGTGAGGCTGCATGACGTGGGCGCGACGCTCTGGCCTCGTCTGGCGGGGCGTCTGGAAGGGGACTTGCCCGAGCTGCTGGAGAGCGCGGAGGCGATCGCCAACACGCGCCTGCATGAGATTGCCCAGGAGAGGCTCGCGGAGGCGCGGATGCAGCTGGAAGGCGAGCAGCGCCGCCTGGAAGAGTTGTCTCACCTGGGAACCGTCCCGGCTTTCGAGGTGGCCGCGCATGCCGAGACGGTTCGCGAGACGCTCCAGGCCTTGGCCGAGGCCCGCGTGCAGTTGGATGCCGTGCGGGTCGTCGTGCTGACGCCCGAGGCTTAGCCTGACGCCTACGCTCAGGGCTTCTCGATGGGGCGCGCGCCCGTGGCTTCGGGGGCGAACGTGATGTTGGCGCCCTTCAGGGCCGTGGTGCAGTTCGGGCATCTCACGGCCTTCTCGGAAATCTGAGAATCGCAGTAAGGGCAAGGGACCTGCGCCGCCTGGGCTTTGCGGAATCGGTTGAAGGCCTTGACCACCAGGAAGACCGAGAAGGCGATGATCAGGAATTGCAGGAGCGTGTTGAGGAAGGCGCCGTAGGCGATGACCGGGGCACCCGCCGCTCGGGCGGCCGCGAGGGACGGGTAGGCGGCCCCGTCCATGCTGACGAAGAGGTTCGAGAAATCGGTGCCTCCCAGCAAGAGGCCAATCGGCGGCATCAGCACGTCGTCGACGAAGGACGTCACGACGTTGCCGAAGGCGACGCCGAGGACCACGGCCACGGCCAGGTCGACCACGTTCCCGCGCTGGATGAACTCCTTGAACTCACTGACCAGACTCATCTCAGGTTCCTCCTAATCCGATCCGAGGCGCTCGCGCTCCGGATCTCAGGGCTTCGGGACCTCGGTTTCGGGGCGCAAGCTCGTGAACGGGGTCTCGTCGCTCGCGAGGAAGTCGAGAAGCATGGGCGTGACCTCGGCGGCATGGGTCCAGAGCAAGCCATGAGGAGCCCCGGGAATCTCCTCGAGCCGGCTTCCTCGAAGGGCCTTCACCAGCCGCCGCCCCGTGGCGTCGATGGGCAGGATCCGGTCCTCGTCCCCCTGGATGACGAGCGTGGGGACGTCGATGCGGGCGATGTCCTGCCGGAAGTCGGTGAGCCAGGTGTCCACGCATGCCCAGGTGCCGCGGGCTGAGGCGCCGGCGGCGACGTTCCAGGAGTCGCGGACGACCTCGTCGCTGACGCGCGAGCCCAGGAGTTGGTCGAGGTTGTAGAAGCTGTCGAGGAAGGTCGTCAGGTACTGGAGGCGGTCGGTGGCGATCGCCTGCTTCAAGCCTTCGAAGACCGCGCCGTCGACGCCCTCGGGGTTGTCCGGGGTCTTGAGCAGGAAGGGCGGAAGCGGGGCCATGAAGACGGCCTTGCTCACGCGCTCCGAGCCGTAGTGCCCCAGGTAGCGGGCAACTTCGCCGGTGCCCATCGAGAAGCCGACGAGGACGGCGTCGCGCAGGTCGAGCTCGCGCATCAGCGCGTCGAGGTCCTGGGCGAAGGTATCATAATCGTAGCCGAAGGTCGGCTGGCTGGAACGTCCGAAGCCGCGGCGGTCGTAGGTGATGACCCGGTAGCCGGCGTCAAGCAGGGCGAGGGTTTGCTTTTCCCAGGAGCGGCCGCTGAGTGGGAAGCCGTGGATCAGGACGACCGGACGGCCCTGGCCGTGATCTTCGTAGTAGAGGGCGATCGCCGTCGAGTTCTCGTCGCCGACCTTCAGCAAGCCCATCTCTGGCCTCCTTTCGCGGGGGAGCGCGGGGTCTTGGCTTCGAGAATAGGGTCTAAGAACGCCGCCGGCAATCGCCGTCAAGACGCTCCATCAAAAAGGGCTGCCTCACCGTGGTGAGACAGCCCCCTCGAGTGGAACGGCTTAAACGGCAACCGGAGCCGAGGTGCGGATCAGGTGGTCGAAGGCCGAGAGGCTCGCCTTGCTGCCCTCGCCCATGGCGATGACGATCTGCTTGTACGGAACCGTGGTGCAGTCGCCCGCCGCGAAGACTCCGGGCACGGAGGTCTGCCCGCGGGCGTCGACCTCGATCTCGCCGAACTTCGACAGTTCCAGCGTGCCCTTGAGCCACTGGGTATTCGGCAAGAGGCCGATCTGGACGAAGACTCCCTCGAGCTCGATCTGACGGCTCTCGCCGGAGACGCGATCCGTGTAGGTCAGGCCGGTCACCTTCTGGCCGTCGCCGACGACCTCGGTGGTCTGGGCATTGGTGTGGACCGTGACGTTGGGGAGGCTGTGGAGCTTGCGCTGCAGCACCTCATCGGCACGGAGCGCGTCGCCGAACTCCAGGAGGGTGACGTGCGAGACGATGCCCGCGAGGTCGATGGCGGCTTCCACGCCCGAGTTGCCTCCGCCGATCACCGCAACGCGCTTGCCCGTGAACAGCGGCCCGTCGCAGTGGGGGCAGAAGGTGACGCCCTTGTTCTTGTACTCGTTTTCGCCGGGCACGTTCATCTCGCGCCAGCGGGCGCCGGTGGCCAGGATGACGGTCTTGGCTTTGAGCGTGGCCCCGCTCGCCAGCTTGACCTGGTGGAGGCCGTCGCCGGGCACGAGCTCGGCGGCGCGCTGCAGGTGCATGAGGTCGACGTCGTACTCCTTGACGTGGTTCTCGAGGGCCAGCGCGAGCTGGGGGCCTTCGGTGTGCTTGACCGAGACGAAGTTCTCGATGGACATCGTATCGAGGACCTGGCCGCCGAAGCGCTCGGCCACGACGCCGGTCCGGATGCCCTTGCGAGCCGCGTAGATGGCCGCCGTGGCGCCGGCGGGTCCACCGCCCACCACCAGCACGTCGAACGGCTCCTTCTCGTCGAGCTTCGCGGCTTCGCGCTCGGCGGCGCCGGTATCGACCTTGGCGAGGATCTCCTCGATGCTCATGCGACCCTGGCCGAACGGCTCGCCGTTCAAGAAGACGGAGGGCACGGCCATGACCTGACGGGCGGTCACTTCAGGCTGGTTGATCGCACCATCGATCATCACGCTCTCGATGTTGGGGTTCAAGACGGCCATCAGGTTGAGGGCCTGCACCACATCGGGACAGTTATGACAGGTCAGCGAAATGAAGGTCTCGAAGCGGAAAGTCCCTTCGAGCGCCTTGATCTGCTCAATGACCTCGGCGTCCACCTTGGGAGGGTGCCCGCCGGTTTGCAGCAAGGCCAGGATCAACGAGGGGAACTCATGGCCCATGGGCAGGCCGGCAAAGTGAATGCGGGCTTCTTCCCCAGGGCGACCGACCGAGAAGGACGGGCGGCGCGTGGCGGTGCCGTTTTCCCGGACGCTCACCAAGGGCGACAGGGAGGCGATATCGGAGAGCAGGCTGCTCATCTGAGCCCCGGCATCGCTGCCGTCCAGCGACGCGACGAGTTCGATGGGGGTTTGAAGTTTTGATAGGTAGGTGGCCAGCTGGGCCTTGATGGAAGCGTCGAGCATAGAAGGGTCCTCCCTGGAGATTAAAGAAGGGTGCCGTTCCCCGGGGGGAACTCCCCTCCCGGATCACGCGATCCGGGAGGGGATGAGGGTTTGGGGCTTAGATCTTGCCGACCAGGTCCAGCGACGGAGCCAAGGTGGCCTGGCCTTCCTCCCACTTGGCGGGGCAGACCTCGCCGGGGTGAGCGGCCACGTACTGGGCGGCCTTGATCTTGCGCAGCAGCTCCTGGGCGTTACGGCCGATGCCGCCGGCGTTGATCTCGATCAGCTGAATCTTGCCCGAGGGATCCATCACGAAGGTGCCGCGCTCGGCCAGACCGGCTTCCTCGATCATCACGCCGAAGTTGCGCGAGATCACGCCGGTGGGGTCGCCGATCATGGGGAACTGGATCTTCTTGATGGTCTCCGAGGTGTCATGCCACGCCTTGTGGGTGAAGTGGGTATCGGTCGAAACCGAGTAGATCTCGACGCCCAGCTTCTGGAACTCGGCGTAGCTGTCGGCGAGGTCCTCGAGCTCGGTCGGGCAGACGAAGGTGAAGTCGGCCGGATAGAAGAAGACCACGGACCACTTGCCCTTCAGGGTCTCGTTGGTGACGTCGACGAACTTGCCGTTGTGGTAAGCGGTGGCCTTGAACGGGAGGACTTCGGTGTTGATGAGGCTGGTATTCATTCGAACATTCTCCTTTGGTGGGGGTGGGGAAAACGGGTTTCGCGGGACGGCTCTCGCGCTCACGTCGGTTGGCGTCTGCCGCGAATCAAAAGGTCCATCTCCGAGACGTGAAACTCGGGGCCCAGCTCGGCGTCGATCCGGACGCGATCCATGGGAAGATCCACGATCTCGCCGGTGTCCTCGTCGAGGAAATGATAGTGATCCCGGACGAGAGGGTCGTAGTGAAGACTCTCGGAATGTGGGAACTTCATCTCCTTGAGCAGGCCCGCGTCCACGAGGATGCGAAGCGTGTTGTAAACCGTCGCGAGGCTCAACTTGGCAAAATTCCGATCGGCCCAGTGCTTGATGTCCTCTGCGGTGGGATGATCCGCCTCACAGAGCACATGGCGGCAAATCGCAAGCCGCTGGGCCGTCGGGTTGATCCCGGCCTTGCGCAGCAGCGACTCGATCTGTTGGTGAGTCAAGCATTCGCGTTTGGTATCCATAGCATTTAGAATAACTCTAAATTTAGGGCCTGTCAACATCTAAAATCGATGCAAGGGGCTCTTGGGACTCGGGGACGCGCCGGGGATTTTGGGGAGGGAGGCATGTAGGGTCAGGAATGCGAAGACTTCTAGCTAGTAATATATCGTTACGTTAAGCTTGGCGTCCAGCATGCCTCTCACCCGCCTCTACTCTTCCGCGTCGCGCACCGTGGGGGACACGGGCTGGTCGCGCGAGCTCTCGAGCAAGCTGATCCCCGAAACCCGGCCAGAGGGGTTGCGGATCATCGGCCGGCGCTTCGCGAGCTCGTCGCGAAGCCTCAGCACCGCCAGGTCCTTGCCCTTGGCCTCGACCATGACGTCGAAGTCGAGGTCGCCCACTTCCTCCATGAACCACGTGAACTCGAAGGGGTTGAGGTATTCCGCATGGTTGGTCATGTCGGGAGCCTGGGCGGAGGAGGTCGTCTTCCCCGTCTTGACGTTGCGGCGCTCGACCTGCTTGGACGCGGTCAAGGGTGACGAGAAGTGGATCTTGGGCCGGACGCCCGCGGGCCAGCTCCGGTTGGCGAGCTCCATGGCCTCGCGAAGCGGCAGTTGCTCGGGGTTATGGCACATATGGTGCTGGTAGTCGTAGACCAGGGGCACCCCGCATCGCGCGTGGATCCACGCGACGTCCGAGACCGAGTAGAGCGTGTCGTCGTTTTCGAGGACGATCCGACGCCTGACGGGCTCCGGCAGGGCCTCGTAGTTGCGGATCCAGCGCTCCATGGCGGCCTGCTTGTCGCCGTAGACCCCGCCCACGTGCGTGACCACCACGGCCTCGGGCGAGAGCTCCATCCAGTTCAGCATGGTCGCTTGCCATGCGAAGTCGCGGCGGCTCGCCTCGAGCACGCGCTCATCATGCGCGCTCAAGAGGATGTACTGGGAGGGGTGAAAAGAAAGCCGCAGCCCTTGTTCGCGGGCCCGAGCCCCAAGTGCCCGGATCTCTTCTTCGCAGTCGTCGAGCTGGCGGTGGAACTGCGGCATGTCGGGATGCGTGAGGTAGGGCGCGAGGTCGCTCGACATCCGGTACATCGTGAGGTCGATTCGCGCGAGGTAATCGAAGATCTCGCGGAGGTAGCCGAGGCTGACGCGCAGGTGAGGCTCGTTCTCCGGCCGCCGGGCGTCGTTGCTCTTGAGGGGCTGAGGCGCGCCCAGGACCTTCACGGCGAAGCCGATGCGGCGGTCCTGAAGCCAGTGGGAAGCGTTTCCGGCCATGGGAGCCCCCTTCCACGCGCGGGTCGCGACGCCCTTACCCTACGCCGCGGCTTTCGGGGCCGCAAGGCGCCGTTTCTCGCTCCCGGATCGTCGCGTCAGGCCTGGGGGGAGCGCAGGTGGGCGATCGCCTGCTCGGCCGCCGTCACGCCGCGAACCTGCGCTTCCTCGAAAATCGACACGCCGCTCATGTCCGAATGCGCGAAGAAGATTCCCCCCAGCGGCTTCAAGGCCTCCTGACGCTCCGGACCCCAGATGAACCCCGGCGTGGGGCGAATCATCGCATGGCCCCAGACCCAGACGTCGAGCCGCGTGACGCGCGTCGCGATCCCCGGGTGCATCCGCGACATGTCGGCCATGATCATGGAAGCCCAGTCCGCTTGCGTGCGCGCCAAGGCAGCCTTGCGCGCGACGGCGGGCTCGCTCTCGCAGAGCGGCAGGTAGTACGTGAGGACCGTCGCCGACTGGGGGTACTGCGTGACGGCCTGGTGCGTGGCGATGATATAGCCGAGTGACGGGCTCTGGTAGGCGACGTTGTCCCATGCCGGCGGAGCCCCCGGTCCGTCCGGCAGGCCGTCGAGGCTGAGGTTCGCCACCATCCAGGGAGAGTAAGTGAAGGCCTTGAGGTATGCAGGCGGCGTCTCGCGCAGGGGCGCGACGATCCGCGCTGCGACGAAGCGCGGCGTCGCGACGATGGCGGCCTTGGCGACGATGCGCGTGGACGTCTCGGTCTCGGCATCGAAGACGTCGACCAGGACCTCGCCTTTTTCCGTGGGGCTGATGTTGTAAACCAGCGCGTTCGTCCGGATGCGTGGGGCGAGTCGCTGCCTGAGTTGCGCGACGAGCCAGCCGTTTCCTTCCGGCCAGGTCAGGACGTTCCCATCATGCTTGGGATCGCCGCCGACGCGCGACGCGAAGTAGTGGATGCCGGCCCAGGCCGAGGTCTCCTCGAGACGGCTGCCGTAGTCGTCCCGGCAGCAGTAGTCGACGTACCAGCGCAGGGGCGTCGACGTCCAGCCGTTGCGGTCCATGTACCGCGCCATATTCTCCTGGTCCAGGGCCGTGTAGCGCGGATCCCGCGAGCTCTGGTCGACCGGGATGCAGAAGGCCTTGCGCCCATCCGAGCCCTTGGCCTTCCCGAAGGCGTCCATGGCCGCGAAGAAGCTGGCGTACTGATCTCGATCCGCATCCGTGACGCCGAGCTCGGGGATCAGGCCCTCTTGCCAGCGGCCATGAATGAGCAAGCGGTCCTGCGGGTCCGCGCAGAGGTAGCGCTCGTTGTAAATCGGCTCGCCTGCGTCATCATAGCCCTCGATGACGCCCAGCTCCTCGAAGAGTTGGCGAACGAGCGTCGCGTCGGGGCCGGGAAGCGGGACGTAATGGGCCCCCCAGGGGTAGGGCGAGATCGCGTTCTCGCCGCTACGGGAGTTGCCGCCGACCTCGCTTTCCAGCTCCAGCAGCATGAAGTCGACGTCGCCCTCCGCTTGCAGCTTCCAGGCGGCCGAGAGGCCAGCCATGCCGCCTCCGACGATCACGAGCTCGGTCCTCAGCTCGTGCGTGGGGGGTGGCAGGTCTCCGTTGCGCAGGCGGTGGCCGAGCGTCGCGGAGGCGCCCATGAGCGTGCCGGGAATCGGCGTCGCCTGGGGAGGCAGGATTTGCCGGGGCAGGAACTGCCGGCCCAGCGCGACGGCGCCGAGGAGCCCGAGGCCCGCGAGCAGGAAGTTCCGGCGGGTTAGCGGCCCATCCGAGAGGTTAGTGAACGTAGGCAGACCACTCCTCCTCGAAGTACCGGACCAGGACCTGGTTATTGAGCTTGTTGACGTCGGTGTCGACCCGTTGCATGTCCGGGGGGAAGTTGAGCATCTGTTCGGCCGTCTCGCGGGTCACGAAGCGGAGGCCGGGGAGGAAGTCGTCGGCCAGCCGGAAGCTTTGCTTGGAAGCGAGGACGAAGCCCCATTCGCCGAAGGAGGGCACGAGGCAGTGGTAAGGCGTCGTCTGGAAGCCCACGGCCTGGATGGTCCGATCGATGCACCAGAAGGATTTGCGGGCGACGTACGGGGAGGTGCTCTGGATGACGGCGAGTCCCTCGGGGCTCACGGCGCGGTAGAGCTCCTTGTAGAAGGTGGTCGAGTAGAGCTTGCCGATGGAGTAGTTCGAGGGGTCGGGGAAGTCGACGGCGACGAAGTCGAACTCCTCTTGATTTTCTTTGAGCCAGCGGAACGCATCCGTGTTGACGACCTTGACCTTGGGATGCTTGAGGGCGGCCTCGTTGAGGGAGACGAGGGCCGGGTTCGAGACGAAGAGCTCGGTGAGCATGCCGTCGAGATCCACCAGGGTCACGGCTTCGACGGAAGGGTGCTTGAGGATCTCGCGGACCGCCAGGCCGTCGCCGCCTCCCAGGACCAGCACGTTTCGGGGATTGGGCACGGAGTGCAGCCCGACGTGCACGAGGGCTTCATGGTAGCGGTACTCGTCGCGCGAGCTGAACTGGAGGTTGCCGTTGAGGAAGAGCCGCATGTCGCGGGGCGAGTTGGTCAGGACGATTCGCTGGTAGGGCGAGGCCTTGGAGTAGACGACCGTATCGGGGTAGGTGGCGGCCTCGGCGAGGTTCATCAGCTTGTCGGAGGCGACGAAGCCCCCAATCAGGCCCGCCAGCACGAGGATTCCCGAGCCGCGGAGCAGGCGGTTCCAGGGGACGTCGTCTCGGAAGACATGGAGGGTCCAGAGGGCGACCGCGACGTTGAGGATGCCGAACATGAAGCCCGTGCGGATCAGGCCCAGGTGGGGCGCCAGCACCAGGGGAAAGAGCAGCGAAGCCAGCAGGGCGCCGACCGAGTCGAAGCTGAAGACCTTGGAGACGAGGTCCTTGAATTCCAGGTGTCCTTTGAGGATTCGCATCAAGAGGGGAATCTCGAGGCCCACCAGCATGCCCGTGAGCATGACCAGGCCGTAAAGCAGGACCTGGAAGGAGGTGACGTGCTCGAAGAGCAAGAAGAGCAAGGCCGCGGAGCAGCCGCCGACGACGCCGAGGATCAGCTCGACCTGGATGAAGACGGCCGTGAGGTTTCGCGTGATGTAGCGCGAGAGGTACGAGCCGATGCCCATCGCGAAGAGGTAGACCCCGATGATGGTCGAGAACTGGGTGACCGAGTCGCCCAGCAGGTAGCTGGCGAGCGTGCTCGCGAGCAGTTCGTAGACGATCCCGCAGGTGGCGATGACGAAGACGGAGAGGAGGAGGACGAAGGACACGCGCGAAGGTCCGAGACTACCCGTGGATCGCCGAGGCGATGATGATGGCGATGCCGATCGAGATGCCGGCGAGGATGATGGCGAGGGCCGTGTTGTGCTCCTCGAAGATCTCCTTCCAGAGGTGGCCGGGGATCGTCCGGTCGATGATGAGGAAGCCCGCGGCATAGACGGCGAGTCCGAGGATCGAGTAGACGATTGCTCCGACGAGGTATTTGAGGTTGATGAACTGGTCCATGTTCGCTCCTTGCGTGATGGCTGCCGCGCGGTCTCGCGCTGGGGCAGCCGGCTCTACTTGTGGTAAACGCCCGGGGTGCGAGGGCCTCGCGCGCCGACCACGCCGGCGGCGGTGGAGTCTCCGAGGGCCCAGCCCACGGAGTTCGCGTAGCCCAAGAGGAGGCAGATGACGATGCCGAAGATCACGTAGCCTTTGACCAAGGTTGCGTCCTTTCCATCGATCAGTCCTCGTCGTCGTCGCCGGTTGGATACGGCGAGTAGTCGCTTTCCGACCAGCGGGCGATTTCGAAGCTGCGATCCTTCCACCAGAGCCAGATTGGCCAGATGCCGAGGAGGGCGATCGCCAAGAAGAAGTTCGGCCAGCGGGGCACGCCGCGGCGGACCTCCAGCGCGTACGGTAGCGATTGGGAACCGGCGGGGCCCGAGACCTGGAAGTTCAGGTGGTAGGTTCCTCGCGGCACGGACGCCAGGTAAACGGTGCCGGACTGACTCCCCTCACTCCAGAAGCCGTCCGAGTCGTACCCCGAATAATACTCGACTTCCTTGGAGAACGGCCGGATCTCGCCCGTACGGTCGTTGACCAGCTCCCCTTCCATGACGACCCAGGAATCCTGCACCGGCGCGTCGATCCGAATTGATAGGTTCGTCATCCGGCTGGGCACCGAAAACGGCGGCGTGACCCGCACCTGAGCGGCGTCGGGGCTGACGTGATACGTGGCGCGGAAGATCTCCCGGTTCGGCGAGGCCACGCAGGAGCTCAGTTGAAGCAGGCAAGCGACGCCGAGGAAGAGCCATGCCAGGCGGTTGACCTTCGGCCGGATCGTCTTGAGGGGGGCTTCCTGGTTGGGCGCGATCCCCTTTTGCAGCGGCATGGCGCGTTTGATCCCGAAGGCTTGCTTCACGACCTCGGGAGCGAGGTACTCACCTACCGACCAGGTGATCTCCTGGGCGCTCTTCTCGGCCGATAGGATCCGGGGCGGGGAGACGTAGTCCTCGACGTCGACCGTTTCGCCGACCTTCACGCGCCAGTAGAACTCTCCGAGCACGTAGGCGACCTTGGCCTTGCCGCGGTGGAAGAGCCTGAAGTTCAGCCAGTCGTACGTGGCCATGCCGGCCGTGCCGACCTCGGGCATCTCCTTGATCATCCGCACGAAGTTCCAGTGGCCGTCCGCTTCGGTGAGCCAGCGGAAGCCATAGTACGGGTTGAAGAGCAGGTATTCCCTCCAAGGGTAGCGCCCCGAGCCGTCGGTACGCTGCATGAAGCCGATCACTTCCCAGGTCTTGCCGGCGAGCGTGCCGCGCGTGCCCAGCGGAATCAGGGGCTTGATCGTCGTCTTCTTGGCGATCGTGCTGACGATCCGGTAGTTTTCGTCGGTCGCGTCGATCACGGCGCCGCAGGTCGGGCAGGCGACGGTGACGGTGAGGCCGATGGCGCGAAGCGGGATGCTCGCTCCGCAGTTGGCGCAGGCGAAGACCCGGGGAGTTTTACCAGCCATCGAGCTCCCTCAGGTTCGAGAGGCTCAGCGCGTCGAAGTCGACGTACTTGCCCGTGTAGAGCCGCGTGCCGTCCTCGGCGTACTCGAGGTTGGCGAAGGTCGCCTTGGGGCCGCGCAGGTCCACGCTCAGGCTTTCGCGTCCACGGGGCGCGGGGAAGGGAAGCTCCCCTTCGCTGCCGATGCAGGTCGCCCGCCGGATATCGTCGACCGTGAAGGTTTCCTTGGACGGCAAATTGAGCCGCTGGCCCACGCGGATCGCGTCGGCCGCCGGGACCGAGCGCGGAACGGCTTGCGCGAAGCTCATCATGAAGAAGCCCTGTGCTTCGGCGAGCCAGCCCTCGCGGCCGTCGTCGAAGAGGGCGTACCATTCGTTCCAGACGCCGTCTTCCCAGGCGACCTTGAGCCGTCCGAGCAGCTCGAAGCGCTTGCCCTCGTAGCTGCCGCGGGTTCCCAGCTGGAAGGGGCTCATATCCGGAGGGAGCTCGGCCATCTTGCCGATGGCCTCGAGATCGACGTCATGCCGGATGAGCGTCGATTGGCAGTACGAGCAAACGGCAAAGACCGCCGAGCGGGACTTGAAGTCGACTTCTGCGCCACAGGCGGGGCAACCGAGCTTCATGGGTTAGGTGATCTTCTTGAGCAACTCCGCCTTCTTGGCGTCGAACTCCGCCTGCGAGAGGATGCCCTTGGTCATGAGGCCGTGGAGTTTTTCCAGGGTCACCATTGGATCCTCGGCCGTGGCGTTCGCGCCGGCGGCCAGGGCGTCCTTCATGGCTTCACCCATGGCCATGCCGGCGGCCATGCCCGCGCCGACGCCCGCGGCCCCGCCGGGGTTGGACGCGGCCGCGGAAAGGCTGTCCGCGGCCTGGAACTGGGTGTACTGCTTGAGGTCGCCGACCACGCGCATCGAGGCGCTCTTGTCGAGGTGGGCCTGGATCTCTTCGGGAAGCGAGATGCTCTGGACGTAGAAGGACTGGAGCTGGAGGCCCAGGTCCGAGAAGGGCTCGACGAGGGCTTCCTTGAGGGTCTCCGAGAACTGGGTCTGGTTCGCGGCCATGTCGACGAAGCCGACCTCGGCCCTGCCGAAGAAGGAGGCCAGGGTTGTCAGGATGGCGGCGCGTAGCTGGCCTTCGAGCTCCGAGGCGGTGTAGCGCTCGCGGGTGCCGCTGACGCGCTTGTAGAAGACCTTGGGGTTCTTGATCTTGTAAGAGAAGGTACCATGGGCCCTAAGGCGAATCGGGCCGAACTCCTTGTCGCGGATCGTGATGGGGGTCGGCGTGCCCCAGCGCTGGTCGAGCTGGTCGCGGGTGCTATAGAAGTAGACGTCCGACTTGAACGGCGACTGGAAGAGCTTGTCCCAGTTGTTGAGACTGGTCAGAATGGGCAAGGTCTTCGTCGTCAGGGTATGGAGGCCGGGTTCGAAGATGTCAGCGACCTCCCCTTCGTTGACGAAGAGCGCCACCTGGGAGTCGCGAACGGTCAACTGGGCGCCGTTTTGGATTTCCATGTCCTGCATCGGAAAGCGGTACGCCAGGACCCCGTTCTCTTGCTCGGTCCACTGGATGACATCGATGAACTGCTTTTTGATAAAATCGAAGAGTCCCAAGGTTGCCTCCTTTCCGCCTTCCGGCTGATTGGGTAAGTTTAGACTAGGTCGCGTTCTCGTAGCAAGCGAGGAACGAGCCCTGAGGCCTCTACGCAGAGAAGGAGTTTGACCGTCATGAGCAGGGAGTCCGGTCCGGGCCGCGAGGTGGCGACTCGGCGAGGCGAGGGCAAGCCATCGCTCTTCCAGAGGAAGCGGGGGTTGGTCGTCACGCTGCTTTCGGGCATCTTCGTCGTGGGAGCTTTCTGGACCATGCGGATGCGGGGGCTGGTCATGGCGCTCGCGGTGATCGGCGTCGTGGCGATCGTCTCGGGCGTGAAGCGCATGCTGGCGCGTCTGGGCGGGCATGACGCCCCGCGGCACGAGGCGCCCGCGGATGCCGGGAAGCAACTGAAACGCGCGCTTAGCCGCTCTCAGTACCTCGAATCGATCGACCCGGCAATGGCCGAGAAGGCGCTTGCGCAGTACGAGCAGAACGAGGATCGATTCGCGAAGTTCCGGGCGGTCCTCGCCGCCAAGTTCGAGCCGAGCGAGTTGACTTACGAGCGCTACCTCTCAGCCGCCGAGCAGCTTCACCGGGCGGTTTACGAGAACCTTTCGGACGTCTCGGTGATGCTCGCGAACCTGGATTCCCTGGCGGTTCGCGAGGCCCGCAAGGAACTCTCGGTGCTCGACCGCTTCGCGCAGCTCACGGAGGACGAGGTTCGGACGGCGGCGGGGCTGCGCGAGCGGCTGGCGATCGCCGAGCGGACCGACGCCGAGATTCGCTCGCGCCTCGCGTACAACGAAACCGCCCTGACCGAGCTGGATCGCGTCAACTGGGCCCTGTCGAGCATCAAGACCAGCAAGAGCACGTCCAACATCGACCTGGAAACTACCATGACCGAGCTGCGGGAGCTCGCGGAACGCGCCAAGAAGTACTCGTTGTAGTTCGTTAGGAGAAGGCATGGCCGCATCAAACGACGCCCCTTTGACCCCCTTGCACGTCACCAGCGCCGCCGAGGTGCGCCAATCGCTCGCCCTCAAGGACGCCGAGACCCTTCGCATTCACGCCGGCGAGGATCAGGACCTCGAGCAGAAGGCGGAGCATTTCGTCGGCCTCTTGCTCGAAGATGCGGCCAAAGGCGATGCGGCCGAGCGCTCGGGCCGTGCGGCGGTCGAGACCATGGCCGTCGACTTGCAGCAGAAGGCCGCCGTTCAGGTGGACCGCCTGAAGCAGCCCATCAAGCAGCTCGCGACCCGAGGGGCCGAGGGGGGCGACGTCGCCACCGCGCTCATCAACCTCAAGATGGAGGTCGAGGCGCTGGACCCCGGCAAGTTCGACTTCGAGCCCGGCTGGCTGAGCCGCACGCTGGGCAGGCTGCCCGGGGTCGGCACTCCCATCAAGCGCTACTTCTCCAAGTACGAGAGCGCGCAAACCGTGATCGCCGCCATCGTGCGCTCGCTGGAGCAGGGCCGGGACCAGCTTCTTCGCGACAACATCACCCTGGCCGAAGACCAGAAGCAGATGCGCGCGATGATCGGCAAGCTGGAGCAAAGCATCCAGCTCGGCCAGCTCATCGATCAGAAGCTCCAGTACCACCTGGAGCGCGAAATACCCGCCGGGGATCCGCGCCATGCCTTCATCAGCGAGGAATTGCTCTTCCCGCTGCGGCAGCGCCTGATTGATTTGCAGCAGCAGCTCGCCGTTCACCAGCAGGGCGTGCTGGCGACCGAGCTCATCATCCGTAACAACAAGGAGCTCGTGCGGGGCGTCGACCGGTCGCTCAACGTCACCGTGACCGCCTTGCAGGTCGCAGCCACCGTGGCCCTGGCCCTGGCCAACCAGAAGATCGTCCTCGACAAGATCGAGGCCGTGAACCGGACCACCTCGGATATCATCGCCGGGACGGCCGCGCGCCTGAGGACGCAGGGCGTGGAGATCCAGAAGCAGGCCACCAGCGCCCAGCTCGACATGAACGCCTTGCGGTCGGCGTTCGCGGATCTCAACGGGGCAATCGATGACCTGGCCTCGTTCCGCAGGGACGCCTTGCCGCAGATGGCGCAGACCGTCCTGGAACTCGACCAGGTCACCGGGGAGGCCTCGAAGGCCATTCAAAAGCTGGATCAGGCTCGCTTGCGCCAGCCCGCCATCACGATCGACGCCGAGGCCAATCTCGGAGGCTAGCGCGTGGCGGTCGGCTGCTCGACGTGGCCGTCGGGGTAGCGCGCGAAGCGGCCAGCGTCGCGAGGGTGCACCGGGCCTTCCGGCCAGGGCCAGCCGCCGAACTCGGTTTGCCGGTAGTCGTTGAAGGCCGCCTGGATATCCTCCGCCGTGTTGCCCACGAACGGGCCGTACTGCGTCACGGGCTCTCCGATGGGGCGTCCCTGCAGCATCAGCAGGCGGCAGGCCTCGGGGCCGCCGACCAGTTCGATTTCGGCCTCGGCTTGGACCTGGACGCCCGAGCGCGTCGGGATGGTCCGCCCTGCGACCTGGAGGCCCTGCCCCTCGAAGAAGTAAAGGACGCGGTTGGTGCCGGGCTTGGCGGGGGGCAGCGTCCAGCGGGCGCCCGGTTCCAGGCGAATCGACCAGATGGCGAGATCGGCCTCGGCGCGCGACGCCCAGGAATCCGGCGGCGGAGCGGGGGGCTGGAGGTCGGAGAACTGGCCGGCGACGACCAGAAGCTCGGTCCGACGCCCCGCGTCGTCCGTCACGACGGTCGTGGGAAGCGTCTCATGCCAGAACATCTTGAAGTAGGGCTCGGCCATCTTGCTGGCGCGCGGGAGGTTGAGCCAGATCTGGAAGAGCTCCAGCGGGTTCGGCCCCTCGGAGTCGAGAAGTGGGAACATCTCGGAGTGGACGACTCCCTTGCCGGCGGTCAGCCATTGCACGTCCCCGGCACCGAAGCGGGCCGTGGCTCCCAGGGAGTCCGAGTGGTCGATGAAGCCCTTGAGCACGATGGTCACGGTTTCGAAGCCGCGATGCGGATGCTCGGGGAAGCCCGGAACGACGCTGCCATGGTACATCCGCCAGCCGTCGAGGCCGGCGAAGTCCTGACCGATGTCGCGGCCGCGCAGCGAGGCGGCGGGCCCCAGTTGCTCGTTGCCTGCCGGGTAGGCGTCGTCGTGATGGACACAGAAGAGAAAGGGATCCAGGGTCTGCCAGGGCATCCCGAGGGGCGCCACGGCGAGGATGGGGTCTTGGGTCATGGAGTTCGGGCCTCCTTGGGGCAAAGGGCGGACACCCCATGAGTATAGCGCCCCGGTCGATTCCGGATTGGCAAACCACGATCATGGCCACGGTCGCGCGGGCCCGCTGCTCGCTTCTTGCATCGGAGAGCGCCTCCCCTAAGATGACGGGGTGAATGAGAGACCGCGGGGCGGCTTCGACGCGCCTCGGTGGTCGCGGCGTGAGAGGGGGAGAGCCCATGGCGAAAGAACGAAACGCAGCGAAAAGCGGACGGGGTGACGCGGAATTCCTGAGCTCGGAGCCCGCGGGTGTCGCCGAGCGCCCGCCCGAGACGTCGGGCAAGCAACTCGACGGGAAGCGGATTGCGGTCATCGTGGCCGACGGCTTCGAGCAGAGCGAGTTCGAGGTCCCGGTGACGCGCTTCCGGGAAGCGGGAGCCGTGGTCGAGGTCCTCGCGCCGGATGCCGAGCACCTCGACCATATCGAGGGGGAAAGCCACGGCAAGCCGGCCGCAGGCACCAAGGCCGACAAGGTGCTCGCGGACGCTCGCCCCGAAGACTACGACGCCCTCTTGATTCCCGGCGGGCTCCAGAGCCCGGATACCATGCGGCAATCGCAAGCCCACCTGGCCTTCGTCAAGGCCTTCGTGGAGGCGGAGAAACCGATCGCCGCAATCTGCCACGGCCCCTGGCTATTGGCGGACGTGGACGCGCTCGAGGGCCGCACGGTCACCTCATGGCCGGCCATCCGGAAGGACGTCGAGCGGGCAGGCGCCAAATGGGTCGATGAGCCCGTGGTTCAGGACGGGATGTTGGTCTTCAGCCGCAAGCCGGCGGATGCCGAGGCCTTCGCCGAGGCCGTCATCACCATGCTCGCGAAAGTGGCGGGGCGCTGAGTCGGGGCTTCAGTCCCCGGTTCCACCGGTCGGTTCTCCGTAGACGTCTTTGGGCTTATAGCCGACGTCCAGCCGTGTGAACGGCAGCGCAACCGGAGGCAAGGGAAGGTGCAGCGCCTGGTAGGCTGATTCGCTGGAGTAGCCGAAGGGCGCGGCATCCTGGTTGTCGAAGGCGTAATAGACCGCGTCGACTCCGGTCATGACCAGGGCCGCCAGGCACATCGGGCAGGGGTGGCCGCTGGCGTAGACGACGCTTCCCTTCAAGTCGGGGCGGCCCAGCTTCCGGCAGGCGGCCCGGATGGCGTCCAGCTCGGCATGGGTGCTGGGATCGTGGCTATGCACCACATCGTTGACACCGGTGGAGATCACCTCGCCGTCGATGGCAAGTACCGCTCCGAAGGGACGGGCGCCACGGGCGCGGTTCTCCTGGGCGAGCCGGATGGCTTCGCGAAGCAGCTCTTCATGACGGGACATCGGCAACTCCTTGAGGCGGAAGGGGGGAGACAAGAAGCAGTATACGGGCCGCTCGGGCAATCCGGAACGCTCCGTCTCGCAAGCCCCGCCTTGACCCAAGCTTAAGGTAAGCTCAACGGGCGATCGCGCGACAATCAACGTGAGCACCCGTCGTCCGGAGACCTTGCCTTGGCCTATCCCGCCGCGAACGCTTTCTACTACCCGACAGTGCCCCAGGCCTACTGGCCCGCGGCGCCCGCGGCGTACCCTCAGACCGTCTATGCGGCGCCTGTCGTGGTACCGGCGATCGCCGCTCCGATGTCTGCCGATACCTTGACCTTGAGCCCCCAGGCGACGGCCGCGGCACCGGCCGCGATGACCCAGGTCTTTGGCCAACTGGCCGCCGCAGCCGACCAAATCGAGGCGGCGGCTCAACCCGCCGTCACGCCCCCGTCACCGCCGCCCGCAAACCCAACGGCTCCCACCATGAACCCGCTGGGCGTGGAATGGGTCTCGGCCGCTCCCGCCAAGCCGGCGAACGCCGGGAACGCCTTGGACGTCCAGTGGCAGGATGCTCCGGGCGCGAAGGCTTCCGCTTCCAGCGCTCCCCTCGACATCGACTGGAAAAGCATGGCGACTCCCTCGCAGTCGCCCCCTCAAGCGGCAGCTCCCAAACCCGAGACTGCACCGGCTCCCAAGCCCGCTCCTGCGCCGGCCCCCAAGCCTGCGCCGGCTCCCGCTCTGACCGTCACCGTGCAAAGTGGCGATTCGCTCTCAGGTATCGCCGCCCGGACGCTGGGCTCTGCCGATCGCTGGCGCGAAATCTACGACCTCAACCGCGATCAGCTCGCCAACCCCAACGTCATCCACGCCGGCCAGGTCCTGAAGCTGCCGGGAGGCGCCAAACCCTCGGCGCCCGCCCCTACGACCGCGCGAACGGGGATCAACACCAACCGCAGTCAGATCTTCATCCAGCAGCCCAATAACTGGACCTGCGGGCCCACCAGCCTCACCATGGCCGCCGCCGCCTGGGGCATCCGGCCCGCGAACCTGGCGACCATCAACGAGCTGACCACCAAGACCCGCACCAACCCGGCCTACGGCATCCCGGACAGCAACGCCATTCCCAACGCCGCCCGCGCCATCGGCTTGCAGGCGAAGTTCCATAGCTCGTCGACCCCGGACAGCATCCGCGCGGTTCTGCGGAGCGGCCACGGCGTCATCCTCAACGGCTCGATCTCGGGACGCGTGGGCCACTTCATCTACGTCGCCGGATTGAACGCCGACGGCTCCTTCAAGATCTGCGACCCCTTCCGGCCCGGCATCACCGCCTGGAACGACGCCCAGTTGCGCCAGTTCACCACGGGCCGCGGCTCGATGGTCGAAATCTGGAAGTAAGCACCTTTTCGTATCGCTATCAGGACGACTTGCTGCTATGATGGACAGGCATTTCAAGTAAGGGTTGCCATGCGATAGGACCCTGCCGGTCACGGTTTCAGCCACCCAGACCGACGGGCGTTCGAGGCGCGATGCCCTGCCAAGCGGCCAAACCGACATTTGCTATCGCGCACGCGCTGACGTGCATGGGCTGAGGAATCGATGCTTCCACTCATTCCTGGTTATCGGCTGACCGAGGAACTCCATCAATCGCATCGCACCCAGGTTTTCCGCGGCTTCCGAGAAGCCGATCAGCACGCCATCATCCTCAAGACCCTCAACCCCGACCACCTCGACATGCGGCATCTGGTGCGCCTGCGCCGGGAGCACCGGATCCTCAGCGCGCTTCAGATGCCGGGAGTCGCGTGGGTGCACGGCCAGGAACCCCGGCGAAATCAAGCCGCCCTGGTCTTCGAGGACTGCGGTTCCAAGCCCTTGTCCGAGCTCCTGCCCCCGGGGCGCGCCTTGCCGCTCGAGGTTTTTTTCAGGGTGGCGATCGCCTGCGCGCGCCTCCTTACCCAGGTCCACCAGCACGCCATCCACAAGCATCTCTGCCTCGAGAACATCCTCTGGAATTCCCATGACGACACGGTCCGCTTCATCGGGTACGGCGACGCGTCGGAGTTCATGCGCGAACCCCAGATCATCCGGAACCCGAAACTGCCCCATGAAGCCCTTCCGTACGTCTCGCCCGAGCAAACCGGCCGCCTGAACCGCGGACTCGACTATCGAACCGACTTCTACTCCCTGGGCATCACCTTTTACCGCTTGCTGACGGGGCAACTCCCCTTCACGGCCAGCGAACCGCTGGACTGGATCCACTGCCACCTCGCAAAACCAGCCCCCGATCCCCGGGCCCAGAACCCGGAGATTCCGCTCATGCTCTCCGAGGTCTTGCTCAAGCTCCTGGCGAAGTCCCCGGAGGACCGCTATCAAAGCGCTCGCGGGCTCTACTGGGATCTCGGCGAATGCCAGCGCCGCTGGCTGGATTCCGGCTCGATTGCTCCCTTTGCCCTGGCCAGCCACGACGTGGCGGCGCAGTTCCACATCCCGCGCCGCCTTTACGGGCGCCAGCAGGAGGCCCAGGGGATCATGGCGGCCTTTCAGGCGGCCGCGATGGGGACGCCGGCCTTCGTGCTGGTCACCGGCCCCGCGGGCATCGGCAAGTCGGTGCTGGTCAACGATGTCCTCAGGGGCATCGTCGATTACAACGGCTACTTCCTCAGGGGGAAGTTCGACCAGTTCCGGAGCGATCGCCCGTACGCCGCGCTCTCCCAGGCCCTGGGGGAGCTGGTGGACCAGCTCCTGAGCGAGTCCGAGGAGCGCCTCGCCCACTGGAAGACTGCCATCCTCGACGCGTTGGGCCCCAACGGCCGCATCGCGACGGACCTGGTGCCCGAGCTGGAGCGGATCATCGGGCCACAGCCCCCGCTGACCAAGGTCAATCCGACCGAACAGCAGAACCGCTTCCGCGCGGCCATCGGGAGCCTGATCGCCGTCTTCGCCCGACCGGAGCATCCCGTCGTCCTCTTCCTCGACGACCTGCATTGGAGCGACGTCTCGACCTTGACGCTCTTGCAGAGCTTGCTCGAATCCCAGGGACGATTGGGCCTGCTCATCATCGGAGCGGCCCGCGAGGACGAACTCGACGCCAACCACCCGCTCACGCGGCTCGCAGCGAGTCGAGACGTCGAGCGGATCGCCCTCGCGCCCCTCAGCGAAGAGACGCTCAATCGCTTCGTCGCCGATGCGCTGCAAGCCGAGCCCGCCAAGACCCGCTCGCTGGGATCCGTCGTTCACCGCAAGACCGCCGGTAACCCGCTTTTTGCCGGTGAGTTGCTGAGAACCCTGCATCAGGACGGCCTCTTGGCCTTCGACTCCGCCGCGGGACAATGGACCTGGGATCTCGAAGGCGTGATCCAGGCCCCCATCAGCGACGATATCGCCTCCTTCATGCTCAGCCGCCTGCAACGCTTGCCGGAAGAAACCCAGCGCCTGCTACGCCTCGCGGCCTGCCTGGGCAGCGGCTTCGACCTCGGCGTGCTCGCGATCCTCGCGGGCGAGACGCCTACCGCGCTGGCGGCCGCCATCTGGCCGGCCATCACGGCGGGACTGATCGTGCCCCAGAACGAGGGCTTCATGGTCCTTTCCTCGGGAGAGGCCGACGATGTGCCTTCCGAATTACCCTGCCACTTCCTTCACGATCGCGTGCGCCAGGCCGCCTACGCTTTGATCCCGGAATCCGAGTGCGCGCTCACGCATCTGCGGATAGGCCGCACGCTTCTGGCCCATCGCCGCGAGGCGGAGCGTCTCTTGCGGACGTCCGAAATCGTGAGGCAGCTGAATGTCGGCCGCGCGCTCATCACGGAGGAGGCGGAGCGTCTGGAACTGGCGCGTCTCAACCTCGAGGAGGCGCGCAAGGCCAAGGAGGCGGCAGCTTATCAGCCCGCTTTCGACTCGCTTCGCGTGGCGCGCGAGCTGCTGCCTTCGAACGCCTGGGAGGCGCACGACGAGCTGGCCTTCGAGATCTGGAAACTCTACGCGGCCTGCGCGCACCTCTGCGGCGAGTTCGCGATCGCCGACGCGGCCTGCGTGGAGCTGCTGAGCCACTGCCGCTCCGCGTTCTCCAAGGCCGAGATCCGGGCCATGCGGGCCGCACAGCACACCTTCAACAGTCAGATGGACGAGGCGATCGCCGAAGGCGTCCGCGCCCTCGACCTCCTGGGCTATTCGCTCTCGGAGAATCCCCGCACGCTCACGGTTATGGCGGAGCTCGCCCGCACGAAGCTCGCCCTGGGCCGCCGGAAGCCCGAGGACCTGGACGCGGCCAAGGAGGTGAGCGACCCAGCCATCCGGCTCGCCATGAAGATCCTCGTCGACTTCATTCCTCCGGCGTACCTCACGGGCAAGACCGAACTCTTCGCGACCACCGTGCTCAAGCAGGCGACGCTTTCCCTGCGCCACGGTAATTGCGTCGAGTCCGCCTCGGCCTACTCGAGCTATGCGGTCCTGCTCGCGGGTCTGGGAGACCTCAAGGGGGCCTATGACTTCGGAAGGCTCGCCTTGCGTCTGACCGAGCGCTTCGATGCGGTCGAATCGAAGTCCCGAACGTTCGTCCTCTACGGCCTCTTCAGCCATAGCTGGAGCCAGCCATGGGCCACGCTTTCCGCCTGGTTCAAGGCCTCGGTCGAGGCGGGCTTGAAGTCCGGGGACTTCCTGTTCATGGCCTACGCCTGCGGATACGTGCACCTCTGGGATCCCACGGTGGACCTCGAGACCGCCCTCGACGAGAGTCGGACTTACCTGACCCTTTGCAAGCAGACCCGCTACCAGAACGCCTTGGACGCGGCCACCTTGGCGACGCAGTTCTGGCGCGCCTTGCGCGGCGAGACTCAGGGGCCGTTGAGCTTGAGCGACGCGGACTTCGATGAGGCGGCCTGCCGCTCGCGCATGGGCGAAGCGGGCTACACGTCGGGGCTGGCGATCCAGGCCCTCTTCACCCTACAGCTCGCTTGCTTCCATCGGGATGCCGAGCTTGCGTGGCGCGCGCTCGAGGAGACGGACGGGGCGATCGCGGCCCTGGCCGGGTCACCGTACATGGTCGACTACGCCGTCTACGGCTTCCAGGCGGCCGCCATGACGGCCGCGGCAAAAGGGCCGAACGCCGCCGCCGCCCGCTGGCGCATGCGGAAGTTCGCTAGGCAGATGCGGGCATGGGAGCGCCACTGCCCCGAGAACTTCGGCCATCACGCCCGCTTGATGCAGGCCGAGTTGAGCAGCCGCGGCAGCCGCTCGGAGCGGGCGGCTCTCCTCTTCGAGAAGGCGATAGCGGAGGCGCGCGCCAGCGGCTTCGTTCGCGATGAAGCGCGCGCCCTCGAAGCTGCTGCGACTTACTACCGGGAACGCGGCCTGATGCGCGCGGCCCATGCCTATCTCGCCTCTGCTCGGGATGCTTACCTGCGCTGGGGGGCGCTCGCCAAGGTGCACGACCTGGATCGGAAGCTGGGAGGCGACGCAGGAACCGCCCAAATGCCTGAAGGGTCGCATGCCGAGCCGATACAGAGCCTGAATCTCGGCCACGTCCCCGCGCTCGTCGAAAGCGGCGCGCTGGACCTGGCTACCGTCTGGAAGGCCACCCAGGCCGTGTCGAGCGAAGTCATCCTAGACCGCTTGCTGGCGACGCTGATCGCGACGGCCAAGGAGAACGCGGGGGCCCGACGGGCGGTCCTGCTTTTGAACGCGGGAGAGGACGAGGCCCCCAGGCTGGTCGTCCAGGCCGAAAGCCAGGAGGACGGCACGATCACGATTCTGCAGGCAGTCGATCTCGAGGACGATGGTCGACTGCCAGTCACCCTGATTCGCTACGTGGCTCGCTCACAGGCCCATGTGCTGCTCAGCGACGCCGCGCGCTCAGGCCCCTACACGCGCGATCCGTATATCCAGGCGCATCACGCCCGATCCATCATGGCCCTGCCCATCGTCAACCAAGGCAACCTGATCGGCGTGCTTTACCTCGAGAATGCCTTGCTGCGTGGCGCCTTCACCCCCATGCGCGTCGCGGTCCTGCAGATCCTGGCGGGTCAAGCCGCTGTCTCGCTGCAAAACGTTCAGACCGCGGAGCGTACGGCCTACCTCGAGGCCGAACGCCAGGTCAAGGAGTCCTACGCTCGAGAGCTGGAGGCACGGGTCGAAGCGCGGACGCGCGAGCTCAAGCAGGCTTACGACCAGCTCGTGGAGCTGGATCGTTTGAAGGCGAACTTCCTGAGCATGGTTTCCCATGAGCTTCGCACGCCCCTGACATCGATCCAGGGGTACACCGAGTTTCTGGAGGATGGCCTCGCGGGCGACTTGAACGAGGGGCAGGTGGACTTCGTCCATCAGATCCAGCAAGGCACGCGGCACCTCACCCGGCTGGTGAACGACCTCCTGGATTTTGCGCGGATCGAGGCCGGCTCGCTCTCGATCACCCCCGTGCAGACCGATCTCTCGCGCCGGATCCTCGATGCCGTCGAGAGCCTCTCGCCGGCCATCCGCGATCGAAACCTCACGGTGTCGACCGTGCTGCTTCCCGAACCCGTCTGCTTGCACGCCGATCCGGGGCGAATCACCCAGGTGCTCCTCAATTTGCTCGCAAACGCCGTGAAGTTCACTCCCCCCGGTGGCCGCATCACCGTCACGCTGGAGGTGACGCCTCAGGAGGCGCGAGTCGCGGTCACGGACACGGGCATCGGAATTGCCGCCGAGCACCATCCGCGGCTCTTTCAGAAGTTCTTTCAGGTCGACTCCTCGACGACCCGTGAGCAAGGCGGGACGGGACTGGGGCTGCCCATCGCGCAGTCCATCGTCGAAGCCCACGGAGGCCGCATCGGGATCGAGAGCGCGCCGGGCCAAGGAAGCACCTTCTGGTTCACGCTCCCCTGCTAGGCCCGACGATTCGCCTTCGCGCCGTCGGCGGCGCTCGCTTGGGATGTCGGTGAAGTCGGCGCCCCGATAGGCAGGTAGACCGAGAAGGTCGTGCCATGGCCGGGTTGGCTGGTGACCGCGACGCGGCCGCCATGGAGCTCGACCAGGCGCTTCACGATGGTCAGCCCGAGCCCGAGCCCGCCCTTGCGGAACGCGTCCTCGGTCGCGAGCTGGCTGAAGGCCTCCCAGATTCGCCCGAAGGCGTCCTCGGGAATGCCGTCTCCCGTGTTCCAGACGTCCACCCGAACCTCACCGTCCATCGGGAAGATCCGGACGCCGGCCTTCCCCCCGTCAGGCGTGAACTTCTGGGCGTTTTCCAGAAGTTCGATCAGGATCTGCGAGAGGCGTCGGAAGTCTCCGTCGATCACGGGGGTGTCGGGGCTGATCTCGGTTTCCAGGGTGATGCCGGCCTTGGTGAAGCCCTCCTGCATCAAGGGGACGACATGCTCGGCGACTTCCTGGAGGCTGACCTCGGTCTTGTAGAGGGGCAGCGTGCCGCTGATCAGGGCGCTGTAGTCCAGGATGTTGTTGATATGTTCGGATAAGCGTCGGCTGCCGTCCTTGATGCCCTCGATCATCGCGTCGTTGGGGCAAGCATCCTCGAGAAGCTCGGCGTAACCGGTGATCAGCGAGAGCGGGGTCTTCATCTCATGAGAGATGGTCGAGAGGAAGTGATCCTTGAGGCGGTTCAGCTCCTTGGCCTTCGAGAGCTCGGCGCTTTGGCGGGCCATCTCGACCAGGGTCCGGCGTTGCTCGGTGATGTCGCGCTGGATGCTGCCGAAGGCGACGATCCGGCCTTCGGGGTCGCGGATGGGGAAGAAGCCGACCGAGACGTCCCGGATCTCGCCATCCTTGCGTATCACCTTGACCTCATGCGCCGTCATGGCCTCACCGGCGTGGAGGGCGTCCGAGGCCTGCTGGAGGAGTTCTTGGTCTTCGGGGCGCGAGAGGAAGTTGGCCGGTTTGCCGAGCACTTCTTCGGGTTTCCAGCCCAAAAGTTTTTCGGCGCCTCGACTCCAGAAGGTCAAGGTCCAGGTCTCGGGGTCGTAGGTGGTGATGGCATCCTCGGACGCCTCGACGATGGCCGCGAGGGGGCGTGCTCGGGCTTCGCTGGCTTGGAGGGCGGCCAAAGCCTCGTTTCGGGAGCGCTCTAGGCGTGCGAGGGGGCTGATGTTCCAGCCGACGATGGCGAGCGCGGCGACGGTCATCGCGAGGAAGGCGAAGAACATGCCGACGGGGGCGTCGAAGAGCCCGCTGCTCAGGCCTTCCGCCCATGCCCAGGCGATCAGGGTGGGGGAGAGGAGGGCGGTCGGGAGCAGGCGCCGGAGGACGACGCTCACGAGGCTGTCGCTGGTGAGGGTCTTCATGACGCCGCGGTCCGGATGGGTGCAGAGGACGCCGAAGGCGAGCACGGCGAGGAGGACGGCTCCGGCGGGCAGGATGAAGGCCGTGCCGTAGCGGTGTTGCACGTTGAGGGCCACCATGATCGCCGTGATGAAGAGGTAGCCGAGGGTCGTCAGGGCGAGGGCATCGGAGGGCCAGCCGTTCCGGCGATCGCCCAGCGCCAAGGCCAGACCCAGCATCGCCAGCTCGATCGCGCTCGGCAAGGACATCTGGGTGAAGGCATCGCCGCTGAGGGTGCCGAACCCTCTGGGAAAGGCCAATTCGCCAAGTCCCAGGCTCAAGCCCAGCATGATCTCGCCGATCACGAAGAGGCAGTAGAGCCCGACGGCCATGCCGAGGCCTTGGGAGAGCTTTCGGGCGGCGGGGCTCTTCACGTGGACGCAGAAGAGCGCGAGCCCCAGGACCATGGCGATGAAGGCTTGCTGGTTGGGATAAATCGGGATTTTCCGCAGGAGCTGGATGACGGGGTGTAGGCCCAGGGCCTCGCTCACGAAGGCAAGCAAGGCCGCCAGGGCCACCAAGGCGCCCGCGCCCTGGGAGAAGGCCGTCAGGATGGTCTCAGGGGAACGTCCCTTACCCGCCATGCTGCACCTATGCGAGAGACCTGCCTGCCGGATCCGCGCCATCCGGGCCGCGTGGTCCTCGAGGCCATCTTAGATGCCTGCGCGGGGCCTGTGAATCTTCGTTAGAGCGTTGCCGGGGTTTTGCCCGTGACCTGGTGCTTGTCGCGGTAGACCGCCACGTGCTGGTAGACTTCCGTGAGCTTGTCGCTGAGGGGAATGACCGTGCCGTTGGAGCGGCGCTCGTCGAGGAGCGCCAGGTCGACGTCGGCGACCACGATCTGCTCCTGGTTGAAGTTGCCTTCGGCGGCGATGCCGTCGCGGGCGAACGAGAAGTCCGAAGGCGTCATGATGGCGGCTTGCGAGTAGTTGGTGGCCATGTGGGGGACCAAGGGAAGGTTGCCGACGGTGCCGGTCATGGCCACGTAAATCTGGTTTTCGATGGCGCGGGCCTGGGCGCAGTAGCGCACCCGCCAGTAGCCCTGGCGCTCGTCCGTGCAGGAGGGAACGAAGAGGATTTCCGCGCCCGCCTCGGAGACGATCCGGGCGGCTTCGGGAAACTCGACGTCGTAGCAGACGAGGATGGCAATCTTGCCGTAGTCGGTCTCGAAGACGTGGAAGGCGTCCCCGCGCGACATCTGGTAAGGGCCCTTCTCGGAGCGGGTCAGGTGGACCTTGCGTTGCTGGAAGCACTTGCCGTGCGGGGTGAAGAGGTGGGCGGCGTTGTAGATTTCGCCGTCCTCGGCGACGGGGTGCGTGCCCGCGATGATGTAGAGGTGGTTCTCCACGGCGAGGCGGGTGAAGAGGTCCTCGTAGGCGGGGGTGAACTCCGCCAGGAGCCTGACGGCCCTGGCGGGGTCCTGCTCGTTCACGAAGCTCAGCAATTGCATGGTGAAGAATTCGGGGAAGAGCACGAAGTGGCTCCCGTATTCCTTGGCGGAGTCGACGAAGAACTCCACCTGGTGAACAAAGTCCGCGAAGCTCTGGATGGGCCGGAGCATGTACTGGATGGCTGAGATTCGAACGCGCATGAAGGTCCTCCCTGGCTGGGGATCAGAGGGCCTCCGGAAGCCTCCGCGCGTGGAGGGAAAGGTCCGTCACGGGAGCGGTCCGGTAGGCTGGGTTGATCCATTCAATCAGCGTTCCGTACCCGTGGGACGCCTTGTCGAAACCGAGGTAGCCGGGGATGACCCGGTTGACGCTGAAGCCATGCTTCAGCTGGAAGCTGAGAACCGGGTCCTTGCGCTTGCCGGCGATGACCTCGGCCACGTAGGCCTCGGCGCTCATCCGATCTGCGACGTCCCGGTAGCCGGGAATGCGGCCTCCAGCAACCATCCGTTTGAGGTTGAGGCGCTTGACGAGTTGCTTTCGGGCCTCGTAGAGCTTGGATCCGACGCCCAGGCCGCGGGCGTCGGGGTCGACCCCGATGTCGGCGCCGTAAAGGGTCTTGCCGCGCTGCGGAGAATGGGTGGTAAAGGTGCCGCGGGCGGTGATCTCGGACCAAGAAGCGAGATCGTCGAAGGCGTCCCAGGCGATGATCAGGGAGCTGGACGAGCCGAGGATCCGGCCGTCGGGGGTGGCGGCCACGGCCTGGCCTTCGGGAAAGAGGCTGAGGTGACTGCGAAGTTGGTGGGCGGTCCAGGGGGGCATCTTGGGAAAGACGCGTCGCTGGAGCTCGATGATGGCGGGAATGTCCGCCTCGGTCATGGGGCGAACCTGACAAGCTGAAATGACCTGCGTCATACCGGGACGAAGATCGCCGCTCTCTTTCGCCGCTATCCTCCTTTACTCTCGGGGGTGCGTGGCGTCAGGCCAGTTTGAGGGGGGCGAATTGCGGCGCGCCCCGACCCTCAGGTCGGCCCAGCGGCTGCTGCGCGAGCAAATCCTCGCGAACAGCTTGTTAACAAGTGTAACACTTGTCAAGTGACAAGTCAAGCTGGGCGGAGGCGCCCCCGCCCGGCCCCCGCTGGGGCCGGCCGCCGGTATCGTGGTAGCATGGTCGCTCGATGCATGCTTGCTTAAAAGGAGTCCACCTGTGAAGCGCTCGCGATTGACCCGCACCCTGGTCCTCTTCGGCGTGATCCTCGCGCCCTTGACCGCCCACGCGGTCTCGCCCGCCACGCCATGGCCGTACCCCGCCGCGGGAGCGCCGACGCGCGCCGACCACGGCATGGTCTCCTCGGTCTCGCCAATCGCCAGCCGGGTGGGCGTCGACATCCTCAAGCAGGGCGGCAACGCCGTGGACGCGGCGATCGCCGTCGGCCTCGCCATGGCCGTGACCTGGCCCGAGGCCGGAAACCTCGGCGGCGGCGGCTTCATGGTCGCCCGCGACGCCGCGGGCAAGACCTACGCCCTCGACTACCGCGAGACCGCCCCCGCCGCCGCCACGCGCGACATGTTCCTCGATGCCCAGGGCAACGCCACCGACGCCAGCTTGAACCATCGCCTCGGAGCCGGCACCCCCGGCACCGTCAGCGGCTTCCACGACGCCCATGTCAAGCTCGGCAAGCTACCCTGGAAGACCCTCGTCGAGCCGGCCGTCCGCCTGGCTCAGGAGGGCTTCGTCGTCGACAAGGGCCTCGCGGATTCCTTCGAGAAGTATCAGGCCGATCTCCGGCGCGATCCCGAGGCCGCCCGCATCTTCCTCAAGGACGGCAAGCCCTTGAAGGTGGGCGATCGCCTGGTCCAGACCGAGCTGGCCGGCACCCTGCGCCTGATCGCCGACAAGGGGCCCGAGGGCTTCTACCAGGGTCGGACCGCGGAGCTGATCGCCCGCGACATGGCCCGCAACGGCGGGATCATGACCGCCAAGGACCTGGCCGAATACCAGGCCAAGTGGCGCGAGCCCATCCGCTTCACCTACCGCGGCCGCACCATCATCAGCATGCCGCCCCCGAGCTCCGGCGGCATGCTGCTCGCCCAGATCCTCACCATGCTCGAAAAGGACGACCTCGGCGCGCTCGGCTACCACACCCCCCGGATGATGCACCTCGTCGCCGAGGTCGAACGTCGCGCCTACGCCGATCGCAACACCTACCTGGGCGATCCCGACTTCGTGACGAACCCGCTCCCGCAGCTGCTCGACCCCGCGTACCTCGCTCGCCGCCGCGCGACGGTGGACATGACCCGCGCCACCCCCGAGTTCTCGACCCGCCCCGGCCTCGGAGAGGCCGGAGTCGGCAAGGGCGAGGTCCGCGCCGAGGTCCCCGAAACCACCCACTACGTGGTGGCCGATGCCCAGGGCAACGTCGTGAGCAATACCTACACCCTCAACGGCGCTTACGGCTCGGCCATCGTGGTGCCCGGGACCGGCATGCTCCTCAACAACGAGATGGACGACTTTGCCGTGAAGCCCGGCTCGCCCAACCTCTACGGCCTGGTGCAAGGCGAGCGCAACGCCGTCGCTCCCAAGAAGCGCATGCTGAGCTCGATGTCCCCGAGCATCGTCCTCGACCCGCAGGGCCAGTTCCTCATGGCGGTCGGCACGCCCGGCGGCTCGACCATTCCCACGACGACCTTGCAGGTCATCACGAACGTGATCGACTTCGGCATGAACGCCCGTCAGGCCATCGAGGCCCCGCGCTTCCACCACCAGGGCCTGCCCCAGACCATCGACGTCGAGGCCAACGGTTTCCCCGCCCGCACCCTGAAGGCCCTCGAAGCCATGGGCCACCCCATCCATGTCCGCGCCTCGCTCGGCGATGCCCAGCTGATCATGCGCAAGCCCGACGGCAAGCTCGAAGGCTGGGCCGACCCGCGCAAGGGCGGCCTCGCCGTCGGCTACTAGCCGCCGGGTGACGGGTTCCGCGGGGAGGAGCGCCAGCGATCCTCCCCGCGCGCTCGGAACGGGAAGTCGCCCTTGACATGGCTTTTAGAATCATTCTAAGATGCGGGTATCAACGGTCGGGCGAGGCCCGTTTTCTTTTCCCTGGGGTTTAGAGTAATTCTAAATCTCGGTCGACCGCTCCCCGTGTCGCTCGTCCAGGAAGTTCAGTAGAGACTCCGATTGACGATGGGAGGCTTGGGTCGCAAGGTAGAAGCGAGGATCGGGGCATGGGCCCCGAGACGGTTTCCGAGATCGAAAGGAGTCGCCTATGAGTTCCGCCCCCATGGCCATCAACATCGGGATTTCCGAGGAGGAGCGCGAGGCGATCGCCCAGGGCCTCAGTCGCCTCTTGGCCGATACCTACACGCTCTACCTCAAGACCCATAACTTCCACTGGAACGTCACGGGCCCGATGTTCCAGACCCTTCACCTGATGTTCGAGACCCAGTACAGCGAGTTGGCCCTCGCCGTCGACCTCATCGCCGAGCGCATCCGTTCCCTGGGCTTCCCCGCCCCGGGCACCTACGCGGAGTTCGCCCGCCTCAGCTCGATTCCCGAGACTTCCGGCGTTCCCAAGGCCCAGGACATGATTCGCTTGCTGGTCGAGGGCCAGGAAGCCGTGATCCGCACCGCCCGCACGGTCTTCCCGCTCGCCGACCAGGCCTCGGACGAGCCGACGGCCGACCTCTTGACCCAGCGCATGCAGGTGCATGAGAAGACCGCCTGGATGCTGCGCAGCCTCTTGGAGGCCTAGGCCTGTTCCCGTCGCCCGTGAGCTCCTCACGGGCGATTCCCGTTTCAGCCCCCGTCGGAAGGACGTCGCCCATGGAACATCCGTTGACCTTCGCGCTGATCGCGAGCCTCGTGACGGCCCTGGCCACCACGGCCGGCGCCCTGCCGGCGGCGTTTTCCCGCCACTTTCCGGAACGCTTCCAGGATGGCCTGATGGGCTTCAGCGCGGGCGTGATGCTCGCGGCCACCTCCTTCTCGCTGATCCTTCCCGCCCTGGCGCGCACGGAAGTCTCCGGCCTCGCCAAGGCTCCCGCGGCGGTGGTCGTGGGGCTCAGCGTCCTTTTCGGGGCCCTCTTCCTGCACCTCTGCAACCGCTACATCCCGCACGAGCACTTCATGACGGGCCGCGAGGGAGGGCCTTCCTCGGTGACGATGAAGCGCCTCTGGCTCCTGGTGCTCGCCATCACGCTGCATAACCTTCCCGAAGGGCTCGCCGTGGGCTCGGGAGCCGGTAGCCAGGATCTCGGCTTGGCGCTTCCCATCTTGACGGGCATCGCCCTTCAGGACGTTCCCGAGGGCTTCGTGGTGGCGCTCGCCATGATGGCCGCCGGCTACTCCTTCCGCGAGGCGCTCGGCATGACCGTCGTGACGGGACTCGTCGAGGCGGGGGCCGCGATGCTGGGCTACGCCGCCGTTTCCCAGGTCTCCGTCCTGCTGCCCTTCGCGCTGGCCTTCGCCGGCGGGTCGATGCTCTACGTGGTCAGCAACGAGATGATCCCCGAGAGCCATCACAAGGAGCATGCCCAGGAGGCGACCGCCGGCCTGATGATCGGTTTCGTGCTGATGATGGTGCTCGACGTCGCCCTGAGCTGAGCACCGAGTCCTATCCGCCCGACGCGCAAGCCACGTAGCTTGTACGGATGATCCCAAGCCGCCACGCCCGCATAATGGCGAGCATTGAGGCCGAGCCTCCGAGCCGGCTTCAAGCAGCTCGCGGTTTTTTTCGACGGCTTCCTCGCCTTTTCTTCGTTTGCCGCCCGACGACTTCGAGCACCCCCGCTTCGGTCCTTTCCGGAGGCCTGATGCGAGGGCTACCTAGCGATCGATGTCCCGGCGGCCTTGCGCCTCCGGTAACCCTAGAACCCGGTATCGCGGACACGGTGTCCGCGAGCCACGCTCGAGGAGGAGGCCACCATGGCACTCGCGGATCAAACGTTTGGTTTCTACATCCCCACCGTCTCGTTGATGGGCGTCGGCGCGTCCAAGGAAGCCGGTGAGCAAGCAAAGGCGCTGGGCGCCACCAAGCTGCTCATCGTCACGGACGCCGGCCTCGCGAAGATGGGCGTCGCCGACATGATCAAGTCCCAGCTGGAAGCCGCCGGCCTCTCGGCGGTGATCTTCGACGGCGCCGAGCCCAACCCCACCGACCAGAACGTGGCGGACGGGGTGACGGTCTACCGCGACAACGCGTGCGACGGCATCGTCTCCTTGGGCGGCGGCTCGGCTCACGACTGCGCGAAGGGCGTCGGGCTGGTCATCGGCAACGGCGGCAACATCCGGGACTTCGAAGGGGTGAACAAATCCACCCGCCCGATGCCCCCCTTCCTGGCCATCAACACGACCGCCGGAACGGCCAGCGAGATGACCCGCTTCTGCATCATCACCAACACCGACACCCACGTGAAGATGGCCATCGTCGACTGGCGCTGCACCCCCAACATCGCCATCAACGACCCGGTCCTGATGGTCGGCAAACCCCCGTCCCTGACGGCCGCCACCGGCATGGACGCCCTCACCCACGCGGTCGAGGCCTACGTCTCCACCGCGGCCACCCCCATCACCGACGCCTGCGCCCTCCAGGCCATCCGCCTGATCTCCGAGTACCTCCGCCCCGCGGTGGCCAACGGTCAGAACCTCGAAGCCCGTGACAAGATGGCTTACGCCGAGTACCTCGCCGGCATGGCCTTCAACAACGCGAGCCTCGGCTACGTCCACGCCTGCGCGCACCAGCTGGGCGGCTTCTACAACCTCCCGCACGGGGTCTGCAACGCCATCCTGCTGCCGGCCGTCTGCGAGTTCAACCTGATTGCCTGTCCGCAGCGCTTCGCGGACATCGCCGTGGCCCTCGGCGAGAACGTCGCGGGGCTCTCGACGGTGGAGGCCGCGGCCAAGGCGATCGCCTCCATCCGCAAGCTCGCGACCGACATCGGCATCCCCTCCGGCCTCTCGGCCCTGAACGTCAAGGAGGAAGACCTCCCGATCATGGCCGAGAACGCCCAGAAGGATGCCTGCATGGCGACCAACCCCCGCAAGGCGACCCTCAACGAGGTCATCGGCCTCTTCAAGGCGGCCATGTAACCCTTGAAACGATCGGGGCGCCTCCAGACGGAGGCGCCCCGATTCTTAGAAGAGCCCCGCGATCCGGCCGTCGGCGTCGATGTCGATCCGGGTGGCCGCGGGAGCCGCGGGCATGCCGGGCATGGTCATCATCTCGCCGGCCAGAGCCACGACGAAGCCGGCCCCCGCCGACGGGCGAACCTCGCGGATCGTCAGCCGCCAGCCCGTTGGCGCACCGAGTTGCTTCGGGTCGTCCGTGAAGGAGTACTGCGTCTTGGCGATGCATACCGGCGAAAGGCCGAAGCCCTCGGCTTGCAGCCGGTCGAGCATGCGCTTCGCCTCGCGCGTGAAGTCCACGCCCTCCGCGCCGTAGACCTTGCAGGCGATCTTGGTGATCTTGGTTTCGAGCGTATCCTCGTCCTCGTAGACGAACTGCATCTCCGAGGGGCGCTCGCAGAGCGCGACGACCTGGCGGGCGAGTTCATCGGCGCCGCTGCCTCCCTCCGCGAAGACCGCGGTTTCGACGAGCGAGCAGCCTTCTTCCTCGGCGATCGCCCGCAGGAGCGCGATTTCGGCCGGAGTGTCGGTGGGGAACCGGTTCAGGGCCACCACGCAGGGCAGGCCGTAGACCTGCATCACGTTGCGGAGGTGGCGCCGGAGGTTGTCGGCCCCGCGCATGACGGCATCCAGGTTCTCGGAAGCGACTTCCGACAAGGGCAAGCCGCCGTTCATCTTGAGCGAGCGCATGGTGGCGACCAAGATGGCCGCCGCGGGCCGGAAGCCGCCCATCCGGCACTTGATGTCGATGAACTTCTCGGCTCCGAGATCCGCTCCGAAGCCGGCCTCGGTGACGACGTAATCCGCGAGCTTCAGCGCGAGCCGGGTGGCGGCCACGGAGTTGCAGCCATGCGCGATATTGCCGAACGGGCCGCCATGCAGGAGGGCGGGGCTTTTTTCTAGGGTTTGGACGAGGTTGGGCTTGATGGCATCCTTCAAGAGGACGGCCATGGCGCCCTGGGCATCGAGCTCGCGGGCTCGAACAGGGCGATCGTCGAACGTGTAGCCCACCAGGATCTCGCCGCAGCGGCGCTTGAGATCCATCAGGTCGGTCGCGAGGCAGAGGGCGGCCATGACCTCGGACGCGGCTGTGATCATGAACTCGTCCTGACGCGGTACCGAGTTGAGGCGGCCACCGAGACCGAGGACGGCCTGCCGCAGGGCGCGATCGTTCATGTCGAGGACGCGCTTGAAGCTGATCCGGCGCGGGTCCAGCCCGAGCGCGTTGCCGTGGTGGAGGTGGTTGTCGATCATTGCCGCCAAGAGGTTATTGGCCGTCGTGATGGCGTGAAAGTCCCCGGTGAAGTGAAGATTGATGTCTTCCATCGGCACGACCTGGGCGTAGCCCCCGCCTGCGGCCCCTCCCTTGATGCCGAAGCCCGGCCCCATCGAGGGCTCGCGAATGGCGATCACGGAGCGCAGCCCCAGGGCCTGCATGGCTTGTCCGAGTCCGACGGTGACGGTGGTCTTGCCCTCGCCGGCAGGCGTCGGGGAGATGGCCGTGACCAGGATCAGCTTGCCGTCGGGCCGACCTTGGAGCCTTTCCCAGACGTGAGGGGCGATCTTGGCTTTGTACTTGCCGTAAAGCTCGAGGTCATCGGGCTCCAGGCCCAGTCGGGCGGCTACTTCCGTGATGGGGGCTAGCTCGGCGTCCTGGGCGATCGCGATGTCGGTCGGCATGGGCGTGTTTTCGACGGTCATGGTCTCTTCCCTTCCAGTCGGGTCCTCGCATTCGTCAGCCTGCCACAGCCAAAGCGACTTGGCAACCGAAAAAAGCCCCCATGCCGTCGGCGACGGCTTCGGGCTTTTTGCCGCTCCCCCCGGGCGTTAGAAGGGCTCGCCGAAGTAGTGGCGGATCTCGGGGGGGCGATCGCCCACGTGATAAGCCCATGCGCGGGCTTCGAGCTCGCGATCGGCCAGGGTGGGACGCTGGTGCAGGCGCATATGCGTGAGCCAGGTCTCGTCGACGAAGATCTCGATGTAGCGGGAAGGGTCGTTGGGGTCGCGAAGCAGGTTCCAGCGCAGGGCCCCGTTGCGCAGGCGCAGGCGACGCACCTCGTGCATGGCCAAGAGGAATGCGTCGCGCTCCTGGGGATCGATCGTGAAGGTGATGGTGATGAAGACCGGCCCGTCATCGGGATCCGGCTGAGCGCTGAAGAGCGGCTCGGGCCAGTGCATGGACGGGCTGAGGTCGCGCCGCTCGATGTCACCGAGGCGGAAGCGCGAGACCAAGAGCAAGGAGCCGATCATGCCGAACCCCGCGACGGCCAAGGTGACCGGGAGGCTGGTGGCACCGGCGAGCGCTCCCCAGAGCGGGCTTCCGACCGAGAGACCGCCGAAGACGACGAGCAAGTAGAGGGACATGGTCCGCCCCCGGACCCAGGGTGGGACCGCCCATTGGACGCTGGTGTTGAAGCTGGAGAGGATCAAGAGCCAGGCCGCGCCCGCGGCTAACATGCCGAGGCCCGACAGGGCGAGATGACGGCTGACGGCCAAGAGCAGCATCGCGGCGCCGTACGAGAGGGTTCCCACGGTAAGCAGGGTGTCGAGCGAGGCGAAGAGGCGAATCCGGGGCATCGCCAGGGCTCCGGCGACGGCGCCGATGCCGAAGAAGCCCAGGAGGAGGCCGTAGCCGGTGGGGCCGGTGTTGAGGATCGTTCGGGCGATCAGGGGCATGAGGGCCCAGAGGGCGCTCGCGAAGAGGATGAACGTGCCCGCGCGCGTGAGGACGATGCGGATCTCGGGGGAGTGGCGGGCGTAGCGCAGGCCGTTGCGCATGGCCGCGCGCATGCGCTCGGCGGGAAGGGCGGGGCTTTCGGAGGCCTTGGGCCAGCGGAAGACCGTCAAGAGCATGACGATGAAGGAGGCCGCGTTGAGCAGGAACGTGACGCCCACTCCCACGAAAGCGACGACCAGGCCGCCGAGGGCGGGGCCGGCGGCTCGGGCCAGGTTGAAGCCCGCGGAGTTGAGGGTGATGGCCTCGGTCAATTCGTCGCGCGGGACCAGTTCGGGGACGGTGGCCTGGAGGGCGGGAGCGTTCAGGGCGGCTCCGGCGCCCAGTGAGAAGGTCAAGGCGAGGAGCGTGAGGGGCGTGGCGCTCCCGGTGAGGGTCAAGATGCCCAGGAGGAGGGCGGAAGCGAGCATCCAGGTCTGGGTGAGGAGGATCAAGCGGCGGCGATCGACGACGTCCGCGAGGGCGCCGGCCAGCAGGGCGAAGACGAACGTCGGCAGGTTGGTTGCCGTCTGGACCAAGGCTACCAGCAGAGGAGCGCTCGAGAGCGAGGTCATCAGCCAGGCCGCTCCGACGCTCTGCATCATCGTGCCGAGGTTCGAGACCAGCGACGCGAGCCAGAACGCCCGAAACGCGCCGTGGCGCAGCGGATGCCAGATCGGGGCGGCAGGAGTCGGCATGGGCCCTCCCTTGTCGCGACCGCGACGCGACCGGATGCGTCCAAGACTCCAGCCTGCCACCCGCGCGCCGAGGAGGCAAGGTGAGGGTGCCGCCAAAAAATCTCCGGCTCGCCGAGGCCGGCCGAAGCCGCCTCCGCGAGCCGGATCGTCGCGGGCTTGGGGCGCGAGCGCCGCTGGGGTTAGACCTGTCCCACCGGCGTCGGAGCGGGCGTCGGGGCCGATGGCTTTTTGAATTGCAAAACGGCATTGATCAAGCCGAGCGCCAAGAGGGCAGCTCCCACGAAGAACGAGATGCCCGGGATGGGATGGGCCATGGCCGGAGCGGTGAAATGCGCGAAGAGCCCGCTGGCCACGAGGGGGGCGACGATGCCGGTGGCGCTCATCAGGCTCGCCAGGGCTCCTTGGACCGCGCCCTGTTCGTCGGGGTTGACCTGGCTTGCAATCATGCCTTGCATGGCGGGGCCGGCGATGCCTCCTAGCGCCCCGAGGGCGATCACGGCGTACATCATCCAGCCCTGGGTGGCGAGGCCGTAGAGCACGAACGAGACGGCGCTGATGCCCAGGCCGACGAGGACCGAGCGGCGCTCGCCGAGTTTGGGGACGATCACGCGGATCAGGCCGCCCTGCACGACGGCCGAGGCGAGGCCGACGAAGGCCAGGGCGAGGCCGTTCTGTCCGGGATCCCAGTGGAAGCGGTACGCGGTGAAGAGCACCCAGACGCTATGCAGCGAGTTCTGGGCGAGGCTGGTCAAGAGCAAGGTCATGGCGAGGCCCATGACGACGGGGTAGCGCTTCAAGAGGCCGATCCAATCGAAGGGGTTGGCCTTGGAGGGGGTGAAGCGGCGGCGGTTCTCTTGGCGATGGGATTCGGGCACGGCAAAGAGGCCGTAGGCCGCGTTGATCAGCGAGACGGCAGCAGCGACGAAGAACGGGAGCCGCAGGTCGATATTGCCCAGGAGCCCGCCCAGCGCGGGCCCGAAGATGAAGCCGAGGCCGAACGCGGCGCCGAGTAAGCCGAAGTTCTGGGCGCGGGTCTCGGGCGTCGAGACGTCCGCGATGTAGGCCGAGGCGACGGTGACCGAGGCACCGGCCATGCCGGCGACGGCCCGTGCCACGAAGAGCCAGACCAGGGAGGGCGCGAGGGCCATGCCCAGGTAGCTGAAGGCGGCGACGGTCAGGGAAAGCAGCAGGATCGGCTTTCTGCCCACCTGGTCGGAGAGCGCGCCGAGCGCCGGGGCGAAGAGGAACTGCATGAGCGTGAAGATGGTGAAGAGCGCGCCGTAGTAGCGGGCGGCCGCCGTGGGGTCGGCGGTGAGGGTTTCCACCAGCTGCGGCAAGATCGGGATGATCAGCCCGATGCCGATGACGTCCAGAAGTAGCGTCACGAAGATGAAGCCCAGACCGTTGCGGGCTTTGGTACTCGAGGGCATTTTGTTCTCCGGTAGCGGTGGGGAAGCCCGAGCGTCGCGCGGGCGCGCCCCCATGCTGGATCGCTGAAGGCATCTTGGCAAGGGCTTTTGCCGGAGTTTCTCGCGCCCTTGCCTCTCGGCGTCCCGCGGGCGTCATGCTTGGCCAACCTGTCCATTGTGGCCCCCGCCTCGACGCGCGATAAAGAGGCGGGAGGAATCGGCGATGCTTGAGAGTTTATTGGCGATGCTCGGAGTCGTCGGCTTGCTTGCGAGCACGGGGAGCGTCGCGCGCGACCGCGAGGCCATCCTCGACCAGTGCGGCTGCTTCGAGGTGACCTTCTCCTACGTCGAAACCGAGGCCCTCAAGCCCGGTTACCCCTTGAGACCGCCCAAGCAGGTCAAGGGGCTCGAATGGATCGAGGCCGATCGCGTCTCCGAGCGTTCGATCTCGCTTCAGCACCTCTTGATCGGTCCTCGAGGAGTCCAGAAGCACTGGCGCCAGGTCTGGGACTACGAGCCCGACTGGCTCTTCGAGTACCACGGCAACGGCCTCTGGAAGAAACGCCCGCTCGGCAAGCACGAAGCCTCCGGCCGCTGGGCGCAGCGGGTCTACGAAGTGGACGACGGCCCCCGCTACGAGGGGATAGGGGCTTGGAATCACGCCTTGGGGCCGTCCTACTGGCTCTCGCGGGCCTGGTCGCCTCTGCCGCGCCGGGAGTACACCCAGCGCAGCGACTACGACGTCCTCGCGCGCGAAAACCGCCATGAACTGACCTCCGACGGCTGGACGCATGTCCAGGAGAACCAGAAGATCCGCCTCGAAAAGGGCAAGCCCGTCCCCCTGGTCAGGGAGCACGGAGAGAACCGCTACCGCCGCGTGGACAACCTGCGCTGCTCCCAAGCCATGACCCATTGGGCCGAGAACAAGGCCACCTGGCACCGGATCCAGGCCGTCTGGCAGGACCTCTACGACCGCTCCGACACGCTTCACCTCCGGCTGGATCCCCTCAAGGCCCCCTTATGGCAGCGGATCTTCGCCCTGGCCGCGCAAAAGCCGCCCCGCCTCGAAAACGAGGTCAGGACGGCCATTCGCGAGCATGAGGTGCGTTAGCGCATCGCCACTGCGTTAGGCGATCAAGGGCAGAATCGCCGTGAAGTGAAGCGCGCACGCCGCGACCACCAGGGCGTGGAAGACCTCGTGGTAGCCGAAGACCCGCGGAAACGGATCCGGCCGCCTCAGGCCGTAGATAACCGCGCCTGCCGTGTAAAGCAGGCCTCCTGCCACGATCAGGGCGATCGCCACCGGCCCCATCACCTGCGCGATCTGCGGCAGGAACGGCACGCCGATCCACCCCAAAACGAGGTAGAGGCCCACCCGGATGACGCGCGGCGCGCGCGGCCAGAAGAGCTTCTGGGCGATCGCCAACGCGCTGAGCGTCCACATCGTCGCGAGCAACGGCAATCCCGTCGACGGCGGAAGCGCCAGCCACGCCACCGGCGTGTAGGTGCCCGCGATCATCAGGAAGATCCCCGCGTGATCCAGCCGGCGCATCCGCGAGCCGCCCAGCTCGCTCCAGTTGCGCCGGTGGTAAAGGGCGCTGGCCCCGAACATCGCTGCCATGCAAAGCCCGTAGATCCACGCCGCCCCCTGGGCCTGCGCCGTGGCGGCCTGGGTCACCAGGAAGGCGCCGGCCCCCAGCGCCATGAAGAAGGCGAACTGGTGAGAAACGCCTCTGAGCACCGGCTTTTCCGGAGATAGCGATAGGTTGCGCATGGGGCCTCCTTGCAGCGGGTCTTCCGGGCGTCCGCTCCGGATTCTCATCGGGTCGTCTGCACCTTCCAGTTTAGGCCGCGACCCGATCGCTTGTCTGTCCTCGCTTCGCCATGCCTTTGTCAAACTTCGGTCACGCATGGCCGCTCGCCGAGCGCCTCAGGGCGATCGCTGGAGGCAGAAATCCCCGTGCGACGCGGTATGACCCGATCTCGGCGTGGCCAGGCGCCTGGAAACGTGTTACGATGAGAACGGGACAATTGACGATCACCAATGGTTGTACGGGTATCGTTTCGGCTCCGCCGGGCTTACCCGTTCATGTTTAGGGGGAAGGGTCCCGTCCTCCAGCAAAAAAGGAAGGTTCATGTCTTTTTCCGAGCAAACGATCATCTGCGCGGACTGCGGCACCGAGTTTCCCTTCACGGTCGCCGACCAGGAGTTCTTCGCCGAGAAGGGCTTCTCCGCGCCTCGCCGTTGCCGGCCCTGCCGTGCCGCTGCGAAGCAGGGTCGCCCGGCTGGTCGGGGAATGGGTCCTACCGGGACCTCCGCCGAGCCGCGCCAGATGTTCGACGCGACGTGCGCGCAGTGCGGTGTTCAAACCCAGGTTCCCTTCCGGCCAAACGGGCTCAAGCCCGTGTACTGCCGCGACTGCTTTAGGAGGTAACCATGGGCAAGAACAATACCAAGGCTGAAAAGGCCAAGCGCAACTTGGAATATGCCAAGAAGTTCAAGAAGCGGCGCCCCTCCGGGCGGGGAGGCCGTCCTGCCTTCCGTCCGAGCCCCGCACCCGGCACCGGTACCACGACCGGCCCGAGCACGGAGCGCCCCTCCTTCGAGGCGACCTGCACCACCTGCGGCACCAAGACCACGGTGCCCTTCGAGCCGACCCCCGGCAAGCCCGTTCTCTGCCGCAGCTGCTTCGTGGCCAACAAGCCCGTCTAGTAGCCGCCCGCAAGCACGGTTCCGGAGCCCCTGAGAATCAGGGGCTCCGCTTCTTTCTCCCCACCTGCTAGGCTCGCCCGTCCGCTTGACTCCGTGATTACTACGGATCTCGCCAGCCCCGGGATCTGTCACCCTGGAAGTGCAACCCCGCTTTCAACTTTCAGGTGTGCCATGGCCCTACCGTTTCGAGCTCTCTTCCTCGGCCCCGCCGGCGAGAACGCCCAGATCGTCGAGGACTTCATCCTCGAGGCCCTGCGCGATCACGTCTTCTGGCGCCGCAACTTCCACCCCGAGGACGGCCCCTTCATCCGCGAATCCGACAAGCGCAGCGAGGCCTACGACGCCTCGCTCATGCGCCTGCGCCAGGAGCTCTACTACCTCCTGAGCCGCCTCAAACAAGGCGCGCCCTTGTTCAGCCCCCGCTACATCGCGCATATGACCAGCGACGTGCTCATCTCGAGCCTGGTCGGCTACTTCGCGGCGATGCTCTACAACCCCAACAACATCTCCGAGGAAGCCGCCCCCGTCACCACCGAACTCGAGCTCGAGGTCGGCAAGCAACTCGCACGCCTCGTCGGCTACGGCCCCCAGGCCTGGGGACACCTCACCTCCGGCGGCTCCGTCGCCAACCTCGAAGCCCTCTGGGCCGTCCGCGGCAGCAAGTTCTTCGCCCCCGCCGCCGCCATGGTCGCCCGTGAACTCGCCCTCCCCGATCTTCCCGTCACGCGCGCCGACGGCAAGCTCACCACCCTCCAGGCCATGACCCCCTGGGAGCTCATGAACGTCCCCCTGGAATCCGTCCTCCAGCTCCGCGAGAGCCTCCTGCGGATCCCCGATCCCCAGATCCTCCGCCGCCTCGACGCCTCCTCGATCGCGTCCAAGGGCATGCTGGGCTTCTACCGAGCCTTCGAGGCCGCCATGGGGGCGCCCTTGCCCGAACCGGTCCTCCTCGTCCCCGCGACCAAGCACTACTCCTGGGTCAAAACCGTCGACCTCCTCGGCGGCGGCCGCGAGCAGATCATCGAGCTTCCCCTCGACGAGCATTACCGCATCGACCCGGAAGCCTTCCGGGGCGTGCTCGAGGACCTCGCGTCTAGCCAGGTTCCCGTCCTGGGCCTGGTTGCGGTCTTGGGATCGACTGAAACCGGCACGGTGGACGAGATTCACCGCTTGATGGACGTCAAACGCTCCGCCAAACGCCTGGGCATGGATTTCTACTGCCACGTCGACGGCGCCTATGGCGGCTATGCGACCGCCCGCTTCCGGGATCCCCAGGGCCAGTGGGTCAAGGGCCCGTACGACCGGGCGGCCGCAGCCAGCTTCGAGGCCCTTCCCGAGACCGATTCCATCACGATCGACCCGCATAAGCTCGGCTACTCGCCCTACCCCGCCGGAGCCATCGTCTTCCGCGACCAGCGCATCCGCGAGTTCCTCACCGTTGAAGCTCCCTACGTCTTCCACGAGGAAGACGAGCCCCATGCCACCATCGGCAAGTACATCGTCGAGGGCTCCAAGCCCGGCGCCGCGGCTGCGGCCGTCTGGATCAACCACCGCGTCCTGCCCCTGGATACCACCGGCTACGGAGCGCTCATCAAGGCCACGATCGATTGCGCGCGGATGCTTCGCGACGCCCTCTCGAGCCATCGCTCGCCCGAGGGCATGCGCCTGATTCCCCTCAACGAGCCGGATCTCAACCTGGTGACCTTCATCGCCATGCCGCCGGACGTCAAGTCACATGACGAGCTCAACCGCTTCAACGAGGAGCTCTACAAACGCTTCGCCATCCATCCCAACCGCCGGGTCTTCAGCTACGAGTTCCTGCTCTCCAAGACGGCCTTCGACGTGAAGAAGTACGCGCGAGGCCTGCATACGCGCCTGGACCCCCGGGTCTGGAGCATGCTCGAAGAGGGACGCCCACTGACGGTCCTGCGCAGCACCATCATGAACCCCTTCACCAAGGACATGATCGAGGAGGGAGCTTTCTTCAGCGAACTCCTGGAGGCGCTCGATCGGGAGATGTACGACTCCTACGCCGTCATCACGCGGCCGGGTGCCGCCGTCGAGGCGCGCTGAGCCCCAACCCGGACAAGACCCAATCGACGCTCCTCCCACCTGGGGGGAGCGTCGCGTCATGCGGGGAGCGTGATCCGGAAGACCGAACCCTGCCCAGGCTTGCTGCGCACGGTGAGTCTTCCTCCGTGCGCCTCGACCAGGGAGCGCGCCAGGGCGAGCCCGAGGCCCGCGCCGCCGTAGGTCCGGTTGGGGCCCGATTCGACCTGGTAGAAGGTCTCGAAGATCTGGCGCTGCTGATCGAGGGGGATGCCGATGCCCGTGTCCGCGACCTCAATCCAGACGTCGTCGCGCGTGCGGCCTGCCCGGACGTGGATGGCGCCGGGCGCGGGCGTGAACTTGCGGGCGTTGTCCAGTAGCTTGCAGACGGCCTTGGCGAGCCGGGGCGGGTCGCCTTGGATGCTGAGGGGAGAGTCGGGGAGCGCGAGGTCCAGCGTGAGGCCGGTGTCCTCCAGGGACGGGAGGAAGTCCGCGACGAGGTCTGAAAGCAGGGCGCCCAGGTCGATGGGCTGGCAGGTGAGGTGAAGGATTCCCGAGGTGAGCTCAGTGAAGTCGAAGAGGTCGTTGAGCAGCGCGTCGAGGCGCTCGGCCGCGCCGATGGCTTCGCCGAGAATGCCGTGCTGGGGTGGAGTCAGGGTGCCGGCGGCTTCGTCCTCCAGGGTCTGGAGGTAGCCAAGGACGATGCTCAGGGGCGTTCTCAGCTCATGGCTGAGGTTGCTGAGGAAGTTGGTCTTGAGCTGGTCGAGGGATTTGAGCGCGTTGAGGGCCGCGCGCAGCTCCTCGGTCATGCGGGAGCGTTCGAGGGCGATCGCCACTCCGCTCGCGATCGCCCTCAGAAACCCGATATGCTCGCCGCCGTACGCGCCGCGCCGGGTGCTGGTGAAGAACATCACCCCGACGGCTTGATGCTTGGAGATCAGCGGAAGCGTCAAGCTCGAGCGCATGCCTTCCGCCACCAGTTGGGCCGTGCCCGTCGAGCGTGGATGCTCCCGGGCGTACGCCTCCAGGTCATGGATCACCCGGATCTGCTGTTGGCGGAGGATGGGCTCCAGGCTGCTGCCGCTCAGGCGTCCTCGGTAGCCCTCGCCGAGGATGATCGGGTAGCGGGAGAGCACGACCTTGCTGACCAGCCAGCCATCGGGCTCGAGCAGCGCCACGCCGATCCGGTCGCAGGGGACGACGTCGCCCAGCGAGCGGAAGAGCTGGCCGACGATCTCGCGGGCCGACGAGCCCTCGTTGAGGGCCAGCGCCAAGCGCAAGAGCTCTCCTTCCCGGTTCCGGGGAGGAGGCGCCGTGGCCTCGGGCTTGAGGTAATACAGGCTGATCCGCTCCGAATCCGCCGCCATGCGGACCTCCTCGCGGGCGCGCGCCAGCAGGTCACGCCTGCCCACGCGCATCCTAGCAAGGTTCTGCCGGCGGCGTCAGAGGAGATTTGCCCAAGCCTCACGCGTCGGAGGGGGCGTCACGCACATGCGCCCGCCCGCGTCGCGCTCAGATGCCGGGGCCGTCGTCGATCAGCGGGTCGACCGCGGGGCTGAACGTGAAGCCCAAGCTCAGCGCATGCGTCTGATCCCAGGTTCCCGCGTCCTCGCGCGAGCGCAGCAAGTACCCCACGCGCAAGCTGGCATTCGGCCCCGCCGGAAGTGAGACGCCCAGGCTGACGCGGTTCTGGTTGAACTGACCGTCCTCGATGAAGGCCTCCTCCCAGATGAAGGGAGCCCAGGTCCAATCGTCGGGTTGGTAGTTGAACTGCACCCGGTTGCGCACGCGCCAGCGCGATTCGGTCTGGAAGATCCGGCGCTCGAGGCGCAGGCGGTCGCTCACGCGAAAATCTCCCCAGCGCCAGCGGAACGTCGGCTCCAATTCCAGGCGGACCTCCGGGCTGAAGGGCTTCTGCCAGGCCCGTTCGGCGTTCGTCGTGAAATGCGTCGCCACCGTCAACGACGGGTTCACTTCCCAGACCGGTCCCACCCGCACGAGCACCTGCCCGATGCCCGGGTAGTTCGGTCCGTAGCGAAGGTCGTTGGCCAGCTTCACCCAGTGTGGCCCCGGAGAGGCCGCATCGTCGAAGGGCATCCGCACCTCGTACGAGGTCCATGCCTCGAGGGCATGCGCGGGGGAAGCCATGAATACCGAGAGGGCCAGCGGCCCAAGGGCCATGAGCCCCATAATGTTGCGTCTTTGCATCCCCTCATTTTAGCCCTGAAGGCTTGTCCGGTCTAGTCTTTCCCGCTTTCCCGCCTCCGCGTTTAATGAGGATTTCACCTGCCAGTCACCTGCTTGCAATGCTTTTTTGCCCCCGCCGGGTAGAGCGATCATGAGGGACCCGGGAAAGGAGGGCATGATGGCAGCACGGTCGTTCAAGGCGCTCCGCCCCAAGCTCGACGGCTTCTTCGACGCGGTCCGCCGCTCGCTCGAAAGCCGGGAGGCGGCTGGCGTCGACCGCGGCCGCCTCGAGGAATTCCTGACCCAGACGCAGCGCCTCCAAGAACGTCTCTACGCCTGCCTCGAAAGCGACGATCGCTCCGACCTGCCGCTGATTCTCAAGGATCTCCAGGTCATGGCCTATCGGATTCGCGTCCTCTTCGGCACCCCGCTACCGGGGGTGGCCTGGGACGATCTGCAGCTCCTCTTCGCCGGGATCTCGGGGGCGCCGCCCGCGGAAACGGGCTCGGGTTCGGGCGTGCTCGAGGCCCCGCGAGCGGTCTGGGGGGATTCGTCGGATCTCAAGGACGCGCTCCGGAACGCGCGCGTCGGGCCGCGCGTCCTCGTCGCTCCCACGCCTGCCCCTGCCGGAGGCGACCTCGTTTCGCGCACGTCGGATGCCGCTCCGAGCGTCACCCTCGAGGGACGCGCGACGCCGACGCATCCCGACGTGGCGACAAGCCCCGAGGCTTCCGTCGCTCCTCACGCGGCCGTGATCAGCGTGCCCGACACAGCGGCCGTCCCGCTCGAGCCCCTCCCTTCCGAGACCGTCGCTCCCGAGGTGGCTCCGCCCGAGGCCACCTCGACCGAAGTCGTCTCGACGGAGGCCGTCCCCCCGGCGGACGCGGCCGATCTGACTGCCTTGCCGCTTGGGGTCCCCTTCCTGATGGGCATGCTGGTCTTCCTGGCGGGGGCGATCGCCGGCTACTCCCTCGGCGGCACGCATCCCGCTCTCACGGCCCTGGCTTCCGGAATCGCGGCGAGCCTGGCCTACCGCACCAGGCCCATCTCCTTGCGGTATAATGACGAAGCAACGGAGGCGTCCGCGACCTCGGACGGCTCCGTGCGCCGACCCTAGAGGGAGACTGGTCCTCTGATCCTGACGGCCCGCTGGTTTTACGCCGCTGGACTCGCTCGCGCCCGCTGGGCGGGAGTTTTCTTGGCTTTGGCCGTCACCTGCCTGCTGTCGCTGATCCCCATGAAGGTCCCGGCCATGAACCCCTTCTGGCACCAGGAGGCCTTCACGGCATACGCCACCTCCATGGCGGACACGGATGACGCGCTCGCGAAGCGCGTCGTGGCCCCCCGGCGCTCCACGCGACTCGGCTCGCGCGACACCGAGCAATTGCTCGCGGCCTTGGATCCCCTGACCTCGTCGCCTCCCGGCCGCTCCTTCGAATCCAAGCTGCGAGCGGCTCAGGTCCATGGCCTCTACGCGGGCATCCGCGCCAATCCCCGCATCCCGGCGAAGCGGGTGCGCCAGATCGCCCTGCCTCCGCCCACCCCTTTCAATCTGAGAGCTCCTCCGGCCTGCGCGTGACGCCTCATCGAGGCCCTCTGCCCACGCGATTCGCCTCTCCCTTCTGCGGATGGGAGAAAGGAGGTCTTTCTTGGATGCCTTTCGCCTCCTGCAGGATCTGGCGGCCGTTTTGCTGGCCGCCATCACCTGCGGGGCTCTCTTCTATCGTCTCAAGCAACCCATCATCATCGGTTACCTGATCGGCGGCCTGCTGGTCGGGCCGTACGCGCTCGGCTTCGTCTCGGACGTGCATACCATCGAGATGTTCGCCGAGATCGGCGTGGCCTTGCTGATGTTCGCGCTTGGCGTCGAGTTCTCGCTGGCCGAATTGAAGCCGGTCTACAAGGTCGCCGTCTTCGGGGGCGCCGCTCAGATTTTGCTGGCGATCGCCCTCACCGGGGGCCTCTCCACGCTCTTCGGCCTCTCCCTCGGCACCGGCATCCTGCTCGGCTGCATCATCGCCATCTCCAGCACCGTCCTCGTCCTCAAGGTGCTCATGGAGCGCGGCGAACTCGACTCCATGCACGGCCGCATCGCCCTGGGCATCCTGATCGTGCAGGATCTCAGCGTCGTCCCGATGATGGTCGTCCTGCCCAACCTCAGCGACCCCGCCCATATCCTCGGCATGCCCATGCTGATCGCGCTCGGCAAGGCCGCCTTGATCCTCGCGGCGCTGGTTTTGCTCGGTACCCGCATCGTCCCCAAGCTGATGGCGCGGATCGCCGCGACCCGCAGCCGCGAGCTCTTCCTGCTCTCGTCCGTGGCCCTCTGCTTCGGCACCGCGGCCGTCACGTATTCCTTCGGCCTCTCGCTGGCCCTGGGCGCCTTCCTGGCCGGCATCATCGTCTCGGAATCCGACCATAGCCACCAGATCCTGGCCGACGTCATCCCCCTGCGGGATCTCTTCGCGACCTTGTTCTTCGTCTCGGTCGGTATGATGATCAACCCGGCATTCCTCGTCACCCACCTGCCCGAGGTGGGAGTCCTGACGCTTGCGATCGTGCTCGGCAAGGCCGTCTTGATTGCCGGCTCCGTCCGGCTCTTCGGCTACGCGGGCCGCACCTCGCTGGCGGTCGGCATGGGCCTCGCGCAGATCGGTGAGTTCTCGTTCGTCCTGGCCAAGATGGGCCGTCAGGACGGGCTCATCACGGACGACTTCTTCTCGATCATCCTCGCGAGCGCGCTTCTGTCGATTCTGGTCACCCCCTTGATGATGCAGGCCGCCACCCCGCTTTACCGCCTGCTCCTGCGCATTCCCTTCTTGCGAAACTCCTGGGCGCGCCAGGGAGGCGAATCGCTCGCGACGGCCGAACTCAAGGGGCTCGTCGATCACGTCGTCATCTGCGGCTTCGGGCGGGTCGGCAGCAGCCTCGGCAAGGTGCTCGTGCGCAGCGGCATCCCGGTGCTCATCATCGACGTCGACCATGTCCGCATCCAGGAGCTGCGGAGCCGGGGCGTGCCATGCCTCTACGGCGACTCCTCGAATATCGAGGTCCTGCGCCATGCCCGCCTCGAGCTGGCCCGGGTCATGGTCGTGGCCCTTCCCGACCCCCTCGCCTGTCAGATGGCCATGGCCAACGCCAGGCAGATCAACCCGAAGCTGGACATCCTCGCCCGCGCGCAGCGCAGCCAGGACGTGGCGGGCCTCTATAACCTGGGGGCCGAAGAGGTCGTCCAGCCCGAGTTCGAGGCCAGCATCGAGGTGATTCGCTACACCCTCTCGAAGCTGGGCTACACCAGCCGCGAGATCCAGCGCTACTCTCACCAGATCCGCAAGGAGGGCTACCGCCAGTTCCAGGACGACTTCAACCCCGACGCCACTCCCGACCTCCTGGAGGCCCTGGGCGAGGCCGAGTTGACCTGGCTGGAGATTCCCATGGGCTCGCCCCTGGACGGCCATAGCCTGAGGGAAGTGGACGTGCGGGGTCGGACGGGCGTCGGAGTCCTTGCCGTGCGCCAAGACGGCAAGACCATCCCGAACCCCAAGGCCGACAAGCGCCTCCGCGGCCATGACGAGATCCTGGTCATGGGAACCCAGGCGCAGCTCAACCAGCTTTCGGCCCTCTTGAACCCGGTCGCGGTGGACTGAAGCCGGGGGACGAGCTACCTCGTCGCTCCTGACGACGAAGCTCGCCCCCGCGGCCGAAGCCAGGCGAGCCCCCTTCTCCGAGGATAGGATGGGGGGAGGTGCGCATGGCCGAGTTATCCGCGCGGCCGCGTCCCGGCGGCGATGCTTCCGAGCAGGACGAGCTGGCATGCCTCGTGAGGGGCATCTGCGGCGCGCTGGTCTTCGCGGTCCCCATCCTCTACACCATGGAAGTCTGGTGGCTGGCGCATTCCACTCCGACGTGGAAGATCGTCCTCTTCTACGCGCTAGGCTACGCCTTCTGCGTGGGGCTCAACGTCTTCTCGGGTTTCCGCGAGGCCGATACCCTCCGGGATTACCTCGAGGATTCCGCGACCTCCCTGGGCATCAGCTCCCTGGTCTCGGCCCTCATGCTCTGGCTGATCGGCATGGACCCGTTCACGATCCCACCCCAGTCCCTGATCAAGCAGGTCATGATCCTGGCGGTCCCCACGGCCATCGGCTTCTCGCTGGCCCGCGCGCTCTTGGGCGGCAAGTCAGACAAGCAAGCCCGCCTCCAGGGGCTCACGGCGGATCTGGCCGACTTCGGCATGACCGTCATCGGTGGCGTCTTTTTGGGCCTGAGCGTGGCTCCGACCGAAGGCGTGATGGCGATCGCCATCCAGAGCTCTTGGCTTCAAGCCCTCGCCTTCGTCGCCATCTCCCTGCTCGTCTCTTACGCCTTGATCTTCATGGCGGATCTCTCGGGGCAATCCAATCGCCTGGCAGCCCAGGGCATCTTGCAATCGCCATGGGGCGAGACCCTCATGAGCTACGGTCTCGCGCTCTTGGTTTCCTTTGTGCTGCTTTGGTTCACGGGCTACCTCGTCGAGGGCATGTCCACCCCGCATCTCCTCCGCATGATCCTGGTCGTGGGCTTGCCTTGCACCATCGGAGGAGCCGCGGGGAGGTTGCTGGTATGAACGACGGCCGCTGGCAGCGCCGGATCGAGATGGGGGCCTTTGCGGTCGGCGTGACGACCATCCTCGCCATGGTCGTGGGCCTCCTCTGGCTCGAGCGGCCCGGCGAACCCGATGCTCCGCGACTCAGCGCCGAGATCCTCGATGTGACGCAGGAGGAGGGCCAGATGCGCGTCGAGTTCCGCGTGCAGAATCGCGGGACCGCCGCCGCCGAAAACGTGATCGTCCGGATTGGCTCACGGGACGATGCACCCGACGGCTTGCCGCCGCTGGATCAGACCATCGCTTACGTGCCGGTCGGCATGAGCCGCCGCGGCATCGTCATTCTCCATGACGTCCCGCAAGAGGCCCGCCCGACGGCCCGGATCGTGGGCTACTTGCTTCCCTGAGGTTTCGGCCTTGCCATCCGGCGCTAAGGCCCGGGGTTCTTGAGGGCGGGGTTGCGGATGAAGGCGTCGAGGTCCAGCTTCACCTGGACCTTGAGGCCGTCCTTGCGGAACTGCAAGGAGTCGAATTCCCCGCGTTTCGCCAGGATGCCGGAAAGCTCCACCTTGAGGTGGTCGCCGTCCTGGACCGGATTCAGCCCCGCGGCCGTGAAGGTCTTCGTCAGCTCGCCCATGGCCTTGCCGATGCTTGGCTTGACCCGCAATTCGGTGCCGTTGAACGCGAGGTCCAGGTCCAGCGGGATCATCAGGCGGCTCTTATCGTTGAGTAGCCTGAGGGCCTCGGGCTCGCCGGCTTGAACGCCGATCAACGCGATCAGGAGCTTGCCGGCGTTGATCACGTCGCTGCCCTCCTTGAACTCCGCCTGGCCGCCGATCTTGGCCCCGCCGTCCCGGAGCGTGATGGTCCCGACCTCGTAGTTCGGGGCAAGCAGGGATTTCAAGGTGGCTTGCAGGCCCGCGGCATCGGCTTCCAGCGTGAGATCCGAGTGAGGCGAGGAGTCCACGGCCGGCGCCATCCCCTCGGAGCGCATGGCCAGGGTCAAATCCCCCGAGGCCGAGACCGAGGTTTGCATCTGTATCTGCGCGAGGTCGAGCGAGAGCTTCTCGGGAAGCGCATTGATATGGTGGAGGATGGAGTTCGGGTTCAGGGTCACGATGCCTTGATCCGCATGGGCCTTGGCGCCCAGACTCCACTTGAGCGAATCCGCCAGCTCCTCGCTGACCTTGCCCGTGATCCAGCGGTGCTGAATGCCGAAGCGCCCCGACTCTCCCAGGGGCATGCGCAGGTTATCCAGCTTGAAGCCCACTCCCTGGCCGACGACCTGGGGTTTGAGATCCACCGTGAACGGCAGGGACATGCCCATCACGTTGGCGGTCGCCCGCACGGAGTAGGCGCGCTTGGTCGCATCGAAGGAGACCTGGGCGTTCGAAACGGTCTTGCCCTTGCCGAGCGCGTGAATGAGCAGGCGCTCGATGAATTGCCGGTTGAAGCCGATCTGGCCGTTGGCGACCAGGCGGCCTGCGGGACTGACCTTGAGGCGCAGGTCGGCTTCGAGGAGGCGATCGCGGGGGCCGCCGAGATCCAGGCGATCGGTGGAGGGTAAGACCGTGGCCGTATTCTGGGGCTTCGAGGCTTCTGGCTTGGTTGCGATTGGCTTGCCGTCCTCGACGGAGCTCGCGGCCGAGGCAGGCGTCGCGCGCGGGGTCGGGGAAGTTGTCGAGATCGAACGCGTCATGGGCACCTCCTCGGGGGCTTCTTCCTATGTTCCCGGGATGCTTGAACGCTTAACCGTTCGCCTTTCGCCCCATCGAATGGGCGGGCGTTGCAGGCCCCTTCGGGGTGCTCGATAATCGGGCGCGTGCGATACTCAGAAAGGAGGGCGCCGTGAAGGCTGTCGTCTACCACGCGCCTCGCGATTTCCGCGTCGAGACCGTGCCGGATCCCACCCTCCAGGCCGAGGACGACCTGATTCTCCGGGTCACCTCCACCGCCATCTGCGGCTCCGACCTCCACATGTGGCGAGGAAACATCCTCGGCATGAAGCCCGGGGATATCCTGGGCCACGAGTTCATGGGCGTCGTCGAGGAGGTCGGGCCGGCCGTCACGCGGGTCAAGAAGGGCGATCGCGTGATCGTGCCCTTCCTGATCGGCTGCGGGCATTGCTTCTTCTGCGAGCAGGACCTCTGGTCCTGTTGCGAGACCACCAACCCGGGCCCCGGAGGTTCCGTCAACCGCAAGACCATCCGCCCCCCGGCGGCGCTCTACGGCTATACGCACCTGTTCGGGGGAGTTCCGGGAGGACAGGCCGAGTACGTCCGGGTGCTCAAGGCCAATGCCAACCCCTTCCGGATTCCCGACGAGCTCACCGACGAGCAAGCGCTCTTTTTGACGGATATCCTGCCGACCGGTTACCAGGCGGCCCTGCAAGCGGGTATTCGGCCCGGCGCCTCGGTGGCCATCTACGGAGCGGGTCCCGTGGGCCTCATGGCCGCCATGAGCGCGCGCTACCTCGGAGCCGAGACCCTCTACATGATCGACGAGGCGGATTACCGGCTGAGTTTCGCCGAGAAGCGCTTCGGCGCCATCCCGATCAACTTTCACGAGCGGGACGCGGCGGGCTGGATCTTGGAGCGGACGAACGGGCGTGGGGTGGATGCGACCATCGATGCCGTGGGCTTCGAAGCCAAGGGCAGCCGCCTGGAAAGCCTCATGCTCAAGGCCAAGCTGGAGACCAGCACGGGGGCGGCGATTCGCCAGTGCCTCGCGGCCGTGCGTCGCGGCGGGACGGTGAGCATTCCGGGCGTCTACGTCGGCGCCATTCACGGCTTCCTGCTCGGGGATGCCTTCGACAAGGGGCTGACCTTCAAGATGGGGCAGACCCATGTCCAGCGCTACGTGCCCGAGCTCTTGGAGCTGGTGCAGTCGGGGGTCTTTCAGCCCGACCAGATCATCACGCATCGGATGCCGCTCGACGAGGCGCCCCGAGGCTACGCGATCTTCGATGCGCAGGAGGAGAACTGTCGCAAGGTCGTGCTGAAGCCCGGCACCTGAGCAGCTAGCGGAATGCTCAGCTGACGGCGGTCTGCTGTTCCTGGACGAATTTCTCGTAGCCTTGCTGGTCGATCGGGAAGGTCGGCTTCACGTTGTAGTCGCGGGCGGGCAAGTCTGCCCATGCGAGGTCCGTGGGGCTGACGAAGTCCGACTTGAGCTGGGGCTTGGCGCGCTCGGGAAGCTTGCTGAGCCCGAAGTCTCCGACCACCGGCAGCTCGGGAACCTTGTCCTTGAGCCATTCGATCGTGTCGAGGACCTTGCCGGCCGCCTGGGTGCGACCGTCATCGGGGCCGTAGAGGAAGGACATCAGGACCTCGGAATGGGGCAAGAGCGCCTTGGCGACCGCTCCGCCGGCCTCGGCGGCCTCGTCGAAGCTGAGGCCGCTGGTGCCGACCAGGTGGGCGAGATCCTTGCTGAGGCCGACGCCGATGTCGACGCGGTTCTTCTGCTCTTGGAGCCAGCCCTTGACGCCGTCATGCTTGCCGGTGGCGTCGTCGTGGTTGAACTCGTCGATGGCCTTGTGGAGGCTGGGGAAGGCCTTGCCTTCCATCAGCGACTGGATGGTCTCCTTGAGGCGCTCGCGGTCCTCGGGCGAGGCGGTGATCTTCTCGGTGGCCTCGCAATGGGTCATGACGTTGTCGACGATGAAGGCGACCATCTCGGTGCCCGTGGGCTTGGGATTGCGCGTGAAGAGCTTGAGGGTCTGGTCCAGCAGGGCTTCCTTGTCTCGCGGGTTGAGGGCGGTGACGAGGTCGTTGGCGGCGACGATCATCTGATCGCGCTCGGGCGACTTGGAAATGGGGATGCTGAAGTTGGCGCCTTCAGGGCTGGCGTAGGCGAGGTAGGCCAGTTCGCTGCAGTAGAAGGCGTCGGTGAGGCCCTCACCGGTGTTGATGTTCGTGTAGGAATAGTCGTAGGGTTTGCCCAGTTGGTCCTCGGCGTAGGCGATGGCTTCCTTGATGGCCCGGCTTTTCTGGGGCTCGGGGATATTCTCGGTCGGACGCAGCATTCGGACGCTCAGGCCTTCCGAGAAGGGCAGGCCGCTGCGGCGGACGGTGTTGTTGGTGGAGTCCTTGGAGTCGCCCGTGATGCCGACCGCCTCGATGAACTCGGGGGGATTGACCGAGACGCAGAGGCGCGCGTGGACGAACGGACCTCCGGTCATCTGGGAGATCATGTCGTCGGGCTTGTTATGGGTCTCGATCAGGATATCGCCGGGCTGCACGTCCTTGGCGAGCCGCTGCCACTCGGCGTTGCCTTGCAGTTTGCGGGCGAGCCAGAGCATGTGGTTGGGATCGCCCAGCGACGGATCGAAGGGGCCGTCCTTGCCCTTCCGGTAGGCTTTCTTGGCGGCATCCACGCCGTCTTTTTCCATGATGGCCTTCAGCTCGCCATAGCTATCGGGAAGCAGACCCGCGGAGAGCAGGGCCTTTTCTTCGTCGGTCAGGTTGGAGGCCTTGGGCAGGGAGCTGGAAAGGTCGAGCGAGTCGAGCTTGGCCGGGGAGGCCACCACCTGCGCGCGTTTCGTCTCGGGGGGAGCGGCGTCTTGCGGCTTGCGCGCGGGTAAGATGCGCTGCAACATCACGTCGATCTTGGACATGGTTCCTCCCAGTGAGCACGCGGCGAAAGAAGCTACCTGGACTTGTTATAGCCTCCAGGGGGCCGGAGCTTACTTTGCGGTTTTCTCTTCGACGAGCTTCGCGAAGCCGTCTCGGTCGATTGGGAAGTCGGGCAAGACGTTGTAGTCGCGGGTGAAATGGTCGGACCAGGCGAGGTCCGAGGGGCTGACGAAGTCCGTCTTGAGCGAGGGCTTGGCGCGTTCGGGCAGGTTGCTGAGGCCGAAGTTGCCGACGACGGGAAGCTCGGGGACGTTTTGCTTGAGCCATTCGAGCGTATCGAGCACCTGGCCTACCGCCTGCGTCCGTCCGTCCTTGGGCCCGTAGAGGAAGGACGAGAGCACCTCCGCGTGGGGCATCAGGGCATTGGCCACATGCAGGGTGGTCTTCAGGGTTTCGCTGACGTCGACCCCGCTCGTGGTGATGAGACTGGCGAGGTCCTGGACGAGGGCGGCTCCGATATCGAGGCGATCCTTCTGCTCTTGGGCCCATCCGACGAGCCACATGTCGTAGGCGCCCTCGGCCGAGGCGTTGTTGTACTCCTCCATGGCCTCTTGCATCTTCGGGAAGGCCTTGCCCTCCATGACGGTCTGGATCGTGTCCTTGAGCTTCTCGCGATCCTCGGGCGTCTTGGTGATGTTCTCGGTGGCCTCGCATTCGATCATGACGTGGTCGACCAGGAACTCGACGACCTCGGAGCCCGTGGGTTTGGGGTTCCGGTTGAAGAGCCGGATGGCCTCGTCCAAGAGCTCGGGTTTGTTCTTGGGCTTGAGGGCTAAGACGATGTCGTTGATGGCGACGATCATCTGGTCGCGCTCGGCGGACTTGTCGACCCGCATGTTGAGGTTCGCGCCCTCGGAGCTGGCGTAGGCGAGGTAGGTCAACTCGCTGCAGTAGAAGGCGTCGGTGAGGCCTTCACCCTTGTTGACGTTGGTGAAGGAGTAGTCGTAGGGTTTGCCTAGCTGCGCTTCGGCGTAGTCGATGGCGCGGGCGATCGCCCGCGACTTCCGCGGCTCCGACATGCCTTCGGTCGGACGCATGAGCCGGATGCTCATGTCCTCACCGAACGGCAGCGGGCTGCGGCGGACCATGTTGTTGGTGGGATCTCCCTCCATGCCCGTGATGCCGACCGCCTCGATGAACTCGGGCGGATTGACCGAGACGCAGAGACGCGCATGGACGAACGGCCCGTCAGTCAGCTGGGCGATGGGGTTGTCCAGCGTGTTGAAGCTCTCGAAGATGATGTCGCCCGGCTGAAGATCGCTTGCGAGCTTGCTCCACTCCGGATTCCTCGCAATGCTTTTGGCCAGCCAGAGCATGTGGTTGGGATCGCCGTAAACCGTATCGAACGGCCCTTCCTTGCCCTTGCGGTAGGCTTTTTTGGCGGCGTCGACCCCGTCTTTTTCCATGATGGCCTTCAGCTCTCCGTACGTCTCGGGAAGCAGGCCCTTGGCGATCAGGACCTTCTCTTCGGCGGAGAGGGTTTCGGCGGATTTCGGAAGGGTCTTGGAAATCGAGAGCGAATCTCCTGAGACCGCCGTTTGGGCAGGGGCCGCTGCCGTGCCCGCGGTCGGATGCAGAGGCTCCTGGCGGCGGGGGGCGAAGACGCGCTGCAACATACCGTCGATCTTGGGCATAGGGGTCCTCCCGGAAAGCGAACTACCGAGAGGTCTTATACCCAGGAAGCGCTTGCTGTTGGCTATTCAAGACGAGCAGGCCGGTGTGCTTCGGGCATGAAAAAAGCCGGGAGCCCGCGGGCTCCCGGCTTGATATTTGGCCTTACTCCTGGATTTCAGGGGCGAGGTGCCAGTGGTCGGGCGAACGCCAAAGGCGGGAAACGAGCAACTCGCGCTCGAAGGTGAACTCCCGGGGGAGCTTGTCGAGAAGGCCGAAGAAGAACTCCTCGTGGCCGAGGGCCTCTTGCTTCCACTCCTCGCGGTTGATCTCCATGAGGGTGTTGAACTTCTCGAAGCCGAAGGACTCGGCGCCGCGCCAGTCGAGGTCCTCGTAGCGGGGCACCCAACCGAGGGGGCTCTCGATGGCGTAGGCCTTGCCGTGGACGCGGCCGACGATCCACTTCAGGACGCGCATGTTCTCGCCGAATCCGGGCCAGAGGAACTTGCCGTCCTCACCCTTGCGGAACCAGTTGACGTGGAAGATCCGCGGGGGGTTCTGCAGCTCGCGGCCGAACTTCAGCCAGTGGTTGAAGTAATCGCCCATGTGGTAGCCGCAGAAGGGCAGCATCGCCATGGGATCGCGGCGGACCTGGCCGATCTTGCCGAAGGCCGCAGCGGTCATCTCGGAGCCCATGGTCGCGCCGATGTAGACGCCGTGGGTCCAGTTGAAGGACTGGAAGACCAGGGGCACGGCGGTCTGACGACGGCCGCCGAAGATGAACGCGCTGATGGGCACGCCCGAGGGGGCTTCCCAGTCGGGGTCGATGGTCGGGGCCTGGGACGCCGGCGCGGTGAAGCGGGCGTTGGGGTGCGCGGCGGGGCGGCCGGCATCCGGGGTCCAGTCCTGGCCGGTCCAGTCGATGGCATGGGCCGGGGCGTCACCGTCCATTCCTTCCCACCAGACGTCACCGTCGTCGGTCAACGCGACGTTGGTGAAGATGGTGTTCTTGGCGATGGTGCGCATCGCGTTGGGGTTGGAGGCGTACGAGGTGCCGGGCGCCACGCCGAAGAAGCCGTTCTCGGGGTTGATCGCGTAGAGGCGGCCGTCGGGGCCGGGCTTGATCCAGGCGATGTCGTCGCCGACGGTGGTGACTTCCCAGCCTTCGAACTCGGCGGGGGGAATCAACATGGCGAAGTTGGTCTTGCCGCAGGCCGAGGGGAAGGCCGCGCCGACGTAGGTCTTCTGGCCTTCGGGGCTCTTCACGCCCAGGATGAGCATGTGCTCGGCGAGCCAGCCTTCGTCACGGCCCATGACCGAGGCGAGGCGAAGCGAGAAGCACTTCTTGCCGAGGAGCGCGTTGCCGCCGTAGCCGGAGCCGTAGGACCAGATGGCGCGATCTTCGGGGTAGTGGACGATGTACTTCTCATCCTTGTTGCAGGGCCACGCCACATCTTCCTGGCCGGGCATCAGGGGAGCGCCGACCGAGTGGAGGCACTGCACGTAGTCGCCGTCCTTGCCGAGCGTGTCGAGGACCGCCTGGCCCATGCGGGTCATGATCCGCATGTTGACGACGACGTAGGGCGAGTCGGTGATCTCGACGCCGATCTGGGCGATGGGCGAGCCGACGGGACCCATGCTGAACGGGATGACGTACATGGTGCGGCCGCGCATCGAGCCCCGGAAGAGCTCGGTGAGCTTGGCCTTCATCTCGCGGGGGTCGACCCAGTTGTTGGTCGGGCCGGCATCTTCCTTGCGGCGGCTGCAGATGAAGGTGCGGTCCTCGACGCGGGCGACGTCCGAGGGATGCGAACGGGCGAGGAAGCTATTCGGACGCTTCGAGGGATTCAGGCGGATGAAGGTTCCGGCCTGGACCATCTGCTCGCAGAGGGTGTCGTACTCCTCCTGGGAACCGTCGCACCAGTAGACCGAGTCCGGCTGACAGAGATCTTGTATTTCTTTGACCCAATCCAGAAGTCCCTGATGGGAAGTCCTGGGCATGGTAGCGCTCAGCATCATTCACTCCTTTGTGAGATCAACCGATTTCGAGGACCCAGAGCAAGATCTGGGCCACGAGGATCTTGGCGATCATGGCGGTTGGCATGATAGCAGTATAAACCACATTCGGTGCTTCGGAATGGGAGCGATCGCCTGCAAAGCTCAAAAGCGCAGGCTGCGTCTGCCCTCCAGCCAATGCTCCAGCCGCTCGAACCCAGTCCATGCGCAAGACGACCATGGCTCCTCCGAGCAGCAATCCGGTGGCCAGCAGGGTCAATCCGGCTCCGACGGCGATCAGCAAGGGGCCCTGGTGGGCGAGGGCGGCGGCGAAGTTTCCGCCGGCCCGCAAGCCGACCGCCGAGAAGAACAAGACGAGCCCGAGCTGCCGGAAGGCCAGGTTCGCCGCCGGCGGCAAGCTCCAGATCAACGGGCCCGTGCGGCCCAGCCACCCCAAGACCAAGGCGACGACGAGGGGACCGCCCGCGAGCCCGAGGTGGAGGCTGCCGCCACCGGGAAGCGGGACCTTGATGAGGCCCAAGAGGACGCCCAGGACGATGCCGACCGAAAGCGAGAGGAAGTCCGTCTCGCTGAAGGCGCGGCTGGAGTCGCCGAGGTAACGCGAAATCTCGGGCATCTGGTCGCGCCGGGCGACGACGCGGAGGCGATCGCCCCGTTCTAGAACCGTTTCCGGGGTCGGCACGAAGTCCTGGTCTCCACGCCTCACGCGGGTGACCACGGCTTCGAAGCGCCGTTCGAGCTCAATTTCGCCCAGCTTGCGGCCGACCAACCGAGGCGTGGAGAGGATCATGCGCCGGAAGTCCACGGGGTCGCGCCGCAGCTCGAGTCCCGCATCCTCGCTCGCCATGCCGCCCGCCAGGTCCCGGGCCCTCGCGAGGTCTTCCTCGGTGCCCACGACGCGCAGGAAATCCCCGGCTTCCAGCACGGTCTCGGGGCGCGCGACCATGACGGCGTCTCCTCGCTGAATGCGGCTCACCCGCACGGGAAGTTGCGCGAGGGGAGTCTCGGCCAGGGAGCGCCCGATCAGGAGATCCGAGGACACGGTGAGGTTGCAGGCACTGGGCGTGCCATGGTGCTCGGAGGTCGATTGTTCCGCTTGCTTGACCGCTTTGCGCATGTCGACCTTGCCGACCTGGAGGGCCAGTTCCGCAATCAGTATCGGCAGGGCGACGCCCAGCGGGTAGGCGATCGAGTAGCCGACGGTGGGCAAGAGGGCGCCAGGGGTGCCGCGCAGGGATTCGGAAACGGCGGCGAGCGCCGGGGTATTCGTGACGGCTCCGCAGAAGAGGCCGATGGCCAGTTCCGGAGAGATCCCGAAGGCGCGCACGGCCGCGGCCGCCGCGGCGCCCGTGGCGCTGATGGTCACGAGCGCCAAGAGGGTCAGGCCCAGCCCGCTCTTGCGCAGGATGCGGAAGAAGAGTGGGCCGGCATGCACGCCGATGGCGTAGACGAAGAGCAAGAGCCCGAGCTGGCTGATCAGCTCGGGCAGTTCGAAGGCATGGCCGCCCCACATGCCGAGGCCGAGGCCCGCGAAGAGGATGGCGGCGACTCCCAGGCCGATGCCTCGGATCTTGATCAGGCTGAGCAGGTAGCCGAGCCCGACCGTCAAGAAGAGCAGCAGCAGGGGCTGGACCGCTAGGGCCTCACGGATCGCGTCCAGCATGGTTAGTTCTGGGCGACGGCGGCCTCAGGTGCGGTGCGCAGGGGCTCCTTGTCGAACGGGAACATCAAGATGCCGCAGGTGGCGTGCTTGAAGACGCGCTCGGAGACGCTCTGACGCATGGGATCGCCGACGTGGTTGCGGGTGCCCAGCACGATCAGGTCGGCCTCGAAGCTCTGGGCTTCGTCCACGATGGTCTCGGCGGGAGTGCCGATCCGGACCTTGGCCGAGGCCTTGAAGCCGGCCCGCTCCAGCTCCTGGAGGGCCTCGTCGAGGGCCTCGAGCGCGTCGTCGGCCATGGCGTTGGTGGTCTCGATCTGGCGCGGGTCATGGGAGGCGGAGTCACGGGCGGGGATCACCGAGAGGACCTGCACCTCGCAGGAGCCGAGGCGCATCATCTCGACGAAGCGGCGAACGGCTTCCAGGGAACAACGGGACGACTCGGTGGCAATCAGGACGCGCTGCACGGCTTTTGACTCCTTGCTCAATGCCAGTTCGGCAGGTGGACGCGGCTTCATGCTAGACTGCCGAGCGCCTGACCGCAAGCGGAGTTTCTCGGTATCGCCGCCCCCGCGTAGGTGCTATCATGGGGCCCATGAACGAGTCAGCGTCACAAGGGCCTCGCCACGAAATTCGCCCGTTCCACCCGCCCCTCTGGCTGCGCAATCCTCACGCCCAGACCCTGGCTTCCGAGTACACGCGGCGAAACCTGGAGGCGCGCTTCCCCGCGTGGCGTGACGCAGGCCAAGAACTGGACCTCACGCTTCCCGACGACGACTGCCTCCGGGCCTATCTTCACCTGCACCCGGACGACCCGGACCGCCGGCGTCCCCTGGTGATCCACCTGCACGGCCTCGAAGGCAGCGCGAACTCGCATTACCAGCAAGGCTTGAGCGCCAAGGCGTTTGCGGCGGGCTTCCATACGCTGCGCCTCAGCTTCCGCAACTGCGGGGATACCGAGCATCTGGCGCGGCAACTTTACCACGGAGCGATGACGGGAGACGTCAAGGACGTGCTCGAGCTCATGCGCGGCACGTGGGGCTTCGAACGGCTCTTCCTGACCGGGGTTTCCTTCGGAGGCAACCTGCTCTTGAAGTACCTTTCCGAGTGCGGGGACGATTTGCCTCGAGGCCTTTTGGGGGCGGCCGCGATCTCGGCGGCCATCGACCTCAGCGGAGTAACCTTCAAGGACGGCCTGAGCGGGGTCTACGAGCAGTACTTCCTGCGCAAGCTCAAGCGCAAGATGCGCCGCAAGGTTCGCTTGAGTCCCGGAGGAGACGCGCTGCGCGAGCGGGTGGAGCGTTTGCGCGGGGCCAAGACCCTGCGGGACTTCGACGCCTTGATCACGGCTCCTCTCAATGGCTTCGGGACGCCGGACAACTACTACGCCATGGCGAGCTCGGCGGATCACCTGGACCGGATCCAGGTGCCGACCTTGTTGATCCACGCCGAGGACGACCCGGTCGTTCCCTTCGAGATGTATCGTTCGCGACTGGAGCGCATCCGGTCGAACCCGATGCTTTTGCCGATCTTTCCCGCGACGGGGGGGCATGTGGGCTTCTACGCGCGTCCCGACCAGCCGCTGGCGCAGCCGTGGATGGATGAGCGCTGGTGCGAGAACGAGGCGATCGCCTTCCTCGCGGCCCTCGCCCCTTCGAGTTAGCTGTAGCGCCGGGCGCCGGCGTAATGAGACTTCCAGTAGGACTCGTCGAGGTTGGCGATCTTGACCACGTCTCCGGTCTTGGGAGCGTGTAAGAACTGCCCGTTCCCGATGTACATCCCGACGTGGGTGATGCCTGAGCGGCTTCCGGTATTGCTGAAGAAGACCGCGTCTCCGGGTTGGAGATTATTGCGCGAGACCGAACTGCCGGCCCGGAACTGATCCGCGGCGACCCGCGGGATGGACACTCCCAGCGAGCGGAAGACGTACTGCATGAGGCCCGAGCAATCGAAGCCCTTGGGGGTCGTCCCTCCCCAGACATAGGGCACTCCCAAGTACTTGCGCGCTTCGGCCGCCGCACGTGCCCCCAGGCTGCCGTTGCTGGGCGCCGCAGGCGCGGCGGGGGCTGCGGTGTTGGCGCCACCGGGAAGTTTGAGCACCTGGCCGGCCTGGATCACGTTGGGGTTGGAGAGTTGATCGCGGTTGAGGTCGTAGATTTCCCGCCACCGGCCGGAATCTCCGAGCGCGCGTTGGGCAATCTCCGAGAGGGTATCGCCGGAGCGGACGGTCACCGTGCCTCCCGAGGCGCTGGGGGCCGCGGGGGCTGCCGGAGCGGGCGCAGTGGGGGCAGCAGGGGCTGCGGGAGCAGGTTTGGCCGGAGCGCTGCTGGCCGGAGAGGATGCGGTGGCCCATTCGACGTCCAGGCCGTTGGAAGAAGGCGGTTTGGCCGTCGTGATGCCGGACCAGGTCACGCCGAGCGCATTGGGAGCCGCGGGAGCGGTCGTGCTCGGGGAGGCGGTCACCCATTCGACGCCCAGCGGGTTCGAGGAGCCCGTGGCGGTGGGTTGAGGCGCGGGGGGAACGACGACTTGGGGCGCGGGGGCTTGCGGGTTGGGAGCCGGGTAGGCCACCGGGGGGGCGGCATAGCCCGGGTAGGCGGCGGTTGCCGGATAAGCTTGGACCACCGGATAGGCCTGGACCGGATACGGGGCATAGCCCGCGCCCTGGGCGGCCTGTGAAAGCGTGAGCTGATCGGGCGTCATCGTCACGTACGGCTGCACGGGCACTTGCACCGGAGCCTGGGGCATCGCAGGAGCCGGCGTCGCTGAAACCAGATGGTTCAGGCGCTGCAGCATCCCTTGGTACTGTTGTGACGTGGCTGTTTGCATGGACGACACCCCCTACATGCTCTGTCGGGGGATCCGCGCCAGATCCGGTAAAAGCCGGATTAAGTTAAAGCAAAGCCTTGGTTTGAGCCCTCAAGGCTGGGCCGGATCGGGGGCCTTCAGAACGTGACGCTCGAACTCTTGAAGGTGAGCCAGCGACTTGGGGTCGGCCCGGTCCACGAAGAGCGTCCCGAAGAGGTGATCGATCTCGTGCTGGAGAACGATGGCGAAGAAGCCATCGGTGGCGATCCGGACGGGATGGCCATGGCGATCGAGCGCCTCGACGACGACCTCGCGGGAGCGCGGGACGTTGCCGCGCAGGTTGTCGACGCTCAAGCAGCCCTCGTAGCCCCAGACCTTGTCTTCGGAGAGGTGGGTGAAGCGCGGGTTGACCAGGACGGTCAGCGGAATGGGCGGAGCGTCGGGATAGCGGGGATTCTTGCCGCGGCCCTCGATGGCCACGATGGAAACCGACCGGTAGACCTGCGGAGCGGCGAGGCCAAGGCCGTTGGAGTCGCGCATGGTCTCGATCAGGTCGTCGATGAAGGCCTGGGTTTCCGGAAACGCCAGGGTTTCGGGGCTCAGTTCCTGGGCCACCTGCCGCAAGATGGGGGTCCCGAGTTTGGCAATCTTGAGAAGGGCCATGGCGCGTTCCTCCTGGGCATGCGAAAAGCCCGCCAGGATGGCCTGGCGGGCTTGCGACTTAGACGCTGGCGGCGCCGGCGTAGACCCGCTTGAAGGTCTCGTGGCAGGTCTTCAAGTACTCCTTGGCCACGCGCTCGTTCTCCCAGCCGGAGACCGAGGGGTAGAGGCCGTCGAGGTTCTTGTAGACGGTGAAGAAGTGCTCGATCTCGAGCAGCAGGTGCGGGGGCAGGTGGTCGAGCTGGGTGACCTCGGCGTAGCGGCGATCGCCCACGGGCACGGCCAGGATCTTGAAGTCCTCGCCCTTCTCGTCTTCCATCTTGAGGAGGCCGACCGGACGAACGTCGATGACGCAGCCGGGGAAGGTCTTCTCTTCCATGGCCACCAGGACGTCCGCGGGGTCCCCGTCACCCGCCAGCGTCTGCGGGAAGAAGCCGTACTCGCAGACGTAGTGAAGCGGGCTCGAAAGCACGCGATCCAGCTTGATCACGCCGTTGGCCTGATCGTACTCGTACTTGTTGCGCGAGTCCTTGGGAATCTCGACGATGATCGAGGCTTCTTCCGGAAAACGCTCCCCGAGCGGGTAGTTATACAGGTTTTGCAATGGTCCTCCTAAGAGTGGGGGCGGTCCTCCGCCCCCGGGCTAGTTACTACAGCATCGTTTGCGACGGGGGGGCCGTCGCTTCGATCGCCGTGAAGGGCTCCAAAATCGTATATGTATGCGCGGCGCCTCGCGGCACCACCCAGGAATCTCCAGGCTCGAGGTTGAGCTTCTGCTCCTCGATATGCAACTCGGCGCGACCCGCCAGGACATAGCCCACGGTTTCGTAATCCCGCCGGGTGACGGGCTTGGGCTCGCCGGGCGGCTCGTTCTCCCAGAGCCGCATCCCCAGGCTGCTTCCAGAAACCAGGCAAATCTGTCCATGGGACCCGCGCGGCGAACTCGCCGCGTTGACCTTGAGGGCTGAGGTTTCCGCCATGCCGGGCCTCCTCTCGTTATCACCGATCCGCTCCCATGAGAGCAGGTCGATTCCGAGAAGGAAACACTCGGGCCGCGGAAATCCCCTGGACTCCCGGTTCCTAGATTACATCACGCGAGGCCGATTGCGATCATTCCCGCATCACAGGGCTCAAGAAAACCTTGAGCCCCGCGCCAGGAGCCATTAGGCTGAGGCCGGTGCGAAAGGAGAGGAACGCATGGCTGACGGCATGATGAAACTCTACCAGTTCGAGTCCTGTCCCTACTGCAAGATGGTGCGAGAGCGCCTGAGCGCCTTGCAAATCACCTACATCAACATCAACGTGCCCCGCGACAAGATGGAGCGCGACGAGGTCGAACGGGTCTCCGGCCAGCGCGCCGTCCCGGTCCTGGTGGACGGCGACACCGTCCTTGACGACGAGGAAAAAATCCTGCCTTACCTCGACCAGAAGTACGCCAAGGTCAAGGCCTGACCAGACACGGCCATCCCCCGGGCGCGCGCCGTCCGGGGGATGGCCGATCTCCCCGGGAATATGGCATGCTAGGAGCATGTCAAACGCCAATGAAAGCCAAATCGCCCGGGACCTCGCTCGGGACCTCGGTCTGAGCGCCCCTCAGGTCGAACGCGTCATCGCCCTCTTCGATGACGGCAATACCATTCCCTTCATCGCCCGCTACCGCAAGGAAGTCACCGGCGCCCTCGACGAGGTCCAGCTTCGTAGCCTGCAAGACGGGCTCGCGCGCCGCCGCAAGCTCGACGAGCGCCGTGCCGAGATTCGCGAGAGCCTGGCCCAGCAGGGTCAGCTGACTCCGGACTTGGAGCGCCGCCTCGCGGAGGCCGACAAGCTCACGACCCTCGAAGACCTTTATCTTCCTTTCCGTCCCAAGCGCCGGACGCGCGCCATGATGGCCCGTGAACGCGGCCTGGAGCCTCTGGCCGAGCGCATGCGCCAGCCGCAGGGTGAGCCCCCGCTGACGGTGGCCGCCCGCTTCGTGAATGCCGCGCTCGACGTCGCCACCCCCGAGGACGCCCTCGCCGGAGCCCGCGACATCCTCGCCGAGACCGTGAGCGAAGACCCCGAGGTTCGCGGCCGGGCCCGGACGCTTTCCATGCGAGAAGCCGTCCTCACCGCCGCCAAGGCCCCCAAGGGAGAGGATCCCCAGGGCAAGTACACCCAGTATTACGCCTTCTCCGAGCCCGTCAGCCGGGTGCAGCCGCACCGGGTGCTCGCCTGCGATCGCGGCGAGGCCGAAGGCGTCCTCAAGGTCGGCCTCACCCTACCGGACGAGCGGATTCTCGAGTTCATGCGCGTCTCCCTGCCGCGCATCTCGCAGCCCCTGTGGCGCGACCAGATCGAGCTGGCGATCGCCGACGGCTACAAGCGCCTCCTCGCGCCCGCCCTCGAACGCGACGTCCGCGCCGCCCTGACCGAGAAAGCCCAGGAGCACGCGATCACGGTCTTCGCCTCGAACCTCAAGGCCCTCTTGCTGCAGCCGCCCCTGCGCGGCCAGACCGTCCTGGGCATCGATCCGGGCTACCGGACGGGCTGCAAGGTCGTGGTCGTCGATCCCACGGGGCATCCCCTCTTCGACGGCATCGCCATCTACCCGCACGAACCCCAGAAGCGCTGGAACGAGGCCGTCGACACCTTGCGCGGCCTGATTCGCAAGCACGGCGTGGGAGTCGTCGCCATCGGCAACGGCACCGCCAGCCGTGAGACCGAATCCCTGGTCGCCGAGGTCATCCGCGAAACCCCCGGAGTCGGCTACGTCATCGTCTCGGAGTCCGGAGCGAGCGTCTACTCGGCTTCCGAGGTGGCGCGCGAGGAGTTCCCCACGCTCGACGCTACCCAGCGCGGCACCATCTCGATCGCCCGCCGCCTGCAAGACCCCTTGGCCGAGCTGGTCAAGATCGATCCCCAGGCCATCGGCGTCGGCCTCTACCAGCATGACCTCGACCAGAAGGCCCTGGGCGCGACCCTCGACGGAGTGGTCGAGGACGCCGTCAACCACGTGGGAGTCGACCTGAACACCGCCTCGGCTTCTTTGTTGACGCGGGTCTCGGGCCTGAAGGCGAAGGTCGCCAAGGAAATCGTCGCCCATCGCGCGGCCAACGGCCCCTTCAAGACCCGCGCCGAGCTTCGCAAAGTCAAGGGGCTCGGAGACAAGACCTTCGAGCAGGCGGCAGGCTTCCTGCGCATCACCGGCGGCAAGGACCCGCTCGACAATACCGCCATCCACCCCGAGTCATACCCGGCGACCCGCCAGCTCCTCGCGAAGCTGGGATTGAACCCCGCCGACAAGGAGCTGGGGAAGGCGATCGCCGCTCTCCGCCCCACGCTCGACCTTCCTCGCCTCGCCAGCGAGCTGGGTCTGGGCCTTCCCACGCTCGAGGACATCCTGGCGAACCTCCAGAAGCCGGGACGCGATCCCCGCGAGGAGATGCCGAAGCCGCACCTGCGCCAGGACGTCCTGCGCATGGAGGACCTCAAGCCCGGCATGCGCCTCACCGGCACCGTCCGTAACGTCGTCGATTTCGGCGCCTTCGTGGACATCGGCGTCAAGCAGGACGGCCTGATTCACGTCTCCGAACTTGCCGACCGCTTCGTGCGCAACCCCATGGAGGTCGTCTCGGTCGGGGACGTCATGGAGGTCGAGGTACTGGAGTTCGACGCCAAGCGCGGCCGAATCTCGCTCAGCCGCCGCCGGGTCCTCCAGGGGGGGCAGTAGCCTTGCAACTCGTGCTCATCCGCCACGGGGAATCCGTGGCCAACTCCCAGCGGATTCTGCAGGGCCACTTCGACTCCCCGCTCAGCGAGACGGGGCGCTCGCAGGCTGCTTCGCTCGCCGAGGCCCTGAGCGAGGATCGCTTCGCCATGGCCTACGCGAGCGATCTTCGTCGCGCCCACGAAACCGCCCAGGTGCTCTGCCAGCGCCTGAACCTTCCCCTGGAGAAGGATGTCGACCTTCGCGAGATCGACATCGGCTGCTTCACGGGCCTCAGCTGGACCGAGATCTCCGAGCGCTACCCCGACGAGCACGCGCGTCTCTTGGCCTCGTCCATGGACTGGTCGGTCGTTCCCGGGGCCGAGGGAGAAGCGGAGGCGCAGGAGCGCCTGGAGCGCGTCCTGGCGAAGCTCCATGCCCGCCATGCGAGCGAGCGCGTGGCCATCGTCGCGCATGGCGCCATTCTCAGGCGGCTGATCCGCAAACTGCTCGCCCTTGACCCTGGCGTCTCGCTGAACTTCGAGCTGGCCAACGCCTCCTGCACCGAGATTCACCTGACGCCCAAGGGACCGCGGCTCTTGTACCTGAACCGGCTTCCCTACGCCGCCACTCCCGCCCGCTCGGGCGACGTCTCGCGCCTCTTGCTCTAGTGGCCACGGATTCCCCCTCGCTCGATGTCTCGCTGCGGGACGGCGAGATTCACCTGAGCTTTCCCTACCAGCCGGCCTGGGTTCAGGCGATCAAACGGGTGAAGGTTCGCTCCTTCGATCCTGCGACCCGGGCCTGGGTGGTTCCAGAGCGCCTGGCCCCGGACCTCTTGGCCTACCTGGAGGGCGTGGAGATCCCGGAAGAGGCGCTTGAGACGCTGCGGGCGATCGCCGGAGAAGCGCTCGGCCGCACGGCTGCCGCCAACGTCCGGGCGGTCGAGGCCTATGAGCGGGTGATCCCCACCTTGGCCGAACGCTATCCCAATCTCTTCCGGCATCAGCTCGAAGGCATCGACTTCCTCTTGCGGCCCCGGCCGTACCGCGGGGCCCTCTTGGCCGACGACATGGGGCTCGGTAAGACCCGTCAGGCCCTCATCGCGGCTCATGAAGCCCATCCTCAGGGGCGCATCCTGGTGGTCTGCCCCGCCTCGTTGAAGTTGAATTGGGAACGCGAGATTCATGCGGTCCTGGGAGCGCAGGACGTCAGCATCTTGGGACGCGACGACGGGCTTTCGCGCTGGACCATCGTCAATTACGATCGCTTGCGCTCGCATCAGGATCTGCTCTTTGGCGAGGACTGGGCCTGCCTGATCGTCGACGAGGCGCATTACCTCAAGAACAGGCATTCCCAGCGCTCGCTCCTCGTCCTGGGCGGCGACCATCGTCCTCGCAAGCGCGGGAAGTTGCCGGCCGGCCGGATCCGGGGCCTGGTCGAGCGCGCCGAGCGGGTCATTCTCTTGACCGGCACGCCGATCACCAACCGCCCCCTCGACCTCTTCCCCTTGCTGAGGGCCATCGGCCATCCGCTGGGCGACGATCTCATGCGCTTTGCCCTGCGCTACTGCGCGGCGTTTCAGACCGAATGGGGCTGGGACATGGGAGGAGCGTCCCACCTGGACGAGCTGCATGCCAAGCTCTCGGACGTGCTCTTGCGGCGCGGCAAGGATGAGGTCCTGGACCTGCCTCCCAAGCTCAGGACCTACATGCCCGTGGAGGTGGATCTCGTCGCCTACCGTAAGGTCTGGCTGGACTACGTGCAGCGCCTCGCCAAGCGCAAGCGGCGCATGCCGCGCGCCATGTTGCTCGCCGAGGTCGCGAAGCTGCGCCATGCCGCGGCTCTGGCCAAGATCCCAGCCGCGATCGCGCACGTCGAAGCGGTCCTGGAGGCCGGCGAGAAGGTCATCGTCTTCACCTGTCATACGGCGGTGGTCGAGGCCTTGATGACGCGCTTCGGACCCGAGGCCGTGAGGCTGACGGGCGAGGACGGGGCCGCGCAGCGCCAGGCAGCCGTCGATGCGTTTCAAAACGACCCCGCGGTTCGCGTCTTCGTCGGCAACCTGGTGGCGGCCGGTATCGGCGTCTCGCTGACGGCCGCCACGCAAGTCCTCTTCGTGGATTACTCGTTCGTGCCGGCCGAGCACCTCCAGGCCGAGGACCGCCCCTACCGGATCGGCCAGCCCAACGCGGTCACCGTCACCTACCTCTCGGCCCTGGGCACGCTCGACGAAGAGATCGAGCGCCTCTTGGCCCAGAAGCTGGCGGTGGTCTCGGAGGCCATCGACGGGCAGTTGCCGCGGCTTCAGGAGACCTTCCTGGACGACTTGCTGGAGGTGCTCGCAAAAGAGCCCGGCAACCTGCCGGGCTCCGGGGAATCCGCTTGAGGGGTTAGAGGACTTTGCCCTTGGCGCCTTCGAGCATCTCGCGGATGCCGCCCAGGGAGCTCAGCACGCCGGTGGCCTCGTAGGGCATGTAGATGACTTTGTTGTCCTTGCCCGAGACCATTTCCTTCATGGAATCGAGGTAGCGGACGGCGATCAGGTACTGGGTGGGATCGCCTCCCGAGGCGGCCACGGCTCCGGTGATCCGCATGATGGCTTCGGCTTCGGCTTGTGCCACCTTGATCCGTGCTTCGGCCTCCGCCTCGGCGGCCAGGATCTTGGCTTGCTTCTCGCCCTCGGCCCGGTTGATGTCCGATTCGCGGGCGCCCTGGGACTCCAGGATCTGTGCCTGCTTCAAGCCTTCGGCCTCGAGGATCGCGGCGCGGCGATCGCGCTCGGCGCGCATCTGTTTTTCCATGGCCGAGCGGATGTCGAAGGGGGGATTGATGTCCTGAAGCTCCACGCGGTTGACCTTGACGCCCCATTTATGGGTGGCCTGGTCGAGGATGGCCCGCAGCTTGGAGTTGATGGTGTCGCGCGAGGTGAGCGTCTCGTCGAGGTCCATCTCGCCGATGATGTTGCGAAGCGAGGTCTGCGTCAGCTTCTCGATGGCGTCCGGGAGGTTGGCGATCTCGTAGACGGCCTTGACCGGGTTCGTGATCTGGAAGTACAAGAGGGCGCTGATCTCGGTGACGACGTTATCCTTGGTGATCACGTTCTGGCGCGGGAAGTCGTAGACCGTCTCGCGAAGGTCGATGCGGGAGATGCGGCGGTTATGGACGATCGAGCGGCCCTTGGGACCTTCTTCGACGTAGCGCCAGTCGACCTCGCGGGCGCGGTCGATGACGGGCCAGATGATGTTGATGCCCGATTCCAGCGTCCGGTGGTAGGTGCCGAGGCGTTCGATGACCAAGGTCTCCGATTGCTGGACGATCTTGACCGCCTTGCTCACGAAGGCGATGGCAAGGCCGGCGAAGCATCCCAGCACGATCAAGAATCCCATGTGGCGTCGTTCCTTTCTTGGTTACGCCCTTTCGAGCCGCGTGACGACCAGCTTGCTACCGTCGACCCGGAGGACCTTCACGCGCGTTCCGGCTTCTACCTGCCCCCCGTCCTGGGCGACGACCCACCAGTCCTCGCCTTCCACCAGGGCGCGGCCGCCGAGAGGGTGTTCCTCGATGCGCTCGGAGACGAGTCCGATCTTGCCGACGAGGGCTTCCGCATTCGTCTTGAGCGCATCCGGGCTCCGGGCGAAACGGCTCTGGAAGAGGGGGCGGAAGCCGGCGATCGCCCCGATGCTCGCCACCGAAAACAGCAAGAGCTGAACCTCCAGGCCCAGACCCAGAAAGGCGGCAGCGGCTGAAAGCAGGCAGGCAAACGCGAGGCAAAGGAGCAAGAAGCCGGAAACGGCGGTGAAGACCTCGACGATCGCCAGGAGCATCGCGGCGAGCGTCCAAACATGCCAGGCTTCCACGGAGGGGCATCCTTTCCTCTTCCCAACCGCGAGGCGGCCGGCGAAACAAGCAAGCGAGCTTGCTATACCCGAATTGTCATGGATTTGAACGCTCGTCGCGGGTCAGATCAGGCCTCGGGCCCGTCCGCGGGCAGCCGGAACCAGAAGGTGCTGCCCTTGCCCTTCTGGCTATGCACCCCGACACTACCTCCGTGGCTTTCCACGATGGCCTTGGAAATCGACAGCCCCAGGCCCGTCCCGCCGACCTGGCGGGTCGAGCTCATGTCGAGTTGCTTGAAGCGGGTGAAGAGCTTGGGAAGATCCTCGGGGGCGATACCGATGCCCGTGTCGATCACTTCCGTCAGGAGGTCCGGGCCGTCGAAGCGGCTCCTCAGGACGATCTGGCCGCCGGAGGGAGTGAACTTGATGGCGTTGCCGACCAGGTTGGTGAGCACCTGCACGATCCGGGGGCCGTCGACGACCAGCTCCAGACGCTCCGGCACGTCCAGCATGAGCGAGAGGCCCTTTTGATCGGCCAGGGGCTTCAACGTGGCGTGGACTTCCTTCGCCAGCGGGACGAAGTCGGTCGGGGCGGGCATGAGGTCGAGCTTGCCGGCCTGGATCTTGGCGAAGTCGAGTAGGTCGTTGACCAGGATCAGCATGCGATCGACGCCGTTGAGCATCTTGGCCAGGTACTCATGCTGCTTGGGGTTGAGCTCGCCGGGCACTTCGTCCTGGAGAATGGAGCCGAAGCCCATGATGAAGTTGAGCGGGGTGCGAAGCTCGTGGCTGATGACCGAGAGGAACTCGTCCTTGGCCTGGTCGGCCTTTCGAAGCTCGGCGGTCATCTCGGTGGCCATGGCGAGGGCCCGGCTGCGGCTGCTGGCGAGCGACCAGGTGATGGCACCGAGGAGCAAGCTGACGAGGGTGCCGCTCACGAAGACCACCAGGACGAGTCCGCGATCGGCGTTGGCGCGGAACTCGGGCGTGGAGGTGTAGAGGACCGTCCAGGTTCGGCCGGCGACCGTGGTCGGGATGCTCAGCTGGAAGGTCTCGGTCCCCAGGTCATGGCTGTGTACTTCGGGGTTATGGTCGTGAAGCAGCGTCTCGGGAGACGGCAGGCCGTCGTATATCTCGAAGTCGATGTTGGGGTGCCGCTGGGCTCCAAACAACCCAGTGAACAGATCGTCGGCTCGGAACGGTGCGTAAACGTACCCTAGAAGCGCCTCTCGCCGCTGGGCTTGCGTCTCGAGAGGCGCCCCCTCTCGATAGACGGGGAGGTAGATGAGGAATCCCGCCTGTTTTTGCTCGGTGATCTCCTGGACGAGGCTGACCTTGCCGGTCAGGGCGGGCTCGCCGGTGTCGCGGGCGCGGGCCATCGCCTCGCGGCGGACCGGCTCGGAAAACATGTCGTAGCCGATGGCGGCCTGGTTTCGCGCGTCCATGGGTTCCAGGTAGAGGATCGAGGTGATCTCGGGGCGAGGCCCCGCCGGCCAGACGCGGTAGGTCGATAGGTCGTTGCGGCGCACCTCGGCGACGTGCGCCGCGAGCCGATCCGGTGGAATACGGACCGTGTAGCCGATGCCCTGGATGCCGGGATAGCGCGTGGCGATGTCGAGCGCCGTCACGAAGTCGTGCCATTCCAAGCGATCGACCTCTTGGCTGCCTTTCAGAAAGGCCCTGCCGGCATACAGCAAGTTGATGTAGGTCTGCATCCGCTGCACGATGGCGCTCTGAGCACGCCTGGCCAGCGAGTCGAAGGCGATGCGCTCCTGCTTCTGGGCATTCTGGAGCGCATAATACGTGAACCCCACCGTGAGCAACATGGCCAGCAGGAAAACCCCCAGGGCGGCGGGCAGGCTTCCCTTTGACGGTCGTTCGGGGGGCTTCAGGCTCGACCAAGATGACATGAGGCGCTTTCTCGATATCATCTTCTCAGAGTACCACGCATCTCCCGGCGATTCGATGGACGCCTTTCACCATGCTTCCGGGAGGGACGCCTGCCCGTTAACCCGCCGGACGCGCTATGATCGTCCTGGTCCACCCCTGCAGATAGAAGGAAAGCCCGCATGCGCGTCAAAGACAAGGTCGTCCTCATCACCGGAGCCGCCCGGGGCATCGGCCGCGAAACCGCCCTCCGCTTCGCGGCGGAAGGAGCGAAACTCGCGCTCGGGGACCGCGACCTCGCCGCGCTCGAGACCCTCGTTCGCGAGATCGCCGAGACGGGAGGAGAAGCGCTGGCCCACGAACTCGACGTCACCCGCCGGGCCTCGGCCGACGCCATGGTGCGGCAGGTCCTGGAGCGCTTCGGCCGCATCGACGTGCTGATCAACAACGCCGGCATCACCATGGACGCGACCTTGGCCAAGATGAGCGAGGAGCAGTTCGACGCCGTGCTCGACGTCAACCTGAAAGGCGTCTTCAACGTCACCCAGGCCGTCCTTCCAGCGATGCTCGCCCAGGAGCAGGGCGTGATCCTCAACGCCTCGAGCGTCGCGGGCCTCTACGGCAACATCGGCCAGACGAATTACGCCGCCACCAAGGCCGGTGTCATCGGCATGACGAAGACCTGGGCCAAGGAACTCGGCCGAAAGGGCCTGAGGGTCAATGCTGTGGCTCCGGGATTCATTGCGACGGCCATGACGGCCGCTATGCCGGAGAAGGTGACGGCCTTGGTGGCCGAAAAGACGCCCCTCGGACGCCTCGGGACTCCGGGAGACGTCGCGAACGCCTATCTCTTCCTCGCGTCGGACGACGCTTCCTTCATCACCGGCCAGGTACTGGGCGTGGACGGAGGGCTGTTGGTCTAGAGGGGCGGTTTAGCGCGTGATCACTTGACCCAGGAGTCGGCTACGTCCGCTTCGACGGTGACGGGGACGCGCGTGAGGTAGGTCGCGGCCGCGTCTCGCATGGTTTCGCATAGGAGCTCGGCGATCTCCGAGGCCGACCCGGCCGGGGCTTCCACGACGATCTCGTCATGGACCACGTTGACGATGCAGGAGGAAGCGGGGAGGCGCGCGTCCAGGAGGGCGATCGCCCGCTTCGTGATATCCGCGCTCGTGCCCTGCAAGGGCGCGTTCTTGCCGAAGCGCTCCACGCCGGCCACCGCCCGCCGGTTCTCCGGATCCGGGGGCGTGAAGCGGATCCGCCGTCCCCCGAGGGTCGTGCATTCCCCGGTCTCCACCGCCTTGCGGCCCGCCTGCCGCAGCCAGGAGCGCACACCCGGGTAGGCCGCGAAGTAGCGTTCGATCAAGTCCTTGGCCTCGTCGAGGCTGGAGCCGATCCGCGTGGCGAGCCCCGAGGGCCCCATGCCGTAGACCATGCCGAAGTTCAGGGCCTTCGCGCGCTGCCGCTCTCCCTTGCTGACCTGCTCCAGGGGCGTCCCGAACATCATCGACGCCGTGAGCTTGTGGAGGTCCTGGCCGCTTTCGAAGGCATGGCGCAACTTCGCATCCCCGGTGACCTCCGCCAGGATCCGCAGCTCGATCTGCGAGTAGTCGGCGATCACGAGCTTGCGGCCGGGATCCGGCACGAAGCACTCGCGGTAGCGCTCCTGATTGGGAATCTGCTGGATATTGGGGTTGGAGGCCGCCATCCGGCCCGTATCGGCCCCAAGCTGGTGGAAATCCGGGTGAATCCGCCCCGTCTCCGGGTGGATGTAGCTCAGGAAGGACTCTCCGTACGAGCTCAAGGCCTTGGCCGCGTGCCGGTAGTCCAGGAGCTTGGCGATGACCGGATGCGCCGAGGCCAAGGGCCCGAGCGTGAGATCGTCGGTATCCGGGACGGAGAGGCCGAGTTGCGCCAAGGCCCGCATGACCTGGGGCACGGAGTTGAGGTTGAGGGTGGAGACGGCCAGCTCGGGGAAGAGCGCGAGCTGGGGATCGGCTCCCGCGAGCTCCCGGTGGAGGGCCTCGGCCAGGGCGGCATGCTCGCGCTCGCGCTCGCGGGCCAGCGCGAGCCACTTCACTCCGTCCAGCCGGATGCCCGCGAGCTCGATGCCCCCGATCGCCGGAGCCGCCGCGAACTCGAGGGCGGCCACCCGCCCGAGCTGATCGGCCAGGAGGGCCGGCCGCATGGCGTCGCGCAGGGGCAGGAGGATCGCCGCGTCTTGGGCCGCGTAGCGCACTTGTTCGTCGCTGAGGGCGCCCGACCAGTCGCTTCGCTGCATCGTCTTGTCCAGGCTGATCCCCAGCCAGCGGGAAGCGACCGCCGAGAGGCGGTGTCCGTCCGCGGAGCCCAGGAGTTGGCTTGCGAGCATGGTGTCGAAGACGCCTGCGAGGCGAATGCCGTAGCGATGACGCAGGAACTTGGCGTCGAACTTGGCATGATGCAGGACCTTGATGGGCCGGGGAGCCTCGAGCAAGGCCTTCAACGGCCCGAGATCGCGAACCCGGGTGGCATCGACCAGGTAGACCCCCTCGGGAGTGGCGAGCTGAATCAGGCGCAGGCGGGAGCGGTACGGGTCCAGCCCCGTGGTTTCGGTGTCGAGCCCGATGGCCTCGGCGCGCGACAAGGCGCGAGCGGCCTCTTCGAGGCCGGAGGCGTCCGTGATCCAGGTGAGGGGGGGAAGGCTCGGAGCGGTCATGGGGTCATTGTACCGGGTTTCGGGCGTCTACCGGTTGCTGGCTTCAGAGACGCTTGCTGGTTTCCCACATGTGATCGATCATGTGATATCCGGTGCGTAAGCTCGTGAGGGAAGCAAAACGCCCAACCGAAGGAGGAAAACATGAACGGGACGACCCGGAGGCTGGCGGCGCTCGCGCTGTCGGCGGGGCTCTTGAGCGGCTGCGCCTTGAACGGCATGGGCATGTCCCTGCCCTACATGGATGCGCGGACGGGAGAGGCCGGCAGCACCTCGGCAGGGGCGCCGGGGAACGGCTACGAGCAGGGGACCTCCCTGAAGGGGGGAGAGCACGACGATAATGCCTCCTTCGCGGCTTACCTGGATTACGTGCGCGACGCGCGCCAGCGGGTCGGGGATGCCCCGTTTTTGGACATCACCGAGCGCTACCCTCTTCAGGTCCTGGACGAGGCCTCGAAGTCGATCCCCAATGCGATCGTGACGGTCAAGCAGGGTAGCGAGGTCGTTTTGAGCGCCCGCACGCCTGCCGACGGCCGGATCTACTTTCATCCCAAGGCCTTCCCGGCCCTGGCCGCGTCTCAGGACGACCTGACGATCGAGGTCTCGAAGGGGGCGTCGACCGTGAGCAGGACGCTCGCTCGCAATGGCGAGCCCGTCGAGCCCTTTGTCCTTGCGGGGGAGCGGGGGGCGATCGCCCCCAAGGTGGATCTCTGCTTCGTCCTCGACGTGACCGGTAGCATGGGCGACGAGCTCAGCCAGATCCAGACGAGCATCGGGGAGATCGCCTTCCGGATCACGAGCCTCCCCGCCTCGCCCGCCGTGCGCTACAGCCTGGTGGCGTACCGGGACGAGGGGGATGCCTTCGTCACGCGCACGCATGAGTTCACCGACGACCTCGCCCTCTTCAAGCAGCACCTCAACGCGCTCGCGGCGAGCGGCGGCGGGGACTACCCCGAGGCCTTGAATCCCGCCCTCAACGAAGGCGTGACCCAGCTCGCCTGGGACGAGGGAGAGGCCGTCAGGCTGATGTTCGTGGTGGGGGATGCTCCTCCCAGGCTCGACCGGGTTCAGGAGGTGCCGTACACGACCAGCATGGTCAAGGCACTGGAGCGGGGCATCAAGATCGTGCCCTTGGCGGCGAGCGGGCTCGATGCGCTCGGGGAGTTCGTCTTCCGGCAATTGGCCCAGTTCACCGGCGGGAAGTTCCTCTTCTTGACCTACGGCGGGGGGACGTCGCATCAGGTGGGGCCGGTCCAGGAGAACAACTTGGACGACCTGGTGGTGGGAATCGTCAAGGCGGAGCTCGGCCACCTCGAGTAAAACTTGCAAGAACGAGGCCCCTGCCGGATTTCCGGCAGGGGCCTGATTTTTGCGAGGTATCTGCTTAGGAGGCGTTGGGCAGGCGGCCGTCGGTGCGGGCCCCCGGGGAGGGGGCGTTCTTGCGGACAGGAGCGGTCCAGCGGACGTTCCAGACCAGGCCGACCCGCTCGAGGCTCCAGATCAGGTACTTGGTGAGGTCGATCTCGTACCAGGCGAGGCCCTGGGGGGCGCGGGTCTGGCAGGCGTGATGGTTGTTGTGCCAGCCTTCGCCGAGGGCCAGGAGGCCGATGGGCCAGAAGTTGCGGCTCTGATCGGTGGTCTCGGTCGTGCGGTAGCCGAACATGTGGCAGAGCGAGTTGACGCTCCAGGTCACGTGGTAGACGGCGATCATGGGGACGTAGAGGCCCCAGAGCATGCCGGGAAGGCCGAGGGTGGCGTAAAGCAGGACGGCCATGGCGATATGCGGGATGAAGAAGAGGTAAGGCTTCTCGCCGAGGCGGGTGTACGGGTACTTCTCGCGGATGTCCTTGGCGAGCGAGCGCAGGCGCTCCTCGTCGGGGCCGAGGTCCCGGAGGATCCAGCCCATATGGCCGTGGAAGAAACCGTGAACGGGGCTGTGGATGTCCTCGTCCTGATCGGATTTGGCGTGGTGCCAGCGGTGATGGCCGACCCAGCCGACGGGATCGCCCTGCTGGCCGATGGAGGTGCCCAGGAAGAAGAAGAACTTCAGCCAGCCCGTGGTTTCGAAGGTCTTGTGGGTGAGCAGGCGGTGGAGGTAGAACGTGGTGCCGAAGCCCATCCAGAGGTAGAGGCCGATCATGATCGGCAGGTAAGAAACCGAGAAGGGTTGGAAGAAGGCGGCGATCGCCAGCCCATGGAAGAGGGCCAGGAAGATAGCGCTCAGCCATTTGATCGGGCGGTTGCGGTACATGGGCAGTCCTTTCATCAACAGACGCCCTTCCATCACACCATGGTTCGATTATTGAAGTCTGTCATGGCTCGGTCATGAACTGCGAAACTTCCGTAAAACCTTCGCCCAATGCGCGTTTGCCTGATTTGAGCGCCGGAGAACGAGAACACCCCCGAGAGACCAGGCTCTCGGGGGCGTTGATTGGGAAGCGTTAGACCGAAGCGGTCTCGGCGACCGGGGCGGGCTGATGGGTCAGCTCGACCTCGATCTCCAGCTTGACCTTCTCACCGACGAGGATGCCGCCGGTCTCGAGGGCGACGTTCCACTCGAGGCCGAAGTCCTTGCGGTTGAGCGTGGCGGTGCCGGAGAAGCCGGTGACGGTGGAGCCCCAGGGGTTCTGGTGCTTGCCCGAGTACTCGGTCTCTACGGCGATCTCGCGGGTGACGCCCCGGATGGTGAGGTCGCCGTAGACGACGTAGTCGTTGCCGCCCTTGGCCTCGATGCGCGTGCTCTTGAAGGTCATCTTCGGGTGGTTCTCCACGTCGAAGAAGTCCGCCGACTTGAGGTGGCCGTCGCGGCCCTCGTCGCGGGTGTCGATCGAGGCGACGTCGATCTCGCCGGTGATCACCGACTTGGTGAAGTCGGTCTCGTCGAGCTGGAGGCTGCCGGTGTAGGACTTGAACTCGCCGCGGACGGTCGAAACCATCATGTGCTTGACGGCGAAGCCGATGCGGCTATGGGAGGTATCGAGATTCCAAGACATATTGAACGTCCTTTCGGTATAGAAGGGGAAACTTAAATGCCCTTGGCCATGCCGTCGATCTGAATGCTCAGCTCGTCGGCCACCTTGATGCCGAACATCGGCTTCGGAAGGGGGATGCCGTAGTCGGAGAGCTTGATCTTGAAGTTGCTCGAGAAGCCGACCCAGTCGCCCGCACGGTAGTTGGGATCCTCCTCGGGGAGGTACTGGAGGCTGATGGGAACCGTGATGGTCTTGGTGACGCCATGGAGGTTGAAGTCACCGGTCGCCGACCCCTCGACGCCCTCGTTGGCCACGAGCTTGGGGGCCTTGATCGACTTCACCTTGAAGGTGGCCTTGGGGTACTTCTTGCCCTCGATCAGGTCGATCATGTGCTCGTTGCGAAGCGCGATGCCGGTATCCAGGGTGGTCAGGTCGACCGAGATCTCACCCTTGGGGCTCTTCGACGGGTTGTTGATGTCGATCTCGCTGAAGCCCTCAACCTTGGAGGTGCGGCCGACCAGACGGACGACGGAGGCCTTCGAGGTGAAGCTCACCTCGGTGGGGTTGTGGTACTCGGGCTGCACCTTGAAGGTGCGGGCGTCGACCGAAGCGGCGAAGAGGACGCCAGCGGCAGCGAGGGAGAGAGCGACGAGCTTGCGATTCATGGGTTCTCCTTAAATGACGGGTAATTCAGGTGAATCCGAAACTGATGTCCGAGCGCAGGAATTGCTTTCGGGTTAATTATTCTTTCTAGAACAATTCGATGATAGTTCTAGTACGTACAATCTGTCAAGTGGTTTTTTTCTTAAGGGGATGGACAGCGGAAGGCGGCTTGTAGTTCCCGCAAGAGCGCGGTGAGCTCCGTCTGTCGTTCGAGCGGCATGCGATTCCAGAACTGGGCCAAGTAGTCGATATGGGGCTGGAAGGTGGCCTTGAAGACCGCTTCGCCTTCCGGAGTGAGCGAGACGAAGACCTGCCGGGAATCGGCTTGCCCACGGCTGCGATGCACCAGTCCCTTGGCTTCTAGCCGGTCCAGCACGCCGGTGAGGGTGCCCTTGGTGATGAGCGTCCCTTCGCCCAGTTGCTTGCACGTCATGCCCGGGGTATCCCCCAGGGTGGCGAGCACGTCGAACTGCGCAGGGGTCAGCCCCAGCGACTCGACGTGACGGTTGTCGATCGCCGTGATCTGCGCGTAGGTCTCGAAGAGCGCCCGCGCGGTCCGCAGGAAGGGCTCGGGGGCTTGGCTATAAGGAGCTTCGTTCAGCATGGGACGATCGTAATTCTAGTTAGAACAATCGTCAAGGGGCCTTCGAGGCCTCGACTTCCGCTTTCAAGGCCTTGAAGGCAGCCAGGCGCTCGGCTCTTAGCCCGTTGTTTCGCGGGCTGGTCGAGGGAACCGCCCGGATCAGCAAGCCCTCGGGAGGCCGGCCCCAGCGCGCGTAGCGCTCCCGCAGCCCCAGGCCATTGAAGCAGACGATCCGGGGGCGATACCGGACGAGCAACTCGTCGAGCCGGGCGAAGCCCCGCTTGAATTCTTCGGATCCCAGTCCGTCGATGTTGGGTGTCGGCCGCTTGATGACGTCGGTGAGCCCGAGCCCATGCGCCAAGATCTCGCGATCCGCGTTTGGCTCGCGAAGCACGCGCGGGACGAAGCCCGCCTCGTGGAGATCCTCCCAGAAGCGGTTGGCGCGCCTAGCGTAGTAGTGGCCGTGTTCAACGGCGTAGGGATTGGGGTTGTAGCCGACGAAGAGCACGTCGAGGCCTTCTTGGATGAGGTCCTCGAGCGTCAAGACGCCGTCGAGCATGATGCGTGAAGCCATGGGCCACACTCTACCCGGAGCGCCAACACCATGCAACCAGAACCGGCATTCCCGCGAAAGCGGGAATCCACCCCCCGTCAGTCGTGGTTGAGGCGGTAGACCACCTGCATATCCGGGCTCTTGCGCAGGTCCTCGTTCATGATGATCCGCCACTTCGCCTTGGCGAGATGCGGCTCGACCCTGGCGGCGCCGGTGCGCGTGAGCACGTGGTAGACCAGCTCCGTGCAGTAGAGCCGATCGTCGGAGTCGGTCACGAAGACCGTGTCGTAGTCCTTGCCGACCTGCGCCCGCGCCAGGGCGATTCCCTGGGCCAGCGTCTCGGGCGTCCAGCGCGGGCGCAGGACCACGAACTTGTCGCGGTCGACCCGGTCGAGGTAATCGCTGAGCTTTTCCTCGATGACGCCGATCATCTTCTTGCCGAAGCCGGCCTGCGCGAGGGCATGCACGATCCGGTCGTCGCCCAGGTAGAAGGCGGCGTGGACGAAGGAGCCGTTGTTGCCGCATTGGATCACGTCGCCGGGCCGAAGGGCGTTCATCAGGCGCTGACGGTCGGCCGCCGAGATGGGAGGCACGGAGTCCTGCTTGCCGGGCTTGCTGAAATGCGCCTTCACCGGCAGGTAGGAGAGCTTGTAGGCGAGCGTCCGCAAGGCCTGGCTCTTGACCAGCGAGCGGTACATGAGGCCCCCGCGGGTGGCATTCAGGGTGGGCTCGGAGGAAACGAAGTCGGGATCCGCCCCTTCGTCGGCGTAGAACTGGGCCGCCAGCTCGGCCACGGTGGCGACGAGCTGGGACTGGTCCTGGCGGGTGACGCTTTCGGCCGTGATCAGGTCCGCGTCGCCGCCGCTGACGCGGGCGCCCGACATGGGAGCGCTGCAACCCGCCAGCAGGGTCGCCGCCAGGACCATCGGGAGCCAATTCCGTCGCATCGCGTCACCTCACGGATCCAAAAGGGGGACGCATGAAGTATCGACGGACGGCAGGAAAAACTTTCTTGAGGGAGCAAAGTAGAACGACCGGGGCTGTGACCCCCGGGGAACGTCAGGTCTCCCTGTCGCACCCAGGATTCGCAGCCCCGACCGGTGTCCCGACTTTAGCCCAGGGCCCCGGGCTTTGCAATAAACAAGGAGGCCTTCGCCCCGGAACGCCCGCATCGCGCGGTTGCGAGCACGAGAAGGGCGTGTTAGGGTGAGGGCATGACCGTCGAACGCCTTTTGCAATCCGCCGATGCGCTAAGCGACGTGCTCGCGCCCATGCGCTTCGCGCCTCCCGTCACTCATGTCTACAACCCGCTCGTTTATGCCCGCGCGGGCTACGCGGCCTACCTGGCTCAGGCGGGGAACGGCCCCAAACGCGCCATCTTCCTGGGCATGAACCCGGGCCCTTGGGGCATGGCGCAGACGGGAGTGCCCTTCGGGCAAGTGGAATGGGCCCGTGACTGGTTGGGCATCGACGTTCCGGTCGAGAAGCCTCCGGTTGAGCATCCGCAACGCCCCATCACGGGTTTCGCGTGCCAGCGGCGCGAGGTGAGCGGCTCGCGGGTCTGGGGGGCGATCGCCAAGCACTTCCTCACGCCCGACGCTTTCTTCGACCGCTATCTGATCCTCAACTACTGCCCTTTGGTCTTCATGGAGGAATCCGGCCGCAACCGTACCCCGGACAAGCTCCCCGTCGCCGAGCGCAAGCTCCTCTTCGACGCTTGCGACGCCCACCTTCGCGAGGTGGTGGACATCCTCCAACCGGAATGGATCGTGGGAATCGGCGCCTTCGCCGAGGAGCGCGCCCGCCTGGCCCTCGCGGGAACCGGCGTCAAGACCGGCCGCATCATCCACCCCAGCCCCGCCAACCCCCTGACCAACCAGGGCTGGGAGCCCATCGTCGAGCGAGAGCTCACGGCCCTCGGCCTCTGCCCCTTGCGCTGATACCGCTCGAGACTTAACCTCCCGACGAAGGCGCGGCATCTCGCCCCTTGCAAGCCATTGTAACGATATATTAAGATGGCGCTCAGAGGATCACTCCCCGACCCGTGGGACGGGCTCAGCGAGAGGAGGGCGAATGGGAAGCAAACTCAAGCTCGAGAAGCGCCTGCGAAACGCCGAATACGCCAAGAAGTTCAAAAAGAAGAAGAAACGCGCCCCGCGGCCCGTCTCATCGACCATGCCCCCGGGCGGTGCCGAGGTCATCTGCGCCAGCTGCGGAGTCCTGACGCATGTCCCGTTCCAGCCCACCAACGGCAAGCCGGTCTACTGCCGGCCCTGCTTCAACAAGCCACAACCCACCGTGACCTCGGTGACCATGGCTCCGCCGGAGCGCGAGGGCGCGGCGCGAGCCGCCATCTGATCGCTCAGACCTGCGGGCGCTCGCAAAGCGCGAGGCGGTTCTCGACGCGTGAGACGCCCGGCATGCTCTCGGCAATCTCCAGGACCGCCTGCACTTGCTCCGAATCCGGCAAGCTGCCGTAAACCGTCACGACGCCGTCATCCACGGCGATCGCCAGGTCACGCGTCTCGAGGCGCGGCGAGTGAATCAATCGGTTGAGCAGGGCCTCGGCGATCGCGCGATCGCCGAGGCCCTCTGCCGTCACCGGCTCCGAGCCCACCTGCAGGTGATTGATCACGTTGAGGACTCCCGCCGTCCACCAGGCGTTCGCCTCGGCGTTCTTCGCTTGCTCGCGATCGGCCACCCAGCCCGTCAGCAGGACGTCTCCCGAATGGACGCTCAAGCGGATCTGCCGGGTGTCGATGTCCGCATCCTGGGAGATTCCCGAAAGCACGTGCGCGGCGACCTCTTCGTCACTCCGAAAGCTCGGGCGCGGGCTGACGCCCAGCTTGCAGATGACCTCGGAGACGTTGGGCGTGGCTTTGGCTTCACGGACGAGCTCGGGGATCAAAGCTTCGTCGCTCACCCAGCCGATCAGCGTCACCCGGCCCCGCCGCGCATGGACTTGTAGCTCGCGCAGATCGAGGCATGGAAGGAGCGCGAGTCGCTCCATCACCGCGTCGCGGATCGCCGTGTCCCGCAAGAGCCTCGTATGCGACATGCCGACCTCCTCCGTCCCGTCCGAACCGATCTTAACGCCGGAATCGGAATCGCCTGGAGTCGGTTAGGGAGTCGCGCTGCGGCGCTTCTCGTGCTCGGGGAAGATCCAGCCGTAAGTGAAGAAGCCGAGGCCTGCGAGCGAGGGATAAGCCCCATCCAGCATGCGGCCTCGCAGGTAGGCGATCTGCTCGCGGAAGATCCGGTGGTGAAGGCTTGCCGACGCCGGCGTGCCGGGCGCGTCCTCGACCAGGGTCGGGAGCAGCACGGGGCGCTTGCCCGCGGGAAGCGCCGCGAGTCCTTCCTCGATCGTTTCAAGCTCCCGGTTGATGTTGTAGTCCCCGTAGGGGCCGGGATAGGTATCGAGGTAGTACGAGTAGCACATCGGGCTCAGGTCGTCGAAGAGGTAAAACCAGCGCTTCGACTCCTGGAGCCGCGCGTCGTTCGTGTGGAAGTAGTAGTTCGGGAAGAAGGCCATCGAGAGCCGGATACGCCCCTCGGTCCGCTGCCGGATCCCGCCGATCAGCTCCTCGATTTCGCGTGCCAGCCAGCGCTTCCAGACGTCCAGGTACTCGACGTCCCGTCCGTCCGGTGCGACGCCCGTGCTCAGGTAGGTCCGCATGGCGTCCGTGTCGTAGGCCGGGTTCTCGGCAAAGAACGTTTGCTGCTGATGCGCGGAGTAGCCCCAGAAGTTTCGTGGATCCGCCGACGGGTCGATGTCGCCGTTCTTGAGGCGGACCGGGTAGCGGATGTAATCGAGCTGAATGCCGTCCACCATGCCCGAGCTGGCCAGCTCCCAGGCCATGAGGTTCAGGCGCCGGCGCACCTCGGGATGCGTGGGCGAGACGCGCCAGGAGAGCTTCTCGGTGGCTCCCGACGTCTGGCCGAAGCCGTCCCGGACCAGCTGGTCGGGGTGGGCTTCGCCGTAGGCTTGCCCGAAGTTCAGGGTATGGAGCCAGGCGTAGACCTTCATGCCCCGGCGGCGCGCCTCTCGGGAGTAGACTTTTAGCAATTCGACCTCGGGAGCCGTGTTTCCCGCCTGAGCCGCGGCGCCCGCCGGCGTGGCCAGCGGGAAGAGGTTCGAGGGCGACTTGTAGTGGAGCTTGCCGTTGTGGAAGGCTTCCACGTAGACCTCGGTGATGCCCATCGCCTGGGCGTTATCGAGGACCTCCAGCACGTGGAGGCCGCTGAGATCCCCGCGGTAGGGCCGAATCCACAGCCCCCTGCGCGTGATCGCCTCGCCCGCGGCGGGCCGGTTGGCCTCCGCGACCTGCTTCACCAGCCGATCGTAAGTCATGAGGGCCGAGGCCGACGGGCCGTTCTCGCGGGCCTGGTAAATGCCCCCGACCGTTTCGGGGGTGACCGGCAGCGGTGTCTCCGCCTGCAGGCGAACGCGGGCCGTCTTCACCTCGTTCACGAGCGCGGGGCTCGGAATCGCCAAGGCGGGAACGGGAACCATGACCAGCGCCGCGAGGACGCCGAGGAGCGCGGACGGCCGCGCGTGAGACGTGAATTTCAGCATGCCGTTACCCTACGGTACCGGGGGGATCCCGTCAAGCGCCTGCGGGGAGTATCATGGCGACACGTCCCAAGCAGCCGTCAGCCACGCCCCAGACCCCAGAAAGCGAGGTTTCATGCCGACGATCAACCACCATGATCTGCCTTGGAGAGAGACGCGTTCTCCCAAGGGCCGCTATCACCTCTACCAGAAGGATCTTTCCCTGGCCTTGGGAGGCGTGAAGGATGTCGGCGCCTGGGGCGGGGGGCATCCTTTCGACGTCGCCCTGGTTCGCGTGCCGCCGGCCGCTTCGAACTGGCCGCCGCACATGCATACCACTCAGTGGGAGTTCTTCCTGGTCCAAGCCGGCGTCGGAACCCTCACGATCGACGGCGTCTCCCATCCCGTGGCCGAAGGCGACTGCTACGTTGTTCCACCGGGCCGCGCCCATCAGCTCACCAACTCCGGAGACAATGATCTACTGGTCCTGGTCGTCGCCAACCAACCCGAATCCGACGCGATCCACTACCCCAATACCGGCAAGTGGTTCCTCAAGCCGCAGCGCCAGATCTTCACCATGCAGCCCGCCGCGTACTACGACGGCGAGGAATGAGGGGTCGGAAAGTCGGCTGGTCGCTCGCCCGCTTCCGCGCTAAAATGGCCCCAGCGGGGTTGCGATCGCCGCTTCCTCCCTGCCGCAATTGGAGACGTTCACCCCATGACCCAACGCAATACCACCCGGGCGAGCGGTGTCCTCCTGCATCCGACTTCGCTTCCCGGCCGTCACGGCATCGGTGAGCTCGGAGCAGAAGCCGCCCGCTTCATCGACTTCCTGGTCGCCAGCCGTCAACGCATCTGGCAGGTCCTTCCGCTGGGACCCACCTCCTACGGGGACTCCCCCTACCAGGCTTTCTCGGCTTTCGCCGGAAATCCCATGCTCATCAGCCTCTCGCAGCTGGTCGCCGACGGCCTTCTCGCCCAGGACGATCTCGCGAGCGCGCCGGCCTTCCCCCCCGATGCGGTCGATTACGGCTGGGTCATCACCTGGAAGAAGCCCCTCCTGCGCCGCGCCTTCGAGACCTTCGAGGCCCGGGCCAACGAGGAGTCCCGCCGCGAGCTCGATTCGTTCACGTCGCGCCAGGCGGGCTGGCTCCTCGACTTCGCCCGCTTCATGGCCTTCAAGGACCACTTCGAGGGCAAGGCCTGGGGCGATTGGGATCCTGCTATTCGCTCGCGCGAAAGCCAGGCCCTTGCAAGCCTTTCGGCTCAGCTTGACGCCGAGATCCGCTTCCAGCAGTTCCTCCAGTACGTCTTCTTCAAGCAGTGGGGAGCGGTCAAGGCCTACGCCAACTCGCGGGGCATCCAAGTGATGGGCGATATTCCCATCTTCGTCGCCTACGACTCGGCGGACGTCTGGGCCAATCCCGAGCTCTTCTTCCTCGACGAGGAAGGCCGCCCGTCGGTGGTGGCGGGGGTTCCCCCCGATTACTTCAGCGAGACCGGCCAACTCTGGGGCAACCCCCTCTACCGCTGGGACGTCATGAAGAAGCAGGACTACCGCTGGTGGATTCAGCGCCTCAGCAAGGCCATGGCCCTCTACGACCTGATTCGCGTCGATCACTTCCGGGGCTTCGAAGCATACTGGGAAGTCCCTGCGAACGAGGAGACCGCCATCAACGGCAAATGGGTCAAGGCCCCCGGCGAGGATCTCTTCGAGACCATCGAACGCGAGCTGGGCAAGCTTCCCATCGTGGCCGAGGACCTCGGCGTGATCACGCCCGAGGTGGAGGCGCTTCGCGATCGCTTCGGCTTCCCGGGGATGAAGATCCTGCAATTCGCCTTCTCGGAGCCCACCAACGCCTACCTGCCGCATAACTTCGTCTCGAACTGCGTGGTCTACACCGGCACGCATGACAACGACACGACGCAGGGCTGGTACGACGCGGCCTCGCCCCAGGAGCGCGACTATATGCGCCGCTACGTCGGCTGCGACGGCACGGAGGCTCCCTGGGATCTCATCCGGCTGGGGATGATGTCCGTGGCTGATCGGGCCATCTTCCCGATGCAGGACCTCCTGGGTCTCGGTTCCGAGGCGCGCCTGAACACTCCGGGCAAGTCTTCCGGCAACTGGTCCTGGCGCTTCCGCCCCGAGGTCCTCAATGATGCGCTGGCCAACCGCCTGGCCGAGTTGACCTTGCTTTACGCGCGCTCCCCGCTTCCCAAGACGACGACGTAGCGCCCGGCGGGTCGACTCTCGGGAGTTTTAGGCTAAAGGCGCCCCGGCAGCTTGCCGGGGCCCTTTGACGTGAGGGACCTGAAGGAGAAAAAAGGCGAGGGGGGTGGTGGTCCACCCCCCTCAGAGATTGGGTCGTTAGACGACGGCCAGGTCGCGAGGAATCGCGTCGATGGGCGTCACGTTGACGGTCTCGCTCTCCCAATTGACGGCAAAGAACGAGGTCGTGCCCGACCGGGTGCTCCGGGCCGCCGGGCGCATGTAGGCGATGACGTAGTGAGTGCCCTCGGCCTGCCGGCCCAAGGTATACTCGGCGTCGGGGAGAAGCCCCTCTTCGATCGCCTGATTCATCCGCTGGCGGGCCTCCGTCGTCCACTTTCCGAGTAGCACGGCCATAAGTCCCTCCTTCGTCAACAGGCCCCGTTGGGCCTGGAAGATGCCTAAACCAATTCCGCTTCGACCAGTCTCCTTACTTAGAATGCCGTCCAGGCGCTGGCAAGCGCCTGGACGAGGTCGTGACGGAACTACTTGCGGAAGCAGTCGCGGCAGTAGACCGGCTTGGCACCGTTCGGCTTGAACGGAACCTGGGTCTGAGTACCGCACTGATCGCAGGTCACGTCGTACATCTGACGGGCGCCGCCGCCACCAAAGGAACCGCCCTCACGAGGGGCCTTGGCTGCCGACCGGCAGGACTTGCAACGCCGGGGGGCGTTGGTGAAGCCCTTCTCGGCGTAGAACTGCTGCTCTCCGACGGTGAAGGGGAATTGGACGGAACAGTCAGAGCAGGTGAGCATTTGCTCGGTGAACATGGAGACTCCTTTTGGTGGTTGGCAAACCGCTTTCTGACAAGAAAGGCACCCGCTTGCTGCCAAGCGAATGCCCGGACCTCAAAGCTTTTTGGCTTGCCGCCAGTTGACGTACGTCGTTATAATACCACTTTTTGAAGGAAGCGGCAAGGTAAGGTTGTCTGTTGGGGAGGCTTAGCGCCCGCGGCTGTTGCGCAAGGCAGCGAAGCTGACCTGTAGCAACTACAGGCTAGCAAACGCGGGTGGTCGCGACGAGCGCGCTAGGTTCCGACGGGCGCCAAGAGGAAGTCCAGATCCTCGCGGCTGAGCTGCCGCGTGAATTCCTCGGAACCCAAGACGTCGCGGACCATCCGCCGCTTGCGCTCCTGCAAGGCCAAGACCTTCTCTTCGATCGTATCCTTGGCGATCAGCTTGTAGCTGAAGACATGCCGCGTCTGGCCGATTCGATGGGCTCGGTCCGTCGCCTGGTCCTCGACCGCCGGGTTCCACCAGGGATCGAAGTGCACGACGTAGTCCGCCCCCGTCAGGTTCAGACCCGTGCCACCCGCCTTCAAGCTGATCAGGAAGACCGGCACGTCCGACGCGTTGAAGCGGTTCGCCCGCTCCAGCCGATCCTTGGTCGAGCCGTCCAGGTACTCGGTGGCGATGCCCGCCTGGGTCAAGCGCGTCCGCAGGGCCTGAAGCACCTTCACGAACTGCGAGAAGACCAGCACGCGGTGGCCCTCGGCGATGATCTCGCCGACCATCTCCATGAAGAGGTCCATCTTGGCGGAGGGAATCTCACGCTCCTCGCGCGAGACCAGCATCGGGTCGCAGCAGATCTGCCGCAGCCGCAGCAAGGCCTCGAGGATGTTGAGGTGCGCCCGTCCCATGCCCAGGCGATCCACCGTCGCGAAGATCTCCCCGCGGACCCGCAAGAGGGTCTCGTTGTAGAAGCGGCGCTGCTCGGTGCCCAGCTCGCAGTACGCGACCATCTCGGTGCGCGGCGGCAGGTCCTGGGCCACCTCGGTCTTGAGGCGGCGCAAGATGAACGGCCGGGTCCGGTGACGAAGATCCGACATGGCGTCCGGGTCCGTCCCCTGCATCGCGCCCAGGTAGGTCTCGCGGAAGCGGCGCTCGGTCCCCAGCAGGCCCGGCATCAGGAAGTTGAACAAGCTCCAAAGTTCCAGGAGGTTGTTCTCGAGGGGCGTACCCGTCAGGCAGAGCCGGTGACGTGCCTGCAGCTTGCTCGCCGCCTTCGCGGCCTGCGATTGCGGGTTCTTGATGTTCTGCGCCTCGTCGAGGATCAGGTAGTGGAAGGTCTGCTTCGAGAGGAACTCCTGGTCCCGGCGCAGAAGCGCGTAAGACGTCACCACCACGTCGGCCTCGCCGATGTCGCCGAAGCGCTCGCGGCGCCCGCTCCCGTGAAGCACCAGGGTCTTCAGGCCCGGGGCGAAGCGCGACAGCTCCTGCTCCCAGTTGTAGACCACCGAAGTCGGCGCGACCAAGAGGCTCGGGCCGGTCTTGCCGGCTTCCTTGTCGCGAAGCAGGAGGGCGATCGCCTGGATCGTCTTACCCAGACCCATGTCGTCGGCGAGAATCCCGTGAAGGCCGTGCTCGGCCAGGAAGCTCAGGAAGTCGATACCCTTGCGCTGATAAGGCCGCAATTCCCCCTGGAAGCCTTCCGGCAATTCCCGCTCGGGCAAGCTGTCGAGATCCGACAGCTGAGGCAGGAAGGTCTCCCAGTGATCGTCCGCGGCGGCCATGTCCGCCGCCTGCAGCAGATCGTTCACCCAGGTGGCCATGTACGGCGGCAAGCGCTGCTCGAGGCCGTTCTCACCCGACGTGATCTCGAACCCCAGTGCCTCACCCAGATGCCGCTGGGCTGCAAGCCACTCGGTGGGCAGCTTTGCGTAGGCGCCGTTGCCGAGCTTGACGAAGCGGCTGCGGCCCTTGAGCACGTCGCGAAGCGCGTCCGCGGAAAGCTCCATGCCGTCCACGTCGACGCGGGTCGTCAGATCCAGCCAGTCGATGCCGGATTTGAGGCGCAAGGAGACGCGCGGCCGGCTGCGGGTGACGCGAAGCTTGTTCAGGCGCTCCTCGCCGAAGACCTGCCAGCCGTCGGCGATCAGTTGAGGCACCTCGTCCACCAGGAAGCCAAGGGCGGCGTCGCCCCAGCCCAGCCAGTGGCCGTTGCCGCGGGCGTCGAGCCCGCAGGCCGAAAGCCGCTTGACGTGCGCGGCCTCGGCCTCGCCGTCGCGCTGCCAAACTCCCCATTCGCCCTGCCATTCGCCGCCGACCACCTCGCGCATGTCGGTGGGGCTGATCGGGGTCGAGGAGCCGTAGGTGAAGGTCAGCTTGACCAGGAGGCGATCGCTCTCCTCGCTGAGCGTGAGGCGCGGCGACGGCTTCACGGGGGCATGGGTCTTGGCGTCCGCCGCGGGCGCCGGAGCGGGCGCGGGCTCCTCGTCGAGCTCGGGAATCTCGGGCATCTCCGCCTCGATCACCGGGCGGAAGGAGTCCTCGAGCAGGATCCAGGCGGGATCCTGTCCGACCAGGCGGCCAGGAGGCAGCGGAATGGGCGTGCCGTCTTCTTCCGAGACCAGCTCCTCGGCGTCCCAGGGCGAGAGCCTGCGGCTGTGAAGCGGACGATCCGGCTGGATCGAGACCGGGTTGCGGCCGCCGCCGAAGACGAAGGGGCAGGTCCGGAGGGCCGCCAGGACGGGGCCGACCATGGCTTCGCGCAGGGGAATGCCCCGCGCGTACGGGCTCGAGAAGTCGCGTCCGTGCTCCTGGTAGTACGGCTGGGTGACGGCCAGGATTGCCCGGTCCTCGTCACGGAAATCGGGGTTGTTCTGAGGGGCCCAGATGGGCATGGGGCGACCGGGACCCGGAGTCCCGTCGGCGCGGATCTTGGCCACGTCCAGGGCCAGCCAGAGGCATTGCGGCCGCGTGTAGAGGCTTTCGAGCTTCTTGGGAGGCGGGGCCACCCAGAGCCCGTAGAGGATCACGTCCTGGCCGGGGCGCAGGCCCGACGGAGCTTCCTCGGCGGCGGCTTCCATCGGCGGCGGCGCGTCGAGGAAGGCCAGGGCCAGGGCCACCGCGTGCTTGCAGCGGTCCGAAAGCGGGCAGGTACAGGTCGAGGTCAGGCTCGCGCCGTTCCAGGTGACGGTCGCGCTCAGCGGAGCGTACCCGCCGTCGTCCACCAGGCCTTTGACGACCAAGCGACCGTTCTCGGCGCGCACCTGCATGGTGCTGACTCCGCCCTTCTTGAAAAGGGTGGTGCCGCGCTTGACGGTCTGGGGGTCGGCCCAGGCGTTGAGTTGGGTGGGGGTGAATACGGCCAGGGTTTCCAATCGCCACTCCTCAAAAAGCAATTCCGCCATTATACCTCCGATGCGGAGGATGGGCGATCCGTCCCCGGAGGCGGGGAGATGGGGAGCCTCCCCCGCGGGCATGGCGGCCCCGCGGGAAGGCTCGATCGGCGTTAGCCGATCCGGATGGTGTACTCGGAGCCCGGGAAACGGTTCCCGGTCTTCTCGAGGAAGTATCCCAGACCGCCGTGGTACTCGGTGGTCTTGCCATGGTCGATCAGGACCACCTTGGTGGCCAGATCGCGAAGGAAGTGCCGGTCGTGCGAGACGAAGACGACCGTGCCCTCGAACTGCTTCAAGGCCTCCAGGAGAACCTCGCGGGTTCGCATGTCGAGGTGGTTGGTCGGCTCGTCCAGGATCAGGAAGTTCACGGGGTTGGCGAGGATGCGCGCCAGGACCACGCGGGTCTTCTCACCGCCCGACAATACGCTCACTTGCTTTTCGACGTCGTCGCCGGTGAAAAGCACCGAGCCCAGGATGTTCTGGATGATGCCGCGGCCCAAGGTGGGCGCGACTTCTTGCACCGACTCGAAAACGGTCTTCTTCGGATCCAGGATCTCGGTCTGGTGCTGGGCGAAGTACGCGACGTGGAGGCTGGCGCCGAGCTTGCACTCGCCGGAATCGGCCTCGGCGGCCCCGGCGATGATCTTGAGCAAGGTCGATTTACCGGCGCCGTTGACGCCCAGGACGGCGATCCGCTCGAGGCGCTTGATCTGGAACTCGGTGCCTTCGAGGACGCGCTTGTCGCCGTAGGACTTGCTGACGCCCGTGAGGGTGGCCACGATGTCGCCCGAGCGGGGGCAGGCCGGCCAGCGGAAGTCCACGGCCCGCGCTTCCTTGGGCACCTCGATCTTGTCCATCTTCTCGATCATCTTCACGCGCGACTGGACCTGCGCGGCATGCGAGGCGCGGGCCTTGAAGCGGGCGATGAACTTCTCTTCCTTCTCGAGCATGGCTTCCTGGCGCTCGGCCTGAGCTTCAAGGTTCTCCAGGCGAATCCGGGATTCCTGCTCGTAGAAGTCGTAGTTGCCGGAGTAGACGTTCACGGTGCCGTGCTCGACGGCCACGATCTTGCGCACCAGGCGGTTCATGAAGTCACGGTCGTGGCTGGTCATGAAGATGGCGCCCTCGAAGCCCGTGAGGAACTCTTCGAGCCAGATGATGGTTTCGACGTCCAAGTGGTTGGTGGGCTCGTCGAGGACCAGGGCATCGGGCTTGAGCAAGAGGACCTTGGCGAGCTCGATGCGCATGCGCCAGCCGCCCGAGAAGGCCTTGACCGGCTTTTGCCAGTCTTCCTTGCGGAAGCCGAGGCCCGAGAGGATCGTCTCGGCGCGCGATTCGAGGTCGTACCCGCCCATGGCCTCGAACTGGGTCTGGGCGTCGCCCAGCTCCTCGAGGATCTCGGTCATGCGGTCCGCGTCGAGCTCGGGGTCGGCGAGCATGTCGGAAAGCTCGGTGATCCGGGCTTCGAGCTGCGTCACCTGTCCCGCTCCCGAGAGGGCGGCTTCCAGGACGGTCGCCTCCACGTCTCCGCCGGGATCCTGAGAGAAGTAGCCGATCACGAAACGCTCGGGGATGGTGATGGTGCCTTCGTCCGGGGATTCCTGCTTGGTGATGAGGCGGAAGATCGTAGACTTGCCGGCGCCGTTCGCGCCGACCAGGCCCACCCGGTCGCCCGGGTTGATCTGGAAGGAGACATCCTTGAACAGGAACTTCTTGCCCTGGAACTTCGCCACTTGGCTGAATGCGATCATCGGCTCTCGCTCTCGAAATGAAGGGGGACGATCCACCAGGATATCATATGGGACGGCCCTTTCGCCCCCCTTCCTTCGAGCTTATCCCGCGAGTCGAGGCCGCCAGCGCGCGAGCCATGCCCGCGCCGTCATCCAAAACGCCAGGATCGCCACCAGGCCACCCAGGGCGAAGTACGAGGCGGAAGCCCCGAAGACGCGAAGCATGACCGGGGTCGCGGCGCTGCCGGCGAAGGCCGCGAGGCATGCCGCAAGCCCCCACGCCGCCTGGACGCGCCCCATGACGCTGGCGGGCACCTCGCGCGCGATCGTCTGGTTGATCATCACCGAGAGGGCTCCGACCGACAGGCCGCGCAGCATCCAGAAGGCCATCATCATCCCCAAGGAGCCCGAGAAGGGCACCAGCAGGTAGGTGAGGGCGATCGCCGCCGTCAAGCCCGGATACACCCCGCCCACGTGACGCAAGCGCCCCGCGAAACGGGTCCCCACGGCTCCCGCCAGTCCCGTCGTCGCCAGCAAATACCCGTTCGCCTGCGCCGGCAGGTGCAAGACCGACTGGATGAAGGCCATGGTCAGCGAGAAGGCGGCCATGCCCGCCAAGCTCACCACCACGTCCAGGCTCATCAGCGTGCGCAGCGGGGGCGAGTTCCGGATCGTCTTCCAGCCTTCCTTCCAGGCGCCGGGGGATTCGGCCTCTGGCTCCACGGAGATGCTTCCCTTGACCCAGGCGGGAAGCAAGAGCAAGACCGCCAGGGCGTACGCGGCCATATCCGCCACGATGCCCATGCGCGCCGGGTAGACCGTGAGCAAGAGGCCCATCAGCGCCGGAGCGATCAGGCGGATGAGGAAGGACAAGGTGCCCTCGAGGGCGATCGCCTGCTCGAGCGCCTCTTTCTCGAGCAGACGGCGCATGAACGCCGCCCGGGCCGGCATGAAGAACGCACCCGCGCCCCCGAGGGCCAGCGACAGCCCGATGAAGAGCCATGCCGGAAGCTGCATGGCCAAGGCGAGCAGCAAGAGCCCGAAGAGCGCGATGCGGGCGAGGTTCGCCGCGATCATCATGCGCTTCTGATCGAGGCGATCCGCCCAGACCCCCGCCAGGGGACTCAAGAGGCCGAACGCCAGGATCTCGCCGCTGAACGCCAGCCCGGTGAGCGTGACGTCCCCGGTCTGTTCGAGGATCAGCAGGGGGAAGGCGATCAGCAAGCCGCCGTCGCCGAGCTGGGTGACCACATCGGCCATGAGAAGCCGTTTGAAGGCGGGGCTGCTTCGAAAAAGCGCCCGCAATTCCGCCAAGGGAAGGCTCACGTGAAACTCCTTTCGGCCACGACGACGCCTACCTGCAAGCAGGAGGCACGGTGGCAATAGCGAAAAAAGACGACTGCCGCGGATCCCGCGGCAGTCGCAAACGTGAGGTTAGCGGAAGGCCGTGGGGAGGGCAGTTCCCACGACCAGGTACGTCACGATGCGGACGTCACCCCGTCGGGGGAGATCATGGGGTTTCCGGACATGGCGGAAACAACGAGAAGCGGCTGGCGCATGGATCTCCTCCTTTCAAAAAATCTTGAGGCGCGGTTTCAATGCCCGCGCGAGTTGGGGTAACGGTCGAGCTTACTCAATCCCCTGCGGGGCTGTCAAGTGGTTTTTTAGCTCCTCGCCCAGAGAGGCCTTGCTGGCCTCTGGCATGGGCAAGGCCTCGAATCGGTCGATCTTCCAGACGCCGGCTTCCTGCACCAGCACGAGCCGAGACTTCCCCGGAGCGCGGTCCCCTGGCTCGTCCGGCATCGGGTGCCCCAGCTGGAAGGCTTGTTCCGTGAGGCCGAATGTCAGCGCCGGGTCGGCGCCCGGCTCGATGGGCGGGGTTTCGGCAGTAAGCGTCGCTTGGCGGGGATCGAGCGCCACGCGGAGGTTGTCCAGGAGGCGTTCGCGCGCGCCGACGGCCTCTTCTTGCTCGATGCGCTCTCGAAAGGCCCGGGTCACGTAGTCGCCGAGGAGGCGACTGGGACTCAGGCGCTGGAGGCGCGCCTGAAGCCGCGCGAGAGCCTGGCTGGCATCGGAGTCGCTAAGGTCGTTCCAGAGGCTGGGCAGGTCGTTGGCCGAGACCAGGGGCGAGGACATCAGCACGGAGATCACGGCGTCGGCGTCACGCCGCAGGGCCAAGTCGAGGGCGTTGAGTCCCGCGAGCGCCGATGGCTTGGCGTTGGAAGGCGGGGTCACCGGCAGGCGCGGATCGGCTCCGAAGCGCAGCAAGGTCTCGACCAACTCCATGGGATCTGCCACTGCGACGGCATGCTGCACGGCAGGATCGACGAATGCCGTGAAACCGGACGGCAAGGCATCCGGAGGCGCTGCGGCTCGTTCGACGGCGTGGTGAAGGGCGTTCAGCCCCTGGAGGTCGGGAACATGGGGGGATACCCCGCGTTCGAGGAGGGTCTGGACCAGGAGCGCGTTGCGCTCGCTCAGGGCGAGGTGAAGCGGCGTTTGACCGTCTTTGTCCGCATGGGTCAGGGAGGCTCCCCTGTCCAGGAGTTCGACCGCCAGCTCGGTATGCCCGTTGAGGATCGCGTAATGGAGGGCGGTCCGGCCTTGGCGATCCGCTCCGTCGAGCTTCGCTCCGGCTCGCAGGAGCAGGTTCAGGCCGTCGAGGTTGCCTTGCGCGGCCACGACCGAGAGGGGTTGGCGCCCCACGTAGGTCGGCCGGTTCGGTTCCCAGCCGCCGCGCAGCAGGGTGTTGATCGCCTCGGGGCTTCCCTCGCGCAGGAGCGTATGGGCCCGGAACGCGGGGTCGTTCACCATCGGGCGCAGCCGCTCCCAGAGCGCGCGCAGGGGGGCGCGCTGCTCGGCGCCCAGCCGGAGTCGGGACGTTCCATGGGCCCAGTCGACGTTCCGCGCTTTGACCAGGCGGGTGAACTCGTCCATCGTCATGGGTACCTGGAAGGCGCTCGGTCGCTCGGCGGTTTCGTGGACGATATGGCAGGAGCGTGGTGAGAGCGTCGTGCCGTCGATCTCCAGCGGCGGGGATTGGATGCCGCGACTGGGCCAGCGCACGATGTGCTCGGCGCTGAAGGTGACCAGCACCAACTCGGGGCGGCTGACCCAGTACTCGGCTTGCAAGGTCATCGCATCGGGGCGGTCGGGAGACGTGGTCTTGATGGAGACCAGCACCTCGGGATCCAAGGGGTCGTAGGCATCCAGGAGCGCGCCCCAGGCGGGAGCGGCCAGCAGGGCCCCGAACAAAGTACCAGCGGCGAGTAGGCGAAGGGGCTTCTTGCGTGACACGGCGAGGCCTCGTGGCGAGCCGGGGCGAGCCCCGGTGGAGCGTGCATCCAGTCCCTCATTTTACCGCCAGGTTGCCAAGTTGACAATTGAGCGCCGTCGCCCTCCGAGACCACTGGATCCCCGTGCGATCGGGGAGGTAAACTATCCCGATGGCATGGTGATGATTGACTTAAGAGCTGATTAATCAACCGTACCGACATGCCGCATCGCGGCGAACCGCCAGGCGGCGAGTGCAGCCCCATGCCCGGTTGATTGACCTCTTCAACAGGTGACAAGCGTGAACGCGACCTTCTTCGGCCTCGAGCCCGACCTCAGCGCCTACTCCTCGTCCCGGGCGGCCGTCTTCGGCCTTCCCTTCGGCGCATCGGTCTCGTACGGCCGCGGCGCCGAGAAGGGGCCTTCGGCCGTCATGGAAGCCTCCCAGCAAGTGGAGCTCTTCGACCATGAGCTGGGCTTCAACCCCTGCGACGCGGGAATCGCGACCGTGGCTCCCGAGCTCTTGGACGCGCAGCTGATGACGCACGCGGAGGTCAAGGAGGCGATCGCCCGCATCCTGCCCCCGCTGCTCGACGACGGGAAGTTCCCCGTCATGCTCGGTGGCGACCACTCGGTGACGCCTCCCATGATCGAGACCGTCCGCGCGCGCTACCCCAAGCTCGGCGTTCTCCAAATCGACGCCCACGCCGACCTTCGCGACTCCTACGACGACGATGCCGAGTCCCATGCCTGCGCCATGCGCCGCGCCTTGGACCACGATCTCGAGCACCTCGTGGGAGTGGGCATCCGCAACATCTCCGAGCCCGAATGGGAGTACCTCCAGGGACATCCCAAGATCACCGAGGTCTGGGGCGGCTCGTGGCTGAAGCCCTGGGACGCCTTCTGCGCCGACGTGGATCAGGCGATCGCCAAGCTTCCCCAGCATGTCTACCTGACCATCGACGTCGACGGCCTGGATCCGTCGATCATGCCCGCGACCGGGACGCCCGAGCCGGGCGGCCTCACCTGGCAGCACGTCTGCTACGTGCTCGCCAAGCTCTTCGAGTCGCGCACGGTCGTCGCGATGGACATCAACGAGCTGGCGCCGATCGACGCGTTGCACGGACCGGATTTCCTCGTGGCCAAGCTCATGTATCGGGCCATCGGCCTGAAGTTCAAGAGCACGCTCGCCCGTAAGTGAGCAGGGACACGGTTTTGCGCTTGCCCGATCGTGGTAAGCTAGCGATCTATAGACTTGGATCGCGTTTAGGAGGGGTTACCCTTGAGACGATATAACTGGCGCGGGACGGGGGCCCTCACCCTCGAGCTTCCCAAGCCGATCCCGTTCACCCTCCAGGTTCAGGCCCCCAAGGTCGGGCCTGATGACCGGCTCTTCCTGGCCGCCAACATCAACGGCTGGAACTCTCAGAGTGAACGCTACGCCTTCAAACGGGTCGGCGAGGACCGCTTCGAGCTTCCCCTTCGGGTCCTTCCCAATACCCACATGGAATTCAAGGTCACGCGCGGCGGCTGGGAGCGCGTCGAGGTCAAGGCCGATGGCGAGGACGTCGACAACCGCATCCTGAGGATCCGCGACGAGGGCTCCTTCGAGGTCACGATCGAGGACTGGCGCGACAACCACCCGCGCGACCCGAAGCCCAAGACCACCGTCGGCAACGTCAAGTCGCTCGGCAAGTTCACCGTCGCTCCCCTGGGCCGGACCCGCGAGATCGTGGCCTACCTGCCCCCGGGCTACGACGTCGAGACCTCGCGCCGCTACCCGGTCCTGTACATGTTCGATGGGCAGAACCTCTTCGACGAGCGCACCTCGTTCTCGGGCGAGTGGTACCTCGACGAGACCTGCGAGAAGCTGATCACCGACGGGAAGATTCCGCCGATCATCATCATCGCCATCTACCACGGCAACCAGTACCGCCTGAGCGAGCTCGCTCCCTGGCCCGACTACCGCCTCAAGGTGAAGGCCGAGGGCGAGAAGTTCATCGGCTGGGTCGCTCGCGACCTCAAGCACCAGGTCGACCAGAAGCTTCGCACCCTTCCCGACCGCGAGTACACCGCGGTGGGCGGGTCGTCGATGGGCGGTCTGGCCGCGATGTACGCGGGCTTCCGTTACCGGGACGTCTTCGGACGGGTCATGTCGATGTCGGGGTCGTTCTGGTTCGGCGAGCGCTCGATCTTCAGCTTCCTGCGGGACTGCGCGAAGCCCTACAACACCAAGATCTACCTGGACTGCGGCGGCAAGGAGGGCGGCTCGCTCTTCAGCCCGAAGTTCCTGCGCCATGCCAATGACATGGTCGACCTCCTCAAGAAGCAAGGCTTCACCGAGGACCAGGACCTCAAGTACGTCGTGGACAAGCACGCCACGCACTCCGAGGCCGAATGGGCCAAGCGCGCCCCGGTCGCGCTCGAGTACCTCTGGGGTGATCTCAAGCTCTAGTTCCCCGTGTGGGAAGCGCAAGCAGGAAGGGTCCGGACGAAAGTCCGGACCCTTCCTGCTGCTTTGGCCTGGGGGCGTTAGAAGGTCGCGAAGCGCTTGTCGTAATCCTTGAGCAGCTTTTCGACGCGCTTGGGATCGTCCGCGCGGATGATCAGCCCCGGCTGATAGGGATCGGGCGATCGCCAGACGATTTCCTTTTCTTTGAAGGAATCGAGCGTCACCGGCCCGCGCTTGGGAACGGTCGTGATGAAGCCGGCATGGCCGTCCTTGGCCTTGGGAGCCTGGTACTTGTCATGGGCCTCGAGCTTCGCGAGCTCGTGGTAGAGGCAGACTCCCGAGGCCTCGTTGACCACCATGGGGATCCGCGCGGAGGGAATCCGGTTGGCGGCTTCCAGGAAGTACAGCTCTCCGGTCTCGGCGCTGCGGATGAACTCGATATGCGTGACGCCCCGCTTGAGCCCGAAGGCCTTGATCACCTGGGCGTTGAGCTTGAGCAACTGCGCCTCGAGCTTCGAGCCCCGCGCGACCGTGTAGGTCATGAAGTTGCCGCCCTGGATCACGTCGAAGAGGGGCTTGCCGTAGCGCGAGGCGAGCGAGAACTGGATCTTGCCGCCTTCGACCACCGAGTCGACGTGGTAGACCTCACCCGGGATGTACTGCTCGACCAGGTAGTCGTCGATGCGCGGGCCCTTCCCGATGATGGCCGGCATGAGCTGCGCGCGCGAGTCGATCCGGGTCACGTTCTGAGAGCCCAGGCCGTCGCGAAGCTTGAGCATGTACGGAGGAGCTACCGATTCGAGGAGGCCCGTCACCCGCTCGCGATCGAGCGCGGGAGCGAAGTACGGCACCGGGATGCCCGCGCCCAGGGCGGTCAGGCGCATGGCGAGCTTGTCGCGGAAGAGGCGCGCTTGCTCGGGCATCTGCCCGGGAATGCCCAGCAACTGGCGGATCCGAGCGGCGAGTTCGACCTGGGCTTCGAGCATGGGCACCACTCGGTCGATGGCTTCTTCGCGGTAAAGACGGCTGACGACGCTCGCGACGGCGTTCCAGTCCTGGAGGCTGTGGACGGTCACGATCCGCGAGACGCATTCCGGGAAGCGATCCTTGAGGGCCGCGTCCTCGGTGAGGACCATGACCCGGCAGCCCAGGCGGGCGGCTTCTTCCATGAAGGCACGACCGGCCTTGAGGCGGCTGACGCAGAGAATGGTCCGGCCTTTTTGCTGGGAACTGCCTTTGGCCTTGCGAGTGCCAACCGAGGGAGCGGCCGACGTCCGGGTGGCGCCCTTGGCGGTGCTCGAACGGGTGCTCGTAGCCTTGGTAGCGGCGGTCGCGGTCGTGGCGCGCGTGCGCTTGGGCGCAGAGGTGGAGGGGGTCTTCGCGGTCGCCTTCGCGGCGGGCTTTGCCGTCGTTGCGGGCTTCGCCTTGCTCGAGGCCTTCGCCTCCTTGGTGCCCGTGGCGGCCTTCGCCGCCCGAGGCTTCGGCGCTCGCGCCTCGGCCGTCGCCTTGGCGGTCCTGCTCGAGGGGGCCTTGGCCGTCTTCTTGCTCGACTCTCTCATGGGCGTTCCTTGCTCCTCTCAGTTCCCTGATGTGCAAACATTACGGAGTTCGTAACATTATATCGTAAAACTTTACAATAGCGAGCGCTTGAAGGGAAGAGGAGGGCTTGAGCAAGCCACGGATGTATGGGAGACTGGAGGGCGATCCCCGTGAAACCAAAGGAGCTACCGGACATGCCGCTGATGAGTGTGCCGTTCAAATTGCCTGCCCCCTATCCCTTGCCGGTGGGGCTGACCCAGACCTTGCAAGGTCAGCCTGTCGACCAGAACGTCGAGGCGATCATGCACATGCTCATCGAAGAAGGCATGGCGGACCTAGCCGTGCTCGAGGTTCTCGAGGGCGATGCCCTGCGCGTGAAGGCCGTCCAGGCTCGCAACGCGAAGCCCTTCCAGGCATTGGTCGGAGCGAGCGAGGCATCGGCCGAGCGCTTCTCGGCGAAGGCGCTGGAGGCGGGAAGCCCCCTGCTCATCATGGGAGATCTCGAGAGCGCCGAAGCGGGCCTACGCCCCGACTTTGTCGAGGCCTTCCTCGCCGGCCGCCCGCAGGCGGACCTGGGCTTCGCCTACGTCCTTCCCCTGATCGGGGCTTCCGGGACGGCTCATGGGGTGCTGACCCTCGTTCGAGGAGACGGCCCCCTCAACCACGACCAGCCGGCCATCGTCCAGGCCTTCGGCCAGTGGCTGGCCCACCGATTCGACCAATCCGTTCAATAGGAGGAAGACCTTGACCGAACTCACCAAGAAGCGCTGCGTGCCCTGCGAAGGCGGAATCCCCAAGCTCAACGAAGAAGGCGTCCAGCTCTTCCTCAAGCAGGTCCAGGGCTGGGACGCCCGCGAAGATCGCCTTTACAAGACCTTCGAGTTCAAGGACTTCATGGAGGCCATGGGCTTCCTCAACCGCATGGCCGAGGTCGCCGAGGCCGAGGGCCATCACCCTGACTTCTACGTCCATTACAACCGCGTCGACATCACGCTCTGGACCCATGCGGCCGAGGGCCTGACCGAGAACGACTTCATCCTGGCCGCGAAGATCGACGGCCTCTAAAGGACGTTCAACGCCGGCGCCAGATCATCAGGATCTCGTTGCCCCGGCGCGGTTTCACGGAATCCGCGGGAAGTTCCGCATGCACGAGGTCGAAGCGCTCCGACAAGGAGGCTTCGACCTCGTCGCGTTTCACGCCAAAAGGCGGCCCATCGGCATCCAGCGGCTTGTTCAGCGGGAAGAACAACCCGAAGAGCAGGCCTCCGGGCTTCAGCAAGCGCGCCATCTGATCCCGGTAGCGCGTGCGCAGGCTCGGGTCGATGGCGCAGTAGAACGTGTACTCCAGGGCCAGGTCGAAGCTATCTTCCTCGTTTAGAGTAAAGAAGTCCGCTTGCCTCACGTCCAGCGTGACGCCCTCGCGAGCGGCCTGCTCGCGAAGCTCGGCGCAGGCGGTTTCCGAGACGTCGATGCTCGTCACCGAGAACCCCGCACGGGCGAAGGCGATCGCGTCGTAGCCTCGTCCCGCACCCGGAATCAGCAATCGCCCCGGGGCGAAGCGCTGCTCTTGCAACAGGCGGCTGAAGACGGGGGTCGCTTTCCCCAGGTCCCACGGGGTGTCGCCCCCTTGGTAGCGCGCTTCCCAATCAGCGGGCGTGATCGGCATCCGTCTTTCCTTTCTATCAGGGCTCATCCATCCAACCCATCCTACCGCTTCCCCGTCCGACATGCTGGCCTGTCCTGGCCGCCCAAGTCGAGCCCCGCCTTACGAGACCTCAAAGCCTGCTGGCAAGGTCGTGCTTCTCGATGCATTAACCTGAATAAAGTCTTCCCTTAATCAAGGATTAACGTTATGATTTTGAGAACGTCAATGCATGTCAGTTTTCGAAGGAGGACCCGGCGGATGCAATCCATCAAACGTCTCGGGAGCATGGTCCTGGTATTCTGTCTCAGCATGGTCCTGGTGGCCTGCGGTCAGCCGATGAATACCTCGGCGCCCCATTGGCAGGTCTCGGCAGGCCAGGAGGCCGACACGAGCGCGATGGACTTCACGGCGGACGAAGCTGCCAAGGCCCTGGAGCTGAACCGCTCGGGCGCGCTGGATTCCGTGGAGATCGCGGACTTCGAGGCGGCGCTGGGCGTGACGGCCGTGCAGGTGGCCCCCCAGACGGATTCGATCCTCGACGCCGGCGCGGGCTTCTTCAAGCCCCAGCGCAAGACGCGCATGGGCTACGTCCGCTCGATCCAGGACGGCTCGTACCTCCTGGTCCTCAACGGCGAGAAGGCCGTGACGCTCGAGGGCAAGGACGGCAAGCGTGATGCGCGCGTGGCCAAGTTCCTCAACCGCAAGGTCATCGTCCGCGGCATCCTCGACGACAAGGGCTTCCTCGTCGAGCACATCATGGCCATCCCCAGCTTCAAGTATGTGACCGACCTCTTCTACACTGGGCGGATCGCCGGTGCGGTCTACAGCAAGGAGACCCGCCAGTCGCTGCAGGGCGCGCTGATCACCGTGACCCAGCTTTCCACCGGCTACCTCTTCCGCACCCAGACCAACTCGCGTGGCAACTTCCAGTTCCGCGGCCTCGAGCCCGGCGAGTACAAGGTCCAGGTCGGCCTGGGCGGCTTCCAGCCGGTCGTGATGGAAACCATCGGCGTCCAGCGCGGCAAGAAGACCACCCTCTACCTCCCGATGGCCCCTCGATAACCCCTAAAGCAAAGACCCCGCAGGACTTGCCTGCGGGGTCTTTGCTTTGGGTAAGGCTTCGGACGGACGCTCAGGTGCCAAGGGATGCTGCAAGTCCCTTCTCCCTCAAGCACGACGTTACATGGGTGACAATTGGGCGAGCCGGAGGCTGTATAGACCGCAGACCGTTTGGATCTCTGGTAAGTCTGCCGTAAGCGCCTTGGGCTCCCCGCGAAGCTCAAGGAAGGCGCGATTCTCGAAGAGGACGAAACACGATACGCCATCGAGCTTTCGGGAGAGTTCTTGGCGCACGGGGATCTGGGTCAAGTGAAGAACGCCTGCGGATTCTGGCTGGATCTCTGCTTCACAGCGGACCCGATTAGCCAGGTGCTCCTCAGTAAGTACCCCTGCCATATGCTCATCTAGGCCATCTCCGGCATCCGACATCTGAGAGTATATGGCAATCGCTTCGGCATTCGGACGAAGGTCCTGAAAGACCTCCAAGAAGCAAGTGAGGCGTTCTTGAGCGACATAGAGCGTCCGATATTCCCGCTTGGGGTCATCGAAGCGATAGGTCCAGCTGCATAGGTCACGAGGTACGAACCCGACTGGATCGCCAGGGTGCCCCAGGCGCCAAACGATTGGAAGAAGGCTCACTCAGCCGCCCCGGCAAACGCTCGGGCAGTCAGGAATACCATTCCCAACGTTTCCGGATCAGTCGCGTCTCGAAGTAACATCACAGGCGCCTTGTCCCCGAGCCTGGAGTTGGTGCCGAAAAGCCACGCCTTTGCCGTCGAGGCGTCGTAGGCATTGGCCAGTAATCGAACAATTCGATAGCCGTAACGCAATCGCTGTTCATTCTCGAATTGCGGGGCATTCTTCCCCGTAGCCCATCGCCCAACCACCTTGGGGTCGTTCAAGCCGGCCATGAAGGCCGTGAGCTTTTGCCCGACCGTATCCTGCAGGAAGGTCGCCAATTCGGCGGGGGAAGAAAGCGTTGATTCTCTTTCAACCTGCTCAGGGTCAATCGTCAGCATTTGCGCCCCCTATTCTCACCATCCTTTTCCACTTGAAATTCTACCAGATTATCTACCTGCGTTTCTACCTTTGTGTAAGGGGGCCTCATGGGAGTTTCGCCCGCTGACTCGAGACGATCGTAGGCAATGGGTTGAGGTGAGGCCAGTTCTGCGGAATTGTCAGGCAGGAATTGACCAATAGCAGAGACGCGGGCCCGGCAGAGTCGCCGAAACCCGCGTCATCTGGGTTGGGGGAGAACTATTAGCCCCCGAGCTCCTTGCCTTCGCCTGGATCTGGTCAGGTGCGCTCGCGAAAGGTCACCTGAAAGGAGCTGCCTCGCCCGGGCTGGCTGGTCACCGAGATCGTGCCTCCCAGGCGATTGAGGACGGCCTGGACGTTGGTGAGGCCGATCCCGTGGCCTTCGATCTGCGTGTGCTCGCGGACCGAGGTCTCGAACAAGCGCCGACGCACGAGAGGCGCGATGCCTCGCCCGGAATCCGCGATCTCGAGGATGCATTGGCCTTCTTGCAGGCGTAGGCTGAGGCGAATGCGGCCACCGCGGGGAGTGAACTTATGGGCGTTGGAGAGGAGGTTGCCGAGCACCTGGTGATGCTGACTGGGATCTCCCGGGACCCAGACCTCGTGATCGGGGATCTGCAGCACGAAGGTCTGATCGTGACGGGCGAAGAGGACCTGCCAGTCCTCGCCGATATCTCGGCAGACCGCTGCGAGGTCGGTGCGCTGCGAGGTGCTGATCGGCACCAAGGTGCTGAGGCTCGCCTTGGAGAGCTGGTCGGCGAGAAGGATCTGCCGCTCGAGGTTGATGAGCAGCCTGAGAGCGTCGGGGGCGTCGAGGATTTCTTGGAGTTCTTCGGTGGCGTAGAGCATGGGGACCAGGTGGTTGCGCAGATCATGGGAGACCTGCTTCAACCGCTCACCCAGGGACTTGGCCTGCTGGTGGTGACGGTTTGCCCGTTGTTCTTGGAAGTCGGCGGCGAGGGCGCGGGTCTGGAGCAGGGTCAGGTGCAGCATCTCCGCAGTGGTCTTGCAGAGGCTCTGGAGCGCATGACCGTCGCTCGGGGGCGCGTCGTCCACCGGGGGGCCGAGGACGATCAAGGCGTAGGGGCGTTTGAGGTGTTCGACGCGAAGGACCGTCGAGGCCTGGAGCCCTTGCCACGGCGCCCCGTGGGAATCGAGCGACCCTCCCCAGTTCAGCACGCGGCTGCGCGGAGGGGGATGGCCCGCATAGGAAATCTCGATGGCCTCATCCTCGCTTGCGACCAGATAGAGCAAGGCGTACTGGCAACCGCTCGTCGCCCGGAAGATGGAGGCGGCGCGCTCGAAGAGGTCAGGAAGATTGCGGGCCTGGCGGATCAAGTGACAACCTGAAGTTGGTTCTTGCGACCGGGCAGCAAAATCGATCGATTGCATCGTCACCTCGTGTGGGGCAAGAGGGGGGACGAGGGAGAACATAAAAACGAAAGTTTGTTGTCAAGTTTAATTAATAAATATAAAGCTTGCAAGGGCTATAGCGTGAGGTCAGCGTGAGGAAAGCCTCGGTTGGCGTCCGGTAGGAGCCAAAAAGCGGGCCCCCCGGAAGGGGGACCCGCTCTCAAGGTGACGAGCTTACTCGACGATCCAGGTGTCGTTGGCTCGGTTCCAGCTGACGAGCTCTTCGGGCTTGAAGAAGATGCCCAGCTCGCGCTCGGCGGACTCGGGAGCGTCCGAGCCGTGGATGATGTTGCGGCCGATATCCGACGCGAAGTCGCCCCGGACGGTGCCGGAGGCGGCGTTGGCGGGGTTAGTGGCGCCCATCATCGCGCGGGCGGTGGCGATCACGTTCTTGCCCTCCCAGGCCATCGCGACGATGGGGCCCGAGGTGATGAAGTCGACGAGGCCGTTGAAGAAGGGCTTGCCCTGGTGCTCGCCGTAGTGACGCTCGGCGGTCTCGCGGGGGAGCTGCATCAGCTTGAGGCCGACGAGCTTGAAGCCCTTCTGCTCGAAGCGGCGGATGATCTCACCGACCAGGCCGCGCTGGACGCCATCGGGCTTGACTGCGAGGAACGTTCTTTCCATTGAATCGTGCTTCCTTTCAGGGTGGGGATGAAACTGGGTATCTTACTGCTTCTTGGCGAGGACCTGGCGGACGGCATCCTTGAGATCCGACGGCATGAGGCCGTACTTCTCGAGGAGGGCGTCGAGGGTGCCGGATTCGCCGTAGGTGTCGCGGGTGCCGACGCGGACCATCGGGGTGGGGAGGTCCTCGGAGAGGACTTCCGCGACGGCCGAGCCGAGGCCGCCGATGATGTTGTGCTCTTCGGCGGTGACGATGGCTCCCGATTGGCGGGCGGCCTTGAGGATGGCTTCCCGGTCGATGGGCTTGATCGAGGCCATGTTGAGGACGCCGACCGAAAGGCCTTCCTCGGCGAGTTCGAGGGCGGCGATGCGCGCCTGGTTGACCATGAGGCCGCAGGCGATGATGGTGGCATCCGTGCCCTCGCGCAGCCACTCGCCCTTGCCGATCTGGAAGTCGACGGGCTTTTCGCGGGGGATCACGGGGATGGCGGGGCGGCCCAGGCGGACGTAGACCGGGCCGTTGTAGGCGTAGGCGGCGCGGATGATGGCCTCGGTTTCGGGGCCGTCCGAAGGCACCAGCACGGTCATGCCGGGGATCACGCGGGTGGTGGCGAGGTCTTCGAGGATCTGGTGGGTCGCGGCGTCCTCGCCCAGCGAGATGCCGGCGTGGGTGGCGCAGATCTTGATGTTGGCGAGCATGTGGCCCGCGGAGTTGCGGACCTGCTCCCAGGCCTTGCCGACGGCGAACATGGCGAAGGTCGAGACGAAGGGGACCTTGCCGGCGAGGGCGAAGCCGCAGCCGGTGTCGATCAGGTTCTGCTCGGCGATGCCCATGTTGAAGAAGCGCTCGGGGAATTCCTTGGCGAACTTCTCGGTCATGGTCGAGCAGGCGAGGTCGGCGTCGAGGACGACGACGTCCTGGTGCTCGCGCCCCAAGGCGACGAGGGTATCGCCGTAGGCGACCCGGGTAGCGACCTTGTCCTTGGTGGTAACGACGATTCCGGCCATTAGACGAGCTCCTTCAACGCGGCCTCGGCCTGTTCGGCGTTGGGCGCCGTGCCATGCCACTTCACCTGGTTCTCCATGAAGGAGACTCCCTTGCCCTTGATGGTCTTGGCGAGGATCAGGGTGGGCTGCCCGTGGAGGGGCTGCTGGCGGGATTCGGCGAGGGCCGAGAGGATCTGGGGGAAGTCATGGCCGTCGATGGAGACGACGCGCCAGCCGAAGGCCCGCCACTTGTCGGCGAAGGGCTCGAGGCTCATGACGTCTTCGGTGGGGCCGTCGATCTGGAGGCCGTTGCGGTCCACGATGGCGGTCAGGTTGCCGGCCTTGTGGTGGGCGGCCGCCATGGCGGCTTCCCAGACTTGGCCTTCCTGGCACTCACCGTCGCCCAGAAGGGCGTAGACGCGGGAGTCCGAGGCATCCAAACGCAGCGCGAGGGCCATGCCCAAGGCATAAGAGAGGCCGTGACCGAGGGAACCCGTGGAGGTTTCGACGCCCGGCAGCTTGTGCATGTCGGGATGGCCCTGCAGGCGGGAGTTGATCGCCCGGAAGGTGGAAAGCTCGGCGGGATCCAGGTAGCCAGCTTCGGCGAGGGTGCCGTAAAGGCCGGGGGAACCGTGGCCCTTGCTCATGACGAAGCGATCGCGGCCGTCCCAGGTGGGGTTCTGCGGATCGTGCCGCATATGGCCGAAATAGAGCGCCGTCAGGAGGTCGGTGCAGGAAAGGGACGTGCCGGGGTGGCCGGACTTGGCGTCCCGAACGGAGGTGATGATATGGCGGCGGATGCGGGTGGCGATCGCCGTCAACTCCTCGGGGGAGTGGGTCAACGCGGTGGTCATACGAGGTGGCTCCTTGCGCGTTCCAGGTGCGGGTCCGAACACGGGGTGGGCGCTCCAAAAGGCCTGGCTAACTGCTTGCCCGCAGGCTTTCAGTATATCACGTCTCCGAGCGTCGGACGACGGTCCTTCGGGCTGAGGGGGCGGGTCATGGGCAGGGACGGGTCAAGCGTTGCCAGCGCGTCATGGCTGGACGCGGATATCGGCTTCGAAGAGGCGCTGCCATGGGAGGCGGGCCTCGATGCCGGAAATGGGGATTTCCGGGAAGTGTCGCTTCCAGAGGGTTTCGAGCCGGGGGCCGACCTCGGGCTCGAGGGAGGCGATGGATCGGCCGGAGGCGAGCTCCTCTTGCAGCTCGGGCCGGAGGAAGGTCTGGTAGAGCAGATCGTCGGCCATGCGATCCAAGAGGAATTGCGTCTGGGCCTGGGGATCCGTCATGGCCAGGAAGGCGCTCGCTTGGGTCACGACGGTGCCGAGGGTGTTTCCGGCGGTGTTCCAGCCGGCGAAGGCGGCGAGGTCGAGGTAGCGTTTGAAGTGCTGGAAGAGGGCGGGGTCGGCGCCGTTGGCGTAGGCGACGTCGGCGAGGGCGACCGGACATGCCGAGCTCTGGAGGGCCTGGGCGAAGGGCGCGAGGTCGCGCGGGGGCGAATCGGGAAGGTCGAGGCGGATGCGCAGGGCGAGGTCGCCCTGGCCGGTGGCGGGGGTGTTGAGCATCAAGCGGATGTCGGCGTCCTGGGGCGTCGCGGCGAGGCGGCCTCCGACGGCGGCGACCTGGCCTGCGACCGTGCGGGCGAGGGGGCGATCCTCGTACATGGCGGTGATTTGCTCGCCGTTCGGGGTGCTGGCCTGGAGGAAGAAGGCGGGTTCTCGGCCGTGCATGCGGTTGAGGTGGCGTCCGACGAGGACGGAGGCGACTTCGTCGGCTCCGGGGTAGATCATGACGCGATCGTGCAGGCCCTTGGCTTCCACGTCGGCGAGCAGCTGGCGTTGTTCCTTGACGTTGAAGCCGAAGGGCGAGGTGTCGTCCTGGGTGAGCAAGAGGAGGTCGAGGATGCCTTCCTGGGTCCAGTCGATGAGCATGCGGTTGAGTTTGAAGTTGCGCTCGCGGGTCTCGAGGTAGTCCGCGAGGATGGCGTCGGGGATGAGGGCGCGGGCGTCGTCGGCGATTTGGCGGTCTTGGGGATCGTGTTCTTGCTCGAACTTATCGAGGTGGAAGGAGTAGCGGTAGAGGATCGTGCCGTACTCGCTCCAGTAGCTTTTTTCCTCGGTGGCGTCGTTGGAGTTGGAAAGCCGCATGGTGACGGAGAAGCCGTAGAGGGGGAGCTGGGGGTTCTGGGTTTTGAGCCGGCGCAGGATGGCGAGGCGGTCCTGGAGGGTGTTGAGGGGGATGGCTTCGCGGCGGGAGGGGATGAGGCCTCCGTAGGCGAGGGTGTCGAGGGCGATGACGAGGGCGGAGGCTTGGGGGGCGTTTTGGTCGAGCCAGGTTTGGAGGGCGGGGGCGTCGGCGGGGTGTTGGAGGTCTCCGAGCAGGTGGGGGGGCGGGGCGATGACGGGGCATCCTGCGATGGCGGCGAGGTCGATGGGGAAACGGTAGGTGCAGGGACGAGCATCCAGAGGGATGAGCAAGAGGGGGTTGGTCATGGCTGGCACCTCATGGGACGAAAGGGGACGGGGAGTTTCGATACAATCGACCGATGACGTTTGCTTCGTAAAACTTTATAATACCCTCGAAAGCGGCAAGGAGCCGCGTTCAGCGACCGATCGTCCCACCTGGAAGCCGCGGGCATGCGGGAGGGCGACGGGTCCGGGCCCGGGGTCGGGCCTGCGAGCGGGAAGGGCTGCCCGTGGGGGGTGGTTTTCCCGAGCATTGAGGAGGGAACGTCGGTGATTTCACAAGCAACTAAGACGGGCACGACGCTGCTCAAGGTCTCATCCAAGTCGAATCCGGCCTCCGTGGCGGGTGCGATCGCGGGCATGATCCGGGAGACCGGGCGCTGCGAGGTGCAGGCGATCGGCGCAGGAGCGGTGAACCAGACGGTGAAGGCCATCGGCATTGCGCGGGGCTACGTGGCTCCGGGCGGCATCGACCTGGTGGCGATTCCGGCGTTCCTGGACATCGAAGTGGGAGGTGAGGAGCGGACGGCGATTCGCTTCATCATCGAGCCGCGGTAACGGGGAGGGGGGCCGTCCTTGCGAGGAGGGCCCTCAGTCCTCATCGGGGCCGACTTGCCGGGGATCTCCCCAGCGGAGTTTGTCGCGAAGGGCGTTGAAGAAGTCGCGACCCTTGACCTTGACGAGCCGGACGACGTGTTCGGATCGGCGGAAGGTGACTTCGTCGCCGGGCTGTAGCCAGCCCACGGTGAAGCCGTCCGCGGAGAGGAGGGCGCCTTCGGCGCGCTCGAGGGCGACGACGCGCACGATCGTCTCCGAGGCCATGACCAGGGGGCGGGCCGTCAGGGTATGTGGGCAGATCGGAGCGAGGATCCAAGCAGGGACGTCGGGGGCCATGATGGGGCCGCCGGCCGACAAGGCGTACGCGGTCGAACCCGTCGGCGTCGACAGGATCATGCCGTCCGCGCCGTAATGCGCCACCAAGGACTCCCCCGCGAAGACTTCCAGCTCGAGCATCCGGGCCGAGTTGCCCTTCAAAACCACGCCCTCGTTCAAGGCCATGTGCTGCGCGAGCGTCTCACCGTCCCGGTGATGCCGCACGTCCAGCAAGGTCCGCGACTCCAGCCGAAACTGCCCCGCGAAGACCTGCTCGAGGGCCTCGGGCAGCTCCGCGTACTCGACTTCCGCCAGAAACCCCAAGGTCCCCAGGTCCACGCTCAGGATCGGCGTTTCCGCCGGAGCGATCAGCCGCGTCGCGCGCAGAAACGTCCCGTCCCCACCCAGAACCACCACCAGATCCACCGGAGGCAAGGCCGGACCCGAGCCCGGCACCGCGATCACGCTCTTGCCATGCGACTCGATGAACTCCGAGACCTGCGGCACCAAGCCCGCAATCCGCGGAACCGTCCCGTTGTAAACGATGCCGACCGCCTTCATGCCCCAGCCGCCTTCAGCGCCTGATGGGCTTCGGCCACCACGGCCGCGGCCTCGGGAACCTCATGTGGCGCCGCTTCCCGCCGCCAGTACCCCAGGAACTCGATGTTCCCCTCGGGGCCCTTGATCGGAGAGTAGGTCAGCCCCCAGGGCTCCCAGCCTTCTGCATGGGTCGCCGCCATCACGTCCCGGATCACCCGCGCATGCACCTCGGGATCCCGGACCACTCCCCCCTTGCCGACGGAGTCCTTGCCCGCCTCGAACTGCGGCTTGATCAGCGCGATCAGATCCCCGGGCGCCGCGAGCAAGGCCCGCACCGCCGGAAGAATCTTGCTCAGCGAGATGAAGGAAACGTCGATGACCGCGAGGTCTGGTTCCAGACCCGGGGCGGCCCCCAGACCCTCGGGCGTGAGGTGGCGGACGTTCGTGCGTTCGAGCACGCTCACCCGCGGATCCTGACGCAGCTTCCAGGCGAGCTGGCCGTAGCCGACGTCCACGGCGTAGACATGCGAGGCTCCGCGCTGCAGCAAGAGATCCGTGAAGCCACCCGTCGAGGCTCCCACATCCATGGCCACCCGGCCCTTCGGATCGATGCCGAAGACGGAAAGTGCCCGCTCCAGCTTCAACGCGCCGCGCGAGACGTACTCGACCTCGGGCCGATCGACGGCGACGGGGGCATCTGCGGAGATCGGGGTTCCGGCCTTGGTGACGCGTTGGCCCGAGACCCGGACCATCCCTGCGAGAATGGCGCGCTGCGCTTTTTCGCGGGTGGGGAAGAGCCCCTCCCGGACCAGCCGCGCGTCGAGACGCTCTTTTTTGGCCATCGGACTAGAGGGCGTTGAGCCCGAGCGCGACGAGGATGCCCAGGATGGCTCCTCCGACGACCTCGAGCGGCGTGTGGCCGAGGAGTTCCTTGAGGCGGCTCTCCTTGAAGCTCAAGGAGTGCTGAAGGTCGAAGATGATCTGGTTGATGATCCGCGCTTGCTTCCCGGCGGCCCGGCGAACGCCCGCCGCGTCGTACATGACGACCATGGCGAGGACCAGGGAAACGTCGAAGATCACCGAATCGAAGCCTTCGAGCAGGCCGACGGAGGTCGAAAGGCCCACCACCAGCGCGGTATGCGAGCTGGGCATGCCCCCGGTGGTCACCAGGGTGCGGACATCGATGCGGCGCTCGCGGATGAGCAACGTGACGAACTTGATGAGCTGGGCGATGGCGGCGCCGAGGAGGCCGGCGATTAACGCTTGATGAGACATTTAGCGGTTACGCTCCGAGACGAAACGGGCGATCGCCCCCAAAGCCGACGCCTGCTCTCCCAGTGGGGCGATCGCATCGAGCGCCGCCTGAATCTGGCGATCCGCCTCGCTGCGGGCCTGCTCGAGCCCGTAAAGGGCGGGGTAGGTTGCCTTGTGGGCCTCGAGGTCCTTGCCGGGGCTCTTGCCCAGCGCCTCGGCGGTGCCCGTGAGGTCGAGGATATCGTCCACGATCTGGAAGGCCAGCCCCACGTGCTCCGCATAGCGCGTCAGCCGCTCCATGGTGGCTTCCGGGGCGTTGGCCACGTGGCCGCCCAGGCGAACGGCCGCGACGATCAAGGCGCCGGTCTTGTGGCGGTGGATGTAGTCGAGGGTCGCGGCTTCCACGGGCTTGCCCTCGGCCTGCATGTCCACGACCTGTCCTTCGACCATCTTGAGGGTCGCAGAGGCGAGCTCTCCGACCGCGACGAGCGCGCGCTCGGCGGGGCAGGCCTGAGGCAGGTCGCGCGCCAGTACCTGGAAGGCATGAGCCAAGAGGCCGTCGCCGGCCAAGAGCGCCATCGCCTCGCCGTAGACCACGTGATTGGTGGGACGCCCGCGGCGCAGGGCGTCATCGTCCATGCACGGAAGATCGTCGTGGATCAAGGATTGCGTGTGGATCAGCTCGAGGGCGCACCCGGCCGGGATGGCCGCCTCTCCCTTGCCGCCGGCGGCCAGGCACGCCGCGATGCTGAGCATGGGGCGGAGGCGCTTGCCGCCCGCGAGGACGCTGTAGCGCATGGACTCCCAGAGAGTCCTGGCGAGCTCCGAAGAAGGAGGCACGATCCGGTCGAGCTCCGCTTCGATGCGGGGACCGAAATCGGACCAGAGGGAATCAAAGGTCGAGGGGCCAGTGCTGGGGGTCACGCGATGTCCTTCAAGGTCGTAGGGGCGGCGAGCGTTGGACATTATACCACTTCCCGCATGATATACTATCCGCACGATCGCTCCGTTGCCCCATAGCTGCATTACCCTCATTGAATGAAGGAGAGACGCTTGAGCAAGCAGAAAGCTGTTTATACTGCCATTGCCGCCGCCGTGACGGCTGTCGTCGCCCCGTCCTTGCCCGCGCAGGCCGAGACGCTCGTCGCCCAGATGAAGGTCACGCCCGCCGCCGAGACTCCCGTGGCAGCTCCCGCCGCCGAGACGCCCGCCGAGACGCCCGCGGAAGCCCCTGTCCCCGCGGCCCCTGAGGCGCCTGCGGCCAGCGAGACGTCGGCTGATGTTTCCGCGACCGAAGCCCCGGTTGCCGATCCGCTCGCCAATCCGGTTGTCGAGCCCGGCCTCGCCGTGGATCCCGTCGCTCCGGCGGCTTCTGACAGCGTGCTCACGGCTCCGGTTTTGACCGAGAAGCCCTCCGACGCCAAGGTCGACGGCCCCGCGTTCTCGATGCCGAACCTCAAGCTTCCGTTCGCGCTCTCGCTCAGCTACCGTCCGGAGACCGCGACCATGGGCGGAACCGGCTTCACCGGCTCGGGTACGCCTGCCGTTCCCACCCAGTTCAGCTACCCCACGACGCAGGGCATGGGCTGGTCCGGTACCGCTGAGATCGGCATTCCCTTCATCACCGTCGGCGCCCGTACCACCTCCTACGGTTCGCTCAGCAACTACGGCACCTATGACAGTAACAGCATTGCCGCCAGCCAGCCCTACTACTGGCCGGAAGGCGCCTTCTCCGCCTACGTCAAGGCGCTGGGCCTGCGCGTCGGCTACCTCAGCGAGCAGTTCAACGCCAGCACCGGGCACCAGGGTGCCGTCGGCTCCGTGGTGGCCGGCCTCGACTCGGGCTTCAGCCTCTTCGGCCTCCTCGGCGTCGATTACCACCTCCTCGGTGGCTGGGGCATCAGCGGCCAGAAGGTCGGCCAGCTCAACACCAGCCACGTCCCCGTGGAAGGTGACGCCTCCGTCTACGTCAACCTGGGCCCCGTCAACCTGCGCGCGGGCTACGTCGCGCGTGCCACCTTCACGGGCGATCCGGCCTCGTTCATGACCGTCATCACCAACCCCGCGTCCATCGCGACGGAAGCGGCGAGCGGCAACACCACCACCATGGATACCGTCAACGCCACCCGACTGGGCACCTACATGGGGCCGTACTTCGGAGCGGGGTTCAATTTCTAGTCACTAGTCTTTATTCATAAAGATATATTAAAATGGAGGGCGCCCCGCCAGGGGTGCCCTCCTCTGCTTGGACGTTGGCACGTTCGTTGAATGGTCAAAGAAAGAAGGGACCGACTATGTCGCATCAGATCACGGTTCGCGCAGCCCTCCTGGCCACGACTTTCGCCCTCATGACTCCGGCCGCCATGGCGGCGATGGGCTCCACCGACGGAGTCCAGCTGGCTCAGGCGCGTCGCCCGAGCCCCGCCCCCACCGTTCGCCCCTCCCCCTTGCCGACTCCGTCTCCGATTCCCACGCCGATGGCCACTCCGCTTCCCGTTCAGCGCGAGCCCATCCAGCGCGGCTCCGAGCCCCTCACGACGACCGGCTCGACGGCGACCGAGGACATGACCCCGTTTGACCTGACCATCGGGGCGGAGTACGAGTTCGGTAACGCCTCCTCGGGTGGTTTCGCGGCGGACGCCGGTGGTGTCCCCACCCAGATCACCAACGCGACCAACGGCGTGAACGCTTGGTCCGGCTTCGCGGAAGTGGGCCTGGGGGCCTTCGACCTCGGGGCGAAGTATACGAGCTATACCGGCGTCGGCCCCCTGACCGTCGTCAATCCCGCCGGAGGCTTCCTGCCGTTTTACTGGCCCCAAGAGGCTTGGAGCGCGTACGCCCGCCTGGGGGCCCTGCGCCTGGGCTATCTCAACGAGTACTTCGGCCGGGGCATCGGTGATAACGGTGCGATTGGCTCGGTGATCCTGGGATTGGACGGCGGCTTCCCGCTCGTGGCCGAGATGCTCGACGTGGATTGGAGCCTCACCGGCGGCTGGGGGGTCATCGGGCAGGGCCCCGGCCACATCCCCGCCGAGGCCAAGCTCGGCTTGAGCCTCGTCCTCGGGCCCGTCAACGTCAGCGGAGGCTACGTGGGGCGTGCTTCCTTCACCGGAGCGCCCGGCGCCTTCTTCACGGCCCTTACCAACCCCGGCGGCCTGAATGCCGGCGACGCGGCCACCGTCAACCAGACCCGCCTCGGAACCTACCAGGGGCCCTACATCGGGGCCAGCATCGGCTTCTAGTCGGCGAGCCCGCCGCCTAGGGCAGCCGTTGCCGGTTCGGGATCGGGGGGGCGCTTCGGCGCCTCCCTTTTTGTCGAAAGAACGGGCTGTCGCTGTCGTTTCGCCTGCTCGCCCGCTCGTTTGACAGGCGAGGGGGTGCATGGTACACCCCTACAACTCTGGAACACCCTTGAAACCCTGTCATCATTGCGCCCCAGGCGCTGGAGACGGCCTTTTCGCCGGACTCTCGGGGACCCGCCCGCAGCTCGGGCATGGGTGCTCACGGACGCTCCCCCCGCCCTTCGAGGAGGAACCGATGCTCAACAAGCACGTGACGGCCTTGGCACTTGCAGCCACCTTCCTGGTCGGCGTCGCCCCGATGGCGACCGCCCAGGGATTCACCCCGGTGAGCGAGTTCTCGGATGTGGGCCCGAATCACTGGGCTTACAACGCGATCAAGGCCATGGTCGAAAAGTATCAGATCATGGAGGGCTTCCCGGATAACACGTTCCGGGGCGAGCGCACGGTGAACCGCTACGAGATGGCGGCCCTTTTGGCCAAGGTCATGTCGCGCGTCGAGGAGATGATCGCCTCGGCGACCGGGGAAGTTCCCGCCCCGCCGCGCGCGCCCTCCTCCAGCGTCTCATCGGACGATCTCCGGATGCTGGCGCGCTTGCAGCAGGAGTTCCGGGACGAGCTGGCGGTCCTGAAGGGGCGCTTCGACACCTTCGATACGCGTCTGAGCGCCATGGAGCGCCGGCTTCGCCTGGGAGGCTCGCTGCAGTTCCTTTACCGCACCTACATGGCGCAACCGGGCACCCAGCAGAACATCCAGGAATTCGATAACCTGCGGGTCCAGACCAACTTGACCCTGGCCTCGGAGCTGGCCCCGAACATGGCCTTCCGGGGCGCCTTCTCGGTCTTCAACAACGGCGTCCAGAACTTCCAGAACGGCCACCAGGCCGTCGACGGCGGCCTGGGCTCGTTGACGGGCGCTGACACCGGGACTCCCGTTTACGTGAGGCAGTCGTACTTCGCCTGGACGCCCGGCGCTCTGGGCCTCTACGCCGGCATCATGACCTTCAACGACTCCAGCTTGAAGGTCGGCAACGTGCTTCCCAATGCCTTCCGCTCTCCGGTGATCTGGCCTCAGAGCCAATCGGGCTACGGCTTCGTGGGGACGCCTCCTCTGGAGCCGACGGCCGGCGGGCTGCAATTGGTGAGCTATGGCCCGGGTCTCGCGGACACGCCCCAGGGTCGGGTGGCCTGGAACCCCGGCATCAACGTCGCGCAGGATCTCCTGGATCCCAACTCCGTGGATCCGATCAACACGGGTTCGGCACCGAGCGTCGTTCTTGATGCGTCCCTGGGGCCCGTGGACGTCGGCGTCGGCTACAACCACGGCACGCCGGGAGCCTCGACGGTGGGGGCCCTCGGGAACCTTCCGGATGCGTTTCCGGTGATCGCGGGCCCCGTGGGCTCGGGTTACTCCTTGCTGCGGCTGGGGGCGGACCTGGGTCCGGCTCGCCTGGGGCTTTACGGCCGCGCGGACAACACGGCCCTCGGTCGCTTGACGGACGGGTCGCAGACCGGGAAGGGCTGGGGTGCCACCCTGGACCTGGGCTCGGAGGCCCTGGGCCTGCAGCTCGGATGGGCCGAGATGAACCGCTCGTACTCGCTTGCGAGCCTTCCCTATTTCAATGAGGGCACGATCGCGCTGGTGACCAACAAGCTCTTCGGCTCGCTGGAGTTCGGCGTGGCGACGAAGTTCGGGAACGCGGGCGGCCTCGCGGCCACTCCCAACCCCGTGATCCCGAGCCTGGGCTACAACTGGACGTCGACGGGCGGTTACGTGCGCTTCCCGGGCTTCTCGGTCTTCCCGTCGTTCACGCTGGCGGCGCAGCAGTCGGGATCGGATATCTGGGGGGCGAATTACGGGTCGGGTCTTTCGGCCATCGTGGGCTTCCAGCCGAACCCGGCGCTTCCGGTGATCGCGATTCAGTACGATCAGGGGAAGTTCTACGGGATGCAGGGAGGGCCGACGGGGGACAACGCCCTCTTCAGCTTGTCCAAGCAGACGCATGATCAGCTGATCGTAGGAACGTCCCTGACCTTCTAGCAAGCGAGCGTCCCTTCGCGGACGCTGATCTGACGTGCATTCCCGGGACGCCCGGGGACATGGACCCCGGGGTCCGTGTTCCCGGGCGTTCATGCTTTTTGGCGCCCTTGCCGATGCCCGCTCGATCCGTTCCACCGTAAGGTGGGGGCATAGAGGAGGCGGCTATGTGGGGAATCGGCGCATCGGGAGGTCAAGGCGAGAGCAAGGGGCCGCGCATGACGTGGCGGTCCGTGGCATGGCGGGGGGGGATCGTGCTGGCGTTATTGGGGGCGATCGCCCTCGACCAGGCCTGGGCCCGGTCCTCGCACGTTCCCCGGCGCGAGCCGGGGCCGATCTTCGGCATGCAGGCGGTGCCCAAGTTCGACGAGACGCTCGGCAAGGGGGCCTGGAGCGGCTCGCGCGACCGGGGCATGGCCATGCACCGCGACCTGGGTGTGCGCTTGAGCCGAGAGGGCATGATCTGGCGCCATTACCAGCCGGAAGGCGACGGCAAGGTTCCGCATCAAGACGATTTCGACGACGTGGTCGCGCGCTTGAGCGCCGAAGGCATCGCCTTGCAGTTCATGGTGACCGAGACGCCCTTCTGGGCCTCGACCGCGCCCGGCAAGCGGATGGCGGATCCGGTGAGCTATCGTCAGGCTCCTCCTGAAGGCCTCTACCGCGCGATCTTCACCGATGGGACGGACGTGCCGGGTCCCGGCAAACGTATCAGCCCGCATCACCCCTGGGCTCACTTTCTTGAGACGGTCGTGCGTCGCTACAAGGGCAAGGTTCGTTACTGGCAGTGCTGGAACGAGCCCGACTACCCCAAGGGCGTGCTGGAAGCGGCGCCGGGCGATCGCGCGCGCTCTTGGCAAGGCAGCGTCAAGGACTACGTCCGTTTGCTCACGGTCATGCATACCGTGGTCAAGTGGATCGACCCCGAGGCGCAGGTGGTCACGGGCGGCCTGGGTTACCCGGCCTACCTGCAGGCGATGATCGACCACGGAGCGGGGCCCTACTTCGACCTCCTCGATTTCCATGCCTACGGCTGGCCGGGCTCCGACGAGGCGCTCAAGGCCTTCCTCTCGGTGCACCAGGGCATGCGTCACGTCCTCGAGCGCAACGGCCTCTCTCAAAAGGGCATGCTCTGCTCGGAGACCGGGTACTCAGCCGTAGAGCCCCAAGAGCAAGCCGATACCATCGTCAAGGTCTACGCCACGACCCTGGCCTTGGGCATCGAGGGAACGGTTTACTACAGCAACACCAACCCCAGCTGGAGGCAGATGGGGCTTGTCGATTGGCGCAGCTTGACCCAGCGCACGGCGGGTTACTGGGCCTACAAGAACACCGCCGCGGCGCTCGGCGGGTTGACGTTCGTCTCGAAGCTTCCCTTGCCGCCGCAGGCCGTGGGCTACCTCTTCGCCGATCCGGAGAGCCAGCGCGAGGTCGCCGTCCTTTGGGCACCGTACCGCAAGTCCGACGAGGCCCTCTCCATCCGCTGGGATCGCCGGGGGGCGTGGACCCGGGTCATGCCGGACGGCACGCAATCCCCCTTGACGCCCGGCGCTTCCCTGCGTCTCGATGCGCGGCCCGTGATCCTGGATTCCGAGGCCCGCGGGCGCTATGCCCGTGCGACGCCCAATCCGCCCCTGCCCCGAAACGGCCTCGCCATCCGTGAGATCCTTGCCTCCGGCAGCTCGGAAGACGGCTTCCATGGGCCTGAGCTGGCCGTGGACGGAGATACCGATAGCCAGTGGATCGGGCCTGGGTTCCGCCAGGCGACGGCTTCCTTGGCGGTCGAGCTGGCCGAGCGGGCGCTCGTCAGGGAGTTCCGCCTCAAGACGGGGCCGCTAAAAGGGGGCGTGCTCGACCTTCAGGTCTCCGATGACGGCAAGACCTGGAAGACCGTCCGCTCGGGAGCGCGCATCGACGGCTGGCAACTTGAGCGCCTGGCGTTGCCCACGCCGACGCCGGCCCGCTGGGTTCGCGTGCTCTGGCGCAATACCCCCGATCGCAGCGTTCCGCGCGTCGAAATCTTCGAGCTGGAGGTCTACGACTAGCCTTAAGCGTCGCTTTACAAGCCATTTCGACGTGCCTATAATGGGCGAACGCTTCTAGACCTGACGTCGCACCCTCAGACGCTTTCAAAGGAATCTGCCTTGCGGACGATTGGCGAGCCCCCCTACCTCTCGACACTTCCTCTCTACTACGCCCTCAGGGAGTTGGGATTACCTCAAGACTTCGAGGTCTCGCGGGCGCGCCTCTCTCACCTTTCCGAACGTCTGATCAACGGCACGATCGCCTCGGGACCGATCTCGGTCCTGACTTACCTCCAGCATCGTGATTCGCTCGAGCTGATCCCCAACATGGCGCTCAGCTCCATGGGGGCCGGCGGCTCCGGCGTCCTCGTGAGCACCAAGCCGATCGGCACCTCCGCCGAGTTCGAGGTGGCCGTGCCCAGCCTCAAGGACGGAACGGTCTATTTGTTGCGTTGGCTCTTCGCCGAGATGTTCGGCTACGAGCCCTTGCTGGTCGAGCGCACCGGCAATCCCGAGCATCTGCTGCAAGAGCATGGCGCCGCCCTCCTCTTCGAGGATCAGGCTCTCAGCGCCCGTTATCATTCACCTGACCTTCACGTCTGGGACCTCGGGGATGCCTGGTGGCAGTGCACGCATACCCCGCTCGTCTACATGCTCTGGGTCGTCCGCAAGGAAGTTCCCGAGCACGAGCGCGAGCTCTTGGCCAGCCGTTTTACGGAAGCCAAGCGCAACCTGCCCTCGCTCAAGGCTGCCATCCTCCAGGAGGCCCAGGAGCAGTCGGGTTACCCGGCGGAGTACCTGTCGAATTTCTGGTCGCGGTTCAATTACGACTTCACGCCCGCTCATCAGACGAGCTTGCGCCTTTTTGAACAGTACGTTTCGTCACTAGATCCTGCGCGTTAACTCGAATTAGCGGTTAAGCAGGCGTTGTGCACGGGTACAACCTTTCCTGGAAACGCTTATGACCAGGAAGGATGTGCTCCTTGAAGAAACTGACCGTCCTCGCTTCCTCCCTTTCGCTCTCTCTGCTGGTAGCTGCTCTCGTGGGCTGCGACGCCAAGAACGTCGCGAGCACCGACCCCGACAAGACCCCCGCTGAGAAGTCTCAGGCGGAGTTGCTTGCCATGGGTGAGAAGCTGGTCAAGCACGGGGAGTGCATGTCCTGCCACTCGCCCATCCGCCCGGTCACGGTGGACGGCAAGGTGGTGGTGATGCCGGACGTCATCAACGCCCCCTTGGGCGGTGGTAACGCCTGGTTCACCCCTGGTGCAGGCATCGGCGTCTCGGCCAACATCAATCCTGCAGGCGCCTACATGAAGAACTCGTCGGTCGAGGGCTTGGTGGCGAAGTGGGCGGACAAGACCAAGACCTATCTGCCTCCCATGCCGGCGCTCGGGCAGGTCTACACCGAAGAGGAGCTGACGGCGATCGCCACCTACCTCAAGTCGGACAAGATCGCGGCCTTTACCGAGGAGCCGCCTGCCAGCTACTACTTCGCGATGAAGGACGAGGGCGACGAGACCTGGCCCGTGCCTGGTCCGCTGGTCGAGCGCCTGAATCCCTCGGATCCGAAGCGAATCCTCCCCGGCAGCATGGAGATCTCCGTCTCGCCGTTCACGGATGGTCAGCTGAGCCAGACGATGATCAATACGAACATCGCCGAGGCCAAGAAGGCACCTGCGAACTAGCGTTCAGCCGCTCTAAGGACTGCAAAGAGGCCAGCCACGGGCTGGCCTCTTTGCTTTTGCGGCTGTGATGTCCTGGTGGTGCAATCGTTCCCTTTTCGAAGCGTGTAAGGATCACGGTCTACCTGGGTACAAGGCCTAAAGTGACCGCTAGTTAGGTAGGTCGCTATGCCCTCAAGGGCAGGGTTAGTTGGTAACGTCTACGTCGGAGTCTAGGGCATGCACACGTCTGGTTCGGTTCGGTCGGTGCTGAGGTTCGGGCGCAAGCTCGTCCCGGCGCTGCTGGTGATCTCGCTCGTCGGGGCGCCCGCTCTTGCTGAGTCTCAGGTTCGCGAACTCTTCGCCGACCTCGGCCTCCTCAAGGAGGTCCAAGACCCCCAGGACAACCCATCGACACCGGCCAAGGTCGCCCTGGGCAAGCGCCTCTTCTTCGATCCACGCCTTTCCGGGGATGGTATGCAGTCCTGCGCCTCCTGCCACATTCCGGCGCTGGGTTGGGCGGATGGTCGCGAGACGGGTGTCGGCTTCCAGGGCAAGGTTCTGACCCGCAACACTCCCACCGTCCTCAACTCGGCTCATTACGCGAGCATGTTCTGGGATGGCCGCGCGGCCACGCTGGAAGAGCAGGCCCTCGGCCCGCTCTACAATCCGGATGAGATGAACACCACCCCGGAGAAGCTGGCGAAGACCCTCGCGCAGGCAGAAGATTATCGCGAGCCGTTCAAGGAGGCCTTCGGGACCGAGCCGACCATCGACGGAACGGCCAAGGCCCTCGCGGCGTTCCAGCGCTCGTTGACCAGCTCCGACTCTCCTTTCGATCGCTGGGTTCGAGGCGACAGGGAGGCCATGACCCCTGCGGCCAAGCGCGGCCTCAGGCTCTTCATGGGCAAGGCCGACTGCACGGCCTGCCACAAGGGCCCCACCCTCAGCGATGACAAGTTCCATAACATCGGGGTGCCCGGCTCGGGCACGAAGGACCTGGGCCGCTACGCCATCACCCAGGACCCCGACGACCTGGGCGCCTTCCGGACGCCTGGCCTCAGGAACGTCGCTCTGACCGCCCCTTACATGCACGACGGCTCGATCAAGACCCTCAGGGAGACCGTCAAGCACTACGAGGACTTCGATCCTGCCTTCCCCAACCTCGACCCCCTGGTCGAGAAGCATAACCTCACGGAGCAGGAGATCGACGATATCGTGGCGTTCATGGAGGCCCTCACCGACCCCAAGGCCAAGCTCGTCCCGTAGCCGCGCGTCGTTTCGGGATGTCGTCGGCCGCAAGGCCGCTTGGCGAGAGCTCGATTGCTTTGCGAAGGGCTTCAGGGTATGTTGGAAACGGATGCCCCGACGATCGCGGGGCCTGGGAGGATGGCCGATGATGGGTAAGCGATTCCCGAAACGACCATTCGCCACGGTGGCGGCCTTGGTGCTTCTCGTGGCCACTCCTGCCGTGGGTGCGCCCGTGCTTCGCGAGGTCTTCGGCGGGCTGACGCTTTTACCCGACGTCCAAGACCCGCCCGAGAACCCCACCACGCCGGCCAAGGTCGAACTCGGCAAACGTCTTTTCTTCGATCCCCGTCTCTCCGGGGATGGCAAGCTCGCGTGCATCAGCTGCCACGTGCCGGGCCTCGGCTGGGCGGATGGCCGAGCGAAGGGCTCTGGCTTCCAGGGCAAGGAGCTCTCGCGAAACGTTCCCTCGATCCTCAACTCCGCCTATTACTCGGGCTTCTTTCATGACGGCCGTGCGGCCTCACTCGAGGAGCAGGCCTTGGGGCCCCTTTTCAACCCGGATGAGATGAACGCCACGGCGTCGCAGGTGGTCGCGACCTTGTCGGGGATTCCCGAGTACCGGAAGCGCTTCCAGGATGCCTTTGGAACCGAGCCCTCGATCGAGGGGGTCGGCAAGGCGCTGGCTGCCTTCGAGCGGACCCTGGTCAGCAAGAACTCGGCCTTCGATCGCTGGGTTCAAGGGGAAGACGATGCCCTCAGTCCTCAGGCGAAGCGAGGACTCGAGCTCTTCACCGGCAAGGCCGATTGCACGGCCTGCCACAAGGGCCCCAACTTCTCGGACGACAAGTTCCACAACATCGGGATTCCCGGCTCCGGGACGACGGACAAGGGCCGCTTCGACGTGACCGGGGATCCCGACGACCTGGGCGCCTTCAAGACCCCCACGCTGCGGAACGTGGCCCTGACGGCGCCTTACATGCATGACGGGTCGATCAAGACCCTGCGCGAGGCCGTGGCGCATTACGAGGAGGTCGACCTGGACTTCCCCAACCTTGACCCCCTGATCGACCACTGGGGCCTCACGGAGGATGAGATCGACGATATCGTGGTCTTCCTCGAGAGCCTGACCGGTGAGCAGGTGAGGGTCGATCCCCCCGTACTTCCCAGGTAGCAGCCAATATGAAAGCAGGTCGCCTCACCGACGTGAGGCGACCTGCTTTTAGGACTGTTTAGAACGGCTGGTCGTCGTTGGGGGCGCCGGCTTGCCACCAATCGTAGACGTCCTTGATCTGTTCAGGAGTGAGGAAGCCGTTTTCGGCATCATGTGCCGGGTTGGCGTAGGTCTGGGCCATGTCCCGGATGAGGGTCCGCTTGTTGGAGTCGTAAGCGTAGGTTCCGAGGCCCACGACCTTGCCCTGAGGACGCTTGACCAGGTGGCAGTCCTGGCAGCGCTGATCGCTGGTCAAGGGCTGAATGTTCTGGGTGTAGGTGCGGGTCTTGGGGATCGCGTTGTTGGTTGCGAGACGAGACGTGCAGCCCGAGGCCACGACCGCGGCGAGAACGGAAAAGGCGAACAGTCGGCGCATCTTACTCGTCCTCCTCGAGGTTGATCGTCAGTTGTCGGCGAGGGAAGAAGGGAGCGTCGAAGTGGGCGTGGTACTCGAAGCCGACCCGCAGGGTGTCCTTGCCCGGGGAGAAGGTGCGACCGTAGGTGGAGCCGGGGCCCATGCGCCCGACGAAGACGAGCATGACGTGCGGGGTGTCGGGGATCCACCACTGGAAGCCCGCAGACCAGTTGAAGCCCATGGCGTCGATCACGGTTGAGTCGAGGGGCGCCACGATGTCGCCGATCAGGTTGAAGCCTTCGCCGATCGCGTACGAGAGGCCCGCTCCGCCTGCGGTCATCCAGCCGGGATTGGCGGCGTAGTCGCCGACGTACGAGAAGTAGCGGCCGACCAGCCCGAGGCCGAGGCCGGGTAGGAGATCGTTCTTGGAGGCCGTGACCTCTCCGATGGCGGAGCCACCGATGTGGGTGGTGTAGCCCAGGCGGGTGGTCAGGGCGAAGGGGGCGTCGTCGTACTCGTCGAGAAACTGGTAGCGCAGGCTCAGTTCGCCGTCGAGCGGGCGGTTGCGGGTCGAGGCGATGAAGTCGACCGTCGTCTTCTTGGTCAGCCCGACGCCGAGGTTCACGGTCGGTGCGGAGTCCGAGGGGAACTCCATGGCGTTGTAGCGATGGGACATGCGGAAGTACATTTGCCCGCGCTGGGTATTGAGCGGGGAGGAGATCTCCGGCGTCCCGTAGTCGAACTGGTAGGCGTAGGCCGGTGCCGTCAGCGAGACCAGAAGGCCGGCGGCGATCCAGGGCAGGGCGAGGCGCAAGAGAACCGTCCTTTCTCAGAGGGTGAAGCGGGAGACCAGAGAATGTAGCTCGCTGGAGAGCTTGGTGAGACCCTGCGCGGAGCCCGAGACCTGGGTGACGTTCGCGGACTGCATGTGGGTGGTGGCGGCGACTTCCTCGGCGCCGGCGGCGGATTCCTCGGCGATGTTGGCGATCGCGTCCATCTCGCGCACCATGACCTCGGCCGAGCGGGTGAGACTCTCGGCGGCGGCGCGGATCTGCTGGATCTCGCGGTCGGTGTGCGCGATGGCGTCGACCACGCGGCCGAAGGAGTGGGAGGCCTCGTGGATGATTTCGGCTCCTTGCCCGACGCCTTGGCGGCCTTGCTGCATGATCGAGACGGCGCGCTGGGTCTCGTCCTGGATGCTCTCGACCAGCTCGGTGATGTGCTGGGTGGCGTTTCCGGATTCGACGGCCAGCTTGCGGATTTCCTGGGCCAAGACCGAGAAGGCCTGGCCCTGGCTGCCGACGCGGGCGGCTTCGATGCCGGCGTTGAGGGCCAGGAGGTTGGTCTTCTTGGCGAAGCCTCCGATCAGGGTCACGATGGCCTGGATCTCGGTGCTCAACGAACCGAGGCGCTCGACGACGCCGGTCGAGTCGGTGAAGACTTCCTGGACGCCGTCCATGTGGGTGAGGGCTTCCTGGAGGACCTGTCCGCCGTCGGCGGCAGCCTTGGCGGCTTGCTGGGAGCTCTGGGCGGCGATCGTGGCGTTGGCGGAGACCTGGTCGGCGGCTCGGGCGACTTGCAGGGCTTCGTCCGAGCTCTTGGTGATGCCCTTGACCTGTTCGGTGACGCCGATGGCCAGCTGCTCGATGGTCCGGGAGACCTGCTCGGCGCCCGAGCCGGTCTCGTCGGCCGACTGGGCGAGGGCCTCGGAGGAGCTGAGGAGGCTCGAGGAGACGGAGTCGATCTGGGCGACCATGGCGCGAAGCTGGGCGAGGAAGCGGTTGAACCAGAGGGCGAGCTCTCCGATCTCGTCGCGGCGGTCGGCGTTGAGGGTCTTGCTGAGGTCGCCTTCGCCCTCGGCGATGTCGCGGAGCATGGCGATGAGCTGGTGAAGGGGGGAGGCGATCTGGCGGGCGAAGAGGAAGGCGATCGCCATGGCCATGGCCATCGCGAAGGCGATGCTGGCCAGGAGCTGGATCAGGGCGTTCCTGAACTCCGTCTGGGCGAGGGTCTTCTGGTGGTCGACTTCCTTCTCGCTGAGGGTGATCAGTTCGTCGAGCTTGACGTCGACGATGGTGGTCATGAGGCGAAGCCCTCGGGTATTGCTGATGGCGAGGGCTTCTTGCACCTTGTTTTGCTCGACGAGGGCGAGGATCTCGTCGTTGAGCTCGGTCCACTCCTCGATGAGGGGCATGATCTCTTCTTTGAACTTGGCGGCCTGATCCGGGGTGGCGTAGAAGCGGATAAAGGCGCGCGAGGCGCCGTCCATGTCGAGGACCTTGTCTTCGAGCTCGGGCATGATGCGCTCGCGCTCCTCGCCCGAGCCGGCCATGATGTAGTTCTTTTGCAGGCGGTCGGCCTGGAGGTTGACGGATCGCAGGTGCGAGATGGACTGCCCGCTCTCCATGGAGGTGGCAAGGCTGTCGAGCTGGGCCTTGACGCGGCTCATGGAGAAGTAGCCCTCTAGCCCGACTCCGACGAGGAGGCCGAGCATGAGGACCATCATCAGGAAGAGCTTCGTGATGATGCGGCGGTCCTTCAACCAGCCGAGCGGATCGAGGCGGCGAATCTTCACTTAGTTGCCAAGTTTCTCTTTGACGTAACCTTGCCACTCGGGGGGGACGTCTCCGAAGCCCTGGGTGGGAAGGGTGGAGACGAAGGTGACGAGGTCCATGAATTGGGCGTCGGTGAGCTGAAGCTCGGCGTCTTCTTCGAGGTGCTTGAGGGCCTTGGCGATGAGCTTCTTTTCGCTGATCTTGCCGGCGCTCTCGGTGAGGTTGGGGATCTTCTTGCCGCGGATGACCTCACCGGTGGTGAAGCCCTTGGGGTGGCAGGTCATGCAGGCTTTGCCGGTCTTTCCTTTCGTGAGGAAGATGGCCTTGCCTTTTTTGGCGTCGCCCGTGAGGGCCGCTTGGGCCTCGGGGATGAACACGGCGACGAGGGAAAGGGCGAGGGCGGCTTTGAGCCAGTTTCCGAGCGGCATGGGTTTCCTCCGGTTGGCGCGACGTCCGCGGGTGGCCGCGAACCTGCTAGGGGGCGGTCGTCTGTTAGACGAGCGGGCGCTCCCTAGAGTTCCATTGGCTTATACCCTCGCATGCGAGGTTCTATCCTCTCGCGCGAGGGTTTATCTTGGCGTACGCGAGGGGCTGCCGAACGGGAGAAAAGGCGCGAGCCCCCCATTCGGGGGGCTCGCGAGTGCGGATGAGAGGATTTGAACCTCCACAGGGAAATCCCTACATGCTCCTGAGGCATGCGCGTCTGCCGTTCCGCCACATCCGCGTGACAGAAGTCTATGTTAGCACAGCCTTTTGGGGAGGACAAGGGGTCTTTATCATTTCGTTTAAAGGCCTTGCGACAACGCCCCGTACTCCTCGGGCGCGATCACGCCCTCCTCAAGCAGGGTCTTGGCCAACGCCTCCAGCAATTGCCGGCGTTTGAAGGGCTTGGAGAGGTAATGGCTGCAGCCCGCCGAGAGCCCGGATTCTTGATCGGAGCCCGAGGCCTTCGCCGAAACACAAATGATCGGCAGATCCCGGGTCCGGGGATCGGCTCTCAGGGCCTGCGTGGCCTCGAGCCCGTTCATCACCGGCATCAGGATATCCATGAGGATCACGTCCACCGGCTGCTCCTCGTCGTGGAGCAGCCTCAAGGCCTCCTGGCCGTCGGCGGCCATGAAGACCCGATGGCCGGCGCTCGCCAGGATGATCTCGGCGATTTCCCGGTTCGAAGGTTCGTCCTCGACGACCAAGACATTCAAGGATCTCATGCCCATCATGGTAACCGACCCGGCCCCGGCGAGGCTTGGGAGGTTTGAACGGCATCACGGGGGGAAGGGGGGCGCCTTGGCCAAGATCGCGATCCTCAACGACGAACCCGAGGTGGTGACCCTCCTTTCCCGCTTCCTCACCGTCCGCCGCGACGCCTTCCTCAAGCGCGTCGGCGACTCCACCCGCGTGATCGACCAGGTCATCGCCTTCCGGCCCGACCTGATCCTCGTGCCCCTCTACCGCCCGCCCGACCTCATCGGCTCTCCCCTCGACGGCGCCTTCCACGAGATCCGGGGCCTCGCCTGGCTCGAGATCCTCTCCCGGACCCCCGCGCTCCGCGAGATTCCCCTGGTGATCTTCAGCTTCTCCGTGCGCCGCGACGAGCTGCCCCCCGGCTTCCTCGATCGCATCCAGCCCTGCGCCTTCTTGCGCTTCCCCGAGGGCCTTCAAGAGCTCAACCCCGTCATCTCCGGCCTCATCGGGCCCGCCAAAGGCTCGACCGACGACCTGGAGCGCCTCCGCATCGGCCTCATGGATGCCGACGATCCGGAGCCGTGAGGCTGCCCCGCCGGATCACCCCCGAGCCGTAGCGATCCCGAAGCCGATCCAGCGTCTCGGTCAAGGGATTCGCCGCCTCGAAGAAGCTCAATTGCCCTTCCGCCTTGAAGTTCGACAGGCTCGCCCCGATCAGCCGCAACGGCCGCTTCCCGTCCCAGCCCGCCTTCAGCAGATCCCAGCTCGTCGCGTAGATCACCTCGTCGTCCTGCGTCGGCAAGGCCAAGGTCACGCTCCGATCGACCGTCTGGAAGGTCTTGGCATAGCGTAGCTTCGTCGCGATCGTCCCCGCCTGCAGCCCGTGCCGCCGCAGCCGGTAGCCGATCTCGCAGGAGATCTTCAACAGCACGCGCCGCAAGAAGACCGGATCCGCCGAATCCTGATCGAACGTCTCCTCGCTACCCAGGCTCTTGGGCGGGCCTGCGGGCGTCACCGGCCGCGGATCCTTCCCCTGGGCCACCTGAAAGAGATCCGCCCCTTGCGCCCCGAAATGCGCCGTCAGCAAGGCCGGCGAAACGCCCGCCAGCTGCCCGATCGTCACGATCCCCAGCTGCCTCAAGCGCTCCTGCATGCGCTCGCCCACCCCGGGGATGATCCCCACGTCTCGCGGATGCAGCCAGGCCGTCTCCTCGCCCGGCCGGACGATGCAAACGCCTGCCGGCTTGGCCGCCTTGGAGGCCACCTTCGCCAGCAGCTTGGACGTGCCCCCACCCACCGAGGCCGAAAGCCCCGTCTCGCAGGCGATCGCATCCCGAAGCGCGTACGCCACCCCCTCGAGAGGTCCCAGCAAGCGCTCGGTTCCCGTCATGTCCAGGTAGGCCTCGTCGAAGCCTACAGGCTCCACCAAAGGCGCGAAGCGCTCCCAGATCTCCCGCAGCTGCCGGTTGATCTCCCGGTACTTCTCCATCGATACCGGCACTCGGATTGCATGCGGGCAGAGCTCGTAGGCCTTGTACAAGGGCATCGCCGAGCGCACGCCGAAGGCCCGCGCCTCGTAACTCGCGCTCGCCACCACGCCCCGCTTGGTCGAGTGCCCGCCCACGATCACGGGCTTGCCCCGAAACTCGGGATGGTCGCGCTGCGCCACCGAGGCGAAGAAGGCATCCATATCGACATGTAGAATCCGCTTCGTCATGCGACGCTCCTCACGGCTTCCGCCCCCGAGACGACCATGACCGGCTCGCCGTCTTCGTCACTCAGCGTCCCGTCGAAGCAAAGGGGCGTCCCGCGCCTGAGGATGCGGTTCAGCTCCCGGTAGACCCTCGGGAAGACCACGCCTTGAAATTGCTCGCGCCCATCCGAAAGCGTCAGGAAGACCATCTTCTCGCCGTGCTTCGTGCGATGCCCGAAGCGCGAGACGATCTCGGCCACCACGCTGAGGCGCAGCTTCTCTTCGGGGTTCGCCAGCCATTCCGCCCGGGCCTCGGCGAAGCGGACGGCTCCGACCACTCGCGGCATCTCCACGACGGTCACGGTATAGCCCAGGAGCGCGTTCTCGATTTGCTGGCGCTCGCGAGGCGCGTAATCGCCGAGATCGCTGGGAGCCGGGGGGCTCTCGTCGGGGATCGGGAAGAGGCTTTCTTGCATGGGGGCCTTGCTCGTGGCCAGCATGCCCAGTTGCCACATCAGCTCGGGCCGGCGCGCGCCGAAGGAGTCGCAGGCGCCCACGCGGATCAGGCTTTCGAGTTCGGGGCGCGACAAGCCCGAGCGGCGCTTGAGATCCGCGAGGCTGCGGTAAGGGCCGCTTTTGCGTCCCTGGAGGAGGCGTGTGACCCCCGCGGGCCCGAGGCCCGCGAGGTACGAAAGGCCGATTCGCAGGATGTTTTCGCCTTCGACCGTGTAGGCGGCGTCCGAGCGGTTGACGCATGGCAGGGCGAGCTCCGCCCCGAAGGAGCGGGCGTCCTCGACGTAGACCCTTGGCGGGTAGTAGCCCTGGCCGCTGGAAAGCACCGCCGAGAGGTACTCCACGGGCCAGCGGGCCTTGATCCCGGCTTCGCGCACGGCCAAGGCCGCGCAGGAGGCCGCGTGGGCCTTCACGAAGCCGTAGCCCCCGAAGCTTTCGAGCAAGTGCCAGACCGCCTCGGTCCGGTCGGGATCGCGCCCGAGCCGGCGGGCGCCGTCGAAGAACGCTTCCTTGAGCTTGGCGATCTCGGGCCGAATCCGCTTGGCGATTCCCTTGCGGAGGTTCTCGCATTGCCCCAGGGGAATGCCGGCGAAAACATGAGCGACTTGCAAACATTGCTCCTGGTACAAAATACAGCCATACGTGTGAGACAGCACATCACGAAGGCAGTCGTCGGGGTAGACGATGGGTTCTTTGCCGTGCCGCCGTGCGACGTAGCGCGGGGTGATCCCGCCGTCGATCGGGCCGGGCCGGTAGAGGCTGGTGATGGCGGTGATATCCTCGACGTGGTTGGGCTGGAACTGCCTCAAGAGCCCTTGCACGCCGCCGGATTCCAGCTGGTAGATGCCCAGCGTCCTGCCCGAGCGCAGGAGGGCGAAGGCCTCGGGATCGTCGAGGGGAAGCTCCTCGGGAACGAGCGAGAGTCCGTGACGCCGGTTGATGAGCGTGACGGCGTCCTGGAGGATGGCGAGGTTGCGGTTGGCCAGGAGGTCCATCTTGAGCAAGCCGACCGCTTCGACGCCGTGCATCTCGAACTGGGTGACCACGGGGCCTTTGGTCGATCGCTCCAGGGGAACCACGTCTTGAAGGGGCTCGCGGCTGATCACGATCCCGCAAGGGTGGAGGCCCAGGTGATCCGGGAGGCCTTCGAAGCGGGAAGCGGTGGCGATGAGGGAGCGGTAGGGCTCTTTTTCGACGGGAAGGTCGCGGCATTCGGGGTTACGGGCGATCGCCCCCATGAGGTCATCTGAGCTGAGGGCCCAGGGCATGCGGCGGGAGACGGCGTCGATGATCTCGCCTTCCAGGCCGAGGGCGGCGCCGGCGAGGCGGATGGCCCCGCGCGGGCCGTGGTGCTGGTGGGTGGCGATCCGCGCGACGTGTTCGGCTCCGTACGTGGCGTAGGCGTAATCGACCACCTCGTCGCGCCTCAGCCAGTGGAAGTCCAGGTCGATGTCCGGAAGGCCCTTGCGTTCGAGGTTGAGGAAGCGCTCGAAGCAGAGCGTATGCTCCAGGGGGCAGATTTGCGAGAGGCCCAGCACGTAGAGGACCAGGCTGCCGGCGGCCGAGCCGCGGGGCACGTGGGGGATCTGCTTCTCGCGGGCAAAGCGGATGAGGTCCCAGGCGATCAGGAAGTAATCGACGAAGCCCATCTGACGGATCACGGAGAGTTCCTCGTCGAGGCGGGCTTGGGCCTGCGCGCGACGCGGCGAATGGGCATAGCGCCAGTCGAGGCCTTCGAGGCAGAGGCGCGTCAGGAAGCGCTCGGAGTCTTCGCTCTGGGGGGGCGTGAAGGCAGGGAGGTGGGGCTGGCCGAAGACGGGCGCGTAGGTGAGGCGTTCGGCGATCGCCCGCGTGGCCGTCAGGGCCTCGGGAAGCTCGCGCCAGGCCGCCTGCAATTCGGCGTCCGTGGCCAGGTGGCGGGGGCCCGCGGGGGGATGGCCCAGGCCGTGGCCCATCTGGAGGGCTTTCCAGGCGTTGGCATCGTCGGGTTTCAGGTAGCAGGCGCCGTGCGCGGCGACGAGCCCTAGGTCGAGCGAGCGGGCCAGCTCTACGATGGGGCGCGCGGGAGCCCAGGGGCTGAGCTGGAGGACGCAGTTCTCAGGCCCGAAGGCCTCGCGCCAGATGCCCAAGAGGCGTCGGGCGGCTTCGTCTTGCTTCGTGGCGAGCAGGTGGGGCAAGAGCCCATCCTCGCCTCCGGTCAGGAGGACGAGGCCTTGGGCGTACTCCGCCAGGCTTTCGGGGGCGACGGGGCCGTCGAGATGCGTGAGGCTGACGAGGCGCGAGAGGTGGCGAAAGCCCGCGTCGTCGCGCACGAGGAGGGTGACGCGAGGGGGGCGATCGCCTGAGGGGCCCGTGGCGGCGAGGCTGAGGTCGACGCCGATCAGGGGCTGGAGGCCGGCCTCGCGGGCCTGCGTCACGAAGGGGACGAGCCCGTAGAGGCCGTCGCGGTCGGTGACGGCCACGGCCTTCTGGCCGCGCTCCCGGATCTCCGCGAGCAGGGAGGGCAAGGAGAGCAGGCTCTGGCGTAGCGAGTAGACGGAATGGGTCTGAAGGTGGACAAGGTCGCTCATCCGAGGGGTCTCCGAAGGGCCTTCGAGTGCTAGAACGTATGTTCGAGGCATGAGCCTAAGCCCTCGCGCCCCCCTCCGTCAACGGAAGCATGTCAACGTGGCAACTCAAGGCGATCCAAAGCCTGTCACCGTCGCGAAAAGTGGGGCCGCTGTCCGTATGTGGCAGCTCGCGCGGTCGAGGGCTTCTTGTTCGTTGTCAGCCGAGGGGATTCGTGATTGATTGAGGTCGGAGAGCCCTCTGAGGGACAGGCCTTTGCATGCCGTCAGGCGCGTTCCGAGAGGAGGAGCGATGCCGAAGTCGCCTCCGCAAGCCACATGGCATCGCCTCACGCCCGAGCAGGTCTTGGAGCGCTTGGAGGTCGATCCGACAAGAGGCTTGAGCCACGAGGAAGCGGCCCGTCGCATGGCGGCATGGGGCCCGAACGTCTTGCCGCAGCAGCCGCCACCGTCGCTTTTCGAGCTGGTCCTCCGGCAAGTCAAGAACTTCATTATTCTCTTGCTTTTGGCTGCCGCCGCCTTGTCGCTCATGCTCGGGGAGGGGGCCAACGCGCTCGCCATCCTGGCGGCCTTGGTCTTGAACGCCATGGTCGGCGTGCTCATGGATCTCCGCGCCGAGCGCGAGATCGCGTCCCTGAGGGCCCTGGGAGCGCCCAATGCCCGTGTGCGTCGGGAGGGAAACGAGCGGATCCTGCCGGCGAGCGAGCTGGTGCCCGGGGACGTGCTCGTGCTCGAAGCCGGCGATCGCATCCCGGCGGATGCCCGGTTGATCGATGGGGAGCTTCGGGTCGACGAGTCCCTGCTCACGGGGGAGTCCCTGCCGGTCTTGAAGCAGCCGGCGGCACGCGCCGAGGAGCACCAGGTACTCGCCGAGCGGCATAACGAGGTCTTTTCGGGCTCGCTGCTGCTCATGGGCGCTGGTCTGGCGGTCGTGACGGCCACGGGCTCGCGTTCGGAGATCGGGCGGATCGGGACCATGCTCACGGAATCCGCCCCGCCCGCTCCCCCCCTGGTGAGCCGCCTGGACGCCCTCGGGCGCTACCTGGTCGGCCTCGTGGGGGCCGTCGCGGGCGTCTTGATTCTCTTGGGCCTCTGGCAAGGCCGCTCCTTCTGGCCCCTCCTGGAGGCGAGCGTCGTGCTGGCGATCGCCGCCATTCCCGAGGGCCTGCCTGCCGTGGCGACCCTCGCCCTCGCCGCCGGCTCGCGCCGCCTCATGGCCCGCGGCCTGCGCCTGCGCAGCCTCGGCGCCCTGGAGGCCCTGGGCGCCACCACCATGCTCTGCCTGGACAAGACCGGCACCCTCACGGCCAACGCCATGACCGTCACCCGCATCCGCCTTCCCGGCCATGCGCTGGAGGTCACCGGCACCGGCTGGGAGCCGGTGGGGGAGTTCCTCGAGGACGGCCAGCCCCGGGATCCCGCTCAGCTGCCGGGCCTCCTCGACCTCTTGCGGACCGTTCAACTCTGCAACGACGCGACCCTGGAGCAGCATGACATCGGGTGGCACGGGCACGGGGATCCCAGCGAAGGAGCCCTGCTGGTCGCAGCGGCCAAGGCGGGCCTTCCCGACCCGCGGCCGGCCTGCAAGCGCGAGGCGTTTCAGGCGGCGGGGCCCGGGCATCCCTGGATGCTCGTGGCCTGTGACGGCATCCTGAGCATCAAGGGAGCGCCCGAGGAGGTGTTGGCGCGCTGCACGGCGATCCGGACGGACGCGGGTCTCGAACCCTTGAGCGCTGCTCAGCGGGAAGACTGGCTGAGGGAAAACCGCCGCTTGGCCGAAGGGGCCCTGCGGGTCTTCGGAGTGGCGAGCGGAACGCGCGGGGACGGGCTGGAGGAGGGGTGGGTCTTCTTGGGCTTGGTCGGGATGAAGGATCCTCCCCGCGCCGGGGTGACGGAGGCCCTGGCGACGGCGCACGAGGCGGGAATTCGGACGATCATGATCACGGGGGACCAGGCGATGACGGCGCGGGCGATCGCCATTGAACTCGACATGACCGACGGCCGGGAGCCTCGCGTCTCCCTCGGGGTCGAGGCCTCGCCCTTGGAAACGGACGTCTACGCCCGCACGGCCCCCGAAGGCAAGCTTCGTCTGGTCCAGCAGCTCCAGGCGGGCGGAGAGGTCGTGGTCATGACCGGGGACGGCGTCAACGATGCTCCGGCCTTGCGTGCAGCCGACGTGGGCGTGGCCATGGGCCGCGGATCCGACGTCGCCAAGGATGCGGCGGCCCTCGTTCTGCTCGATGAGCGCCTTGAGACCTTGCTGGAGGGCGTCGCCGAGGGGCGGACGGTCTTCTTCAACATCCAGAAGGCCACAGACTTCCTCTTGACCTGCTCCTTGACGACCATGATGGCGGTCCTCTTCTTGATGGCGGCCGCTTTCCCCTTGCCCCTTCTGCCCCTCCAGATCCTCTACCTGAACTTGCTCACCCATACCTTCCCGGCCCTGGGGCTGGCCCTCGAACCCAAGGACCCGGAGGTCTTGCGGATGCCGCCTTTGCCGCGCCAGGCCCGCTTGATGCCGCCTCGACGCCTCGCCTCGATTCTCTGGCATGGGGTGCTCTTCTCGACGGCGACCCTGACCCTGGGGGCCTTCGGCCTCACGCACGGCGGGACGGCGCATGGGCGCACCTTGGTCTTCTCGTTCCTGGCGACCGCCTTGATGCTCCATACCTTCAGCGATCGCTCCCCCAAGGTCTTCTGCGGCTGGCGCTGGGGCAAGAACCCCATGGTCTTCCTCTTCGTCGCCCTGGCCATCGCCCTCCAGCTGCTTGCCATCTACCTTCCGCCGCTACGGGACCTGCTGGGCATGACCCCCTTGGACGGTCAGGATTGGCTGAGCGTCTGGGTGGCCGCCCTCGTCGTCACGGTCGCCGTCGAGCTCAGCAAGAAGGCCCTGCCTCCAGGGGAGATCTAGGCGGGCATGGCCCCGGAAAACGCCCCTTCGAAAAAGTGATTTGGATCACCTCTGGAGTCGCGTGACCAGGCGGTTTGCGGCGTCACGACTGGGTTTTATCCGCTTGACAGGCTGCGGGCAAGTAGGGTAACCCTAGAGTAATGGCTTGCTTGATTAAGACGAACTCGACCCGACGACGCACGCTCAGGCACCTCCTCGCGATCCTCTTGATCGCCGGGGCCTTCGCGCCCACCCCGCCCGCTTTTGCCGGGACGGAGCGTGCCCTTCAGGTTCAACTCCACGATCAGGTCTTCCGCTTCATCGAGGGGGTGAAGGGTAAGACCACGGCCCGCCGCTTCACGACCTTGATCTTGGCCTCGGCGAAGAAGCATGGCCTCGATCCCTTGCTGGTTGCCAACCTCATCCTGAACGAGAGCAGCTTCAACCCCAAGGCGATCAGCCCCATGGGCGCCATCGGCCTGATGCAGGTCATGCCCTTCCATTACACGAAGCGCCGGATCCCGATCTCCAAGTGGCACGATCCCGCGATCAACATCGACCTGGGCTGTCAGATCTACGCCTCTTACTTCGCCATGATGGAGAAGCGCTACCCCGACCTCACGGCGTCGGCCCTTCATCACCGGGCGCTGGTGGCTTACAACATGGGCCCCCGGGCCGTCATCTCGCGCGGCATCTATCGCTCGCGCTACTCCCAGAAGGTTCTCCAGAAGCCGACCGTCGTGGCCGCCGATCCGCGGCCCTCGCGCCCGGTTCCCATCCCCCCGCCCGAGGCGCGCCCCGAGGACGCCGAGCCGATCCGCTGGGATCAGCTTCCCCTCTCCTCGACGGCCATGAGCTTCACGTTCGGCTCCGAGCGCCCCGATCTCCTGCGGGTGGGCCATCCCCTTCCCGAGATGCTCTTCCTCGTCCCCTCGGAGCCCACGGAGTTCCTGCGGGCGGGCATCGAGCGGGGCACGCCCTGAGTTTCTGAATCCAGCAAAGAAGGCGAGTCCCCGAGGGGACTCGCCTTCTTTGCTGGATGGGGGGTGGGGCGCTACTCGAGGGTCCGGTAGCCTCCGTAGTAGAGCAGGGGCTTGGTTTCGCCCTGAACGCGCAGGCCCTTGACCTCGCCGAGGAAGAGGGTGTGATCGCCGCCGTCGTACTCGGCCCAGAGACGGCAAGCCACGTTGGCGAGGCCTCCCGAGAGCATGGGGATGTTCTCGTGCCAGTCGTAACGGAGCGCGGCCTCGACTTCCGGGGTGCGCTTCCCGGCGAAGAAATCGGATGCTTCTCGCTGTTCGGCCGAGAGGACCGTGACGCCGAAGAGGCCGGCCTCCCGGATCCAGTCGTGCATGCTGAGGTTCTTGCCGACGGAGATCAGGATCAGCGGGGGAGTCAGGGAGACCGACGTGAACGAGTTGGCGGTCATCCCGAAGACCGCCTCGCCGTGGGTGGTGGTCACCACCGTGACCCCGGTGGCGAAGGTCCCCATGGCTTTGCGGAACTCGGAGTGGTCGAACTGCGTCGAGAGGGTGGTCTCTGGAGCGGACATGGCAAACTTCCCTTCTAGTCCAATACTGACCCCATTATAAGCCTAGAACCGGAGGGTCAAGCCTTGGCTGAGTCTTATTCTGCTCAAGGCCTGAGCGCGGGCTCGACTTTGAGGTCGAAGGACGAGGCGTCTTCCTCGGCGAATTGCAGGGACCGGAGGCCTTCCTCGGCGAGCGCGTCGCGGACCGGAGCGGCGAGCGTCTCGAACGGCTCGAGGACGAGCGTGGCGACCTGGCGCTTGCGGACGACCTTCCAGATTCCTGCGACCCGTCCGTCCACCAGGAAGGTGGCGTGGACCTTCAGGTTGGCCGTGACGATCCGGCGGCGGTCCTGCTCGGAGATGATCCGGCTGCGATCGGCATGGGCGAGCACCAGGTTGTCGTATTCCGGCAGGAAGCGGACGGGCGCTTCGGTCTCCTCGGCGGGACGCGGCGCGTCCGGCAGGTCGAAGACTTCGCGCTTGCGTTCGTCGCGGAAGGTGACGAGCTCGTCGCGCATGGCCTCGAAGGTGGCCTTGAGCCCCTTGAGGCCTGACCAGGTCTGCGCGTCGGTCACGGTCGCGGGCCCGAAGGCCGCGAGGTAACGACGGACGAGGTCGGTGGCGTTCGCGCCCTCCGGGGGAAGGGCGATCGCCTTTCCGAGCCAGCTCTCGGCGGTAGTGAAGTCGGCATCGGCAGGAAAGCCCCAGGGCGAGTCGTTGGGGACCATGACCAGCGGCAGGTGGGTGCGGACGGCGTAGCCCATCGCCCGTTCGTCGCCGTCGGGGTGGCGTTCCATGAGGTGCGCGCGGAGCTCGGTGAACGTCCGGGGCGTTTCCTCGAAGAAGGGCGTCGCGGCCGCGACCAGCGCGGGGACGTCGAGCACCGCGCCCCGCTCGCGAAGGACGGAGGCCATGCCGGCCGAGAGCATCGGCTGGAGGACGGGGCGAAACGCCAGGTAGTCGGAAGCCGTCAGGAGGTGGAGGGTGGCGCGCATGGCCGTGCCCCGGACGACCTCGCGGTTTTTCAGGAGGTCGAGCAGGTCCTCGCGCCGGAAACCTTCGAGACGGGTCCAGAGCCCCAGGAAGGGGGGCTTGGCGACTTGAGCTTGAAGGCCGGCGAGCCTGGCGATGGCGTCTTGTACAGGGAGCGTCTCGCGTCGGAGCAGCAGTTGCCGGGCCAAGGTCGCGCGGTTGAGCGCCTTGAGCGTGAGCACGTCAGGCATGGAGCCCCCTAGGGCTTCTCGACGCGGTAGCGCAGCTGGGTGAGGCCAGAGGACCAGGACTGGCTGCCTTCGAGGGTCAAGCGCTGCTCGGGCGAGCCGTTTGCGAAGAGGCGGATTCCGTCTCCGAGGAGGATGGGGATGACGGAGATCGTGAGGTCGTCGATCAGCTTCTCTTCGAGGAACTGCTGGATGACCTTCCCGCCGTCGACGTAGATGCGCCGGACTCCGTCTTCGCCGAGTTGCCGGACGAGTTCTTTCACGTCGCCGGAATAGAACTCCTCGCCGTGGCGCGATTCCGTCGGGCGATGGGTGAGGACCACGCAGCGCTTGTCGCCGTAGTACCACTCGGGGAAGCCGAGCACAACGTCGTAGCTGTTGCGGCCGAGCAGGACGACGTCCACCGAGTCGAAGAAGGCTTTGTAGCCGTAGTCCTCGCCGGGCATGTCGACGCTATGCAGCCAGTCGATCCCGCCGTCGGGGCGAGCGATGTAGCCGTCGAGGCTGACGGCGATGAAGACGGAGCAGCGGGGGCGCGGAGTTTGCATGGGGACCTCGGCTTTCTAGGACGGGAACAGCGGCTTTCTTTTGTACATCGAATTATCGCTTGTTAAACGCCCCGACATTCGGATGATCGGGCGGAGGTGCATCCCCAGGGGCTCGGGCCGGGGTGAGGGATTAGCGTCATGTTAGCGATTGTTAAGAATCGCCTGGAATTGAATAAGAGCTGATTGATTCGCGTCGGGTTTGCCATTTTTGCGGCATAAGAGGGAAAGCATGTTCCCCATTTCAAGGAGGCTGCCATGAGCGTGAAGTCCACATCCTCCCAGAAGCAGTTGCAGCAAGCCCTCAAGGCCCCTTCCGCGAAGCCGAAGGGGACGTCGACGCTGAACAACAAGGCGACCCAGCCCTTGAAGACGCCCGCGGCCACCAAGTCCGCCAAGACCCAGCAGCTCAGCCAGAAGGTCGATAAGGGGCACGAGCGCATCAAGAATGCCCAGGGACAGTTCGACGCGGCCCGCTCCCGCTACGAGTCCGGCAAGGCGGCTTACGAGGCCATCAAGGAAGGCCGCGGCAAGGAGCATCTCCAGCAGGTGGCCGTCGACAAGGCCAAGGAGGTGGCTTACGACAAGACCATCGGCCGGACGCCGATCGCGAGCCTATCGAACCTCAAGAACTCGGTGAAGGACACCGTTTCGCACCTCAAGGATGGTAACTTCAAGGATGCGGTGAACAGCGCCAAGGAATCGGCTCAGAACGTCAAGGACACGGTCACCTCGACGCAAGCGCTCTTGAAGACCAAGGCCGGCCAGAAGGTGGTCGCGAAGGCGGGAGGCACCGCGGCGGGCAAGGCGGTGACCAAGGCCGCCGAGCATGCGGTGGCCAAGACGGCTGCAAAGGTCACGGCCAAGGCTGCCGCCCGTTTCGTGCCCGGCGCCAACGTCGCCATGGCTGCCGCCGATGCTCATCACGCTTACAAGGTCATGAAGGATCCCAAGGCAAGCGGCTGGCAAAAGGGGACGGCTGCCGTCACCGCCCTGGGGTCGGCCGCTGCGGCCACCAATATCCCGGTCGTCTCGCAGGTGGGAGCGGCGGTCGCCACGGTCGCGTCCATCGCCGAAGCGGTCAACCCCAAGAAGGCGCTCAGCGCCATCAAGGGCTGGTTCGGAGGCTAAGTTCGCGGCCCCTTTTGCCAAACACGAGAAAGCGCCCCGACCGAAAGTCGGGGCGCTTTGACTTTTGGGTGGTAAAGCTGGAGTCGAACCCACACGGCTGCCCTGTCGATTTTGAAGCGGACGCCCACTTCTTCGGTGCTCTAACTACCGATACCTATCACTTATCGCTAGTTAAATTATTCCCTGAATGCGAACATTTGATAGCCTGTCGGCTGCAAAACAGTTGAAGCGCATGCACTCCCTTCCGATCCCTCTCAATTCGGGTATACGCAAGCTATACATGAATTGTCCGAGCTAAATTTTTAATCTCTAACCACTGGAACAATGCAAAGATAGGCAGGCAAAACAGACGAAGCGTTTATTAGACTTAGTAGCAAATAGATGGCGTTCTCTCGCCATGTCCAGAGGCTCCGAAACAAATAGGGCTTGGCACTTAAAGTGACAAATCCCAGGCAGCATACGCTAGACTATCTCCGTCATCACTTAGCATCCTCGCTAACTCACACAGAAATCCGCAAAGAGCAACGAGAGATAAACTATGACAAACAAACTCGAAGCACGAACAAAGCTAGACAAACTAATCGCCGACCAAATCTCAATATTTTCGGAAATGTGCAAAAGCACAAAATTTGCCGAGCTAATCTTGCAGTTATATTGGCTTCATTACTATAGATGCTTGAGTGCAGGGGTGTTTGGAGAGCTTCCCGCCTCAGCAAGAATCCAAACCGCACTATTAGAAGAAGCAATAAAACATACGATATCCGGTATCCTGAAATTTGGTGACACAGATCCAAAAACAACTTTAGCTGGGATAGCTAGATCACTAAATCTCGAGCTAGTTCAAGAGCTAAACAAATTAGCAGTAAAAATTAATACAGAATACGAGATGTACTCATTAATTGAGCTATATGACGTAGAGTTAGTTGGTCCAAGGAAAAGCCAGCTAAGGATCGAGCTAAATCCATATAAAAACGATGAAACTAGGAAATTGTTCGAATATTTTCAGAGAATCGAGATTGACAACAATCGAAGAAAGAATACTATTCATGCCGGAAGTGATTTTATCGATGTTTTTGTCGAAGAGTTTGAGCCATATGCCGACCTATTCGAAACTGCTTTTGAATATCCCTTAGATAAGGCAGCAAGCTTCATCAGGTACATATATACGGAATGCAAATCAAAACTCTCCAAAGCTGAAAGTGCAATGCCGAAAACACCCGATGGATTAATCGACGGCCAAGACTATCGGACAGCTATCCTATATTTCTCAAGCATAATCTTCCAAATTGAGGAGTTAAAATCCCAATTTGGCGAAGAAGTTGAACAATACATAAGCAAACTAAGGTTCAATCCTGTCGAATTTAATGAAGATCAACTAAGATTTCACTATATAACTCGCCGCCCGCTAATCCAAATTGGAGGCGATATAATAGCCTCCCCAGGCTTGATTTTCGACTCCTTGCTGATGAACACACACTACACCCTAATGGAGTCACCCAAAGTAAAGGAGGCCTATAAAGCTAAGTCATCTAGTATATTCCTAGATAAAATCGTAAAAATATCAAATATGTTTGGATATAAGGAAATATTAAGAGAGCTTGATCTAAATGAAGGAAAGAAGCAACTAGGTGACCTAGATCTAGTTCTCTTTAACAAAGATTCTGGTGAGTGTTTAATAATTGAAGCAAAAAACCACTCACTACCTTTAGATGTATACTTTAAGGACCGCCTTGCCGCCATTAAAAAGCTAGAATATGAAACTGCATCCTGGGAAAAAATGGTAAAAAAACGTATAGAGCATCTCCGCCTAAATCATAACAACTATGGATTGCCCGCAACTTTCTCATATTTCATTGTAACCAACCACCCAGAAATACTATCCCACTTCTCTGAATTGATCGTTGTAACCCTACATGAGTTTACAGAAATACTTAATAATCGAGAGGAGTACCCAAACTTTGGAGAGATTTTCGAAAATTTGTACAAGGGCGCACTGTTGCTGTCGGATGACGACATAGAAGTTCTAAAGGCTGACAATATGTGGCCTTTTACAGTTATGGCATAACAATTAAGTGCGGCAGCTATCCCCACATGTTTAAACAATAGCTCGACAATTAATGGGGGTAGCCCAGGTCAACACTCACATTGTTCATTGAATAAAGAAATAGCCCCTGGCAATAAGTAGCCAGGGGCAAAGAGCATACAATGAGGATTACCCTACTGGTGTAAGCTCCTGCTGGTAGGCACGACCCTTCCCAGTGCCAGGATGAGGCGCATGCTCTCCTGCGAGGTGTAGGTACTGCTGAGGTACGGGCAACACGGGATTCGGCGGAGGGGTTGTCTTGCGAGGCTTGATTGCCAGCTTTGGGGTCTTCGGAACAGACTTTCCAAAGAACTGCTGAGCGATTTCCCTGGCTAGAACTTCAGCGAGCAACGACGGGACTGCGTTTCCAATTTGCTTCTGTACCGATTGCCGGCTTCCAACAAACTGAATATCGCTAGGAAAAGTCTGGATCCTAGCTAACTCCCTAGTGCTCAACATCCGATTATCCCAGTGGAATGGACCAATAGCAGGACCAGGCTGTGCCTGAATTGTCCAAGACGGGCGATTCTTGGCTAGCTTAAGAAGGAAACTCCAGTAGCGTGTGCGCCACCCAAACAGAGGTAGACCACCCTTGCGGTCGGTATGCCAAAGGTAGTTCTCTCCCTCAGGAATGGAGGGCAGCAAATCACCCCAACGGCCTCGCACCCGAAGGTCTTCTCCTTCTGCATGTTTTTCCAGGCCGAATAGTGCATCCCAGGCCGTTATATATGGCTTCTTTCCTTTGGTAAAGAGCGTTTCGTCGGCAGTGTCAAAGTGGGTCGGTTCGGGGAAATTAAAGAGTTCTCCATCTCTATGCCCAACCATAATGAACCTCGTCCGAACCTGAGGAACACCATAGTCGGTCGCCGTGAGGACCTTCCAAGAAAGACGGTAGTTTGTGCCATGCTTCTGGTTGATCTCCTCAGTCAACCGAAGAAGAAGTTGGAACCCCTCTTCTTTGCCTGAGTAGCTGATTCCATGCACATTTTCGAGGAGGAAGACTTTTGGCTGAAGATCTGCGACACAACGCATGTACTCTGCGAGCGTCCCTGCTCTAGGATCTTCAAGTCGCTTTGTATCGCCACTGGACCAATAACCTGCCTTTGAGAAGGGTTGGCAGGGCGGTCCGCCAATAAGAACGTCAACTTCGCCCGGCTTCAGGTTGCCTGCCTGAAGAATGGCATCACTTGAAGTTTGGTGAATATCCCCCTCAATAACTGCCCAGTTCCGATTCCGACGTAGGGTTGCACAGCAATCGGCATCAAGCTCAACCGCAACAGCAGTCTCGAATCCAGCCGCTTCAAATCCGTAATCGAGGCCCCCTGCCCCGGAATATAGGCTAACAACTCGCAGCAATCCCCGCCTCCATTCGAAAACAGCCAGTCAAGCTATGATAGCATGTACCGGGCACAAAGCTCAGTTTCTTTGATCGACAATACAATAAATTGTAATGGTGATACAAGTGCTGCAAATAAAATTGCGAGAAGCAATGGAGAAATACAGGCGCCGCACTGGACAGCGCCTGACCTACGAGGAACTTTCTCGGTTGACGGGACTATCTAAGGGAACGCTAGAGGCCCTTGGCTCTCGAGCTAACTATAATACTACCCTCTCAACTGTAGATATCCTATGCAGCAAGCTTGGTTGTGACCTTGCGGACTTGCTCGAATATACGCCCCCCGGTACTGTCACCGAGGACGCCTAACTGTTGAAGTCGCTTAGAGTAGCTCTAAAGCTCGGGGGCAGGTACGAGCGTTTGCTTCGTCCTATTCACGCCGTTAAGGACGTCGCACCCACCCTTTTCTATCAGACGCTTACGGACCGTACTCCAGGGAGTCGTATCCGTAGAGATGGATATGTGTACGTTCACCTCGGCTCTAGCTCCGGTTCCCCATGCCTTAAGGCCAATACCAGGCGTCCTCTCAGGACTTGCCCGTAAAATCTCGACTGCTTTCTTTGCTGAGATTACGGTAAAGTCGTTCCCTGCGGCCAGAGCCTTGAGGTTAGGCCAATGAGTGTCGACAGCAGCATAAATGAAAGCGTCTTCGCCACTCTTGACCCTACTTCCACCATACTGGTTTAGAAGGCTCCAAACGATACTCTCATCCGCACTCAAGATAGACGGAAGATTGGTACTGAGTTTCTCCAGTATCGAATAATCTTGGCAGATCGCATAAATAAGACTTGGTTGAGATTTCAACGCCGCATGTGCCTTGTAGGCCGGAATCGGTAGGCAGTCATCAGGTTCAATATTGACAAGCGTCTTAGCATTCATAAATTTGGTTGTTGCGGTCTTGATGTTGATTGGCAACTCACATGAGTCGTCAATGATAATGACATCAGCAACTGTATAACGCCCCGAACTCCTATCGTCCTGATATTTCAAGTTCGGGTGCGCTGCGACAAGGCTTTCGAGGTCTTCAAAGAATAGCTTCTCAGCAATCACTGCAGGGAAAAGCTTTGTAATAGCATTCTCTGCCGACCCCGTTTTCTCACGTTTCGGCATCGTAGGAAGAAGGCCCTTAGCCTGGATGCTGTTAGCGTATTCGAGGGAAAGGGCCTTGGTCATTGGAGTCCTCAAGTCCCCATGCTTTCGGATTGCGTCTGCAGCATCGTTTAGAGATGAGCCTTTTTGAAGCTCAAGGAATCCCTTGGCCAAAGCCACTGCAATCCATTGCGAGTGGCCAATCACGTTGACAAGCGCCTTGGCTGCATCCTGCTCGGTAAATTGGGTGTCCGTCATCTAGTGCCTCGGAGTCTAGTTTGAATGTTTCGATGTACTGCTTCGTGGACTAGCTACCATTGCGGTCGGTAGCCAAGAGATTGCTCCTATCGAGCGGCTCTGCACATGGCAATGGCGTCCATCAGATTTGCCGACCAACACCCTGGAATGACCGAGAGCCTGTTGTCGTAGCAATTGCTGTATTCTGAGCTACGTGGGAAATATGCGCACGCTGAGAAAATGAACTCCCACCGCAATGTTCTTGAAAATAAGCAGACGCCCAAAACATCAATCTCGTCTAGCGTATACAAGCGAGACTTCGTGTTTTCCTTTGATGCCTGCTCATCTGCAGCATTCCTTGTACGCTGAAAGTCAACGGTGATGCGAGAGACTTCAGGGTTCTCAAACTGAGTTAAAAAGTCGTCTGTCGACACTCCGTCAATGCTGCCATGGGCAAGCTGATCCAAACTAAATCGGTATCTAGGGATACCAGACTCTCGCAAGCTCTGAGGGATCCTCTGGTAAATCGCCCCTAGTGCCCTTCCATCGAGCCGGTCCAAGACTTCAAAGGGATCAAAATATATGCCTAGCTGACCCGCCAATGAGTCAGTAAGGATGCTTGAAAAGTTTTCAGCCGCGAGGTATCCAGCAGCTACTAGGAATTTGAGGTAGCTGACCTTCGCTGCCTTTGTCGTCTGCTTCGCAACTTCGGCATTCTTGCATTCAATGAAGAACTTGCTGCCGTCCTGAAGCACAACGGTGAAATCTTTCTCAAAATCGCTGGCAGCCCGAGCAAAGCTTTCAATTTGCCCCTGGGACTGAAGCCAAGAAAGGTGCTTCTCAAGGTGCTTCTCGGCTACTGCGCCCTTTAAGGCCATATATGCCCGTGGATTATTGGCGAGTGCTTCAGCGAGATCTGACGCTGATAAGCCTGTCAGATCCTCAATTGTCGGAACGTACATTTGCCACTCTTCCTAACGTACAACCAAAAATAGAAATCCATAACACCATGTACAGCCTTGATTAAAACCTGATTAGATCGTCCCGAAGGCATCGGTTTACAATTATTAACCTGCGTATTGACCGAATGATCCTCGAGTTTGGAATCATCATCGACCAAGAAAGGCAGCAGCCCTTCACTTACAATTCACAAGATGCTGCAACACCGGTTGGTGGCCTGAGTGAGGTTCACATTTATACACTTCTTGGCTGGTCGAAACTGCCGATTTCCTGCGATTCTAGTGGCGGTTATTGCGAAAAGAATTCCCTCAATTTCTAACAAGAAAAGCAATTAAGGCTTGCCTCAATTTCCTCCGGGGTTTTCAATGTCCTGAAAACCAATCCACGCAACGATCTGAGAGGTGTCCGTACTCAATGTTTCAGGAGGCCACCGCCCATCTGTCTTCGGTCGATCCTGTGATGGGAAAGCTAATAGAAAATTACGGTGCATGCCGCCTACAGCGGAGAAGCGAAGGTAGTGATTTTTCCTACCTAGCTAGGATCATCATTAGTCAGCAACTGTCTACCAAGGCAGCACGTACAATTCATGACCGTTTTCTCGCCCTCTTCGGGGATAAGGAGTTGACCCCGGTAGAAGTGCTAAAGCTTCCAGATGAGGCCCTGCGCGGAGTAGGCATCTCAAAGCAAAAGACCAGGTTTATTAAGGACTTGGCACGCAAATCCCACGTCGGTGAATTGCCGATTGACGATCTCCCTGAACTTGAGGATGAGGACCTGATCAGGGCATTGACTTTGGTTAAGGGAGTCGGGCGCTGGTCAGCAAAAATGTTCCTGATGTTCAGGCTGGGACGTCCGAATGTGCTGCCAGAGAATGATCTATCGATACAGAAGGCCATCATGTTGGCTTATGGCTTAGAGCGGATGCCGACTCCAAAGCAGGTCCTAGAGATTGGAGCAAGGTGGTCTCCTTATTCCTCCACAGCTTCTTGGTATCTCTACAGAACCCTGGATTAACATCAAGCGGCAGAACGTACGCCATGACCTCGAGAGTGTGCCTGGTAACCGGCACCATTCAATGAGCATTGTAATGAAGCAGTAGCAGCGAAATTCTGGTACCCAGTGTGGTACCCAGTGCGGTGCGAATAGCAATGCGGCCCCTCACCTGGAATTGGTGAAGAGCCGCATCTTTACTCGTAGTGGCCAAGGTGGGAGTCGAACCCACACGCCTTTCGGGCGGTCGATTTTGAGTCGACTGCGTCTGCCATTCCGCCACTTGGCCGTGGAAGAGTTCTCATTTTACGCCAAGCGTGGCCGGCGCGCAAGCACCGATTTGGTCGCGGGAACGCCGAGGGTTACGCCAGGTAGGCGTGGGGGTCGACGAAGTTTCCGTTCTTCTTGACCTCGAAGTGGAGGTGAGGACCCGTCGAGTTGCCCGTGCTTCCGACCTTTCCGATGACGTCCCGGGCGCCGACGTTCTGCCCCTTCGAGACGTTGATCTTGGAGAGGTGGGCGTAGGCGGTCTGAAGGCCATTGCCGTGATCGACGACCACGTAGTTGCCGTAGCCGCCGTTCCAGCCCGCGAAGGAGACGCGTCCCCCTTGGACGGTGTGGACGGCGGTGCCGGTTGCGGCGCCGATGTCCAGTCCGGTATGCATCTTGTGCTGGCCGCTGATGGGATGCTTGCGCATGCCGTAGTTGGAGGTCTTGCGGCCGGCAGTGGGCCACTGCCACTTGCCACCGGACGGCTTGCTCGGAGCAGGCGCCGAGGCGTTGGCTCCGCTAGGCAGGCGCAAGTTCATGCCGACCGAGATATGGTTCGGGTTGCCGCCGATGACGCCCTTGTTGAGGTCGTAGATCTCGCGCCAGCGGTTGCTGTCGCCCAGCGTGCGGCCGGCGATCGCCGACAGCGAATCCCCCTTCTGAACCGTGTAGCTGGGGCCTGCCGCCGGAGCAGGCGCCGGGGCGGGCTTCGGAGCCGGAGCGGGTTTCGGGGCGGGCGCGGCATTCGCACCACCCGGCAGCTTCAGCGTCAGGCCGGGATGGATCAGGTTCGGGTTGCCGCCGATCACGTCCTTGTTGAGGTCGTAGATTTCGCGCCAGCGGTTGCTGTCGCCCAGCGTGCGGCCGGCGATCGCCGACAACGAATCCCCCTTCTGAACCGTGTAGGTCGGCGCGGGTGCCGGAGCAGGTGCCGGGGCCGGTTCGGGCTTCGCGGGAGCGGGTTCCGCCTTCGGCGGCTCGGCGGGGGCTGCCGGAGCGGGTTCAGGCTCCTTCTTGAAGAGCTTCTTGGTGAAGTCGGCGAGCTTCGTGATCAGGTTGTTGTAGGCGGTCTTCAGATCGCCGAGGAAGCCCGCGGCCTTCAGATCGCCGATATAGCCCGCGGACTGCATCCCACCAGACGGGAGGACGGCCACGGGAGCATGGACCGGAACCGTGGCGGCGGCAGGGATGGCGACGGGGCCGGCCACCGGAAGACCGGCCGGAGCCATCTGAGGAAGCACGAGGGAGCCCGTGGCGGCGGAGGCAACCTGACGGAGCTGGCCCAGCATGGACTGGTAGGCGTTACCGGGCTGGGGAGTCATCGTCATTTGCATGGTTACCTCCTGCAACGTCGTGCCGGGCTCGGGGGTCTTGGCGCCGAGTGCCCCGGGAGAGGGCGTTGTTAGCCGGACGGGTGCCGGCTGATCTTGCTTATCTGCCGTTAAGAGGCTGTTTGCGGTTATGGGCGGATTAACATTTTCCTAAAACTTGCCTTGAGAGGGAGAGGCCGCCAGGAGGAGGGTGGCGTCCGAGGGGGCGTGTTATACTGGGAAAACGCCCCCTCGCCCTTGATCCAACCCACCGGAGCCCGCATGCCTCCTGCTTCATGGCAGCTCAAAGACGCCGATTCCACTCAGGTTTCCCTGCTTTCGCGTGACATGGGCATCTCCCCGCTCTTGGCGCGGCTCTTATGGGTGCGCCAGGTCGCGGATCCCGCCACCGCCCGGCGTTTCCTCGGGCAGGATCCCTCCCTTCTGAATCCATGGGAGCTTCCGGGGATCGACCGGGCCGCCGAGCGCCTGCTCGACGCGCTCGAGGCGCATGAGCCGATCGTCGTTTACGGCGACTACGACGCCGACGGCGTCACCAGCACGGCCCTTCTCTACAGCTACCTGCTGCGCGCCGGTTACAACGTCACCTACTTCCTGCCGCATCGCTTCGAGGACGGCTACGGCATGAATTTGCATGCCATCGAAGAGCTCGCCGACCAGGGCGCGCGCCTGATCGTGACCGTCGATAACGGCGTGAGCTCGGTTCGTGAGGTCGCCTACGCCCGAGAGCTCGGCATGGACGTGATCGTGACGGATCACCATACTCCTCCGGCCATCCTGCCCGAGCCCTACGCCCTCTTGAATCCCCGCCTCGGGGGCTGTCCCGCCGAGATGAGCGGGCTCGCGGGCGTCGGCGTGGCCTTCGCCTTGGCGGCCGCCCTCGAACAGCGCGCTCCGTCCTATGGGGTGGAGGACCTTCTCGACCTGGTCGCGATCGGTTCCATCGCCGACATGGCGCCCTTGACCGGCGTGAACCGGACCCTGGTCGGCGCGGGCCTTCACCAGATCGCCACCGCCACGCGTCCCGGCATCAAGGCGCTCGCGGACGTCGCCGGAGTGGCGTCGGTCGCCAACATGGCCGCCCAGGACATCGGCTTCCGGATCGGGCCGCGCATCAACGCCGCGGGCCGGATGGACCACCCCGAAGTGGCCCTCAAGCTGCTGCTGGCTCAAGACCTCGACGAGGCGGAGGAGCTGGCGGCCGAGCTGGAACGCCTGAACCGCCTGCGCCAGGAGACCTCCAAGCGGATCGAGGCCGAGGCGCACGCCCTGGTGGCCGCCGAGGTCGACCTGGAAAAGGATGCCGTGATCGTCCTCGCCAAGGAGGACTGGCATCGCGGCATCATCGGCATCGTCGCCGCACGCCTGGTGGATGCCTATGGCTTGCCGGTGATCCTGATGGGGGCCGACGGCGACTACTGGAAGGGCTCGGGCCGTTCGCCCGACTCCATCCACCTCTTCGCCGCGCTCGAAAGCTGTCGCGAGCACCTCGATCGCTTCGGCGGACACGCCCAGGCAGCGGGCCTGGCCCTGGAAACCTCGCGTCTCGAGGCCTTCCGCGCGCAGCTCGACGAGGCCGTGAAGCGTCAGACGGGTGGCGATCGCCCCCAAGGTCCGGTCTGGGTGGATGCCGAGGTCTCGCTGGGTGCGGTTTCGCCCCAGTTGATCCGCGAGCTGATGTGGCTGGAGCCCACCGGTCAGGGGAATCCCGAGCCCCGCCTGGGCTTGCGTCGGGTGCAGGTCCTGCGCCAGAAGCAGCGCGGCAAGGACAAGACCCATCTCTGGCTGGAGCTTCGCGACGGGGTCGAAATCCGCGAAGCGGTCGGCTTCGGCATGGGCGGGCTTTACCCGGTCCCGGACGTCGTTGACGTCGTCTTCACCCCGGAGTTCAACTTCTGGCAGGGCCAGGCCCGGGTCCAGATGCGCCTACACGCGGTCTTTCCCGCTCAGGTCGATCCCCTGCTCACCCTGGAAGGCAAGACGCCTCTTCCCTAGCCTAGCGGCCTACCGAGGGGATTTTCCGGCACCGAGGGCGCGAAGACCCTTGCTAGCCGGGTATAAGAAATCTCTGGAGCTTGCGGTATAATGGGGATTTCAAGCCTGCGGCGCGACGGCGATGCCCGGGCTCAACGCAGCGCCCGCAATATGCGGCGGCGCCTGCGGCAATCGGTGAAGGATTGGGGTCGGCAAGATGAACGGAGCGGTCGCGACCGAGGGTTTGGTCACCACCATCAGCAAGTACATGACGCCCGATGAGGTCAACCTCGTCGAGCGCGCCTACGAGTTTGCCCACGAGATGCATGAGGGGCAGTTCCGCAAGTCGGAGGAGCCCTACATCATCCACCCCTACGAGGTGGCGCTGATCCTCGCGCAGCTCGAGGCCGACGGCGCGACCGTCGCCGCGGGCCTCCTTCACGACGTTCTCGAAGACACCGACACCACCCCCGAGGAACTCGCCAAGCGCTTCGGTCCCGACGTCGCCCGCATCGTGCAGGGCGTGACCAAGCTGGGCAAGCTCACCTTCTCGAGCAAGGAAGAGCGCCAGGCCGAGAACTTCCGCCGCATGTTCGTGGCGATGGCCCAGGACGTGCGCGTGATCATGGTGAAGCTCTGCGACCGGCTTCATAACATGCGTACGCTCAAGCATATGCGCGCCGAGAAGCAGCAGGAAATCTCGAAGGAGACCCTGGAAATCTTCGCCCCCCTGGCCCACCGACTCGGTATGGGACGGATCAAATGGGAGCTCGAGGACTGGTCCCTGCGCTACCTGCATCCCGATTCCTACTACGAGATCGCCAAACTGCTGGGCGAGAAGCGCGACGAGCGCGAGCGCTACATCGAGGAAATCGTCGGCCGCATCCAGGACGAGGTTCGCCGCGTCGACGTCAATGCGAACGTCTACGGCCGCGCCAAGCACTTCTACTCCATCTGGAACAAGATGGAGAAGAACCGCAAGGAATTCAACGACCTCTTCGACATCACCGCCGTGCGCGTCCTGGTCGACAGCATCAAGGAATGCTACGAGGTCCTGGGCATCGTTCACTCCATCTGGCGTCCGATTCCGGGTCGCTTCAAGGATTACATCGCGATGCCCAAGCCCAACCTCTACCAGTCGCTGCATACCTCGGTCATCGGGCCGGGCGGCAAGCCGGTCGAGGTCCAGATCCGCACCTACGAGATGCACCGCGTTGCCGAGTTCGGTATCGCCGCCCACTGGCGCTACAAGGAAGGTGGGGCCGCCTCGCAGCAGCCCGAGCAGACCTTTACCTGGCTGCGTCAGCTCTTGGACTGGCAAGGCGAGGTCCGGGACTCCCAGGAGTACGTCAACACCGTCAAGGAAGACCTGTTCTCCGAGGAGGTCTTCGTCTTCTCGCCGCGCGGAGACGTCGTCGACCTGCCTTCGGGCGCGACCCCGGTCGACTTCGCCTACCGGGTGCATACCGAGGTCGGCAACCGCTGCATCGGCGCCAAGGTGAACGGCCGCATCGTCACCCTCGATACCCGCCTCAAGACCGGCGACATCGTCGAGATCATGACCTCGAAGACCAGCAAGCCATCGCTGGACTGGCTGAACTTCGTCTCGGCGAACTCCACCAAGAACAAGATCCGCGCCTGGTTCAAGAAGCAGCGCCGCGAGGAGAACGTTCAGACCGGCGGGGACGTGCTGGAGCGCGAACTCGGCAAGGAGTCGTACGATCTCTTCCTCAAGTCCGGCAAGGAAGCGGCTCTCGCCGAGAAGTTCAACTACTCGAGCTTCGACGATCTGCTGGCGGCGATCGGCTACGGCGAGCGCACGGCCCTTCAGGTCGCCAATCGGATTCGCTCGGAGTACTTGCCCAAACCGGATGTGACCCCCGAGCAGTTCAACACCAAGCTTCCGGTCAAGGAGCGGCGCGGAACCGGCATCCTCGTGAACGGCGACGCCGGCATGCTGCTCAACCTGGCCAAGTGCTGCGCGCCGGTGCCGGGTGAGACCATCATGGGCACGGTGACCCGGGGACGGGGCATCTCGGTCCATGCGTCGGATTGCCCGAACCTCCTGGCCGTCGAGCCCGAGAGGCGCCTCTCGGTCGAATGGGGGGCTCATACCAGCCAGGCGAGCTACCCGGTGGAAGTGGCCGTCGAGGTCATCGACCGGGTGGGCATCCTCAAGGACATCACCATCAAGATTGCCGACACCAAGACCAACATCCGCACGGTCAAGGTTCGGCCCGCCAAGGACAAGATCGTGGTCATCACCTTGATCCTCGAGGTGGTCGACATGGCGCACCTCAACCGGGTGCTGGCGACCATCGGGCGGATCTCGGACGTTATCAAGGCCTACCGGGTGGCACGGAGCCCCCGCCGAGGAAAGAAATCGTGACCCAGCCAAAACTGAAAGTCGTGCTTGCCACGACCAACCGCCACAAGCTCGACGAGCTCCAGAGGATGCTCGCCGACTCTCCCGTCGAACTGGTCATGCCCCCGCATGCCATCGAGGTGGACGAGACCGGCGAGACGTTCAGCGAGAACGCTCGCCTCAAGGCGCGCACCTACGCGCGCTTGCTGGGAGAGCCCGCCTTGGCGGACGATTCCGGGCTCTCGGTGGATGCCCTGAATGGACGTCCCGGGGTGCATTCCGCCCGCTACGCGGGAGCGAACGCCACCGACGCCGATCGAATTCGCAAGCTCCTGGGTGAGCTCGAGGGCGTGCCCGACGCCGAGCGCGGCGCCAGCTTCCACTGCGCGCTGGTCCTGGCATGGCCGGGAGATTCCGAGCTGACGGTCGAAGGCCTGGTCAGCGGTCGGATCTTGCATGAAGCGCGCGGCGAGCACGGCTTCGGCTACGACCCGGTCTTCTACGTGCCGTCCCTGGACAAGACCTTCGCGGAGCTCTCTCCCGAAGAAAAGAACCTCTACTCGCATCGGGCCAAGGCGGCCGAGTTGCTGGTCGAGGCCCTCCAGCATGCGACTGCTGGTCGTTAGCGATACCCACGGAGAAGCTCCGCTTCCTCAGATAGCCAAGCTCGCCGAGGCCTGCGATCTCGTCATCCATCTGGGCGACGGCTTCAGCGACGGGCAGAAGCTCGTCCTGATGCAGTCGAACCCCGTCATCCAGGTGCTGGGGAATTCCGACCTGCCCTTGAGCGTGGTGCCCGAGAAGATCGTCGAAATCGAGGGCTGGAGCGTCCTCTTGACCCATGGCCATCTTTACGGGGTGAAGCGCTCGCTCGTGGACCTCATCGCGCATGCCGAGCAGATGGAGGCGGACCTGGTCCTCTTCGGTCACGTGCATCGGCGGGTCTGGGAGGATGCGGGCCGGATCAAGGCCTTTTGCCCGTCGAGCGCGGCGTACTCGTACGACGGGACGCCGCCGTCGGTGGGCATCCTGGAACTGGAGCCGGGGCAGATTCGCTACGAGTGGATTGACCTCTAACGGGCCGCAGGCCCCTCAATTAGTTGTCCCCCCGTCGAGGGGGGACAACTAAAGGAAGATTTGAGGGGGATGTCGCCTACAGTTCGAGTTCGGCCGCGCAGGCGTCCATCAAGGGCTTGAAGACGTCCGGGTCGAACGGGCTTTGCATCTCGCCCGACCGGAAGATCTCGAGCACCGACTGCGTGCCGCCGATGTGGCAGAGCTTCAGGTAGATCTCCATGGCCTTTTCGCGATCGTCCTGCGCCTTGCGCCAGAGCTGCATGGCGCCCGATTCGGCGATCGCGTAGTCGATGTAGTAGAAGGGCGCCTCGAAGATATGCGCCTGGTACTTCCAGCGCGCGGGCTTGAACTCCTCGACGCCTTCCCAGTCCAATCCCACCATGAACATATCCCAGAGCCGGCACCATTCCGCGTCGCGCTCCTCGGGGGTATGCGCGGGGTTTTCATAGACCCAGTGCTGGAACGCATCGACCGTGGCGATGTAAGGCAGCAAGACCACCGTGTCGATGATCTTGAGCTGACGGAACTTCTTGGCGTCCTCGGGCGTGAAGTAGGCCTCGATCTCGGGAAGCGCCAGGAACTCCATGCCCATCGAGTGGATCTCGGCAGCGTCGGAGGTGGGCCAGCGCAGTTCGAGGGGCTCGATCCAGCCGGATTCCCAGGCCTGGAAGGCGTGGCCCATCTCGTGGTTCAAGGTGCCGATATCGTCGGAGCCGCCGGTGCTGTTACAGAGGATGGCGACCAGACCCTCGTCGTCGAACGAGGTGCAGAAGGCGCCAGGCTGCTTGCCCGGGCGGTTCTCGAGGTCGATCAGCTTCTCCTCGACCATCCGGCGGAAATGCGCTTGAAGCTTCGGGTGCATCTTGCCGAAGAGCTTGTCGGCGTTGCCGAGCTGGGTTTCCACGGGAGCGACCGTGGGTGAGAGCGAGAAGCCGGGGAAGTAGCTCATGTTCCAGGGCTTCACGGTTTCGGCGCCCAGGGCCTTGGCCTGCATCTTGCGGATCTTGGCGGCGAGGGGCACGACGTGGCGGAGAATGCCCTCGCGGAAGGCGGCTGCCTCGGCGGGACCATAGTCGGTGCGGGACATGCCGCGGTAGCCCATGGGGATGAAGTTGCTTTCGCCCACGTTCTTAGCGCGCTGGTGGCGACGCGCGACCAGCTCGGAGTAGAAGCCATGGAGCTCGGGAGCCTTGCCGTTGATCCAGCGGGCGACCGAGAGCCAGGCTTCCTTGCGGACGTTCTCGTCGGGCGCGCTGAAGAGCGAGCGGGCCTTGGGGAAGGTCAGAAGCTCGTCACCGACCGGGATCTGGGCCGAACCGAGCACCTTCTGGTAATCGGAGCCGATCTCGCCTTCCTCGACGAGCAAGGGTACGTTCACCGCGGCAAAGGATTCCTGTTCGAGCTCGAAGTACCGGAACAGGAGCTTGCCGAAGCGCGCTTCCAGGTGCGCGCGATGCTGCGACGCGAGGAGGATCTCGCGAATCTTGGCGTTGACCACCTCGTAGATGGGCTGGATTTGCTCACGGAAGTAGCGAACGGCTTCTTCCGCCTGGGCATCCTGGGTGTTCTGCGCCTCACGGTAGTGGCGTCGTGACGCCTCTCCGGAAAGCACCTTCTTGAAGTCGTTCCACCGAAGGAAAAACGCTTCCCATTCCGCGGGCTCGTCGGGCATGGCCTTGAGCTGTTCGAGGAGATCGTTGAAAGTCTCTTGGACGTACTCGGCGGTGAGATCCGCGGGACGCTGGATCGTGGAGTTCGGGGCAGCCATCGATGGAGTCCTTTCCAGGCGCGAGTCTAGAGCGAAAATTGGCTACCCCTATTATTCCATGGATCCCCGATCCCTAACGGCTCAAGCCCTCTGCGATCTTGTCTCGAGCCGCAGGCGCCGGATCCCCGATCCCTAACGGCTCAAGCCCTCTGCGATCTTGTCTCGAGCCGCAGGCGCCGGATCCCCGATCCCACTCTACTAGGGCTTGCCCTGGACTCCCGCCTGCACGGGAGTGACGGCGGGAGTCCAGGGGGGCTTACTCCGTGCCGATCAACGTCTCGACGGGCCGAGGCTCCGTCGGAAAACCCTGCTCTTTCCAGGCGTTAAGGCCGCCCTCGAGCGGATGGGCGTTCCAGTACCCCTGGGAAACGAGTTTTTCTGCGACCTGGCTACTTAGCGCTTCGTCGGGACTGTCGTCATACGCGACGATCATCTGGTCCTTTCGCGCCGAAACCAGGATCCGATCCGCTTTCAGGAGATCCATGGGATCGAAGAAGAAGGACGACGGTATCTGGAGGTCGTTGCGCTTGGCGCGCACATCCAGGATGAAGATGGCCTCTCCCGCGTCGAGACACTCCTTCACCCGGGCGGGGGGAATGCGGGAAACCTCGGAAGCGCGTTGGCTCATGCTGCCCTCCTCATGATGCCCCTGTGCTGAGACAGCATCATGCGACGCGAAAGGGCGCGCGGCAAGGTTCGTTCTGACGGCTAATCCGGATCCAGAGCCGCTTCCAGCGTGGCCTCGAGCGCGAAGAGGTGCATGGCGACCCGCGTTTCCCATGGGGCGCGACTGGGAGATTCGAAGGTGAGCCCCTGCGGGGCATGCGACCCGATCATCCAAGGGGCCTGGGGAACCTCGGTCTGCGACACGGCGGATGGGGGGACGGCCACGACCCCATCCTGGGAGGTCGGGCCGAAGGGATGATTCTCTTCGGCCATCAAACGCTGGAGGGTGGCGGCAGGCTCGATGGGGTGGCCCTCCTCTCGCAGCCTGCGGATGACGCGAGGGGCGAGGGGCGAGCAGGGAGTGATGACCTCGTAGAGGTAGAAGCCATGGCTGCGATCGTCTTCATGCAAATCGAGGTAGAGATCCCAGACCTCGTCCTGAACGGAAGCCTTGAAGAAGTCGACGGGGCCTTGGGGCGCTCGGCCTTCGGGTAGCGGGGCCTCGAAGCAGCGGTTCAGGTCGCGCCCCCAGCGATCGCTCCGCGTCCCGCGCGTCAGGCCGGTGGGGTTCATGCAAGGAAAGGCGGTCACGTGAACGGGCAGGGTGGGAGGGGCTTCCAGGAAGCGGAGCACGGCCTCGACCCCGGCAGGTTCGTCGCCGTGAATCCCGCTCGCCAGGCAAACTCGCATGCGGGGCTCGGCGGGCGTGAGGTCGAGCCGCCAGAAAGGCAGCCCGTCCACCTCGCCGAGGCAACGGAGAGTTGATCCCGGGTGCTGGGCGATCGCCTGGAGCCTTTGGCTCAGCCGATCGTAAGCGAACACGGCTAGTTCGTGGTCGGCGCAGTGCCGCGCAGGGCCTCACCGGCCGAGCGGAGGTCGGCCGGACCGGTGTCCTTGGGGGCCACCAGATCGGTATCGTGCGTGAGCGTCTTGAGGCGCTCGGCTTCGTAAGGCCGGCTCGTGGTGGACTGGGGCTCGGCCTTCTGGCAGCCGGCGGCGACCAGCAGGAGGGAAAGAATCAGAACGTTTCTCATGGCCTTATCATACCCAATACGAGGTGGATGCGTCGACCGATCGGGTCCACCGCCCGTGACCCGCAGGACCCCGTGGACCCCCGCTTTCGCGGGGGGGGGACAAGGAGCAGGCGGGGGTGACGAGTGGTAGGCGGGCTAGGAGAGCTTGCCGACGAACTCGCGAAGGCGGCTCTTGGGGAGGCGATCGCCCGCGATCTCGGCGATCTTCGCCTCGCGCTCGGCAGGCGTCAAGCCGGCGAAGGCCAGCTCCATCAGATCGCTCAGGATCGTGCGCTCGGTCTTGCTGAAAGACGTCGCCTTCAGCGTATGTTCTTCGAAGACGGCCCAGGTCTCGGGCCAGAGCTTGCGGACGATCTCGGCCAGGGCATGGGCGTAGACGCGAATCTCGTACTGCGCGTTGGGAGCCATGCGCAGGTTGAGGAAGTGCATCCAGTTGCGGAGATTCGCTTGAGCCCGGAAGCGCGTGTACTGGCTGAGCGGCATGTTGATGCGGGCGACCTCGCGGGCGAGGCCTTGCTCCAGGTACCACTCGTAGTTCTCGCGAACCAAGCGCTGCTCGGCGTTCATCCGCTCGAGCATCTCCGAACGGAGTTCGGGTGAGAGCGCGCCCTCGGAGCCCTGCTTATTGGTCAACGACTGAGGCTGAAGCCGCTCGGCGCCGGGAAGGTATTGGATGTCGGGCATCTCCATGTACCGGCCGGAAGCCTCGTTATAGCTCTGGGTCCGGTGGCGATGCCATTCGGAGCGCACGAACAAGGGGCATTGCACCTCGATCTGCAGGACGGCCATCTCGAACGGCGTCGCATGGGCATGGCGCCAGAGGTAGTCGCGCGTGGAGGCGTCCTTGACGGGGTCGGTCCCGGTGGGGTTTCCCGTGCTCATGCGGGCGGCTTCCAGCGGGGTGAGGTCGTCGCCCAGGTGGGCGATGTACTTGATGTAGCCGTGGTCGAGCAGGGGGATGGTATCCGTTAGCGGGTCGAGATGCGACGGAATCACGGTTTCGAGGGTCATGGCGGAGTCCTTTGGTAATGACAAAGGCGGAACCTTTCGGCTCCGCCTTTTAAAGCTATGCTGAGGCTTAGGCCTTCTGCTTGCCCTGAGCGTTCAGGTTGTACTTCTTCATGAAGCGCTCGACGCGGCCTTCCGTGTCGACGATCTTCTGGGTGCCGGTGAAGAAGGGATGGCAGGCCGAGCAGATTTCGGTCCGGATTTCCTTCTTGGTCGACCCGGTCTTGAAGGTGTTGCCGCAAACGCAGGAGGCGTTCACCTGGTTGTAGACGGGATGGATGTTGGCTTTCATGGAGACTCCTCGCGCCGATCCCGGTAGACACGCTCGTATCCACCATCGGACCTGTTTAATTTAACAAGGCCGTATCATACCTGATCAGCGGCCGTGGGTCAACGCGTCGAGGCCCTGCGATCGAGGGGCCAAGGGCCCCATTCCATGAGGGTCTACCCGATGCCAACGACGTCTCCGTCGCCATGGTATGATGTGGCTTTAAATCATCAATCCCATTGCCCGGGGGGAACTCCGGGCATGCGACTGGACGCAGGGAAGACATTTCCCCGGAAGGACTAGGGCGTTATCGACATGTTGAAGCTACTGGGCAAGGTTCTGGGCGACGCCAACGAGCGCAAAATCAAAGCCGTTCGTCCCATTCTCCACCGCATCAACTCTTTGGAAGAAGAACTGGTGAGGCTCTCTGACGAGGATCTGCGCGGCAAGACCGCTGAGTTCCGTCAGCGCCTGGCCAACGGAGCCCCGCTCGACTCGCTCTTGCCGGAAGCCTTCGCCACCGTGCGCGAAGCGGGACGTCGCGTCCTGGGCATGCGTCACTTCGACGTGCAGATGATCGGCGGCATCTTCCTCCACCGCGGCAACATCGCCGAGATGCGCACCGGTGAAGGTAAGACCCTCGTCTCCACGCTTCCCGCTTACCTCAACGCCCTTCCGGGCAAGGGTGTCCACGTCGTCACCGTCAACGACTACCTCGCCAAGCGCGACTCGGAGTGGATGGGCCAGCTCCACCGCTTCCTGGGGCTCGATGTCGGCCTGATCCAGAACCACCTCTACCCCCATCAGCGCCGGATCGCCTACGGGGCCGACATCACCTACGCCACCAACAACGAGCTCGGCTTCGACTTCCTGCGCGACAACATGGCCCAGTCGCTCGAGGACTGCGTGCAGCGCGGCCTCCACTACGCGATCGTCGACGAGGTCGACTCGATCCTGGTGGACGAGGCGCGTACCCCGCTGATCATCTCGGGTCAGATCGAGCAGGATATCTCGCTCTATGAGAAAATCGCCCGGATCGTCACCAAGCTCCAGCGCGAAGCCCATTACACCCTCGACGAGAAGGCCAAGAACGTCATCATGACGGAGGAAGGCATCACCGAGGCCGAGAAGCTCTTGGGCGTGCGCGACCTCTACGACGCGGCCAACCCCGAACTCGCCCACCACGTCACCCAGGCCCTGCGCGCCAAGGAAATCTACCTGCGCGACCGGGAGTACGTGGTCCGTCAGAACCCCGAGTCCGGCCAGATGGAAGTCGTGATCGTCGACGAGTTCACCGGCCGCCTCATGGTCGGCCGCCGTTACTCGGACGGCCTTCACCAGGCTATCGAGGCCAAGGAAGGCGTGCCCATCCAGAACGAGACCCAGACGCTCGCGACCGTCACCTTCCAGAACTACTTCCGCATGTACGACAAGCTCGCCGGCATGACGGGTACCGCCGCCACCGAGGAAGCCGAGTTCGGCAAGATCTACAACCTCGAGGTCTCGGTCATCCCCACCAACAAGCCGGTCCAGCGTAAGGACCTCTCGGACGTCGTCTACAAGACCGTCAAGGCCAAGTTCAACGCCGTCGCCGACGACATCGCCGAAGCCTACAAGCTGGGCCGCCCGGTCCTGGTCGGCACCGTCTCGATCGAGAAGTCCGAGTTCCTCTCGGAGATCCTCAAGCAGCGCGGCATCCCGCATGCGGTCCTGAACGCCAAGTACCACGAGCAAGAAGCCAAGATCGTCGCGCAGGCCGGTCGTCTCGGCGCCATCACCATCGCCACCAACATGGCCGGCCGCGGTACCGACATCATCCTGGGCGGTAACCCCCAGGGCTTGGCCATGGACATGCTGCTCGACAAGGGCATCAACCCGGCCGAGGCGCCCGAAGCCGAGCTTCAGGCGGCAATCGAGGAAGCCACCCGGATCTGCGCCGAAGAGAAGCGCAAGGTCCTCGAGATGGGCGGTCTTCACATCATCGCGACCGAGCGCCACGAGTCCCGCCGTATCGACAACCAGCTGCGCGGCCGCGCGGGCCGTCAGGGCGACCCGGGAACCACGCGGTTCTACCTCTCCTTGGAAGACGATCTCATGCGCCTCTTCGGCGGCGACCGCATCTCCAAGCTCATGGACCGCATGAACGTCCCCGAGGACGAAGCCATCGAGTCCGGCCTGGTCACCAAGGCCATCGAGGGAGCCCAGCGGAAGGTCGAGGTGTATCACTTCAACATCCGTAAGCAGGTCCTCGAGTACGACAACGTCATGAACAAGCAGCGCGAGATCATCTACGCCGAGCGGCGCAAGGTGCTCGAAGGCGCCGACATGCAGGCCAACGTCCGCCAGATGATCAAGCGCGTCATGGAAGACCTTGCCGATCAGTACGCCAACGGGCAGGTCAACCGCGACGAGTGGGACCTCCAGGGTCTCCACCTGGCGGCCGCCGACTACGCCCCCTTGCTGGGTCAGCTCGACGTCAAGGAGCTCGAGGATTGCCCCTCGCCAGAGGCCCTCAAGAACTTCCTGGTCGAGCAGGGCATCGACGCGTACGAGGCCAAGGAAGCGACCATGGGCGCCGAGATGATGCGCCAGATCGAGCGCTACCTGATGCTGCGGATCATCGATTCCAAGTGGATCGAGCACCTGCATGACATCGATGCGCTGCGCGACGGCATCGGGCTGCGGGCCTACGGTCAGAAGGACCCGCTGCGTGAGTACCAGCGCGAGGCCTATGACCTCTTCCAGGATCTCCTGAAGGCCATCCAGCATGACCTGGTCAAGCAGGCCTTCCACATCCAGGTGGTCTACGACGTGCCCCCGATGGCTCCGCCGATGATCCACAACATGGCCACCTTCGGCCCCGACGGCATCGACGACCAGCCGAACTCCTAGCCTGAGCCGAAGGCTCATACCGTTAGTTGTCCCCCCTCTAATCTTCCATTAGTTGTCCCCCCTCGACGGGGGGACCGGCGCAGCCGAGGGGGGTGTTACTGCCCCCAGGTTCCTTGAAAAACGAGGAACGCCATGGCTTCGCCGGCCAACACCCCCCTGTGGTCCCCCCGTCAAGGGGGGACTACGTCTTTGGGGGCGGGTCTTTCAAATCCGCCTCGTTTTCGGTACCATAAGTCTGTTCGCCCGCCCACTCGCGCGTTTGCGGCATGGCGGGCCGTCTGAGAGGGAGTTTTCTATGCTGCAGGACTGCAAGGCCGAACTGGCCACCCTTCGGGAGCGCATCGACGAAGCCAGGAGGCATCTTTGACCCGGACCGTCTGAACCGACGGGTCGCGGATCTCGAGCGCCGGACGCTCGACCCGGACTTCTGGAACGATGCTGCCGCAGCGCAGAAGACCATGCAGGACCTCAACACCTTCCGGGCGCAGGCCGAGCGCCTCGATACCTGGTCGCGCTTGAGCGAGGACCTGGAGGTCCTCATCGAGATGGGCCTCGACGAGGGGGATGACTCGGTCCTTCCCGAGATCCAGCAAGGCCTCGCGACCCTGCGCGAGACCCTGGGCGACTGGGAGATGGAGCAGCTGCTCGGCGGCGAATACGACCAAAGCCCCGCCATCCTCTCGATCAACGCGGGTGCCGGCGGCACGGATGCCCAGGACTGGGCCCAGATGCTGCTGCGGATGTACACCCGCTGGGCCGAGAAGCACGAGTGCAAGGTCGAGCTGGTGGACATCTCCGAGGGAGAAGAAGCTGGCATCAAGAGCTGCACGATCATCGTGACCGGCCCCTACGCTTACGGCCGCTTGGTCGCCGAGAAGGGCGTCCACCGCATGGTTCGGATCTCGCCCTTCAACTCAAACGCCAAGCGCCAGACCTCCTTCGCCTCGGTCGAAGTCTCCCCGGAGGTCGGCGAGGCGGCCGAGGTCGAGATCAACCCCAACGACCTCAAGATCGATACCTTCCGTTCCGGCGGCGCCGGCGGCCAGAACGTCAACAAGGTCGAGACGGCCGTCCGCATCACCCACTTGCCCTCGGGCATCGTGGTGGCCTGCCAGAACGAGCGCTCCCAGCACCAGAACCGCGAGACCGCCATGCGGATCCTGATGGCCAAGCTCTTCCAGCGCCACCAGGAGGAACATGCCAAGAAGCTCGAGGAGCTGCGCGGAGGGTACTCCGAGGCGGCCTGGGGCAACCAGATCCGATCGTACGTCTTCCATCCCTACCAGATGGTCAAGGACCACCGGACCGGCCATGAGGTCGGAAACGTCGCCACCGTCATGGACGGGGACCTCGATGGCTTCATCGAGGCCTACCTGCGAGCCAAAGCCAGCGGGCAGTGGCAGGCTGCCGCCGCCGTCGAGGATTAGCCAAACATGATCGATTCCCAGACCGTTTCTCGTATCCTGCGGGGGTTCTCGAATACCCGCGTGATGGTGCTCGGAGACCTGATCGCCGATGAGTTCCTCAACGGCGAGGTTTCCCGGATTTCTCGCGAAGCGCCGGTCCTGATCCTGCGCCATCGCGCCACCGACGTGGTCCCCGGCGGGGCTGCCAACGCCGCCGCCAACATGGCGAGCCTCGGCGGCAAGGTCGAGGTCGTCGGAGTCTTCGGACAGGACGTCTCGGGGGAAACCCTCGCGCAGTCCCTGATCGAGCGGGGCGTTGACACCTCCGGGGTCGTGATCGACCCGGACCGTCCGACCACCACCAAGACCCGCATCTCGGCCTCGTCGCAGCAGTCGGTCAACCAGCAGATCGTGCGGGTGGATCGCGAATCGCACGATCCCCTCTCGCCCGAGCTCGAAGACGCCGTGATCGCGGTCCTGGAGGAGCGCATCCCTCAGATCGACGGCCTCTTGATCTCGGACTACGGCAACGGCGTCCTGACTCCGCGGGTCGTCCAGGCAGCCCTCGACCTGGTTCGCCGTCACGGCAAGCTGGTGACGGTGGACGCACAGGGCGACCTCTCGGTCTTCAAGGGCGTGGCGGCGCTTACCCCCAACCAGCCCGAGGCCGAAGGCGTGGTGGGCTTCCCCATCGTCGATCAGGACTCGCTGAAGCGCGCGGGCCAGCGCCTGCTCGAACTGACCGAGGCGCAGGCCGTCCTGATCACCCGGGGCGGCAACGGCATCGCCGTCTTCGAGGCCGGCGGCGAGATCACCCAGATCCCGGCCTTCAACCGGACCGAGGTCTTCGACGTGACCGGCGCCGGCGATACGGTGGTCGGCACCCTGACGCTGGCCCTGGCCGGAGGAGCGTCGTACGTGGAGGCGACCATCCTGGCCAACCTGGCGGCCTCTATCGTGGTCCGGCGCTTCGGCACCTCGACGACCACGGTCGACGAGATGGAGCGGACGTTCGCGGCCATGCCCGACGAGGTTTTCCAACGATGACCGCCAAGAAGATCGTGACCCGCTCCGAGATGGAGCGCCTCGCCGTGACCTGGCAGCAAGACGGCTCGACGACCGTTTTCACCAACGGCTGCTTCGACCTGCTTCACGTGGGGCATACCCGCTACTTGCAGAAGGCCCGGGAGCTGGGCGATCGCCTCGTCCTCGGCCTCAACTCGGACGCCTCGGTACGCGGCCTCAAGGGTCCCACGCGCCCCATCCTGCCCGAGGACGAGCGCGCCGAACTCTTGGCCGCCCTCGCCTGCGTCGACTACGTCCTCGTCTTCGACGAGCCCACGGCCGACGAAGCCATCAAGGCGGTTCGCCCCACGCTTTACGTGAAGGGTGGAGACTACGATCCCGAGCGCATCCCCGAAACCCCTCTGGTTCGCGCACTGGGTGGTGAGGTCCGGGTCCTTCCCTTCGTCGAAGGCCGCTCCACCACCAGCTTGGTCTCGCGGATCCAGTCGCTCGGGTGAGTGACGCCAGGGCAGTTCGGGAATGACTCACAGGGCCTCTCTTGCCAAGAGGCCCGTTTCTCGTCAAAATCAATAGGTTTCCCCCTTTGCGCCGAAGCGCCCCGGGGAAAAGCGAGACAGGAAGTCCACGAGGAGAGTATCCAAGGTGATCGACGCGCAAGGTAAGCTGTTCGGACGGGTCAACGTCCTGGACCTGCTTCTGTTGGTAGTGGTTTTCGTTTCGGCCCTGGGCCTGGTCCTGGCAAAGACCGGAAACGCCGGAGTCAATCAGGTGCTCAAGGGAGAAGGGACGGCCGAGATCGACCTCTTCTTCCGGGGATCCATCGCCGATCCCGGCATGTTCAAGGTCGGCGAGTCGACCTTCATCACCATTCGCAACCAGCCCCACGCCTCCTTGAAGATCGTGGGCGTCAAGGTCACCCCCAAGATGATCACTGTGCCCGCCCCGGGCGGAGTGAAGGCCTACCCGGATCCGTCGGAGCCCTTCGGCAAGGACGTCGTCCTGACCGTCCGCGAGAAGGCGCAGTTCACCGATGACGCCGTCATCATGGGCGGCCAGAAGATCAAGGTCGGCACGCCGATCGAGGTCGAAGGCTTCAAGTACCGCCTGCGCGGCTCCATCGTGGACGTCCGCGTCGTCTCGCAGCCCAAGCTCTAGATGGCCACCCACCCCGAACGTTTCCCGCTGGGAGGGGCGCCTGCGGCGCCCGCGACCCAGGCGCCCACCTGGCTGATCTCGGTCATGGCGGCACTCGGCTTGATGACCGCCGAGGGCCTCTGGTCCGAGACCTTGCGCAACGCGCTGCCGGTCCGCCTCCTTCGCAGCGTCCGGGCAGGTCTCGATCGCTTCCTTCAGCCCGTCCTCGCCTCCTCGTGGGCGGCGCGCCTCGCTCCCGCGTTCGCGGTCCTGAGCGTCTGCCTCCTCTTGCTGGCCTCCCCCTACGTCGGAACCGGCATGAATGCCCTCTTGGTCCTGCTGGCCTTCGCGGCCTTCGCCTTCAAGGCGCTGACCCATCCGCCGCATGACCGCGACCACACGGCCCTCGATCTGCCCTTCATGGTGATGGTGGCCATCACCATCATTGCGGCCGCCTTCTCGCCTTATCTGATCCTGAGCCTCAAGGGGCTCTCCAAGCTCGTGATCTTCTGGATGGCGTTCTACGCCTTCCGCGGCGTGCTCGCGCGCCGCGAGGCATGGACGCCGGTCCTGGCCGCCCTCTTGCTGGCGGCCCTCATCCAGTCGGTCTACGGGGTTTATCAATGGACCATCGACGTGCCGCCCCTGGCCTTGTGGGATGATGCCGAATCTGAGATCCAGCTCACGCGCGTCTACGGCACCCTGCGCAATCCCAACCTGCTCGGCGGCTACCTGATCCCGATCCTTCCCCTGGCCGCCGCCGCCGTCGTCGGTTTCCGTCACTGGGCGATGCGGGCCCTGGGGCTTGCGACCTTGCTCGCGGGCAGCGCATGCCTGTACTTCACCTATTCGCGCGGAGCCTGGCTCGCGTTCGCCGCCGAAATCGCCGTCCTCGGTCTCGCCGGCCTCGCCTGGGCTTGTCCGACGATCAAGCGCGACTGGCGCCTCAAGGTCGGACTCGGCCTCTTGCTGCTGGTCGCCGTCGGGGGCGCGGCTTACATGGTCATGGAGTCGCCCGTCCTGCAGCAGCGGATCGCGAGCATGTTCGCCACCCGCGACCACTCGTCGAATTCGTTCCGGATGAACGTCTGGCTCGGCGTGATCGCGATGTTCAAGGATTCCTGGTGGGCCGGGGTCGGCATCGGCAACGAGGCCTTCCAGAAGGTCTACGGCCTTTACATGATTTCCGGGTTCGAGGCGCTGGGGGCGTACAATATCTTCCTGGAAGTCGCCGTCGAGATGGGCCTCTTCGGGCTACTCGCCTTTTGCTGGGTCTTGCTGGCCTTCCTCGCTCGCAGCACGTTCCATGCCCTGCGGGGTGAGGCCCGCCCCTGGGCCGTCGCTGCCATCGCCGGCCTCCTCGGCTTGATGGTCCATGGCCTCGTCGATACCGTCTTTTACCGTCCCAGCGTCCAGATCCTCTTCTGGCTCCTGCTGGCCTTGATTATCCGGCTGCCCGTGGCAGCTCAGGGAGAACGCGCATGATCCCCACCGACTCCTCGATCCAACGGATCCTCGCCATCAACTTCGGCGGGATCGGAGACGAGATCCTCTTCTTCCCCGTGATCCAGGGGCTCCGCGAGACCTACCCCAACTCCCGGATCACCATGCTGGTGGAGCCCCGCTGTGCGGGAATCGGCGCCTTCAACCCGGTCATCGACGAGGTGCTCACCTTCGACATCAAGGCCAAGCCCGGCCCCGCCGAACTGATGGGCCTGGTGGGCGAGCTTCGCAAGCGCAAGTTCGATCTCGCGATTTCCTCGGGGGGCTCGGCCCTGGTGCCGGTTCTCCTGTGGCTCACCGGGGCGCGCTACCGCGCGGGATACGGTGCGAGCAAGACCGCCGGCCTGCTCACGTACAAGGCGCCCCTATCCAAGCAGCAGTACGCCGCGGAGATGTACTACGACTTGATTCGCGCGTGGGTGCCCAGCCCGAACCGCTTGCCGCAGGTGGCGATCGCCCCCGCGGATCGGCAATGGGCCAAGGACTTCATGGCCGAGGCCGGAGTGAAGCCCGGAGAATCGGTCGTCATGCTGCACCCCGGTTGCAGCCGCCTCAGCGTCATCAAGGGCTTCATCAAGTCCTGGGATCCGCAGAACTGGGCCGAGTTGTCCCGCCGCCTCGCCAATGACGGCATCCGGGTCATGATCGCCGGCGGCCCCGACGACGAGGAGACGCTCGCCGCCATCCGAGCCCAGCTCGCGGCGTCGGCCGGATCCGAGGGAGCGGGCCTCACGTCCGACGGTTCGCCGGTGATTGACGCGGCAGGCAAGACCAAGGGCTTGGGACAGCTCGCGGCCCTCATCGAGCAGGCCAGCGTCCTGGTGGCGGTGGACTCCGCCCCGATGCACCTGGGAGTGGCCGTCGCCAAGCCGACCGTCGCCATCTTCGGGCCGACCGATCCCAAGAAGCTCTTGCCCGAAGGAACCATTCACCAGGCCGTTCACGTCTCGGGCCTGGAATGCCGTCCCTGCCTCTGGGACCGCCGTCAAACGACCTGTGAGGCCTTGACCTGCCTCAAGGACCTTTCGGTGGACATGGTCGAACAGGCCGTCCGCCGGGTGCTTCCCGCCAAGCGCACGGGCCCCGTCGACACGACCGCTCACTAGATCGTCGTTGCTACAGGTCAGCTTCGCTGCCTTACGCAACAGCCGCGGGCGCTAGTCCCCCCCTTCATCCGTCGTCAACCTTTCAAGCCAGGAGCCAAGCCTCATGTCCGAATCGATTCAACAAGCCGTTGCGAAGATCCCCACCTTGCTCGACGTTACGGCCGCCCAGGCGGCGTTCGGCGCCGGGGAGCGCGAAGGGGCGGTCTGGCTGCAGGGGGCGAACCTGCTCGCCGATCAGGCTGACGACACGGTCGCCGAGATCCAGGCCAGCTTCGAGGTGCCCTTGACCGAGAATGAAGCCGATTTCGCGCTCTTGGACCAGCTGGCGGAAGGCTGGAGCCAGCAGCCTCCCAGCGAGGAGGAGATGGCCACGATCGCCCTCGGCTGGGGAGCTTACCTCGGCGAGGTGATTCGCAACGTGCTGGGGGGCGAATGGGTCCTGCGCGCGGATCAGGAGCATATCAGCCTCCACTTCGCGCGCTTGGGCCTGGAGTTCTTCCCGGTGCACGCGGTCATCCGGCGCTTCATGCTCGGTGACGAGGCCTCGCTCGAAGCCGAGTACGAGCGCCTGGTCGCGGAGCTGACCCGCTAGAACGCCTCTGAATCCCCAGGAAGATTTTAGGCAAGTTTCCGAGCGCCACCTCCGATAAGGTTAATGGAAGCTTAAATCTATCACGTCAGGTTAACCTTAACGGGTCAACATCGGAAAGGGAGCAGGGACATGCGCAAGATCCTCTCGTTCGTCTCGCCGGAGCTGGGTATCACCTATCAGGAGCTCTACGGGGAGCTGGCGGATCGTGCCGAGACGACGTTCGAAGAGGCGACCCGCCGCTTCCCGCCCGACGAGGCGGTGACGGCGCTGCAGTACCACCGCCGCATGGCGGAGCGCCGGCAGGTCTTCAAGCTGCTGGCCGAGCGCCTGGGAGTCAGCCCCGACGTCGCCTTCGCCGCTTGCACCACCGAAGGGGCCAAGATCCTCTTGGATGCCCTCGACGCCAAGGACATGCCCCTGGCGGCCGCCCGCTAACCTGGCTTCTACTGCCCCCGGTCCCTCGACCGGGGGCTTTTTCCTTTTGGTGGGCAAGGTTCTCTCCCTTCGCCCCGGAGCGTCCCGGCCCACGAAACGTGCTCGAGGACTTGTAGGACGGGCGGCCGCGTGGTACAAGACCCACGTGACGCAGCGATTTCTCCTTATCATCATGCTGATGGCGGCTCTGCTGGTTCCGGTCTTTCCGGCCCAAGCCGCTACCTACACGGTCCACTCGGATGCCGAGGGGACCACGTTTCGCTTTTTCGCGCAGAATCCGAGCCTGATCGGCAAGGTGGGCCTCGCGGAGGGGATTCGCTACGACGTGTCGGTGGGCAAATCGGCAAGCTATACCTTGAAGAAGCCGATCGGCCGGGGGCCCATTCGCGAGGTGACGATCGTCCAGCGCGGCAAGAAGGCCTCCGTGACCTTGACCTGGCGCTTCCCGGTGATGCCCAATCCGCAGTTCACCTCGGGGCGCATGGAGCTTTACTGGCCTCACGAGATCGGGCGAACCACCACCCGGCAACTCGCGGACGGCGTCTCCTTGAGCCGCACGCACCGCTTCACCGCGGCGGGGCCCCAGGTGATCCACGTGGTGAGAGCCAACCTCGCCAAGGCGTCGCTCACGCCGCAGCTGGCGATCGGGGACGGGGACGGCTTCGGCCTGGAGCCCGTGGGCTCCATCGCGCGGCGCTCGCAGGCGCTGGCCGCCATCAACGGCAGCTTCTTCTCCCCCAAGGGCGGAGAGCCCATCGGCCTCTTGGTGCTCGACGGCAAGATCATCTCGTCGAGCTACTTCAACCGCTCGGTCTTTGGGATCCGTCACGACGGAACCTGCTTCATCGACAACGCCAAGCTCTTGGCTGCCGTTCGCCTGACGCGCGAGGACAAGGTCTTCATCGCCAACGGCGTCAATCAGCCGGCGACCCGCGACAAGATCGTGCTTTACACCCATCACTACGGGAACCGCACCCGGACTGTCCCGGATCCGAGCCGGCGAGAGTTCGCGATCGCCGCGGACGGCACGGTCCTTTCCGCTGCGACGGGCAACATGCAGATCCCGCCCAACGGCTACGTGCTCTCGGGGCAGGGGCAGGCCATCTGGAACCTCAAGAAGTACATCCGGATTGGAGACCGCGCCGAGGTCTACTCCGAGCTCAACGGTCTCTGGCGCGGGGTCAAGTACGCGGTCGGCGGGGGCCCCACCCTGGTCGAGCGCGGCAACGTCAACGTCACGGCCAAGGAGGAGCGCTTCGGGGCTCAGATTGCCCGGGGGCGCGCACCCCGGACGGCCATCGGTTACCTGGGGGCGAAAGAAGTGGTCCTCGTGACCGTCGACGGCCGTCAATCGCAGTCGGTGGGCATGACGCTCTACGAGCTGGCGCGATACCTGAGGGGCATCGGCGTGATGGACGCCATCAACCTCGACGGGGGCGGGTCCACCACGTTGGTGGTGGGCGGCCGCACGATGAACCGTCCCAGTGACGGCCATGAGCGCCCGGTCAACAACGCGCTTCTGATCAGCGTCGGGCGGCGCTAAAAGTCGGGCCCCGCGGCCCGTCACTCCCGCGGAGGCAGGAGTCCAGGGGGAGTTGCGGCAGGCGACTGGCTTAGCCCTGGTATAATCGGGACATGGAAACCTTCGTCAGCTTCGGAGCCTGGCGCAACGCCGCCGTCCTGCTCAATTTGCTCGCCTTCTTCTTCGCCTTCTCGGCCTTCAGCGTGGGCCTCTTGATTGCTGCGCGCGTGAAGCGCCTGCTGGCGGGCACCCAGGGGGGGATGTTGACGGGGCTCGTCCATGCCTTTTTGCTGGGCTCGGGGGCCCTCGCCCTGCGCTCGCTGACCATCGTGCTCTTCCACCTGGCGCTCCTGCCGCCGATGCTGGCCTTGCCCGTCGCGGACGTTTCGCTGGTCGTCCTGGGCGGCGCGCTCTTCTGGGCCTACTTGATCTTCGACCGCTTCCTCGACAGCAAGGAGCAAGCCTCCGGTTAGCTTGGTCACAGCCTTACATCCCGCGCCTGTGGTACTCCCGATCATGGGGGAATTGGATCAGGGAGGATGAGGATGAAGGCGGCCTACTTCGATTGCTTCAACGGCGCGAGCGAGACCATGTTGCTCGGGGCCCTTCTCGATGCCGGTGCCGACGTCGAGCGCCTGCGCGCGGAATTGACGGCCCTCGTGCCGGACGGCTGCACCCTCAGCCTTCTCCGGGATCCCGGCGCCCTCGGAGTTCGGGTGGAGGTCCTGGCGCCGGCGGGAACCTCCCTCAAGGAGATGAAGGACGTCGTTTCCTTCCTCCAGGCGTCCACGCTCTCCAAGTCGGTGCAGGAGCGGACGCTCCGCGCCTACCACAAGCTCGCCTTGGCCGAGGCCAAGCTGGGCGGCACCACCTCCGATCGGGTCTTCCTTCGCGACCATGGGGCGCTCGAGTGTTTCCTCACCGTGGTGGCCGTTTCCCTCGCCATCGAGATGCTGGGCATCTCGGTGCTTTACGCCTCACCCCTGCCGATGGGCTCGGGCCTCGTACGCACGCCCCAGGGCGTGCTCCCCAACCCTCAGCCGCTGGTGGTCGAGATCTTGGCCGGTGTGCCCGTTTATGACAACGGCGAGCCGGGTGAGAAGGTGACGCCGCTCGCGGCCGCGATGCTGGCCACGATGATCCGGGAATTCGGCGCACTACCGGCGTTCCGCCTGGAAGCGCAAGGCTGGGGCCGCCAGGAGAGTGGTTCTGAAGGGGAATTGCCGCGAGCCGTGCGGGTCTTGCTGGGGCAGCTTCAAGCGGCCGGCGGGGAAGGCCGCGAGACGGTCTCGGTGATCGAGACGAATATCGACGATGCCAACCCGCAGTTCTACGAGTACGTGGTGGAGAAGCTCTTCGCAGAAGGGGCCTTGGACGTCTTCTTGACGCCCGTGATCATGAAGCGGGGGCGGCCTGCGATCAAGCTGACGGCGATCGCCCCTAACGAGAAGGTCGACGCGCTCGGAGCGATCATCTTCTCGGAGACGCCGTCGATCGGTATCAGGACGTACCAGGCCGAGCGGCAGGTGCTGAGCCGGGAGATCATGTCGATCCGGACGGATTTCGGGCCGATTCGCGTGAAGGTCTCGCGGCAGATGGGGGCGATCGCCAACCTCATGCCGGAGTACAAGGACTGCGTGACGGCGGCGCGAACGCAGGGCGTGCCCTTGAAGGTCGTCTGGCAAGCGACGGTGGCGCAAGCGCTTCAGGAGGTCGGAGGGCCGGGGCTGCCGCCCGCGCGCACCTGACGCTTCCTTTCATGCTGGACACGCCGGGGCGGACGTTCCATCATGGGAGGCCATGAGGCCTCAGGCGGGAAGGAGCGTGCGCCAATGATCGACTTGACCGTTTCGGGGGTGATTCTCGAGCCCCGCTCGCAGGCGCCGATCGTCGTCCTGAAGGATGCCGAGGATCGGCGGGCTCTCTTGATCTGGGTGGGGGAGTTCGAGGCGAACGCGATCGCCATGGCGCTCGAGCAAGTGAAGACTCCGCGGCCCCTGTCCCACGATCTCATGCTGAACATCGCGACCGGCTTGGGAGCCAAGCTCGTCGAGGTGCGCATCAACGCCATGCGCGAGGCGACCTTCTTTGCCGAGCTGGAGTTCGAGCAGGACGGCCAGCGGCAGGTGGTAGACGCGCGGCCCTCGGATGCCATCGCGCTGGCCTTGCGGGCCGGGGCGCCGGTCAAGGCGGCCGAGGACGTGATGGAGTCTTCCGCCGTGCCGATCAGTGAGGCCAAGGAAGAGGAAGAGACCGAGCAGTTCCGGAAGTTCCTCGAAAACGTGAAGCCCAGTGATTTCGGAAAGTTCGGGGGCAGTTCCTAATATTCCCTTAGTTGTCCCCCCTTGACGGGGGGACGGCCGGCAGAGCCGGCAGGGGGGTGTTGGCCGGCGAAGCCACGGTGTTCCTTGGAGCTTAAAGAGGCTGAGCGGCCGAGACCCGATCCCAGCTCAGCTGGGTGAGCTCCCGATCGAGCGACCATGCCTCATTCCAGAGCGTGGTCGCTTTTCCTTCGACCTCGGCGGCGATTTCGGGGACCTCGCGGCTCTTGGCGAGGGCGAAAAGCGCGCAGGCCATGGTGGCCGCGGCGGCGGTGCGGGTCGCGAGGAAGGCCGCCGAGGTGCTCTGCGGGTGGCCGTAGCGCAGGACGGATTCGGCGAGCTCGAGGACTTCGCGGGCGGACTGGGCCAGGGAGAGGGGGTTCTTGGCCTGGTTCGTGAGCGCGAGGGCGATGCAATCGCGCCGGACGCCTTGCTCCTCGGTGGAGTTCTGGGGCAGGGCGTAGGCATGGCTGAGCCGGTTGGCGGCGATGGCGTCCTGGTCGATGGCTTCCTGGAGGCCGTCGGAGAGGCTCTCGGCGCGGGTGATGATGCGGTTCATCTCCTCGGTCATGGGCTCGAAGCCTTCGCGGCCCAGGGTCTTGCGTGCGGCCTTGGCGACGAGCGAGGCCGCGAAAGCGGCTTGCATGGCGGCACCTCCCACCGTACCGGGGGCTTGCGGGCTGGCAAACTCCTGGAAGAGCTCTTCGAGGGGGTAGCGGTAGGAGGGTAGGTTAGCGGGTTTCGTCACCGGATTCTCTCTCGATCAAGGAAGGCCTATGGGCCGAGCAAAGGGCATTATAGCATGTGAGCTTCGTCTCACTTTCCTCCCGAACGCTTGATCGGCGGGCAAGACTCGCGTTACACTGAGTCAATAACTTTCGCTTAATCTTTGACTCATTGTTCACATGTGGCCTTCTACAGAGGAGAAAACGATGAAACTGAAGTTCGCCGGCGCGCTCGTCGCCGCTACTGCCGCCATCACCATGCTCGCGGGTTGCCCGGTCGGCACTCCGAACGTCACCCCCTCGGCCGAGCCGTTCAAGTTCGACACGACCTCGAACCTCACCGGTAAGGTGACCTACGATGGCGGCAAGGTCGAGTACGCCGACGAGAGCTACACCCAGAAGGTGGGCATCAAGCCCGCGGGTGGGGCTGCTACGGGCGTCACCGCTAACATCGAAGACGGCATGTACTTCCAGTTCAAGAACCTGACTCCGGGTTCGGCTTACCAGGCCATCATCGACTACAAGGGCGCCGAGCCTACCAAGGCTGAAGACATCAACGCCATGCGGCTTTACGTTTCCGCTCCGGCGACCGCCTCGGCCACGGTCGATGCCACCACTCCCATGTTGAACTTCGACCTGGAGTGGGTGCTCAACCCGACCCCGGCGTTCGACGCGACTGTCACCTCCTTCCCGATGACCTTCAAATTCGACGGCATCCAGAACTTCCAGGGCAAGTACCAGATCTTGGTCTCGCGCGAGAACGGTTCGGCGTTCTGGTCGTCGGCCTGGAACTCGGGCACCACCCTCGAGTGGAACGGTCGGGCTGGCACCGAGACCAACACCCCCACCACCGGTGCGCTGATCACCTCGGAAGAGAACAAGAACTTCACCTACATGATCAAGTTCACCGAGGCCAACGGTACCTATGGCGGGGCCAACGTCTACGGCGAAACCCAGAAGATCCGCTTCAAGGTTCAGTAGCCGATTTTCTTGAAAGGGGGCGCTTCGGCGCCCCCTTTCCTTTGCCTGCATGGCGCAAAAGACCTTCTCGAATTCGGCCAATCCCGCTGTCCTCCGATCGCCTATAGGATTTGGCCCATCACGTTGAGGCCGGGGGGTCTCGAAGAGGAGGATGGACGCGCATGAAGTTAAAGTCCTTGGGACTGGGTCTCGGCTTGCCCGTGACCGTCGGGATCCTGGTGGCTTGCGGCGCCCTGCCGCCCGGCATCACTCCGGGCAACGAATCGCTCACGGGGCGGGTCACCTTCAATAACCAGGCTCCCCCTGAACGCCTGACCGTTCGCCTTCGCAACGATATCGGCGGAGGCACCTTCTCGCCGGTGGTGGCGACCACGGCTCAGACGAACGCCAACGGGGAGTTCGCCTTCCAGAGCCTCGGCGAGGGCACCTATCAGCCTTATTGGGACGACGAAGGCCAGATCACCTCGGATCCGGGAGTCAACACGGCAGGTATCGCAGCGCCGGATGCGGTGCGGGTGACCACCAACCAGGGCTCTGCTCCGAACGTGACCTTCGACGTCGCTTGGCCCGTCAACCCCAATCCCACCGTAGATGGGGCCGTATCTCTTCCCCACAGCTTCTCCTGGGCGCGCAAGCCTAACTTGCCGGGAGCGGAAGAGTACCAGGTCTTGGTGACCCAGTACAACAGGGCGGCCGGCACCCGTGGTTCGGCCGTCTGGTCGTCCGCCTGGAATAACGGCAACTCGGTGACCTGGAACGGCAACGCCGGCTCGGAGACCAATAACCCCACCGGAACGCGAGCAGCGCCCGGGGACTACCTCTACCAGGTCAAGTACCGCAAAGTGGGCGGCACCTTCGGAGGTGGCAACTTCTACGGCCAGACCAAGTGGATTCCCTTCCGGATCCAGTAGCCACTGGGCTCCCGCTTTCGCGGGAGTGACGATCGCCTTGGGACTGTCTCGCCAGGTCGAGACGGTCCCTTTGCTTGCGAGGCGCAAGAAAACTTATCCGTTGTCTTGCTGACGACTTGCTAGAATTGTCATGCTGCGGGCCTGTCTTGTTGTCGCGAACGGATGATCGACGCCACTCCTCTGCAAATTTCGGAGTTTCCCAAGGTCCCCGGGGTATACCTCTTCGCCGGGAGCACGGGAGAGACCCTCTACATCGGCAAGTCCGTGAACCTGCGCGAGCGGGTTCGCTCGTACTTCCGCAAGCACGGCGGCCATTCCGCCAAGACCCGGCGCCTCTCGAAGGAAGTCGTCCGGATCCGGCTGCATCCCACCGGGAACGAGCTCGAAGCCCTCTTGCTGGAATCCCGCCTCATCAAGGAGTTTCAGCCGGCCTATAACGTCCGCGGCCGCCGCTACGAGCATTACCCCTTCGTCAAGATCACCAATGAGCCTTACCCTCGGATCCTGGTCACGCGCGTCCTCGAGGACGACGGCGCCCAGTACTTCGGCCCCTTTCACAGCGCGAGCCGGCTGACGGAAACCCTGGAAGCCCTGCAAGCCCAATTGGGCTGGAGGCGCTGCGGCCAGCTGGAAGCCGCTCCTTGCTTGCATGCGCAGATTGGCCGCTGCCTGGCTCCGTGCTCCGGCTCGGCCGACGAGGTTTACGCCGCGATGATCGCCCAGGTGGGAGCCTTGTTTCGAGGGGATCCGGGGCCGGTCCTCGGGGATCTGCGGCGTCAGATGAAAGATGCGAGCGAAGCCCTGGAGTTCGAGCGGGCGGCCCGCCTTCGCGATCGCCTCGTCCCGCTCGCCAGGCTGGTCGAGCGGCAAGAACGCCTGCGCGGAGCTTTGAGCGAGCTGGACACCCTGATCGTGGTCCCCGGCATGACCGATGATCTGAGGCCGAGCGCGACCTTCCTGGCCATCCGCGCGGCGCGTTGGGTCGGCACCTTCACGCTGGCCGCCGAAGACGTCGGACGCGCCCCCGAGCGCCGCAAGAGCCTCAAACGTCTCGAAACCTTCCTGACCGAGCGCTTCGTCCTGCAACCGCCACCAGCCACCCGGATCACCGCCGTCGAGCTCGATGAGGTCCAGATCGTGGGTTCCTGGCTCTTCCGCCAGCGCTTGAAGCCCGGCTACTTCTCCGTGCATGCGGGCCTCCAATCCGAAACGGCGCGCGAGGCCATGGCCTTCGCCGTCGCTTTGCTGCGTCCCGCGGGGAAAATTCAGCCGCGCTGATCCTTGGGCGCTGAGCGTTGGACGCTTTAGGATCGACGGAGGGCCAAGAGACGTCCGAGGAGGTCCGCTTGAAGATCTTGCTGGTTGCGGAAGCGCTTCGTGACGAGGCGCGCGGCATCGGGCTCGCCGGAGTGACGGAGGCGCAACGCGTGACGGCCTTGGCGAGCCGCCTTGGCGAGCGAGGCCACGAGATCCGGATGCTCGCCCCCTTGGCGGGGCTCGATGCGGAAGGCCAGTCCCTGCTTCGACCCCGGGCCGACGCGTTGGCCTTGCCCGGAGGGCTCCAGCTCACCGTCTTCACCGGCAAGATAGGGCCCATTCCCCTGTACGCGCTGGGTCACGACCTGCCGGCGGGCGCCATGGCCCGCGCCGTTCCCGGTTTACTGAATGCCTTGGACTGGCATCCGGACGTGATCCATTGCTGGGGAGCCGAGACGGGCCTGGTGCCGTTTGTTTTTCGAGAGGTCCTCGGCGGGCCACCGGCCTATGCCGAGATGGCGTTGCTCGTCACGGTTCAGGACGTCAGCCGACAGCGGGTCCGGCCTCCCGAGATCCTCGACCGCCTCGCCATCGATCGCCGGCTTCTACGGCTCGAGACCGCGGAGTTCTACGGCCAGGTCAACTTCCTCAAAGCAGCCCTCACGACCGCCGATGCCTTCACCCTGCCCTCGGAGCGCTTCGCGCAAGACGTTCAGGATCCGACCTTCGGCGAAGGCCTCGAAGGAGTCTTCGAGCAAGTCGCCCGCGCCGGACGCCTCTGGGGCGTCGCGGACGGGATCGACTACCGTCACTTCGACCCGTCGTCGGATTCGGCGATCGCCCAGCCGTTTACCTTGGCGAATCGTGTTGGAAAGGCCGCCTGCAAGTCCGCCCTCCAGGCCGAACTGGCCTTGGAACCTGACGACGTGCCACTTTTGGCAGTGATCGGGGAGCTGAGCGCCGCCAAGGGCATGGACCTCCTTCGAGAGACCATGGGCATCCTCAGCCACATGGGCGTTCAAGTTGCCGTGCTGGGCCAAGGTGCTCCCGAGGACGTGGGGCCCCTGCGGCGCGCTTTCAGCGAGACGCGCGCCATCCGGGGCGTGATCGGTTGGGACGAAGCCCAGGCGCGGCGCGTGCTGGCGGGCGCCGACATGATCCTGATGCCCGCGCGCTTCGAACCGGACGGCTTCTGGTTGAAAGTTGCCATGCGTTACGGGACCGTTCCGGTCGTTTACGAGACCGGCGCCCTCGTTGATGCCGTCCAGGAGTTCGATCCTCGAACGGGCGAGGGCACGGGGTTTCGCTTCTCGCGTTACGGGGGTGAGGCGATGCTCGCGGCCTTGCGCCATGCGCAAGCCGTCTACGCGCAGCCCGTGGCCTGGAGCCGCCTCCTGGTGAACGTGATGGCGCGGGATTGGTCCTGGGAAGCGGCGGCCGCACGTTACGAGGACGCCTACGAGAAGGCGCTCGCCATGCGGCCGCTAAGGGTTTAGTCCCTCAGGTGGTGCAGGAGGAAGCCCCAGCGATCGCTCGCTTCCTCGATGATCTTCGCCGTCGGCTTGCCGGCGCCGTGTCCCGCCCGCGTTTCGATCCGGATCAGCACCGGAGGCCTCCCCTCGCGCTCGGCGTCATGCGCCTGAGCATGCTGAAGCGCGGCGGCGAACTTGAAGCTATGCGCCGGGAAGACCCGGTCGTCGTGGTCGGCGGTCATGACCAGCGTGGCCGGGTAACGCGTGCCGGGCGTCACGTTGTGTAGGGGCGAGTAGGCGAGTAGCGCCTCGAACTCCTTGGGGTCGCTCGACAGGCCGTAATCCGATGCCCAGGCCCATCCGATGGTGAAGTGCTGGTAGCGAAGCATGTCGAGCACTCCGACCTCGGGGACGGCGGCCTTGAAGAGTTCGGGCCGCTGGGTCATGCAGGCTCCGACCAGGAGGCCGCCGTTGCTTCCGCCTCCGATGGCCAGCTTCTCCGACGTGGTGTACCGGTTTGCGATCAGCCACTCGGCGGCGGCGATGAAGTCGTCGAAGACGTTCTGCTTGGAGAGCTTCGTTCCCGCTTGATGCCAGTCCTGGCCGTACTCGCCTCCTCCGCGGAGGTTGGGCATGGCGTAGACGCCCCCTTGCTCCATCCAGACCAGGTTGCTGACCGAGAAGCTCGGAGTCAGCGAGACGTTGAACCCGCCGTAGCCGTAGAGGTAAGTGGGGTTCGAGCCGTCCAGCTTCAGGCCCTTGCGATGCGTGATGAACATGGGCACCCGCGTGCCGTCCTTGCTCGTGTAGAAGACTTGCTTGGTTTCGAAGCGCGACGGATCGACGTCCACCTGGGGCTTGCGGAAGAGCGTGCTCTTGCCGGTGACGAGGTCGTAGCGGTAGATCGTGGTCGGCGCCGTGAAGCTGGTGAAGGCGTAGAAGGTCTCTTTGTCGTGGCGTTTGCCGCCGAAGCCCCAGGCGCTCCCGATGCCGGGAAGGTCCACCTGGCGGACGAAGCTTCCGTCGGTCCGGTGGACGCTCACCACGCTCTTGGCGTCCTTGAGGGTGGTAACCACGAACATGTCTCCCACGAGGGAGACGTCCTCGAGGGTCGATTCGGACTGAGGAAGGACTTCCTTCCACTGGTCGGGCTTGCGGATGTCGAGGGCGATCACCCGGCCGCGCGGGGCCGTGTGGGTGGTCAGGATCCAGAACGTCGGGCCGTCGTTCCCGATGACGCTGTAGGAGGCATCGGCCTTGTCGAGCAAGGGTACGACCGGAGCGTCGGGCTCGGAGAGATCCTTGTAGTAGAGGCGGTTGTTGGGATCGGTGCCCTGGCTGACGTAGAGGAAGAGGTAGCGCCCGTCCTCGCTGACGGCTCCGTAGAAGCCCCATTCCTTCTGGTCGGGCCGTTCGTAGACGAGCTTGTCTTCGGCCTGCGAGGTGCCGATGCGGTGGTAGTAGAGCTTCTGGTAGTAGTTGGCTTCCTTGAGGTCGTTGCCCTTGGGTTCGTCGTAGCGGCTATAAAAGAATCCCTTGCCGTCCTTGGTCCAGGAGGCTCCCGAGAACTTGGCCCACTTCAGGTGATCGGCGAGGTCCTTGCCGGTCTCGATGTCCCGGACCTTCCACTCGCGCCAATCCGAGCCCGAGGTCGAGATCGAGTACGCGATGTAGCGGCCGTCCGGGCTCACGGAGGTGCCGCCCAGGGCGACCGTGCCGTCGGACGAGAAGGTATTGGGGTCGATCAGGACGCGGGGCGTCTCGTCGAGGCTGCGCATCGTGTAGAGGACGCTCTGGTTTTGGAGACCGTCGTTCTTGTAGAAGAAGACGCGGTTTCCCTCGCGGAAGGGCACGCCGTAGCGCTCGAAGTTCCAGAGTTCGGTAAGTCGCTTTTGAAGGGCGTCACGCCGGGGGATGCCGTCGAGGACCTGGCGGGTCAAGGTGTTCTGGGCGTCGATCCAGCGGCGGGTCTCGGGGGAGTCGGTGTCTTCGAGCCAGCGGTAAGGGTCGGGGACCGTTTTGCCGTGGTAGATGTCGGCGTGGGAAGAGCGCGGAGCGTGCGGATAGGTCAAGGGGGCCTTTTCTAGCGCCTGCGGCTGTGGCGATGGGATCTGGGCGTCGACAGGGCCCGCGAGCAGGGCGAGGGCGGCGGTGAGGGCGACGAGGCGATTCAAGCGCGTTTCCTCTCGGCAGGGGGGAGACGAGAGGTATTGTACCCAGGTCGGCTTGCCGGCCCGGAATCTCCGGGCCGGCAAGCCATCGGTGTCGTCAGGCGGATTCCTTGCTGGGCATGGCGGCGAGAAGGTCGATGAAACGGCTGATTTCCAGCGAGGTGAGTTCGGAGCGGCTGAGCTTGTTGAACGTCTTGAGCAAGTAATCGCGGCCGTCCTTTTCACTCCAGCCGACCCGGGCCATCTCGGCGGCGACCTTGTTGATCTGCTTGGGAGTGGCCAGCCGGACGGGAGTGGCCGTGAGGGGCATGGGGGCGATATCCGCGTTCTCGCTCTGGGTGCCGCGAGGCTCGGCGCTTTGGGCGCCGGTATCGTCGAGCTCGACCAGGGAGGTCATGCCGATGTTGACCGCGTCGCGGAAGGCCCGGGCCTTGGCGCGCGTTTCGGCCATGCGGATGAGGTGCTTGGCGATCATCGAGTTGACGTTCTGGGGGCTGGCGTCGCCAATGCCGGAGAAGACCTTGCCGCCGTCGAGTTCGACCTCGGCCGTGACCACCGCGGTATGGCCGTTGGTGGTGTCGGGAAGTTGCACCAGGCGGGTCCGGATGGACTTCAGGCCCTTGGCATGGGCTTCGCTGAGCAAGCCCTCGTAGGTGATGAATTCCTGACCTTGCAGGGAGATGACATGACGCTTGTCCAAAGTTCCTTCCTTTGCTTGTCGGGGCGAGCATGAGGCTGAAACCCTCTCGCTGAGAGGATTATACCCGAATATCGAACATCTATTCGATTTCGTCGCATGGGGATAGGAGGGGGTGAGTGCGCGTGTTATACTGGTTACGTAACAGTTGAGAAAGGGTTAACCTGGGATGCCGAGGTCGGCATGGGCTCCGCGAAGCGGGGCGTGTCGGCCCGGAACAGTGAACGGCTCGAGGTCGGGTGGCCTACCACCCTCTGAGGGTCAAGACCCATCGACCCGCGCGAGCGAGGCTCCGCGGGCTGTAGGAAGGAAAAATTCGTGCTTCTTAAGGAAACCAAGCTAGCCATCATCGACGAGCACAAGCTCCACGAGGGCGACACCGGTTCGCCGGAAGTCCAGATCGCGATCCTGAGCGCCGACATCGATCGGCTCAGCTCGCACCTCACGGCCAACAAGAAGGACTTCTCGTCCCGCCGTGGTCTGCTCAAGATGGTCGGCCAGCGTCGTCGCCTCTTGAACTACCTCCAGAAGAAGGATGTGCAGCGCTACCGCGCCATCATCGCCAAGCTTGGCCTTCGCCGCTAAGGGGCCGCGGCCCCGCCCGCAGCCATCGCCTTGAAGCCCGCCCTCATCCTGGGCCGCTCGAACTCGATCCTGATTGAGCTCAACGGCCCAGGGATGGGGCGGGTTTTGACCGTTGTACGGGTTGTAACAGCGACACAGCAAGCCTGTAAGCAAAAAAGAATTGGAAGAGAAGATGAGTAACGAAGTGAAGACCTACCGCTATACCCTCGATGGCCAGGAAATCGAGATGACCTTCGGCAAGTATGCCGGTCAGGCCAACTCCTCGGTTCTGGTCCAGTGCGGCGGCACCGTCGTCCTGGTGATGGCTACCATGAGCAAGAAGGCCCGCGAGGGAATCGACTTCTTCCCGCTGCTGGTGGACTACGAGGAGAAGCTTTACGCGGTGGGCCGCGTGCCGGGCAGCTTCATGCGCCGTGAAGGCCGGGGTTCGGAGAACGCCATTCTCAGCGGCCGCCTGATCGACCGCTCGATCCGCCCCCTGTTCCCCGAAGGCTTCCGCAATGACGTCCAGGTCGTCGCCTACGTCATGAGCTCGGATCAGCAGGTTCAGCCCGACGTCCTCGCGATGGTCGGCGCCTCGGCCGCCCTCGTCACTTCGGACATCCCCTTCTCGGGCCCGGTCGCCGGTGTTCGCGTCGGCCGGATCGACGGCGAGTGGATCATCAACCCCACCTTCTCGGAGATCGAGGAGTCGGACATGGACCTCGTGGTGGCCGGTACTGCCGATGCCGTCATGATGGTCGAGGCCGGCATCAACATCGTCCCCGAGGACGAAGTGCTCGACGGCATCGCCGTGGGTTGGGACGCCGTCAAGGAACTCTGCGACTGGCAGGAGCAGATCATCAAGGAGATCGGCAAGGCCAAGGTCGAGGTTTCCAACGCCGAGTTGGATCCCCGCATGGTGGCTTTCCTCGAGGGCTACATGGATCGCATGACCGAGGTCATGCAGAACCCCGACAAGGCCGCGCGCTCGGCTGCTGTCGAGACCGTCAACGAGGAAATCGCCAACGCCCTCATGTCGCGCCCCGAAGGCGACGAGCTGCGTGAGCTGGTCACGGCCAACCCCAAGCTGATCGCCGATGGCCTCTACTGGATCGAGAAGAAGACCCTGCGCAAGCTGGTCACCGAGAAGGGCA